>Ga0209415_10000085_pt1 | contig 131527 bp, 108 predicted proteins | sample PeaSoiSIISIP2007_FD_187696 | JGI IMG/M metagenome (GOLD analysis project Ga0209415, IMG submission 187696) | Peat soil microbial communities from Weissenstadt, Germany - SII-SIP-2007 (SPAdes) (version 2) | ecosystem: Environmental > Terrestrial > Soil > Wetlands > Peat | place: Germany... | reverse complement strand
GAGACCGGGATCATCTACATCGACGAGATCGACAAGATCGCCCGCAAGAGCGAGAACCCGTCGATCACCCGGGACGTCTCGGGCGAGGGCGTCCAGCAGGCGCTGCTCAAGATCCTGGAGGGCACCACGGCCTCCGTGCCGCCCCAGGGCGGGCGGAAGCATCCCCACCAGGAGTTCATCCAGATCGACACCACGAACATCCTGTTCATCTGCGGGGGTGCCTTCGCCGGGCTCGACCGGATCATCGAGGCCCGCACCGGCCGCAGCGGGATCGGGTTCCGAGCGGACGTCCGGCGCTCCAAGCGCCACGACGAGAGCGAGCTGTTCCTCCAGGTGCTCCCGGAGGACCTCTTGAAGTTCGGCCTCATCCCCGAGTTCGTCGGCCGGTTGCCGGTCATCGGCGCCGTCTCGAACCTGGACCGAGAGGCGCTCGTCCGTATCCTCGTCGAGCCGAAGAACGCGCTCGTGAAGCAGTACAAGCGGGTGTTCGAGCTCGACCACGTCGAGCTCGAGATCAACGACGACGCGCTGGAGTCGGTCGCCGATCAGGCGCTGCTCCGCGGCACCGGCGCGCGGGGTCTGCGGGCCATCCTCGAGGAGGTCCTCCTCGAGGTGATGTACGACCTGCCGAGCCGGAGCGACGTTGGTCGCTGCGTCGTGGACAAGAGCGTCGTGCTCGAACGGGTCGCCCCGACCCTCCTCCCACGCGGCACGGGCGAGAAGTCCGACCGTCCGCGCCGTGCTGCTTCCTAACGAGGGCGGCGACCGCAAGCCCGGCGACGACCGTGTGACCCAGGGGGGGCAGTCGCTCGGAGACGCCCTCGCCTGGCTGGACCGCCACGTCAACCTGGAGGCGATCGAGCGAGGCGTCGCGGGCCGGGCCGCCGAGCCGACGCTGGAGCGCATCGCCGCCCTCGTCTCGGCGATGGACGACCCGCAGTCCAGCTACCCCGTCATCCACGTCACCGGGACGAACGGCAAGGGGTCGACGTCGCGGCTCGCGTCGCAGCTCCTGATGGGTCAGGGGCTGACCGTCGGTACGTACTCGAGCCCGCACCTGGAGACGGTGAACGAGCGGATCGCGCTCGACGGCGTCCCGATCACCGACGGCGCGCTGGCCGACCTGCTCGGGTCGCTCCAGGACCTGGAGGAGTTCCTGCTCCGCCGGCCCGGCGGGCTGACCCTCCCCCCGACGTGGTTCGAGCTCGTGACCGCTGCCGCCTACCGGCACTTCGCCGACGTGGCGGTGGAGGCCGCGGTCGTGGAGGTGGGCATCGGCGGCCTCTACGACGCGACCAACGTCGCCGACGGCGTGGTCGCGGTGTTGACGAACGTCTCGCTCGATCACGTCGAGATCCTCGGGCCCTCGTTGCAGGCGATCGCTCGGGAGAAGGCGGGGATCGTGAAGCCCGGCGCGATCGTGGTCCTCGGCGAGGTCGACGAGTCGGTCGCCGGGATCGTCGCCGAGGAGGCCCGACGCGTGGGCGCCACGGCCATCTGGCGGCGCCGTGTCGACTTCGACTGCGTCGCCAACCGGGTGGCGTACGGCGGCCGGCTGCTCGACCTGCGGACACCCGGCGGCTCCTACGACGACGTCTTCGTCCCGCTCCACGGCGCGCACCAGGGCGACAACGCCGCCGCGGCGCTCGCTGCCGCGGAGGCGTTCTTCGCGGGGCCGCTCGATGAGGGCGTCGTCTCCGAGGCGTTTGCCCGAACCACCGCCCCAGGCCGACTGGAGGTCGTCGGTCGCCACCCGCTCATGGTGCTCGACGGTGCCCACAACGCCGCGGGCGCGCAGGCGCTCGGTGCCGCGCTCGAGGAGGACTTCGCCGCCGACCGGGTCGTCGCCGTACTGGGATGCCTGCGCGGACGCGACCCGGCGGAGCTGCTCGGCGCGCTCGGCCGCGAGCGGGTGGCGCACGTCGTCGCCTGCGCGCCGCCGTCGCCGCGTGCGCTGCCCGCCGAGGACGTCGCAGCCGCCGCCAGCGGGCTCGGCGTCGAGGCGAGCGTTGCCGAGAGCGTCGAAGCCGCGCTCGGACTCGCCCTCGGCGTTGCCGGCAGTGACGACCTCGTTCTGGTCACCGGTTCGCTGTACCTCGTCGGCGCAGCGCGGACGCTGCTCCGAAGGGCGCCCCTCGGCTAGCCTCCATCCGGCCATGAACAGAACCCTCGTCATCTGCAAGCCCGACGCCGTCGAGCGCGGCCTCGTCGGGGAGATCCTCGGCCGGCTCGAGCGCAAGGGCCTTCGCCTCGTCGCCGGCGAGCTTCGCTCCATCGACAAGCTGCTCGCCGAGGCACACTACGCCGAGCACAGCGCACGGCCGTTCTTCGGTGATCTCGTTGCGTTCATCACCCGTTCGCCCGCCTTCGTGGCGGTCGTCGAGGGGCCACCGGACACGTGGAGGATCGTCCGGACCCTCATGGGGCCGACCAATCCCGCCGAGGCGCCGCCGGGCACGATCCGGGGCGATCTCGCCACCGAGACCGGGGAGAATCTCGTTCACGGCTCGGACGGAGCCGAGTCCGCGACGCGCGAGATCGGACTCTTCTTCCCCTCACTAGACTGACCGTTGTCGCGCGGCCCGCTGCCGGGGCGGGGCGCGCGGGCGCCGACCTCAGGGTAGGGTGCGCCCCATATGCCCGGCGGGGAGGACGGAGGCGCCTTGTGGCCTCCCTTGTTCTCCCATAACCTTTCGCGGTCCGGTCTGCGAGCCTGGAGCTGCAACTATGCCCGACAACACCTGGGGATTCGCCGGCCGCGACATGGCGGTCGACCTCGGCACGGCCAACACGCTTGTCTACGTCCGCGGGAAGGGCATCGTGCTGAACGAGCCCTCGGTGGTGGCGATCAACGTGAAGGACGGCCACCCGCTGGCCGTCGGCGCCGAGGCGAAGCGGATGATCGGGCGGACGCCGAGCAACATCCAGGCGATCCGTCCGCTGAAGGACGGCGTCATCGCCGACTTCGAGATCTGCGAGATGATGCTGCGCTACTTCATCCGCCGGGTGCACCCTCGCCGCTTCTCGAAGCCGCGCATGGTGATCTGCGTCCCCTCGGGGATCACCGGCGTCGAAAAGCGCGCCGTCCAGGAGGCGGCGGAGTACGCCGGGGCCCGCAAGGCCTACATCATCGAGGAGCCGATGGCCGCCGCGATCGGCGCCGGCCTGCCGATCCACGAGCCGACCGGCAACATGGTCGTCGACATCGGTGGCGGGACGACCGAGGTCGCGGTGATCTCGCTCGGCGGCATTGTCACGAGCCAGTCGATCCGGATCGGCGGTGACGAGCTGGACGAGGCGATCATCAGCTTCGTCAAGAAGGAGTACAGCCTGGCGCTCGGCGACCGGACGGCCGAAGAGATCAAGATGGCGCTCGGCTCGGCCTGCGAGCTCGAAGAGGAGCTCCACGCCGAGATCCGCGGGCGCGACCTGGTGAGCGGACTGCCGAAGACGATCGTGACGTCCACGAAGGACATCCGGCGCGCCATCGAGGAGCCGCTGGCGGCGATCATCGACGCCGTCAAGGTCACCCTCGACAAGACGCCGCCGGAGCTCGCCGCCGACATCATGACGCAGGGGATCGTCCTCACCGGCGGGGGCGCGCTGCTCCACGGGCTCGACGTCCGGCTCCAGGCGGAGACGAACATGCCGATCGTGGTCGCGCCAGACCCCCTGAACTGTGTGGCCCTCGGCAGCGGGATGTGCCTCGAGGAGTTCGAGGCCCTGCGCCAGGTGCTGGTCTCCTCCTCGAGCCGCTGACCGGCGCAGGAGCGGCACGTGGCTTCCACGCGCCGGACCAGTCAGCGCGTCACACTGCTCATGCTCGTGCTCGCCTCGGTCACGGTCCTCACGCTCGACTACCGCGGTGAGGTGAGCCACGGGATCACCCACGTCCGCAACGCGGCGCGCGACGTCCTGGCACCCCTCCAGCGGGGCATCGCCGCGGCGCTGCACCCGATCGGCGACCTCTTCGCCGGCGCCGCCCGCTACGGGTCGGTCCAGGCGCAGAACCAACAGCTCCAGACCTCCATTGGCGACCTGCGCCGGAAGATGTCCGAGTACGCCGCCGAGCAGCAGCAGCTGCGCCAGATCGCCGCGCTCGACAAGGTCCCCTTCGTCAGCAACATCACGATGATCGACGCCGAGGTGCTGTCGGCGCCGACGTCGAACTTCCGCGACACCCTCGAGCTCGACCGGGGGACCTCGTCGGGGGTGGCCGTCGGCGAGCCGGTCGTCGGCTCGAACGGCCTCGTCGGCACCGTCACCTCGGCCGGGAGCTCCACCGCGACCGTGCAGCTGATCACCGACACGCGCTCCAGCGTCGACATCCGTCTCGACGCCGACGCCTCAGGCTTCGGCGTCGTCACGGGGCGGGGGCAGGGAGAGCTTCTCAACCTCCAGCTCGTGTCGGGCTCGCCCTACGTGAAGGAGACGGTCTACACGGCGGGCACCGTCGCGGCGGGCGCCGGCGCGTACCCCGCGGGGCTCCCCGTCGGTACGGTGAGCAGCGTGCATAGCTCGCCGGGTGGCTTCTCGAATACCGCGACGGTCACCCCGCTCGCCAACCTGGATTCCTTGCAGTACGTGGGTGTGCTCCTGTGGCTCCCGTCCCCCTAGCCGCTGAGCGCGCGAGGCCGGGCGCCGCCGGCGGCCGCGGGAGGCGGCGGTGAGCGGGTTGAGCTGGGCCCGGCTCGCGATCGTCGTGATCGTCGGCGTCGTCGTCCAGGTGGCGGTGCTCGACCAGCTCGTCGTGCTCGGCGCGCACCCCGACCTCATGGTGCTGCTCGCCGCCGCCGCCGGGCTGGCCGGCGGCCCGCAGAGCGGAGCGATGGTGGGCTTCACGACCGGTCTCGTCGCCGACCTCTTCGTCGACACCCCCTACGGGCTCTCCTCGCTGACCTTCGTGCTCGTCGGCTTCGCGGTCGGTCTGCTCCGCTCGATACCGGCGGGGCGAGAGGTCGGGAGCGCTCAGGTCGCCGCCTGCATCGTCGCCGGCGCCGCCGGGACGCTGCTCTACGCGGTCCTCGGGGCCCTCGCCGGCCAGTCGGGCATGCTCGGCCACGGCACGGCGAACGCGGTGCTGGTCGTGACGATCGGGAGCATCGTCCTCGCCCCGATCGCCCTCGCGTGCCTGCGCTGGGTCTTCAGCCGCGGGCGTTCCCGGGCCGGTTACGCCGTGCCGAGCGGCGGGAGCGCGACGGCGTGAAGCCGCGCAGGGTCGGTCGCCGCAGGCGGTTCCCCGGCCGCCTCGACCTTCCCGGCGAGTCGAACGAGGGTGGTCTCGACCGCCTTCGCCGGGTGATGGCGCAGAACGTGGGCTCGCCGCTCGCCGCCGTCGAGTCGGAGCGCCGCACGACCGGCGCGCGCCAGAGCGGGCGTCCCCGGGTGGGGATTCGGCTCTCCGTCACGGCCGTCGTCGTCGCCGGGCTGTTCGCGGTGCTGCTGGTGCGGCTCTGGTCGATCCAGGTGATCCACGTCCACAGCGCCGTGAGCCAGGAGCTCACGACCACCACCCGCACCATCCAGACGACCTCGCCCCGCGGCGAGATCGTCGCCCGGGGCGGCATGAGCCAGGTGCTCGCCACCGACGTCCCGAAGTGGGTCGTCACCCTCGACCGGAGCGAGGCGGGCAACACCGCGCTGCAGCAACGCCTGGCCGTCCTGCTCGGCGTGAGCACGAAGTACATCACGAGCCAGTTCTCCGACCCCCAGCTCGGGCCGTACGCCCCGGTGCCCATCGCCCCGACGCCCGGCTCGACCGTGCCGGTCGCGACGATCCTCGAGCTGCTCGGGCACCCGAAGGAGTACCCCGGCGTCACGCCGACGCTCGCGTACCAGCGGTCGTATCCGCAGGGGGATCTCGCCGCGCAGGTCGTCGGCTACATCGGGCCCCTGCAGCAGAGCGAGCTGAAGTACTACCTGGCGCACGGCTACCAGGTGACCGACTCGGTCGGCCAGAGCGGCCTCGAGGCCGAGTACGAGCTGGCGCTTCGGGGCAAGCCCGGGACCGAGACGCTCGAGGTCGACCCCAACGGCAACATCGTGAAGCAGCTGGCGACCACCCAGCCGGTGCAGGGCGACACGGTCGAGCTGAACCTCGACCTCCCCCTCGAGCAGGCGGTGTCGAGCGCGCTCGCCAACCAGATTGCGGCGCTCCGCTCCGGCTCGGTGTCCGGCGGCGCAGAGCCGGCCCCCTCCGGGGCCGCGGTCGTGATCGACGTCCGCACGGGGGCGGTGCTCGCCATCGCCTCCTACCCGACCTACAACGCCAACGACTGGGTCGGCGGCATCTCGAGCGCCGAGTACTCGACCCTCGTGAACGAGACCGGTCACCCGCTGAACGACTACGCGGTGGCAAGCCCCCAGCCGCCCGGCTCGACGTTCAAGCTCGCGAGCGCCACGGCCGCGCTCAACGACAATCTGATCACGCCGGGCTACTACTACGACGACACCGGCTCGTTCGTGGAGCCGGGCGGCCAGGTGCTCCGGAACGCCGGCGGCGAGGTGCTCGGCGAGGTCAACGTCACCTCTGCGCTCTCGAAGTCGAGCGACATTTTCTTCTACCACGTCGGTGAGATGTTCTGGGACGCCTGGCAGGCGGATCCGAAGCACTACCCCTACGGCCAGACGCCGATCCAGAACACCGCGGCGACCTACGGGTTCGGGGAGCCGACCGGCCTCGACCTGCCGAGCGTCGACGTGAACCCCGGCCAGGTCGACAGCCCGACGCTGTACCGGATCCTCCACGCCGAGGTCCCCTCCGTCTACACCGCCACCTACAACCTCGGCGACGCCATCCAGATGGCCTTCGGCCAGGGCCTCACTCAGGTGACGCCGCTCCAGCTCGCCGACGCCTACGCCACCTTCGCCAACGGCGGGACCCGCTACGCGCCCGAGCTCGCGGCCGCCCTCGTCGGGCCGGACGGCAAGGTCGTCAAGCGCATCCAGCCGAAGGTGATGAGCCACGTGCACTACGCCTCGAGCGCGGACTACCAGGCGATCCTCACGGGCCTCGAGGGAGCCGTGCAGACCTCGACCGGCACCGCCTATGCCCCGTTCGCCGGCTTCAACTTCAACACGTGGGACGTCGCCGGGAAGACCGGCACGGCCACCACCACGAGCAACCAGTCCGTGCCGACCTCGTGGTTCGTCGCCTTCGGCGGACCGCGGAGCACCGGGCCGGAGTACGCCGTCGCCGTCCAGATCGACCAGGGCGGCTACGGCGCCAACGCTTCGGCACCGATCGCCCGCAAGGTGTTCGACTACCTCTACGCGCACGGTGTCCCGTCGCTGCGCCTGCCCGGTGCGGCGCCGACTCCCGGGACGCCGGCGAAGTGATCCGAGGACTCGCACGCCGCCGGTGATGGCGGCCTTCCGTCACCGGATTGCAACATTCGAAGGCCCGGTGGTCGAGGCGGGTACACTCGACGCAGGATGATCACGTTGAGGCTGTTCCGCGGGCGAAGCTCGCGCGGCCCTGCCCCCATCACCTGCAGTGCTGTGTCCGCCACGAGGCGTGGTGACACGGCGCGATCCCCCGAGCCGGCGCCGGGCGGGACGACGGTGTCCCGCCAGCCTGCCGCCGGCCTCCACCCCGTGTATGCCGGCACCCCGCCCCGACGATCCGCAGCGCGCCCACCACTGCGCGCCGGTGCCCCGGTGCCCTCCGCGCGTCATTGCGACGTGCGTCCGAGAAGGGACCCATCCGATGTCCGACCCGATGAGCGGCCAGATCTCCTCTGGCCAGCCCAGCGCGCCAACCGGAGCGTCGCCGAACGGCACCGCCGCATCGGCGGCTGCCGCGGCGAACGCGCCAGGTATCACCCGGCCTGCTGACCAGGCCGCAGCACCGCCCCCTCCGCCACCGACTGCTCCGCCTCCCGCAGCGACGACGGCAACGCCGTCCGACACGCCGAAGCCGAAGATCGGCGACACCCGGCCGGCGCCCCCGCCGCCTCCGCGCCAGGCGGCCGGCCGCTCGGCACAGGCGAGCGACGGCTCCGGCTCCGAGTCGCCGTCAACCAACGGCGCGTCGAAGCCGCGCCGCCGCCGGCGCGGCGGCCGTGGCCGCGGTGGCGCGCGCCCTGACGCCGCCGCCTCCAACGGCCAGGCCACCGACGATGCTGCACCTGCTACAGCTCCCGCCGCCACCGATGGTGCGGCACCGGCGGGCGCCCGGAGGCGTGCACCCGCGGGCGACGGGGAGGTCCCGACGGGCGCCGACGCCACAGCGCCGGCCAAGCGCACCCGCAGCCGTGCCGGTTCGGGAACGGCCGCCCCTCGCACCCGGTCGCGGACGGGAACGTCCGCCACCACCGGTGAGACGGCCCAGGAGGCCGAGGAGGCCGCTGGGCTCGCAGCGGGCCGCCGGCGCCGCGGCCGCGAGCGCAAGGGACGTCCCGTCGGCCGGTACCTCATGTGCGTGCACGTCCAGCCCGAAGCGACCCAGATCGCCGTGCTGGAAGGGCGATCGCTGATCGAGCACCACGTCGCGCGGGCCCAGGACGACGCCAACCAGATCGACGGCAACATCTACCGCGGCCGCGTCAAGAACGTCCTCCCGGGGATGGAGGCGGCGTTCGTCGACATCGGCACACCGAAGAACGCCGTGCTGTACTGGGGTGACGTCCAGGCGGACCGCGACGACTCGATCGAGCGCGAGGCCGGCGCCACCCGCATCGAGCACCTGCTGCGGCCGGGCCAGACGATCGTCTGCCAGGTGACGAAGAACCCGATCGGGCTGAAGGGCGCGCGCCTCACCGAGGAGGTATCGCTCCCAGGCCGCTTCGTCGTGCTCGTGCCGAACTCCAGCGCGAGCGGGATCTCCAAGCGCCTCGACGATCCCGAGCGCAAGCGCCTGCGCCGGATCCTGGAGGACATCCGCCCGGAGGGCCACGGCCTCATCGTCCGCACCGCGGCCGAAGGCGTGAGCGCCGACGAGCTGCGCCGGGACGTCGAGCAGCTCCTCGCCAAGTGGGACGAGATCGACGCGAAGGCCCGCCGGCTGCCCGCTCCTGCGCTGCTCTACTCCGAGCCGCACCTGGCGCTGCGCGTCATCCGGGAGGAGTTCACCGAGGAGCACCGCGGCGTGATCATTGACGACCGCGAGCTGTACGAGCTGGTGCGCGCCTACGTCGCCGACATCGACCCGGCGCTCGCCGACCGCGTCGAGTACTACGACCCCGAGGTCGAGAGCCTGCCGCTCTTCGAGCGCCACCACGTCCACGAGCAGCTGCACAAGGCGCTCGACCGCAAGGTCTGGCTCCCCTCCGGCGGCTCGCTGATCATCGAGCGCACCGAGGCGCTGACGGTGATCGACGTCAACACCGGCAAGAACGTGGGCTCTTCCAGCCTCGAGGAGACCGTCTTCAGGAACAACCTGGAGGCGGCGGAGGAGATCGCGCGCCAGCTCCGGCTGCGGGACATCGGCGGCATCATCGTCATCGACTTCATCGACATGGAGGTGAAGGCGAACCGCCAGGAGGTGGCGTCGACGCTGCGCTCGGCGCTCGCCCGGGACAAGACGCCGACCCAGGTGTTCGACGTCTCCGAGCTCGGCCTCGTGGAGATGACCCGAAAGCGCGTCGGAGAGGGCCTCGTCGAGGCGCTGTCCGACACCTGCCCGACCTGCAAGGGTCGGGGGCTCGTCTTCCAGGACGGCCTCGGCTGAACAGCCCCGCCTCCCTCGGGCGTCACGGTCGGTCCCTCACGAGGTCCCGCGCCGCATCGGGCTAGCTCCGGCCGAGGCGCGCATGGACCGCGCCGTCGGTGAGCTCGCGAACCGGGCCGGGCGGCCGCGGGGACGGCCCGCCGCGATGGTCAGCCGGCGGGGATCGTGAGCGGGGGCACCGTGGTCCGCGGCACCGTCACCTGGCTCGGTGCGCCCCCCGTGCCGCCACCGGAGCCGGACGTGGTCGTGGTCGTTGCCGCGGCCGCCTTGGACAGGTGGAGCAGGACCTCGAGCGTGCCGACGTTGGCGGTCGTGACGAAGCCGCCGACGCTCGGGTTCGAGATCCCCCACTCGGCGAAGACGATCCTCACGTCGGTGAGGACGTCGACGTCGGCCCCGAGCCGCTCGGCGCTGAGGGTGAGGTTCACCTTCCGCGTGTCACCGCGTAGCGTGAACCACCCCGTCGCCAGGACCTTGACGACGTGCCCGACCGGTGGCACGGGGCCGAACGAGGCGGGCGCTGCCAGCTTGAAGGTCGCCGTCGGGTACGTCGAGACGTCCATGATCCTGCCGTCGAACTGCGCGTTGCGCTGGCTCTGGTCGCTCTTCACGCTCGCCATGTCGACGGTGAACGACGCCGACGTGACGACGGTGCCGTCGATGTGGACGGCTCCGGAGACCGACGACGTGCGACCGACTGCCGTCGCGCTCTGCCCGAGGAGCACCTCCTTCACGCGGTAGCCCACTTGCGAGCCGGAGGCGACGCTCCAGGTCCCGCTGATGCCGCCGCTCTCCGGCGCCGTCACCTTGCTCGATCCCGCGGCGCTCGGCAGCGAGAGCTTCGGCTTGGCCGGCCCCTCGATCAGATGGATGTACACGAACGGGCCGCCGACCGCGAGGATGACCACGACCACACCGGCAAGGACAGCCCATCGGAACCAGCGGCGCTTCGCCATATCGTCCCTTGCGAACTCGAATCGGACGGGATCCCGCCCGTGATCGCAGACCGAGCTTCGGATGGGGCGAAGCCGGCCGGCGCTCGGGGAGGACAGCGTGTCCTACGGGCACGGACGGGTCGAGCTTGGGCGCCGAAGCTGCGCCCCGGCTGTGCGCCACGCGATCGTCGCCTGAGAGCGGCGGCGCGTCGGGCCGTCGCCGGCCCGGCGGGGCGTCAGCGGCTCACTGCCTGCCGTAGCACGCGGCCGAGCCGGAGGAGCGCGATCCCTCGCACGCCCTCGACGCTGCCCGCGGCGGGGATGCGAGGCGCTCGAGGCCGCGCTCGAGCCCGCCGAGACCGGTGTCGAGGACCTCGAGCGGAAGGCCGAGAAGCCGGGCGACGGAGCGCGCCTCGGCCTCCAGCTCGTCGCTGCGTCGCTGCGCGAGCCAGACGACGCGGCGGTAGTGGCCGAAGTAGTCCTGCCCGAGCTCGGGATGGCGGTCGAGGCCGAGCTCGCGCACGACCGTGCGGCGGAAGCTGCGCACGAGGAAGTCCGTGAGCACGTAGGTGCCCGGCTCCTGCTCGAGCAGGCCCCGCATGCGCTCGGCCCCGGCGAGGACGTCGTAGCAGTGCAGGCCAGCGAGCCGCTCGACACCGAGGCGCTCGCAGACGGCGTCGAGCGCCCCGTAGGTGCCGCAGTCCGCGTAGGCGATGGCGACCCGGCGTCCCGCGGCGAGCAGGGACGCGGCGAGACGCTCGACCGCCGGCGCGATCTGCTCGGGGCGGTTGTGGAGCAGCGGCGGGAGGCAGTGGATCTGCAACGACCATCCGCGGGCGCGCGCCAGCTCTCGCACGTGGCTGCCGAGCGCCCCACAGGCGATGACCGCCGTGGCGGTGTCCTCAGACGGGGAAGGAGAGCTGGTCGACGAACCGGTCGTTGAAGTCGCCGCGGTCGGAGAGCTCGACATACTCCACCTCCTCCAGCAGCGCCATCGCCCCGGCACGCTCGCGGACGCTGAGGAGCGCCATCTTCGCCCCCTCGCCGGCGACGTTGCCGGCGCTCACCACCCTGAGCACGGGCAGGTGAGGGACGAGCCCGAGCTTGATCGCGCTCGACGGCGACAGGTAGCTGCCGAACGAGCCGGCCAGCAGCACCTGTTGCAGGTCCTGCGCCTGGAGCCCCGCCTCCTCCAAGAGGATCGTCCATCCCGTGGCGATCGCCGCCTTGGCGAACTGCAGCTCGCGGATGTCGCGCTGGGACAGGTACACGGAGTCGGCGGCGTCGCCGGGCGCGCCCGTCCAGTGGAGCACGAAGACGCGCTCCTCGCCAACCCGGGTGAGGCGCTCCGCGAGCGCCGGGGCGAGCTCGGCGGCGTCGGCTTCTGCGACGAACTTGCCGGAGCCGTCGAGCAGGCCGACCTCCACCAACGCGGCAGCGGCGTCGACCAGGCCGGAGCCGCACAGCCCGGCGGGCTCCTCGTCGCCGATGACGCGGAGCTCGACGCCCTCGGCCGTGATCGTGACGCCCTCGATCGCGCCCGGCGCCGCCCTCATGCCGCAGCGGATCGCCGCGCCCTCGAAGGCGGGCCCGGCGGGCGCGGCGGTCGCGAGCAGGCGCTCGCGGTTGCCGAGCACGATCTCGCAGTTCGTGCCGATGTCGATGAAGAGCCGGATCCGCGAGTCGCGGTCCATGCCCGAGGCGAGGAGCCCGGCGGTGATGTCCCCGCCGACGTAGGCGCCGAAGGCGGGGAAGACGACGGCGCGTGCCCTCGGGTGGACGTGCACGCCGACCTCGGAGGCGAGCACCTCGGGGAGCAGGCGCGTCGACATGATGAACGGCGCGACGCCGAGCGGCTCGGGATCGATGCCGAGGACGAGGTGCGTCATGGTGGCGTTGCCCGCGATCGCCACCTCGTAGATCTCCGACGGCGACACGCCGCCCTCGGCGCACACGTCGCGGACGAGCTCGCCGAGCGTCTCGTGGGCGAGGCCGGTGAGCCGGTCGAGCGCGGCCGCGTCCATCATGACGGCGCTGATGCGCGTGATGACGTCCGCGCCGAAGGGCTGCTGCTTGTTGAGCATCGAGTGGACCGCCACCGGCATGCCGCTCGTGAGATCGAGCAGCGTCGCCACGACGGTCGTGGTGCCGAGGTCGAAGGCGATCCCGAACGCCCGCTCGGTCGTGTCGCCAGCCTCGACGGCGACGAGCACGTCGTCGACGACGACTGCGGTCACCTTGTAGTCGTTCGCCCGGAGAAGGCGACCGAGCGATCGCAGCGCGTCGAGATCGGCGCGAAGCTCCAGGTCGGACAGCTCGGCGAGGAGCCGCTCCAGGTCGCTCGCCTGGTCGGAGAGGCTCGGCTCGGCCAGCTCCACGTAGCGCTTCTGCACCGCGGGCCGCAGGATGACCTTGCGGCCGACGCCGACCGTCGCCGCCTTGGGCCTCGTGACGAGGGGCGGCACCTCGACGCGTGCGTCGCCGAGGGCCTGCGCCTTGCAGGCCAGGCGCCACCCGGCGCGCAGCTCGTCCCCGTTGAAGGCCCGGGTGTCGAGCGAGGAGATGGCGATCGACCCGTCGAGGATCCTGACCCGGCACTTCTTGCACGTGCCGTGGCCGCCGCAGGTCGAGTCGATCGCGATGCCGTTCCAGCTGGCCGCATCGAACAGCGTGACCCCTACCGGCACCCGCACCTGGCGCCCCGCCGGCTCGAACAACAGGTCGATCCGACCGTGGCCCTCACCGTGCGCGCCGGCGGAGGGGGTCCGGCCCGTCGCCACGGGGTCGTCGAGGTCCCGGGCCGCCGCGGCGGCCCGCGCGGTCGTCATGTCGCGGCCGCGGCTTGCTCCGCCCGGTGTGCCGCGATCCACGACGCGCCCCAATCGTCGTTGCCGAGCAGGAGGTCGGCGGCCTTCACGGCGCGCACCAGGTGCGGGGAGCGCGCGTCCATGATGGCGCTCGTCAGCCCGACGGTGGCGGCCATCGGCAGGAAGGCGGCCCCGATGCTCGCCCGGTCGGGCATCCCGAAAGAGACGTTCGACGCCCCGAGCGTCATGTTGACCCCGAGCTCCTCGCGCAGCAGCGCGATCGTCTCGAGCGTGCGGACGACCAGGCTGGTGTCGGCGCCGATCGGCATCGCCAGCGGGTCGAACACGAGGTCCTCGAGGGGGATGCCGTAGCGGTCGACGGCCACCTCGACGATCTTTCGCGCGAGCTCGAGGCGGCGCCGCGGCTCCTCGGGGATCTCGGTCTCGTCGTTCGGCAGGCAGATGATGGCGGCGCCGTGGCGCTTCACGAGCGGCAGGATCGCGTCGAGGCGCTCGTCCTCGGCGGTCACCGAGTTGACGAGCGCCTTGCCCTCGTAGGCTTCGAGGCCGGCCTCCAGCGCTTCGATGACCGACGAGTCGATGCACAGCGGCACGTCGGTGAGACGCTGGATGAGCTTCACCGCCTGGGTCATCAGCTCGACCTCGTCGGCCAGGGGCGCGCCCATGTTCACGTCGAGCACCATGGCGCCGCCGGCGACCTGCTGGGCCACGTCGATCTCCACGCGCGAGAGGTCCGCGGCGCGCAGCTGCTCCTGGAAGACCTTCCGGCCCGTGGGGTTGATGCGCTCGCCGATGATGCAGAAGGGCCGGTCGGCCCCGATGACGACCTCCTTGGTCGCCGAGCGCAGGATCGTGTGCACGAGGCCGCGACCTTCGCGCTACGCCGACGCGACGGCGCGCCGGCGGCCGAGGAGGTCCTTCGCCCGGCTGACGGCGGCAGATGCGTCGGCCGCGTAGCCGTCGGCCCCGACCGCGTTGGCGTACTCCTGGGTCACCGGCGCCCCGCCGACCATCACGATCACCTGGTCACGCAGCCCGTTCTTCTCGAGCGCGTTGATGTTCGCCTTGAACATCGGCATGGTCGTCGTGAGGAAGGCCGAGAAACCGACGATGTCCGGCTTGTGCTCCTGGATCGCCTCGACGAAGCGCTCCGGGGCGACCTGGACGCCGAGGTCGATGACCTGGAACCCGGCCCCCTCGAGCATGATGTTCACCAGGTTCTTGCCGATGTCGTGCACGTCGCCCTTGACGGTACCCATGACGATCGTGCCGACCGTCTCGACCCCGGTCTCCGCCAGCAGGGGGCGGAGCACCTCGAGGGCGCCGGCCATCGCCTTGCCCGCGATGAGCATCTCGGGGACGAAGAAGTCGCCCCGTTCGAAGCGCGCCCCGACCTCTTCGAGCGAGGGGATCAGTGCCTCGAACAGCAGCATCTCGGGCGGCATGCCCATGCCGAGGCCGCTGTTCGTGAGCTCGAGCACCGCCGGTGCGTTGCCGACGAGGGTCTGGTCGTAGAGCTGAGCGAGAAGCTCTTCCTGGTTCACGCGGCACCTTCCCTTCGTGGTCGATGACCGAGCTGCGCGGACAGGGCATTGGCCTGTTCGACGCAGCGGGCGGCGACACCAGCGAGGTGCGCGGTGTCGAGGCGCGACGTCGGCCCGGAGACCGACAGCGCGGCGACGACCGTCCCGGCGGAGCGGTGCACCGGGGCGGCCACGGCGACGAGCCCGGGCTCCAGCTCCTCCACCGTCGCCGCCCAGCCGCGCCGGCGGACCTCGGCGAGGTCCGCCTCGAGCGCCGAGCGCGTCGTGATCGTCCTCGGGGTGCGGCGCTCCAGGCGGCCGGGCGGGAGCTCGGCGCTGCTGAACGCGACGAGCACCTTGCCGAGCGCGGTGCAGTGGAGCGGTACCGGGCGCCCGATCCAGTTCGCGCCACCGAGGAGGTAGCGGCTGTCGACCTGGGCGACCTGCTCCACCATCGAGCCGTTGGCGACGCCCAGGTTGATCGTCTCGCCGGTCTCCCGCCCGAGCTCCTCCAGGTATGGCATGGCCAGCTCGACGAGCGCAGCGTCTCCGTCACCGCGCCAGGCGAAGCGGACGAAGACCTCGCCCGGCCCGAACGCCCCATTGCGGTCCCGCTGGACGAGCCCGTTGCGCTCCAACGCGACGAGGAGCCTGGAGGCGGTGGACTTCGCGAGTCCCGTCGATGCGGTCAGCTCGGTGAAGGTCACGGGCTCGGGTGCATCGACGACCTCGCGCAGCAGGCTCGCGGCCCGGTCGACTGCCTGGGTTCCAGTCGGGCTCGTCACGGCGTCCTCGATGACCACATGATCGGAAGTTCCACATTACGAAACTTCGTTCTACTATGTGATCGTACGGATCTGGCGGTAGTGCGTCAAGCTGCGGCGACGCGAATGGAACGAGGTGACGATGTTCGTCAACACCATGCCCCGCTACGAGATCCTGTCTCCGGACGCGATCGCCCTTCTCGACAAGGGATGGCGGCGGCTCGTGTCGGAGGTCGGGGTGCAGTTCGCGACGGAGGAGGCCCGGGAGCTCTTCCGCAAGGCCGGCCAGGACGTCGACGGTGAGACCGTGCACCTCGACCCGGACTTCGTCCTGGAACAGGTCGCCAAGGCGCCACGGCAGTTCGACGTCCAGGCGCGCAATCCCGCCAACACCGTGCACATCGGTGGCGACTTCATGGCCTTCAGCGGCGTCTACGGCTGCCCGTTCGTCCGCGAGGGCGACGTCCGGCGGGAGGCGACCCTCGCCGACTTCCGCCGCTTCTCGATGCTGGCGCAGAGCTTCCCCGAGCTGGACTCGGCCGGCGGCGTGATCTGCGAGCCGAACGACGCTCCGCTCGACTCCCGGCACCTCGACATGATCTACGCGCTCCAGACACTGACCGACAAGATCTACATGGGCAACGTCGTGTCGGGGCCGAACGCCGCAGACACGATCCGGATGACCGAGATCCTGTTCGGCGGCCGCGAGAGCATCGAGACGACGCCAGCGACGATCTCGCTCATCAACTGCAACTCTCCGCTGCGCTGGGACGACCGCATGCTCGACGCGCAGTTCGAGTACAACCGCGCCAACCAGGCGGTCGTGCTGACGCCCTTCCTCTTGATGGGGGCGATGTCGCCGGTGTCCATCCCATCGGCGCTCGTCCAGCAGCTGGCCGAGGCGCTGTCGGGGATCGCGCTCGCGCAGCTCGTACGCCCCGGCTGCCCGGTCATCTTCGGCTCGTTCCTCTCCAACATCGACATGCAGTCGGGCTCGCCGACGTTCGGCACGCCCGAGTCGGCGATAGGCCTGCTCTGCACGGGGCAGCTCGCCCGCCACTTCGGCCTGCCGTTCCGGACGGGGGGCGGGCTCACCTCGAGCCAGACCGTGGACGCGCAGTCGGCGTACGAGGCACTGAACACGCTGCTCCCGACCTTCCTCGCCGGGACGAACTGGGTCATGCACGCGGCGGGCTGGCTGGAGGGGGGACTGGTCAGCTGCTACGAGAAGTTCATCGTCGACGTGGAGCTGCTCAGGATGATGCGGGTCGAGTTCACGCCGCTCGAGATCGACGAGGCGTCGCTCGCCTACGACGCACACGTGGAGGTCGGCCACGGGGGCCACTTCCTCGGCGCGCAGCACACCATGGAGCGCTTTCGCGAGTGCTTCTACCGACCGCTGCTGTCCTCCTCGGCGAACTTCGAGCGCTGGAAGCGTGACGGGGGAAAGGACGCGGCGGAGCGCGCCGGGGACATCTACCGCAAGCGCCTCGACGAGTACGAGCAGCCCCCGATCGACGACGCCGTGCGCGCGGAGCTCGAGGACTACGTGATCCGGCGCCGTGCGGAGCTCGGCGACTGACGCAGCGCTTCCTCTACGGTGTGCCGATGGCCGACGTCGCAGCGCCCGGCGGGGGCGTGTACGCCAAGTCGCTCGCTGAGCAGGCGTACTACGCGATCCGCGAGCTCATCGTGAGCGTGGCGATCGCGCCCGGCGCCCCGATCCAGGAGGACCGGCTCTGCGAGGAGCTCGGGCTCGGGCGCACGCCGGTCCGGGAGGCCATCAAGCGGCTCGAGGCCGAGCGGCTCGTGGTCATCTACCCGCGCCGCGGCACGTTCGCGAGCGAGATCAACATCACCGATCACGCCCTCCTGGCCGACGTCCGGCGCCAGCTGGAGGGGCTCGCGGCGACGCGCGCCGCCGAACGCGCCTCGGAGGCGGACCGGGCGGTCGTGCGCGAGCTCCTCGGCCGCCTCGACCACCCGGGGTCCGACACCTCGGAGCTGATCCGCCTCGACGCAGAGGTCCACTCGGCGATCTACGCCTGCACGCGCAACCACTACCTCCAGTCGACGCTCGGCCAGTACTACAACCTCGCCCGGCGGATCTGGCGCGTCTTCCTCGACCGCGTCGACCTCGCCGAGCACCTGGCGAGTCACAAGGCGCTCCTCGAGGCGATCCTCGCGGGCGACGGCGTGCGCGCCGCTGAGCTGGCCGTCGGGCACGTGGACGACTTCGAGACGGCGGTGCTGCGCACCGAGTTCGAGACGCTGAGCGGCCTGCGCACGGACGCTGCCGAGTGGCCGACCCGCCCGGGAGCTGCATCCCGCTCCGGCTCGCAGGCCTGAGGCCGCACGCCGGCCGGGCGTTGACACGGGCCCGCAGCCCAGATATACCAGTCATATACCTCCGGCCGGGGCGCGTCGCCCGCGGCCCCATGATGCGGGCGCGATGCCCGGCGCCTGGTGGAACGGGGGAGTCGGCCGTGGCGCTCGCCGCCGCTCGCCGGAGGGTGAGGGGGATCGAAGATGGCCGGCGCTCCCGACCGTGCGGACGTGGTGATCATCGGGGCGGGCATCGTCGGGAACTCGCTCGCCTACCACCTGGCCCGCCTCGGCGTCCCCCGCATCGTCCTCGTCGACAAGGGCCCGTTGCCGAACCCGGGCGGCTCGACCGGGCACGCCTCGAACTTCATCTTCCCCTTCGAGCACTCGAAGATGATGACGGAGCTCACGACCGAGAGCACCGCGCAGTACAAGGCGCTCGGCGTGTTCACTGAGAGCGGCGGCATCGAGGTCGCACGGACCGAAGCCCGGATGCAGGAGTTCCGGCGCAAGCTGTCGGCGGCGAAGGCCTGGGACCAGGAGGCAGAGCTGCTCACTCCTGCCGAGGTGAAGAAGCTCGTGCCCTTCATCGAAGAGGGACTGCTGCTCGGCGGCCTCCACTTCCCGAGGGTCGGGGTGGTCGACTCGCTCCGCGCCGGCACGATCATGCGCGAGCGCGCCCAGGAGCTCGGCGCGCTGCAGGTGCTCGGCAACACCGAGATCCTCGGCATCGACGTCGAGGGTGGCCGGGTGCGCGCCGTGCGGACGAGCGAGGGCGACATCGTGGCGGGGCAGGTGGCGATCTGCTGCGGGGTGTGGAGCCCGAGGATCGCCCGGATGGCGGGCGCCACGATCCCGCTCACCCCGGCCGTGCACCAGATGGTGAGCGTCGGCCCGATCGCCCTGTTCGCGGACAGCCCGGGCGAGATCTCCTACCCGATCGTGCGTGACGTCGACACCGGGATGTACGAGCGCCAGCACGGGGGCGACATGGAGGTCGGCTCCTACGCGCACCGGCCGATCCTCGTGGAGCCCGACGAGATCCCCTCCATCGAGGCGTCCGCCCTCTCGCCGACCGAGCTGCCGTTCACCGCCGACGACTTCGACCCCCAGATGGAGTCGGCGCTCGAGCTGATGCCCGACCTGCTCGGCGACGAGCGCGCCGGCATCCGCTACGCGATCAACGGGCTGATCTCGCTCACGCCCGACGGGCATCCGGTTTTCGGCGAGACGTCGGAGGTGCGGGGACTGTGGACGGCCGCCGCGATCTGGATCAAGGAGGGCCCCGGGTCGGCGCGCGTCGTCGCCGAGTGGATGACCGGGACGCAGCCGTGCCTCGACGCGCACGAGGCGGATGTGGCGCGCTTCTGGCCGCACCAGCGCACCCGGGCGCACGTTCGCGCACGGGCCGCCGAGGCGTTCAACAAGACCTACGGCATCGTGCATCCAGCCGAGCAGTACCTCGACTCGCGCGGCGTGCGGCGGAGCCCGATCTACGCCCGCGAGGTGGAGCTCGGCGCCTCCTTCTTCGAGACGGCGGGATGGGAGCGGCCGAACTGGTACGAGTCGAACGCCCCCCTGCTCGACGAGTACGCCGGGCGGGTGACGCAGCGCGCCGCGGAGTGGGATGCCCGCTGGTGGTCGCCGATCATCGAGGCCGAGCACCTGGCGATGCGCGACCGCGTGGGGCTCGTCGACCTCAGCGCCTTCGCCGTGTTCGACGTGTCCGGACCGGGTGCGCTCGACTGCCTGCAGCGAGTGGCGGTCGCACAGATGGACGTCCCGGTGGGCCGGGTCGTCTACACCCCCTTCCTCACCCCCGACGGCGGCTTCCGGGCCGACCTCACGATCATGCGCCTCGGGCCGTCGCGCTTTCGGGTGGTGACCGGGGCGGCGCACGGCCTGGCCGACCGGCAGTGGATCGTCGATCACGCCGGAGGCGGCGAGGCGGTCGAGGTCACGGACCAGACCTCGGCCTGGTGCACCGTCGGCGTCTGGGGCCCGCGCTCGCGCGAGCTCGTCGCCGGGTGCTCGCCCGACGACGTCTCGGCCGCAGGCTTCGCCTACGGGACGTGCCGGAACATCGAGCTCGGCGGCCTGCAGGTGCTCGCCTCGAGGATCTCCTACGTCGGCGAGCTCGGCTGGGAGCTCTACGCCCCGATGGAGCAGGGCGGCGAGCTGTTCGACCTGCTGCTCGAGGCGGGCCAGCCCCTCGGCGCGGTTCCCGTCGGCCTCGGCGTCTACCTGTCGACGGCCCGCCTGGAGAAGGGCTACCGCGCCTACGGCAGCGAGCTCACCCCCGACTACGGCCTGGTCGAAGCGGGGCTTCATCGGCGAATGGTGAAGAAGCAGGAGTTCACCGGGAAGCGTGCGCACCTCGCCGAGCGTGCCCGGACCCCGGCAGCGGTTCTCTGCACGCTCACGGTCGACTACTCGGCCGTGGCGCCGGACGATCGGCGCTACCCGCTCGGCGGCGAGGTGATCCTCGGCGAGGGCGGCGAACCGATCGCCGACGCCCGCGGGCGCCGCTCCTACGTGACGAGCGCCGGCGCCGGCCCGTCGGTGGGCGAGTACCTGCTGCTCGCCTACGTGCCGCCGGAGCTCGCCATCGCCGGCCAGCGGCTGCAGGTCGAGTGCATGGGCGAGCGCTACCCGGTCGCCGTCGCCGTCGCCGGCAACGGCGCGGTGTTCGACCCGGCCAACGAACGGCTCCGGAGCTGACGGATGGAGATCCTGGTCTGCATCAAGCGGGTCCCCTTCGTCGGGGGGACGGTCGTGCTCACCGACGACCACCGCCAGGTCGACACCAAGTTCCTCGGCTTCACCATGAGCCCGCACGAGGAGTGCGCCGTCGAGGAGGCGGTCCGGCTCGTCGAGGCGCACGGAGGCAGCTCGACGGTCCTCACCGTCGGCGCGCCCGAAGCCGAGGAGCAGCTCCGCTACGCGATGTCGCTCGGCATGGACCGCGCCGTGCTCGTCGACGCCGGCGCGCGCGAGCTCGGGCCGCGCTCGGTCGCCGCGGAGATCGTCGGCGCCGTCGAGACGATGCGCTCGGCGGGCGCCGGCCCCGACCTGCTCCTGCTCGGCAACGAGGCCGCCGACACCGGGGACTTCCAGGTGGGCATCCTCGTCGCGGAGGCGCTCGGCCTGCCGTGCATCACCGGCGTGAAGGAGCTGGAGGTTGCCGGCGGCGAGCTCCGCGCGACCCGCGAGCGGGGCCGCGCCCGCGAGGTGTTCGCCGTCTCGCTTCCCGCCGTGTGCACCGTGAAGGAGGGGCTGAACCTCCCCCGCTACCCGTCGCTGCCGGGGCGGCTTCGCGCCAAGTCCAAGCCGCTCGCGACGAGCGAGGCGGGCGAGCGCGTCGAGCAGCTGCGCATGCAGTCCCTCGTGGTGCCGCGGGAGGAGCGGCGCCAGGCCGAAGTCCTCGGCCACGGCGCCGACGCCGCGGGGCGGGTCGTCGAGGTGCTGGTCGAGCTCGGGGTGGTGAAGCGATGATCCTGGCGCTGATCGAGCACGACGCCGTCGCGCCGAGCGGGACCTCGCTCGAGGCCCTGACGCTCGCCCGCCAGATCGCCGCTGCGACGGGCGAGCCGCTCCACGCGCTGGCGGTCGCCGGCGACGCCGGCAAGCTCGGCCCGTCGCTCGGCGACCACGGGGTCGAGGTGCTGCACGCGGCGTCCTTCGTCGGCGACGACGCCTACGCGCCCCGCGCGTGGGCTCGGGCGGTCCTCGCCGGTGCCGGTGCCGGTGGCGGGCAGGGCGCGGCGAGGGCGGTCGTTGCGCCGGCGAGCGACCGGGGCAACGAGGTGATGGCGTACGTCGGCGCGATCGCCGGGCTCCCGATGGTCGCCAACTGCGTGGAGGTGGCGCCGGACGCCGACGGCTCCGGGTGGCGCCTCCGCCGCCTGCGATGGGGGGGGAGCATCGTCGAGGAGGCGGTCCTCGAGGCCGACGGCCCGGGGCTGTTCACCGTCGCTCCCGACTCGGTCGCCGCCGAGGCGGCGGGCGCGCCCGTCGCCACCGAGCTGCGCGCCTTCGAGGTCGCGCTCGAGGAGCGGGACCTGCAGGTCCGTGTCAACGAGGTGCTCGAGCCCGCGACCCAAGGCGTGTCGCTGACCGACGCCCGGGTCGTCATCGGCGGTGGCCGCGGTGTCGGCGGCGAGGACGGCTTCGCCGTCCTCGAAGAGCTCGCCGAGCTGCTCGGTGGTGCCGTCGGCGTCTCGCGGGCGGTCACCAGCCTCGGGTGGCGCTCCCACCAGGACCAGGTGGGCCAGACCGGTTGCCGCATCGCGCCGGAGCTCTACATCGCGTGCGGGATCAGCGGTGCCATCCAGCACATGGTCGGTTGCAAGGGCGCTCGCAACCTGCTCGCCATCAACACCGACGCCGACGCGCCGATCATGTCGAAGGCGGACTACGCCGTGATCGGCGATCTGCACGCCGTGCTGCCGGCGATCGTCGCCGAGCTGCGCAAGGAGCTGGCGCGTTGAACAACCATTTCGACGGTCCTATAGTCGCCCGAGCGGCGACGCATGGTCGCTGTCGCCTGCAACAAGGGGGGAGGTCTGGCGAGCTGCCAGGGACCTTTGACGGACGGGTGTCGGCGGCGCCGCGCCCCGGCGCCGAGCGCGACGGTGAGGATCGTCGTGCCCGGGTGGCGCGAGTGGTCGTGCCCGCGTGAGTGGCTCCCCGCTCTCCGGCGACGCCGCCCCGGGCACCGGTGACGTCCAGGTCTCGTGCCGGGATGTCTGGAAGGTCTTCGGCCGGGGTGCCGAGAAGGTCCCCGGCTCGGAGATGGCCGACCTGAGCCGGGCCGAGCTGATGGAGCGCGAAGGGTGCGTCGTGGCGGTGCGCGACGTCTCGTTCGACATCCCCCGCGGCCAGGTCTTCGTGGTCATGGGGCTCTCGGGCAGCGGCAAGTCGACGCTCACCCGCTGCATCACGCGGCTCATCGACGTGACCAGCGGCTCGGTGCAGCTCTGCGGGCAGGACGTCGTCGCGGCGGACGCGAAGGCGCTGCGCGAGCTGCGGCGGACGAAGGTGAGCATGGTCTTCCAGCACTTCGCCCTGCTTCCGCACCGCAACGTCCTCGACAACGTCGCCTACGGGCTCGAGATCCGCGGCGTGGACCGCGCGACGCGCCACGAGCGCGCGCGCGAGCTGGTCGGTGTCGTCGGCCTGTCCGGCGTCGAGCGGTCGTACCCGAGCCAGCTGAGCGGCGGCATGCAACAGCGCGTCGGCCTGGCGCGCGCCCTCGCGGTCGACCCGGAGGTCCTCATCTTCGACGAGGCCTTCTCGGCGCTCGACCCGTTGATCCGCCGCGGCATGCAGGACGAGCTCGTGCGGCTGCAGCGCCAGATGCACAAGACGGTGATCTTCGTCACCCACGACCTCGACGAGGCGTTGAAGCTCGGCGACCGCATCGCCATCATGCGCGACGGCCGCTTCGTGCAGCTCGGCACGCCCGAGGAGGTCGTCGGGGCGCCGGCCGACGACTACGTCGCGGCGTTCACCCGCGACGTGTCGCGTGCCAAGGTGCTCACCGCCGGCTGGGTCATGCGCCCGCCGCGGGCGGACGCGGCCCCGGACCGCACGGTGTCGGAGTCGACCAAGCTCGACGACGTGCTCGCGGTCCTCGCCGAGCGGGAGGACCCGATCGGCGTCGTCGACGGCGCCGGGCGGGTGGTCGGGTCGCTCGACCGCGCGACCGTGCTCCAGGCCGTCGCCGCCGCCCCGCCCCACCCCGACACGCTCGCCGTCCAGCGGGCCTGAGCTTCGGCCGTGGCGCTCACGATCCCGCGTCGGACGGGTCTCGCCGGACTGGACTGGAGGGCGCTCGTCCGCACGCCGTGGCCGGGCCTCGCCCTGGCTGGGCTCGCGATGGTGGTCGGGGCGGCGATCAGCGGGTCGGCGGCCGGCTTCCCCGCGCACTGGGTGCCGAGCTCGCAGAACGCCTTCACCAGCCTCGACAACTGGATCAGCGCGCACCAGACGAGCGCTCCGATCTTCACCGACGTCGTCACGCCGGTCGGCGGCGGGCTCGGCCACGCGGTGAACGCCGTCGTCGACGTCCTGACCTGGCTCGGATGGCCGGGCGTCCTGGCGCTCGCCGTCTTCGCCGCCCTTGCGGCCGGCACCTATCGCACCGCGACGTTCGCCGCCGTGGTGATCGCCGGCTTCGGCCTGCTCGGCCTGTGGAGCTACAGCATCGCGACGCTCGGTCTCATGACGGTCTCGATCGCGGTTGCGGTCGCGATCGGCATCCCGCTCGGGGTCGCTGCCGGCTTCTCCCAGGTCGTCGAACGGGTCGTCAGGCCGATGCTCGACGCGGCCCAGATGATCCCCGCGTACGTGTACCTGCTCCCGGCGGTGATCCTGCTCGGGATCGGCAACCCCGCGGGCGTGGCGGTCACGGTCATCTACGCGACCCCGCCAGTGGTGCGGCTCACGGCCCTCGGGATCCGTGCGGTTCGCGCCGACGTGCTCGAGGCCGGCAGGTCCTTCGGCTCGACGCGCTGGCAGCTCCTGGTGAAGGTCCAGCTGCCACTGGCGGTCCGCCCCATCCTGCTCGGGATCAACCAGGTCATCATGATGGCGCTCTCGATCGTGGTGCTCGCTTCGCTGATCGGCGCCGGGGGCCTCGGCGACCCCGTCCTGCAGGGGCTCACCGTGCAGAACCTCGGCCAGTCCCTCACCGCCGGGATCGCCATCGTGGCGATGGCGATGCTCCTCGACCGGATCGTGAGCGCGGCGGGCAGCCGAGTCGGCAGCGCCCACGAGGCGCGGGCCGCGCGCAGCGACCGCTGGCGGCGCCCGCTGATCGGCGGGGGGGCGCTCGTCGTCCTCGCCGTCGCGTTCGTCAGCCACTACGGCTTCGGCGTCGGCGCGTTCCCGACGAACTGGTCGTTCTCGATCGAGAGCCCGGTGAATACCGGCGCCGCATGGCTCGAGCAGCACCTGTACCACTTCTGGAGCGTCCCGGTCATCGGCGGCACCGGGAACCTGAGCAGCTTCCTCACCCTCGACATCTTGAACCCGATCACCCGGTTCCTCGGCGCCCTGCCGTGGTGGCTCGCCGTGTTCGGCACGGCCGCGGCGGGTGTGCTCGCCGGGGGGGTGCGACGCGGCGTGCAGCTCGGGCTCTGCGTGGTCGGCATCGGGCTGCTCGGCGTGTGGCAGGACGGCGCGACGACGCTCGCGCAGGTGGTGGTCGCCCTCGTCCTGTGTGTCCTCGTGGGCTTCCCGATCGGCGTCCTCGCCTACTGGTGGCCGTGGCTCGACCGGGCGCTGCGCCCCGTGCTCGACACGCTGCAGACCATGCCGGCGTTCGTCTACCTGATCCCGGTGGTGGTCTTCTTCAGCGTCGGCAACGTCGCCGGGGTCATCGCCTCGTTCGTCTACGCCGTGCCGGCCACGATCCGACTCACCATCCTTGGGCTGAAGGGCGTGCGGCCGGACATCATCGAAGCCGGGAGGGCGTTCGGCTCGACGAGGCTGCAGATCCTGCGCAAGGTGGAGCTGCCCGCAGCGCGCCCGGCGATGCTGCTGGCGGTCAACCAGACGATCATGCTCGTCCTCGCCGAGGTGATCGTCGCCGCGCTCGTCGGCGCCGGTGGCCTCGGCTACGACGTCGTGGTCGGTCTCGACCGCGACGAGTTCGGCCTCGGGCTGGCCGCCGGCATCGGGATCCTGCTCTTCGGCGTGGTGTTCGACCGCCTGACCCAGGGCGCCGGCGAGGGCGGGCTGTCCCGCGGCGCCGGGCGCATGCAGATGATCTAGCGACTCTCAGGAGCTCTCGCAGTACCGACCAGGGGGAAGGAGCAGGAGATGAACAGAACGAAGGGGCTGCGCGGCTGGAAAGCACGCGCTGGGATCGCTGCGACGGCGGTCGCATCACTCGGCCTCGCGCTGGCGGCGGTAGGAGGTGCTCCCGCCGGCGCCAGCTCGTCGAAGCCGACGATCACGCTGGCGACGAACTCGTGGGAGGGTTCGCTCTCGAACAACGTGGTGGCGCAGTACGTGATCGAGCACGACCTGCACTACACCGTCAACCTGCTCACGATCGACGAGATCCCGACCTGGCCGGCGATGGCGTCGGGCAAGGTCTCCGCGGTCATGGAGGTCTGGGGCCACTCGCCGCTCTACGCGCAGTACGTGAAGGGCAACCACGAGGTGATCGACGCCGGGCTGGAGGGCCCGGACGGCAACATCGGCTGGTACGTGCCGACGTACCTGTTGAAGGCGCACCCCGAGCTCGCGACGTGGCAGGGCCTGAAGAAGGACTGGAAGCTGTTCGTCACGCCGCAGTCGTCGCCGAAGGGCGAGTTCCTCGACGGCTCGCCGAGCTACGTGACCAACGACGCGGCGCTCGTGAACACGCTCGGCCTCAACCTGAAGGTCGTCTACGCGGGCACCGAGGCGGCGCAGCTCGCCCAGATCGAGCGGATCTACAAGGCACACGGCGCGGTTCTCTTCTACTGGTACACGCCGCAGTACATCAACGCGCTGTACAAGTTCTCCGAGATCACGCTCCCACCCTTCACTGCGGCCTGCGCGAAGCTGGCGACGACGAAGATCGACTGCGCCTACCCGCCGTACAACCTGTACAAGGCGATGAGCGCGCAGCTGCCGAAGACGGCGCCTGCCGTCGCCAGCTTCATCAAGCGCTTCCACTGGACGTCGGACGACCAGAACGCGGTCGGCTACGACATGGCGGTGAAGAACATGTCCCAGACCGCCGCGGCCGCGGCGTTCGTGAACTCGCACAAGGCGCTCGTCCAGTCCTGGCTGAGCGGGCCGGACACGAAGACGTTGGCACCGGTCGCGGGCACCTGAGCCCTCCGTGACTGACGACGTGCGCCACCCGCTGTGGATCGACGGCGGATGGCGCACGCCCGTCTCCGGGCAGTGGGCGCAGGCGACGAGCCCGTCGAGCGGCGAGGTCATCGCGACCGTCGCCACGGGCGACGCGTCGGACGTGGACCATGCGGTGGCGGCAGCGGGGAGGGCCGCCGCCGCATGGGCCTGCGCGTCGGCGTTCGAGCGCGCCGAGGCCTGCCAGGCGATCGCCGGAGCGATCGCGACGCGCCGGGAGGAGCTCGCTCGGGCGCTCACCGAGGACCAGGGCAAGCCCCTCGTCGCCGAGGCGTACGACGAGGTCGACGAGCTGGCCGGCTACTTCCGTATGGCCGCCGCCGACGCCACGCGCCAGGACGGCGCGATGCCCCCCTCGGTCGACCCGGGACGGCGGGTCCTCGTCCGGCGGATCCCGATCGGCGTCGTCGGGATCGTGAGCCCGTGGAACTGGCCGTACACGATGGGCGCCGAGCTGTTCGCCCCGGCGATGGCGGCCGGGAACCCCGTCGTCTGGGTCCCCGCCCCGACGACCTCGGCCTGCTCGGCGCTGCTCACCGGGATCGTCGGCGCCGAGCTCCCGCCCGGCGTCTTCAACTTCGTCCCCGGTCCGGGGCCCGTCGTCGGCGACGCGCTCGTCGCGCACCCGGGCGTCGCCGGGGTGGGCTTCGTCGGCTCGGTCGCAACCGGGCGCCGGGTCGCCGCCCGGGCCGCCGGCAAGCGCCAGATCCTCGAGCTCGGGGGGAACGGGCCGTTCGTCGTGCTCGAGGACGCCGATCTCGATCTCGTCGTGCCGGCGGTGCTCGAGGCCGCCTACCTGTGCGCCGGTCAGAGCTGCACCGCCGGCGAGCTGTTCGTCGTGCACCGCTCCCGGCGCCACGAGCTCGTCGAGGCCGTCGCGGCCGCCACGGCGGCGCGTGTCGTGCTCGGCGACCCCTTCGATCCGGCCACGACGATGGGACCCTTGAACAACGAGGGCGTCGCCGGCAAGGTCGAGGCGCACGTCGCCGACGCCGTGGATCACGGCGCCAAGCTCGTCGCCGGGGGCCGGCGCCTGGCCGGGGCCCCGACGAGGCTCTACTTCGAGCCGACGGTCCTCGACGGCGTGACCGCCGAGATGGCGATCGCCCGGGAGGAGACCTTCGGTCCGGTCGTGCCGGTGATGGAGGTGGTCTCCGAAGAGGAGGCGCTCGCCGTGGCCCGGGCGTCCGGCTACGGCCTCACGGTCGCGGTGTTCACGGAGGACCTCGAGCGGGGGATGCGTTTCGCCGAGGCGGCTCCGGCCGGCTGGGTGAACATCAACGCCTCCACCAACCTGTGGGAGTCGCACCTGCCGTTCGGCGGCCGGGCGGGCACGGCGAGCGGCATCGGCCGGGTGGGCGGCGCCACGGTCCTCGAGCAGTTCAGCGAGCCGAAGACGCTCACGTTCCCCCTGGGCCGATGAGAAGCGTCCGCCCAGGTCGATGATCGGAAGGCCATGACCGAGCACGACTTCGTCATCGTCGGCGGCGGCTCCGCCGGCTGCGCCCTCGCCAACCGGCTGAGCGCCGATCCCGCCAACCGCGTCCTCGCGCTGGAGGCGGGGCGCCCCGACTACCGCTGGGACGTGTTCATCCACATGCCCGCGGCGCTGATGTTCCCGATCGGGAGCCGGTTCTACGACTGGAAGTACGAGTCCGAGCCGGAGCCGTACATGCACGGGCGGCGGATCTACCACGCCCGGGGCAAGGTCCTCGGGGGATCGAGCAGCATCAACGGGATGATCTTCCAGCGCGGCAACCCGCTCGACTACGAGCGCTGGGCCGCCGATCCCGGCATGGGGTCCTGGGACTACGCGCACTGCCTGCCCTACTTCAAGCGCATGGAGCACTGCCTCGCCGGTGGCGACGACTACCGCGGCGACGCGGGCCCGCTGCTGCTCGAGCGCGGGCCGGCGTCGAGCCCGCTGTTCACGGCGTTCTTCGAGGCCGTCCAGCAGGCGGGGTACCAGCTGACCGACGACGTGAACGGCTACCGCCAGGAGGGGTTCGCGGCGTTCGACCGCAACATCTTCAAGGGCCGGCGCCTCAGCGCCGCGCGCGCCTACCTGCACCCCGTCGAGCGGCGCCCGAACCTGACGGTCGAGTGCCGCGCCTTCGTGACGCGGGTCCTGTTCGAGGGCAGCCGGGCGGTCGGGGTGGAGTACCGCCAGGGCAGGGGCCCGCTCCGCCGTGCCCTCGCCGGTGAGGTGGTGCTGTGCGGGGGGGCGATCAACTCCCCGCAGCTGCTGCAGCTCTCCGGGATCGGCGACGCCGACGAGCTGAAGGCGCTCGGCGTGGAGGTCGTGCACCACCTCCCGGGCGTCGGCGAGAACCTCCAGGACCACCTGGAGGTCTATGTGCAGCACGCTTGCAAGCTCCCGGTCTCCGTCGCGCCGGCGATGAAGTGGCGCAACCGCCCGCTCGTCGGGCTCGAGTGGCTGCTGCTGCGCAAGGGGCCGGGGGCGACGAACCACTTCGAAGGGGGCGGGTTCGCCCGGAGCAACGAGGACGTGGCGTACCCGAACCTGATGTTCCACTTCCTGCCCATCGCGGTGCGCTACGACGGGTCGGCACCGGCCAGCACGCACGGCTACCAGGTGCACATCGGCCCGATGTACTCCGACGCCCGGGGCTCGGTGAAGATCACCTCGACCGACCCGACGAGGCACCCGGCGCTGCGCTTCAACTACCTCTCGACCGACCAGGACCGCAGGGAGTGGGTGGAGGCGATCGGGGTGGCGCGCAAGATCCTCGCCCAGCCGGCCTTTTCCGGCCTCGACGACGGTGAGATCTCCCCCGGGCCGTCCGTCGCCAGCGCGGAGGAGATCCTCGACTGGGTGGCCCGCGACGGCGAGACGGCGCTCCACCCCTCGTGCACCTGCGCGATGGGGACCGGCGAGCGCTCCGTCGTCGACCCCGCCACGATGCGGGTGCATGGCACCGAGGGACTGCGCGTCGTCGACGCGTCGGTGATGCCCTACGTGACGAACGGCAACATCTACGCGCCGGTGATGATGGTCGCCGAGAAGTCGGCCGACCTGATCCTCGGGAGCACGCCGCTCCCGCCGGCCACCGTCGAGTTCTACCGCCACCGCCCCGGGTCGGCGCGGGGCGCGGCGGAGCCCGACGGGCGCATCTCGCCGGCCGCCGGTGATTGACTCCGGCGCCGGCGCTCGGCTAGGCGTGTCGCGCTGATCCGGACGACCGGAACCGACCAGGGAGGCACGTGCTCACTCGCTACCCGATTGTCATGGCGGCCGCCGCCGTGGCGCTCGCCATCACCGGGCGCCGGCTGTGGTACCTGCAGCGGCTGATCCGCTCCGGGGCGAGCGCGCCCGGCCGGACCGGCCGCTGGCCGCGCCGGCTCGCCACCGAGGCGCGAGAGGTCGTCGGCCAGCAGAAGCTGCTGCGCTGGACCGTCCCGGGCCTGGCGCACGCCTTCACGTTCTGGGGCTTCATCGTGCTCACGCTCACGATCATCGAGGCGGTGGGCGACCTGTTCTCGCCGACGTTCGCGATCCCGGGCATCGGCCACTCGGCGTTCGTCGGGTTCATCGAGGACCTCTTCGCCTGCGCGGTGCTCGTCTGCCTCCTCGTGTTCGCCGTGATCCGCTTGCGCCAGGACCCGCACCGCATCGAGCGCCGCTCGCGCTTTTTCGGCTCCCACACCCGCGCCGCGTGGCTCGTGCTCGGGATGATCGCGGGCGTCATCGTGACGCTGCTCCTCTACCGCGCCGCCCAGACGAACACCGGCGACTTCCCCTACGGGTGGTGGGCGTTCGCCTCGCACGGGATCGGGCGCGCGCTGCACCCGCTCGGCCTCGGGGCGAACCGCACCCTCGAGACGGTCTTCGTCGACCTGAACCTCGTGGTGATCTTCTCCTTCCTCGTCTTCGTCGTGTACTCGAAGCACCTCCACATCTTCATGGCCCCACTGAACGTGGCCTTCTCCCGCCAGCCCCGCGCGCTCGGGGCGCTCGACAAGACGCCGAGCATGGACATGGAGGAGCTGGCGGAGGACGCCACCTTCGGCGTCGGCCGGATCGAGGAGTTCTCCTGGAAGCAGCTGCTCGACCTCGCCACGTGCACCGAGTGCGGGCGCTGCCAGAGCCAGTGCCCGGCCTGGGCGACCGACAAGCCCCTCTCGCCGAAGCTCGTCGTGATGGACCTTCGCGACGAGCTGTTCGCCGCCGCGCCCCGGCTGCTCTCGGGCGCGGCCGACGCCGACGCGAACGCGCCGGCGCCGCACGCGCTGGTCGGCGGCGTGATCGAGCCGGACGTGCTCTGGTCGTGCACGACGTGCGGGGCGTGCGTCGAGGAGTGCCCCGTCGACATCGAGCACGTCGACGCGATCGTGGACATGCGCCGCCACGAGGTGCTGATGGAGTCGCGCTTCCCCTCGGAGGCCGGATCGATGCTGCGCAACATCGAGAGCCGCGGCGACCCGTGGGGGATGGGCCCGGCGAAGCGCCTGGAGTGGACCGAGGGGCTCGACTTCGAGGTGCCCGTGGTGTCGGGCACCATCCCTGAGGGGATCGAGTACCTGTTCTGGGTCGGCTGCGCGGGGGCGCTCGACGAGCGGGCGCGCCGGACCACCCAGACGATCGCCCGCCTGCTCCGGGCGGCGGGGGTCGCCTTCGCCGTGCTCGGGCCGGCGGAGTCCTGCACCGGCGATCCCGCCCGGCGGCTCGGCAACGAGTACCTGTTCCAGACCCAGGCGCAGCAGAACATCGCGACCATGAACGAGGCCGGCGTCCGCAAGGTCGTCGCCTCCTGCCCGCACTGCTTCAACTCGATCGCCCGCGAGTACCCGGCCCTCGGCGGCGACTTCGAGGTGGTCCACCACTCCCAGCTCCTCGCCACCTTGATCGCCGAGCGGCGGCTCGACCCGGGACGCCTCGACGCGACCGTCACCTACCACGACCCCTGCTACCTGGGGCGGCACAACCGGGTCTTCGACGAGCCGCGCTCGGTCATCGACTCGCTGGAGGGCGTGCGGTCCGTGGAGATGCACCGCTGCCGGGAGAAGGGGTTCTGCTGCGGCGCCGGCGGCGCCCGCATGTGGCTGGAGGAGAGCATCGGGAGCCGGATCAACCTGAACCGGACCGACGAGGCGCTGGAGACGGGCGCCGACGTCGTCTCGACCGCCTGCCCGTTCTGCATGATCATGCTGGACGACGCCGTCAAGACCCGCGGCAGGGAGGACACGGTCGAGGTGCTGGACGTCGCCCAGCTCCTCGAGCGCTCCCGCGTCGCGCCGCCGGGCGCGACGCCCTAGCGTCGGCCCGCCGGCGACCGTCCGGCCCGCCGGCGCCGCCTTGACCGGCCGCGCGAGGGCCCGCCGGACCCGTACTAAGCTCCGCTCCCTATGTACGCGGTCATCGCAACAGGCGGCAAACAAGAGCGTGTCGAGGTCGGCAGCCGGGTCGACGTCGAGCGCCTCCCCGCGGCGTTCGGCGACGAGGTGACGTTCTCGCCCGTGCTCGTCGTGGACGGCGAGCGGGTGCTGGCGGGGCCGTCGTCGCTCAAGGCGGCGTCGGTGACCGCCAGGATCGTCGGCGAGGCGGCCGGCCCGAAGATCGTCGGCTTCACCTACCAGGCCAAGGCGCGCCGCCGCCGCCGGTTCGGCCACCGCCAGCACTACACGACCGTCGAGATCACCGCGATCGCCCCTGAGGGCGCGAGCAAGCCCGCCGGACGCTCGCGGGCGACGAAGGCCTGAGGAGGGTCCGAGATGTCCAAGACGAAGGGCGGCGGCTCCACCCGCAACGGCCGCGACTCGAACGCGCAGCGCCTCGGGGTGAAGGCCTCCGACGGCATGGCGGTGAAGGCCGGCGCCATCATCGTGCGCCAGCGCGGCACCCACTTCCACCCCGGCCAGAACGTCGGGAGGGGCAGCGACGACACGCTGTTCGCGACGTCCCCCGGACGCGTGCACTTCGGCGCACGGCGGGGTCGCCGGCTCGTCGACGTCCTGCCCGCCGAGGGCTGATCGCACCGACGGTCCGGTCCCGCGCCGGCCGGCGCGGATGAGCGAGGCCGCTGCCTCGAGGTTGCCTCGCGGCCTTGGGCCGGGCGGCCGGGCGGAGAAGGTGAGCAGGTTGGCCGGCTTCGTCGACGAGGCACAGGTCCATGTGAAAGCGGGCAACGGTGGCGCGGGCGCCGTGTCGTTCCGCAGGGAGGCCCACGTCTCGCGCGGCGGCCCCGACGGCGGCGACGGGGGCAACGGCGGGAGCGTGTTCCTCGAGGCCTCTACCTCGGCCGTCTCGCTCCTCCCGTTCCGTGACCACCCCCACCGGCGGTCCGAGGACGGCACCCATGGCGGCGGCGGCCGCCGCCACGGCCGCAACGGTCGCGACCTCGTCGTGCCGGTCCCCGAGGGCACCCTCGTCCGCACCCTGGACGGTGCCGTGCTCGCCGACCTGGCCCATGCCGGCGACCGCCTGCTCGCCGCGGGCGGCGGGCGCGGGGGCCGGGGCAACGCCCGCTTCCTCACGAACCGCCTGCGCGCACCGGCCTTCGCCGAGCAGGGCGAGGTCGGGGAGGAGCGCTGGCTCGACCTCGAGCTGAAGCTCCTCGCCGACGTGGCGCTCGTCGGCTTCCCGAACGCCGGGAAGTCCACGCTCATCTCACGGATCTCCGCGGCCAAGCCGAAGATCGCCGACTACCCGTTCACGACCCTCGAGCCGCACCTCGGGGTGGTCCGCACCGGCGGCCACGGGCCGCGCGGGCGCGGCGAGGGTGCCACGGAGTTCATCGTCGCCGACATCCCGGGCCTCGTCGAGGGCGCGAGCGAGGGCCGCGGGCTCGGCTTCCAGTTCCTGCGCCACGTCGAGCGCGCCCGCGTCCTGCTCGTCCTCGTCGACCTCGGGGCCGACGCCGGACGCCCGGCGGCCGAGCAGGCCCGGGTCCTGCTCGACGAGCTCGGCCGCTACCGCCCCGAGCTGCTCGAGCGGCCGCGGCTCGTGGTCGGCTCGCGCGCTGACCTGGTCGCGGCCGACGACCGGCTGCCGCTCGGCGCCTACGGCGGCGCGCAGGTGATCTCCGCCGTCACCGGCGAAGGGCTCGGCGAGCTCACCGGGCGCCTGGCCATCCTCGTCGCCCGCGCGCGGGAGGAGGCGGCCTCGCGGGCGATCGCCCCGGTCCTGCACCGCCCCGAGCCGGAGGGGGTCGTCGTGGAGCGCGAGGGCGGCGCCTTCGTCGTGCTCGGCCGCGAGGCGGCCCGCGCGGTCGCCGTCTCGGACCTCACCGATCCCGACGCGATCGCCCACGTCCAGCGCCGCCTGAAGCGCATGGGCGTCGACCGCGCCCTGGCGCGTGCCGGGGCGCGCGAGGGCGACGAGGTGCGGATCGGGGCGCTGAGCTTCACCTACTCGCCCGACGCGTGAGGCTGGCTGTGCCAAGGTGTCGCACGTGATCCTCGTCGCGAAGATCGGGACCTCGTCGGTGACCGCGAGCGACGGGAGCGTCGACGCGACGGCGGTCGGCAAGCTCTGCGCGGAGGTCGCTGCCCTTCGCCGAGAGGGCCACGAGGTCGTCGTGGTCTCCTCGGGCGCGGTGACGGCCGGGGTGGCGGCGCTCCGCCCGGCGGGGGGGCGCCCGCAGGACCCGAGGACGCTCCAGGCCCTGTCGGCGATCGGCCAGCACCGGCTGATGCGCGTCTACGACGACGCCTTCGCCGCCGAGGGGCTCCTCGCCGGGCAGGTCCTCCTCGCCCCGCTCGACTTCGGCGAGCGGCGCCAGTACCTGCACGCCCGGGCGACGCTGCTCAGGCTGCTCGAGCTCGGCGTGGTGCCGGTCGTGAACGAGAACGACGCCGTGGCCGACGACGAGATCCGCTTCGGCGACAACGACCGGCTGGGGGCGCTCGTCGCCAACCTCCTCGGCGCCGACCTGCTCGTCTTGCTGACCGACACGCCCGGGCTGCTGAGCGCGGATCCCCGCCGGACGGCCAACGCCTCGCTCGTGGAGGAGGTGACCGCGTCGGACCGTGACCTCGAGCGGGTCGCCGGCGGCCCCGGCAGCCCCGGGGGGAGCGGCGGCATGGCCTCCAAGCTCGCCGCGGCGCGCATGGCGGCGTGGTCGGGGGTGCGCGCCGTGATCGCGGCCGCCGACCGCCCCGGCGTGCTCGGCGACGCGGTGCGCGGCCGGCCCGGCGTCGGCACCGTCGTCCAGGCGCACGAGCGCCGGCTCGGGGCGCGCAAGCTCTGGATCGCCTTCGCGTTGCCCGCGGCGGGACGTGTCCTCGTCCCGGAGGGCGCGCGCCGCGCCCTCGTGGAGCACGAGGCGTCGCTGCTGCCCGTCGGCGTCGTCGCCGTCGAGGGCGAGTGGGCCGTCGGTGACGCCGTCGAGATCGCCGGTCCGGACGGCGCCGTGTTCGCGAAGGGCATCGCCAGCCTGCCCTCGGCACGGCGCGAGGAGTGGATGCGGCGTCGCACGAGCGAGCTGCCGGAGGACCTGGCGAGCGAGATGGTGCACCGGGACAACCTCGTCGTGCTGACCGACGGGGCGCCCGGAGAGGCCCCGGTATCCGGGGGCCGGCGCGGCCGGTAGCGTTGGGCATGGCCGATAGCACTCCCCTCGAAGCACTCGGACGGCGGGCGAAGGCGGCGGCACGCGAGCTCGCCAAGGCGTCGAGCGCCGCCAAGGACGAGGCGCTCGAGCACGCGGCCGCGGCGCTCGAGGCCGGCCACGCCGAGATCCTCGCCGCCAACCAGGAGGACGTCGGGCGAGCCGAGTCCTCCGGCGTCGGATCGACCGTCGTTGACCGGCTGCGCCTCACGCCGTCGCGTATCGACGCCATGGCGGCGGGCCTTCGCGCCGTGAAGGCCCTCCCCGACCCCGTCGGCGAGATCGTCGAGGGCTGGGTCCGCCCGAACGGCCTGCGGGTACGCCGTGTCCGCGTGCCCCTCGGGGTCGTCGGCATCGTCTACGAGAACCGGCCGAACGTCACCTCGGACGCCGCGGGCCTCTGCCTGAAGTCGGGCAACGCGGCGTTCCTCCGCGGCTCGGCCGGGGCGCTCGAGTCCAACCGGGCGATCGCTGCGGCGCTGCGGTCGGGGATCGAGAAGGCCGGCCTTTCCGCCGACGCCGTGGTGCTGGTGGAGGACGTGCGCCGTGAGACGGTCGAGGAGTTCGTCCGCCTGCGGGGGATCATCGACTGCCTCGTGCCCCGCGGCGGGCCGTCGCTCGTCTCGCTCGTGGTGGAGCGGGCGACGGTGCCCTTCGTCGTCGATGGGGACGGGAACTGCCACGTCTACGTGGACGCCTCGGCCGACCTGGCGCTCGCCGAGCGGATCGTGGTCAATGCCAAGACGCAGCGCCCGAGTGTCTGCAACGCGGCCGAGAGCCTGCTCGTGCACCGCGACGTCGCCGCGGCGTTCCTGCCGCGCGCCGCCGCGGCGCTCGTCGGCGTCGAGCTCGTCGGGGACGAGGCGACGCGAGCCATCCTGCCCGGGGTCGGGCCGGCGAGCGAGGAGGACTACGCCACCGAGTTCCTGGCGCTCCGCCTCGCGGTCGCCGTCGTCGACGACCTCGACGGAGCGATCGACCACATCACCCGCTACTCGACCGGCCACTCCGAGGCCATCATCACCGCGGACCTCGCCGCGGCGACGCGCTTCACCCGGGAGGTCGACGCCGCCGCCGTGCTCGTGAACGCCTCGACGCGCTTCGTCGACGGCGGCGAGCTGGGGCTCGGGGCCGAGATCGGGATCTCGACCCAGAAGCTGCACGCCCGTGGGCCGATGGGGCTGCGCGAGCTCACGTCGGTGAAGTACGTGATCGAGGGCGACGGCCAGGTGCGGACGTGAGCACGGCCGTCGATCGGCCCGTCCCGGCCGGCCGCGGCGGGGCGCGCTTCGGGTCGGCGGCGGCGGTGGCCGAGGGCCTCCGCAGCGTCGGGTACCTCGTCGACGACCAGATCGCCACCGTCGTCCACCTCGCCGACCAGCTCGACAAGCCCGTGCTGGTGGAGGGGCCGGCCGGCACGGGCAAGACCGAGCTCGCCAAGTCCGCCGCGGCGGCCCTCGGGGCGCGCCTCATCCGGCTCCAGTGCTACGAGGGCCTCGACGAGGCGAAGGCCCTCTATGAGTGGAACTACCGCAAGCAGCTCCTTCGCATCCAGGTCGAGCGCGCCGGTGCCGACGGGGAGGGTCCCCGCTCGGGATGGAAGGAGCTCGAGGAGGACATCTTCTCCGAGGAGTTCCTGCTCGCCCGCCCCCTGCTGGAGGCGATCCGGGCCAGCGAGCCCGTGGTGCTGCTGGTCGACGAGGTCGACCGCATCGAGGTCGAGACCGAGGCCCTGCTCCTCGAGGTGCTCTCGGATTTCCAGGTCTCCATCCCCGAGCTCGGCACCGTGCGGGCGACGCGCATCCCGCTCGTCTTCCTCACCTCGAACGACACCCGCGAGCTCTCCGAGGCCCTGAAGCGGCGCTGCCTCTACCTCCACCTCGACTACCCGACCGTCGAGCGCGAGCGGGCCATCGTGCTCGAGAAGGTGCCGGGCATCGAGGAGTACCTCGCCGAGGAGATCGTCCGCGTCGTGCGGACGCTGCGCTCGATGGAGCTGGAGAAGCACCCCTCGGTCTCCGAGACGCTCGACTGGGCGCGGACCCTCGTGCTGCTCGGGGTGGAGCACGTCGACACCGAGACCACCCTCGCCACGCTGAACGTCCTCCTCAAGTACCGCAGCGACATCGAGCAGGCCGCGAAGGAGCTCGCCGCAACGGGCGGCCGCTGAGTGCTCGCGGTCCTCACCGACTTCGTCGACGAGCTGCGCGAGGCCGGGCTGCCGGTCTCGCTGACGGAGGTGCTCGACGCCACGGAGGCGCTGCGCCACGTGCCGCTCGGCGACCGCGCCGCGCTGCGCAGCGCCCTCGGCGCGACCCTCGTCAAGTCCTCGGCGCACTGGCCTGCCTTCGCGACGGCCTTCGACGTCTACTTCTCGCTCCGGCCCGCGGGGCTGGGGGAGGGCGTCGCCGAGGCCCCGGGCGAGTACGGGCCGCTGCCGGGCGGGGCCGAGCGGTCGGCGCCGGCCATGTCCGAAGCCGGTGGTGGCCAGCTCGCGCCGGTCGACCCCCGGCGCCTCGCTGCGCTCGTGCTCGAGGCGCTGCGCTCGGGCGACCGGGCCGCCCTCGCCGAGGCCGCCCGGCTCGCCGTCGCGCTCTACGCGGGGATCGAGCCCGGGCGGCCGGTCGGCACCTCGTACTACCTCTACCGGACGATGCGCGGGCTCGGCCTCGACGACGTCCTCGGCCAGCTGCTTGCCTCGCCCCAGGACACCGGCGAGCACCCCGAGGCGGCCGGCGGAGGGGGCGACCTCCGGTCGCTGACGGCGCCGCTCGGGGCGCTCGGGGACCGGTTGCTCGGCGACGAGTACCGGGCGCGCCTCGACGAGCTCCGGCGGCTCGTCGAGTCGGAGATCCGGCGCCTGCTCGCGGCGGAGCGCGGCGCCGGGGCGCTGGCGAAGAGCCTCCGGCGCACGCTCGTCGAGGACGTCGACTTCATGCATGCCACCCGCGAGGAGCTGGTGGCGATGCGCCGGGCGCTCTGGCCGCTGACGCGCGTCCTGGCGGCTCGCCTGGCGCGCCGCCGCCGCCACCGCAGGCGCGGGCCGCTCGACTTCCGTGCGACGATCCGCCGGTCGCTGTCGACCGGCGGCGTCCCGGTCAATCCCCGGTTCCACAGCCCGCACCCCGCCAAGCCGGAGATCGTCGTCATCGCCGACGTCTCGGGCTCCGTCGCCGCCTTCGCCCGCTTCACCCTGCACCTCGTCTACGCGATCGCCAGCCAGTTCTCGAAGGTGCGCAGCTTCGTGTTCATCGACGGGATCGACGAGGTCACCTCGATCTTCAGGCACTCGTCCTCGATCGCCGAGGCGATCGAGCGGGTCGGGACCGAGGCCGACGTCTGCCACCTCGACGGGCACAGCGACTACGGCAACGCGTTGCGGATGTTCCACCAGCGATGGGGGCGTGAGGTCACCGCCCGGACGAACGTCCTGATCCTCGGCGACGGTAGGAACAACTACCACGCCGCGGAGGCGTGGGTGCTCGCCGACCTCGCCCGGCGGGCGCGGCGCGTGTACTGGCTCAACCCCGAGCCGCGCGCCTACTGGGGGAGCGGGGACTCGATCATCGGGGCGTACGCGCCTTACTGCGACGGCGTGTTCGAGTGCCGCAACCTGCGCCAGCTGGAGTCGTTCGTCGACGAACTCGTCTGAGCGCGCCGGGTGCGTCAGACGATGGAGATGGTGTCTGGAGCGTGCCCGCGCGACCGGCTGGGCTCGGGCGGCGCCGGCGCGTAGCGCGACACGAGCGAACCGGCGACGAGCTCGGCGGCGACGGCCCTGGCCGCGGCGCCGAACAGCGAGTGATCGCTGTCGGCCAGGCGTGCGAGACGGAGCTTGCCCTCGGCCTCGAGCCGGCGGGTGGCGGCCCGCGCCCGGCGCTCGAACTGGCGCGCCTCCATGTCGCCGCAGACGAGCATCGTCCACACCTCGCGTTCGGCGAGCTCCTCGAGCCCGCGCGCCGGGCTGCAGTGCAGATGGAGGCGCTGGAGCAGCGCCCACACGAGCGGCGGCACGTGGCGGTCCCCGAAGTCGACGAGCCCCCGGTGGCCGAGCAGGACCTTGATCCAGCGGTTGTGCGGCCGCACCGCGTTGCGCCCCGGCGCGAGCTCGCCTCCCTCGCGGACCTCGGGCGGGTCGAAGTTGAGGATCGGGTTGATCGCGTAGACGGCCCGGACACCGAGCGCGATGCCCGCCTCGATCGAGTGGTAGGCGCCGGCGCACAGCCCGGCGAGCACGACGCCGGACGGATCGCCGGGCGAGACCGCGTCGACGATCGCGGCGACGTCGTCGAGCGCCTCCAGCGGGTAGTCGATCTGGGCGCGCTGACCGGGCCGGACGGGGCTCTCGCCGAGACCGCTCAGGTCGACCCGCAGCGCCGGGATCCCCGCCGCCGCCAGCCGGCGCGCCAGCGTGACCCACAGCCGGCCGGGTCCGACGTGGGGGATCAGCCCGGCGTTCAGGAACACGACGGTCGGCGCGGCCGTCTCCACCAGCGGGCTCGAGCGCACCCCGAACAGCCCGAGCGGGCCGAGGCGCAGCGCCCGCTCCTCGATCAGCGAACCGTCCTCGGCGCAGAGCACGGCCCGGTCGCTAGGCGACAGCGAGAGCTCACGCGCCGCCTCGCCGAGCACTTCGCCCGACCACGCCACGATGCGGGCGAGGGTGTCGTCTGGGACGACCGCGCTGTCGGGCATGGCGTCGATCAGCTCGGCCTGGCCGGCGGCCTCGGCCCACTCGGCGCCCGCGCCGTCGAGGCGGCTGACGAACAGGCGCGGCAGGGGACGCTCCGGGCGCGACAGCACCAGCACGCGCCCGGCGAGCCGTCCCGACGTCGTGGCCACGTCGAGCCCGCCAAGGGCGGCGACGACCTCGGCGGAGAGCACCGACCCGAGCACCTCGACGGCGCCGTCCGGGACCGCCTCGCTCGGGCTCGGCGTGTCGCCGATGCTCATCGCCTTCAGCGCCTGCTGCTCGCGGACGAACGAGCGCCCGCGCGCGCAGGGGTCCCACAGGACCAGCGCGTCGACGTCCTCCCCGGCCATCGCCGCGGTCGCGATCGTGGCACCGATCCGCAGGCCGACGACGCCGACGGCGGGGGCGCCGGCGGCACGCACGAAGCCGACCGCGGCGCGCACGCTCGCGATCCAGGCGTCGAGGCGACCGGGGTCGAGCTCGGCTCCGGCCGAGTTCGCCGTGCCGTCGTAGTCGACGCGGCAGACGAGGAACCCCGCGTCCTCGAGGCGCTCGGCGAGCAGTCGGAACGCCCGGTGCGCCGAGACCGCCTCGATGCCGAGCGTCGGGCAGAGCACCACCGCGCCGCGAGCGCGCCCGTCGGCCGGCACGTGCAGCATCGAGAAGACCGGCCGTTGCCCCACGTCGATCCATGCCGGCCGGACGCTCACGACGCCCCCGTAGCGATCGGCGCGCTCCGGCGCGAGTTGAGGGCCCGGAGCTCGCCTCGCGGACCTGCCGCGCGCGCGCGCCCGACGGGCCCGTCGAGCCGGACGCGGCGCGCCCGGCCCGGCGCGAGGTGGAACCAGGAGTCCGACGCCTCGAAGCCGGGAACGTCGATGGCGACCCACTGCGCGAAGCGGCGGGCACGACACTCGACGACCCAGCTCCCGTCCTCGCCGGCACCGACGACCGCCTCGAGCCCGACGTCGACCTCGCGCGGTCGCGCCGGTCCGAGAGGGAGGTAGACCGCCTCTGCGGCTTGCTCGGGACGCCGGGTCTCGAGCGTCACCGCCACGACGTCGTGCACCGGGGGACCGAAGCGGTACGCGTAGGTGAGGTCGCGAAAGCCCTCGAAGAGGCCGGCGGCCTCGATCGTGACGACCCGCCGGGGCGGGAGCTCGACCCCCGTTGTCACCCGCTCGACCAGGCGCTCCCCGTCGGCGTACAGCTCGATCGCGAGCTGGGCCTCGACGAGCTCCGCGGTGTCGTTGGCGAGATGCAGCCGCAGCCCGTTCAGCCCCTCGTCGGTGACGAGCACCGCCACGGGCGCGAGGAGCCGGCGCAGCACGTACCACGGCGCCTTCGGCCGTCCGAGCGCGTCCACGATGCCCCACCCGGCGCCGGGGAACAGGTCGCGCAGCGACAGGACGATCCCCCCGGCACAACGCGAGGGGCCACTGCGCCACTCGGAGAACACGGCCGAGAAGCACTCGGCGACGGCCGCCCGCACGAGGTCGAGCGCGAGCTCCGGGTCGCCGCGGCGCACGGCTTGCGGGTCGAGGCCGAAGAGGGCCGTCGCGTAGTGGTTGCTGACATCTTCGAAGTCGAAGGACGCGCCGGCGTCGCGGGGTACCGCCGACTTCCACAGCGGGTGGTGTCCGGCGACGCCCGGGCCCCCGAAGACCTCGTCCACCGTCTCGGTCTCGGGCGGCACCGAGAACGCGAGGCACTCTGCGGCGAAGCGAACGTCGGCTCGTCGGGTGTCCTCCAGCGGACGGAGGTATGCGCCGACCCCGAAGTAGTGGGCGACGCCGCGGTCCGTGCGGAAGGGCAGTTCGCCGCCGCTCGGCGAGGAGGTGACATAGGCCACGTCGGGCACGATGCGTGCGGCGACCTCGGGCACGTCCCTGACGAGCACCTCGGGCTGCCAGCGGTCGCGGTGCGCGCCGGCCATCGCCGCCTGCTGCTCGATCTCGCTCCCGCCGCACAGCACCGCGAGGCAGGGGTGGCCCTGGAGGCCGGTGAGGACCGACTCGAGCTCCTCCCGGAGGCGGCCGCGGAACGCCGCGTCGCTCGGCGGGTCGAGGTTGGCGAGCATGCAGTCCTGCCACACGAGCAACCCGAGGTCGTCGCAGTCGCTGAAGAACGCGGCGTCCTCGTAGACCATCGTGCCGGGGATCCGGACGATGTTCAGGTTCGCGGCGCGCACCTGGACGAGGGCGGCCCTGGTGGCCTCCCGACTGTTCCCGGGGGCGACGACGTCCGGCGGGACCCACGTGGCCCCGCGGCAGAAGACCGGCACGCCGTTCACGACGAGGGTGAAGCCGCCGTCGCCGCGGTCCACCTCGATGGTGCGGAACCCGACCTCGCCGAGCTCGACCACCTCGTCGTCGAGGGCCACCCGAGCCGGGTAGCGCCGCTGGCCGCCGTGGGTGTGCGGCCACCAGCGCTCGACGCCCTCGACGCGACAGGCCCCCTCGACGAGGGCGCCGCCATCGGGGCGGGGGGAGACGGCGAGCTCGGCGGCGGCGTCGCCGACGCTCAGCACGGGCGGGCCCGAGGGCGTCCTGGCGAGCTCGAGCCTCAGTCGGACGATCCCGACCGTGGGAAGCCCGGGCGCGTCCGTGCCCGGCCCGGTCGCCACCTCGACGGCGAGATGGCGCGACAGCACGCCGTCGTCCGGCTCGACGCGCACGGCCCGCCACGGTCCGACGATCGCCGGGCCCGGGGACCAGCCGGGCATCCGTCCGAGCAGGCTCGTTCGGACAAAGCGCAGGCTCTGGGTCGCCACGAGCCTCGTCTTCCACGCCGGGCGGGCCACCTTGACGGCGAGTCGCGGCGCGAGCGCCGCACAACGGATGGCGAGCTGGTGGACGCCCGGGCAGTCGCCGAGCGCCACCGTCGCGGGGAGGAACATGTTCTCCCCCTGGTGGACGTGTTCCCCGTCCAGCCAGACGTCGTGCAGGGTCGCCACCCCGTCGAGCGCGAGCCGGAGGGGGCCGGCGCCACTGGGCACCTCGAAGTCCGTGACGAACCACCAGTCCTCGCCGTCGTAGTCCCGCTCGAGGTAGGGCTCGCCGGCGGCTCGCAGCGCCGCCGCGGCCGTGCCCGGCACCTCGGCCGGCCAGCGCTCGAGCGCGAGCCCCTCGAGCTCCTTCGGCGCCTCGAGCCGACCGGGCGCGCTCGCGCAGCAGATCCATGACGACCCCGCGAGGTAGTCAGCCGTCACGGGTCACCGCCAGCGCGGCCGCAGCCTCCTCCCACGCGCCCGCCATCTCGTCGAGGGTCGCCGACGGGTCGAAGCGCCGGCCCGCCGCGGCGCGGGCGAGGCCGAACTCGAGCGCCTTGGCCCCGGCCGAGAGCCGCCGGTAGGCGGCCGCCGCACCATCGGGGTGGCCGAGACCACGCGCCGACAGCCAGTCGAGGAAGTCGGCGGCGATCTCGGCGTTCGAGCCGCACTGGCGGCACGTGCCGAAGGCGTAGCCGTGGAAGTCGTCGAGGCCGGCCGCGACGAGGTGGGGGAGGTCGGCGTCGATCCGCTTGGCCATCCGGGTGACCGGATTGTCCTCGGGTCGGCGCTCGAGGTGCTCGCGAGCGAGCTCGCCGGCGACGGCCGCGAGGCGCCCCTCGTCGCGCACGAGCCGATCGAGCCTCACGAGCTCGACGTAGGGCGGGAGGGTCGCGGGCCCGGCGTCGACCCGGAGCGCGCCGACGTAGTCCTCTCCGGCGAGCTCGAAGTAGCCCGCATTGTGGAAGTAGCCGAGCCGCTGGTCAGCGGTGTCGATCATCTGGGGGGCGATCGTCGTCTTCACGTGCTGGCGGCGATAGGACACGCCCTCGGTGTCGGGGAGGAAGTAGGCGTCCACCTCGATGGTGAGCAGGCGGCCGAGGACGAGCTGCTCGACGACGTGGTCGGCGAGCGGTCGGAAGACGTTCATCTCCCCGATCTCGATCCCGTACAGGCGCCGCAGGTCGTCGGGAGGCGGCTTGAAGAAGGCCCACTGCTCGCCCTCGAAGTCCGTGCTCAGCGTGAAGGCGCAGGCGGCGAGTGGATCGAGCCCGAGCGAATGGAGGATCTCGACGAAGACGTCGACGTAGCAGTTCGTCTCCGTCCAGCAGCGCTCGGTTCGGTGCAGGACATGAGCGTCGTAGTTCGCCGCCTCGACCGGGAGGAGCTGCGCCCTCACAGCCCCAGTTGCTCCCGGGTCGCGCTCGGCCACGTCGAGGCGTCGATCCCGAGTTGGCCGAACAGCGCGAGGGCGACACGCTCGAGCCCGAAACCGACGCACGAGGAGTGCGCCACCTCGCCGCCGCCCGTCGCGATGTCGAAGGCCTCCCCGAAGTGGTCCTGATGACAGTTTGCCGACGCGATGGCGGTCGGGAACTCCGCCGAGGCGACCGGCGCGATGAGCTCGATCTTCAGCTCCTCGGCCCGCTGGTTGGCGCTCAGCATGCGTCCTGCGCGGCCGAAGAACGGATCGTTGGCCACCTCCGGCTCGACGGCCAGGCCGAGGCCGCGGAGCAGCTCGAGGCCGCGTTCGACCCAGCGGTCGCGGTGCGAGCGCGCTCGCGCGGGGTCGCCGAGGTAGACGATCTCGTGCATGCGGAACACCTGCATGCGCGCCGGGTCGACACTCGGCTCGTGCCGGAAGCAGTGTGCGAGGACGGCGACCGTCCGGCCGCCGTCGGGCAGGGTCCCGCGCTGGGTCGGGTAGAGCTGATGGCAGCCCGCCGGCGCGAGCGCGAGGTCCGTCGGGCCGAGGAAGTCGTCCACCGAGTCGCCTGAGTCGATTCCCCGGAGAAGCGCGGCGTGATCGTGGTCGCCGCCGCCGAAGGCGTTGACGCAGCCGAGCAGGTTGGGGAAGCTGCGCACGTAGTCGGTCTGCGCCAGCAACCGCTTCACCATGACGAGCGGGAAGTGCAGCGACACGTCGACCTCGCCCGCCGCGGCCCGGCGGACCGCCGCCTGGACGCCGAGGACGACCGATTCGAAGGTCTCGGACCGGAGGTAGAGGCCGTCGCTTCCGGCGTCGAGCAGGAGGCCGGCCCGGAGAAGCGAATCGCGCAGCTCGATCTGGGGCGGGCGCGGATCGGCCGGCGCCTCGGCGATCTGGGTCATCCCGCCTCCCTGGCGACGAGCAGGAGATGCGCCGAGTTGGCGAGGATCCGGTCGTTGTTCACCATCAGCGCCGCTCCGTGCGCGTCGCGCAGCAGTCGCTCGAGGCCAAGCTCCGAATCGGCGCGATAGCCCGCCATCCCGCAGATCTGCATCGCCCGGCCGACGACGTCGACGACGAGCGTGGAGGCGGCGACCTTCAAGGAGTTCATCGCGACGGCGAAGGACATCTGGTCGAGCGCGTCCAGGTCGGCCGAGATCTCCTCGTACCGGCGCGCCATATGGCGGATAAGGGCTTCGAACTGGAGTCGGACGGTCATGAGCTCGGCGAGCCGCAGCGCCGCGGGTGGCGTGACTCCGGGCTGCTTTCGCGCCAGCGCACGCACGAAGCCCTGCGCCGCGGCGCTGGCCGCGTCGGCGATCCCGAACCACACGTGGCTCCACAGGAGGTGGGAGACCGGGAGCATCGTGCGACTCGAGATGTCGGCGTACGGCTCGGGAAGGATGTGGGAGGTCGGGGCCTCCGCGCGCAGCACGAACCCGAGGCTGCAGGTACCCCTGAAGCCGAGGGTGTCCCACCCGCTGATGGGTTCGAGCACGAGACCGGGGCGTTGGCAGAGGACCAGCACCTGATCGCTGGCCGGGCTGTCGGGGGTGCGCCGCGCCGTGGCGAGCACCGCGTCCGCCTGCTGGCCGTAGGAGATCACTGGGGCGCGCTTTTCGAGGCGCATCCGCCCGTCGTGCTCCTCGACGGCGCACAAACTCGTCCGGACGTCGCCGCCGACGCCGACCTCCGTCGTCGCCGAGGCGAGCAGTGCCTGGCGGCCGGCCACCTCCTCGCTGAGGTAGTCGTAGAACGGCTCGGTCGTGCCGTGGCGGACCAGGCACGCCACCTGGATCTGGTGCATCGCATAGATCATCCCGGTCGACGCACAGGCGCGGCCGAGCACCTCGGCGACCCTCGCCACCTCTGGCAGGCTCGCCCCGCCGCCTCCGAGCCGCTCGGGCACCAGCACGGAAAGGAGGCGCTCGGCGCGCAGTGCCTCGAGCGCCTCCTTCGGGAAGCGCGCCTCGCGGTCGACGTCGTCGGCGGCCGGGGCGACGACGTCCCGGGCAACGACGCGCGCCCGCTCGAGGGCACCGTCCACGGCGGCCATCAGCTCGCGGCCGCGGTGACCAGAGAGTCGAGCGCGTCGCGGATCGAGGCGATCGACTGAAACGTCTGCTTGCGCAGCATCGACTGGGGGAACTCGACGTCGAAGGCGTCCTCGAGCGCGAGCATGAGATTCACGCTCGCATGGGACGTGAGCCCGGCCGCGTAGAGGTCCGTCTGCGCGCCGAGCGAGTCCACGTCGACCGGCAGCTTCGCGTGCTCGCTCAGCACCTGCCGGATCTGGTCGTCCGTCTCAGCCACGGCCGTGCCTCGCTCGCGAAGTGTCTGCCGGCGTCACTTGCTCCCGACCTCCCTCGTCGCTGCCGCCCGAGCCTTCGTCACCGCTCGGTTCCTCGATCCGGGCGCGGCGGGTCGTCGTGTGCCCGCCACCACTACAACGGCAGGCCCGAGCCGGCGATTTATGGCCTTCGAGGAGGCCGACGACGACGGCCGCCGCGATGCCTCCCTCGTGCGTCAGGCTCACCGCCAGCTCGCGCACGCCCCGGCGCGCGGCGAGCGCGGCGGCCTCCCCCGACAGCAGGAGGGTGCACGCGCCTGACCGAGCGCGCCGCACCTCGATCGAACGCCAGTCGAGGGGGGCGTCCTCCCAGCCCAGCGCCTTGACGGTCGCTTCCTTCGCAGCAAAGCGCGCCGCCAGGCCAGCGGCGGTCACTGCGGGCGTGCCGCTGCAGCTTTCCACCTCGTGTCGGGTGAACAGCCGCTCGACGTACCGCTCGCCAAAGCGCGCCAAGGAGTCGGCGACGTCGGCGACCGTCGCCACGTCGATGCCCGTGCGGAGGAGGGGACCGTTCGCCACCCCACTACTCTCGGGCGTAGCACCGCTCGCTCCAACCCCTGAGCGGGGGAGCGAGCCTCATGCATATGGTGGAGCGAGCGAGCACGATCACGCGGACGGTCGTGTGCTGAGCGCCGGGACGTCATCGGGCAACGCGCCGCCAAAAGGGAGTGCGAACGCCGGAAAGTTCGACTAGTGGACCACGCCGGTCGTTAGGCGGGTTACATCCCGTCATCGGGACGGTTACATCTTGATGTGACATCGTCGACAACAAATATCAGCCGACCGCGGGAGACGAGCTCATTCCGGAGGTGGTAGCCATAGCGCAGCGCGAGCCGCACACTCCACCGGTGGCGAGCGACCGCGACCGAGCGGAGGGACTGGCGAACGCGCTGCCGGCTCGGCCCCGGCCGATCCGGCGCGCCCCGCAGCGATGAGCGCGTCGGTCGCCCCGGATGCCTGGGGAGCGGACGAGGCGGCCCCGCGCGCGGCGCGGATCGCGGCCGGCGGGGCAGACGTGGTGGAGCCGACCTGGCGATCGCCACAAGGCGTGCTCGAGCGACGGCGCGGCGTCCCCGCCCTGCTGCGCGGCCTCGCCCACTCGCGGCGCGACCCGCTCATCCGCAACGGCCACGCGCTCATCGCCGGTTCGGTCGCCACCGCCGTCATCGGCGTCGTCTTTTGGATCGTCGCCGCGCACCGCTACGCCCCCGAGTTCGTCGGCCGCAACTCGGTGGTCATCTCCACCTTCACGTTCATCGGAGCGATCTCCCAGCTGAACCTCGTCATCGCGCTGACCCGCTTCGTCCCTGCCGCTGGCGACCGCTCCCGCCGTCTGGTCGTCGGCGCGTACGCCGTCAGCGCGGCGATCGCCGGGACGCTCGCGGTGGTCTTCCTCCTCGTTGTCACGCGCATCGAGCCTCGGCTGAGCTTCTTGGTGCAGGACCGGTGGCTCGCGTTCACCTTCGTCGGCGTCACCGCGCTCTGGACGATCTTCGTCATGCAGGACGGCGTCCTTACGGGCCTGCGCCGGACCAACGTCGTACCGGTCGAGAACGCCGGGTTCGCGCTCGTGAAGGTGGGGCTGCTCCTGCCGCTTGCCGGGCTCGTTCCGAACGCCGGCATCTTCCTTGCGTGGTCGATCGCCACCCTCGCAACGGTGATCCCGACCAACGGCTATATCTTCGGCCGTGCCCTGCCGCATCACGAGCGGCACTCGGTCGGCGCCGCGGACTTCTCGCTCGCGCAGTTGCGGCAGTTCGTCACCTACGACTACATCGGCTCGCTCTTCTGGTTCGGCGCGGCGTCGCTCCTGCCGCTCGTCGTGCTCCGGCGCGCCGGGGGCGCCGCCAGCGCCTACTTCTCCCTCTCCTGGATGATCGCGTATGCGCTGTACACGGTCAGCTTGAACATCGGCTCCTCGCTCGTCGTCGAGACCGCCGCCGACCAGTCGGGGCTCGACGCGGCGTGCCGGCGGATGATGACGCACCTCGCCAAGATCGTCGTGCCCGCAGTCGCGCTCATCGTCCTCGTCGCGCCGGAGCTGTTACGGCTCTTCGGCGCCGCATACGAGCACGCCGGGACGACGGCGCTCCGCCTGCTCGTGCTCTCGGCGATCCCGTACATCGTTGTCGGCACCGCGGAGAGCGCCTACCGCGCCCGGCGGCGGACCCGACCGCTCGTCGCGCTGAACGGCGGGCTGTTCTTCATCTCGATGCCGCTCAGCTGGGTGCTCCTGCCGTCCTTCGGGGTCACCGGGGTCGCGCTCGCCTGGTTCATCGCCGAGGTCGTGGTCACCGCGGGCCTGATCCTCGCCCGGCGGACCTGGCTCGATACCGACGGCTGATCTCGGCCGTGGTCGCGCTCGCCCGCCACGCGGCTCGGGCGTCGCCGCCCGAGATCCAGGGGAGGGTCCCGGCGGCGTGGGTGCGCGTGGGGCAGCGGCGGCCGGTCAGCGTCGATCGAGCACCGGTGACCCCGCGGCCGCAGGCCGAGTCGAGCTCGAACGACCTCGGGCTCGGCCTCGGCGCGTGCCGGGCGGGACGAAACGGTGGCACCGAGCCGCTAGGGTGCGAGGCATGACCGATCAGGCGTTCGAGCCCGAACGCGGCGCGTTCGCCGGGGAAAACGCTGGTACTGCGCCCGGCACCCGGCTCGCGATCGTGCGCCACGGGGAAGCCGTCTGCAACGTGGAGGACTTCATCGGCGGCCACGAGGGCTGCCGTGGGCTCACCAAACGGGGCGTGCGCCAGGCCGAGGTGCTCGCCGAACGGCTGCGCCGAACGGGCGAGCTCGCCGACGCCGTCGCGCTGTGGACGAGCATGCTCCCGCGGGCGATCGAGACCGCCGAGATCATCGCCCCGAGTCTCGGCGCCCCGGTGGTGCGGCGCAGCTGCGGGCTGTGCGAACGCCATCCCGGCGAGGCCGACGGGCTCACCTGGGCGGAGTACGAGGCGCGCTACCTGAGGGTCTCGCTGCCCGGCGACGACCCCGAGCTGCCGCTCTCGCCCGGCGGCGAGAGCTGGATCGACTTCATCGACCGCGCCTCGGCGTCGCTCACCGCCCTCGCCGCCGCCCATCCCGGCCAGCTGCTCGTGGTCGTCGCCCACGGCGGCGTGATCGACGCCTCGGTCATCCGCTTCCTGGGGCTACCCGACCATGGCGAGGCAGTGCGGCTCCACCCGGACCACACCTCGATCACCGAGTGGGAGCACACCGGATCGCGCTGGCGGTTCGCTCGCTACAACGACGCCGCCCATCTCGCCGGCCCCGACGCCGAGGAGCTGCGCACGCCCGTTCCCGACTGGGTCGGGCGGGATCTGCCGGACTGAGCTGTACCGGGAGGCGGCCGCACCGGGCCGTGACCCCCTCAGCAGGCGTAGTCGGGGTCGAGGCCGTACGGGGAGGAGAGGTTGCCGGGCGTCTCCTGGAGCAGCCAGGGCACCCCTCCGGCGAACACGGCCACCGAGCTCGACTTCGGGTACGTGGCCGTCCCAGCGCACCAGGGGCTGAGCGCGCCGGGTCCCGGTAGTCCCTTCTGGACGAACGGTGGGCGGGTCCACGGGACGCCCGCGAGCCACAGCGGGATCCTCGGCCCGCGCGGCACGAAGTCCCCGGCGATCTTCGGGTACTGCACGCTCGTCGAGTAGACGCCGACGGTGATGCCTCCGCGGCGCAGCGCATCGAGGGCGCCCTGGATCGTCTGGTCGTTCAGCGCCGTCGAGTCGGACCAGTACCGGCCGGCGGCGAAGCTCGAGTTGGCCGTCGGCGAGAGGCTGTCGTTCTCGATGTCGAGCCACCAGATGCTCGAGCGCACGCCTTGGGAGATGGCGTACGACAGGGCGTTGCGCGCCCCGTTGAAGCCGTAGTTGTAGGCGCTGCACGTGTCCCTCGCGCCGGCGTCGAGGGTGGCGCAGCGCCCCGCCGGCCCGCTCGCCGAGGCGGCCGCCGCGGCGGGCGTGGTGCCGGGCGAGTTCATGAAGATGTAGAGGTTGTAGGGCGCGCCGTTCGACCCCGCCGCCCTGGTCGCCCAACCCACCTCGGAGGACAGGCAGGAGTTCTGCGCGCTGTCGAGCCAGCCGACGACCTGGACGACCGAGATCCCCGACGCCGGCGGCAGGCCGTTCTTCGCGTCCGGCGAGCCCGTCTTCGAGCACTGGAAGCCGCTGATGTCGAAGCCGAGCGCGCCGTGCGGGTAGGGAGCGACGGCGGCGGTCGGCACGGCGAAGGTCGCCACGATGGCGACGACGGTGACCGAGCGCGGGGGCGGGTGATGGGCCAGCGAGCCGTAGAAGCGGGCGTCGCCGAAGTTGTAGACGCGTCCCGACGCACCGGTCATCCAGTAGCCGAGGCCGTCAGGCGCCGGGGCGAACGAGACGATCGCCTTCGGCAGGTGCCGGTGGACCGCCGAGCCGTAGAAGCGAGCGTCGCCGAAGTTCCGCACGGCGCCGTTCGCGTAGCCGAGCCAGTAGCCGAGGCCGTCGGTCGTCGCCCCCATCCCGACGACACCGACGCGGGTGCGGTGCTTCGCGCCCGAGCCGAAGAACTCGGCGTCGCCGAAGTTGTAGATGCTGCCGTTCTGGGCGAACAGCCAGTAGCCCTCGCCGTCGGGGGTGGGCACCATGCCGGCGATCGAGCTGCGGAGATGGTCGTGGACCGCCGAGCCGCAGAAGGCCGCGTCGCCGTAGTTGTAGACGCTCCCGCTCGCCGTCACGATCCAGTAGCCCTGCCCGTCGGGCGTGGCGGTGACCGCGACGACGGGCGCGCCGAGCCGCTTGTGGACGGGGGAGCCGTAGTAGGTGGCGTCGCCGAAGTTGTAGATGTTGCCCTTCTTCGTCACGACCCAGTAGCCGCCGCCGTCGGCGGTCGCAGCGCCGTCTACGACCGGGGCGGGGAGGTGGTGCTCGGGCGCCTTCGAGCCGTAGAAGCCGGCGCCGCCGAAGTTGTGGACGCCGCCGTTCGACTCGACGAGGTAGTAGGCGGGCGCGGCGGCGGGCACCGGCGGGAGGGTGGTCGTCGTGGTGGACGAGGTGGTGGTCGACGAGCTGGTCGTCGTCGACGAGCTGGTCGTCGTCGACGAGCTCGTGGTGGTCGACGACGAGCTGGTCGTCGTCGAGCCCGGCGTCGTGGTCGTGGTGGTACTGGTCGTCGTCGAGCCCGGCGTCGTGGTCGTGGTGGTACTGGTCGTCGTCGTGGGCGCCACCGTCGTCGTCGAGGGCGGGAGCGTGGTGGTCGAGCTCGTCGTCGTGGTGGTGGTGGTCGTCGGCGTGGGCGGAGCGACGCACAAGCTCGCCTGCGCCTGCAGCGCGGTCGAGGCGCGCGACGCCGCCGGCGGCGAGGCAGAGATCACGACGAGCATGGCGGCGACCGTGCACGCGCCCGCGAGGAAACGCAGCGCGCGCCCGGGCGCGCGACTCCCCGCCATCAGGCGCGCAGGAGTTCCGCGACGCGAAACGAGAGATCGATCGACTGCCGGGCGTTCAGTCGAGGGTCACACGTGGTGGTGTAGCGCAGCGGCAGCTGCTCCTCGAGAATGTCCTCGACGCCGCCCAGGCACTCGGTGACGTCGTCACCGGTCAGTTCGACGTGCACGCCGCCGGGCCACGTCCCCTCCGCACGGTGCACTGCGAAGAAGCCCCGGATCTCGCCGAGCACATCATCGAAGTGGCGGGTCTTCCTGCCGTTCTCGGAGACGAAGGTGTTCCCGTGCATCGGGTCGCAGGCCCACACGACGGGATGGCCGGCCGCCTGCACGGCCCGGATCAGCGGGGGGAGCAGCGTCGTCACGTTGGCGACCCCGAGGCGGCTGATCAGCGTCAGCCGCCCCGGCTGGCGCTCGGGATTGAGCGCCTCGCAGAGGGCGACGACCTCGTCACCAGAGACGCCCGGCCCGAGCTTCACGCCGAGCGGGTTGCCGACGCCGGCGAGAAAACCGACGTGGGCGCCGTCGAGCTGGCGCGTCCGCTCGCCGATCCAGAGCATGTGCGCGGAGCAGTCGTACCAATCGCCGGTGAGCGAGTCGCGCCGGGTGAGCGCCTCCTCGTAGTCGAGCAGGAGCGCCTCGTGGCTCGTGTAGAAGTCGACCTGCTGGATGGGCGCGCCGTCGGAGAGGTCGACGCCGCAGGCCCGCATGAACCTGAGCGCTCGGTCGATCTCCTCGGCGATCGCCTCGTAGCGGCGTCCCTCGGCGCTCGTCGCGACGAACTCCTGGTTCCATGCATGAACTTGCGACAAGTCTGCGAAGCCGCCCTTGGTGAAGGCGCGCAGCAGGTTCAGCGTCGAGGCCGCGTGGTGGTACGCGGTGACCATCCGCCGGGGATCCGGGATCCGTGCGGAGGGCACCGGGGTGTCGTCGTTCACGATGTGGCCGCGGAACGCGGGCATCTCCACGTCGCCGACCCGCTCGACGGGCGAAGAGCGTGGCTTCGCGAACTGCCCGGCGATCCGGCCGATCTTGACGACCGGGACGCCCGAGCCGTAGGTGAGCACGACGGCCATCTGCAGGATGACCTTCAACTTGTCCCGGATCGAGTCGGCGGACTGCTCGGTGAACGACTCGGCGCAGTCGCCAGCCTGCAGCAAGAAGGCACGGCCATCGGCCACCCGGGCGAGCGAGTCGGTGAGGTGCCGGGCCTCGCCGGCGAACACCAGAGGCGGGAGCGCGGCGAGCTCGGTCCGAGCGGTCTCCAGCAGTGTCTCGTCGGGCCACCCGGGTGGCTGAGCGACCGGGAGCGCTCGCCACGAGGAGGGTGACCACGACAGGTCCGGCGCGGGCATGGCACAAGCCTAGACAGTGTGGAACCGCCAGCGCATGCATTGCTCACATTTCCATCACATTCCGTAACATATTGGCAACAAGTGCGCCAATATTGCCGATAGGCCGTGACGCGGCAGGTCAGCGCCGCCCCGAACACGTCCGAACCCTCCGCCGCGCGAGGTACTGGGCCAGCCGCGAAGCCCAGCTCCGCGATGACCCGCGTCGCTCCGGTGTCCTCCGGGCGCCCGCGACGGCCCGGCGCCTACGCTGCGGGGATGGCGCATTCTGACCCCCTGGCGCACCGGGCCGAGCGCGGCCCGGTCCCGGGGTAGCTGAGCGCCGGGAGGCGCCGCGCCGTGCGCCTTGGCATCCTCGGTGGCACGTTCGACCCGATCCACGTGGGTCACCTCGTCGCGGCGGTGAACGCCCGGTACACGGTGGGGCTGGACCGGGTGCTCCTCGTCGTCGCCAACGAGCCGTGGCAGAAGGTCGGCTCCCGGGCGGTGACCCCGGCGGCCGACCGTCTCGCCCTGGTGGAGGCGGCGGTCGCGGGCTGCGAGGGCCTCGAAGCATCTGCGCTCGAGGTCGACCGCGGCGGGGTCTCCTACACGGCCGACACCGTCGACGAGCTGACGGCGGAGCACCCCGACGCCGAGCTCTTCCTGCTCGTGGGTGCGGACGTCGTCGGCGGCCTCGACACCTGGGAGCGCGTGGAGCGGGTCCGCGAGGCCGTCACGCTCGTCGTGGTCAACCGCCCGGGCGCGGCGATGGTCGAGGCCGGCGGGGACGGCCCCCTCGCGGCCTGGCGCGCCGTGACGATCGAGATCCCGGCGCTCGAGATCTCGAGCACCGACCTGCGCGACCGGGCCGCGACCGGCCGACCCCTCGACTTCCTCATCCCGATCGAAGCGATACGCGTCATTCGCGAGCGTGGGCTGTACGCTGTGGAGAGATGACCTGCCGTCCGATCGCCCGACCGGTTGGTTCCCGTCGTGCGCCCTCGAAGCGGGCCATGCGGAGCAGCGGACGTCGTTGAGCCTCCAGCACGCCCTTGTCGCCGCGCGTGCGGCCGCGTCGAAGACTTCCGAGGAGACGGTGGTGCTCGACGTCGGTGAGCTCATCGGCATCACCGACTGCTTCGTCATCACGAGCGGCCGGAACGACCGCCAGGTGCGCGCGATCGTCGACGAGGTGACGCGCCAGGTGCGCGAGGTGCGTCGTGTGCCGCCGCGCCAGGTCGAAGGCCTGCACGCCGCCGAGTGGGTGCTGGTCGACTACGGCGACTTCGTCGTGCACGTCTTCGATGCCGAGGCGCGCCGGTACTACGCCCTCGAGCGGCTGTGGTCCTTCGCACCTCGCGTCGACTGGGAGGCCGATCTCGCCAGTCCCGGCGCCCGGGTCTGAGCCCCGGGCCCACCGGCCCCCAAAGGTACGCCCCGCTGAACGACGGGTGGGAACGGCAGGCGAGCGGCCTCAGGGGCCCGCCGGATTGAGCGAGATGTACGTCTGGGTCGTCACGTACGTATTCGACGTCGTGCCCTCCGGCGTGTAGTTGTACGGCGAGCCGAACAGCGTGAAGTTGACGCCCTTGATGGCCGAGAACCGCATCAGGGTGAACACGATCTGCGCGAGCGGGATGTAGAGGTCCTGACCGTCGAGGTCGATGAAGGGCGCGTCGAGCTGGACGTTGGCGATGCCCGACCGCTGGTCCACCTCCACGTGCAGGTCCGTGCCGCCCGGGAGCTTCGTGCTCAGTCCTGCCTTGATCTCGGCGGTCGTCGGTCCCTCCTCGAGCAGTTTGAGCGCGATCCGCGGCGTGATCGGCACCTGGGAGAAGCGGAGCGTCCCCTTCAGCACCGGCGAGGCGCCGCCGGTGACGAAGTAGACCTCGCCGTGCGGGCCATGCGGCGTCCCGTCGCTCGGCGCCGGTGTCGAGGTGCTCGTCGACGAGCCGTTCGGGCCGATGAGGTTGAAGGGCACGTTGTTGGGCGACAGCGGCTGCGCCGTGGCGCTGAGCGGCACGCCGCAGCCGGCCAGCGCGAGCGCGCCGAGGCCGAGCGCCAGGACGACGACGGCCCGCCGGCGCATCACGGTCGCACCGTCCCGGGGGCGCCCGCCGAGGTGCCGGCCTCGGCGTCGTCGTCGGGTGACGGAAGCGGCGCCACCTCGGCGACGCCAGCGGCGTGGCCGTTGCCGTGGACGCCGTTGCCCGTGCCCGCGTCGCGCCCGGCCTCCGGCGCGTCGGCGGCGGCCTGGTTCGCGGTGCCGGCACCGGCGGCGGCGGGTTCTGCGCCGGCGGTCGCCGGGCGGTCCCCGGCCGCCGACCCTGTGTCCGCCTCCGCCCCCGCTTCGCCAGCCTCCGCGTCCGCCTCGTCGTCCTCGTCGAGCTCGGCGTCCTTGGAAAGCGGGAGCTCGACGACGAAGCGGGCCCCGCCTCCCGGCGTGTCCTCCACCCAGACGCGCCCGTTGTGGAGCTTCACGTGCTCCGCCACGAGCGCCAGCCCGAGGCCGGTGCCGCCGCCGGCGCCCCGGGTGCCCGCGGCGACCGAGCCGCGGGCGAACCGCTCGAAGACCCGCTCCCGCTCGGCCGGCGGCACGCCGGGGCCGTGGTCCTCGACGGCGACGCGGACCGTGGCGTCGCGTCCCTCGACGGTGACGCGGGTGGCGCCGCCCCCGTAGCGCTGGGCGTTCTCGATCAGGTTCGTCATCACCCGCTCGATCCGCCGCTTGTCGACGACGACCTTGCGCCGCTCGACCCCGGGGTCGACCTCGATCGGGACCGACTGACCGCCGGCAGCGCCGACCGCCCGGCGCACGAGCTCGCCGACACCGACGGTGCTCGCCTCGAAGTCGGCGGACCCGGCGTCGAAGCGCGAGATCTCGAGCAGCTCGCCGACCATGCGCTGGAAGCGCCGGATCTCAGCGCTGACGAGATCGAGGGCGCGTTGTGAGCGTTCGGGCAGCTCGGAGCGCCGCGCCTCGATGACCGACAGCGAGGCCGCGAGCGTCGTGAGCGGGGAGCGCAGCTCGTGGCTCACGTCCGACGTGAACCGGGCGTCGCGTTCGATCCGCTGCTGCAGCCGGTCGACCATCCGGTTGAACGACGAGGCGAGGACGGCGAGGTCGCGCACGTCAGCGGTCTCGAGGCGGGTGCTGAGCCGCCCGCTCGCGATCGCGAGCGCCGCCTGCGACACGTCGCGCAAGGGGCGGAGCGCCCGGCCGGCGGCCCACCGTCCGAGCACGGCGCCGGCGAGCGTGGTGATGAGGCCGGCGGCGACGAGGGTGAGCAGGATGATCCGGAGCGTCTGGGCCGTCTGGTCGAGCGGGAACATCTGGAAGAACAGCGCGCTCGCCGAGGCGATCGGGACCCCGACGGCGAGGTACGGGGTGCCGCCGAAGTCGAAGATCTGGAACGCCGGCTGGCCGCTCTGGACGATGTCGACCAGGCTCAGCGGCAGGTCCTGCTGCTTGGCGGCGGAGGACGCCTCGATCCAGCCCCCCCGTATGTCGAGGAAGGACTCCGATCGGTGCCCCGACTTGGTCCGCGTCACCGAGAGGTTGGCGTTCTCGTCGATCTGGGCGAGCGTGTTGATCAGCGTGTTCTTCGGGTCGCGCAGCTCTCCCTTGACGACCGCCGCGTTGGCGTAGACCTGGTTGACGACGGAGTGCTGTTCCTGGCCGACGATCTGGGAGCGGACCGTCAAGAAGGTGACCGAGGCGAGCGCGCTCGAGATGACGAAGGCGCCGAAGGCGAAGCTGAGCGTGATGCGGGAGCGCAGCCCGAGCCGCCGTCGGCGGCGCCTCCTGTCGTTCGCCTGATGGCGAGGACGCCGGTGGAGGAGGCCGCGCGGCCGCATCTACGGCGCGAGCTTGTACCCGAGGCCGCGGACCGTGAGCACGTGGCGGGGGTTCGCCGGATCGGGCTCGACCTTCGTCCTCAGGCGCCGGACGTGGACGTCGACGAGCCTTCCGTCGCCGAAGTAGTCGTAGGACCAGACGCGCTCCAGGAGCTGCTCGCGCGACAGGACCTTGCCAGGGTTCGCCGCCAGCTCGCAGAGCAGCAGGAACTCCGTCCTGGTGAGGTGCACCTCCTCGCCGGACAGCCGCACGACCCCGGCCTCGGGCTGGATCTCGAGGTCGCCGAAGCTGAGCGACGCCGGGCCGCCCTCGGTGGCGCGGGCCCGGCGCAGCAGGGCCCGGATGCGCGCCGCCAGCTCCTTCGGCTCGAAGGGCTTCGTGACGTAGTCGTCCGCGCCGGCCTCGAGGCCGGCGACGACGTCGTGGGTGTCCGTGCGCGCCGTGACCATGATGATCGGCACGGCGCTCTGGCGCCGGAGCTCTCGGCAGCAGGCGAAGCCGTCCATGCCGGGCAGCATGATGTCGACGATCAGGAGGTCGAAGGGGGCCTGCGGGTTGGCCTGCGCGTAGAGCTCCAGGGCGTCCTCGCCGCTGCCCGCCTCGCTCACGTCGTAGCCCTCGTCCTCCAGGGCGAGACGCATCGAGGTCCTGATCCGCTCGTCGTCTTCGACGATGAGGACGTGGCTTGCCATGTGGACATCTTCTCGCAACTCAGCCGCACCGTGTGCCCCGGCTCGCCGGGAGGCGCCCGCGGGCGCCGACGTGGCCCGGCTCGCGGCCCGCCGGTCGGTAGGATGGGGCCGTGAGCTGGGAGATCGATGCGTTCGCCCGCTCGCTCGGTTCGGCCGCTCCGGCGACCGTCCGGGCTTACCGCGCCGATGTCGAGGCGTTCGCCGACTGGGCCGGACGCGGCGTCGCCGACGGCCCCGAGGGTGTCGACCGCCTCCTGCTCCGCCGCTACCTCGCCTACCTGTCGACGAGAGGGCTCGCGAAGCGGACGATCGCCAGGAAGGCGGCCTCGCTCCGCCGTTACTTCGCCTGGGCGCAGCGGCGCGGCCTCGTCGCCTCGGACCCGGCGCGGCGCCTCTCGGCGCCGTCCGGCGAGGGACGGCTGCCCCGGGTGCTCTCCCACGACGAGCTCGCGGTGATGCTCGACGCGGCGCCCCCCGCGCCCGGACCCGCCCGGGCGGCCCCAGCGACCGGCGGGCGCCGCGCCGGCGACGCCGCGCGCGAGTCACTTCGGCTGCGCGACGACGCGGTGCTCGAGCTGCTGTACGGCTCGGGGCTTCGCGTCAGCGAGTGCTGCGGCCTCGACGTCGCCTCGTTCGACCTCCCGGCCGGCACCGTGACGGTCTGGGGCAAGGGCGGCAAGCAGCGCCGCGTCCCCATGAGCGTCCCGTCCGTCGACGCGGTGCGCGCCTGGCTCGCCGGCGGGCGCGATCGCCTCCTCACGGCTGCCACGCCGCCGGGCGCCGCCTTCGTCAACACCCGGGGCAGCCGGCTCGGTCCCCGCGACGTCCGCCGCATCGTCGACCGGCGATCGCCGGTCCCGACGCACCCGCACGCGCTCCGCCACAGCTTCGCCACGCACCTGCTCGACAACGGCGCCGACCTACGGGCCGTCCAGGAGCTGCTCGGTCACTCGAGCCTGCGAACGACGCAGGTGTACACGCACGTCTCCCGGGAGCGCCTGGTCGGAGCGTACCGGCGTGCTCACCCGCGGGCCTGAGCGGCTACGATCTCATCGGGCCCGCCCGGGCCCATTGACGTATCACTGACCCTACGTCCGGACGTACCCACGGTCGCCCCGCAACGCCGGGGCGCGACGCCCGGATCAGACCAACCGTTGGGAGGGAGCGACGCATGGCCGTCGTTACGATGAACCAGCTGCTCGAGGCGGGTGTGCACTTCGGGCACCAGACCCGCCGTTGGAACCCGAAGATGAAGCGGTTCCTCTACGGCGAGCGCAACGGCATCTACATCATCGACCTGCACCAGACGCTTGCCCGGATCGAGGTCTCGTACAACTTCGTGCGCGACCTCGTCGCCGGCGGCGGGACGGTGCTGTTCGTCGGCACGAAGAAGCAGACGCAGGACCCCGTCGCGGAGTATGCGTCAGCCTGCGGGATGCCCTACGTCAACGAGCGCTGGCTCGGCGGAATGCTCACGAACTTCGAGACGATCGCCGGCCGCGTCCGCAAGCTCTCCGAGCTCGAGTCGGCGCGCGACTCCGGAGAGTTCGACGCCCTCCCGAAGAAGGAGGCGCTGCTGCTCTCGCGCGAGCTCGAGAAGCTCGAGCGCAACCTCGGCGGCATCCGCCGGCTGCAGCGGCTGCCCGACGCCGTCTTCGTGATCGACACGAAGAAGGAGCACATCGCCGTCACCGAGGCGAACAAGCTCAACATCCCCGTGATCGCCGTCGTCGACACCAACTGCGACCCCGACGTCATCGACTACGTCATCCCCGGCAACGACGACGCCATCCGCTCGGGGCGGCTGCTGTGCCGCGTCATCGCCGACGCCGTGACCGAAGGCCGTTACATGTACTCGAAGCGCGCCGTCCAGAAGCTGCGCAGCGAGCAGCCACCGCCCGCCACACGGACGGCGCCGCCAGCCGAGCAGGCCGAGGCACCGCCGGCGGGCGACGGCGCCGAAGCTCCGGTAGCGGCCGCCGCGGCGACGGAGGCCTGAGAGATGGCACAGTTCACGGCAAAGGACGTTCAGCGGCTGCGCCAGGAGACGGGAGCCGGCATCTTGGACGCCAAGCGGGCGCTCGAGGAGTGCGACGGCGACTTCGACAAGGCGAAGCAGTGGCTGCGCGAGAAGGGGCTCGCCGGCGCCTCCAAGCGCGGGGACCGCGAGCGCTCCGAGGGTGCCGTCTCGGTCGTCGTCACCGGCGGCGGCAGGCTCGGCGCCATCCTCGCGCTCGAGTGCGAGACCGACTTCGTGGCGAAGTCGGCCGACTTCGTGCGCCTCGTCGACACGCTGGCCGAGTCGCTCGCGACCGACGGCGAGGCCGCGCTCGGCGCGCACGACGAGGAGATCGACCGGCTGCGGGTCACGTTGAAGGAGAACATCGCGATCGGCCGAACGGTGCGCTTCGATGCGGCCGAGGGGTCGGTGCTCGACAGCTACCTGCACGTCCAGAACGGGCGCGGGGTCAACGGCGTGCTCGTCGAGCTCGCGGGCGGTAGCGCAGAGCTGGCGCACGACGTCGCGGTGCACATCGCCTTCGCCCGCCCCGAGTACCTGCGGCGCGAGGACGTCCCTGCCGACGTCGTCGCCGCCGAGCGGACGACCATCGAGGCGATCGCCCGCAACGAGGGCAAGCCCGATGCGCAGCTGCAGAAGATCGTCGAGGGCCGCCTGAACGGGTGGTTCAAGGAGCGGGTGCTGCTCGACCAGCCGTACGCGCGCGACGAGAAGCGGACGATCGCGCAGGTGCTGGGCGATGCGCAGGTGGTGCGCTTCGCCCAAGTGGTCGTCGGTGCGTGACGGCCACGGGGCCTGAGATGGCCGTCGGGGCGAGCGCCCTTGCCCCGAACGAGGCGACGCCCCGCTGGAAGCGGGCGGTGCTGAAGGTCTCCGGGGAGGCGCTCGCCAGCACCTCCTCGGAAGAGACCATCGACGCCCCGACGGTGAGACGGATCGCCCGCGAGATCGCCGAGTCGTGCTTCGAGCTCGGCGTCCAGCTCGCCGTCATGATCGGCGGCGGCAACATCTGGCGCGGCACGACCGGCGCCGGCGGCGGGATCGACCGGGCGACCTCGGACACGATGGGGATGCTCGGCACGGTGATCAACGCCTTGGCGCTCCAGGACGCCATCGAGCGGGAGGGCCAGCCGACGCGCGTGCTCTCGGCGATCGTGATGGCGGAGGTCTGCGAGCCTTACATCCGAAGGCGGGCGATTCGTCACCTCGAGAAGGGCCGGGTCGTCATCTTCGCCGCCGGGATGGGCAACCCGTACTTCACAACGGACACGCCCGCTGCGCTTCGCGCCGCGGAGATCGAGGCCGAGGTGATCCTGAAGGGCACCCACTCCGGCGTCGACGGCGTCTACAGCGCCGACCCGCGCACCTACCCCGACGCCACTCGATTCGACGAGATCAGCTTCATGGATGTGATCTCGAAGGACCTGCGCGTCATGGACCTCACGGCGATCACCTTCTGCAAGGACAATGGGCTGCCGATCCTGGTCTTCGACCTGATGAGTCCCGGGAACATCCGGGGCGCCCTCGCCGGCGAGCGGATCGGTACGCTTATCCGATGACGGACGACTCGCTGATCCAAGCGGCGCTCGAGGAGTCCCGCGAGAAGATGCAACGTGCCATCGAGCACGCCAAGGCCGAGTTCGCCGGCATCCGCACCGGCCGGGCGGTCCCCGCGCTGGTCGAGAAGCTGAAGGTCGACTACTTCGGCACCGAGGTCCCGCTCCAGCAGCTCGCCGGGATCACGGTCCAAGAGGCGCGCGTCCTCGTCATCCACCCGTACGACAAGGGCGCGTTGAAGGCGATCGAGAAGGCGATCCAAAGCTCGGACCTCGGCGTCAATCCGTCGAACGACGGGGCGCTCATCCGCCTCGTCTTCCCGCAGCTCAACGAGGAGCGCCGCAAGGAGCTCGTGAAGGTCGTGCGGCATCGGGCCGAGGAGGGGCGGGTGGCCGTGCGCAGCGTGCGCCGTGCCGTCCGCCATGAGCTGGAGGCGCTCGAGCGCGACGGCGACATCTCCTCCGACGACTTGGATCGCGCGGAGAAGGAGCTGGAGAAGCTCACCCACGAGCTCGTGGTTGAGATCGACCGGCTCCTCGCGCACAAGGAGCAGGAGCTCCTCGAGGTGTGAGCGGCGCGGGCGCCGCTGCCGGCGCCCGATGGCCTCCGAGAGGCGGGCCGCGAACAGGAGGCATGGTGGATCAGCAGCACGAGCGGGCGCCCGGCGTCGTCGAGGAGCCCGGCCAAGAGGTCGCGGACGACTCCGTCGCCGAACGGCCGGTGGGCGCCCGCGCCGGCAATCGGCGCGGTTCGTCGGGACCTCCGAGCGACCAGGTGCGCATCGCCGCGGTGGAGGCTGCCGTCGCGGCGGGCCTCGCTCCGTCCACGGGACGCTCCGAGTCGCACCCGCCGGCCGAACCCGGCGCCCCCACCTTCACGCTGCCGGACTGGACCGACCCGCCGACTGGCCAGGTGCCGAGGATCCTCCTCGACGACCCGGGTGAGCACGGCGCGATCGTCGAGGCCGCGGACCTGCCGGTGCGCGGGCCGAGCTGGCGTCAGGAGTCCACCGACTGGGACGAGGACGACCTCGGCCTGTCGTTCCTCGCCGGCGAGGAGGACGAGGACGACGGGCGGAGCCGGATCGCGGGCCGCGTCGCCGAGCCGGCCGACGGCGGGATCGACCCGTTCGACTTCTCCTTCGACGAGATCGACCTTCCCGGACGGCGACCCCGTAGCGACGCCACGTCGCGCGACGACGCCGTGGCCGCCGAGCCAACGGTGACGGGCGAGGACGACCTCGCGTGGGCCGAGCTGCTCGCTCAGGGTGCGCCGGCGGACGCCGGCGCACTGCCCGAGGTCGGCGGAGGTCGACGCGGGCGCAGGGCGCACACACCGGTGCGCCGCGGCTCGCACCGTGCGGGTGCTCACAGCGCCGAGGCGGCCGCGTCGGCGGCGCCTGGCGAGGACGCTCCCCGAGTGCCGGCGAGGCGCGAGCGCGCCGCTCCGGTCAGGTCCGCGCCGGGCGCCGGGCGGCCGCCGGGTGAGGCCGCGCCGCGTCGGCGGAACCCCCTCGTGGCGACGGCGACGGGCATCGGTGTCGGCGCGGTCGGCCTTGCCTGCTTCTTCGGCGGGGCCCTGCCGACCCTCGTGCTCGCGACCGTGGTCGTCACCTTGGCGGCGGGCGAGGCCTTCGGGACGCTGCGGCGCGCGGGACGGCGGCCGGCGACCCTGCTCGGTCTGCTCGCCGTCCCGGCGCTCGTCGTCGGCTCGTACCTGCGCGGCCTCGAGGCGATCCCGCTCGTGGTCGCGCTCGCTGTCGTGCTCGGGATGGTCTGGTACCTACTCGGCACCTCCCGTGAGTCGCCGACCGTGGATCTCGGGGCGACCCTCCTCGTGATCTGCTGGGTGGGCGTCCTCGGCGCGTTCGCCGGGCTCCTCCTCGCGCCGGGGAGCTTCCCCCACCGCCATGGCGTGGCCTTCCTCGTCGGGGCGGTCGTCGTGACGGTCGCCCACGACGTCGGTTCCTATGCGGCCGGCGCCAAGCTCGGCAGGCACCATCTCGCCCGGGCGATCAGCCCCAACAAGACCTGGGAAGGGTTCGCCGGCGGGACGGCGCTCGCCTTTCTCGTCGCGGGGCTGGTCGTCGCCAGGATCCACCCGTTCGCCGTCGCGAGCGCGCTCGGCCTCGCGGCGATCGTCGCCGTCCTCGCTCCGATCGGGGATCTCGCCGAGTCCCTGGTCAAGCGCGACCTCGGCGTGAAGGACATGGGGCGCCTCCTCCCGGCCCACGGCGGGCTGTTCGACCGAGTGGACGCGCTGCTCTTCGTGCTCCCGGCCACCTACTATCTCGTCCGCCTCGCGCATCTCGGATGAGCGGACCGACCGGGCCGGCGCGTCGGGGGAGGCGGCGGCCACCGGAGGGACGGCAATTGTGAAGCACGTCAGCATCGCCGGCTCGACCGGGTCCATCGGAACGCAGGCGATCGACGTCGTTCGCGCCGCGCCCGACCGCTTCCGCGTCGTCGCCCTCGGCGCCCACCGTTCGGTGGAGCTGCTCGCCCGCCAGGCCGAGGAGCTCCGGCCCGACGTCGTGGCCATCGTCGACGAGGCCGGCGCCGCCGAGCTGCGGTCGCGCCTCGACCGCAGCGTCGAGGTCGTGGCCGGCACCGAGGCGCTCTCCGCGCTCGCCGAGGTGGGCGACGTCGTGCTGAACGGCATCGTCGGCTTCGCCGGGCTCCAGGTGACCGTCGCGACGCTGCGCTCCGGCCGCCGGCTGGCGCTCGCCAACAAGGAGTCCCTCATCGCCGGCGCGCCCGTCGTCCAGGCGGCCCGGGCGACGCGCGGCGCGGAGATCGTGCCCGTCGACTCGGAGCACTGCGCCATCCACCAGTGCCTCGGCGAGCGCCGCCACGTCGGCAGCGAGACGATGCTCGGACCCTCGGGGGCCTTCGAGCCGGCCTCCGACGTGCGCCGCCTCGTGCTGACCGCGAGCGGGGGGCCGTTCCGGGGCAGGAGCCGCGACGAGCTCGGCGCGGTCAGCTTGGAGAGCGCGCTCGCGCACCCGACGTGGCAGATGGGACCGAAGATCACGATCGACTCCTCTACGCTGATGAACAAAGGCTTAGAGGTGATAGAGGCGCACGAGTTGTTCGGCATCGACTTCGACCGCATCGAGGTGGTGGTCCACCCGCAGTCGGTGATCCACTCGATGGTGGAGTTCTGCGACGGCGCGACCTTGGCGCAGCTGTCCGAGCCGGACATGCGCTTGCCGATCGGCTACGCCTTGGCCTATCCCGGACGGCTCGATCGGCCGTTCGGCCTGCTCGACTGGACCAAGCTCGCCCGCCTCGACTTCGAGCAGCCGGACCTCGGGACCTTCGCCTGCCTGCGCCTCGCGTACGCCGCGGGACGGGCCGGGGCGAGCGCTCCGGCCTGGCTCAGCGCCGCCAACGAGGTCGCGGTCGACGCCTTCTTGAACGGCCGGATCGGCTGGTTGGCGATCGCCGACGTGGTCGCCGAGGTGCTCGACGCGCACGAGGAGACCAAGCTCCTCGAGGTGTCCGACGTGCTCGCCGCCGACGCCGCCGCCCGCCTCGTCGCAGCGTCGGCCGTCCGTCGCCGCGAGGCGGCGTCGTGAACCGCGCCGGTCCCGGCACGTTGCCGCCGGCGCAGCCGGACGGCGCTTCAGCAGGTTCTGGGCTGGCGGAGGGCCTGCCGAGCGCCGTGAACGGCGCCGCCGACGGCGGCAACCGCCGGGCCCTCGCCCGCCTCCTTGCGGTCGTGGCGCTCGCGGTGATCCTCGCCATCGTGCTCCACGGTGTGCCCGTGCTAATCGTCGTGCTCGCGCTGGTCGCGATGGTCATGCTCCACGAGGGCGGCCACTTCGCGGCGGCCAAGCTCTCGGGCATGAAGGTGACCGAGTACTTCCTCGGCTTCGGGCCGCGCGTCTGGTCGATCCGGCGCGGTGAGACCGAGTACGGCGTGAAGGCGATCCCGGCGGGCGGCTACGTCCGCATCGTCGGGATGACCACGCTCGAGGAGGTCGACCCCGCCGACGAGGGGCGCAGCTATCGCCAGGCGACGTTCCCGCGGCGCATGCTCGTCGCGGTCGCCGGCTCGGCGATGCACTTCGTCATCGCGTTCGCCCTGCTCTGGGCGATGATCTCGTTCTCGGGGCTGCCCGTCTCGACGCCCACGAACGAGGTGACAGGCCTGACGAGCTTTGTCGGCACGCGCAGCCCGGCCCAGATCGCCGGGGTGCAGCCGGGCGACCTGCTCCTCGGGGTCGACGGGCACCGCTACAGCCAGCCCATCCAGGTGGTCGACTTCATCGAGCAGCACGCCGGCCAGCAGCTCACCCTGCTGGTGAGCCGCGATGGGCGCCAGATCAGCCTCCCGATCCGGCCTGTCGACGGGCGCCACGTCCGGGTGCTCGAGAACGGCCAGGCGGTGCCGGCGAAGAGCGGCTCGCAGCCGGTCGGGGTCATCGGCGTGGACCTCGGCGGGAGCGTCTACCAGACCTCCAACGCGTTCGTCGCCCTCGGCCGCGCCGGCTCGATGCTCGGGTCGGTGACGGCGGGGACGGCCGCTGGCATCGCGCAGGTCTTCTCGTTCCACGGCCTCGGCTCGTTCGCCCACCAGGTGGCGAACGCCGGGCACAACGTCGGGTCGCCGGCGTCGAGCGCCAGCTCCTCGTCGGGGAGCGGCCAGGGCGGCCAGATCATGTCGATCGTCGGCGCGAGCGAGCTCGCCGTCCAGGCGGCCAAGCACAACATCTCCGAGCTGCTGTACATCCTGGTAGCGATCAACATCTTCGTCGGGATGATCAACTTGTTCCCGATGCTCCCGCTCGACGGCGGCCACGTCGCCATCGCCGTGTACGAGCGGGTGCGCTCGCGGCGCGGCCGCGCCTACCACGCCGACGTGACCAAGCTGATGCCGATCGCCTACCTGTTCCTCGCGTTCATGGTCGTGCTCGGCCTCGGGGCGCTGTACGTCAATCTCCTCCACCCCGTGTCGCTGCCGGGCGGCTGAGCCCGGGCGCGTGTCGCGCCGTGGGGGTGGCGGGCCGTAGGCTGGGCGTGGCCGCGCATCCCGGCGCAGCCGAGGAGGAAGCACGCACATGGCGAGAGCCGCCGTCAAGGTCGCCGAGCGGAGCCCGACGCGCCAGATCCACGTCGGCAAGGTCGCGATCGGAGGTGGCGCGCCGGTCAGCGTCCAGTCGATGACGACCACGAAGACGGCCGACGTCGAGGGGACGCTCCAGCAGATCTACGCGCTGGCCGGTGCGGGCGCCGACATCGTCCGCTGCACGTGCAACGAGCGCGAGGCGGCCGAGGGGCTCGCCCGCATCGTTCCCCGCTCGCCGGTGCCGATCGTCGCCGACATCCACTTCCACGTGGAGATGGCGCTCGCCGCCCTCGAAGCCGGCGTCCACGGCCTGCGGCTCAACCCCGGCAACCTCCGAAAGCCCGAGGAGATCAAGCTGGTCGCGTCGGAGGCGAAGGACCGCGGGGTCCCGATCCGCATCGGGGTGAACGCAGGCTCGCTCCACCCCGAGCTGTACAAGCGCTTCGGCGGCGCCACGCCAGAGGCGCTCGTCGAGTCGGCTCGCATGGAGCTCGCCTACTTCGCCGAGGTCGGCTTCGACGACGTCAAGATCTCGGTGAAGGCCTCCAACGTGGCGCTCATGATCGAGGCCTACCGTCTCGCCTCCGCGACCTTCGACTACCCGCTCCACCTCGGCGTCACCGAGGCCGGGCCGCCCCCCGCCGGGCTCGTGAAAGCGACGGCGGGGATCGCCACCCTGCTGGCCGAGGGCATCGGCGACACGATCCGCTACTCGCTGACGGCCGATCCGGTCGAGGAGGCGCGCGCCGGGCGCCAGCTCCTCGAGGCGCTCGGGCTGCGCGAGCGCAAGGGGCTCGACCTGATCGCCTGCCCGTCGTGCGGGCGCGCCGAGATCGACGTGATCGGCGTCGCGAAGGAGGCCCAGGAGGCGCTGGAGGGCCGGAAGATCCCGCTGCAGGTCGCCGTGATGGGCTGCGTCGTGAACGGCCCGGGCGAGGCGCGCGAGGCGGACATCGGCATCGCTGCCGGTCGCCACAAGGGCCACCTGTTCATCAAGGGCAAGATCGTGCGCGTCGTCCCGGAGGACCAGATGGTGGAGGCGCTCGTCGCAGAGGCCGAGAAGATCGTCGCCGAGGGGATCGAGGCACGCCTGGCGGCCGCCGACGAGAACGCCGAGCGCGAGTCCGAGGAGGATCGTCGGCTGCTCTTCGCCGACCAGGGCGCCGACGCCAACCATTCCGAGGAGATCGTGCTCAAGATCCGGAAGACCCTCGGCCAGGAGGGCGACGACGCCTCGACGCAGGGTGAGGCGGACCCCGGCGGGTCGCCCGAGGAGGGCGGGGCACCGGCGGGCGGCACGCCGCAGGCCTGAGCCACCGTGGCCACGGGCGACGGCCCCTTTGCGGTTCGCGTCCCGGCCGCTCACGACCTCGACGCCTACGTCGCATGCATCGAGGCCGGGTTCTCGGTCCGTGTCTCGCCGACCGAGCGCGAGCGCCTGCTCACGGGGGTCCAGGCCGGCAACGCGCTGGTCGCATTCGACGGCGAGGAGCTCGTCGGCACCTTGGCGGTGTACCCCGTCGAGCACACGCTCCCCGGCCCGGTCGTCGCGCCGGCGCTCGCGGTCAGAGAGGTGACCGTCCTCCCGACGCACCGCCGCCGGGGCGTGCTCAGCGCGCTGATACGCCGTCTGCTCGAGGGCGCCCACGAGCGCGGTGACCAGCTCGTCGTGCTCTTCGCCAGCGAGGGCACCATCTACGGCCGCTTCGGCTTCGGCCCGGCGTCGTGGGCCTGCCGCTACGTGGTCGACAAGCGCGAGGGTCGGCTCGCCCGCCCGATCGAAGACCTCGCGTCGGGTTCGGTCCGGCTGCTGCAGCCCGGACAGGCCCGCGAGGCGTTCCCGCTCGTTTTCGACGCCGCCCGCCGCCGCCGAGCAGGCGAGGTGGACCGGGTCGCCGACTGGTGGGACGAGGTCTTCGAGGAGACGCGCGACGAGCCCGGCGTCCACCGCTTCCACGCCTGCTACGAGCAGGACGGCCAGATCGACGGCTACGTCCTCTACGACGTGCCCGAGCCGCGCGGCGACGACGGGCGCGATCTCGTGCTCGTGGAGCTCGTCGCCGTCACGCCCGCTGCGTACGCAGCGCTGTGGGCCTTCCTGCTCGGGGTGGACCTGACGGCGCGGGTGCGCACCAACGCGCGCCCCGTCGACGAGCCCGCCAGGTGGCTGCTCGAGGATCCGCGGGCGCTTCGGACGGCGACGCGCGAGGACCACACCTGGGTGCGGCTGGTCGACGTGCCGGGAGCGCTCGCCGCGCGCCGCTACGCGGCGCCGGGACGGCTCGTGCTGGAGCTGGAGGATGCGCGCTGCGCGTGGAACACCGGGCGCTACTCGGTCGAGGTGGCGGCCGACGGCTGTGCCGAGGTGCGGCCGTCGGCCCTCCCCGCCGACCTCGCGCTCGATGTGGCCACCCTCGGCGCGACCTTCCTCGGCGGCACGTCGTTCGCGACGCTGACCACCGCCGGGCGCGCCGTCGAGCACGTCCCCGGCGCGGCGCTCCGCGCCGACGTGATGTGGGCGAGCGACCCGCCGCCGTTCTGCACGGCGGACTTCTGAGCGGCGCCCGCCCGTCGAGCGGCGCCCGAGGTTCCGCGGTGGTGGTTGAGCACGCAATCAACTCAGGGGACACCCAGGAATGGCCGGTAGACTGCTCGGGTTCCCGGCCGCGCCGGGCCGAGACCAGCTCACGAGGTAGCGTTCCCAGATGGCGACACAGAAGAAGCGGCCGAGAAGGTCCAGCTCATCCTCGGCCGGCGCGAACGCTCGACGCCCGGGTGGCCAGGGCGCCCCGGGCGGGGCACAGCGGGGCGAAGCGGGCCAGGGGGCCCGCCCATCGTCCGGCGGCGGCCCGCGTCGCCTCGGCGGGCAGGTCCCGGCCGCCAGCCGTCCGGCGCCGCGTTCGGGCGCCCAGCGTCGCAACGCCCGGCGGCGGCGTACCAACTCGAACGTCATCGGCTGGGTCTCGGTCGCCGTCGTCCTCGCCGTCGTCGCGGTGCTCGTGGTCGTGAAGCTCACCGGCTCGAGCGGCGGCGGCTCGTCGGCCGGCACCGGCGGCGATCCGTCCGGGCGCAACCCGGTCGCCGCGTCGCCCGCCATCGTCAACCTGGTCACGACCGTCCCGGCCGCGGTGTACGACTCCGTCGGGACGGCATCCCAGCCGAACCCGTTCACCGTCACGAAGGGCCAGTCGGCGCTCACCTCGGGCGGGAAGGTCCGCTTCGTCTACTACGGCGGGGAGTTCTGCCCGTACTGCGCCCTGATGCGCTGGTCGCTCGTCGCCGCCCTCAGCCGCTTCGGCACCTTCCACGGGCTGAAGGAGACGGCGTCGGCCGGGACCGACGGGGACATCCCGACCTTCAGCTTCCACGGCTCGACCTACACCAGCAAGTACCTGGTGTTCTCGCCGTACGAGGCCTCGGACCGCAACCAGACGGCGTTCGAGCCGGTGCCGACCTCGGTCGACAACCTTTACGAGAAGTATGACGGCAGCCTCACCAGTGCCACGCCGGCGCCGCCGTTCAACCCGGGTCCCTCCCCGGGCATCCCGTTCCTCGACATCGGCAACAAGTACGTCTCCTCCGGTGACCCGGTGGAACTGGGCTACATCTACTACGACACGGCGACGTCGACGAACGGCCCGCTGTTCGGCGGCGGACCCGGGCGCCTGGCGATCGCCAGGGCGATCCACGACCCGTCGTCGGCAGTCGGCAAGGCGATCTCGGCGAACCTGTTCATCGCCCAGGCGAACTACATCACCGCCGCCATCTGCGCAGCCGACGGCGGCCAGCCCGCCAGCGTCTGTAGCACTCCCGGGGTCACGGCGGCGGCCAAGGTGATCGCCGCGTCGAAAGCGGTGAGCTAGGGGCAGTGCCGAAGCCGCCGACCGCCGAACGGGGGCGCCGGCCGCGGCAGGTGCCGCCGCCGCTGCCCGAGCGCCGGAGGATGTGGCCGCGGCGCACCGACACGCGCTACGCGACGGCGCGGACGGCCGCCGCGACGGCGCGCCGGCGCGACCGGGGTGACGACGAGTGGGAGGTCGGGCGGCAGCCGACGGCGTGGCGGCCGATCCTCACGACCGTGGCGTCGCTCGTCGGGCTCGGCATCTCCATCTACCTCACCGTCGAGCACTTCCGCGGCGTGGCCCCGATCTGCTCGACGACCGGTATCGTCGACTGCCTGAAGGTCACGACGAGCCCGGAGTCACGCGTCTTCGGCATCCCCGTCGCGGTGCTCGGGCTCGCCTACTTCCTCCCGATGCTGGTGCTCTCGCTCCCGCTGGCGTGGCGCTCGGCGAACGTGCTGGTCGCTCCGGCCCGGCTGGCGTTGTCGGTCGTCGGGATCGGCTTCGTCTTCTACCTCGTCTATTCGGAGCTGTTCACCATCCACGCGATCTGCCTGTGGTGCACCGGCGTCCACGTGCTGACGTTCATCATCTTCGTCGCCGTCGTGACCGGCTGGGAACAGGCGACGACGCCGAGGCGCGAGGCGCTCGAGGCCGTCTGAGGCTCCTGCTCGGCGGCCCGGCCCTCCGGCGTGCCGCTCGCCGACCTCACACCGAAGCGTCGCGCCACAGCTCCACGAGGCGCGCCGCGGGATCGGCGCAACGGAGCAGCTCGACGACGTGCGGGTGGCAGGTGAACGCCAGCACCTGGTGCTGGCGGGCGGTGTCGGCGACCGCCTGTGCGACCGCCGCAGCCCGCCCGGGGTCGAAGTTCACGAGCACGTCGTCGAGCAGGAGCGGGAGCGCCACCGCCCGCTCGGCGAAGGTGGCGGCGAGCGCCAGGCGCAGGCACAGGTAGAGCTGCTCCGCCGTGCCGCGGCTCAGGCGCCCGGCGTCCACACGCGTGCCCGATGCCGCGATGACGTCGATGCCGTGGCTGCGCACGTTGTCGGCCTCTTCCCGGGCGACGAGCTGGACGTAGCGCCCGCCGGTCACCTCGGCGAACAGCGTGCCGGCACGGTGGATCACCGCCGGCTGGCGCTCCTGCTCGTAGCGGACGAGCGTCCGCTCGAGCAGACCGCGCGCGAGGCCGAGGACCACCCACTGCTCGAGCGCCGCCTCCAGCTCGCCGGTGAGCGCCTCCCGATCGAGCTCGAGCCTGGCGATGTCGTCGGAGCCGCGCAGCGAGTCGAGGGTCCTCTGTGCCTCGGCGCGGGTCCGCAGGACGCGCTCGTGCTCGGCGATCGCGTCCTCCAGCTCGGCGGCGAGGCGGGTCCGCTCCTGCTCCCAGGCGAGCACCGCTCCGGTGGCGAGCTCGGCGGCGAGACACTCGGCGCCTGCGTCGCTGCCGAGCGCCCTGGCGAGGTCCTCCTCGGCGAGGCGCGCGACGCGCTCGAGCTCGGCGCGCTCGCGCTGCGCCGCCAGCGCCTCCTCCAGGTCCCGCTCGAGCAGCAGCACCTGCTCGCCGGCGGCGGCGTCGCCGCCGGCGTCGGGACCAGCCTCGGCGACGGCCGCCGTGCCATGGCCATCCTCGCCGCCGGCGCTCAGCCGGGCGACGCGAGCGACCGCTGCCTGGTAGGCGGCCACCGTGGCACTGAGGGCATCGAGCTCGGCACGGACCCGCCGGCGGGCCTCCTGCAGCTTCTGGGCGGCACGGAGGTGGTCGACGGCCGCGACGAGCCCGCCGGGGCTGAGCTCGGCCGCGAGCCCGAGGCTCGCTGCGAGCTCCACGGCTTGGCGCTCCAGCGCCGCCACCGAGGCGCGACGCCTCCCGGCGCGCCGGACCGCCTCACCGGCCTGGCGACGGGCCTCGCCGGCGACCCGCTCCAGCTCGTCGAGGTGGCGACGGTCCTCGCGCTCGACCTCGAGGCGTGCGGTGGCGGTGTCGAGATCGACCTGGGTCGGTTCGCCAGACATCCCCAGCCGCTCAGCGAGCGCGGCGATGGCCGTGACGGTGCGGCCGAGCTCCGGCGGCGCCGGCTCGGCCGGTCCTGAGGACGCTCGCGCGGCGGCGCGTCGGGAGGCGCCGATGAGCACGCCGACGAGGAGGAGCACGACCACGGCGAGCGCGACGAGGATGCCGCCGATGGCGCCGCGGTGGCTGTGGAAGGCGTAGGCGCCGGTCGCTGCGAGCGCGGCTGCGACGAGAGCGAGGACCGCGGCGACGAGGCCTGCGGCCGGGAGCTCGCGCCGGTGGGCGCCGGCGATCGCGGCGAGCCGGCGGGCACGCTCCGCCTCCGCCACGTCGGCGGCGAGCTGGTCCCGTTCGGCGACGCGCCCCCGAAGCTCCCGGAGCGCCAGCCCGAGCTCGCCGAGCTCGAGGCCTGACCGGGCGTGGCGCTCCCGCCTCGCCGCCTCGGACGCCTCGAGCGCGCGAGTCGCGTTGTCGCGGGCCCGTTCGGTCTCGGCGTCGAGCGCCCGCAGCTCTGCCTGGCCGTCGCGGTGCTGCTCGGCGACCGAGCGGGCCTCGCGGAGGAGCTCGGCACCGGCCTCGGCGCTGCCGAGCCGCCCCGGGTCGGCGCCGGGTCCGACCTCGGCGAGGCGCTTGTCCAGCTCCCCCTCGATCGAGTGCAGCTGGGTGGCGAGATCGGCGCATTTGGCGAGCTCGTGCTCGTAGCCGGAGCGTTCGGCCGCGAGGCGCCGGAGCTCGCTCTCGAGGGAAAGGAGCCCACGCGCGGCACGCGCGAGGGGCCCGATCTCGGCGAGGCGCGCGGCGGCATCGCGGCGGCGGGCCCAGATCGGCCAGCACGTCGTGAGGCGGTCGAGCTCCGCGCCGCGGTTGCGCAGCTCCTCGGCGCGCCTCGCCGCGGCACGGACCTCCTCGTCGAGGCGCGCCGCCACGCCGGCCGCTGCCGGGTAGCCCTCGGCCGCAGCGCGCGCCTCGCGCAGCTGCGCCTCCACCTCGTCGAGCCGGCGGCGCAGCCCGTTGGCGAGCGCGTCCTGTCGGCGGGGCCGGACGATCGCCGCCTGTCGTTGCTCGAGTGCCCGCGCGGCGCGGGTCGCCGATCTCCCGGCCCCGAGCACCCCGGCCGAGAACACGAGGTCCCGGACCTCGTCGGCCTCGAGCGTGGCGAGCGAGGCCAGCTCGTCCAGGCCGAAGGCGAACACCGAGCGGAACAGCCCGGCATCCGCGCCGCCGAGGAGCCGGCGGAGGTCCTCGGCGTCGCCTGCCCGGCCGTCGGGGCCGGTGAGCACCGGCTCTCGCGCGTCAGCGTGGCGCTCCAGCAGCCAGGAGGCTCCCGACTCGTCGGCCAGCCGGAGCGCCCCCCCGTGACGGCCGCCGCGCAGGGGCTCGCGCACGCCCTGGCGGTGGCGCCGGTCCGGGTAGCCGAAGAGGACCCCGCGGACGAAGTCGAGGAGGGTCGACTTGCCAGCCTCGTTCGGGCCGTGGACCACCGTGAGCCCCGGCGGGAGCCCGTCGACGGCGTGGTCGGCGAGGATGCCGTACCCGTCGACGCGCCAGCCCTCGATCCTCACGACCCCTCGGCCGCCAGCTCGTCGAGCGCCAGCGTGATCGCCTGGTCGATCAGGCCCGCCAGCCGCTCGTCGTCGGCGAGGATCGACTCCACCGTTCCGGCGAGCGGTCGCGGCACGCCCGACAGGTCGACGGGGGGGCCGGAGGCGCCGTCGGGCCCGGGCGGGGGCGCCTCGGCGAGCTCCAGCAGGTCCGACGCGAAGTCCCCTCGCCCGCGCACCTCGTCCCGGTCGATCGCCGGCGCCGTCGCGTCGATCAGCTCGTCCCACCAGCAAAACCGCCGCCGGTCGCCGGCCTCGTCCCGCAGACGGCGGAGCAGCTCCTCGGCGACGCCGGGCCGCGCGAGGTCACGGTGCAGCTCGCCACGTCCGACGAGGCGGGCGCGCAGCACCACCGACCGGCCTCCGGCGGCGTCCAGCTCGGCGCGCCCGAACTCGAACAGCCGCTCCTCAAGCTCGGCGAGGTCGGCCAGCTCGGCTACGGGAACCGGCACCTCGGCAAAGCGCACCCGGTCGCAGGCGACGAACTCCACCTGGTCGACGACACCGTCGCTGACGTGCACGACGACGGCGCCCTTCGGCTCGAGCTCGCCGGTGCGCGGGCTCCTGGCCTGGCTGTTGCCCGGGTAGACGACGTAGGGGTCGCCCGTGCCCCGGCCGCCGGCCAGGATGCGGCGCTGGTGGATGTGACCGAGCGCGAGGTAGTCGAGCCCGGTACGCCGCAGGTCGTCGAGCGTGCAGGGGCTGTAGTTCGCGTAGCCGGTCGCCACGCCCTCGACGTTGCAGTGGAGGAGGCCAACGTGCAGGCCGGGCCCCGCCGGGCGGGCGAAGCGCAGCGCCAGGTTCTCCGTCGTCGCGCTGGTCGCGTAGCTGATCCCTTGGACCGTCGCCAGCAGGCTGCCCTCCCGCTCGACGGGGACGACCGTCACCTCGTCGCAGCCGAACACCGTGACGCCGTCGGGCCAGGCCCCGACGGCCGACCAGCCGGTGGCGACCGGGTCGTGGTTGCCGTGGACGACGAAGCTCGCGATGCTGGCCGCAGCGAGCCGGGCGAGACCGTCGCGGAACCGGAGCTGGGCGCGAAGCCCGCGCTCGGCGCCGTCGTACACGTCGCCGGCGACGAGCAGGAACGCCGCGTCGCGTTCGAGCGCGAGGTCGACGATGGCGTCGAAGGCCTCCAGCGAGGCCTCGCGCAAGGCGTCCGCGACGAATGGGGCCACCTCCCGGATGCCCTTGAACGGTGTGTCCAGGTGGAGGTCGGCCGCGTGGATGAAGCAGAACGAGCGGCGATCGGGTCCCACGGGCGCCGACACTACCGAGCGGGTGTGCCGGCGGCGGGCGATGGCCGCGCGGTGGCCCGTCTCGGTCCCGCTTTGCTCGGCCCGGCGCGCCCGGGCGGCGCTCCCGGTGTCCCGCCGCCCCCGACCTACTGGGCTGGTCGGGCTACGATCTGGCGCTCGGCGCCCACGCCGGCTGGCACCGTTGGCGCCACGGCGGGGCACTGCCGGGGCTCCCGTGGCCGGAGGTGGGCGCTGACGACGACGACCGAGACGTTCGACGGCGAGCGCAGCTCGGTGCGCGCCGCGACGTCGCCGCCGGCGCTCCGGGTCCTCGCGCTCGTCGGGGTCGTCCTCGTCGCGGCGTTGGGACTGCTGCTGCGCCTGTGGGCCCTCGGACGCTGGCCGGTCAGCTCGGACGAGGCGATCGTCGGCCTGATGGCCAAGGAGATCCTGCAGGGACACTTCTCCGCCTTCTACTGGGGGCAGCGCTACGGCGGCGGCGAGCCGTACGTCGTCGCGGCGCTGTTCGCCGTCTTCGGCCGCTCGCCGTTCACCCTCGGTATCACGCCCGTGCTGCTCGACACCGTGGCGGCGCTGCTCGTGTGGCGCATCGGCAGGCGCCTGTTCCCGCCCGTGGTCGGCGTCGGCGCGGCGCTGCTGTTCTGGATCTGGCCGGAGACCTACATCTGGGAGTCGATCCTCGAGTACGGGTTCCGCTGGATGGCCCTCGACTGCGGGCTCGTCGTGCTGCTCGTGGCGCTGCGCATCAGCGACGGCACGGAGCGCCCGGCGCGGCGGGTGCTCCTCGACTGGGGCGTCCTCGGGCTGGCGGCCGGGCTCGGATGGTGGTGCACGCCGGAGATCGCCTACTACCTGGTTCCCGTCGCGGCGCTGCTCGTCTGGCGGCTGGCGCACCGTCGCTACACCGTCGGCGCGCTCGACCTGGCAACCGCTGCGGGCGCGGCACTGCTCGGCGCGCTGCCCTGGATCTGGGCGAACGTCACGTCCGGCTTCTCGTCGTTGGCCAGCGTGTCGCAGCCGAACCCGCCGGACCCGTTCTTCGAGCACCTGAAGGTGCTCGGCGTCCACGTCCTGCCGACGCTGCTCGGGCTGCGGCTACGTGCCGCGGCGGGAAGCCCGCTCGCGCCGTGGGTGTTCGGGACCGCCCCGGGCGCCGTGCTCTACGCGCTCGTGCTCGTCGCTGCGATCGCCTGGCTCGTCGTGCTCGTGCGGCGGCGGCAGGCGCTCGTGCTGGTCGCCTTCGTGGTCGTCTTCCCCTTCGGCTACGCCATCTCGCCCTTCACCTGGTTCTGGGCGGACGCTCGCTACGCGATCTACCTCGCTCCGGTGGCCTCGCTGCTGGCGGTGTCGGGCGTGCGCGCAGGACTGCGGCGCCTCGCGCGCCCGGAGCTGTTCGCCGTGGCGCTCCCGGTGGCAGCCGGGATCGGCCTCACGCTCTGGGCCGTGACCCAGCTCATCCCGTACAAGCCGGTCGACCTCACCGTCTCGCCCTGGTCGGGCTGGTTCTCCTGGCAGTCGGACCCGACCGGCTTCTACAGCGAGGTCGCCCACGACCTCCAGGCCAACGGCATCCACGACGCCTACGCGGGCTACTGGGTCGCCTACGTGCTCGACCTCGAGGACCACGATCACCTGGTGGTGACCCCGGCCCGCCGTCGCTACGTCCGCTACCAGCCGTACTTCGACGAGGTCGCCGCCAGCAAGGACCCGGCCTGGATCTTCTTCCAGCCGGCCGACCACCCGGTGCTCGCCAGCCTCACCGGCTCGCCGCTGCTCGATCCGGGCTGCGCCGCCCAAGGCGACCCGTGCCTGTCGCCCGAGGAGCTGGAGGGCTGGCTCGACGTGCACCACCTCGGCTACCGGGTGGTGCAGGCGGGCTACTTCGAGGCGGTCGTGCCTGCCGGGCGCGTCCCCTCCGCCAGCGTGCTCGACGAGTTCGGGATGCCGCCGTGACCCGACCGGGGCCCCACAGGGCCTGCCACTAGGCTAGATGCAGGACATTCGGCAGAGGAGGACGATGACCTTCGACCTTGGCGAGGTGCTCGCGAGCCGCCGGGGAGAGAACTTCCAGCTCTACTCGCGCCACATCAACCCACAGCTCGTCCGCGTCCTCCGCTCGATCGGGTTCGACCGCTTCTACACGCGGGCCGAGGGGCCGTACCTCTACGACGCCGACGGCCGGCGCTACCTCGACTTCCTCTCCGGGTTCGGGGTCTTCGGGCTCGGGCGCGGCCACCCGGTCGTGAAGCGGGCGCTCCACGAGGCGATCGACCTCGATCTCCCGAACCTGATCCAGATGGACGCGGCGCTGCTTCCGGGCGTGCTCGCGGAGGAGCTGCTGAAGCGGTGCCATCCCGGCATGGGCCGCGTGTGCTTCACGAGCTCGGGCACCGAGGCCGTCGAGGCGGCGCTCAAGTTCACGAGGGCTGCCACGAAGCGGCCGCGCATCCTCTACTGCGACCACGCCTTCCACGGCCTCACCTACGGCTCGCTCTCGCTGAACGGCGGCAAGGACTTCCGGGCCGGCTTCGGGCCGCTGCTGCCCGGCTGCGACGAGGTGCCCTTCGGCGACGCCGAGGCGCTCGAGCGTGAGCTGGCGCGCCGTGACGTCGCGGCCTTCGTCGTCGAGCCGATCCAGGGCAAGGGCGTGAACGTCGCCCCGCAGGCGTACTGGGACTCCGTCCAGGAGCTGTGCAGGCGTCACGGCACGCTGCTCGTCGTCGACGAGGTCCAGACCGGCCTCGGGCGCACGGGCAAGCTGTGGGCGCACGAGCACTACGGCCTCGTCCCGGACGTGATGACCGTGTCGAAGGCGCTCTCCGGCGGCTACGTGCCGGTCGGGGCGATGATCTGCTCCGAGGAGGTGTCCGATGCCGTGTACTCCTCCATGGAGCGGGCGATGGCGCACTCCTCGACGTTCAAGAACAACCAGCTCGCCATGGTCGCCGGGCTCGCCACGCTCCAGACCATCGACGACGAGGAACTCGTCGACAAGGCACGGATCACCGGAGTCGCGTTCGAGAAGGCACTCGCCCCCCTCGTCGAGCGCTACGAGCTGTTCCACGAGGTGCGCGGCAAGGGTCTGATGATCGGCCTGGAGTTCGGGGCACCGACCTCGCGCCGGCTGCGCGCCCGGTTCCGGATGCTCGAGATGGCCCACACGGGCCTGTTCTCCCAGACGATCGTCGGACCGCTGTTCCAGCGTCACGGCATCTTGACCCAGGTCGCCGGCGACGGGATGAACGTCGTCAAGCTCCTGCCTCCGCTCGTGTGCGGCCAGGAGCACGTCGACTACTTCGTCGAGGCGCTCGACGACGTGCTGTGCGACGCGCACGAGGGCTCCTCGCTCGTCTTCGAGTTCGGCAAGACCCTGGCGAGGGCGTCGCTGCACCGCGATCGCTAGTCGCCCGCGACGACCTCGCGCCCGCATGCGCCTTGCGCCCGATCGCCGCCGCAGCACCCTTGTGGCGCTCGCGCTCGGCGCGCTCGCCCTGCTCTGTGTCGCCTGCGGCTCGGCCTCGAACAGCTCCTCGCCGAGCACCTCGTCCTCGTCGACCACCACCACGACGACCACGACGCTGCCCCAGCCGGTCAAGGTGAACGGGACCGGGACGGCCGGACCCCTCGGCTCGCTCGGCCTGGTCGAGCGCGTGCCGGTGGTGCCGGTCCCCGACGGTGCCCTCACGCCGCCGCCGGATCCGCCCGCGTCGGCTGCCGCCGCGCACGCCCTGCAGGTCGGCTTCCACCAGCTCGGTTCGGGGCCCGACCTCCTGCTGATCATGGGCCAGCACGGCACCATGACGTGGTGGGACCCGCAGCTGCTCAACGATCTCGCGCAGCACTACCTCGTCACGATCTTCGACCTGCCCGGCGTCGGCTACTCCGGGGCCGACCCGGCTGCGACCTCGGTGGAGGCCCTCGCCGACGACACGGCCGGGCTCTCCGCCGCGCTCGGCCTCGTGCACCCGGTGGTGCTCGGCTGGGGCCTCGGCGGCGAGGTCGCGCTCGCCCTCGCCGAGCGCCATCCGGGGCTCGTCTCCAAGCTCGTCCTCGTCGACACGAGCGCCGGCGGGCCGACGGCGACGCCGCCGGCGCCGGCGGTCTCCCGGCTCCTCGCCGCGCCGGACGCGACGACGACCGAGCTGTCGCGCCTGTACTACCCGCCGGGCGCCGAGGCGGCACGGCGGGCCTGGATCGGTCGGGTCGCGGAGCTCGCCCCCGACGACATCGTCGCGTCGGAGCTCTCGAGCCAAGCGGCGCTGCAGGCGGCGTTCTACGCCGACCCCTCGGTGGCCGACGGGTTGCCGACCATCCGCGTGCCCGCCCTGGTCGTGACCGGCGAGCAGGACGAGATCTTCCCCGAGGCGGACGCGACCGAACTCGTGGCCGGCCTGCGCACCGTCCACGTGCTGCTGCTGGACAACGCCGGCTACGCCGCGCTCTTCCAGGACGAGCCGCGCTTCGTCGGCGCCGTGGAGTCCTTCACCGGCTGAGCGCTGCCGGCGGGCGCCACCCGGCGGCACGCCGCGGGCGCCTGCGGCTCGACGGTGCTGGCGAATGTTCAGCCAGGCGTCGCGGTCGCGCGCCGCGCCGGTCTCAGGAATGTAAGGGAACAACCGTAGCTTCGCCCCGGCGGCGCGATCCAGCACGCCGTGCGATCGTTCGCCGGGAGGCTTCCGGCGGCGCGCACCCGATTCCGACCAAGGAGCGCGGAGCATGAGAGCACTGCACCGGGTGGTTCCGACCGTCCTCGTCGCGGCGGGCCTCGCCGTCGCCAGCACCATGCTGGCGACGGCCAGTCCTGCCGCAGCCGGGTCCCGTCACGCGGTCGTCGCGCACCACCACCAGGACGGCGGCGACAGCGGTCCTGCGACGACGACCCCGATCAAGCACCTGGTGGTGATCTTCGACGAGAACGTCTCGTTCGATCACTACTTCGGCACCTACCCGGTGGCGACGAACCCCGCCGGCGAGCCGGCCTTCCAGGCCAGCCCGAACACCCCCGACGTGAACGGGCTGTCGAGCGCGCTGCTGACGCACAACTCGAACGCCTCGAACCCCCAGCGGCTCGACCGGAGCGACGCGCTCACCTGTGACCAGGACCACAGCTACACCGCCGAGCAGAAGGCGGTCGACGCCGGGGCGATGGACCAGGTCGTGCCGAACACCGGGAACGGGTTGACGCTCGCGCAGTGCCTCGCCGGCTTGAACGAGCCGGTGTCTGCCGATGCCACGACCAACGACGCCGTGATGGACTACTACGACGGCAACACGGTGACGGCGCTGTGGAACTACGCGCAGCACTTCGCGATGAGCGACAACGCGTACGGCACCACGTACGGCCCATCGACGCCCGGCGCCCTGAACGTCACCTCGGCGCAGACCTACGGCACGATCTGCGGGCCGGCCTCGGCGACGATCAACGACGCTCCCTGCACCGGGCCGTCCGACCCGACGACGATCACCGCCACGCCCGGCACCGAGCTCGGGGCGGGGACCGGGACGACCTACAGCGACGCCGACCCGTACTACGACGTCTGCTCGTACCTGCCGAAGACCGAGGGTGGTGACGCCAACACCTCGGCGACGACCATCAAGATGGGCGGCCCGAACATCGGCGACCTGCTGAACGCCAGCGGGATCACCTGGGGCTGGTTCGAGGGCGGCTTCGAAGACGGCTACGTGCCGGGCACCGGCGCCACGCCGCCGACCACGGCCCAGATCTGTGCCGAGAGCCACAAGAACGTCGGTGGCACCTCGGTCGTCGACTACATCCCGCACCACGAGCCGTTCCAGTACTACGCGTCGACGGCGAACCCGCAGCACCTGCCGCCGACGTCGGTGGCGATGGTCGGCCACCAGGACCAGGCGAACCACCAGTACGACCTCGCCGACTTCTGGGCGGCGGCCGATGCCGGCAACCTCCCGGCCGTCTCGTTCCTGAAGGCCGGCGGCTACCAGGACGGCCACGCCGGCTACTCCGACCCGCTCGACGAGCAGCAGTGGCTGGTGACGACGATCAACAACCTCGAGAAGCTGCCGACCTGGCGCTCGACGGCGGTCGTCATCACCTGGGACGACTCCGACGGCTGGTACGACCACGTGGTCGGCCCGCTCCTCACGCAGTCCCAGAGCCCCGTCGACGCGCTGACCGGCACGGGGATGTGCGGCAGCAAGCTCACCGCCGTCCCGACGAACAGCGCCGGCCAGCCCGAGCAGGGTCGCTGCGGGCTCGGGCCTCGTCTGCCGTTCCTCGTCATCTCGCCCTTCGCGAAGACGAACTACGTCAGCAACTCGATCATCGACCAGAGCTCGGTCGTGAGCTTCATCGAGCAGAACTGGGGCCTCCCGACCCTCGGCAACGGCGCCGCCGACGCGACCGCCGGGTCGATCCTGCCGATGTTCGACTTCCAGCAGTGGCCGGGCACGAAGCTCTTCCTCGACCCGGCGACGGGAGAGCCGACCGGCGCCCACTGAGATGCGGTGAGGACGCCTCCCCGGTGGAGCACGGGGTTCTCTCGGGAACCCACCACCGGGGAGGCTCCCCGCACCACCGAGCGCGCCGCGGCCGCGGCCCGCAGGGGGCGCGCCGCCCCCGAGCCCTCAGGAGAGCGCGAAGGGCGAAGGCAGGACCAGTTCGACGTTGCGGTCCTGGCGTCCACCCTCGAGGCGGACGGCGAAGCTGGCGGCGGGCACGTTGGCGGCGAGCTCGCGGTGGATCGCCGCCAGGCGGGTGGCGCCCTCGGCCTGGCGGGGATCCGGCCCCGCCAGGTGATCGACCATCGTGCACAGGATCGACAGCGTCCCGTCGCCATTCGCCACCAGCTCGACGAGCCTGGCCTGCGCCGGCCAGTCGGCGAGCGCGACGGTCGAGACCTCCCAGAATCCTGATCCGGGCGCCTCGGGCGACTCGCGAAGTACCACCTCGTTCCGGTGCCGGTGCCCGTTGAGCCACAGCACGACGTTCGGGTGACGGTGCAGCAGCGCCCGGACCTCCCCGGCGGTCACCCGCGGCTGGTCCTCCTCGGGGCCGTTCGCGAGCTCCCGGTCGTTGGTCATCGAGGTCAGCCCGTGGTGCGAGGCCAGGACGACGAGGCGGTTCTCGCGCCCTGAGGTGGAGGAGGCGCCCGTCGAGCCCCCCGGGGCGTGGACCTCGCCGAGGCGTTCCTCGAGCCAGCGGAACTGGCGGACGCCGAGGCTCCCGTCCGATCTCCCGTCCATGTTTGTCGTATCGAGGAGGATCATCCGGACGTTCTCGACGGCGTCGTAGACGCCGTAGGCCGTTCCCTCAGCGAGGTTGTGCTCGTCGAAGCCGTGGCCCGCCGGTCGGCCGCCGGCGCGCAGGTGGGCCTCGACGAAGTCCCTCCTGCTGACGATCCGCCGGTGCGGGTCGGCGGTGACGGTGCGGGCAGGACCGGTGAGGTAGCGCTCGGGGCTGGCGAAGAACTCGTCCTCGTGGCCGATCGGCTCGAGGCCGTGCGCGATGGCGGTCGGCTTCTCGGTCCCGAGCACGTGTAGGCGATAGGCCGGGGTCGGGACGACCTCGCCGAAGGCGAGCCCGTCGTGGTTGCCGAAGCACGACAGCCACGGAATGCCGACGCCGCCGGCCACGAACGAGCGGGTCGCCTCGTCGAGCAGCCCGGGGTAGTCGGGGAAGCCCCAGCGGCTCTTGTACCGGTCGATGCCGGGGTCGGGATGCCAGGAGAGATCGCTCGGCCACCCGCCCATCTGCACGCCCTCGTAGCTCGGGCCACCCGACGCGGGGTCGACCGCGCCGCCGCTCAGCAGCGCCAGGTACCACGTCAGCTCGTTCAGCTGCGCGTTGTCGAGGTTGTCGCCGGTGCAGAGCGCCAGCCCGAGGGGCGCTCCGGTGTCCGGGCTCTCGCGAAGCGAGGCGATGGTGCTCGCCATGACGTCGCAGGCCCACGGCCCGAGGAGCTCCTGGGGTCGCTGCGCAGGGACGTAAGCGTGCACGCCGGTGCGGCCGCGCAGGTACTCGAAGAACTCGAAGCGGCCGGGCGACTGCGCGTCGGCGAGCTGGAGGTCGGTGAGCTGGACGAGGAACAGCAGGCTGCGACGCGGGGTCGGGTTCTCGCTGCGCCGGGCGAGCTCGCCGCGGACCATGCGGGGCTCGCCCGCGCCGAAGGAGAGCCGATAGTAGGCGCTCTCGCTCCCCTCGCCTGCCCGCTCGCCGGGGACGATGGTCCGTTGCAGCGTCGTCAGGGCCGTCATCGCAGCGTACGGTCGGAACAGCGGGGTCGCGGCGCGAGATGGTCGGCAGCGCAGGACCTGCTTGCCCTGAGCGGACGAGCGCTGGCGGGCGATCGTCCGGAGGGAGCCCGAGTTGAGCTTGACACCGACCCGGCCACCAAAGGCGAGGTCAGCGCCACAGCGACGGCAGCGTCGGCGAGCAGCGGTTCCCTGTTGGTCATGAGGCCGACACGGGTCGCCGGCCCGAGGAAGGTCTCGCTGGTGACCTTGCCTTCGAAGGTGGCAGCGTGGGCCCGTCCGTAAACCTCTCGATGCGCAGCTTCTCCGGTCGCGCGCCGAGCTCGCCCTCGTCCCTGCGGTTGCGGGGAGGCCGAGGACGTCCTTGCCGTCCCCGGGCACCCCCACCCGAGTCCGGGTACTCAAAGCCTGCGACGATGCGCAACGCCGTGATCTTCTCACGGCCGCTCCGTCCGAGCAGCGACACGAACTCGTGGGAGGCCGCGTCCACGCGGAACTCTTGGAGCGCGACCGCGTCGCGGAACACCCAACGCAGATCTCTCAACTGGACCGATGGCACCGTCGACTCCTTGTTGCTTCCGGTCTGGGCCACCGTTCGACCACTCCGGCCCGTCACGAACAGCGCCAGCATGCCACCACAGTTCAGGGAGGCTGATGACCGAGGGCGCGCTGGCTTGTAGGACTGGCTCGTGCCGATGTTGGATGTGGACGGTGCAGGTGGTGACGGCGAGAAGGCTGCCGAGCGTGAACTCGCCCATGGCGATGGCCACGGTGAGTAGCGTCCGCCGATGACCGCAGTCCTCAGGTTCGGAAGGATCGCCGTGAACAGCGTGCGGGTCTGCGATGAGCCCAGGCTCTCGGCCGCCTCGGTGAGCGTCTTCGGCTCGATGGCCCTCAGCCTGGCGTCGAGGGACTGGTACAGCAAGGGGAGGGCGAACACGACGTGATCCATGGGATTTCTGTGCGGCGCTCTCACCGTCGACGTTTCACCGAGGGACTGTTCGCCCACAGAAGCCCGAAGAGAATGCGAAAAGTTCACGGTCCCTTCATAATGTGTTCACCGCGGTCGCCGGCAATTCGCGCTGTAGCATCACGCCCGGCGACATCAGTGGGCCCGGTGGCTCGCTCGCAGACTAGGGGAGGCTTGATGCACAGAAAGTCGGGACAGCGGTGGCGTAGATCCGCTGCCGCCGGAGCTGCAGTCACCACGCTTGCAGCTCTCGGATCATTCGCTGGCTCTGCCGGCACGGCGAGCGCGGCGTCGTCGAATGCCTGCTGGGCAAAGGCCACCAGCATCAGTTCGTGCGGTGGAATGAGCGCCCTCGTCGCCGCGGCCAAGGCCGAGGGCACCCTCAACCTCACCGCCGACCCCACCACGTGGGCCAACTACGGCAACATCATCAAGGACTTCGGCCACAAGTACGGCCTCAAGGTCAACGACTTCAACCCGAGCGGGACAAGTGCCGAGGAGCTCAGCGAGATCACCCTCGACCGTGGCAAGGCCAACGAGCCCGACGTGGTCGACGTGGGGCCGTCCTTCGCCATCGAGGCCGTGCACGGAGAGGCCGGGGTCTTCAAGGGACCGATCTTCTCCCGCTACAAGACCCAGGAGTGGAACGAGCTTCCGGCTAGCTGGAAGAGCCCGGCGGGCTACTGGGCCTACGACTACAGCGGCGTGATCGCCATCGGCTACAACGCCAGCGTCATCAAGACTCCTCCGACCTCCTTTGCCGGCCTGCTGAACCCGGAGTTCAAAGATGCGGTCGGGCTGAGCAACAACCCCACGTCCTCGAATGCCGGCTTCTCGGCGGTGTACGCGGCGGCGCTCGATAACGGGGGGTCGCTCAACAACATCCAGCCCGGCATCAACTTCTTCAAGCAGCTGAATTCCGTGGGCAACTACAACCCGGTGGAGGCCGGTGGCGCCGGCGATGCTCCGATGGCCGACAAGACGGTGCTCGCCACCCTCGACTGGACCTACAACCAGGTCTCGTGGAAGCAGGAGCTCAAGAGCAGCGGCATCGACTGGAAGATCGTCATCCCGAAGGGGAAGCCCTACGCCTCCTACTACGCGATGGCGATCAGCGCCTACGCGGCTCACCCGGCCGCAGCGAGACTCTTCCTCGAGTACATGTACTCGCCGACGGGCCAGAACCTCTGGCTCCAGGGCGGCGCCGTCCCCTCGACGATCACTGCGATGCAGAAAGCCGGCACGGTGAACAAGGCTGCCGCGGCGACCGTCCCGGCGCTTCCTGCGCCGCCGGAGATCGCCAACCAAACGCAGGTCACGGCCGCCACCAAGCTCGTTGTGTCCGAGTGGACATCGGCCGTCGGCTGACCAGCTGCAAGACCTCCAGATCGTAGTTAAGTGAGCGTCGCGTCCGGGGCCCGCGTGAGAAGCGCGGGCTCCGGCGCGCGCCGACGCCGGTACTTGGCAGCGATCGGGGTGGTGCCCTTCCTCGCCTATGTCGGCTTCTTCCTGATTGTCCCCGCGGCAACGGTGATGGTCGAGGCGTTCCGGGACAACAACGGCGGCCTTTCATTCTCCAACCTCTCGGCCGTTCTCTCCTCCCAGCAGCCGTGGTTGCACTCCTACGGAATAAGCCTGGAACTCTCAGCGATCTCTGCGGTCGTGGCCGGCGTCATCGGTCTGGTGGGGACCGTGGCGCTGGTGAGCTCGCCCAACCGGATCGCGCGGAGGTTGGTCACCACCGCCTGTGGGGTGCTCGCCAACACCGGTGGTGTCCCATTGGCGTTTGCCTTCATTGCCACAATCGGCAATGCCGGGGTTGCCACCCACGTACTCGCCGAGCTGGGTTTCAATCCCTACGACCACGGGTTCTCGTTGTATTCCTTCACTGGCCTGGTGATCGTCTACCTCTATTTCCTGCTGCCCCTGGTGATCCTGCTCATGCTGCCTCCGGTGGAAGCGCTGCGCCGTGAATGGCGGGAGGCGGCGGCGACGCTCGGCGCCAGCCCGCGGTACTACTGGCAGAAGGTGGGCCTCCCGGTGCTCACCCCACCGTTCATCGCCACGCTCATGGTGCTGTTCATGGACGCCTTCGCCGCCTACGCGACGGCCGAGGCGCTGACCACGGGCTCCGTCCCGCTGGTGCCGATCGAGATCGGAGCCCTGCTCGCCGGCAACGTGGTCACGAACCAAGCGAACCTCGGGGACGCTCTCGGTCTCGGCATGATCGTCATCGTCGGCATCGCCGGGGTGTTGTACGTCTTTGTTCAGCGCAAGACCTCGCGGTGGCTGCGGTGAAGCGGTCACGCACCTTCCGCTGGGTGACGCTCGGACTGTTGGGCTTCTACGTCATCGCTCCCATGGCCGCGTCGATCCAATTCAGCCTGGAGGCAGGCTACAAAGGACGCCTCTCCCTGACTGCGTACTCCCGGGCGGTGGCGGAGCCAGGGCTCGGAACGAGCCTGTTCACCTCGGTCAAGGTTGCTCTCGGGGCGATGGCCATCACCTTGGTGCTGTTGGTTCCCACGGTCATCTTCGTCAACTTGCGCTTTCCGCGCTGGCGGGCGGTGCTAGATGCCGTCAGTCTGCTACCACTGGGGGTTCCCGCAGTGGTGATCGTCCTCGGCGTGCTCGGCGCCTACAAAGGCCTTCCCAGCGCGATCACCGGAACCCCGGTGATCTTGGCGCTGGTCTATGTGGTCCTCGCCATGCCCTATTCCTATCGAGCGATCGACGCCGGTGTGCGATCCATCGACCTCCATGTGCTGGTCGATGCCGGTCGCTCCATGGGGGCGAGCTGGCGCAAGCTCTTCACCCGGGTGCTCCTGCCCAACCTGCGGTCGGGGATCTTGGCGGCTGCATTCCTCACGGTGGCGTTGTCGCTCGGCGAATATGCCATTGCAAGCATCATGGGCTTCAACACTTTTCCCGTCTGGTTGGTTGGCGTGGAGGGCAACGATCCCTACGTCGCGGTGGCCCTTTCCATCGCCGCGTTATTGCTCACCTGGTTCCTGCTCGTGGTCCTAGCCTTTGCCGGCTCCGGGAGGCGGCGGCGCAGCAGCGGTGCCTTCGGCACCGGGCTGGTCGGCGTGGAAGCCGAGGTGCAGAGCGCAGCACCTTCCTCTGTTGCTATAGCGATGGCCGGGGAAGAGAGCGGGGGACTCGTATGACCACGACCTCAGCCACCAAAGGTGAGCAGGGCGTGGGAGACCGCTCCCGCGGCGGCGTGGTGGTCGAGCTCGTCAACTGTCGTCGCACCTACGGCAAGGTGCAGGCCCTGGATGGATTCTCCATCACCATCGCTCCTGGCGAGTTTGTCGCCCTGCTGGGCCCCTCCGGCTGTGGCAAGACCACGGTCCTGCGGGCGGTGGCCGGACTGGAGCAGCTCGACGAGGGACAGGTGTTGGTGGGCGGTGACGACATCACCGCCGTGCCCCCCCATCGTCGCAATCTGGGGATGGTCTTCCAGGCCTACAGCCTCTTCCCGAACATGAACGCTTTGGAGAACGTGGCCTTCGGTCTGGAGGTCCGCCGGATGGGCACCGCCCAACGGCGCAAGCGCGCCGGCGAGGTGCTCGAACTGGTCGGCTTGGCAACCTTGGCGGAAAGGTACCCCCACGAGCTTTCCGGCGGTCAACAACAGCGGGTGGCGTTGGCCCGGGCGCTCTGCGTCGAGCCCCGCCTGTTGCTCCTCGACGAGCCGCTGTCGGCCCTCGACGCCAAGGTGCGCGCCCAGCTGCGCGACGAGATACGTCGAATCCAACTGGATCTGGGGATCACCACGCTGTTCGTGACTCACGACCAGGAAGAGGCGCTGTCGATGGCAGACCGGGTGGGGGTGATGCGGGCCGGCCAGCTCGAGCAGCTGGGGCCGCCGGCGGAGGTGTATTCGAGCCCAGCGACCAACTTCGTGGCCGAGTTCGTCGGTTCCGTCAGCCGACTGCCGGGCGTGGTGGTGGCCCCAGGCAGCGTCGACGTCCTCGGCTCGCGGCTGGTGATTCCTGCCAGTGCCGGCGGTGATTTCGGTCGGGGCAGCCACGTCGACGTCCTGGTCAGGCCTGAGAGCATCAGGATCCGCCCGGAGGCCGACGGGCCAGCCGTGGTCGCTCGCGCCGCGTTCCTGGGGGCGGTGGTCCGGGTGGTGGCCACCCTGCCCGACGGGGTAGAGGTGACCTCGACGCTGCCCGCCAGCGAGGGCTACACCTTGCCGGCCGGCACTCGGGTGGGCATCGAGCTGCTCGGTGACGTCCTGTTCGTCGTCGACCGGCAGCGCGCATCCTGATCAGCGCCAGGCTGGCATTGCCGGCCCCGAGCCGGTCGCAGGCGAGGAGCCGGCGGGCGGCGATGGCAGTCGGCGTCTTCGATCTTCTTGTGCTCGGGCGCGGGATCACCGGGGTCGGTGCCGCCTCCTCGCCGCCAGCAGGGGCCTGACGGCGGAGCCGCTGCTGCGACGTTGCGGCGGGTCGGTCGGTGTGCTGCTCGGCGTCGTAGCGTCAGACCCGCCTCGGCTCGCGAGGTGCGCGCCCGGCGCGGTCCGGGTCGGCGGACGGCTCACCTGCTGATGAGCACGATCCCGGCGGCGACCAGCACGGCCGAGGCGACGCGGCGGGCTCCGAAGCGCTCTCGGAGCACGAAGGTCCCGATGAGGGCCGCCGCGATCACGCTCGTCTCGCGAAGCGCCGCGACCTCGGCGAGGGGGGCCTTGCTCTGCGCCCAGAGCACTGCGCTGTAGGCGACGAACGTGAGCGCTCCCGCCGCGAGCCCGGAGTGGAGGGCCGGAGTCGACCTCCAGACCGACGGAGGTCTCCGGACCAGGGCCACGATGGGGAAGACGGGCCCCTCCAGCACGAACAGGAGCGCCGCGTACGCCAACGGGTTGTGCGAGTGTCGAACGCCGAGACCGTCGATCAGCGTGTAGCTGGCGATCGTGAGCCCGGTCAGGACGACGCCGATCAGCGCGAACGCGACCAGCCGGTCGTCGACGTGCTTGGCGATGGCATTCCAGAACGCGTGCAGCACGCCTGCGCCAACGACGACCAGCGCCACGAGCGAGCTCAGATGCGCCTGTGCGATTGCTTCCACCCCCGGTGCCGCCCAGTCTTGCTCCCCGCGTCGGTGCTGGCCAGAACGGCTGGGGCCGACCAGAACGCGCGGGCCGTCGACGTCATCTGACCGGTTCCAGCTCCCGGTCGCGCGAGCATGTCAAGGTGCCGGGAGTGACCGATCGGGGATTGCGCGTGAGCCGGTCGTGCACCGTCGCGCCCGACGAGTTGGAGTGGCGGTTCAGCGGGAGCGGTGGTCCCGGGGGCCAGCACGCCAATACCGCCAACACCCGCGTCGAGCTCCGTTTCGACGTGGAGTCCTCTCGCTCCCTCGGCCCGCGCCAGCGGGCGAGGCTCCTCGAGCGCCTCGGGCCCGTCGTGCGGGTCGTCGTCTCTGACGAGCGCTCGCAGGCGCGCAACCGCCAGCTCGCGCTGGAACGGCTGGGGGAGCGGCTCGCAGCGGCGCTGCGCGTCGAGCGCCCGAGGCGGCCGACGGCGCCGACGCTGGCGTCGAGACAACGGCGTCTCGACGCCAAGCGGCGGCAGTCCGCGAGAAAGCGGGACCGCCGACAGCCCGGCCCCGACTCCTAGGGCACGGTTGGACAAATGACCCTGTCGACGAGGCGACGAGGGGCGTAGCGTTGGCTTGGGTCCTCGGGGGTAAGCCCGCACCGAAGAGCCGGGATTGAGGGTGTGAACCGGCCGCGCTGGTAGGTCTTTCGACCACAGGTGTCGTTCCCTCCTTGGGACGCTCCCGAGGGCCCATCACGTGCCAGTGGGCACTCTCGCGCCGTCGCGCCTCGAGAGCCCGAGCCCGAGCACGACGAGCTTGCGCAAGTTGAGCGTCGCAACGCGTCGGTTGAGCCACGCCTCGTTGCGCTCGACACCGCGGTAGCGCAGGCGCGGCGGTGACGATCCCCGTGCTCGTTTCGGTGGCGAGGTCGGCTTTGAACCCGTCGGTGCGGATCCGACTCCGGCGCCCGGCGCGCCATCGACGCCGTCTGGCGGATCGAGTCGCAACGAGACGCGAGCGCCCTTGGAGATCGGGTGGAGCCCGTCGAGGCAGAGGAGCACGCCGGCCCTGGTCAGCCCCCTCGTTGTACCTCGTCATCGCGGCGACGGCCTCCGCGCTCGGCATCCAGTCCTCGTCCTCGTCCTCGTCCAGGTTCGGGATCATTCGAAGCAGAAGGAGAAACCACGATGCGCTTCATGATGTTCGTTGGGGAGGGATCGGATGCTCCCGGGCTACGCCCGCTCGTCGTGTACGTCGAACGAGGGGGTGTCAGATCGACAGCTCCTTCCGTCATTCCCCGACGACCGCGTGACCGAGCGCGGGGATCCCTCGCGCGAGGGCCGCCGGTGCGCGACCGCCGAGGCGGTGTCGCCGCGCCCGGACGAGAGTCGAGCCCGTGCCCGGTGCCGCCCCATCGCGCCTCGGCGGTGCGGGCGAGAGGACTCGAACCTCCACCCCCGAGGGGACCGGGACCTAAACCCGGCGCGTATGCCAGTTTCGCCACGCCCGCGCCCGAGCGAGCCTAGTGGGATGGGCGCGATGCGGCATGGCCTTCAACCGGCGCTTCGTCGAGCGTCGTGGGGTCCAGGCTGCTCTTGCGGGAGGCGCTCGACCTCGACGCCGTACGCCGCCAGCTGGTCGATGTCGTCGACGACGCGTTCGGGCCCACCCGCGTCTCGGTCCGGCCGAGGAAGCGCCGGCCGGGCTGAGCCGCACGTGTGGCGGGGCCGGGGACGCCTCGGGCATGTGCCGCACCACCCCCACGGCCGGGTAACCTGCTGGCATGACTGCAGAGATCGTCGTGCCGGGCGCCGGGACCGGTCTGCCCTGGGCTGCAACCGCCGAGAGCAGCGGGGGCGAGGTCTACCAGCGCCTGTTAAAGGAGCGCATCATCTTCCTCGGGACCCAGGTCGACCAGACCTCGGCGAACCTGATCTGCGCCCAGCTGCTCCTCCTCGAGGCAGAGGACCCGAGCCGCGACATCGCGATCTACATCAACTCGCCAGGCGGCTCCGTCACCGACGGGCTCGGGATCTACGACACGATGCAGTACGTCAGCTGCGACGTCTCGACGATCTGCCTCGGCCTCGCCGCCTCGATGGGCCAGTTCCTGCTCTGCGCCGGGACCCCCGGCAAGCGCTACGCCCTCCCGCACTCGCGGATCCTCATGCACCAGCCCTCCGGCCAGATGCAGGGCCAGGCGGCGGACATCGCCATCCAGGCCGAGCAGATCATCTACCTGAAGCGCATGATGGCCGAGCGGATCGCCTTCCACACCGGCCAGCCGGTCGAGCGGATCGAGGCCGACTCCGACCGCGACCGGTGGTTCACGGCCGAGGAGGCCCGCGAGTACGGCTTCATCGACAAGGTGATCGAGCGCTCTGAGCTGACGGCGCGCTCGGCCTCCTAGCAGCCGCCGCCGGCGCCATCCCGGCGCCGCACACGCTCTCGAGGGCGCCAGCTCCGTCGGGGTGCTCGCGCTCCCGCATCCCGGGCGGTGTCAGGCGGCGCTGCTGCGGTGCGGGCGCAACCGGGTGCGGTGCTTCGCCGCCCGGTGGGCCAGCCGGCGCCGGGTGCTCGGCGTGGTCGCCGGCAGCGTGGACGCCGCCAACCCGTCGTGGTCGAGGTCGGCGCGCCAGGTGGGCCACGGCGGGGCGGTCCCGGGCGTCGCCGGCAGCGGGTAGTCGATCAGGCGCCCCGTATCGGCGACCTCCTTCGGGCCGCCGCAGGACTCGAAGACGTGCCAGCCCGCGCCGGGTCCGCTTCCCGGCACGTCGGCGACCGCCGCGGCGTTCAGCATCGAGTAGGGGTTGATCGGAGCGGTCAGCGAGGTGCCGAAGAGGTACGCGCCCGTCCCGCCGTCGAGCGGGTAGAGGCCGCCGGCCGATCCGACGAGGACGTCGTTCGCGCCTGACCCGGTCAGGTCGACGAGGACGGGCGAGGAGAAGTCGTTCGGGCCTACGAGCGTCTGGGACCACAGCAGCGTGCCCGTCCCCGACCAGGCGTAGACCATGGAGGAGCCCGTCGGCGTGCTCGAGCAGCTCGTGCACCATGAGGTGTCGACCACCGCCGGGGTCGTGCTGCCGGGCAGCGTGCCGATCGCGGGGGAGCCGAAGACGGGACCTGCCGTCGTCACGGGCCAGCCCGGCACCGGCGCGCCGTCCGAGGCGTAGAAGGCGAAGACCTTGTTGGTGTCGGACTTGTAGGGCGGCGGCTCGCCGAAGCCGGTCCCGACGACGACGGCGGGACGTCCGGTGGCGTTGATCACCCCGACGGCCGGGCTCGACCAGATGGTCTGGTTCTCGCAGTGCTGCCACACCAGGTGGGGTGCCTGGTCCCGGTACGTGAAGTCGTAGACGAACCCGCCGGAGCAGCCCTGCTTGCCCGAGGCGTCGCCGCCGATCAGGATGTCTTCGGCGTTCGCGCTGCCCCGGAGGTGGAACAGCGCCGGCGACGACCAGATCGTGTCCTCGGTGTCGACGGGGAACCCGGGGACGAGGTGGCCGCTCGGTGTGAGGGCGTAGAGCCGGTGGTCCCAGGACCCGAACACGATGTCCTCCTGGCCGTCGCCGGTCACGTCGCCGATCGCCGGAGTCGTGAAGACCGCCTCGTCGTAGCCGTCGGGGGTGCCCTGGGAGCTCGACCACTCGTTGAAGACGTCCTGGGTGGCGAAACGGAACCGGATCGTCCCGTTGGCGTTGAAGGCGACGAGACCGCCCTGCTGGTCGGCGACGTAGGTCGAGCCGGCGCCGACGATGATGGAGGGCGGCCGGTTCGGCCCGTCGAGGTAGGCGACGGTGGGGCTCGACTCCACGGCGGTCGGCACGCCGGGATCAGGCTCGACGGGCTGGGGCCAGCCGGGGACGTTCTGGCCGGTGGCGGCGTCGACCACGTAGACGTAGCCGCTCTCCGTGCCGAACACGACGTCCTCCTCGCCGTTGATGGTCGCCACGGTCGGTGAGCTCATCGCGACCGGCCCGACGGTGTCGACCCAGGTCGGCTGGGGAAACGGTGCGGTCGTACGCGGCGCGACGGCGGCTGCCGCGGGAGGGCCGCCGCCGAGGAGCGTGGCGGTGGACGCCACCAGCCCGACGAGGAGCCCCACGGCTCGGGCGAGCGAGCCTCGGAACGGTCCGGGAGCGCGGTGCGTCTCAGGGGAGAAGCGGGCGCGGCGCACCCGGAGATACTGCCTCGCCCGGCACCCCGGCGGGGGTTGCACGTCTCCGGGATCAGGACGAGGAGCTGGAGGTGCTCGTCAGTACGGCGGGCGGCTCGAGGGCGAGCGCAGGTGGGATCACGCCGCCGTTGTGCTGCGCGTCGTTGCGGAACATCGGCCACGCCGGGGTGATCGACGGTGTGACGGGGAGCCGGTAGGAGACGATGCTGCCGTGCGCCTGGAAGACCGGCGGGCCGCCGCATGCCTCGATCACCCGCCAGCCGGTGTTCGGCCCGGTGCCGGGGATGTCCGCCACCGCTGCGGAGTTGAAGACCCGACAGCCCGGGTTGATGGCGGCGAACTGGTTGACGCCGTTCGTGCCGTACAGGAAGGCGCCGGTCGCGCCGTCGAGGGGGTACAGGGCGTTCGGCGTGCCGACCAGGACGTCGTTCGAGGCGTGGTTCTCGAGCGGGACGAGGACCGGAGATGCCCAGTCGGTCGGACCGGGCAGCGCGTCCGACCACAGCTGGGCGCCCTGGCCCGTCCAGGCGTAGACCCTGGAGCCGTGGGCGAAGCAGTCGGTGCGGGAGGACCCGTCGCAGACCCAGGAGGTGTCGACGACGGCGCGGACGCCGGGAGCCACGTCGCCGATGGCCGGCGAGCCGAGGACCGGGCCCGCCGTCGCCACCGGCCAGCCGGGCAAGGGCTTGCCGGTGAGGGCGTCGAAGGCGAGCAGGTGGTTCGTCTCCGCCGGGAACGGCTGCTCGTAGAAGCTCGTGCCGATCACGACGACGGGGCGATGGGGGTTGTCGAGGATGCCGACGGCGGGGCTCGACCAGACCGATTGCGGTTCGCAGTCACGCCAGATCGGTACGATCTGGTTGGCGATGTAGCGGTACTCGCCGACGAAGCCGCCGACGCAGTGCTGCACGGCCCCCGCGACCCGGTAGGTCACGCCCGAGGCGTCGCTGCCGAGAAAGATGGCGTCGCCCGTCTCACCCGGCAACCGGTAGAGCGCCGGTGAAGACCAGATCGTGTCGGCGTTGTTGTACGGGAACCCGGGGAGCACCCGCCCGGAGGGCGTGAGGGCCCAGATGTTGTGGTCCCACGAGCCGAAGACGATGTCGACCGGGCCGTGGCCCGTGAGGCTGCCGACCGCGGGGCTCGACAGGACGCCCACGTTCGTGCCCGGCGCCGCCTGGACCCGGAAGACGAAGCGCTTCGCGCCGTCGAGGCGGAAGGCCTCCACTTCGCCCACGTCGTCGCGCACCCAGGTCGAGCCGGTACCGACGACGATCGAGGGGGGCTTGGTCGGGCCGTCGAGCCAGGCGATCGTCGGGCTCGACTCGATCGGGGCGCTCTGGCCGGGAGCTGCGGCCACGTGCTCGGGCCAGCCGGGAAGCTCCTTGCCGGTGGCGGCGTCGAGGACGTAGACGTAGCCGGACTCGTCGCCGATCGCCACGATGGTCTTGCCGTCGACGGTGGCGACCGTCGGGGAGCTTTGCGTGATCGCTCCCTGGGCCGATATCTCCCAGTCCGGCGACGGCCACGTCACCGAGGGAGCGATGTGCTGGTGCGGCTGGACCGCGGCTCCGGCGCTCGCATCGCCGACGCCCGCCAGCGACGCGAACAAGCCGGCCGCGCCGAGGACGGACGCGACAGCACCACGAGCACGCGGACGCCGCCGTGCGGCCCGGTTGGCCCGCGTTGGAGGCGTCGCGTCAGACGCCGGGCATCGGACCGGGCGAAGCACGTCACGAAGAGTAGTCACCATCTCACCGAGCGTCTAACGGCACCGTCGCGGCTGCAGTTGAGGTGCGAATTTCCGAGGTCCGGTCGCCATGCGTCACCCATTGGCATGAAATACGGCGGCGTCGCGCGTCGCTGCCCAGGTGACGGACGGCCGATGACGTACGATCCCCGGAACGGCTGGCTCGGGCGGGACCGGCGGGGAGGCGAGGACACGTGGCGAACGAAGTGGCTCGGCCGATGCGGCTCGCCTTCGTCACCCCCCGTTACGGACCGGGCGTCGTCGGCGGGTCCGAGGCGGTCATGGCCGAGGCAGCGCGGGGACTTGCGGCGAGGGGCCACGAGGTCGAGCTGCTGACGACCTGCGCGAAGAGCCACTTCTCCTGGGCGAACGAGTTCCCGACCGGCACCTTCGAGGAGCCCGGGCTCACGATCCGGCGCTTCAAGACGGTGACGGCGCGCTCCCGCCTGGTCGCCGCGGAGCTCGAGCGGCGCGTCCAGCGTGGCGACGTGCTGAGCCCCGCGGAGGAGATCGCCTGGGTGAACGGGCGCTTTCGCGTCCCCGACCTCTACCTCCACCTCATGGCGTACGCGCGCGGGTTCGACGCGATCGTCCTGTCACCGTACCTGTTCTGGTCGACGATCTACGGCGCCGAGGTCGCGCCGGAGCGGACGATCGTCATGCCCTGCCTCCACGACGAGCCCTACGCCCGGCTCGGGATCGTCTCCTCGACGCTGTCGTCGGTGGCGGGCGTCTGGTTCCTCTCCGAGCCCGAACACCAGCTCGGCCACCAGGTCGCGCCGAGCCTCCCGCCGCACCACGCGGTCGTCGGGGCCGCGGTGGAGCGGCCCGAACGCTACGACCCGGCGGGCTTCCGGGCCCGCCACGGCCTCGAGCGCCCGTTCGTCCTCTACGCCGGCCGGCGCGAGGACGGGAAGGGCTGGCGCAGCCTGCTCGCAGGCTTCGGCTCGGCGATCGTCCGCCACGAGCTGCCGTTCGACCTCGTCACGGTCGGCGTCGGCTCCGCGGAGGTGCCCGAGGGGCTGCGCGAGCGAGTGGTCGATCTCGGCTACCTCGCGAGCGAGGAGGTCCCGAACGCCTTCGCGGCCGCCGAGGCGCTAGTCCAGCCGAGCACGAACGAGAGCTTCTCCCGCACGGTCATGGAGGCGTGGCTCGCCGGCACGCCGGTCGTGGCGAGCGAGCAGGGCCAGGTCGTCACCTGGCACTGCGAGCGGTCGGGCGGGGGCCTCACCTACGCGGACGAGCTCGAGCTCGGCGAGTGCCTGGCCTTCGTCGCCGAGGCCCCGAAGGCGGCGGCGGCGCTGGCCGAGCGGGGCCGCGAGTACGTGCTCGCCAACTACACCTGGGACGTCGTGCTCGACGCCATGGAGCGATCGCTCAACGCCTTCGCGCGCTCGGGCCGGCCATGAGGGTGCTCGTGGTCGGCACGGTGCCGCCGCCCGGAGGCGAGCAGGCCCGCGCCCTCGGCCTCGAGGCCGCCCGCCTCGTCGCGGCGGGCCACGACGTGGAGGTCCTCTCGCCCGACCCGCGCTCTGCGGCCCACCGCCACGGGGTCCTCGGGGGGCCGCTCCTGGCGTTGCGCCTCGCGTCGCTCGCGCCGCGCTTCGACGCCCTGGTGCTCCGCGTCGAGCGGGGGCTGCCCTTCGGCGAGGAGTCCGGCAGGGGAGCGCGCGCCGCCACGCTCGCCCTGCTCGGCGCGGCACTGCGGCTCTGGAGGGACGTCACGATCCGGCTGGACACGCCCGTGCCGATCCCGGGCGGCCTCGGTGGCCGCGCCTCGCGCGGGCTCTGGGCGCACGCCTCCGCCATCGTCGTGTGGAACGAGGACGACCGCGAGCAGCTCCTCGGCGCGCCCGGCGTCGTGGCGGAGCGCGTGAGCGTGGCACCGCCGGCCTCGCCCGAGCGCAGCGCGCCGCCGGCCGGGTGGGCTGTCGAGACGGACGACCGGCTGCGCGAGTCGGTGCTGACCCTCGTGCGTGCCCGCGCCCAGGCGGACCGGCGCGTCGAGATGGCCCGCGCCGACCTCGCCGGCGTCGCTGCGGCCACGGGCGGCGGCTCGCCGTTCTCGGCAGGGTCGGCCGCGGGGCGCCGAGGGGTCTCCGTCGCCGGCGTCGCCCGCCTCGCGGCCCGCCGGGCGCGCCGTGTCGTGGCCTCCAGGTCGGGGCGCGCCAGCTCCTGAGCTCGACGACCGGAGCCTCAGCGGGTTCTGGGTAGCGCCCCGAGCACGATCTCGAGCAGGGCCTCGGCGCTGGCGCCGAAGCTGCGCGCCGCGGCCTCCCGCCGCGCGGCCACGCCGAGCGACTGCCGGCGCGACAGGTCCCCGACCAGGGCGGCCACGACCCTCGCCAGCTCGGCGGGGTCCGTCACCGGCAGGACCTTCACGACCGCGTCGTCCGTCAGCTCACGGGCCCAGCCGTTGCGGCTCACGACCGTCGGGACGCCGCAGGCCAGGCACTCGCCGACGGCCGCCGAGGCCTCGCCGTTGAACTGGGCGCGCAGCTGGACCGCGACCGTCGCCCGCTCGAGCCACGCCCGGTACGGCCCAGGACCGAGCGGTCCCGTGAGGATCAGCGTCTCGGAGATCCCGAGGGACGCCGCCCGCTCGATCAGCTCGCCGGCGAGGGCCGCGGCGACCGGCCCGACGAACGCCACGCGAAGGCCGGGCAGGCTCGGCTGGAGGGCGGCGCACGCCTCCACCAGCACGTCGGGGAGCTTCACCGGGTCGACGATGCCGAAGTGGGCGATGACCGGGCCCGCAGGGAGCCCCTCGGGCCCGCGGCCCCACCACGGGGCCGCCGACGGCGGGGCCGCGGTCACCGAACCTTCCTCGTCGAAGGGCGACGGACCGGAGTCCGGCGCGGCCACGGCGAAGGGGAGCACGCCGACGCGCCCGGCGAGGTCGTCACCGGCGTCGGCGCGAGCGAGGGCGGCAGCCGCGCCCGAGCTGACCAAGAACGCCTCCGACGCCGCGATCGCCTCGCGCGCCAGCAGCAGGCCGTAGCGCTCGAGCTCCTCTGCGCTGAGCTGGCCGCCAGCGCCGAGGGAGGCGGGGAGGGCGTCGCCGTAGAGGCGCCGGATGGCGCGAGCGAGGCCGCCGGGGAGCAGTCCCGGATCGCCCGACTCGTGGCGGTAGAGGTTGGTGAGGCGCACGTCGTGGGCGAGGACCACCCCGCGGCGGCGCCGCAGCATGGCGAGGGCCCCAAGGTGGTGGTGGCTGTTGCCGAGCGTGTAGCAGACGCCGTCGTAGCTGCCGCGGAGGCGCTCCACGTCGAGCAGGGAGTGCACGGAGTAGGTCTCGACCCCTTCGGGAGCGATGCGCCGGCGGGTGGGGCCGTCGGCGAACAGGTCGACCGAGGCGCGACCGCTGGCGACGAGCTCACCGACGAGGCGGTGGCTGTAGGCGGCCACCCCGCTCGGCGCCGGCGGCAACGGCGTGACGAAGGCGAGCCGCGCCAGGCGGGGACGCGCCGGCGCCCGGGTGCGGCCGGCTCCGGCGGGGCGGGCGAGGAGCTCGTCGAAGGCGGCCGCGGTGCGCCCCGCCACGTCGGCCCAGCCGGGGCCGGCCGCTCCACGGCGCTCGAGGAGCGCCTGGCGGTGCCCGGCGTCGGTGAGGGCGCGGGCGATCGCTCCGGCGATCGCTGGAGCGCTCGTCGGGTCGAAGCGGGCCTCGGCGACGAGGAGCTCGTCGAGTGGGGGCCGGTCAGCGCCGATCGCCGGCGTCTGGCAGGCCAGCGCCTCGGCGACCGGCAGGCCGTACCCCTCGGCGAGGGAGGGCACGCACACGAGCTCGGCGCCCTGGTAGAGGGCGAGCAGGGTCGCGTCGGAGACGTAGCCCGTGACGATGACGCGACCGTCGATGCCGAGCGAGGAGGCGAGCCAGCGGTAGTGGTGCGCCGTCGGTTCGGGCAGCTCGCAGGCGATCACCAGCTGGTGGGCGTCCCGAAGCTCGCCGGGGAGCTGGGAAAAGGCCTCGATCAGCCGCTCGTTGTTCTTCCTCGGGTGGCTGCCGCTCGGGCAGAGGACGAACCGGCCCGCCAGCCCGCCGATCGCGGCGCGGGCCGCCTCGGCGGCCGCCTGGCGCGAGGCGGGCGGGACGAAGCGCTCCGACGGCGCGGCGCCGGCGAGGACGACGTGCCCCGGCGCGATGCCGAGCAGCCGCTCGAGGTCTCGTGCGACCGCAGTGGAGAGCACGTGCAGCTGGTCGAGGCCACGCACGAGCTCGAGGCGCGTCCGGTAGCGGCGCCGGACGACGGCGTCGGCGAGCTCGCGCTCTGGATCGAGCGCCGGGATGAGGTCGTAGACGGTGGCAGCGCGCAACAGCCCGCCGCGATGAGCCGCCTCGGGCCACACCGTGCGCTGGGGGAGCGCAAGGTCGAGCGGCGAGAGGGAGTGGAACACCCGCGTCGACGCGGACACCGCGCCCGGCGAGCCGGCGTAGGCGACCTTGCCGGTCGCGAGCAGCTCCTCGGCCTCGCCCGGCGGCGGCAGCTCCGGGTCGAGCAGGTAGCTGCCGACGAGGTCGGGCCGGGCGCGTTCGAGCGCGAGCGCCCAGCTCATCGCGTAGCGGCCGATGCCGCGGCCGCGAGACGTCGGGCTCTGCAGGGCGGCGAGATCGACGACGACGGGCCCGTTGCCGGGCGCGCCGCCCGCGCGTTCCATGCTCAGCCGGGGGCCCCGGCGGCGTCGGGCGCGGCGGCGCCCGTCGTACGGGCGACGGGGCCGCCACCTGCGACCGGAGCGAGACCGGCCACCGCCTCGAGGGCGTCGAGCCGAGCCTCGCTCGAGCGCAACAGCCGCCCTACCAGCTCGGTCGCGTCCGCCTCGGCGTCCAGGCGCTGGTTGAGGAGCATGCGGATCTCGGCCAGCTCGCTCCGCATCTCGTCGAGCTTGGCGACGACGTGCGTCTCGAGCGCCACGCAGCGGTCCTCCACCTCGACGATCCGTCCCGGCAGCGACATCGCCGTTCTGGCGCGGCGCAGGACGTGGCGACCTTCGGGTCGGGACACCGTGCCTCCTCGCTCGTCCCCGCGGCATGCGCCCCGGTCTCGACGGGCAATGCTACGACGCCGTGTCGCTGCAACCTCCCCCAGACGGCCCACCGCTAGGATGCCGCACGATGGATTCCGGGCTTGGCGTGTCGCGGGGTCCCTGCAGGCGTGCGGTCGTGGCGCGCCCGTCGGCCGCACGGCATCGCGGTCTCGGGCTCTCCGGGCCCACGCGTCATTGGAGGGCTAGGTCCGCATGGGTACGGTGAGCGAGATCGACCTGGCCAGCGCGGACGACGCAGCTGCCCGGGCTGAGCGTGCGGCCGCGTTCGTGCCGGGCCCGCGTGGCCCGGAGCGAGAGCTGCCGTCGCGGGTCGTCTCCTCACGGGTGAGCCTGCGGGTCCGGATCAGGGACCTCTGGCGTGCCCGGGAGCTGTTCGTCTTCCTCGTCCGCAAGGAAGTGAAGGTCAAGTACAAGAACAGCGTGCTCGGCTTCGTCTGGTCGATGCTGAACCCGGCGATCGTGCTGATGGTCTACTACGTGGTCTTCAAGTACTTCCTGAAGAGCCTCATCCCCGACTTCGCCCTGTTCCTCTTCTCGGGGCTGATCGCCTGGAACCTGATCGCCACCGCGCTCCCGGGTTCGTCGGCCTCGATCGTCGCCAACGCCGGGATCGTGAAGAAGGTGGCCTTTCCGCGCGAGGTCCTCGCCCTGGCGCAGGTGGGCACGGCGTCGGTCTTCTTCTTCTTCCAGTCGATCGTGCTCGCCCTGTTCCTCATCGGCTTCCAGTACGCGCCGGCGTGGAGCTACCTGCCCGTGCTGCTCTTCGCCCTCGTCGACCTGCTCATCCTCACCGCCGCCATCGCCGTCTACCTCTCGGCGGTGAACGTCTACTACCGCGACGTCGAGCACCTCGTCGCGGTGCTCCTGCAGGCGGCGTTCTGGGGCGTCCCGATCATCTACAGCTACAACACCGTGTACGGGCTGCTCACCAAGCATCACCTGCTCTGGGTGGCGCGTCTGTACCTCGCCGACCCGATCGTCCCGATCCTGCTCAGCTTCCAGCGGGCCCTGTACGGCCACGTGAGCCCGGTCATTCCCCAGACGGTCGTCAAAGCCGTGATCTATCACGGCCACCCCGCGCTCCAGTACGTGACGACGCGGGCAGCGATCCCGGTGCTGGCCAGCTACCCGTACCACTTCTACGTCTTCATGCTCGCCTGCGTCTTCGTCGTGGCGATCCTCATGTTCCTCGGCGCGATGGTCGTCTTCGGCCGCATCGAGGGGAACTTCGCCGAGGAGCTGTGAGCGTCGCATGAGCGTCGCCATCGAGATCCAGGGTGTATCGAAGCGTTTCCGCCTCTACCACGAGAAGTACACCTCGCTGAAGGAGCGCGTCGTCCACGCCGGCCACGTGCCCTTCGAGGAGTTCTGGGCACTGAGCGAGGTCACCGCCGAGATCACCTCCGGCCAGACCGTCGGCATCCTCGGCCGGAACGGCTCGGGGAAGTCGACGCTCCTCAAGTGCATCGCCGGCATCCTCCAGCCGAGCAAGGGCCAGGTCGTCGTACGGGGCCAGCTCGCCGCGATGCTGGAGCTCGGCGCCGGCTTCCAGCCCGAGCTCTCCGGCCGGGACAACATCTACCTGAACGGCTCACTCCTCGGCCTCTCGCGCCGCGAGATCGACCGGCGCTTCGACGAGATCGTCGCCTTCGCCGAGCTCGAGCAGTTCATCGACAACCAGGTGAAGTACTACTCCTCGGGGATGTACGTGCGTCTGGGCTTCTCCGTGGCGGTCAGCGTCGAGCCCGACATCCTGCTCGTCGACGAGGTGCTGGCCGTCGGCGACGAGCGCTTCCAGCAGAAGTGCATCGACCGCGTCCAGCAGTTCCAGCGCGACGGCCGGACGATCGTCGTCGTCTCGCACTCGCCCGACATGATGCGTGACATCTGCAACACCGTGCTCGTGCTCGACCGGGGGCGCATGGTGACGATGGGGCCGGTCGGCGAGGCGATCCGGACGTTCCGCGAGCGCCTCATCGAGAGTGGCTTCGCGCCGCCCCCCGAGCCCGACGTCGCCGAAGGCGGTGCGACCGGTGCGGCGCCGGTCGAGATCGCGCCGCACCGCCGTCAAGTGAAGATCACCAACGCCACCGTCGAGTACGCCCGCCAGGAAGAGCGACCGTATATCGAGACCGGGGAGCCCATCGCGATCCACGTCGGCTTCGCCGTCGCGACGCCGATCGTCGGCGTCCGGTTCAAGATCACGCTCGTCACCGAGAGCGAGTCGATCGTGTTCTCCTCGACGAGTGGCGGCCCCATCGAGGAGATGGCGCTCGATCCCGGGCACGGGACGGTGACGTTCTGGTTCGACTCGATGTCGCTGCTCGATGGCCGCTTCGGTGTCGTCGTCGAGGCGCGCGACTCGGGGGGCGTCGTGCTCGACATCCTCGACCCGGCATGCCACTTCGAGGTGATGAACCCCGGTCGCGCCGTCGGGATCGTGGGCCTGCCGATGCGCGTCGAGATCACGCCGCCCGGCGCCTGGCCCGCGGACGGCGCCGCCACCGCCCTTCCGTGAGCGACTCCACCGACGTCGACACGCTTGTCCGGTCGGCCGTCGACGAGGCGGCACGGCTGCGCGCGGCGGGGACCGTCACGCCCGCGTTCCTGTCCGAGCTCGACGCTCGCTTCGAGCAGGCGGCGGAGCGGGCGCTCAAGCTACCGGCGTTCGCCGAGCGCTCGGCGAGGCTGCGCAGGATCGCCCGACGCGTCGTCCCCGCGCCCGCGAGGCCGGCGCTGCGGAGGGCGGGCGCTCGCCTCGACCGGGCGCTCAGGCAGGTCGCCGAACGCTGGTACGCACGCAACGGTCGGGCGTGACGCGCCCGGCACGCATCGACCAGATCATCCCGGCGATCGTCGAGCACGACGCCGTGAGCAACCACACCTTCGAGGCACAGCGGCTGCTTCGCGAGCTCGGTTTCGAGTCCGAGATCTACGCAAGGATCGTCGGCCCCGGCTGTGAGGGGCGCGTCCGGCCGATCGACGAGCTGTCCCGCGCGGTCGACGCCAGCAGGTGGGTGCTCTACCAGGCCTCGATCGGTAGCCCCGCCGCGGATGTCTTCGCCCGCCACCCGGGCCGCAAGCTCCTCGACTACCACAACATCACGCCGGCGAGGCTCGTCGAACGGTGGCTGCCGCCGCTCGGCGACGAGACGAGGCTCGGCCGCAAGCAGCTCGCCGAGCTCGCCCCGCTCGTCTCCTACTCGTTCGCCGACTCGGGCTTCAACGCCGCAGAGCTGACGGAGGTCGGTTACGCGATCGCCCGGGTCGTCCCAGTCCTCGTCGACGCCGGGAACTTCGAGGCCAAGGCCGACGAAGCGGCGCTCGCCCGCCTCGGAGCGGCGAAAGCGGCGGGCGGCGCCGACTGGCTCTTTGTCGGCCAGATCGCGCCGCACAAGGCTCAGCACGACGTCGTGAAGGCGTTCGCCTGCTACCGGCGCGCCTACGACCCCGATGCACGTCTGCACCTGGTCGGGCGAGAGATGGGCAGCGCCTACCTGGACGCCCTCCGGCGCTTCTGCCGCTCGCTCGGGCTCGCCGACGCCGTGGAGCTCACCGGCTCCGTGCCGACGGCCGTGCTCGCCGCGCACTACGACACCGCCGACGTGTTCGTCTGCTGCTCGGACCACGAGGGCTTCTGCGCGCCGATCGTCGAAGCCATGCACCGGCGCGTGCCGGTCGTCGCCTACGCCACGGCGGCCGTGCCCGAGACGGTGGGGCGGGGCGGCTTGCTCCTGCCGTCCAAGGACCCGGTGCTCGTCGCGGCGGCGGTCCACCAGCTCCTCGCCGAGGCGCCGGCGCGGGCGGCGCTGGTCGGAGAGGGGGTCGCGCAGGCGGCCCGGTACACCCTCGACGACGCCCGCTCGGCCTTCCGCACGGCGATCACGGAGGCGCTGGCACTCGCTTGACCTTCGGGGCCGAGCAGTCGTTAGAAGCTCACGCCTAACATTGACATCATCAATCACACCAGCCACTTCCGTCACAAGGCGGCGCGCCGGCTGGCGTCGGTCGCCGTCGCAGCGTCAGCCGCGGCGGTCCCCGCCGCGCTGCCGGCGTCGGCCGCCCCCAAGCGCGTGGCGCCCGGCCACGCGGTCTCGCCGGCCCCCGTCGCCATGCTCGACCTGGTCGGGCACGGCTGGGGACCCGGGATCGGCATGGGCCAGTGGGGGGCCTTCGGCTATGCCGTCCGCTACCACTTCGGCTACGAGCGGATCCTCGACCACTTCTACGGCGGCAGCTCGGTGGCGCAGCTGTCCGCCCTCGGGCAGCCGCCCGACCCGACGCTGCGGGTCGTGATCCTGGAGAACCTGAACCTCAAGACGAACGTCGGCTACGACCCGGTGGTCACCTCGGCCGCGGGCTTCACGGTCGTCGGCTCGAGCGCCGGCGCGCCGCCCGCGACCACGTCCACCAGCTCCACGACGACGTCGACCTCGTCTCCGTCGACCACCTCCAGCTCCACCACGTCGACGTCGACCACCCCACCCCCCTCCACCAGCTCCACGACGACGTCGACCCCGTCTCCGTCTCCGTCTCCGTCGACCATCTCCAGCTCGACCACCTCGACGGTCCCACCGTCGAGCTCGACCACGACGACCGCCGCCCCGACGGCCACGCCGGGGACGAGCGTGCACGTCCCGGCAGGGACCGCCGTCGACCTCCGACTCGGCCCGGGTGGCACCTGGAGCATGTGGGAGGGCACGTCGTGCACCGCCGCGCGCCGCGCCGTCGCCACCTCGGCCCCCGTGGCCACGGGGCTCGTCAACCCGCTCGTCGAGCCGGCCAGCACCAGCCCGACGGCACCGCTCAGCCAGCTGCTCACGCTCTGCCGGCACGACGGGGTGGACGAGTCGCTGCGGGGGCTCGTCCAGGCCTACGACCGGGACGGCTTCGAGCGGACCCTCAACCTCGTGTCCCTCGGGTCCTACCTCGACGGCGTCGTGCCGGGCGAGGAGTCGCCGGCGTGGGGCCTCGCCGGGGCGGCCCCAGGATCGCCGCAGGGAGAACCGTGGGGGTTCCAGGCGCTGGAGGCCCAGGCGGTGGCGGCGCGTTCGTACGCGCTCGCCTACCGGGGCGCCGGCGGATGGAACGGCTACGCGGACATCTGTGACTCGACCTACTGCCAGGCCTACGTCGGCGCGGCCTACGAGCAGCCCCTCACCGATGCGGCCGTCGCCGACACCACCGGCGAGGTCCGCGTCGCTGGCGCATTCTCCGCAGGCATCATCTCGGCCCGCTACTCGGCCTCGACCGGCGGGTGGTCCGCGCCGGGCAGCTTCCCCGCGGTACCGGACCTCGGTGACGCCTGCGTCGCTCCCGGCCAGCCGCTCGAGTGCAACCCCAACCACACCTGGCGGGTGACCGTGCCGGCGGCGGCCGTCGCTCGGCACTTCCGGGCCGTCGGCACCCTGCTCGGCGTGCGGGTGGCCGTCCGCAACCGGCGCGGTTCGCTCGGCGGTCGGGCGCTTGAGGTGATCGTCTCGGGCGAGCGCGGCTCGCGGACGGTGAGCGGCGACACCTTCGCCGCCACCCTCGGGCTGCGCTCGGACTGGTTCGCGATCGCCCGGCTCGTCAGGCGGCCGAGGGCCGCGGCCACCGCGTCCCCCGCGACGACGAGCTCTGCGGCACCCGGTGGAGCGACGACGACGAGCGCGCCGGCGCCCTTGACGACGGCTGCGTCGTCGGTCCCGCCGGCCACCTCGTCGCCGGCGCCGCCGACGACCTGACGCTTCGGCGTCTCGCGAGCCGAGGTCTCAGTCGGCGAAGGATTCGCGGCCGCTTCGCGCCACCCCGAGGAGCTCCTCGCGCGTCGGCGGCATGCCGCTCTCGCCATCCGCTCGCGCCCGCACGGCGAGCACCTGGTGGATGCTCGTCCGGTTGGCGGCGAAGTTCAGCGCTGAGGCGGCCATGTAGAGCTGCCAGACGCGTGCGCGCCCCGGACCGACCAGGCCGACCGCCTCGTCCCAGTTCGCCTCCAGGTTGGCCACCCAGCAACGCAGCGTCTTCGCGTAGTGCTCGCGGAGGCACTCGACGTCCCGCGCCTCCAGGCCGCAGGCCTGCATGGCGCTCACCACCGAGCCGACCTCGTGGAGTTCGCCGTCGGGGAACACGTAGCGCTCGACGAAGGACTTCCGCTTGAACGCGGTCCGCCCCTCCTGGCCGGGTGGCCGGGAGATGCCGTGGTTCAGGACGCGTCCCTCGTCGCGCACGAGGGAGCGGAGCACCCGGAAGTACTCGCTCAGCTGGTCCAGGCCGACGTGCTCGAACATCCCGATCGACGAGATGGCGTCGTACGGCCCGTCGCCGACGTCGCGGTAGTCCTGGACGCGGATCGCCACCTGGCCGGCGAGACCGGCGGCGGCGACGCGCTCCGTGGCGAGCTGGGCCTGCTCCCTCGAGATGGTGATTCCGACGGCCTGCACCCCGTAGTGCTCGGTGGCGTGGAGGACCATCCCGCCCCAGCCGCACCCGACGTCGAGCAGGCGCATGCCGGGAGCGAGGCCGAGCTTGCGGCAGATGAGGTCGTACTTCGCCCGCTGGGCGTCGTCGAGCGACGTCTGGTCGGACCGGAAGAGGGCGCACGAGTACGTCATGGTCTCGCCGAGGACGAGGCGGTAGAAGTCGTTCGAGATGTCGTAGTGGTGCGAGATCGCCGCGGCGTCGCGCGCCTTGGAGTGGCGGCCGCCGGAGAGGCGCACCTCTTCTCGTGGTGGTGGGGGCGGGAGGCCGAGCGCGCCGAGACGGTGCACGGCGCCGAGCAGCCGGAGACGCTCGGCGCCTCCTACCCGCACGTGCACCTCGCCGCCGGAGCTGTCCAGATGGTCACGAAGGCCCAGCGCCGCGTAGATGTCGCCTTCGAGCTCGAGCTCGCCGCTCACGAATGCGCGGGCCAGGCCGAGCTCGCCCGGCGACCACAGCAGGTAGCGCAAGGCGAGCGGCGAGCGCAGGACGAGGACCGCCTCGCCGTCGGCGGGACCGAGGGCGCTGCCGTCCCAGAAGCGCAGGCCGACGGGCGGCGCATCACCGATCAACGCGGCAGCGAAGCCGCGGACCTCGTCCGCTACCGAGCGGTTTCGGTGTGCCATTCCCACCCCCGCGTCGTTACCCCTGTCGTGCGTGCGGGAATCCCTGATCCCGAACCCCGGGCTCCGAGCCGGGTGAGGCCGAGCTTACCGACGGCGGTGCGCGAGCGAGCGGGCGTCATGCGCCGCGAGCGGACGCCCTGCCGCCATGTTGCGGTCGAGTGACGATCGGTTGACCGTCGGTGACGGTACGCTGCGCCGTGTCTTCGATCGCGGCAGGCGGTCGCTTCTGGCGCTCGAGGTGGTGGCGCGTCGGTCGCTTCGTGCTGGGCCTCGGCCTCGCCGCCTTGGCCTTCCTGGTCCTGAACGGCCAGCGCAACGAGCTCGTCGGCGCGTCGAACGAGCTCTCCCACCTGCGCGTCGGCTGGATGCTCGTCGGCATCGCCTCTGAGGTCATCTCGTTCACCTGCTTCGGCGCCCTGCAGCGGCGCCTGTTGCGTTGCGGCGACGTCGACGTCGGGCTGCCGTTCATGACGGCGCTCAGCCTGGCGGCGGGCGCGATCGCCAACTCGGTTCCCGCCGGACCGGCCCTCTCGAGCATCTACGCCTTCCGCCAGTACCGGCGGCGGGGCGCCGACGACGCGCTCGCGGGGTGGACCCTGCTCGCCACCTTGATGTGCGCGGCGCTCGGGCTCGGGCTCGTCGCGACCGCCGGCGTCGTCGTCGCGGCGCGCGAGAGCGCGACCTACGACCTCGTCGGCGTGATCCTCGGGGTGCTCGCCGTCACGGTGGTGGCCGACGCGGTGGTCTGGCAGCGACGCTGGCTGGCGCGCGTCGCGATCGGTGCCCTGCAGCTGTCCCGCCGGCTGACCGGCAGGCCGCGCCGTCACGGCGTCGAGATCGTCGAGGGGCTGCTCTCGCGGCTCACCTCGGTGCGCCTCGGCTGGCGCGACATGGTGGCGACGCTGGCCGCCGGCCTCGGCAACTGGGTGTTCGACTGTGGCTGCCTGCTGTGCAGCTTCCTCGCCATCGGCGCCCCGGTCCCCTGGAAGGGGCTGCTCCTCGCCTACGGCGCCGGCCAGCTCGCCGCCAACCTGCCGATCACCCCGGGCGGCCTCGGCGTGGTGGAGGGCAGCCTCACCATCGCGCTCGTCGCGTTCGGTGGCGCCGAGCTCTCGACGGTGGCCGCCGTGCTCGTCTACCGGATCATCAGCTTCTGGGGCTACCTACCCGTCGGCTGGCTGACCTGGACCGGGATCACCCTGGCCAACCGGCGCGCCGACCGCAGGGCCGCGACGGCCGCCGGTCAGGTGCCGCCGCTGCTCGGCCCCGCGCTCGTGGTCGCATCCGCAGCCGGGGCGGTGCCGCCCGGGGCTGGCGAAGCGCGAGCCGAGGTGCCCGGCGGCATCCGCTTCGGCGGGCTCACGTCCGAGACGTCCGGGCCAGAGGCGGTCGGCAGATGAGGCCGAGCGCGCGCCTTGCGCCGCTGCGAGGGGGCGCATCCGTCGGCGCGGTCGCGCTGGCGGTCATCGCCGGCGCCGGCGGGATCCTCCTCGGCGGGTGCACCTCGCCGCGCAACGCCCTCGGTCCGAGCGAGAGCGCGTGCTTTCGGGTCCTGGCGAAGGCGAGCGCGGCGGTGCACGACCAGGGGCGGTACTCCGGCGTGCGCTACCTGAGCGTCGCCACGCTCGCGCGGGCGCTCGAACAGAGCCGCCCCCAGCTCGTCGACGTGCCGCCGGCCGTCATGAACTCCCGCGAGGCGGTGTGCGTCGTCGCCTACACCGGCAAGTTCACGAGCCAGTACGTGGAGGCCGGCTGGTCCGTCGACTCCCCGCGCGGACGCTACGCCGTGGTGGTGGTGAGCCTTCGCGACGAGCGCGTCATCGCGACGATCGTGCTCCAGCACGCGCCGCTGCGCTTCAGCCGGCTCTTCCCCGTCGTGCGCTGAGGGGCCTCGGCCGGGGCGTGCGAACCGGGCCCGGTGCTCAGGACTCGGCGGCCCGCCGCTCCCTCGAGCGGCTGCGCGCGCGGTCGGACTGCGCGAGGACGACCTTCCTCAGGCGCACGCTGTTCGGGGTGACCTCCACGCACTCGCTCTCGTCAGCGTGCTCGAGCGCCTGCTCCAGCGTCAGCTGGCGGTGAGGGGTGAGCCGCACGAGCTCGTCCGCGGTGGACGAGCGCATGTTCGTGAGCTTCTTCTCTTTCGTCGGGTTGACGTCCATGTCCTCGGTGCGGGAGCTCTCGCCGACGATCATGCCCTCGTAGACCTCTTCGCCCGGGCCGATGAACATGGTCCCGCGCTCGCCGAGCGCGGAGAGTGCGTACGCCGTCGTGAGGCCCGAGCGGTCGGCGACCATGCTCCCCGTCGAGCGCGTCCTGATCTCGCCCTGCCAGACCTCGTAGCGCTCGAAGGCGTGGTGGAGCTGGGCGGTGCCCCGGGTCTGGGTGAGCAGCTCGCCGCGCACGCCGATCAGGCCCCGTGCGGGCACGAGGTGCTCCAGCCGGACCCAGCCCGTGCCGTGGTGGATGATCTTTTCGACCCGGGCCTTGCGCTTCGCCAGCAGCTGGGTGACGGTCCCGAGGTGCTCCTCGGGCACCTCGATCGAGAGGCGTTCGATGGGCTCGCAGAGCACGCCGTCGATCATCCTCGTCAGCACCTCCGGCTTGCCGACGGTGAGCTCGAAGCCCTCGCGCCGCATCATCTCGACGAGGACGGCGAGCGCCAGCTCACCGCGTCCTTGCACCTCGAAGGTGTCCGCACGGCCCGTCGGCAGCACCCTGATGGCCACGTTCCCGAGCACCTCGGCCTCGAGCCGGCCGCGCAGCTGGCGCGCCGTCAGCTTCGTACCCTCCCGCCCGGCGAGCGGTGCGTTGTTGATCCCGATGGTCATCGACAGGCTCGGCTCGTCGACGTGCAGCACCGGCAGCGCGACCGGCTCCAGCACGTCGGCCAAGGTCTCGCCGACGGTGATCTCGTCGATCCCGGCCACCGCTACGAGCTCGCCCGGGCCGGCCTCCTCGGTCGCCATCCGGTCGAGGCCCTCGGCGACGAGGAGCTCGACGCAGCGGGCACGCTCGACGGTCCCGTCGCGGCGGCACCATGCGAGCGGCTGGCCGCGCCGGATGGTCCCCTCGACGACCCGGCAGAGGGCGAGCCGGCCGAGGTAGGGCGAGGCGTCCAGGTTGGTCACGAGCGCCTGGAGCGGCCGTCCCTCGGTGTAGCTCGGCGCCGGGAGGTACGCGAAGAGCGCCTCCACGAGCGGAGCCAGGCTCCCGCCGTCGGGGGCGGACGCGACGGTGCCGGTGGGCTGCTCGGCGTGCACCCAGCCGTCCCGGGCGCTGCCGAAGAGGAAGGGGATGTCGAGCTGGGACTCGGGGGCGTCGAGGTCGAAGAAGAGCTCGAGCGTCTCGTCGATGACCTCCGCGATCCGCGCGTCGGCCCGGTCGACCTTGTTGACGACCGGGATGACCGGCAAGCCGGCTTCGAACGCCTTGCGCAGCACGAAGCGGGTCTGGGGCCGAGGGCCTTCGGCGGCGTCCACGAGCAGCATCGCGCCGTCCACCATCGCGAGGGCGCGCTCGACCTCGCCGCCGAAGTCGGCGTGGCCGGGGGTGTCGACGATGTTCAGCCTGCGATCGCCGAAGCGGAAGGCAGCCTGCTTGGCGAGGATCGTGATGCCCTTCTCCCGCTCCAGGTCCATGGAGTCGAGCACCCGGTCCGGCACCTCCTCGCGGGCGTGGAACGTTCCGGCCTGGCGCAGCATCGCGTCGACGAGCGTGGTCTTGCCGTGGTCGACGTGGGCGATGATGGCCACGTTCCTCAGCTCGTCTCTCGTCGGCATCGTCGTTCGTTCTCCTGTGCTTCGCGTCGTCGCCGCCCGGCACGCCGGCGATCCTGGCGCCCGGGCGGCTCTGGCGGGGCCGCCCGTCGGCGCCCCCCGCCCGCCGTTCGGGGCTCCCTGGCGTGCCAGGGGTATGTCGGCCGTGCCGGCGCCGCTTAGATTGCTCGCGATGGCGTCGCGGCCGAGCAGGCTCGAGCGGATCACCAACTTGTTCCTTGCCCTGCTGGACACGCCGCGCCCGCTTTCGCTGCGCGAGATCGGCGTCGCCGTCGCAGGCTATCCGTCCGAACCTGGCGCCCTTCGCCAAGCCTTCGAGCGCGATAAGCGCACGCTGCGCGATGAAGGGATCCCCGTCGCCGTCGAACGGATCGACGGCGAGGAGCAGGTCGGCTACCGCATCTTACCGGAGCAGTACTACCTACCGGACCTGGGGCTCTCCCCCGAGGAGCAGGAGGCGCTCGCGTTCGCGCTCGCCGCGGTCCGCCTGGAGGGAGGCGTCGGGCGGAGCGCCCTCGCCAAGCTCGGGCCTCCGGCCATGCCGGACCTCCCACCGGTCGCGGTGCTGCCGGCGCTCCCGGCGCTCGGCGTGCTCCAGCAGGCCGTGCGCACCCGGGCCGTCGTGTCGTTCACCTACCGGGGCCGGCGGCGGGCCGTCGAGGGCTACGGCCTCGTGTTCCGCCGCGGCGCCTGGTACTTCGTCGGGCGCGACGAGCACGCCGGCGAGCGCGGCGAGCTGCGCACGTTCCGGGTCGACCGGCTGGAGGACGAGCCCGAGGTGGGCGAGCCGGGCGGCTATGAGCCACCGCCCGACTTCGACGCGGCCGCCGAGCTGCGCTTCGCGCCGTGGGCGCCGGGCTCGGCCGGCGCGCGCGACGCCGGCGGGGCCGACGGCTCGGGCGAGGCCACCGAGGTGCTCGTCGACGTCGACGTGCGCGAGGCACGCGGCGCGATCGCCCTGGCGGGGGAGGCCGCGGTCGTCGGGCGCGAGCCCGACGGATCCGTCCGGCTGCACTTCCGCGTCGGTGACGAGGAGGCCTTCGTCGCCTGGGTCGTCGGCAACGGCGAAGCCGTCGAGCTGGTGGAGCCCCCGAGGCTGCGCTCCCTCGTCGTCGAGCGCCTCCAGGCCGCCGCAGGATCGTCGGAGAGGCCATGACGGAGCCCCTGGACGCTGGAGGGCGCCTGCGCAGGCTCCTGGCCATCCTCGCCTTCCTGGCGAGCGCAGGCGAGGCGACGATCGCGGAGCTCTCCGAGCGCTTCTCGATGGACGAGCGCGCGCTCGTCGCCGAGCTCGAGCTCGCCGCCTGCTGCGGGCTGCCGCCGTACACGCCGGATCAGCTCCTCGAGCTCGTCCTCGACGACGAGCGCGTCGTCGCCTACGGCCTGGAGGCGCTGCGTCGCCCGCCGCGCCTCACGCCGGACGAGGGCTTCGCCGTCGCGGCCGCGGCTCGCGCCCTCATGGCGGTGCCAGGAGCCGATCCCGAGGGCCCGCTCGGCTCCGCCCTCGCGAAGCTCGAGGCGGCCCTCGGCGAGGACCGGCTCAGCGTCGAGCTCGACACCTCCGAGCATCTCGTGGCGCTCCGGCGGGCCGTCGCCGACCACGAGCTCGTCGAGATCGACTATCTCGGAGGGAAGCGGGGCGACGAGACGACCCGGGTCGTCGAGCCTCACGCCGTCGCCGCCCGCGAGGGCCGCTTCTATCTCGACGCCTACTGCCACCTTGCCGAGGGGTGGCGGCGCTTCCAGGTTGAGCGCGTGCGGGCCGTCCGACCGCTCGGCACGACATTCTCGACGAGGACCCCGCCCGAAGAGCTCGGGGGGCTCCGCGCCTTCGCCGGCGGCCCGGGCACCCGGCTCGCCCGCGTGGCGCTGCCTGAGCGCCTCCAGGCGCTCGTGGAGCGCGTCGCAGCCGGTCCGGCCGAGCGCCTCCCCGACGGGCGGGCCGTCGTGCCGGTGGAGGTCGCCGACGACCACTGGTTCGGCCTGCTGCTGCTCCGACTCGGGCCCGACGTCGAGGTGCTCTCGCCGCCCGAGCTCGCGGCAGCGGGGGCGAGCGCCGCCTGGCGGGCGCTCGCCCGATACCGCCAGGACTCCGGCCCGCAGCGGTAGGCGGGGCGCGAGGGCGCCACGGCACGGCCGCGCCGCCCGGCAGGACGCGCTGGGTCGGCTCGCAACGGTAGGTGCGGTGAGAGCGGTGCTCCGTACGGTCGCCCGGTGCTCAGCCTGGCGAAGGTGCTCCGGGGCCGTGAGGAGTACTACCTCTCGACGGTGGCGGCCGGCGGAGACGAGCCGCCGGGCCTCGTCGAGCCCGAGGGCGCCTGGGTCGGGCGCGGCGCCGCACTGCTGGAGCTCGCCGGCTCGACGGTCCGCGCCCCGGATCTGCGGGCGGTGCTCCGCGGCGTCGACCCCGCCACGGGCGAGCTGCTCGATGCCGGTCACGGTCGCGTGCGGGTCGCGGCCTTCGACTGCACGTTCTCGACACCGAAGTCGGTGAGCATCCTGCACGCCCTCGGTCCGAAGGAGGCGGCCGCCGAGACGCGCGCCGGCCACGAGGCGAGCGTGCTGGCGGCGCTCGACCACCTCGAGCGTGACGCCGCACGGGTCCGGCGGCGGGTGGGCGGCGAGCGCAGCAGCATCGCCGCCGACGGGTTGGTCGGAGCGGCGTTCGTGCACCGAACGAGCCGCGCGCCCGATCCCCATCTGCACAGCCACGTCCTCGTGGCGAATCTCGCCGCCGGAGCCGACGGGCGGTGGTCGGCGCTCGACGCCCGCGCCCTGTACTGCCACGTCTCGACGGCACGGGCGCTCTACGAGCTCCAGCTGCGCCACGAGCTGACCCGTCGGCTGGGGGTCGCCTGGCGCTCCAGCCGCGGGGTGGCCGACATCGTCGGCCTCCCGCCCGACGTGCTCCGGGCGTTCTCCCGTCGGAGCGCCGCGATCGCGGCCGAGCTGGCGGCGTCGGGGCGCTCGGGTGCGCTCGCCGCGCGCTACGCGGCCGAGCGCACCCGCCCGCCCAAGGACCTGACCGTGCCCTACGAGGCGCTCGTCGAGGGCTGGCGCGAGCGCGCCTACGACCTCGGCGTGTCCGACCGGCGCCTCGCCGGCCTCGGGAGGCACGAGCCGGTTCGGGGGCGCCTGGCGCGAGGGCCGGAGCACGCACGGCGTGAGCCGGATCGCCAGGCGCCGACGGCGCTCGGCGGGGCGGGGCCGCTCCCCGACGGTGGCGGGCGTGCGGCACCTCGCGGCTGCGTCCCAGAGCTGGCCGGCATCGCGGCCGGCTCGCTGGAGGGCGCCGCGGCCGCGCTGCCGGGCCCGTTCACCCGACACCAGCTGGTGCGGGCGGCGTCGCGCGCCCTTCCCGAGGGGGCGCCCGCGGCGGCACTCGAGCGCGCCGTCGACGCGCTGCTCGCCGAAGGCGCCCTCGTCCGGCCCGCTGCGGCTCCCGTGCCACGCCGGCTGGGTGGCGGCACGCGCGGCGTCTTCCCCGCCGGTCAGGCCGAGACCCTCTATGCCACCGTCGAGACGATCGAGCGGGAGGAGCGGCTCCTCAGGCTCCTCCGGGGTCCCGGCGGGCCCGCCGTCGTCGGCTTGGCCGCCGGGGCGCCGTTCGAGGCGCTTGCACGACTCGGCGAGCGCGCAGCGAGCGTGCGGGCGGCCGGCACACCGGTCGTCGGGCTCGCCGCCGACGAGCGCCGTGCGGCGCACCTGGAGGCGACGACGGGCATCGAGAGCGCCTCCCTCACCCGCTCCGGGCTGCTTCCCGTCGACGGCGTCGCCGTCGTCCTCGGTGCCGATCGGCTGCCGCCCCGCTCGCTGGAGGCGCTCGCGCTCGAGGCGGAGCGTCGCGGGTCCAGCCTCGTCCTCGTCGTGGCGACCGGCGACGCGGCGAGCGCCTGGGCCCCGGGGGCTTCGCCGCGCCTTCGCGACGCCCTGCGCCTGCTCGCGGCTGAGCCCCCGCCCGCGATGCAGGGTGTGCGGGAGCAGCAGGAGGCGCGGATCGAGGCCCACCGGATCGGCGACGTCGACGTGGTGCTCGCCGAGCGCCTTCCCGCGGCCATCGGCGAGCTGCTCGAACGGGCGCGCACCGCCAAGCTCGGCGGCGAGAACGCCGTGATCGTCACCGCCGAGCGCGACGGGGCGAGGTGGCTCGCGCGCGTGGCCGCCACCGGTGAGGCCGGGGTGCCCGCGCACGTGGGCCCTGCTCGGTCGGCGACGACGCTGCCGCCGGACGCGGCGCATGAGCGGGCGGGCGGGTTGACGCCGCCGAACGGCGCGCTCCCGCTCGCCGTGGCGGTCACCGACCTCGACGCCGTCCTCGAGCGGGCGCCCGGCGCGCAGCTGCTGGTGCTTGGCGGGGCACGCCTCCTCGGCCGGCGCTTGGCGAGGGTGCCGGAGGCCCGGCGGGTGCACGTCGCGGTGGCGGCCGGGCGCGGGCACGGCGAGGACCGCTTCGGGCTCGCCGCCGAGCAGGCCGCGGCGCGCCAGGTCCTGCGGGCGATCGGCCGCCCACCGGTGGCCGTCGCCGAGCGTGCCGAGTGGCGACGGCGTGCGGCCGCCCTCGAGACCGCGCGGCGCCCCGACGTGGAGCTGCCCCTCGCGCGCCCGGCGCGTGCACGCGGCCCGGCGCGCGAGCGCGGGCTCGGGATCGGCTGAACCGGCGGGCCCGGTTCGCCGACGTCTCAGCGCCCGATGCCACCCCCACCCGGCTCGCGCCCGTTCCTTGCCCGCGCCGGTCGAGCTCGCCGGAGGGACTGCCCGGTCGGAAGCGGGGCGTGCGCGAGCGCGCCGCGGGATCCGTCGAGCGCACGGTCCGGATCGCCACGGCCTCCCGGGGCGATCGCCTCGCGCCACGGCGAGTGCGCGAAGTAGGGCGTGATGTCGACGCGCGCGGGCCGAGCACCGAGGAGCACCAGGGCGGTGCCGTCCGGCGCAGCGGCGATCGCGTCGGGTGGGAGGCGCCGGTCCCGTCGGGTCGAGATGGTGCGAGACGCCCGGCGGGGGATCAGGTTCCGGCCGCGGTCCACGGTGCGGGAGACCACGGGGATCTCGCGCTCGCCGGCGAGCACCGAGAGGGCCTCGAGGGTGCGCGTGTCCCCGAGCCCCGGCAGGACGAGCTTGGCGCCGAACAGCGACAGGAAGCCGTCGGCCGCAGCCCCCCACCGCCCCCGCGCCTGGGTGAGGTCCTGCAGGCAGGCCAAGGTCAGCACGCCCTGGCTCGCCCCCTCGGCGACGAGCGAGGGAAGGTCATGCAGCGGGGCGATGTTCGCCAGCTCGTCGAGGACGAGCAGCACGGGTGCCGGCCTCCCTCCCGGGCCGCTGCGACGGGGATCGATGGCGTGGTCGCGGCCCCCGGCGCTCAACGCGTACGCGGCGTTGCGGACGTCGCGGACGATCCCGGCGACGAGTGCGGCGCCCTGGCGCTGGTGCTCGCCGGGTGCGGCCACGTACAAGGTGGTGCGCTCGGAGACGAGCGAACGGGCGTCGAACAGTGGTCCTTCGGTGCTCGCGAGCGCCTCGGAGGTGCGGTACGCACCGAGGACGCCGGACACCGTCGACCAGATCCCGCTCAGCTCGCGGCCGTCCGTGGCCAAGATCCCCGTCAGCAGGTCGAGCGCCAGGTCGGCGTCGCTACGGGCGAGGACGCCGAGGAGGCGTTCCGGCTCACGCCGGTTCACGGCGGCGACGAGGTCGCCGACCGAGGCGTCGGCGAGCGCGGCGCCGTGCAGGAGGGCGGCCAGGAGGGCCGCTGCCCGCTCGCTCCAGTGCAACGCCTCGCCCCGGTCGGCGCCGGGACGAGCGGCACCGACCATCGCCTCGGCGGTGAGGACGGCCTTGTTCCAGTCGCGCGCGGACGCGACCGGCGACCAGCCGACGCGCTCGACGCCCGCCGGGGCGGCGAGCGTGCCGCTCGGGTCGTAGAGGAGGCAGGGACCGAGGCGCCGACGCGCCGCCGCGGTCACGTCCATGACGTCCCGTTTCGTCGACACGGCCACGACGCTCCCGTCGGCGCCCAGCACGTTCGGCACGACCACGCCGCTCGTCTTGCCCGCCCGCGGTGGACCGAGCACGAGCGCACCGCTCTCCGGCGGCGCGTGGACCGCGCCACCGGAGCCGTGACCGAGATAGATGCCGTGGCCGCGCGCCCGCGAGAACGCGACGACGAGCGCGAGCGGGTCGACGGTGGGGATTTCGGAGCCGTACGTGCAATTCGTTCTGCCAGCGCCTGCTCCCGCTCGCCCTACCGCTCCGCACCACCGAGACGGCGACGAATGGTGAGGGATAGAGCGGGATTTCATTGAAAGATGCAGAACTTTCGAGATTCGGTCCAATGCCTTGCAGCGAACGCCCGACGCTGGCGCCGCGGCGCAAAAAAGGACGCAGCATCGACATTGCTTGCATTTCGGCCGTGAATCCTCTTGTATGGCGTGGACTTCTGCACCAACACAAGGAGATGCCGTGAACAGAACCGAGCTCATCGAAGCGGTGAGTGGAGATACCGGTCTGACGCGTCAGCAGGCGGAAGCCGCGCTCGACGCGATCGTCTACGAGGTGACTTCGGGCGTCCGCTCGGGCAACCCCGTGCGCATTACCGGATTTGGCACATTCAAGCTCCGCGAGCGCCAGGCGCGTCGCGGCCGCAACCCGCAGACGGGCGCGCCCGTTCGCATCAAGGCGTCGAAGGGGATCGGCTTCACCCCAGGCGTGAAGCTGAAGGCTGACCTGAACACGCGTGGCGCCCTCGGCAAGCCGACGCCGCTCGCGAGCACGGCCACGAAGGCGGCTCCGGCGCGCAAGGTGGCGGCCAAGAAGGCGGCGCCGGCCAAGAAGGCGGCCGCGGCCAAGAAGGTCGCTCCCGTGAAGAAGGCCGCTCCCGCGAAGAAGACCGCCGCGAAGAAGACGGTGGCGAAGAAGGCCGCCGCGAAGAAGCGCCGCTAACCCTTCGCAGCACCGCACACCGCAGCGCTGGTGCACTGCAGCACAGGGCAGTTGGACGGTCCCGGTCGCACAGCGGCCGGGGCCGTCGACGTGCTCGGAGGGCCCTCGGGTGAGGGTGATCGCCCCTCGTGACGGGTCGCGTCGACTACAGGCGCTCGATCAGCTTGAAGGCCTCCCCGGCGTCGAAGCCGTGCGGGGCGCCCGCATCGCTCAGCCGTGTCCGCAGGCGCTCCTCGAAGGCTTCGCGCTCGCGTTCGGCCGCCGCCTCGCCTTGCGACCCGTCGCTGATGTGCATCGTCGAGCGGAGCTGGCTTCGATGCTCGAGCAATGCCGCGAGCTTCGCGTCGACCCAGTCGGTGACGTCCTCCACGTGGTCAGCCTCGTCGGCCTCGAACAGCAGCAGCGCGCTCGGTCGGTGCGGCGGCGCGTCGGTCTCGGGGAAGAACAACGGGTCACGTGCAGCGACGATCCCGTCGGTCACCAGGAAGCCGGCGTTGCGGTGGTCGGGGTGGAGGCGGTAGCGCTTCCAGGGGTCGTGACCGAGCACCACATCCGGGCGCAGCTTGCGGATCGCCGCCGCGATCTGCCAGCGCTGGCGCAGTCCGGCCTCCAGCTCGCCGTCCGGCCAGCCGAGGAAGACGACCTCGCCCTTGCCGCCGAGCGCCCGCGAGGCGGCGCGCTGCTCCTGCTGGCGGAGGCTGACGAGCTCGGCAGGGTCCTGGTCGGGGTCCCACGAGCCGCGCGACCCGTCGGTGCAGACGAGGTGAAAGATCTCGCAGCCGTCGGCGGCCCACTTCGCGAGCGTTCCGCCGCAGCCGAACTCGACGTCGTCGGGGTGCGCTCCGACGGCGAGGGCGCGCCCCGGCGTGTCCAGGTTCGTCGTGCTCACCGCTCCTCGTCCTTCCTTCGCGGCTACGGGGCCATCACTGTAGGAGGGCGAGGTCTGCCGGGTGGTCGACGTCGGCGGCCAGGCGCCAGTCGTGGACGACCCGGCACACGAGCCCGAGGCGCGCCGCCTCCTCACGGTGGCGCTGGAACGATCCCGGGCCGTAGGCGAAGCGGAACCCCGAGCGAGCGGGCACCGCGGCGACGTTCGTCCCGTCGAGGCGGACGTCGGGCGCGAGGGTTACCACGCCAGGCGTGCCGAAGGCGGTGATCGAGCCGATGAGCGGGAGGTCGGCGTGGGCGACGACGGCGAGGTCGACGCCGCGCTCGCCGAGATGGCGCACGGCCGCGCCCACGGCGCCGGACAGCCCACGGCCGGGCGTCCAAAGGACCCGTGCTCCGTGCGCGACCGCCCAGTCCGCCACCTCCCCGTCGTCGCAGACGACGTAGCGGGGGAGGTCGCCCGCGGCCCGGAGGACCCGCGCGCCGAGCTCCCTCGCCAGTCGGGCGCGCGCCTCGGGGTCCAGCACGCCGGCGAGGCGCAGCTTGGCCCGTCCGAACGACTTCACGGGCACGAGCACGGCGCGCACCCGCCCGAGTCTACGGACGACGCGCGAGGTGGCCGGTAGGGTGATCGGCCATGTGGCGGCCGAGCACCTCGGGGATGCGGCCGGGGGGTGCCGCGCGGCCGTGACCCGCGTCGCCGTGCTCGGCGCGGGCTCCTGGGGCACGACGGTCGCCGCGCTCCTGGCGGCGCGCGCGCCCACGACGCTGTGGGCCCGCAGCGAGGCCGTGGTGGCCGAGATCGGCCGGCAGCACACGAACAGCGCCTACCTCGGTGACCGCCCGCTACCCCTGGCGCTGCACGCCACCTCCTCGCTCGCCGAGGCGCTGCAGGGGGCGAGCCTCATCGTCGTGGCGGTGCCCTCACACGGGGTGCGCGACGTGCTCGTCGATGCCGCCGGCCTCGCGGGCCCGGGCGTCCCGGTGCTCAGCCTGACGAAGGGGCTCGAGCAGGAGAGCCTGCGGCGGATGAGCGAGGTCATCGGCGAGTGCTGGCCGAACCGCTCGGTCGGGGTGCTCACCGGGCCGAACCTCGCGGCCGAGGTGTTCGACGGCCAGCCCACGGCCTCGGTGATCGCGCTAACGGACGAGGAGCTCGCCAGGGAGCTGCAGGAGCTGTTCGCCACCGAGACCATGCGCGTCTACACGAATCCTGACGTGCTCGGCTGCGAGATCGCAGGCGTCGTGAAGAACGTCATGGCGATCGCCACGGGGATGGCCGTCGGGCTCGGGTTCGGCGACAACACGCGCGCCGCGCTCATCACGCGCTCGCTCGCCGAGCTCGCCCGCCTCGGTGTCGCGCTTGGGGGCGAGCCGTTCACGTTCTCGGGCCTCGCCGGTCTCGGCGACCTGGTGGCGACGTGCACGAGCCCGAAGAGCAGGAACTTCGCCGTCGGCGTGGCGCTCGGTCAGGGCCGGTCGCTCGAGGACGCGCTCGGCGCGACGCGCATGGTCGCCGAAGGGGTGCGCAGCTCACGCCCGGTCGTCGCCCTGGCGCACGGCCTCGGCGTAGAGGTCCCCGTCGCTGAGCAGGTCGTCGCCGTCTGTTTCGAGGGATGCCCGCCGGAGGAGACCATTCCTCGCTTGATGCTGCGGGCCGCGAAGTCGGAGCTGCACGGCGTCTCGCGCCGATGAGGGTGCCACACGCCGGCGCGGCCGGAAATTAGCCTTGCCGTGATGCGGATCGTGCTTGGCAGTGACGAGGAGACGGCCGTCGTCGACTCGCTCGTCGCACACCTTGAGACCCTCGGCCACGAGGTGACGAGGGTCGGCATCGGCGCCGAATGGCCCGAGGTCGGCCAGCTCGTCGCCGGGGCCGTCGCTTCGTCCGCGGCCGACCGGGGCGTCGTCTGCTGCTACACGGGCACCGGGGTGGCGATCGCCGCCAACAAGGTCCCGGGCGTCCGGGCCGCGCTGTGCACCGATGCGGCGACGGCTGCCGGCGCGCGCCGGTGGAACGACGCCAACGTGCTCGCACTCGGGCTCCGCCTGCTCTCGCCGGTCGTCGGCGGGGAGATCCTTGACGCGTTCCTCACGTCCGACCCCGACGACGACGCCGTGGAGGCCGTCCGACGACTCGAGTCGTCCGGCTCGCCGGCGTGAGCCCCGGCACCCGCCAAGGGAGCGCCGCCAAGGCGCCGACGTTCGCCGCCGAGCGGGCGCTGTTCGCCGAGGGCGCCCGCCGGGTCGCCGGGCTCGACGAGGTCGGCCGCGGCGCCTGGGCCGGGCCGGTGTGCGTCGGCGTCGTCGTGATCACCCCCGGTGACCTCCGCGGCGTGCCCCAGGGCGTGCGCGACTCCAAGCTGCTCGTCGAGGCGGCCCGGGAGCGCCTCTACGCGCCGCTCGCCGCCTGGTGCCCCGCCTGGGCCGTCGGCGAGGCGACCTCGGAGGAGTGCGACGCCCTCGGCATGACGCGTGCGCAGGCGCTGGCGGCGGCACGCGCGTTGGCGAAGATCGGCGAGGAGCCGGACGCGATCATCGTCGACGGCCTCTGGGACTATACGGGGCACCCCGCGGCCCGTCCCGCCGTCGGCGCCGACCGGACGTCGCTTGTCGTCGCGGCGGCGTCGGTGCTGGCCAAGGTGACGCGGGACCGGATGATGATCGGCCACGCGGCCGGCTTCCCGGGGTACCGGTTCGAACGTAACAAGGGCTACGCAACGCCCGAGCACCGCCGCGCCGTGGCCGAGCTCGGGATGACGCCGCTGCACCGTCGGAGGTGGACGTTCGCCGAGGAGGTCCTGGCCGGCGAGTGAGCGGCGGGCGCGGCGAGACGGGGCCTGCTCGGCTATAACGGTGCCGATGGCCATCGTGCTCGCCCTGCTCGCCGCGGGAGCGAACGCACTCGCAACCGTCCTCCAGCGCATCGGCGTCGAGGAGGCGGCTCCCGTGGACGGCGGGCGGCGCACCTTGATGGCAAACGTGATCCGCCGGCCGATCTGGTTCGCGGGCCTCGCGCTCACCACGGCGAGCTTCCTGCTGCTCGCCGTGGCGCTCTCGCTCGGTGACCTCTCAACCGTGCAGCCGATCATGGTGACCGAGCTGCTCTTCCTGCTGGCGATCCTCGTGCTGTGGTTCCACCGTGCCCTCGGCTGGCGGGAGTGGCTCGGAGCGACGGGCACGGCGACCGGGCTCGGGGCGTTCCTCGCCCTCAGCTCGCCGGGAGGCGGCCAGCTCCGACCCACGCCGACGGACTGGATGCTCCTGCTCGCCGCGTGCATCGGCGCCGTCGTCGTCGCCACCGCGTGCGCGCAGCGCGGGCCCCGATCGTGGCGTGCCGCCTGCTACGGCGTGGCGGGCGGCATCACCTTCGCCCTCACGGCCGCGTTCATCAAGACGGCCGCCGACGAGTGGTCGAAGGGCCCGGTGTTCGTGCTCAGCCACTGGCAGGCCTACGGCGTGGCGGTGAGCGGCCTCGCCGGCCTAGTCATCAGCCAGCACGCGCTGGATGCGGGCCCCGTGGCGGCCTCGCAGTCGTCCCTGCTCATCGTGAACCCGCTCGCGAGCATCGTGATGGGCATCTGGCTCTTCGGCGACCACCTCCGCCACACGGGCGGCCTCGGCACGGCCGAGGCGGCGGCGTTGTGCGTGATGTTCGTCTCCCTTTTCGTCCTCTCGAGCTCGCCGCTGATCGCCTCGGCGGCGCACGAGGAGCAGCTGTCGGCCAATCGGGCCCTGCAAGGTGCCGGCACGGGGAGCGTCTCCCGCTGAACGCCGACGCGGGCGCCGAGCGGGCCTTCGACCCCTGGGAGGCGATCGTCGGTCGCATCCGTGACGGCGCCGCGCTGATCGGCCTCGACGACGGCTTGCGGGACATCATCACCGCGCCCGAGAAGGTCCTCGAGGTCTCGATGCCCGTGCGGCTCGGTGACGGGCACGTCCAGGTGTTCACCGGCTGGCGAGTCCACCACGACACGAGCCGCGGTCCGGGCAAGGGCGGGATCCGGTTCCACCCAGCCGTCGACGTCCACGAGGTGATGGCGCTCGCAGCCGACATGACCATCAAGTGTGCCGTCGTCGACATCCCATTCGGCGGGGCAAAGGGCGGGGTCGTGGTGGATCCGGCGACCCTGTCGACGCCCGAGCTCGAGCGGCTCACCCGCCGCTGGGCCTTCGCCGTCGGCCAGATGCTCGGCCCCGACCGTGACATCCCGGCTCCGGACGTGAACACGGATTCACGAGTGATGGCCTGGGTCATGGACACGGTCTCGATGCTGCGCGGCGAGGCGACCCCGGGCGTCGTGACCGGCAAGCCGCTCGCCATCGGGGGCTCTCACGGCCATGTGGGTGCCACCGCGACCGGTGTGACGCTGTGCACCAAGGCCACCTTCGCCGAGCTTGGGATGGGCCTCCCCGGCGCTCGGGCGGTGATCCAGGGCCACGGCAAGGTCGGCGCGCCGCTCGTGTTCCTCCTCACCTCGCTCGGCATGCGAGTCGTCGCCGTCGCCGACGTCGCCGGCGCCGTGCACAACCCCGCCGGCCTCGACCCGGCGGCCCTCGCCGACCACGTGGCCGAGACCGGCACGGTCGCCGGTTTCCCCCAAGCGGATCCGATCGATCCGGAAGACCTGTTCACGATCGAGTGCGAGCTCGCGATCCCCGCCGCGCTCGCCGGCGTCATCACCGTCGAGCTTGCCGAGCGGCTCGGTGCGAAGATCGTCGTGGAGGCGGCCAACGGGCCGACCCGGCCCGAGGCCGACGCGGTGCTCGAGCAACGTGGGATCGTCGTCGTGCCCGACGTGCTCGCCAACGCCGGTGGGGTGACCGCGTCGTACTTCGAGTGGGCGCAGTCCCGCCAGGGCTACGCGTGGGAGTCCGAGCTCGTCGCCCAGCGACTGCGCCAGACGATGGACCGGGCGTTCCGGTCGACCTGGGAGCAGGCACTGACGCTCAAGGTCCCGCTCCGGCGCGCCGCGGTCGCCCTCGGCGTCGAGCGTGTCGCCGAGGCGACGCGACTACGCGGACTGTTCCCGTAGCCGGTAGACAGTTCCCATGGCTTTTCGAACCTTCCGGCGGCGTCCCCTCGCGTCCTCGGCCAGCCTGGCGGCAGTAGTGCTCGCGGGGCTGCTGCTCGGCGCATGCTCCTCCTCCGGCGGCAACAGCCCCACCTCGAGCTCGAGCTCGAGCTCGCCGTCGAGCTACAGCTCGCGCTCGAGCTCGACGAGCTCCAGCTCGGCGCAGTCCACCACGTCCTCCTCGACGTCGACCACGAGCGCGGCCGCGCCGACGTGCTCGACCGGGGTCCTGCAGGTGGCCGAGACCGGCGGGAGCACTGCGGCAGGCACCACCCACCTCACCTTCACGGTCACGAACTCCGGGCCGACGACCTGCACCCTCGAGGGCTACCCGAGCATCGCGTTCTTCGGAGCCTCGGGCGCTTCCGGCGCGGGGGCGGGACCGAAGCTCGACCTCACGGCGACCGAGACCGGGCCCGCTCCGTCCCCGGTGACACTCACGCCGGGTGGCACCGCCGACCTGGTGCTGTCGGTCGCCAACGTCCCCGTCAACGGAGTCGGGTGCCAGAACGTCGCCTCGGTCCAGGTGACGCCCCCGGCCAGCTCCGAGTCGCTTTCGGTGCCGGCAACGTTCCAGGCCTGCGGCACGAGCGTCGGGGTCTTCGCGATCAGCTCGTCCTGAGGGATCCGCGCTCACTCGCCATCGACCGGGACCTGCCCGCGTTCAGGTCGGCGACAGCTCCGTCAGCGCGAAGCGCTCGACGTCGACCAGGCCACGGTCCGTGATCCGCAGCTCGGGGATGACAGAGAGACCGAGGAAGCTGAGCTGCATGAACGGCGCAGCGATCTCGATCCCGAGGTGCTCGGCGGCGACGCGCGCGAGGTGGTCGACCTCCCGGGCGATCTCACCGGCGCTCCGGTCGCTCATCAGGCCCCCGATCGGCAGGGCGACCTCGGCGAGCACCTGGCCGTCGAGCGCGGCCACCTGGCCGCCGCCGAGCTCGGCAAGGCGCGCCAGCGCGGTCGCCATGTCGGCGGGGCCGGAGTCGTCGAGCGCGCCGACGACCATGCAGTTGTGGGCGTCGTGGGCGACGGTAGAGGCGATCGCACCCCGCTTCAGCCCGAAGCCCTGGACGTAGCCGAGGCCGATGCGCCCGGTCTCCCGGTGGCGCTCGACGACCGCGATCCGGGCGACCGCGTTGGCGGGGTCGGTGACGTCGAGGATGAGGTGGCGAGTGGTGAGCGTGTCCGAGGCGATGCCGATGACGCGGGCGCTGCCGTCCGCCGGCGGCACGAGGTCGAGCTGGTCGGCTCCCGGCGGCGTCGGCAGGTGCACGGAGCGGCGCATCCACTCCGGCGCAGGCGTGTCAGGAACCGCGCCCGGCACGATCGAACCGTCCACTGCCACGAGCTTCCCGGCCTGCCAGACGCGGGCGGGGCGCAGCCCGGTCAGCGAGTCGAAGCAGAGGACGTCGGCCTGGTAGCCGGGGGCGAGCCAGCCGAGGTGGTCGAAGTGGTGGTAGTCGGCCGGGTTGGAGGTCGCGAGCACGAGCGCGTCCTCGATCCTCACGCCGCATGCCACCGCTAGGCGGACGCAGTCGTCCATATGGCCGTCGGTCAGGATGGTGTCGGGTTCGCGGTCGTCGCTGCAGAGGGCGACCCGCTCGGTGCCGTGCATCAGCACGGTGGCGATCAGGGCCCGAAGGTTGCGGCTCGCGGAACCCTGGCGGACGAAGATCCACATGCCCTTCCTGCGCTTCTCCTCGGCCTCTTCGAGCTCGGTGCACTCGTGGTCCGACTCGACGCCCGCGGCGAGGTACGCGTCGAGCATCGGGCCGGAGAGTCCCGGAGCGTGTCCATCGACGCGCCGGTTGCCGGCGGCGGCGATCTTGGCGAGCAGCTCCGGGTCGCCGGCGACCACGCCGGGGAAGTTCATCACCTCGGCGACGCCGATCGCGCCCGGCTGCGCCAGGAGCTCTCGGAGCTCGGCCGGATGGATCTCCGCGCCGGGGCTCTCGAAGGGCGATGCCGGCACGCAGCTCGACGCGCAGATCCCGAAGGTGAAGGGCAGCCGCTCTGCCGCGGCGCTCAGCGCAGCGACCCCGGGGACGCCGAAAACGTTGGCGATCTCGTGCGGATCCGCGGCCACGGCCGTCGTCCCGAGGGGGAGCACGGCGCGGACGAACTCGTCCACCCACATCTTCGTCGACTCGAGGTGCATGTGGGGGTCGACGAACGCAGGCGTGAGGGCTGCCCCGTCGACGTCGACCTCCTCGCGAGCCTCACGCCGGCCCCAGCCGGCGACGACCCCGTCCACGATCGCGAGATCGGTCGTCACCCACTCCCGGGTGCCGGGCACGAAGACCGTGCCACCCGTGATCAGCAGGTCGGCAGGTTCGTCGCCCCTGGCGACGGCCAGGATGTGCGGAGTGGCGCGGCGTGGGGGCATGGCGCTGGCGGCTCCTTCGTTCACGAGCGGGCGACTATTGCTCGGCGTGCCGGACTGCTCGGTCGGGCGGGAAGCGTGGTGTTGTCCCACGGGCCGCTCGTCCGAGTGACGGCGCAACGTGAAGTCTACGGGCGCGACCACCTGGGCGACCTCGGAACAGGCCGCCCCCCGCTGCTGGTGGCGGTCCGCGATGGGCCGCCTCGAGTCGGAGGTTGCAGGAGTGCCGGAGGTGCCCTCCCGGGCGGAGCTGCGGGCATCGGGGCGGTGATTTGTGCCGGCGTCGCCATCGGCCCCGCGCTGGCGCGAAGATTGACGCTCGCTCCGGGCGCTTAGCTCAGATGGTCAGAGCAGCTCGCTTACAACGAGCAGGTCGGGGGTTCGAGTCCCTCAGCGCCCACTTATGTGATGTCTCGGGACCCCACTTATGTGATGACTCGGGACATTGTGGACATGCTCCTCGGCTTTCCGACCCAGTTCGCTGGGCGGACGTCCCGGGCGGGCGCACCCCCATGGCGACGAAGACCTTCTCCCAACCGCGAGTGCGCTGGTCACCGTGGCCTCGTCGATCCGCCTAGCCAGAGCGCCGTATTCCCCCGAGTGACGAAGCGAACGGATACATTCCGATCCAAGCCAGTTGCTCGAGTGAGCCGCTCGGCGAGGCTCTGCTCCACGCGTGAGAGAATTCCTAGTTATGGAATCCTTCGATTCGTCTCCCAGATCCTTCGCGACCAGCTGGGCACGCCATGACGGCCAATCCGTCATCTCGCTGGTCGGGGAGTTTGACCGGGCACATGTGGCTGAACTGACGCAAGTGATGGACGAAGTCGTCGCCTCAAGCGACCCGGAGATCATCGTCGACCTCTCGAGCCTGCCCTTCCTCGACTCGTCCGGAATAGCCGTGCTCGTCGCCGTCCACAACACGCTCGAACAGCAAGGACGACGCCTGGTCCTGCGCCAACCCCAGCCGAACCCCAAGAAGGCCCTGGAGATCTGCGGCCTCATCGACTACCTGAATGTCGAAACCGCGTAGCCTGGGTCGGCCAGGATCCTCCGTGGCCGCCGAGAGGGTCCGACGCCAGGCGTCCAACGACTGGTAGTGGACTGCCAACGACTGGTAGTGGACTGGCAGTGCACCCCCCTCGAGCCGCCGGTCCCGAGGATCGACGGCGCGTGAGCAGCTAGCGCGACGCTCAGGGGCAGCACCCGTCCTCGTCGCAGCGGTGGATGAATAGGTGCAGCTCCGCGTTCAAGGGGCAGCCGGGATCGTCGGAGCACTCCGATACGCCCTCGAGATGGACGATTGCGGTGCCGTGGCAGTGCTCCAGGTCGTTGTCGCAGTCCAGGCAGACGTCGATCCTTGTCGATTGCAGCGCCATGGTGCAGTTGTACCGCGAGCCTGTATCAGGAGACCCTTCTGCCGCGGCGCTTTGGGGCCGTGGTCTCCGTCAATGCCTCCACGAGCTGGAGCTTCGACATCTTGGAGCGCCCCTGGACGTCGAGCTCGGCGGCACGTTCGAGCAGCTCGGCCTTGCTCATCCCTTCGAAGCTCTGCTGTTCGCCCGCGGCCGCCGGCTTCGAACGCGAGCGCTTCGTGCCGGCTTCCGCCTTCTCGACATTGGCGCCCCGGGATGCTGCGGTGCGGGCGAGCGACGCTTCGAGCACGGACATGAGGTCGACCACGTTCGACTTCGGCTGCTCGGTCGGGAAGACGATCGAACGGCCTTTGCGCTTCTCCTCGATGACTGCCTCGACACGCTCGCGATAGGTGTTGGGGTAATTGCTCGGCGACCACTCGGCCGTCAGCGACTCGATGAGTTGCTCAGCGACTTGGAGCTCGCGCCCTTGGAACGACACGTTCTTCGGAAGATTGTCGATCTGCTCATGAGCGTCCCGGATCTCGTCGGCGAAGTACATCGTCTCGAGAATCAGCACGTCCTCGCCGGGCCGGACGGCCACGAGATGCTCCTTGTCGCGCAGCACCAGGGTGGCGATCCCGACCTTCTTTCTCGCCCGCATGGCCTGCAGCAACAGCGCATAGGCACGGTCGGCGCCTTTGCCGCGCGGCCCGAGGTAGTAGGTCTGCCGGAAGAATGCCGGATCGATGCGTTCCAGATCGACGAAGTCGGAGATCTCGATCGTCTCTGAACGCCCCGGCGCGGCCTCCTTCAGCTCCTCACGGCTCACGACCACGAACTCGTCGTCGCCGAGGTCGTACCCGTTCACGATGTCAGCGGAGGCGACCTCCTCGCCGGTGACCTCGTCGACCTTCTTGTAGCGAATTCGGTGCGACGTTCCCTTGTGGAGCTGGTTGAAGTGGACCGTCTGGTCCACCGTGGCCGAGTAGAGGCCGACCGGAACGCTGACGAGCCCGAAGCTCAAGAACCCTGTCCACGTCGCTCGCGCCATCTGCCCTCCTGCCCGCCCGTGCGCCGATGGTGCAGAGGCTGTACCCGGCCAGCAGCGCCGGCCACCGCCTGCGGCGCCGAGGCTAACGCCTCGTCCCAATGTCAATCGAGTCCGGGCCCGAGCGCAAGCGCTTGGCAGGTCGTGCTGCCTCGGTGGGCGCCGCCCGCTCTCTGCGGTCCGGCGTGTCGAACGGACGCGGAGACGACCGACGCGCGCTCATGTGCTACCCGGTTCGAAGCGGTCGTCGCGGCCCACCGGCGTGGAGGACTTGGCCCGAACGAGACCACCGTGGAGCTCGTCACCACCGTCGGGCGGAGTGATGCACGAAGTTTGCGGCAGCTCGAGCGGCATCGGGCGATCCGACATCGGTGTACTTGGGTGGGGCAAGGCATCGACGAGGGGGTGGCGACATGGGCGTCACGCACGGCCGGCGCATTCCCGACAAGCGCCGACGAGCGCCGTTCTGCAAGCTCGGGCGGCAGTTGCCGAGCGTGTTCTCGAGCATGTGAAGGCCAGGGAGTCCGGCCGACTGCGCGCTGAGCGGCGGTTGGGCTGGACGCTGTGTGCTCCCGCGGTGATCGTGATGATCGCGGTCGCGGGTTTCGCGATCGGCTACTGGATCTACCTGTCATTCGTGCGCTACCTGTTGAGCTCGAACACGCCGCACTCATTCGTCGGCCTCTCCAACTACGGCGCCATGAACATCGGGTTCGCCACGCGCATCCGCGCCGAGGGGGCACACGCCGGCGACGAGGGCGACGAGGGCGACGAGCTGCTCGAGGCGGCGGGGGCCGGCGTCGCGCGACCGCGCTTCGCCCCATCGGGCACGATTGCGCTGCGCCCCTGCGCCTGCCTGAGGATTGTTGCGCAGGGTGGTCGAAACATCACGGAAAGCGGCTAAATCCGCGGTAACCCTGCCTGCTACGGTCGTGCGGTGCGCGGAGGCCGACGGGTGTTTCGTCACGGCTGATGTGGGGAAGTCGGTCGGGGCTGATGTGGGGAAGTCGGTCGGTACGGTTCGAGCGTGACGGCCGGTGGGGCAGGTCGCGAGCGGCATCCGTCCGGCGGTGCCGTTGATCTGTTCTCGTGACGACCCCGAGGTCGTGGCGGGGAGCAGGGGCGGAGACGACGGGTGCGCAGGTCCTTCGGACCGGCTCCCCCGTCGTGCGTATCAGCCCTGCCGGCACCGACACGCCCCGCGCCGCATCACCACGGCGTCACGTTTCGGCAACACCGGATTCCTCGGTAACACCGGATTCCGCATGGTCACAGCAGCCGCCCCCGCCGAGCGCGGGTGGAGGGTCACGGCCGGGGTCCGGCACATCGGGTCGCATCGAGCAGCATCGAGAGGAGCAGCATGCGCATGGTTCGGAAGCCGAGGGTGCTCACCGTTCTCGGACTTGCGGCACTTCCGCTGTCGGCCCTGGCGGTCACCGTGGTGGCCGCCCCGGCCGCCGGAGCGCAGGAGAACTGCGGGTGCGTAGCAGCCCAGCTCACCTCCGGCTCGCCTCCGGCGGAGGCGGCCGTCGGCCAGCCGTTTAGCTTCACCTTCTCGGCGACCGGATCGCCGGTGCTGAGCTGGCAGCTCCAAGTGACCCAGGGCGCCCTCCCCGCGGGGCTCACGTTCGACCCCGCTACGGCGACCCTTTCGGGCACACCGAGCGCACCCGGCGCGGCCGCGTACTCGGTGACCGTCACGTCGACGTGCAAGCCGGTCGACGATGACCCGCCCAACGACGTCAACGACAACGACAGCGACGACCAGCCGGTCGTCACCACGTCGACGGCGAGCTACGTGCTCCTGGTGCTGGCCGCGCCCTCGACCCCGACCGGCGGCTCCCCGGGTGCTTCGACGACGACCACCAGCACGACCACGACCACGACGAGCCCGACGAGCGGGAACGGCACGTCAGGAGCGAACGGCCAGGGCGCGACACCGTCACCAGTGGTCGCGGCCGCGGGCGGCTCCTCTGCGCTGCCGATCCGGGGCGCGAGCGTGGCGCTGTTCGTGAAATTCAACAAGGTGATGGCGAACAAGTCCCACCTCCTGAAGTTCCAGGCGGTGTTCGCCCCGCGGAGCCCCTTCTCGTCCGCCCGCCTCCACATCGCCCGTTGGCGCTGGAACCCCGCCGAGCACAAATACGTCCATGTCGGAGACTTCACGACCACGCTGCACTCGGTCGTGTCGCTCGCGCCCGGCAACGCCATCAAGGTGCGGGCGTGGCTGTCGGATGGTCAGTACTCAGAGGTGCTGGTCCTCAAGGCCTGATGTGATGAAGGACCGCGGCGCGGCCCCTGCGTGACGAGTGCGGTGAGTGCGCACCCGAACGCCGGCTGAAAG
>Ga0209415_10000083_pt1 | contig 132428 bp, 119 predicted proteins | sample PeaSoiSIISIP2007_FD_187696 | JGI IMG/M metagenome (GOLD analysis project Ga0209415, IMG submission 187696) | Peat soil microbial communities from Weissenstadt, Germany - SII-SIP-2007 (SPAdes) (version 2) | ecosystem: Environmental > Terrestrial > Soil > Wetlands > Peat | place: Germany... | reverse complement strand
GACTCGAACCCCCACACCCTTGCGGGTACATGGACCTGAACCATGCGCGTCTGCCAATTCCGCCACGATGGCAAAAAATGACTGGAAGCGGCCCTTGCGGACCGCCCTTCAGGAAGAACTTCGACTAGTATTCTATCAAACACACCGGAGTCGGAAAGTTCTGACCTCCGACTTCCCACTCCTGCCTTCTGATTTTCGACTCCTACCCTTCCAGCCGGGCATTCATGGTGATATTGGCTTTTAGCACCTTGGAAACCGGGCATCCGCTCTTGGCGTTTTCCGCTGCCTTCTGAAAGGCTGCCTGATCGGCGTTCGGCACCCGTCCAACCACGTCGAGGTGGACCGCAGTGATGGTCCAGCCTGCATCCAGCTTTTCCATGGTCAATGTGGCGGCAGTTTCGATGCTGGACGGAGTGAGATTAGCGCCACCCAACTGGGCCGAGAGCGCCATGGAGAAACAGGCAGCGTGCGCCGCCGCAATCAGCTCCTCCGGATTGGTGCCGGGCGTATTCTCAAAGCGCGTGGTAAACGAATAGGGAGTATTGCTGAGCACGCCGCTGCTTGACGATACCGAACCCTTGCCGTCCTTGAGACCGCCCTTCCAGACTGCGCTTGCCTTGCGTTGCATGAGTGTCTCCTCGATATATGAGATTTAAGGTTCAACCATTGTAGATGGAAGGGAAGAGTCGTGTCAGGCGGAGCATTTGCTGGCACTTGGCACTTAGCACATGGCATTTAGCCCTAGAAGATCCGTGGGTGGACACTTCAAGCTAGAATGTTCGGGCGCTAAGACTAGAGCTAAGAGCTAACAGCTAATAGCCGACAGCTGAGAGCTGAAAGCTTTTTCAATAAAAATCCGAGCAGCTCAAATAGAACCCGCACACTGGGCAGCTGAGCTTGCAGCGATTATCTTTCAGTTGCGCAGAACAATTGGGACAAAAACGTGATGCGTCGAGCGAGGCTGGTTGCTCTGTTTGACAGTCTGGCAATGTCGGCGCGGCAGCGCGCGGTGGATTGCTCATCAGCTGAAGCGTAGCACGCCTTACTCGTGCGAACAATCGCGCCGACTATCCCAACTTTTTGGTGCCCCGGTTCGGCAAGGGTATTGGGCGCGAGCTAACCTGGGCGGAGCGCCCTACATCTTTGCGCTGGCGTAGGAATTGATTTCGCAGTTCAGGCTGATCTCTTCAAATGTTGGTGTGGTCCATTCCATGGTTTTCTCCTCTTTCGCTACGTTTTACTTTGCAGGCACTGGTATCGATTTTTTCGGCACGCCCTTGATGGGATGGAGGCCATTAAATCCGCTCCAGGTGCCCACGAGGTCGTTATGGTCGTTGATTCCGAAAATGCCGGTCGCGCCGCCGGAGCGGGCGTTGATCTGTGTCCACTGCCCGTTGTAATACATGAAGCCGAAGACTTGGCCGAGCAAGTCGGCGTAGTGGCCGACCACTACGCCTGCGTTGTTGATCCCGGTGGCCTCGCTGGTGCCGCCCCCAGGCGGGTTCACGTCTGTGTACACACCGTTCTGATACAGGAAGCCGTGGACGGTCGTGGTCTGCCCGTTGAGCATCTCGTAGACGCCTACGATAGCCCCCGTATTTGTTGATGCCAAAGGCGGTAGTTTCATCCGCACCGGGAAAGTCTAGCTGGGTAAACACGCCGTTGTCGTCCATGAAAGCGTGGCTAGAACCAAGGAAAAGATCCAGTGGACAGCCGTTGGTGCCCTGCACGCAGAAGCCACCAACGATCACGCCTGAGTCGTTGATGCCGTAAGCGGCCGTGGTCGCGGCTCCAGGGTAGTCGATCGTGGTGACTGTTCCAGTGGTGTAGTCGTAAGTGTAGCCGTGTGCCGCAAACAGGCTGCCGCAGCTTCCGGCGGAGCCGGGCGGACAAAACCCTCCCACAGCCAGACCACTTGAGTTTATGGAGAAGAGGTACGAGTCCAGACTGCCGGCCGGCTGCGCCGTGATGAACGTCTTGCCTGTTTGGACGTAACCATAGGTGCCGGCGGCTGGCTGCTGGTAGTAGCCCGCAATTTGCGTTAGATTGGCGCCACTCGGATAGGTTTGGGCCGAACCCGGGTAAATGCCCGCCTGGGTAAACACGTAGTTTGGAAATGTCACAGCGAGCGCGATGGACGCGCTCACCGCGACCAGCCCGATGGACAGAGTGTATCGACTAGGTTTCACAACCACCTCCGAATGCGTCAATGCCACATGGTTACAGCGCCGTAGCACGGCGCCGAAGAACAATGGACGTAAGCCTGCTGCCCGGCGACGAAAATGTAACCGTTAATGACCGTGGGCACGGAGAATTTCGTCGCTCCTGGAACTAGCTGGTCCGTTCGAGCACTGCTTGGGCGGGGATGTTACTACGGGATCGCGACGTGTCAAGGGGGCAAAAGTCCTGCTGCACAAAAATCGCCTAGATACTTCGAACAGGGCAGCCCTGGGATTCTCGCTCGATTGGCGCAACCAGGCGTTTGCACTCATCGACCCGGCTTTGTGCCAAAAACCTCGTTCTATTGCAGACTCCAAGTTGTTTATTTGCACCGTGCAGATGATTGACAATTTGGCGGATCGAAACCACAGGGTTTCCTTACAGTACGGAAAACCGGACGGGGCAGCCGCGACAGGTTGCACTTTCGGGACGGCTACGCTCCCGCCCGAAGATGTAGGCCGCGCCTTTGCTGTGCCTGACCGACATTAGTGATAGCGGCGACGCTGTCTTTCGTGGTGGCCGCCGCCGACTGTTCTACATCTGGGCGCTGGCGTAGGAATTGATCTCGCAATTCAGGCTGATCTCTTCAAATGTCGGTGTGGTCCATTCCATGTTGGTTTCTCCTGTCTTTTTCTGTGGCTACTTCGTTTCTGATGTCAGCGTTGGGGTCGTCCTGGCAGGAACGCCCTTGATGGGGTGGGGCCCGTTGAAGCCGCTCCAGGTACCCACCAGGTCGTTGTGGTCGTTGATTCCAATGATCGAGGTCGCTCCGCCCGAGCGAGCGTTGATCTGCGCCCACTGCCCGCTGTAGTACATAAAACCGAAGACGAAGCCCTCCGCATCCTGATAGGATCCGACCACCATACCGCCGTCGTTGATTCCTAACGCCTCGGTCCAGTTGGCACCGGGAAAGTTGAGGTCTGTGTAGGTGCCATTTCCATAGAGGAACCCGTGGATGACGCCGTTGGAACCGAAGGTCGAGTAGGTTCCCACGACAGTGCCGCCGCTATTCACGCCGAATGCGGTGGTGCCGTCTGAGCCCGGATAGTCGAGTTGGGTGAACGCGCCGTTGTCGTCAATGAACCCGTGGCTGGCGACGTAAAACAGGTTGGTGGGGCAGGCGCTGAAGCCTTGCACACACCACCCGCCGACGACCACCCCCGAGTCGCTGATGCCATAGGCTGCGGTGGTAGTGGCCCCCGGGTAGTCGATGGTGGTAGTGCCCCCGGTGGCGGAATCATACGTGTAGCCGTGAGCTGCAAACGGGGCGCCCGTGCAATTCGATCCCTGGCAGAAACCTCCGACAGCCAAACCGTTAGCGTTGATGCTCCACAGGTAGGAGTCGGCACTTCCGGTGGGCTGGGCTGTGACGAACGAGTCCCCGGTTTGGACGTAGCCGAACGTGCCGAGCCCGGTCTGATAGTAGTAACCAACGATCTGGCCCAGATTCGCGCCGTTCGGGTTAGTGAGGGCGGCACCTGGATAATTCCCTGCCTGTGTGAACTGATACTTGGGAACCGAGATCGCGGCCGAGGCTGTGAGCAATGCAGCCGCCGCCGCTGTGAGAAGGGCGAGTTTAGCCTTCCGTTCCACTTCCCCGCTCCTACTGCGGCACCCATTGGGTAACCGCACCATAGCAGTTTTGGGGTGTGCAGGCCGTGGTGTTCGGCTGTTGACCAGCAACATAGATGTGGCCGTTAATAACGGTCGGTACCATGAATTTCGTGGCACCGGGCCCGTTCATAGTGTCCCCGGCAAATGTGGTCTTGCTGATGACGAAGTTGCTCGGCTCGGCGTAATAGCTGAACAGCCCCACGGGGCATACCGCTCCTTGGGAGCAGCCCTGGTAGCCGCTCGTTACCAGGATCTGAGGGCGGAGGCAAACAGCTTCATGGGCGTCGATGCTACTACGACTTTGCGACGTGTCAAGGTGGGAGAAGTCTCTGTCTTGTTACGAAAACCGAACAAGAGACAAGCTGCGATCAAATCGGCCGTGGCTCAGTTTGAAATCAAACTGACCCACTATCATCAGGTCTTCAAGCTGCTGACAAGCGAGCGTGGCTGTCGCTGGCCTCGGTTGCTGGTCTAGGGAGAAACACTCCGCCGCCTACGCCACCTTCACGCTGGTCAGCCTTACCTCGTCCGGCAGAGGAAGGTTGCTGCTCCAGCAGTCGGCGGTAATCAGCCAGGCGCCCAGACGATGCCAGCCCCGCACGTATTCGCCGCGGTCGGCCAGCGTCGTATTTCCCCGTTGGATGGTCACGGTATAGCGGCCGATCTCAATCGCCATGTCGCCCGAGTAGTCCACCCGCACCGTCTCCAGCCGCAGGTCCTGGTAGCCTGACTCGCCGAACCTTCGCAGCAGGTGTTCGATCTGGGTAGCTCCGCGGGAGGATTCCCGGTGCGGCGGCATAAAAATGGCGTCGGAGGTGAAGAGCGCGGCAGCGTGATCGTAGTTGCCGGTGTTGAAGGCGGTACAGTAGTCCTGCGTTAGTCCTCGAACGATGGACTCCACGTCACGAAACGCGCTGGAGCCAGACACACCAAGAACACTAGGCCGATACATCAACTTCCTCCTGGGGGGAACAGGATCTAATTGTTTGGCCACTGCGCCTCGGCCAGAAGGCGGAATGGCGCGACCACACGGCATTCTACCGCAAAACTGAAGTTGTAAACGTGAATTTTCTAGGGCCAGAAAATTTTCCTGCCGGGCGACGCTTGTGGCCATGGTTCCTGCGCCGCCGAAGTTGTTCTACAATCGTCGGCGGAGTCAAAGGGAGCGCCAAATCATGTATTTCGAGCAATTTTACCTGGGCTGTCTCGCCCACGCCTCTTACCTCCTGGCATGGGAGGGCGAAGCCGTTGTGGTCGATCCCCAGCGGGATGTGGATATTTATCTGAAAGCGGCCGAAGAACACGGGGCGACGATCCGCCACATTTTTGAGACCCACCTGCACGCTGATTTTGTCTCCGGACACAAAGAGCTGGCTGCGCGCACCGGTGCGCAAATCTACATCGGCGGACGCGCGGGCGCCACGTTTCCTCACGTCGCCATCGGCGACGGCTTGGAGTTGCGCGTCGGCAAAATGCGCATCTCCGTGCTGGAAACTCCCGGACACACCCCGGAAAGCGTCTGCCTGGTGATCACGGACGAAGAAAAGTCTGCTAAGCCCTGGGCGGTTTTGACCGGAGACACGCTCTTCCTGGGAGATGTCGGACGGCCCGATCTCTCGAAAACTCACAGCCCTGCGGAACTGGCAGGCATGCTTTACGACAGTTTGCACGGCAAAGTACTGAAGCTTGCCGACGACGTTCTGGTTTATCCCGCGCACGGGGCCGGCTCCTTGTGCGGACGCAACATGCGGGCCGAGCGCTCCTCCACCATCGGCACCGAGCGGCTCACCAATTACGCGCTGCAAATCAAGAGCAGGGAGGAGTTCGTCCACCGCCTTACTTCCAACCTTCCGGCGCGTCCGGAATATTTTCAGCGGGACGCGGCCATCAATCGCGATGGCGCGCCGGCGCTGTCCGAATTGCCGGAGCTGCAGGCCGTGTCTCCTGCTGCGGTCAAAGCTCTTCTCGAAGACGGTGGCATTGCACTCGATGTTCGCGCTTGCGAGCGCTTCGCCACCGGACACGTGCCGGGCTCGATCAACATTGCGCTTTCCGGACAATTTGCCTCGTGGGCGGGAACGGTGCTGGGCTTGACTTCACGTCCGCTGCTGATCGCGGAGTCGGCGGAGCAGGTGTCCGAGGCACGCACCCGGCTGGCTCGCGTTGGAATCGAAGACCTGCGTGGATACTTGCAAGGCGGCGTGGAGGGTTGGAAGCAAGCTGGATTTGCGCTGGAGCAGACGCCGCAGATCACAGTGCAGGAGTTGCATGATGGTTTGCAGGCGGGTCGTTTCCGCGTGCTGGACGTGCGCCGCGAGCCGGAGTGGCAGGCGGCCCACATCGAAGAGGCCAACTGGTGGCCGCTCGACAACTTCCGCGTCTCGCCACCCGAGATTGAGCGCGTGACGCCGGTTGCGGTGCACTGCAAGAGCGGATACCGCAGCATGATTGCCTGCAGCCTGCTGCAGCGGGCCGGGTTCCACAACGTGATCAACGTGAGCGGCGGCTTCGATGCCTGGCAGCAGGCCAAGCTGCCGGTGGCGATCGCTGCGCCGGTCACGGCTTAAGGCCGCATGCTCAAGCCGGTACGTTTCCATCGAGCACAATGCGAATTTTCATCAGCAGTGAGTTGAGATCGAACGGCTTTTCCAGGAGCATCGTCCCGGAGTTGAGAATGCCGTGGTGGGAAATAAGATCGTCGGGGTATCCAGACATGAACAGGACCTTGGTCTCTGGTCGTAATTTAGCTAAGTTCTGTGCCAGTTCCGCCCCACTGATGCCGGGCATGATTACATCGGTGAGCAGCAAATCAAACGCCCCACCGTGCTGGCGCGACAAGTCAAGAGCTGTTTTGCCATCTCGTGCTTCAATCACGGTGTATCCTCTGCTCTGCAGGCAGTTTCTCGTTAGTTCACGCAGCGAGTCATCGTCTTCGACCAACAGGATCGTCTCCTTCCCGCTGAGAAATGCCATAGGGGTCCGGGTGAGTTCCGTTTGCTTGGCAGATCCGTTAGTAGCTTGTGGAAGAAAGATCTTGAACGTAGTGCCTTTGGCCAGCTCGCTGTATACCGATATGCAGCCCTCACTCTGCTTGACGATTCCGTATACGGTCGATAATCCAAGCCCCGTCCCCTTCCCCAGTTCCTTGGTCGTAAAAAAGGGTTCAAATATATGAGATTGGGTCTCTTTGTCCATGCCGCAGCCGCTATCACTGACACTGAGCATGACATACTGGCCCGCTTTGGCGTACGGATGCTGGCGCACATAAATCTCATCGAGTTCAGCGTTGGCGGTTTCAATTGACAGCTTTCCACCCTGCGGCATTGCATCTCGGGCGTTGACCGCAAGGTTCATCAGAACCTGCTCCATTTGCCCTCGATCCGCCTTCACCCTCTTCAAATTGTTGTCGCGCCCAATCGAGAGGTCAATGTCCTCGCCTATGAGACGGCGCAGCATTTTTTCGATGTCCGTTACCACACAATTCAGGTCGAGAGCGACCGGCTGTATGGTTTGCTTGCGGCTGAAGGTCAGCAACTGACGAGTCAGAGTTGCGGCCCGCTGACCGGCTTTTTGAATCTCCTCTGCCTGTTTGCGCAGTGTTACTTCCGTTGGAAGAGCAAGCTGAAGGAGTTCACTGTATCCATTGATCACGCTCAGAGCATTGTTGAAGTCATGCGCCACTCCGCCCGCAAGCCTGCCAACCGCTTCCATCTTCTGCGCTTGGCGGAGTTGCTCTTCCAGAAGTTTGCGCTCGGTTATGTCGTGGACTGTGCCTTCATAGAATTGCACCTCACCTTGCGTGTCTCGCACGGCACGGGCATTTTGCAGCAGCCAGATCTTGGTTCCATCCTTGCGATAAGCCTCAAACTCGAAATTGCTTACCGCGCCGTTAGCAGTGATCAAACGCTTAAACTCCTCACGGCGATCGGAATGGACATACCAGTCTTGCGCGAGATCTGTGGTCTCAGCTATTTGCTGGTTGGGGCTTTCGTAACCACAGATACTTGCCAGGGTTGGGTTTACGGTTAGGAATCGACCTTGGGGCGTGCTCTGATATATCCCAACCAGTGCATCTTCGAAAATGGCGCGATACTTTGCCTCGGCTTGACGCAGGGCGCCTTCAGCCTCTTTTCGCTCGCTGATGTCTGCCGCTATTCCCAGGGCATAAAGTGGTTGGCCTGCGAGGTCTCGGATCAGGTTTACCGCCAATTCCGCCCAGAAGACCCGGCCATCCTTGCGAAGATAACGCTTCTCCCATTTGCATTCGGCAATTTCTCCGGCCAAAATCTTGTGCGATAGAGAAGCGTCGCGCTCCACATCCTCGGGATGTGTAATGTCGGAGACTCTGATACCCCGCAGGGCTCGCTCGCTGTATCCCGTCATCTTGCAGAATGCGTCGTTCACCCTTATGAAGCGATGGTCTAGACCGACCATCATGATGCCAAGTGGTCCCTTCTCAAACGCAAGGCGAAATCTTTCCTCGCTCTCCAGCAGCCGTGTCTCTCCCCGCTTGCGCTCTTCAATTTCGGTGTTCAGCCGCTGATTCGCCGACGCAAGCTCGTGCGTGCGGCGAAGCACCCTCTGCTCTAATTCCGCATTCAGCATGTTGAGTGCAGTCTCTGCCTGGAGGCGCGCCGTCATTTCGTTTACGGTATAGCGGGTGACGAACGCGGAGATGACAATAGCGGTAAACCCAGCAAGTACGATTACTGACCACCCAACGCGTCGGGTGGCCGCATAATGCACTCGGCTCTGCCTGGCTGCCAAATCCAGCTGGTCCATTTGGAATTGCAGAAACTCACTCCACGCGGCATGGTAAGAAAATAGCGCCGGTAGGGTTTCGTTAATCATCACGGTAGCGGCCGCACCGCGCTTATGCCCGTCAACAAGGAGGCGCAGCGCCTTGAGGTAGCTCTGAACATACGGCGTTCTTTGCTGCTCTACCGCGCTCAGTAGTTCTTTCTCCTCCTCTGTGCCACAACGGCCTTCAAGTTCCGCTATTAAGGCTGAGATTCGCTTGCTGTTTTCCGCCCTTTCAACGAGAAGGCGCGCAATGTGTTGGTTATCCTCCTGAAGAAAGACCTCCATTGTCAGGCGACTGTTGCTGTTCGAATACCGGAGTGCGTCTCTTGTGAGCTGTATTTTTGCCCAGCGCTCGCCAAAGGCATGGTTGAGGTTGGCGCTGATCTCATCCATTCGCCTAAGCCCCATGTAAGCTGTCCCCATCAAAATGACAACGAGGGTGGCGAATGCCGCTGCCAATATGATTCCGACTCGGTTCTTCACTTCAATAACTTCCTTCGCGCACGATAAGTCTCAACTAGCACGCTAGGTCGCTGCGCGTCAGGCTCCACAGTTCGAAGCCTAACCTCTGCGAACAGGCTGATTGGTGTGCTGTCTGCGGAGCGCAAATGGGGGAGGGCAGTCACGGTGAGTATGAATGTATGGCGATTCCAGGTCTGTGACCGAGGTCACAATGCGATTGCCGATCGACTGTAAGGACTGCTGTTCCGAAATCGTAACAGCGAGTGGATGTACCATTTGGTAAGCGAGCTGCTTGTTACTTTAGTTTCCATGAAATGGCATTTTCCGCGGCGACTGGTCTATCTCGTTTCGGTGCGGTGGTCGGGGTGGTTTTGCGAGCGCTGCTGTTGGAATTGCCCCTTACCCCACTCCCCTCAAGATCGCACTCGCCTCGCTTCCGTGATTGAAACAATATTTGAGGCGCATGACTGCGAGGATTTCGCCAGCTAAGTTCCATCACAGAGATCACGATCATAATTCAACACCAACACCAACACTAACGTCCTGCAAACCGCTGCAAAACTCTGCATCCGTCTGCAAAACATTGGCTAGATTGCGGCTTTCTGCAACCATCTTGGCGGCGTGCGCCTTCTGAGCTTTGACTCTGGCGGCGGCGGCACGCAGGGCGCTGATCTGTTCCTCGCGCTCCTCCGGGGTCATCCCCTGCTGCTTGCTGTTGCGGAGGACGCCCGTGAGGTACTTCACCGGGTCTTCAACCTTGTCGGCTTTCTTCGCCAGAGCTTGGAAGGCAGACCTCAGCGATATACTTGACCGCAATCTTGAAGACCATGACGCTTCCGCTGGCGGTGTGGAGCGAGAAGGAAAACTTGCGCACCTTGCCGACCCTACCGTCGAGAGTTTCGCCGTCGATGAACTGAACACGGACCGCTTTTTCCTTGTGATCATGCAGCCAGCCGTCTTCGTGCTGGAGCTTCTTTAGCTCAATCTCTTCCGGGGTCAATGTGACCGGGGCTGCTGTGGGTTTAGGTTGTGATGGGGTTGCGGGCTTCACACCGCGCTGAAAGATGGGTTTCTTTCGGTCAAACATAATCACTCTCGATATGGCGGGGGATCGAGAGAACCCCCCGCCCTGATTTTTTGGTTGCCCTGAGGCATCCGTTAAGAGAACTCGGTAGTCGCCAAGTTCTCCGAGCACTGACTGGGTGCTCAATACCCAATACTGGCTGGCGGGCGAATTGTGACCTTCTCTGCGAGCGGCTATCTGCCGTACTTGCCATCTAAAGAAGGAATCAGAAATTCTGCTTCCTCTTGCCAGTGCGCATGTGCTCCCGCCGCCGAAGCTCGAAATTTCCAATGTTCATGGGGCTTTCTAACTCCTTCAGGATCGGCAGTTGTTTGTGGACAGAATTCGTGATCCTTCTTATGAGGGGAATCGTGAGTCGATACGCCGAAATCAAGAGGGCAACCGCTCAAGTCGTTGGCGTCCGAGTCTTAAGCCGAGCCAGCACCGCAAGGGCACATGCTGCGATCAGGGATGTGATCGTCGCGAACCCGAACCTCAGCTACCAGCAGATCGCAGACCTTCTGGGATGCTCCCGGTGGCTGGTGTACACCGTGGCAGTCGAATTCGACATCCGGCGACCACGGGGCGCAGGGACTCCGGCTCGACGCCGAACGCCCGTCAGTGGAGGAATTTGAAGATGGAAGAGAACTTGGCTTTGAAGCTCTTGCGGATACTGCGCCGAAACTCGAATCAGGGGCCGCTGACCGATGTTGAGGTACGAAAGCTCACCCGGATGGATCAGACGGACATTGACGCTGCCGCAGCGCAGTTGGAGGCGGAAGGCATGCTCACTATCCGGCGGACGTACACGCTCCCAGAAGAATAGGCTGCTGCACGGGCTGATCCCACGTCGCCCCCAGAGCGGAAGGTCTGCCTTTTGGCACGACCCTTCTGTCGAAGTTGCCCGTCTCGCGTCGCTTTGGCTAGTTTTTCAGTATCTATTAGCATGGAACGATCAAATGCCCGTGAAAGTTGGGAACGAAGCGTGCCGGATGGAATGCTGACAAGCACCTACCGAGCTTACCTTGCGGACCTCCAGTTTCTGTCCGAGCAGCAAGAAAGACGAAGACCACGTCCGAAGAGCAATCGAAGCGAGCGTGTCGAACCGCGAGCACTGAAGACCAACGATGCCGCAGCGTATCTAGGCATCAGTCCTTGGAAGCTGCGCAACCTAGTGCAATCCAGTGAAATCTCCTACATATCTGGTGAAGGAACCAGCCCGTGGCTCTTTGACAAGCAGGAGTTGGATCGTTGGATTGAAAGTCGAAAGCAGAAGCTTTAAACTCAGGACCCTTGAGATGGCTGGATCAGCCTCAATTCGGAATCGCTCGCTCCTCACGTCTGCTGCTTTTGTGGTAGCGACCCCGTGTCGATTGCAGGGGGCACAATGAAGCGTCAGAGAGGAACGGGGTCGATCTTCTTGCAGCCCGGTAGTTCGGTCTGGTGGTATCAAATTTGGATCAATGGAAAACGGCAACGTGGCAGTACAGGCTGCCGGAACAAGCGAGAGGCTGACGCATTCGTTCGCCGGAAGCTGGCGGAATACTCGGTCGGATTGTCTTCTCCAGAAAATGAAAGAGTCACGGTTAAGAAATTGGTCGAAGATGTGCTGCTGCGGAACAAGAACAACGGGAACAAGACGGTTGGAGACGATGAATCACGGTGGAAGAACCACCTTGAGCCGTTTTTCGGACACCTGCGAGCAGCACAAGTGTCCTCCGACCTGATTGATCGCTACATCAACAACCGCAAGTCGGGGCAAACCCGCAGCAAGGTTGCCCCGGAGAATGGAACCATCAACCGGGAATTGGCACTGCTTAAGTCTGCATTCAATCACGGGACGGAGCAGACTCCTCCCGCGGTCCGCTTCGTTCCGCACTTTAACATGCTGCAAGAGAACAACGTTCGCCGTGGATTCCTTCAGGACGAGCAGTACCTTCGGCTTTCCCGCGAATGTGCAATCGAAGGTGTCTGGCTTGCGGGGCTGTTTGAAACCGCGTATGCGTATAGCTGGCGTGAAGATGAATTACTTGAACTTCGTGTTGGGCAGCTTGATCTCTTGGGCAAGATTATTGATCTAGGAGAGACCAAGAACGGTGATCAGCGCATGATCCTAATGACTGAGCACGTCTTCCAAATCCTCGTGCGCTGTGTCGCTGGCAAGAAGCCAGCAGACCATGTGTTTACGCGAGATGATGGAGGTCCAGTCAAGGATTTCCGGCAAGCATGGTGGAACGCGTGCATCCGATCCGGGCTAGGTCGGTTCCAGTGTAGAGATTGCGAGTCGAATATCTCCGAGGGACGTAAATGCACGACGTGCAATTCGAAAATGAAGGCAAAATACATCGGACTTCACTTTCACGATCTGCGTCGGACTGGTATTCGCAATATGTCGAGAAAGGGTGTTCCAGAGAAAGTCGGGATGCTCATCAGTGGTCACAAGACCGACAGCGTCTACCGTCGATATAACATCGTGGATATGGAAGTCCTCAAAAGCGCGACGACCAAAATCGAAGAGCACCAACGCGAGATCGTCCAAGCCGAAAACAACCATAGAACAGCCATAGTCAGCACCAAGGACGGTGCAGATGACAAAACCGATCCCGTGAACTAAGCTAGAATTCTCAATCGGTTACCATCCAAGCCGGGATGGCGGAACTGGCAGACGCAGCGGACTCAAAATCCGCCGGTACTTAGTACCTTGGGGGTTCAATTCCCCCTCCCGGCACCACGAGGTTCCCCTCGAGAGTAGAAGTAGGTCGCCAGGCTGGGCCAGCCCCCGTTGAGAAAACTTCACGAATATCTGTTATTGGCCAACCAGTTCGACGGGCGCAATACAAATGCGGTAAGCTCTAATGTGTCCAATTGAAACAAGCTTGGGGGTGATGAGTTTTGGCGGAAATTCGACTGCAAGAGGGCGAGTCGCTGGAGAATGCCCTGCGTCGGTTCAAACGCAAGGTTCAAACCGAAGACATCATTAAGGAAGTGAAGCGTCACTCCTACTACCTCAAGCCGGGCGAGAAGCGCCGCGTGAAGCAGGCTTTGGCGCGCAAGCGTGCCCGCAAAAAGATTCGCAGAGACTCAGAGTAAGCCGTAACATCGGGGCCGCTGCTGCCGGGCAGCGGCCTTTCTTTTCATTGCCACTCTGGATCAGCTCTGGCACTGCGAGCCACACTTCAGCACGCGCCCCATGAACTCCCACACCCTCGCATCACTGAAGGCAGCCATCTGCTCTGTGGCTGCGGCGGGCCAGTTGGGACGGTCGGCGTACACCTTGTTCAACCCGCTTGTCACTTCCGAGTCGCCGCCGGTAAAGGCGCTCACCAGTTTCTTCCAGCGCGCACCGAGAGCTTGTGCCCTTTCGCTGGAGGGGTCTTCGCTCAGCGCCGCCTCCACGTCGCGAAACAGGTCGAGCCATTCCTGCTGCGCCCTGGCCTGGAGTTCCGGAGTCCACTCCGCCTGGCGCTGCTTGATCCTGGCGCGAGCCTCGGGGCTGTAATATTTGTCGGTCCAGTTGCTGTTGCTTTGCATTTCAATCACCTCGATGATTTTTCTTAAGATGGTAGGGTCCGCTCGTTTACCTTCAGCCAGTGACTGCTCGGCCTGAGAAATCGCCTGAATCGCACGCTCCAGCAACCGCCGCTTTTCTTCCAGCACGGCGCGTTGCCTGCGCAGCGCGTCGCCCAGGCGAGAAGAGTTGCGCTCGAGCATGGCCTTGATCTCTTTCAGCGGAATGCCGATGAACTTGAGCGCTACGATCTGCTCCAGCCGCTCCAGTTCGCGCTGGCCGTACAGCCGGTAGCCCGAACTGGTGCGGTGCGGGCGAAGCAGACCAAGGCGGTCGTAGTGATGCAACGTCCGCACCGTCACTCCCGTGAGCTCAGCAAATTTCTTGATCTGGCATGGCTTGTCCACGGATGCGTTCCTTTCAACGCCATCTTCCAGCCTGACGCTACGTCAGAGTCAAGAAGAATTTTGCTTAACGATGTTCGCCGGCCCGAAGCCCGAGCCCAGAGCGGAATTCGGACGGATGGACAATTCCCAAGTGCAATAGGACATGGCTAATAGTTAGTGCATGGTGGGGTGACAACCGGCCGGATTAGGGTTAGAAATGTAATTAAAGTTACATCTCCAGGAATTTCAATCGGTGGGGGTATCACTACCCTATCGATCAGCTGCCGCCACGTCTGCTCTGGCCATTAGGTTAGCTTCGCGCTTACCACCACGTCTCCTCTGGCCGATAAGTCAGCTTCGCGCTTGGACAACTCAGTAAACACCCGAACGACTGGGGACAGACCAGCAACCACGCACGCCCTTGCTTCTCGAGGGCTTCCGCGCCGGCCTGTGACTTCGCCGGGAGCTTTCGCTGAGAAAACGCGAAGAGCAGGTTCCAAGATTCAATTCCACTCAAAGGAGTAAAGAAGTGAAGTACAGCAGTAACGCTCTTATCGTCGTAATCCTGGCACTCATGTTCTCCCCCATCTCACCAGCCGCAGACGTCATGTCGATGAATCCTCCCTGGGGACCGGGCGCCCCGACTTGGGCCCAGTTCCAAACTTACGTGTTGCCGCACATCTCAGGTGTGACCTTTATGTGTGGCTGGTCACAGATCGAAACCCAGCAAGGGGTCTACGACTTCTCCAGCTGTGACGACAAGATAACCAACTGGGAAGGCACCTCCCTCAAAATCGGAATTATCTTCTCGCCGATCAGTTTCAACTCAAACACCTACACTCCCGCTTACGTGTACAGTGCGTCCTATGCAGCCAGCCTGGGCGTGCCGCAACTCGACTACTGCGTCTGCAACGGTAACAACGTCGGCAACTATCCGGGCAGTGGTAAAACGCCGATGAATACCTGTGCCCACGCGGCCGACACGACGGCATATCCCGCGGTGTGGGAAGCTCCGTTTCAAACGCCGTATCGGAAGTTCATCGCGACAGCGGTGGCGCACTACAACAGCGTGTCCTGGAAATCGCAGATTGCTTACATCCGCTTTGGCCGAAGCACCGGTGGGGAAGCCAGTGACCGTTGTGAGACCCAGTTGCTGACGCTGGTCGGAGGCTCAGTGAGCACGCTTCAATCCGACTGGGTCGGCAATGCCGAAGGCAACGACGACCTGGAAGCACAGCAAGCGCACAGCTTCCCACTGGAGAATTCGGTTGGCTGCAGCAACGCCGGATGCTGCAGTTGGGCGGATGAGGAAGCGGCGAATGCCGTCAGCCTGGGTATCGGTATCGGCAGTGAGAATGTGTCAAACCAGGACATTAGTAAATTTAATCAAGGCAAACCAACCGGCGGAGACTGGGTAAATCTGTTCGACGAGTACCACGGGCAGGTGCAGGTGCTGCAAACCCAGACCTACTCGCAAAGCAATCCATCAGGTCAAGGCCCGACCGGATCGCTGGTTCCGTTGATGCCATTCGAAACCGAGCACTACGCCAACACCCTGGAGCTGTACGTACAGGACCTGTTCTGTGCCTATGTTCCGGGATACCACGACTCAACCGGATGTCCCTCCGGATATGCGCCGTATTTGCCTTACCAGCAGGCCATCGCGAACGCGGAGGCGCAGTAAACCGGTAGAGGTGGTCAATGCGGCGGTTCCACTCGCCTGACCACCTGAAGTTAAGGCTTTCTTCCGTAACCAGGAACGATTACGTCCGTAAGGGTTACACCCACGAACAGGCTATTGTTGGGCAAGGGCGCAGGGTGCAATCTGTATGGCAGCGGCGCGGAGGGTAGGCCGCAGAAAGCGAGGGTGTCATGACTGCGTTTCTGGACAGACTTTGGTCGGAGGAGGAGGGTCAGGACATCGCCGAATATGCCGTGATGTTGGCCGTTATACTCGTCATCGTGGTGGGGACAGTCCGGCTGATCGGCGGAAACTCCAACAACGTATTTTCCAGCGTATCCAGTGCGATCGGCAGCTAAGGATCGCCAAGCTGGACGCCACACGACTTATTTTTGCTTGTACACCTTTCCCTCTTTCATCACAAAGTCCACACGCTCGAGGACCGAAACGTCGGCCAGGGGATCGCCGCTCACCGCTATCAGGTCGGCGTACTTGCCCGGTTTCAGCGAACCCAGTAACTCGCGCTTACCAAGTAGGTCAGCAGCGTTGATGGTTGCGGACTGAACGGCCTGCATCGGCGTCATTCCGTACCTCACCATGAAGGCAAACTGTTTGGCGCTCAGACCGTAAGCACAAACGCCGGCGTCGGTGCCGAAAGACATCTTCACTCCTGCCTGGACCGCCTTACGAAAGCCTTCGCGCTGCATCTGTGCTAATCCGGCGTCGTGCGCCAGAAAGTCCAGCGGCATGTTGTTGCGGTGCGCGTCTTCTTCGATGCATTCTTCGTCATAGATGTCCATGTCGAGATAAGTACCGCGCTGCTTGGCCAGGGCGATGCCCTCATCGTCAATCATGGTTGCGTGCTCGACGGACGCCACGCCCGCGCGGATGGCATTCTTGATGCCCTGCGGCGAATGCGCGTGCGACTCGACACGCAGGCCGAAGTGACTGGCTTCATCAACCGCCGCTTGCAATTCTTCCAGTGTGAACTCCTGCGCTCTTGGATTGCTGCCGTGCGTGAGCACCGCGCCACTGGAAAGAATTTTGATATGGTCTGCGCCGTCGTGCGCCAGCTTGCGGATGACTTGCCGAACTTCCCACGGACTATTGGCCTCGCCATAGTGCAAGTCCCAGGGCAGCGGAATGTCGGGCGCGAGACCTGTTGCCCCGCCGGCGCCGCCGGTAATCGTGACATACGCGCCGGCCACGAACATGCGCGGGCCAACGATGTATCCGCGGTTGATGGCGTCGCGCAAAGCGATGTCAGTGAGTGCGCGATAGACTCCGACATCGCGCACCGTGGTAAATCCGGATTCGAGCACGGCCCGGGCGTTGGGAACCGATTCAAGCGCGACTTGCGCGGCGGTTTTCTCGAACTGGGTAAGAGGATCGGTTTCGCGTGCGCCGTCGGCAAGGTGAGTGTGACAGTCGATCAGGCCGGGAAGAACGGTTTCAGCGGTGAGGTCAATCGTTTGTGCTGCAGGAGGAATCACCAGATTCTGCCCGACGGCCTCAACTTTGCCATCGCGCACCAGGATGGTTTGATCCTTCAAAACCGTCCCGGCCTCAGGGTCGATGAGCTTGCCTGCCTTGATTACGGTAACCTGTGCCGGCAGCGCAGCCGAACAGAACAAGACTACGACGCACACAAACGATGGAAATTTCATAGAGGGATTCTATCGTGAGCTACGATTCTCAGTCCTGAACCAGCGGAGGACTAGAGCAAAACGCCCGCCCAGCAAGGGGTTTGGCTGGAAAACGGCTGAGAAATGCGGCTCCCGGTAGGCTCTCCGATTCAGGGCGTTTGCCGTTCACAAGTGTGCAAACATTTGCTCCGTCGGTCTGGATGCGTCTGAAAAGGCGATGTTTCCGCCCGGCCGAGTTTGGTACAGGACGTGCTCTTTTTTGACAGCGGAATCCCCCTTCATGCTGAAGCCGTAATTCGGATTTGGAGGTCATCGCGATGAAAACAGCGTTATTTGTAATGTGCCTTCTTTGTACGACAGCCGCGCTCGGGCAGGCCAGCGCTGCACCGAGTTTGCAGTCGCTGCAGTTTGCCAGTCATGCGCAAGCAGCGTCGCCGCAGCCGATGGCGCAAGAGCGCAGTCTGCTGGAAGGAGCCGGATCAGTTACTACTGCCCACGGAGAGCGGCCGCTGTGGGAAGTTGCGCCGGTAATCCACGAGATCCCGCTGGGCGATGCGGCGCGTATCCAGAAAAAAGAACACGCAAAGGTGAAGAAAGCCAAGGTTGTTTGGGAGAACTAGGATTGAGCCGGAGGCATTGTGTGCGCCTCCGTGCTCTCTGTGTTTAGCGGTTTAGGTTCTAGTCCGCCGCCATCTCCTGCGGTTGCGCTTCGAACTGTGTGGTCTGCAGTCCCGTCTGTCCACGCAACTCCGCTTCCAGCGCCGCCAATTGCGCTTCGATGTCCTCCGTCGCCTTCCGCTTGCGGATGATTTCCTCCCGGTAACGCCGCAGGAAGTAATCAATCGTTTCCACGCGGATCCTGATCGAGCCCGACGGCTTGTTCTCATCCAGATCTTTGAAGCAGAAATACGGTGTACCCGATTGTTCGATGATGCCCTCGACTACGCCGTAAATCGGCGCGTCGTGACCGCACTTGAAGCTGGAAATTTCGAGAGCTACCAAGTTCGGATGCCGCGCCGTAAACTTGGCTGCCCAGACTTTGTGGTTGGTGCTGCAAGAATAGGAGTTCTTCCAGGCGTCGGAAATATCCAGCGGGCTGCTGATCACGCCGGCCCGGACTTCTTCGCCGAACAGCCGTTCCAGCATGTCTTCGTCGAGCGGCAGTGTGTTCTGCGAGAAGATGGGATAGCCAAGTTTCTGGAACTCTTCCATGATTTCGTGATTGAGGCCAGGATCGTGATGATACGGGCGCCCCAGCATCACGATGCCGATGCGGTCTTCGCGTTCCAACTGATCGAGGACCTGGCGGGCGCGCTTGCGAATGCTGGCTTCGTAATCTTTCAGCGCCTGGAAGCCGGCTTCGATTGCGCGGTCGTTTTCTTCGTCCGAAAGCCCCAGGATCGGCTGCCACGCTTGCAGCATCTGGTAAGCGAACAGTTTGCGGTCCGCGAAGTTAAGAATGGGATCGACGTACTTCACGTTGTGCTCGGCGAAAACGTCGTTTTCCTTGGTAAACGCGGCTTTCACGGTTTCGGGTGTCGCCGTCACCGTCGGGCAGGCATTCGCGCCCACAATGTTTTTTAGCGGTGAATGCAGCACGTCGTACATAGGGAAGAAGATCACGCCCAGCGGCTTCTTCCGGTGTTTTTCCTGAATCAAGTTGTACACGTGCGAAATGCCAATTTTCGCGGGGAAGCAGGGATCGATAGCGCCGCGACTCGCGCCTGCGCGATATAGTTCGGGACTGGTGTAGTCGGAGTAAATGATGTTCTCCGGCTGCACTCCCAGGCTTTGCAGATAAGCGTTGAACAGCGGCGCGTAGGTGTAAATGTTCAGAACGCGCGGAATGCCGACGCGCAGCTTCTTGCGATTTTCCATGAGCGGGATGCGTTCTTTGCCGGACTTGTTCCAGAAACTCACTGCTGGCGGAGGATCAGCAACGCTCGCGACCTTCACCGGCCTGAAGACTTCTTTCGACGCCATGTCCACGAAGTTGGGGTGCGCATCTCTGATCTGGTCGAGCCCGGCCTTGATGTCCTTCATATCCTTGACATCTTCGACCGTGCCTCTTTCGCAGGTGGCGATGATCAACCGCTGCTCACCGTGCATCAGCGGGACTTTCGTGACTTTTTGAATGGGAACGAAACTCTGATCCGTCTTGGGCTCGGTCCTGATGTCGATGAACGTGCGCAGGCAATTGTTCTTGCAGAAATTGCAGCGCGTCTCTTCGTTGCGCGTGGTGCGGTATTCGATCTTGCGGACGGCCTCGAGGCCGACAAAAGAAGTCTGCAGGCCATTGCGCCACAAGCGCAGCGCCTCAACCGCGGCCCCGATGGCGCCCGATTCGCCGCAATGCTCGTGAACGATGATCTCCGGCTGTTTTCCCGCCGCACGGAAACTGTTGCGGATGAAATCGACTTCCGCCTTCACCACCGCCATATTGTTCTGCGTTCCGCCTTGCAGAACGAAGCGCGAACCCAACGCGGCAAGATTGGGAATGCTGGCGACGTAGAGGAAAACGTTTTTCGGCAGAACCGCAGCCAAGCCAGCCAGAATTTCCTCGGCACGCCATCCCTGACGCTGGAAGTTGACAATGTCGGACTGCATGAACACCGCGCAGCCATAGCCAAAGACAGGCATGGCCTGGGCTGAGAACGCAAGGTCGGCGTACTGCTCGACCGTGAGACCGAACCCTTCCGCCGTCGATTGCAGGAAGTACCCGTTCCCCGCCGAACACTGCGTGTTCAGTTTGAAATCTTTCACGCGGCCGTTGTGCAGGATAATGATCTTGATGTCCTGCCCACCCACGTCCACAATTACGTGCGGATCATCGTAAAACTTCAGCGCAGACTCGGTGTGTGCCACAGTCTCGACCAGCGCCACGTCGGCGTGCAGCACATCTTTCAAAATGTCTTTCGCGTAGCCGGTGGTCGCGACTCCGAGAACCTCCAGCTTGGCCTTCTGCGCCTCCACTTGGCCGCGCAGGTTCTCGAACATCTCGATCGTGTCCTGGATCGGGTTGCCGTTCGAAAGTTGATACGACTTGCAGAGAATGTCGCCTTTTTCATCGAGCAGAACGGCCTTGGTGGAAGTTGATCCGCCGTCGATGCCGATGAAGCCAGCCACCGTCTGATTGGTGTTGAACGTGGTCGGAATGAACTTCTTCCGCTTATAAGCAACTTTGAAGCCGTCCAGTTCTTTATCGTCGGTGACCAGTCCCTTGGCGCCCGACTTGGCCTTTTCTTCCTGGCGTCCATACTCGATGTAGTGGACCAACTGTTCGTATCCCTGGTAGCAGCCGACGCAGTCCTCTTCGCTCTTGCCGAACTCGATCGCTCCCAGCGCAGCAAAATACTGCGCGTTCTGCGGAACCTTGATCAGTTCTTCCGGCTTGGCTCCATCCGGGACGGCAACCTTGCGCTCCTGCCACATGCGAGGGATGTTGGCTTGCCAGGCTTCCCTCATGCCGCGAACAAAGCTGTTGGGGCCGCCAAGCAAAAGAACGTGTGGCCGCAGCGTGTGGCCGCGCGTCAGCACGCTGAGATTCTGCAGAACGATGGCTTCGAACAGCGATGCCATCAGTTCATCCGGCGGCGTGCCGACTTTTTGCAAGCTGTTGATGTCAGTTTCTGCAAACACGCCGCACTTGCCGGCGACTTTGTGCAGCTTGATCCCGTTGTAGCCCTGCTCGCAAAGTTCTGCCGGTGGAATTTTCAGCTTGGCGTTGATCTTGTCGATGACCGCGCCGGTACCGCCGGCGCACTTGTCATTCATCGAAGGAATTTTCTTCTTGCGCCCGGTCTCTTCGTCATCTTTGAAAACGATGATTTTGGCATCCTGGCCGCCGAGTTCGATCACCGAATACACTTCCGGGTGCATCTTCTCCACGGCGAGCGAAACCGCCGTGACTTCCTGCACAAACTTTGCGCCGATCTGATCGGCGATCGATCCGCCGCCCGAACCGGTCATGAACATGCGGGTGTTGTGACGGTTGAGGCCGACCTCGGCTTCCATGCGGCGAAGGAATTCCAGCGTCTTCTCGGGCTGCTTGGTCTCGTGGCGCTGGTAGTCGCTCCACAGCATCTGGTCCGTAGCAGCATCGGCGACGACTGCCTTCACCGTGGTCGATCCCACGTCCAGCCCGACCAGGAATCTCGTCTGGTGATCGTGTCCGTGCGGAATGTGCGGCTGGGGCATGGTTTGCCCGGTGGGCTGCTGATGATCGTGACCTGCGTGATGATGTTCGTGCATTCGGTCCTCTTTAGATCCTCTACGGAAGCTAGCGAACCTTCCACATGGAGGACTTTTGCTAACGTCCCTCAGGGGCTAAAGCCCTAAAGTTTTGGCGGCCTAATCGGCCCGGCTAAAGCCGGGCCCTACCCAAAACCGCTGACGATTAAAGCTTGAACTTCCTCAGTCGCCGCTGGCGGTCGCGGGTACGGCCACTCCCGGCACGCGCAAACGCTTCCACAATCTAGTGTTCTTATCCATGCGATCGCTCACGTGCAGAATAAACTGTGCCGCGGTCCCAGCGATTCCTTCACGGTGTGGCACGTGGTAGAACGGCCGACGCAACTCCGGATGCTCGGCGATGTACTCGCGAATCTGTTCCATGGTCTTGCCGGTTGACTTGAGGCACTGTTCGAACTCGGTCTTGGCTTTGACTTTGGCTTCGCCGAGCGCCATCTGCACCCGGCTGTGCGCGTTGACCTCGCCTTCGCCGGAGGTTTCAATCGGCAGGAAAATCATGTCCTTGAACTTGTTCACCACGGCGGATTGAACTCCGTCCGACTGCGAAGACGGCATGCAGCCAAACGGTTTCAGCGCCAGCACCATGTGGCACAGTTTGTGCACGGTGTAATAGACGTTCTTGCCGACTTCCAGGTGCCCTTCGCCGCCGCGCGCAAACTGGTTGTAGAACGGGTGCGCCATCTCGGCCAGTTCGGTTTGCGGTACCAGTTGGTGGGTGATCCCGCCCAGATTCTTGATGGTGCGGTGATAGAAGAATCGCCACGTCTTCTCACCGAAGCCGATGCCCCACAGCTTCTTGCGCAGACCAAAATAATTGGCTAGCTGCTTTTTCACAGCGTACCACTGGGGATCACGATGAGGACGGTTCACCGGCCACTTCGCAATGGCATGGGCTTTGGCCTGATACATGAGGTAGGCCACCCAGGTCGCAATCGGCTCGACGATGACCTGCGCGCCCTCACGCTCCAGGAATTCAAACATGTGGAAGTTGCCGTCGCCTTCGGTGATCTGCGCCCAGAATTCGCCTGTGATCTTCACCATCGGCTTCACCTTGGTGCGATCCACCTCGATGCTGTTCATCCTGTCCTTGGCAGTCTTCAAGGCATTGAGATAATCCTTGCCCCACATGTGTTCGTGCCATTTGCCGAACACGTTGGCGGTATTGCGCAAAATCTTGTTGCTCTTGAACTTGGGTTTCAGCCAATTGGGGGCGCGCTCTTCGATTTGGAATGACTTGCGATTGCGCAGGTCTTCGCACAAGCCATCTACCGCCTCGCGGAACACGCGGTCGGTTTCACCTTTGCTCACCTCGAACGGCCGAATCTGGTAGATCAGGTCGTTGATGACGTCGCCCAGGTGCATGGCGTTGAGCATTCCGAAGCCGAAGTCGATGGTGAATTTCAGCCCGGGCTCGCCGGAAGCCGCCTTGATCCCGTCGCTGTCTTTGAACAGCAGCACGCGGAAGCCGTCGAAGCCGGCATTCTTCAGCGCGAAGCGGTACTCGGCCTCATACATGCCGAAGCGGCAAGGTCCGCAGGAGCCAGCCGTGAAGAACACGTAGTTGTCGAGAATCTGCTGGCGCGGAATGCCTTCCTTCTCAAGGAACTGCAAATACTGCACCAGATTGCCGACAGTGAAATAAGTCGGATTGCACTGGCCGTTGTTGCCGTACTCCTTGCCGAGTTGAAACGCAGGAACGTCCGGCACCGGCAGTTTCTCGCAGCGATAGCCGCATCCCTGAAAGACGGCGCGGATCAGATCCTCATGCTTCCAGGTGAAGCCGCCGAACAGAATCGTGACCTTGCTGCGTTCTTCGGCGGTAAAGGCGCGTTCCACCGGGCGATGAAAATGGTCGGGCCGGTCGAGGCCGGCAATTTTGCGAAGCCGCATGCGTTCCGCTTCCAAACGCTGCTTGATTTCTGCGTCATTTTCAATTTGCACGAAATTGGTAGCCATTATCTTCCTCCGGCGGATAGCGTAACTAGGTGATTAGACGTGAGACCGAAGATGGCGGGACGACTGTCCTGGGAAACCGCGGATTGGACGCACACACGCTTCGTCAGGGTCCCGCACACGGGCGCATACCCGGACGACTGCGACGTGCGATCAAACAGCATCAGAAACTCCCTTTCAACTTGCGAGCAAGGAGGTTCGATGTTTCCGCCCACGGGGGCCGTTAAACACGAATCCCGGGGCGACTGATTAAGAGTAACGAAATATTACCATCTCCCGGCCTTCACTTCCAGGAGTTGGACCCCACGAAGCCGACCACCTAAACGAAGCTGCCATCGACTCCCTGGAATCGGTGGCTCGCCTGCCTAAGGACCCACTTAACGACCCTGGCATCGTTGTAACAGAAACCGAGGTTGTGATTCAAGGTGGAGAAGCAATGCGTCTGGCACGATTTCTTCATTTCGTCTAATTGTGAGACATCGAATTTGTGATTTTCGATGACACCCCAGTCGTGAGTGGCGGAATACATGGGGAAACACGGGGCCAAAGTGCCATCGACCCGGATAATGATGGAGTTCTGGCCGGCGCGGCAGTTCCACGGTTCCACCTTGCCGCGCAAAAAGTCTTTCATGTCCTGCAGCCGTTTCACCGAGTTCACCATCTTGTAGCCCGATTTGTTCTTCTCGATCAACCAGTCCACCAGTTCGTCCACTTTCGGCCAGTCTTCCGGGTGGATGAAGGTGTCGTTCGCGTCATAGTGCTTGAAGTGGTTCTGCTCGATCATCGGGGATTCGTTGATGTGATAATCGGTCGCTATGCCGTGTTCACGCGCGATTTCCGTCAACTGCTTCACATCGTCGTGGTTATTGCGGCAAATGTTGATGTTGAAGAATACCGCGTAACCGTACTTATATTGCTTGCGCACCAGGTAATCGAAATGCTTGCGGACCGGATTCAGCGCTTTGGGAAGTCCGGGCTTTTCATCCACTGCGTCCACCGCAAAATTGAAAATCGCCACGCCTGCATCCGCCAGCCGGTCAATGACGTCAGGACGCAGCAAGCGAGCGTTGGTGGGCATGTAAATCCAGAAGCCCTTCTTGGCCGCGTAATAACAGGCCTTATGCACGAGCTGCGGACGCAGCAGCGGTTCACCGCCCATGAACGCCAGAACGCGGCAGGTAGTTGAGTGCAGCCAGTCAATCGAGCGCTTGGCCACTTCCTCGCTCATGCCCTTGACGCTGTTATCAAACGCCCAGCAATAGTGGCAGTCCAGATTGCATTTCCACTCGGTGAAAAGGTAAGCAATGATGGGATGGAACGGGCCGGGCAGAACCCGCGACTTGATGTAGGGAAAAAGCCAGCCGTTCATCGCCCGATACACCTGGGGCGCGGTCCAGAGCCGATTGCCGGCCCGAGCCAGCGCCAGGTTCTCTTCGTAGTTATCATCTTGCGCCAGCAGCTCAGGGTGCTGCGGGAACACCGGCTCCGGAAACTTGCCATTTCCGTTGCTGGGCATAAGTTGAGGCCTGGGCGGCTGAGATTTGGTCAGCAGATCGTGGAGCTGAACATCCAAACGAAACGGCGGAGGACTTTCTCTTTCGTCATACTGTTCCTGAAGTGCAGGCATATGTTCTCCTTAGATCAGGGTGGAACTATTGATGACGTGACCACAAATTCGTTGCAACGTCTGGCACAAATTTTATTTAGGGAGAAACACGGCTTTTCAGCGAGAGTTGCGAGGCGGGGGGCACAACGATCTGCAGGGGCGCGAAGAATAAGCGAACAGGATCACTCGTTGTGGCGGAAGAAAACCAATATCCATAATTGCTTAGGAAATACAGCGAAGTACCGTTCCGGCGACTTGGAATGTTCGTACCACCGCAGTCGAGTTGGGCTGCGATGAAATAAAATTGGTCTTCGTGAGGTGACGATGGCTGAAACGGGATTCTTTGCCATAGCAGAATTAGAAAAGACGAGGGCGCAGGCACAGAAAAAGTATCTGGAATTTCTGCGGGTCCCGGCCATGAGTGCCGGCGTCTATGTGTTGGCTGCTGGCAGCACCGATCCGCAATCACCGCACAAAGAAGACGAAATGTATTACGTGGTGAGGGGACGGGCACGGATGCGGGCCGGTTCTGAGGATCAGCCGGTCGGGGAAGGCAGCGTCATCTTTGTTGGCGCCGGAGTGGAACATCGCTTTTACGACATCGCAGAGGAATTGGTCGTGCTGGTGTTTTTCGCACCGGCAGAAAACTGACCTGCCCGCGGCCGTCTGGCGCAGTTCTCGGTCTGAGGGTTAATCTATGAGGCGACTGCGGTCTTGGTCGGCACCCAGTAGATTTCCTCTTTCATAAATTCCTTGGCAAAGCCGATGCGCTTCAGAATGGCTTTGCCGTGGTCAATCATCTCAGGATGCCCGCACAGATACACGATGGAGTTGGCTGCCGTCAGCCCCCACATATCAGCGTACTTACGTAAGATGTCGTCAGCTCTCCCGGTCTCGCCCGTCCAGGTTTCGTCTTCCCAGGGGCGGCTGACGGTGGGCACGTACTGCAGCCAGGGCACTTGCTTTGCAATGCTGCGAAGTTCGTCGCAGTAACCAAACTCGCGGGAGCGACTGGCGCCGTTCAGCAGAAACAGCTTGTGATCCCCAGTGAATTTGCCTTCTGGCCACTGTGCGTACAGCGCACGAACATAACTGACGAAGGGGGCGACGCCGGTCACTGTCGAGACGAGCAGGTGATGGTTGCGGCCGCTTGCGGTATCGAGCGTAAAGCGTCCCTTGGGAACCTTGCGCATGAACAGCTCATCGCCGGGCTGCAACTTGTGCAGCATTGGTGTCAGGTCGCCGCCGGGGACGAGTTCGAAGAAAAATTCGATCTCGCTCTCGTGCGGCGATGAGACGATCGAGTAAGGACGCTCCCAGCGCTTACCATCTGGTCCTTCCTTGCCCAGAGTCGCGTATTGTCCGGGGTTGAACTTGAATTCGCCGTTCGGCTGGATGCGCATGGTCCACAGCGTGGGCGTGAGGTCCAGGCGCTGGGTGACTCGGGGGCGATAAAATTTGTCGTCGGACGCGCTCATGCGTGCCTCTAGGGCCGTGTGCGCGTGAGGAACATTCTACAGGAAGTGCACGCGCACGCAATATGCGCCCACGGGCGCTGGCCTGCCGAAAGCCGTTTCGCTAGCCGTACAATTGCGTGGATTCTATGGCCAGTAAGCCATCATTAGCCGCGACCGTCAAAACGCTGCAGAAGTTCTACGGTAAGCCCGAGCCGCCGAGGACCACGGATCCGCTGGAGATCATCCTCTGGGAGAACGTCGCTTACCTGGTGGATGACGAGAAGCGGGCGGCTGCATTTGATGCGTTGAAGAAGACTGTGGGAACCAGGGCGACTGATATTCTGAAAGCTTCCGACGCCCAGCTGGTTAAGATCACAAAGATGGGCGGCATGGCACCGGGGGTACGAGCGCAGCGGCTGCGGCAAATTGCCGAGATAGCCCACTGGATTTTCAAGGACGATCTGAAGTCTGTGCTGAAGAAACCGCTGCCGGAAGCCAAGAAGGGGTTGAAGAAGTTTCCTTCCATCCGCGATCCGGGAGCGGAAAAAATCCTCATGCTGACCCGCAGCTATCCGGTGCTGGCGCTGGAGTCGAACGGGCTGCGGGTGCTGCTACGGCTGGGTTTCGCCGAGGAGAAGAAGAGTTACTCTGCGAGCTATCGCGGAGTGCAGGAGGCCCTGCGGGACCAACTTCCATCCAGCTATGACACACTGATTGCGGCGCACCAGCTTCTGCGGCAACACGGACAGGAGTTATGCAAGCGCTCACAGCCGCTCTGCGACGGGTGCCCGCTGCGCGGCCAGTGCGCCTATTTCCGAAGCGCCTATCCCGGCGCAAACTCTTGAAGCAGATCCGCGCTACTTTCCCAGCACCAACACCACAAATGTGTCCGGCAGAATCGAGTGCCGGGGATGCGGGTTGTCGGCTGTCGGCGCCGGCGGAGGCCCGAACTTCGCCGTCACCACATAAACGTTGTGGGTCTTTTCATCCAGCGCCATGGTGCGCGCGCCCAGCTGGGTCGGAACATTCCCCAGTACGGTGAATTTGTCCGGCGAGTCTTCGTGCACAACCGTGAGCAGGCCCTCACCGCAGGAGGCGAAGGCCAGCCCGGTTTCCGGATCAAAAGCATTCGCATCGACGCCGTCGCCAATGGCGGGCGTGGCGATGACTTTGCCGCTATCGGCGTCGACTACCGCCATCATCTTGTTGTCGCACCCGGCAAACAGGCGGCGGTGCTTGCGGTCGATGGCCAAGCCGCTCGGCTCCTCGCACGGGGCCACCGGCCAGGTGGATTTCACTTCCAGCTTGTTCGGATCAATCGCATCAATCTGGCTCTTGTCCTCGATGTTGACGAAAATTTCGCCCTTGGCGTCGCTGACCGCAAATTCCGGCTTGCCTTCCAGCTTGATCGTGCCCGCAACGTTGCCACTGGCCGCGTCGATGGCCGTGGCATCATGACTTCTGCCGTTGAACGCGAAAACTCGTTTGCTGGCAGGATCGTACAGGATCGCGTCCGGATTCTCCCCCGCCTTGATCTTGGTGATCAGTTTCACCGACTGAATGTCAAAAATCGTGACTGTGCCTTCGCGGCCATTGCTGATGAAGCCACGGCCGAGTTCCGGCGCGAGTGCGATGCCATGGACGCCGGGAGTGTCCGGAATATCGCCCACCACTTTGCCCGAGTCGGCATCCATCACGATGACGTGCGTGGCCCGCGAGATATACAGCCGCCGCGCAGAACTGTCGAGGTTCAGGTAGTCCCAGCCGCCTTCTCCGCCGAGGTTGTAGGTGTTGATAAGGTGATAGCCGGAATCAGCCGCCATGGCGAAGGTGGTTAGCAGCACGATCAATAAACAGCGCACAGGGGAGAGACGCTTCATGGAAATCCCTCGTTTTCAAGATGTGACCCGCAAGGGTTGAATAGATACAGGGAACAGGGTGCGACCTTAAATTTACCTTAAATCGCGTGGGGGGGACGTTGTGCGCGGGCTCAGGTGTGGTTTTTTTTGTCGTCATCCCGAGCGGGGCGAGGGAGTTGCAGTTCTGCGCATACTTACAAAACTGCAGATTCCTCGTCGCTGCGCTCCTCGGAATGACAAGACTTTGACTACTCTGCCATCTTGGCCAGGTGCAGATCGAAGCCGGTCCTCGGCAGCAGTGACGTCAGTTCGAATGCCTTGAAACCGTCGCCAGAGATTTCCGTGTGACGATAGAGCCCCGGCTCAGTTTCCACCGTCTCGCGGCGGCCTTCCAGGTCCTCAAGGAACTGCTGCGCTGCCTTTACGCTGGCCTCTTCATTTCTTACGCGGCTCACAATGGCCTCGGCGGCATACGAGCGGATCAGCTTGGGCCAATATTTCTCCAGCAGGCTGGTGCTGGCGAAAATGTCGGCCCAGATGATTTCGCCGTTCACGGCCACGACGACGCCGACTGCATTGCGATCGTGCAGTTGTTTGATCAGGCTTTGATAGTCGTGCTGGATGGGCGCGGCCACGGAGTCCACTTTCTCTTTGACCGCATCGTTTTCCATGACTTTCGCATAAGAGGTCGTGCCGCCGCTCACGCCGGCAGCTGCGGGCGCCGGGAGTGTCGCCGCCATCTGCGCCTGCGCATTCCTCACCTCCGACCAAACCTGGTCCTGGTCTTTGTCGCCCATGGCCTTGGCTCGCACCGCGGGCTGCGCCATGGTTGAACCATTGGAATCGAAGCTTACCTTGGGGCCGGTCCAGCGGCCAGGTTCAACGCAAAAGACCCCGAGATCAATAGGGTCGCTTTCCGCCGGAACCAGGCGGTCCTTGCCAATCACGCGATCCTGTTTTCCGCCAGTCACAATCTCACCGGCCAGCAGAATGAGCGGGCGCTTCGCATTGTTCACCAGGACCAGTTGGTTGACTTGCGCGCCTCCTCTCGACGGCCGATTCGGCATCTCACCACGGCGCGGCCGAATCAGCGGCGTCAGGCTGCCGGATTCGCTCACCACCACATCGCCCGAGCGCAGCCCTTCGTCCAAAGTAAGGAAATCCCGCGTGTCGTGTGAAACGTTCGCTACTACGGGAAAGACTTCCAGGTTCCCGTGCTGGATTGGGGCCAACACCGTGTACCGGAAAGTTGAGGAAACTTCGCCGGCGGGTGCCATGACCGGAATCAGCACCGCCAGTCCTGCAATCGCGAAAACAGCACACACCGCTGCCAACCAACGTAGCCGCATATCCGCCTCCGCCAGGGCGTAGAGGACACCTCGCGGCAGAGGAGAACGGCCTGCTTCGAGGCGTCCTTTCCTGACCCTTCCTGCTTAGTCGAACGGCAAAATTGCGGCCGCTTGCGTCTAAAATTGGTAGCATCAAGCAGGCTGTGCCACTTATGTCCAACCGCGGGGTTCAATCCGGTATGGCGTTCCAGGCTGGGTTGGAGCCTTTTTTGAAGGGTCTCTACCAAAAAAGCAGAGGCGAGGAATTTGGTCTGACTCGTGAGAGCTTTGATCGCATCCTTCAAGAGATTGCCGGAAAGTACCTGCCGGCCGGCGCCGGACAAGCGGACATTGAGCAGTTATGTGCCAGCTTGCGGGTGGAAGAACTGGCCCTGGCTCGCGCCTGCGCAGCCGGTCACGAACGCGCCTGGGAGATTTTTCTAACCCGATATCGCGCGAAGTTATACGACATCGCTGCACGGATTGTCCGGGAAAGTGCGGGTGCCCGGGAACTGGCTGACTCGATTTATGCGGATTTGTACGGTACCACGACCCGCGAGGGCCAGCGGGTTTGCAAGTTGGCCTCGTACACTGGACGCGGCTCCCTTGAGGGCTGGCTCCGCACCGTGATCGCGCAGGAGTATGTGAATCGCTATCGCCGTCAGCGCCGCCTGGTGAGTCTTGACGAGGAAAGCGAAGAGGGCGTGCAGTTCGCCGCTGCGAATCCGGAACCGGTGGCGCCAGTGGATTCAAGGGTTGAAGCAGCCACCGACGAAGCCCTGAGCGAACTTTCAGCAGAAGACAAGTTCGTGCTGGTTTCGTATTATCTGGACTCGCGAACGCTGGCGGAGATTGCGCGTTTGCTGCACGTGCACGAATCCACGATCAGCCGCAAACTGGACAAGCTGGCCAAATCCTTGCGGAAGCGGATTCTGGCCGGCTTGGGAAAGCGCGGCCTGAGCCGTCGGCAGGCCGAAGAGGCGCTGGAGGTGGACGTTCGTGATTTGGGATTGAATATCCGCGGGCGGCTGGTGCAAGAAACTGCGCATCCGCCGTTCTCTAAGAAGAAGGCGGAAGCGGCAGGAGATAGGTCCGTTTAAGCAGATGGCAGAGCTACCAAAAATCGTTGTGCAGCGGCTTCAGTCAACGGCTAAAGCAGAAGTGCATCCTGATCCAGACTTGATTAACGCGTTTGTCGAGAGATCGCTCAACCCGCGCGATCGGGATCAATTGCTGGAGCATTTGACGCAATGCCCCGACTGCCGGGAGATCGCCGCGTTGTCTCTCCCAGAACTTGATGCTGCCACCACGGTGGTCGCCGTAAAGGCTGGATCGGGCTGGTTGCGCTGGCCGGTGCTGCGTTGGAGCGCGGTGGCTGCCTGCGCGGTGATTGTAGGTACGGCTGTAACGTTGCATTACCAGTCGCGCGGTGATCGTCAAGTTGCTCAACTATCTGATTCGGCTGTTTCATCCGCGGTGGAGCAGAAGAAGGAACCTTCGCCTGCGCCAACTTCTATCGACCAGCAAGACGCAGCAAGCAAGCAAGAGGAAGTAGCTGGACGAGTGGAGAACTCGGGCCAGCGAAATGAGATCGCATCTCTGCCTGCGCCGTCGGCTCCCGCAGCGCAGACGGCTGCGCCGGCCTCGATAATGCCGGGCGCGGCCGATGCCATGCAGGAGAGAAGGGCCAAATCAGCATTGAAAACGAGCAACGAGGCAGTGGTGGCTGACGACAACGGGTTGGCCGTTGTGCCGGGGCGCGCCAAGGACGCTCTTCAGCAATCGCCAGCCTCGCCAAATGGCGCGACAGTCGCTGGAGGGATGCTGGCAAAACAAAAAGTGGCCATGTCGCCTTCGGCCCGTGTGAGCGCATTTGCAGGGCTGGTCTCTATGCCCCGCTGGACGCTCAGTTCAGACGGCACCTTGCAGCGCTCCAGCGATTCCGGCAGGAGCTGGCAGACCATTTCAACCCCGGGCCAGGGAAATTTCCGGGCGCTGGCTGCCAGTGGCCCAGAAATCTGGGTCGGGGGCGCCAAGGGCGCTCTTTACCACTCCTCCGACGCCGGCACGCACTGGGTGCCAGTGCAGCCAGTTGCCAGCGGCCAGGCTCTGACCGCCGATATTGCCAGCATCGAGTTCACCGATCCTCAACACGGTACTCTTACAACCACTGAGCACGAAACCTGGGTCACCGCCGATTCAGGCCAGACGTGGGAAAAGAAGTAGACCGCGATTGACCTGAGGCGATTCCTGCCTACGCTTCACGAAGATTACTTCCCGAAATTCAGCGATTACCAAAGTGACGTTTACACCACTTTGGAGCCGGGCTACTATCCAACCGTGGTTTGGCAGTTCTGGGGGAGGGCTGCCGAGGCGTCCTGAACTGAAAAGTTTAGGGCGCTTTTTTATTGGCCTGAAGCAATTGTCATCCTCTCGGTGCCCTTACCAGCTTGTCATTCCGAATCGCTTTAGCGGTGAGGAATCTGCTTTGCGTTCCTCGCGAAAGGTCGGGAGACAACAAACCAATCGGCGTTTGGCTCGCTTCCCTATGTAGGCTGGCCCACGCCCGCTTGCGACTTCCACCACTGCCGCGCATCCAATAAAAATGCTAGGATAATCGGTTCGTTGATTGATAGGTTTCGCCCGGGCACGTCAGCAGCGGGCGCGCCAGGGGAGGGTTTTATGGCAGGCAATGGAATTATTGAAGTGACCGATGCAAATTTCGACCAGGATGTTCTCAAATCCGAGACTCCGGTTCTGGTCGACTTCTGGGCCACCTGGTGTGGCCCCTGTCGGGCCATCGCTCCGATCGTGGAAGAGCTGGCCAAGGACTACCAGGGCAAAATCAAAGTGGGGAAGATGGATGTGGACCACAACAGCGCCACTCCGATGCGTTACGGCGTGCGCGGCATCCCCACGCTGCTCGTGTTCAAGGGTGGCCAGGTGAAGGAACAGATCGTCGGCTACGTTGCAAAAGAGAAGATCCAGGAAGCCATCAACAAGCACATCGGCTAAATAACAAACAATGGAGGACGGGCGGCCTCGCCCGTCAAGGCGAGACGCCCGGTTTAGGCCGGGCGTTCCTATTTACATTTGAACCCTTGCGCGATTTCACCTTCGGGCCAGCGAGCTTGAAACCACACTGCTTCCAGAGTTTTTCCCAGGCCCACAGTCCGTAGCCGGCGGCGCCGGGCAGGCGGAAGCCGAGTTGATGGGCAAGCATGCAGGCTTGCCCGCGGTGGTGAGCATCATGCGTCATCATGTAAGCGAACATGGCAGCGCCGGGACGCCATGGCCGCGCCCATCCATCGCGCAGAAAACTCTGCACCCGGCCTTGTGGAGCGGTCAGGGCCTCCGCCAGCATTTCCGAGCAACGAAGGGCGCTCTCGGCGAGAGCCGTCCGCGCCTGCTTCTGAGTGCAACGGCGCCGATCCAGTTGAGCCGGCAACTTCAGATGCGGGGCAGAAAGCCTGAGCCACTTGCGGCGAACGTTGTGGACGTGAGCGAAAATGTCGGCGATGGTACGTCCCTTTTGTCCGGGAAGCTTTGCCCGCCAGGCCCGCGCGTCGAGGTGCTCCAGCAAAAGCTGGTTCATGCGGTCATTGACAAGATAAGCCTGCGCCATTTCCTGACCAAGGTTGGCACTCGGCACAGCAGGAAGACGCGGCATGAGACATTCCTCGTGGGTGGAAGTGCGCGAGGTCAGTATTTCCGCAAAACCCCAATCACTCTGCCTTGAACGTCGACGACAGCCGCTGGCTTGATGATGGGCTGCATATTCACGTTTGACGGTTGCAGACGAATGTTGTCGCCCTCGCGATAGAAGCGTTTCAGGGTCGCGTCGCTGCCGTCCACCAGGGCAACCACAATGTCGCCGTTATGCGCAGTCTTGCTTTTCTCCACCAGAACGTAGTCGCCGCTCAGAATGTGTTCATCCTGCATGGAATCGCCGCGGACTTCGAGAACGAACACTTCTTTTGAGCGCACGAAATCGGCGAGCGAAATGGTCTCCGGGTTCTCCACCGCTTCAATCGGTTGACCAGCGGCGATCCGCCCCAGGAGCGGCAGTACCATCGTGGTATTCACGCTCATCGCCTGTTTCAGCTTGCCCTTGGGCGGCAACAGATCGATCGAGCGGCTGCGGTTGTAGTCGCGGGTTAGCAGGCTCTTCCTCTCCAGGTTCGAAATGTGTTTATGCACCGTGGCCAGAGAACTCAGCCCCAGCCCTTCGCGAATTTCATCGTAGGACGGGGAATAACCGTTCTTCTGCACGAACTCGGAGATGAAGTCGTACACTTGTCGTTGCCGCCTGGTGATTGCCATGGAACAATTGTAAGCGAACGAAAGGCGAAGTCAAGGGCCAAGTAACTTTTTGGGCGCTGGCATAATCAGATCATTGGAGATAACAAAGAATCATGTCTGACAAAATTACCAAGACAGAAGACGAATGGAAGCAGCAGCTATCGCCCGAGCAGTACCAAGTCACGCGCAAGGCGGGAACCGAGCCGGCATTCACCGGCAAATACTGGAAGACCAAAGATCAGGGCACGTACAACTGCGTGTGCTGCGGTGCGCCCCTGTTCAGCTCAGAGACCAAGTTTGATTCCGGCACGGGCTGGCCCAGCTTCTTCCAGCCGGTAGAGCCGGGGGCGGTCGCCGAGCATACCGACAGCAGCTATGGCATGGAGCGCACTGAGGCACGCTGCGCGCGCTGCGACGCGCACCTGGGACACGTGTTTCCCGATGGGCCTCGTCCCACAGGCCTGCGCTATTGCATGAATTCGGCGTCGCTGGATCTGAAGACGGCAGAGAAGAAGTAAAGCGGGCGGGGACGCCCGCTGGACAGCCGGCCGGAGGCCGGCGCTACACAAATGCCTACGCTCCCGCAGTCGCCGCGGCGACCTTGGGCTTCTCGCTCTCGCTAGTCTGCTTAGAAGTCTTGTCCTGCTTGTGCGCTCCCACCTGGACCTCGACGCTGCTTTTCAGCATGGCCCCATCCTCCACGCTGATGCGCGCCGCAATCACATCGCCGACCAGAGAACCTTCGGCGCGGATATCCAGGCGGTCCGTGCACTCGATATTGCCCTTCACGGAGCCCATGATCACGACTTCCCTGGCGCTGATATCGGCGGTGACACTGCCGTTGCGTCCGATGGTGACGCGGTTGTCGGCCAAATCAATCGTGCCTTCAACCCGGCCGTCGATGTAGAGCGCCTCGGCGCCGGTGACTTCGCCCTTAATGACCAAAGAGCGGCCGATGGTGGCCTGCTCCAGGGGCGGGCTTACGGTTTTCATTGGCGTGTAAGTGGGTAACGTGGTGGGGATTTTCGGGGCTTGATTCTGGGCTGGTTGCAGCATCGACGGCCTTCCTTGTTCCGCGCGGCTTTTGACGGGGCCTCCGCCGGCGGGAGTGTGTAGCTCTGATGCTGACTATGGCACGGACTTCAGGGATGGAGGAGGTTACGGAAGATATTGTACGGTCGCGAAGGGAACACTAGGCTTGCAAAGTCTGAGACAATTCCTCCCACTCGGCAAGATGATTCTTTAGCGTCACACGATGCTGGCTGAGTTGCTCAGTCAGGCGGGTAGTCTCTTCTGCGCTGACGAAGGTTTGCAGCGCGGTCTCGCATTCAGCAATCGCGCCTTCCGCGCGGCTGATTTCCGCCTCCAGCTCCCGCACGCGTTCTTCCATTTGCTTGCGCCGGATGGGGTTCAGGCGCTTTGATTTCGCTTCGCTAGACTGCGCGGGTTCCGACTGATTTCCATTCGTTGGCTGCGCCGCTGTGCTCAACTCAACGCTCTGCTGCAATTGCGCGGCGCCGCCTTCTTTTCGCCAGCGATAGTCTTCGTAATTTCCTGGATAAACCTCGACCTTCCCGCCGCCAACTTCGAAAACCCGCGTCGCCAGCTTGTCGATGAAATAGCGGTCGTGCGAGACAAAAACCACGGTCCCGATGTACTTCGACAAGGCTTCGAGCAGCACGTCTTTGGCGCGCATGTCGAGGTGGTTGGTGGGCTCATCGAGCAGCAGAAAATTCGCTGGATGCAGCAACATCCGCAGCAGGGCATAGCGATTGCGCTCGCCGCCGGAGAGCACGCCGATGCGCTTGAAAACATCGTCGCCGGAGAAGAGAAAGCAACCGAGGAGGCCGCGCAATTCAGTTTGGGTGGAACGCGGCGAAATCTCGCCCAGATCGTCCAGGATGCGCGCGTCGGCGTCGAGTTCTTTGTACTGGTCCTGGGCGAAGTAGTCCGACTTCACATTGTGACCGACTTTGTGTTCGCCCGCGCTCAGCGGCTCGGTTCCTGCCAGCAGCTTAATCAGCGTCGATTTGCCGGCTCCGTTTACGCCCACCAGCGCGATGCGGTCGCCGCGCTCGATCATGAAGCTGACATCGCGAAACACTTCTTTTTCGCCATAAGACTTGGCTACATCCAGAAACTCGGCCACGATCCGGCCGCTGGGTTTGGGCTGCGGAAAAGAGAAGTGGATGGTCTTTTCCTCCTCCGGCACCTCGATCCGCTCCATCTTTTCCAGTTCCTTGATGCGGCTCTGCACCTGCTTGGCTTTGGTCGCCTGGTAGCGGAAGCGGTTGATAAACACTTCCAACTGCTCGACGCGCTCGCGCTGAGTGCGATAAGCGGCTTCGAGCTGTTCCTGCCGCTGCGTCTTCTGCTCAACGTATTTTTCGTAATCGCCGGGATAGAAGTGCAGGCGCTTGTTCCAGATTTCGACGATCTTGTTGACGGTGACGTCGAGAAAATAGCGGTCGTGGGAAATGAGAACGAAGGCGTAGGGATAATCGACCAGATATTCTTCCAGCCAGTTGCGCGCTTCGAGGTCGAGGTGATTCGTAGGCTCGTCGAGTAGAAGAAGATTGGGCTTTTCCAGCAGCAGTTTGGCGAGCGCAATCCGCATCTGCCAGCCGCCGGAGAATTCGTCAGTTTGGCGCTGCCAGTCTTCTTTGCGAAAACCCAGCCCCATGAGCACGCTTCCGACTTGCGCCTCGATGGCGTATCCGTCACGCGTGCGGAATTCATGCTCGATGCGCTGATAGCGCTCCGCAACCTGAGAATATTGCGCCGAGGCGTGATCAAGCTCCGACATGCTCGCAGTCAGCGCTTCCATCTCCTGCTCCATGGAGCGCAGTTCATCAAAAACCGACATGCATTCGGCAAAGACAGTGCGCCCGGAAAGCGTGAGCCCGTCCTGCGGCAAGTGGCTGGCGCTGATCCCGCGGGAGAGGCTGAGCGCGCCATAATCCAGAGTTTCGAGGCCGGCCAGGATTTTCAGCAGCGTGGACTTGCCGCTGCCGTTGGCTCCCACCAGCCCAACCCGGTCGCGCGGCGTGATAAGCCAGTCCGCCCCTTCAAACAGCAGCTTGTGGCCATAGCGTTTTCCGGCGGCAGAAAGCTGAATCATGGATGATTCAATCGTCTCATGAGAAGGGCAGTTTGAAGAAGACCGGTGCGCTTTCCGACCGCTTTCCAAAACGCTGGGAACACGCTAACCTTTTCCGTTTCCTGCAATCCAACTTAGCCACGGATCCTATGTCCACGAAAATCTTGTACCTGTTCCTTTCGATTTGTTTGGTCTTACCCTGCTCGGCCCAATCCACCCCTAAACCTCGCATTGTGGAGTTGAAGGCTGCGGACGGAACGCTGCTGAAGGCCACATTCTTCGCCGCCGCGAAACCTGGCCCCGGAGTCTTGCTGCTCCATCAATGCAACCAGCAGCGCAAGCTCTGGGACCCGCTTGGCCAAGCCCTGACATCGGTTGGAATCAATGTGCTGACGGTCGACTACCGCGGCTTCGGAGAAAGCGGCGGTACGCGTTTCGACAAGCTCACGCCAGATGCGTTGAACAAGATGACCAAAGAAGTCTGGCCTGGCGACATTGACATAGCTTTTCAATATCTCCTGGCTCAACCTGGGGTCCAGCACGACAAAATCGGCGCTGGAGGCGCCAGCTGCGGCGTCCACAACTCTATTCTGTTGGCCCGGCGCCATCCCGACGTGAAGGCTCTGATGCTGCTTTCCGGCCCAACCGACCGCGACGGGCGCTTGTTTCTGCACACCAGCGGTCTGCCCATCTTCACGTCAGCGGCCGATGACGACATGTTTGGCAACCTCGCGGACACCATGCAGTGGTTCGTCAGCGTTTCGCCAAACCCGGCCAGCCGCTTCCAACTTTATATGGCCGGTGGCCACGGCGCGGAAATGTTCGTGCCACACCCGGAGCTGCCAGTGCTCATCGCTCGCTGGTTCCAGTCCATTTTCAACAACCAGCCGGCCAAGGTGCCGTCGACCAATGGCGCACCGCTGCCGCCGCTACAAGTTCAGACTTTGGATCTGATCGACCAGCCGGACGGTGCGCCGAAAGCAGCCAAAATGCTGGCCGAAGCTCGTGAACGCGATCCCGATGCGGTCCTCTTCCCTGAATTCGCGGTGAACTTGCTGGGATACGAGCACATGCAACTCGGGGACACAAAAGGTGCAGTGGAGATCCTGAAGTTGAATGCCACGGCATATCCTGACTCGCCGAATGTGTATGACAGTTTGTCTGATGCCTATCTGGCGGATGGGCAAAAAGATTTGGCGCGCACAAATGCAAAAAAAGCGCTGGATCTTCTAGCCACTGATGCCACTGATACTGAGCAGCGCCGGAAGGCAATCCGGGAGAGCGCGGAGGCAAAGCTGAAACAACTAGGGCAGGAGCAATCTCACTGAGGAACCCTGACTTTTACCACGCCGCCAAAGTATTCGCCGCACCCAAGTGCTCAAGAGCCCGCTCCACCACCGCCTGCAGTTCTTTCGCGTACTTGACTTCACGGCCCTTGGCTAGCGTCTTCTTCGCGTCTTCTGCAGAAAACCAGGTGGGATTGCGCTCGGGTTCATGCGACGGCTCGGTGCGCTCGACTTCCATGAGAAAAGCCTTCACCACAAATTCACGAACGCCGGGAGGTTTCCAGAAAACGCCTTTGGAATGCAGGTAAAGATGAAAATGACGCGGCTCAATGTGTCCGTGGACGCCGGCTTCTTCCCAGGCCTCGCGCTCCGCTGACTGGCTGTGCGACATGGCCGGTTCCGGAGTTCCCTTGGGAAAAGTCCACTTGTTGCCGCCGTTGGTATTTACCAGCAGGAATTCGATCTCGGGGCCGCGCCGCCGGTAGCAGACGGCTGCCACCTGCAGCGGTAAAGCGAACCGGAGAAAGCGGGGCGCCGACAATTGCCGCTCCTGCGCGGGAAATCCCGACCTTCCGATGATAAGAGCAGAATATTGCAGGAATGTTAAAAATGCAGCGAAAAAGGTGCAATTCCCGTTACGGAAGGGTAACTCCCCACAGTGGTTACAAACCACTTCCGTAAACAGGAATCGCGGTTCCAGTCACGTCTCTGCCCGCTTCACCCGCCAGCCACACTATCAGCGACGCGACCGACGCAGGCTGCACCCATTGCGAGGTATCGGCCTTCGGCATGGCCTTGCGGTTTGCCGGAGTATCCATGGTTCCGGGCAAAATCGCGTTGGCAGTGATCGTCCGGTCTTTGTTCTCGCGAGCGACGGTGTGGACCAGCGAGACCAGCGCCGCCTTGGAGGCACTGTAGGCTCCGACTCCCGGACCGGGATCTTCGGCGGCCCGGCTGGCGATGGCCACGATACGCCCGCTCCCGGCGTGACGCATGTGGGGGATCACCGCGCGCAACACGTAGAACGCGCTTCTCAGATTCAGATCGAGCATGTTCTCGAACATCTGGTCATCGGTTTCGGCCACAGTTTTTCCGCCCGCGAAGCCGCCGATGAGGTGGGCCAGAATGTCGATGCGCTTGAACCGATCGATGACCTGCCCCACGATTTTCATAGCGGCATCAGCGCTTCCAATCTCGGCGGGAAGCGCGATCAAAGAAGGATGGTCGAAATCCGACTGGTGGATGCTCCTTGAAACTCCGATGACCGTTGCTCCCGCCTCCAACAAGGCTTGGGTCACGGCCCGGCCAAGACCGCCGTTGGCGCCGGTTACGAGCGCGATTTTACCTTGCAGGGTTTGGTTCACTGGAGTGTGTCGGTGGCTGGACCCGGATGGGCCCGTGATCGAGCGTGTTCTTGGTGTTCAGGATAGTCGCAAGGACATTGGCATTCCCGATCGCCGTGTTGATCATCATGTGATACAGCGACCGTGTCGGCCAGTCGGCGTTGAAGTATTTCTTCACAAACGTAATGCGGTCGCGGTCAACGGTGCTCAGGAGTTGTTCCGCCTCAGCCTCGCTCTTACCCAGCAGTTTCAGACGGCGCATTTTCTCGGCAAAGGGTGCGTACAAAAACACGTGAAAGGCGTCGGCCCGTTCGCGCAGAAAATACGGCGCGCCGCGGCCCACAAGCACGCTGTTTCCGAGATCGGCAGCCTTGGCCATGACTTGCTCTCCCAGGGCGACGAAACGATCCGTATTGAACGGCTCATGTCCGGAAGAATGCATACTGTGCTCGTAGCTGCCACGCAGGAAGACGCCTACCAGCCGCTGAAAGGTGGTGTCGACTCTTTCGGAGCAGCGCTCAACTTCTTCGAATTCCACGTTGGCGATGCCGGCAATTTCCTGGGTCAGCGCCTGGTCCCACAACTTCCAGCCCAGGCGTTTGGCCAGTTCGCAGGCAATTTCTCCGCCTCCACATCCATATTCACGTTCGACGGTAATGATTCGATACAAGCGAGTACCTTCCAGCCGATGTCTTACAACAATCCTAACTTGTTGTCATCCCGAGCGGAGCGAGGGATCTGCCGTTCCTGGCAGTGCGAGGAAAACTGCAGATTTCCTTCGACTTCGCTCAGGACAGGCTCTCGTCGCCCCGCTCCTCGGAATGACAATATACGGCTTCGGTCACCGCACCCACACCTTTGGTTCGACGGACATGCCGGGACGCAGAACGTGCTCTCGCGTCTCGCCCGGGTCAAACGTAATCTTCACTGGGATGCGCTGCACAACCTTCACGTAATTGCCGGTCGCATTCTCCGGAGGCAGCAGGCTGGTGATGGCGCCGCTCGCCCCCGCAATGCTCTGCACGTGCCCCTTGTAATCTTTGCCGCTGGTGTCTACGTGGATGGTGACCGCCTGGCCGACCTTCATTTCCCGGAGTTGCGTCTCCTTGAAGTTCGCCGTCACCCAGATATCGTCCAGGTTGATCACCCGCATCATCTCCTGCCCAGGGGCAACGTTTTGCCCGACTTCGACCGTGCGATTGGTGACCACGCCGTCCACCGGCGCGAGGATCAGTGTATAGGAGAGATTCAACTTGGCTTGGTCGAAGGCCGCCATCTTGAGATCCGCCTGGGCCTGCGCCGACTGGGCATGCGAGCGAATGGCAGAGATCTGTTGCGGGGCCGTATTGGCAGAGCGCAGATTCGCCTGCGCCTGTTGCAGCCGGTTCTGTGCTTGTGCCACCTGCTGTTCCGCGGCTGAGGCGGCAGCGCGGGCCGCATCCACGGCGGCAGCATTCGCCTTGGCGGCGGCCAAAGCCTGGTCGTACTGTTGCTGCGAAATCTCCTGTTTGTCGACCAGTTGTTTGTAGCGTACCAGGTCGTCCTGCGCCTTGACGTTGTTGGCTTCGGCCGCCGTCAGTTGCGCCTGTCCCGGTATATTGCTGCCGTGCCGCGGCGATCCCGTGCTGCGCGTTCTCAACGTCCGCCTGGGCGGCGGATACCTGGCTGCCGGTATTCACCGAGGTGATCGGCACATTCACTCGCGCTGCGTCCGCCAAGGCCACCGCGTCTGCATAGTCGGCTTTTGCCCGATCCATCGCTACTTCGTAATCCTTGGGATCGATCTGCACCAGCGGCGTGACCGCCTGCACGTACTGATTGTCTTCGACCAACAGCTTGACTACCTGTCCGGAAACCCGCGCACTGATTGAGTTGAGGTGGCCATCGATCTGGGCGTCGTCGGTATCTTCGTAGCTGGTTAGATACCGCCACAGAAAGAACACTGCTACCAGCACCACTACCGCGCCAATGATCAGAAATAAACGCAGTCGCGGGTTACTGGACCGAAAACGTTTCCAGCGCAGATCGCGCTCGGTGGCCGGCAAGGGCGCCGCGGCGGGATGGACCTCAGGCTGCGGGTCGCGAACCATCGTCTCTGCTTTTTCTGCCATGATTACTTGTCCTGCAAGTACCGTTTTACGCCTTCTTCGGCATACCCGACGGCCTTGGCCAGAAGCACCTTGGCGATGTTATGCGAATACAGGCTGGAAATATAGTTTTCATTGGCGCTGGCTAGCGCATCCTGGGCCTGCACCACCTCAAGATTATCAGTGACACCGGCGGTGAAGCGGTCGCGCGCCTGAATCAAAGTCTGGTTCGCAAGGTCCACGGAACTCCGCGCCACTTCCACCTGGTCAGCTGCGGCGTCCAAGTCTAGCCGCGCACTGCGGATTTCATAATCAATCTGTCTGCGCAGGTTTTCCAGTTGCTGACGGCTCTGCCGCAGTGCGGCTTCCGCCTGCAAAGCGTCGGCATGAAATTTCCCGCCGGCAAAAATAGGGATGTTCAGGGTCGCTCCTACCTGATAAACACTGTGGGAGATCCCCACATTCACCCCCGCGGCTCCGAAGTTTCCCGCAATATCCACCGTCGGATAATGTTCGGCTGTTGCTGCACGGCGCAATTCTTCGGCTGCTCGGAGCTGCTCCACCGCGGCCAGGTAATCCGGACGAGACAGATACGCGCGTCGCAAGTCTTCCTCGAGACCCGAGGGAGTCAGACGCTCGTAGGGCGCGGGTGTCGTGAGGTTGAACTCCTGTCCCGCAGGCAGTCCAATGACCCGCCCCAGCGACAATTTCTGCTTGGCAAAGTCGTTGCGCGCGACGATCAGTTGCTGTTGACGGGTCTGCAATTCGACGTGGGAACGAAGCGCGTCAATCGCAGGAATCGTGCCGGCCTTCTGCTGATCGGCCGCTTTGTCATAGAGCGCCTGCGCGGTTTGGACTTCGGATTCCGCGGCGTCCACTCGGGCTGACGCAGCCAATGTAAGAAGATACGCATTGGCCACGGCGAGGACGACCAACTCACGAGCGTCTTTCAATGAATGTTGGGCGGCCTTTTCGCTCTCCCGAGCGCTGCGAGTTCGCTCGATGGCGCGATAGTCGAAAAGGGACTGCGAAAGATTGACGCCGCTGACAAAAATGCCGATCGGGCCAATCACATTCGGAATTCCCGGAGAATTAATGCGAAATCCCAAAGCCGCCAGATCGATCTGCTCTACGCTTTGAGTTGCCGAAGCGTCCAGATGGGGAAGAAGAGCACTCAGTTCTGCCCATCGCTGTCCGTGGACGGCGAGAGTAGTGTCACTCTGCAGCAGGAGGCCCAAGTTGTTTCGCAGGCCGCGGTCGAGCGCGCCTTTGAAGGACAACGGCTGGACGCCGGGAGTGGCTTTGCCTTCCGCCACGCTGCCTGAAAACGTGCCCGGAATCTGCTGTCCCACAGCTGCCGCAGGTGCGCTCGGGAGGCTGGTTTGCCCACTGCCCGAAGAACTATAAACCGAGGAACCAGGCGTCACCTGGCTTAGAGCGGGACAGAGAAAAACGAAAACAATGAGCGAGCAGATCGCCGCCAGGGTTACAGAGAACGTTCGTCTAGGCCGCCAATAACTGGTTGCGTTGGACGATTCCATAGGGATTAATCTGGAACGACATGACCACCCAACAACTCAATCTTGATTCCGGTTACGGCCCCATAGATGCAGAGGATTGCCCCCGGGTCGCGTCGAATCCGCGTGAATCTCGACAAGCACCTGTATAACATGGAGCTTAGTCCGGTCGGGCGCGAGGGCGCAAACTGGTCGGTACTGTGTCAGTTTACAAACTGACCCAGTACCAACTGGTCCGGGGAAGAAGCAGTTACCTGTGGACGGGGGAAACGTCTAAAGGGTAGTCTTCGGATATTGCGGATGTTTTCGCAGATCAATTCCGGCATAGCCAAGCGACAGAGCGCGTGTCTGAGCGCTTCCTTGGCGGCGCACTTCGTCATACTCACGTGGTTCCTGCACAGCCCGGCTCCAGTCTTTGTGTCGCCCTCCGGCGTGAGAAAGGGAGACAACGGACCTACTCTGACCAAAATCTACTTCGGCGGCAACACCGGTGTGTCGCAGGACAATCCGATGCCCCGCCTGACTTTGCCGCGACCCCCCAAAGTCGCCAAGGGTCATCGGTTAGAACCGCTGCCTCCGAAAATGAATTTGGGCAACGAACTAACCGCCTCAGCTCGCCCCAACGAACTGGCCGGTGGTTCGCCCTACGGATCGCTTTACTACGGAAGGTTGTTCGGCCCGGAAGTTCGCCCGGCATTGCCGGTTGTTTCTTCTGACCCCGTCGCCGGCCAAGACCTTGCGGGGCTAATGGGCGATGTCATCGTCGAGATTACGATTGATGAAGTGGGTAACGTGGTAGAGATGCGGCTGCTGCAGGGCATCGACCCGGCAGTGGATCAGAAAGTCATGGCCGTTCTGCAGCACTGGCACTTTGCCCCGGCGACTCGCAACGGAGCGCCGATTCCATCCAAGCAGGACGTCTACTATCATTTCCCGCGGTGAGCGCTGCCGCTGCGGCTACGTCAACTCTGATAGTCGCTGCGGGTGATTCCCAGTTTCTGCATTCGAGAGTGCAAAGTTGCCGGCTTCATGCCCAGGCGTGGGGCCGCCCCGTGCGCTCCGGAGATGTCTCCGCCAGTTTCCCTCAGCACGCGGAGGATGTGTTCCCGTTCCAGCTTCTGCAATGTAGCGTCCTGACTCGGAGGTACGTATTGGAGGTTTAGCTCGGCCAGGGGAACACTGAGAGTGGTTCCTTGCGAAAGAATGACTGAACGCTCGATGAGGTTTGCTAGCTCCCGCACATTTCCGGGCCAATGCCAGCTTTCCAGGGCGCGCATGGCTTCCCTAGGGATAGTTTCAATCTGTTTGTTCCTGCTACGGGCAAACTTGTGCATGAAATAGCGCGCCAGCAAACGAATGTCCTGACCCCGGTCGCGCAGCGGGGGCAGGTCCAGCGGAAAGACATTAAGCCGGTAGTAGAGGTCGCTGCGGAACTCCCCCGCCGCCACGCTCTCGCCCAGATCCCGGGCCGTGGCCGCGATCACACGGACATCGCTTTTGATGGTTCCCGTCCCGCCCAAGCGCTCGAATTCGCCGGCCTGCAACACATGCAACAGTTTTGGCTGAAGTTCAAGGGGAACGTCGCCTACCTCCTCCAGAAACAGCGTACCCCGGTCGGCCAGCTCCAGCCGCCCGATTTTTTGGCTGATGGCTCCGATGAATGTACCCTTCTCGTGTCCAAAAAGTTCGCTCTCCAGCAGCCCGGTTGGAACCGACGCGCAGTTCAGCTTGATGAAGCTCGCGTCTTTTCGGGCACTCATGCGGTGAATTGTGCGGGCAATCAGTTCTTTGCCGGTTCCCGTCTCTCCCAGGAGCAGCACCGGCGCATCACTCGAAGCCACGGTCAGCACCTGCGTCAGCACCTGCTTGAGCGCCGGGCTTTGGCCTACGATTTCATCGAAGTCATGGGCGGCGCGGATTTCATCCTGCGGGTAGAGTTTTTCCTGTTTTAGTTTCCTGGTCAGTTCGGCAACCTCGCGATATGCGCGAACATTGTCCAGGGCGATTGCAATGTGGATCGCAACTTTCCTCAGGAAACTCTCATCCTGAAGAGTGAATGCATTATCGCGTGTGCTGCCCAGATTCAAAGTCCCTTGCGGCCCCCTCCTTGCAATCAACGGGAGAAAACAAGCGGACCGGATCCCCACTTCCAGCAACCGCCTCAGAAAATGCGAGCCGCTGGCTAAGAGGTCGTTGCGCGCGAGAAGTTGAACTTCACCACGCAGAAAGGCTGGGCCGCAAGGCGCTTCAGCCACTGGCACAATGGCAACCGGACCTGCGAACTCCTGGGCCAACGGAGCCTCCAGCACGTGCCGGTGCAGGCAGTGCGTGCTTTCTTCATAGAGCCCAAGACTGGCGAAGTCTGGCTGAACTACCGTTTGCAGGAAATTTGAGATAGCCGAAAACGACTCGCGTTCCTCCAGGTTGGACAACAGCGTGGTGCCCGCCTCGAGAAGCACCTGATAGCGATCGATCTCGGGACTGTCATCTGGCTGTGATTCGAAGTCAGCTTTCACTGATTCACCCCTCCCTTTTTCCGAACCCGTTACGTCACCGGCGAAGTTGCATATGGTCATCACCTACCTTCAGAGCTGAGCGAATTGCTTGGAGCAAAGCTTCGTCGGCGAAGGGCTTGCTCAAGAACTCCACCGCTCCGGCTCGGAGCGCCTGTGTCCGGTCCCGCTCGTCAGGATAGGCGGTGATGAAGATGATCGGAATGCTGTAACCTGCATCCAGCAGATGTCTGTGAAGCTGCGGCCCGCTTACCGGTGTCATCTGCACATCGAGGACTAGACACGAAGTAAGGTCTGGACGACCTGCCAGCAAGAATTGCTCGGCAGAATTGAAGGACTCGACCATAAGGCCCATCGATCGGATGAGCCTTCGGGTTGCCTGGCAAGCCGCGACGTCGTCGTCTACCACCGCAACCAACGGAATTGCTGGCATCGCACCCTCTGCCCTTTAAATGGACAAAGTAACGGCACGCGTCTTGCGAGTCTATTGGGCGTTGGTCGAATCTATTGGGCGTTAGTAAAGGTGGTGTTTACCTTCGTGAGCGGCTGAGGGTCGCATGACAATCCTTAATTGTCTGCTGCCCGCGGAGGACTGCCTGAATGGTTAACAGCAATGAATTTCGGGTAAAGGGCTTCTCGATGAAGGTAACGTCTGGTGGGATGGGGGCCTGCCGGACCAGCATCTCGACGGCATATCCCGACATGAGGATCACCTTAAGTTCGGGTGCTCCTGCTCTCAGGAGCTTGAACAGTTGCACACCGTTGGTTTGTGGCATGACGACGTCACTTAAAAGCACGTGAACAGTTCCTTTGTGTTTTGCCGCAGCCTCAAGCGCCTTTTGGGCGTCGCCGGCCTCCAACACCGTATAACCAACGTTCCGCAAAACTAAGGCTATCAACTCCCGCAGGTCCTCATCATCTTCCACCAGTAGAATTGTTTCCGATCCGCCGCGCGTCCCGGCGACCGCAGCGGGCCGCGTAATCGCCTCTGCGACTTCGCTGACGCGAGGAAAGTACAATTTAAAGGCCGTGCCTTTGCCGGGCTCGCTGTACACCCAAATATATCCGGCGCTTTGCTTGACGATTCCATATACGGTCGAGAGCCCAAGTCCCGTGCCCTTGCCCGGCGCCTTGGTTGTGAAGAATGGGTCGAAGATGCGGGTCTTGGTTGTCTCGTCCATGCCGCAACCAGAGTCGGATATGGACAACATCACATACTGCCCCGGCTGAACGGGCTCATGGCCACGTTGATAGGTCTCATCAAGTTCCACATCACAAGTCTCGATCGTGATCTGACCCCCATCAGGCATCGCGTCTCGCGCATTCACGACAAGGTTCATCAGGACCTGTTCCAGCTGCCCGACATCGGCTTTGATGCTACCCAGCGGTATCCCCGGCTTTACAATGATCTCGACATCGTCGCCGACCAGTCTTCGCAGCATATCCCCCATATTCTCGACAATCGCATTCACGCCGATAATTCTTGGATAAAAAATCTGCTGCCGGCTGAAGGCCAGCAGCTGCTTGGTAAGCGATGCCGCCCGGCCGGCCGCCGCCTTAATGCGCACGAGGTCCTTGGCGACTGGGTGCTCAGACTCCAGTTTATCGAGCGAAAGCTCGCTGTAACCCGCGATCACGGCGAGAAGATTGTTGAAGTCGTGCGCCACGCCCCCAGCGAGGCGTCCCACAGCCTCCATTTTCTGGGCCTGGCGGTACTGTGCCTCCAGTTGCTTCTTCTGTGTGACATCCTGCTTAATGCCGATAAAGTTTGTAATTTGCCCAGAGGGTGAACGCACGGGCGTGATGGTCGTTTCTTCCGTGTACAGGGAGCCGTCCTTCTTTCGGTTCCTGATTTCTCCCCGCCACACTTGACCAGACTTGATGGTCGACCACAAACTTGTGTAGAAGGAGTGATCGTGCTCGAAGGACTTCAACATCCGGGGATTCTGTCCGATGCTCTCCTCCGGCCGATATCCAGTGAGTTCAGTGAAGGCTGGATTGACCCATAGAATGGTGCCCTCGCGGTCTGTGATTATGATCGCGTTGGCAGCCGCTCTAAGCGCAGCAGTCTGAAGGTTAAGCTGCTCCTCCGCCTGCTTGCGCTCTTCGATTTCACCCGTGAGCCGCTGGTTCGCGTCGGCAAGTTCGCTAGTCCGGTGCATGACTCTTTGCTCTAGCTCCACGTTCAGCTTGCTAGCTTGCTGTTCCGCCCGGATGCGAGCCTTCATCTCCTGGACCATGTTGCGTGTCACCATCATGGCAATCGAGACGGCGGCGATACCGGCAAGTACGATCAGCAACAATACAAAGCGGCGAGTTGTAACGTTGTGCACCCTGCTCTGTCCGGCTGCTACGTCCAGTTGGTCCATCTGAAATTGGAAAAAATCGTTCCATGCGGCGTGGTACTTGAATAACGCTGGCAGAACTTCCTCAACCATGACGGCCGCAGCCGCATCACGCTGGCCTTCATCAATGAGCAAATGCAGCGTCCTCAGGTAGCTCTCGATGTATGTGGTTCTCAGCTGCTTGACTGTGGCCAACAGCTGCCTCTCATGGTCTGTTTCACACCGGCTCTCGATTTGCGCAATTAATTCCGAGATTCGCTTGGTGTTCTCGGCCCTCTCGGAGAGGAGCGGGTCAATCTGGTTGCTATCCCTGAGAAGAAGGATTTCCATTGTGATACGACTGTTGCGATTGGAATACCCTAATGCGTCTCGTGTTAGCCGCAGTTTCGTCCAGTGCTTGCCGAGTATCTCGTTGAAGTTCGCGCTGATTTGGTCCATTCGGCTGAGCCCCAAGTACCCCACACCCATCAAGATGCTAACGAGGACGCCGAACGCAATTCCCAGTCTGATTCCGATTTGTCTACTCTTCACGATACTTCTCTCAGGCACGAAACTTGCCTCCCTCGTTGTCCCGTCGGAAGAACTGGGAAAATGTCAGAGGCCTGTCAGCAGAATGTTCTGACAACCTTGGCGCAGACGTGACATACCACGAAGCTAGCACTGCAGGGGGTAACGATCCATTACCTGTTAGTAAAGAATAGTATCCAGAGGTTTAGGGCTGCTTTGGAATCGGAATCTCTAATTTCTCGGCCATCCTGACCAGGTCAGCTAAGGAGCGCGCTCCCATCTTTCGCATGAGTTGGCTGCGATGGACCTTGACTGTTGCTTCGCTGGCTCCAATGACGTCGGCTATTTGTTTGTTCAGCAAACCGGAAACCACCAGGGGCAGGACTTCTCGCTCGCGCGGGGTCAGCGATTGCAGTCGCTCCCGCAGGGTCGCAACTTCCGCTTCCCGCTCGCGGCTGGCGCGGTCTCGCTCGAGCGCGATGTGAATGGCATCCAGCAGGTCCTGGTCACGAAACGGTTTGGGCAGGAACTCGACGGCTCCCGCCTTCATCGCCTGTACCGACATCGGAATATCCCCATGGGCAGTGATAAAGATGATCGGAATGTGAATGTTGGTTTCCGTCAGTTCACGCTGGAAATCCAGCCCACTTTTCCCGGCAACCGAACGTCGAGGACCAGACAACTCGGCGCATCCCGCCGCTGGCTTTGGAGGAATTCGCGGGCCGAGCCGAACACCTCGACCTGCAGACCCATCGAGCGGATCAGTCTCCGGAGCGCATCGCGGACTTCCGCGTGGTCATCGACGACGTATACGATGCTAGGCGGCTCGCTCATCGGATGCCCTCGGCAAGGTGAATTGGAAAACTGCCCCGTATGAAGACCCGGAACTGGCTCACAAACGGCCTCCGTGAGCTTCCACGATGGAGCGGCCGATGGACAGGCCCATTCCAATGCCCAGGGGCTTGGTGGTAAAGAATGGTTCGAACATGCGGTCCATTAGCTCCGAATCGATTCCTGTCCCGGAATCCTGCACCTGAACCAGCACCCCATCCGGGTGCAGCGCCGACTTGATGAGCAGCTTCCGCGGCCGCCCGGTAATCGTGGTCATGGCCTCGATTGCGTTCATGACCAGGTTCAGCATGACCTGCTGCAACTGAACCCGATCGCCCATCGCCGCGGGAACATCGTTGGCCAGTTCCGTTTCCACCGTAATACCGCCTCTCAGAACTTCGTGTTCGGCCAGCGCCAACACCTCCCGGATGATTTCATTCACATCAAGCTGCGCCATTTGCGGTGGCGCTTTCTGCAGCAGCCGGCGAATTCTCGCGAGCACCTCACTGGCACGATTCGCCTCTGCAGCCGTATGGGCTACCGCTTCCCGCGCCTCCTCCAGATTGGGTGGTTGCAGACCAAGCCAGCGCAGAGAGGCACTGCTATTGGCGACGACCGCCGCCAGCGGCTGGTTGATCTCATGGGCGATGGATGACGTCAAGATTCCCACAGTCGCGATGCGGGTTACACGGGCCAGCTCGGCCTGCAACCGCCGCAGGGCAGCTTCTGCCTGCTTGCGGTCGGTGACGTCCTGCAAAATACAGGCTACCCGGTCCACGCCCTTGGGACCTTCGATGGGAAAGTAGGAAATGAACAAATCCCGCTCACCAAGATGGGGATACGTATATCGTAGTCCGTATGCGACCACCTTGCCCTGAAAACACTCATCCAGTTTCGCTTTGGCCACCGACTCAAAAACGCCCGGGTTCACTACTTCTGGGATCAGTCGCCCGATCAGCTGCTCTGCCGCCAGGTTGCGAAACTTGAGGTATGCACGATTGGCCAGCACGAAGCGGTATTCCCGGTCAACTACGACGATCATCTCCTCCACGCCTTCCACTACTTTTTCGTATTCTCGCAGCCTTTCCGCCGCCTGCTTCCGTTCCCGGATGTCGTGAGCGATGGCCTCGATGGCCGGCGACCCTTTCCAGGTAATGGGGATCGCAGCCGATTCTATGTCCACCGATGAACCATCGAAAGCGACAACAACATGCTCCATCGGGGGAGACGCAAGTCCTGTCTGGTAACAGTCCGCCATCCGACGCCTTATGGATGCCAGGGAACCGGGATGAATAAATTCGGAAAGGTCTTTGCCGACGATCTGTTCCGGCTGTTGCGCTCCCAGCAGTTTCACGCCGAAGGGATTGACAAAAACGATTCTGTCGTCGCTGACGACAAAAATTGCGTCGGGGAGCGCCTCCACCAGCTTTCGAAATCTCTCTTCGCTCTCCACGAGTGCATCGTTGGCGAGGGTAAGCTGGCTAGTACGTTCGACAACGCGGCGCTCCAACTCCTGGTTGACCCGCTCGGCCTCCACACTGGCACGCCTGTCCACAGACGATGTCCCCATGGCGGCCACGAGCACGATTAGGGTCACAATACCGATTGCATTGTTGCCCACCGCAGAGATGTTCACAGCATGCGTAAGATCTGGAGACGCGGCGGGTATGAAACTTGCGGCGGCCATGCCGGTGTAATGCATCGCGGAGACGGCGGCTCCCATCACTGCGGCGCTGCCAAGCCTTCGTGGAACGGTCCATCTCGTCTCCTCTCGTAGACCGAATGCCATCAACAGCGCGATTAGAGAAAACAAGGCTGCGAGCACGATGGAAACGGTCACCAGAAGGGGAGAAAACCTGGTGATGGCGGGCAATCTCATGGCGGCCATGCTGATGTAATGCAGGCCGGCGATGCCCGCGCCCATAACATACGCTGCCAATCACGGCCTCACGCCAACCCATTTCCTGTCGGCTTGGCACATACAGCGCGACCGCAGAAGCGAGGATGGCCACCAGGAGCGACGTCAGAACTGTCGGCCAGTGATACCCAACGGCGACGGGCAAGTGAAAGGCCAGCATTCCCTTGAAGTGCATCGTCCAGATGCCGGTGCCCATCGCGATGGCGCCACCGCTCAACCAAGCCAGGCGAACCCGGCTGCGGGCCGCGGTTACGCGCCCCGTAAGGTCGAGCGCGGCATACGACGCGGCGATGGCGATCAACACTGACCGCGCCACTTCGCCGTAGTCGTACGAGCCGGTCATGGCCGCGTGTAGAGAGATCATCACAAAGGATCTCCTTCGCTAGCTTGGGGACCCCGACTCTCCAGAGATTCTGAAGAGTCGCCATACATGACCTGACCGAGACCAGATACTAATTACGGCTCTAATCCTACATCACAACAGGATGGGAAGTCGGTAATTTGTGTCACAAGGCGCGCAGGTATCGGACGCTACTTCTTCTGGACTGGTGCGGGAAAATACGGCAGCGCCTGTCCATTGACGATAGCCCGCGGATTGTCGTCCACCAGCGCAAGTGCCACTTCCTTGCCACAATGCTCCGCAGCCGCATCGCGACCCTCAGAAAGTATCGGCACACGATGCTTCGTGTCATGCGCGTCGGTAGCCAGAATGTGAACCGCCTCTCGTTTGAGCAGCCAAGTTGCTGTCCGCCACGCGGTTTCGCCCCAGCGTCCGGTCAGGGCTGAAGCCGTGACCTGCACCGAGCAACCCATCTCCACCCACCGCAACATCCGCTCCGGAGTCCGCTGCAGAATCGGATTGCGCTCGGGATGCGTGACCACGGGTGTGATCCCGATCTCGATCAGCTTCGCCAGGCTGTCTTCAATCTGCGGAGGAATGCTGTAGTTGCTGGGTTCGACGAGCAGGTAGCGGCCGCCCTCGATGAGATACCGTTCTGGAGTTGCCATCACCGCTTCCAGGTTTTCAAAAGAAAGGTGGAAATCGCAACCCAGGCTGAGGCGCGGAGTTTCGCCGACCCGTTGCCGCAGGTAATCGAGTATCTGGGCCAGGTATTCACGATCGTAAGGATAGCGATGGTTGGCGTGCGGCGTGGCCACGATGTGTTCAATGCCATCGGCGGCCGCCATGCGGCACATCTCCTCCGACATCTCCCACGACTTGGGGCCGTCGTCCACTTCGGCAAGGATGTGACAGTGGATGTCGATCATGGGAGAACCAGCTTTTGGCTAGTAGCTCTCAGCTATCAGCTTTCAGCTTCTAACTTGCAATGATACAGGTTAGTGGATCGGATCTTGAAGGTTGGTAGAGCTAAGAGCCAAAGCTAGGAGCCAGAAGCTAGAAGCCGAGAGCCGAGAGCTGAAAGCTGTTTTCCTACTTCATCACCCCGCGCTGGGCGATGCCGATATTGTCGCGGGTGGTGTTCTTCACCAGATACATCATTTCGTCAGCCTGGCGGATGATGTCGTGCGGACTCTTGGCGTCGTGCGGATAGGTCGCCACGCCCATCGAAGCGCGGATATTCAGATTAAGTCCTTCGTCCCGGCAGAAGGTGCTGGTGCGCAGGCTGTCGCGCAAACGTTTGGCCACTACCAGTGCCGAATCTTTGCCAGTCTGCGGCAGCAGCACCACAAATTCATCGCCACCGTATCGAAAAGCGTAATCGATCAAGCGCAACTGCGCCTTGATCAGGTATCCGATCTCAGCCAGTAGCTTGCTTCCGATCAGGTGTCCGTAAGTGTCGTTGACCTGCTTGAAGTGGTCGAGGTCGATGAACAGCACGGTGAATTCATAGCCGAAACGCGCCGAGCGGTAGACCTCGGTCTCCAGAGTTTTGTAGAGATGCCGGGCATTGAACAACCCGGTGCAATCATCGGTGATGGTGAGTTCCTGGATCTTCTCGACGGCGCGGGCGTTTTCAATGGCGATGGCGGCATAGTCGCAGAGCGACTGGAGAAAATAGACCTCCTGGTCGCTGAAATGTTTCATGTCCACATTCACCAGTTGAATGACGCCCAAAACCCGCAACCGGGAGCGCAGCGGAAAACAGATGATAGAGCGAGTCTCCCAGCGGGTCATCTCGTCAATGCGCTTGGCGAAACGGGGATCGGTGTAAACGTCGGGCACAACCAACCGCTCGCCGTGTTTGGCGACGTAGCCGGCGATACCTTCGCCCACTTTCAGGCGGACATTCTTCAGCGCCTCAGAGGCGGTCCCGACCGCAATCGCAAAATAGAGATCGTCGCGTTCTTCATCCACCATGAGCAGCGACCAGGTGTCGGGACGGAAGTACTCCGCCATCTTCTCCATGATGGTTTGCAGGATGGAGTCCAGGTCGAGGGACGAGGTCAAAGCCTTGGCCACATCGTGGAAGATGGCCAATTCCTGGGTTTGCCGGCTACGATCGGCCTCAGCGGCCTTGGTCATGCCAACCTCAAGAGTGGGAAGCAAGTCCTAGAATTATATGCGCTTGGCGGGAGGCCAGAAAAGAAACGTTGGTAACAGGTTACCCACGAAGGCACGTGGCAAAGGGCCGATTGGCGCGGGTTTGGACGTAGTTTGCAGCGGTTACCGGGCGGGCTTGGTGGCCCACCAGTCAAACACTCCCCTTGGTTGTCATCCTGAGGGCCCGCGCTTTTCTTCGCGGGCCGAAGGATCTCAGTCTCCACGACTCCCGACGGGTTCCCCACTCAAGCCCGGCCTTGGCTTGAGCGGGATGTCACCTCACATCACCACCGCCTCCACCGGACGCCGCGGGCTGGCATTTGCCGCCAAACTGGGATAGCCCATATAGAAAACAAACGTGGGCTGCCAGGTCGGATCACCGGTGATCTCGTTGAGCATCGCCAGCCGCGAGGCCGGGTTACCCAGCGCCCGCTCATGGTCCACCATTTCCACGGCCTCGTTGCAGGGCCGGCCGGCAATTCCTCGAGCGGTTGCGAAGAGATGCGCGCGCTGCCAGAGTCGGCCCGCCTTCAAGCACTGTTCCTGATCGTAACGATCTCGCACGGCAATGAAGCCGATCAGTGGTGCGCTGAGCATCAACTGCGAATAGGTATCTTTCGCGGTGCGCGACGCAGCCCTTGCCAGCATCCATAGCGGCATCATCTTGGCAATCGCGGCCGCGATGGGCGGCAGCCCGATGGCATCGAGAGTCAGGCCGTCGCGATACTTCTGAACAGAACTCCATGGCGTGCGCACCCACCGGTCGCTGCCTTGCTCCACGTTCGGATCGGAATAGATCTCGTGATTGGCGGCGGAACTTATTTGCGCAATCTTCTTGCGCACGCTCTCATCGCCGAAAAAGAAACAACTTCACATCCGCGTCGTCGCCGGGCAGACGGCTGAGCTCGTCGATGAAATCCCGTGGAAGCGGTTTGTGCGGATCGTAAGCACTGCGATTGGTATGCCGCCGCGGGATGGCGTTGTAGAGTTCGCTTTCTTCCCGGTTTCCAGGCGCGAGATCCACGCGGGCCAAAAGCTGTGGCTTGGGTTCAGCGGGAATCGGGCCGAGTTTTCCCGGCAGCAGCGTCACCATAGCTGCATAGCCGTTGGCAGGAGCAGCCAGCAATAGATTCTCCAGAGCGCAACCCATGCCGATGTGTTCTTCCCGCAGATAAGCATCGAGAGCGCCAACGTTTCTCTGGGTGTCGATGTGCAGCTCGATCGAGGAGTTCGTAACTTTGAACAGCCAAGGCTGTGTGTTGTGCGGGCTGGCGGCAAGAATCGCGGCGCGCACCAGCGCAAGCGGGCCTTCGTTGGTGGCATTGCGCCAATCTCTCCACGGCTCGTAAGCCGGTCCTTCACCAACGCTGAAGACACCTTGATCAAAGGCACGCCACACGCCTCCACCCACAACCACCACGCTTACAACTCCCGCGCCTTTGAGGAACGATCTGCGTTGCATGGACTCTCTCCTGATCCGGTCTCGGGCGCTACAGCACGACTGATACTGTACGTCGGTTTGGGCGCTGATTCGCCCCAGCCGCGCTCAATCGCTTAACATATATTAGACGTAGCAACCAGACTTCAAGCTAGCGGGAGAACCGTGCCCTCATTCGGCGCGAAGTTGAAGCAGGAGCGCGAGCAGCGTGGCGTCACGCTGGACGAAATCTCCAGTTCCACCAAGATTGGCACGCGCATGCTCCATGCCCTGGAAGAAGACCACTTCGACCAGCTTCCCGGCGGAATCTTCAACAAAGGGTTTATTCGCGCCTACGCGCGCTGCCTCGGCATTGATGAAGAGCAAGCTATTGCCGATTATCTTGTCGCCAGCGGAACCGGCGAGCCGCAAACTCAAGCCGAGGCCAGCCCTGCGGCCGCTGCCATCGCACAACGGATCGAAACCGAGACCGGCCCAGCGCATAATCTTCCCTGGGGCTTGCTTGCTGTCTTGCTGTTGGTGATCGCGCTGGGTTTCGCAGCCTGGGGTTTCTACTCACGTGGAGTGGGCAAGATTGGCCGCTCTGCCATGCACGCGAGCAGCGCGCCGCAGTCCTCGATAGGCGTCCCGGGCGAAGCTCGCAGCGTTCCCTCCGGCAGTGCGCAGCATGCCCCCACTGCGATCTCGGCGCCGAGAGTCAGCAGCGTGTCAGCAACCGTTTCCGCGAAAACTGCCCCAGTCTCATCCGCGCCGCTGGTGCTCCGAATCAGCCTGCGCCAGGACTCCTGGATTTCCATCACCGCGGACGGACACGAATCCACCCGTGGGACTTTGACCGCGCCCGCAGAAAGGGCGGTGCAGGCGAGGAAGGAGATCGTGGTAAAAGCCGGAAACTCCGGTGCCGTCGATTATGAGTTCAACGGAAAGAAGGTCCCAGCTCAGGGAGTTGACGGACAAGTGCAAACGATTGTCTTCGACTCGACCGGCTGGCGTGTGGAAACAACTTCGTTCACTCCCGCCGCCACTGCGCCGCAGCCGTGACTAATTCCCCATTTAGTCCCGTTATTTGCCGCCTGCCCGGTTCGGCATTCCGCTCGCTGCGGCTGCTCACCTGTCACCCCAAAACGATTGCGCCGGTCACCCTTCTCTGATAGCTTTTTAAAGACCCCGGAGTTCACATAATTTTGCGGCCATTGTGTTCCGATCGTTCCTGCCGGAAGTAACGCCGCCTGGCTGAAGGAGAGACGCTTTGTCACATAAAAATCGCTATCTGTTCACATCCGAATCCGTAACCGAAGGCCATCCCGATAAGATCGCCGACCAGATTTCCGACGCTATCCTCGATGCCTGCCTGGCCGACGATCCCGCCAGCCGCGTCGCCTGCGAGACCCTGACCGCGACCGGACTGGTCGTCATTGCCGGCGAAATCACGACCAAGGCTTATGTGGACTTCCAGACTCTGGTCCGCGGCACCGTCGCCTCGATTGGTTACGACAATGCCCTGTACGGTTTCGATGCCAATACCTGCGCTGTGATCTCGAGTATCAACAAGCAGTCCGGCGACATTGCCATGGGTGTGGACACCGGCGGCGCCGGCGACCAGGGCATGATGTTCGGCTATGCCTGCAACGAAACTCCTGAGCTGATGCCTATGCCGATTTCGCTGGCGCACAAGCTCACCATGCGGCTGGCCGAAGTTCGCAAGCACGGCAAACTCCCCTACCTCCGGCCTGACGGCAAATCTCAAGTCACAGTCGAATACGATGAGCATCGCAAGCCGGTGCGCGTCGATGCGGTGGTGATTTCCACCCAGCACGCCGAAACGGTCCAGAACGACGAACTGCGCAGCGACATTCTGAAGCACGTCATCCAGCACACGATTCCAGCCAACCTGCTCGACGAAGACACCAAGTACCACATCAATCCGACCGGCCGCTTCGTGATCGGCGGGCCGATGGGCGATACCGGCCTGACGGGACGAAAAATCATCGTCGATACCTATGGCGGCATGGGCCGCCACGGCGGCGGATGTTTCAGCGGAAAGGATCCGACCAAGGTGGACCGCTCGGCGGCCTACATGGCGCGTCATATCGCAAAGAACGTCGTGGCCGCCGGCCTGGCGGACCGCTGCGAGGTGCAACTCGCCTATGCCATCGGCATTGCCGAACCGGTAAGCATTCTGGTAGACACCTTCGGAACCGGCAAAGTGGAAACCGCGGTGATTCAGGAATTGATCCGCGCGCACTTCAAGCTGACACCCAAAGGAATCATTGAATCGCTGAAGCTGCGCCGGCCGATCTATTGCAAGACCGCAGCCTACGGACATTTCGGCCGCAACGATCCTGATTTCACCTGGGAATCGACGCATAGTGCATCCCGCCTGGCTAGCGAGGCTGGTTTGCGAGAGCCGGCCGCGCATGGAGTGAAGAAATAGCTTTCATTGTTGTCATCCCGAACGAAGTGAGGGATCTGCAGTTCTGAAATTCAGCAACCAGGTTCCTCGTCGCTCTCCCCCCGAGTGACAAGAAACGTATAATTCTAACTATGCATTCAGCGCCACAGGAGAAGTATGGCAACTACACCGACGCAAGCACGTTGTGACATCAAGGGCATCGAATTTGCCGATCTTGGCAAGAAGCGCATCGAATGGGCCAACCAGTCGATGAAAGTGCTGCAGATCATTCGCAAGGAATTCATCAAGAACCAGCCGCTGCAGGGCATCCGCATCTCCGCGTGTTTGCATGTGACCGCGGAGACGGCCAACCTGGCCATCACGCTGCGAGACGGCGGAGCGGACGTGGTGTTGTGCGCCTCGAATCCGCTTTCTACGCAGGACGACGTCGCCGCCAGCCTGGTGCGCGACCACGGCATCTCGGTATTTGCCGTCAAGGGTGAGGACAACGACACCTACTACAGCCACATTCTCGCCGCCATCGATCACAAGCCGCACATCACCATGGACGATGGCGCGGACCTGGTCACCACTCTGCACACCAAGCGGCAGGATGCGCTGGACGGCGTGATCGGCGGCACAGAAGAAACCACCACGGGCGTAATCCGGCTGCGTGCCATGGCAAAAGAGGGCATGTTGCGTTTCCCCATCGTCGCCGTGAACGACGCCGACACCAAACATTTCTTCGACAACCGTTACGGCACCGGACAATCCACGATTGACGGCATCATCCGCGCAACCAATTTTTTGTTGGCAGGATCGAAGTTCGTGGTTGCCGGCTACGGCTGGTGCGGACGCGGACTGGCCAGCCGTGCGCGGGGCGCCGGCGCCGAGGTCCTTGTGACCGAAGTCGATCCGACGAAGGCGCTGGAAGCGGTGATGGACGGTTTCCGCGTCATGTCGATGCACGAAGCCGCCAAAATTGGCGATGTTTTCTGCACCGTCACTGGCAACAAGAGCGTGCTGACCAAAGATCATTTTGAAGTGATGAAAGATGGCGCCATCATTTCCAACTCGGGCCACTTCAACGTGGAAATCGACATTCCGGCGCTCGAGAAAATGTCGTCTTCCAAGCGCACCACGCGCAACTTTGTGGAAGAGTATTCCCTGAAAGATGGGCGCAAGATCAACCTGCTGGGCGAAGGCCGGCTCATCAACTTGGCCGCGGCCGAAGGACATCCGCCGTCGGTGATGGACATGAGCTTTGCCGATCAGGCGCTGTCGCTCGAGTTCCTGGTGAAGAATGCCAGGACGCTGGAAAAGAAAGTTTACAAAGTGCCGGATGACCTGGACAAACGCGTGGCGAAGCTGAAGCTCGAATCCATGGGCATCAAGATCGACCGCCTGACCCCGGAGCAGGAAGAGTATCTAGCGGGATGGAGTGAGGGAACGTAGGTTTTAGCACTCAGCACTCAGCCATGACGGGGCGGCGGAAGCCGCCCCGTTTCCTTTTGGGGCGTGTTCACCACAGAGGTACCGAGTAAGGCTGCCTCGAATTACGGCCACATTTGGGCTCCGTGCAGAATACGAAGAATTTCTATCGAGGCTCCTCCGAGGCGGTAGACGACGAGGTATGGCAAATCGGTTAGAACGAGCGCGGGTGCCGGACTTGCGGCCGGTTCGTCCCTGCTCTGGGAACTGCGTCAGCCCTCCAATTCGCTCGCTGATGGACAGGGCGATGCGGCGGGCAGTGGCGCTGCTGCCGTGCTTTTCGAGATAGTCGGTGATTTGGGTAAGGTCGCGGGCAGCGGGTTCGGTCCAACGAATGCGCATTCAGCCCGGATACCGGCGTTCGATGCGCCTTCTGACTTCGTCGTGGTCGACGAGCTCGCCGCGATCGGCGGCAGCGATGCCCTTCTCAACTTCACGGATAAACCACTCGTCATAGTTGACCATGCGCTGCACGGCTTCAACCACGAGCGCTTCGCTATCACGGCCCTGCTGGGAGGCAAGCTGAGCAAGCTTCGCTTGCAGGTCGGGACTCAGATGTACTTCCATGAGGTATAGGGTAGGGTTCGCAGGACGGAGTGTCAATGGACCACGGAAACACGGAGGCAAGGAGTAAGGTGGGGCAATGATTGACAAGTGTTAAGCTACAGCCTACGGCTAGGAAACCGTTGGAGCAAACGCATGCCTATGAAGAACCCGCCCCATCCTGGGGATTTCATCCGGACGGAAATCATCGAACCGGCTGGCCTTTGATTTGTCTTGCGACACGTCTTTCGACTCCAACCAAATTGTCATCCCGAGAGGAGCAGGACGAGTGGCGCAGCCAGTCGTTCTGCGGAGTCGAGGGACCAGCTGTTCGATGTCGTCGGCGCAAATACATGGATGCCTTGTCGGCGGAGAGGGAAAGCCTGCGCTTCATCAGGATGACAAGTCGTGGTCGACGGCGAATCCTCTAGACTTTGCCCCGCTCTCGACTCGCTGCTGCGACTTTCAAGACGCGCCTAGCGATGCTTAGATCCCAGCCATACTTATGAACCAGATCGCTTTCGGAGGTACTCGGATCTGTGCGTATCAGACATAGCAAGGCGACGAATTCGGGGGTCACAGCCCAGCCGCCACGGTCGCCCGCAGCGCTTACCAGGGCCGCAAAATATGTGTGGGCATCCTTGGCTTCCGACTTCAGTACAGTATCGAGATCATGCACCGTAGCAAGACCTTGCGCCTTTGCACGCGCTATCAGATGTGATTGCGTTTCCCCGCTCGTGTCATCGAGGGCGGTCGCGTTTTTCGCATCCTCGAATCCAGACTGCAGCGCCATTTGCATCAGCTGCTTCAGCACTCGCGACGACTTGGCATAGACAGAGTAGCTCACGCCGTCGAGCTCAGGGCTGTCGCTTGCTCCAGTTTCGAGCCGTCTGCCGGCGTCTTGGCGCAGATCCTCCTGCCCCTCCTTAAGTTTGTCGAAGTCCTCATCCGCAAGCTCCAATAGAGCCGAAAGTCGGAACAGCGTTCTTTTCTGTTCTGTGGGGACATCTTCATCCCGCTTGTACCTGAGGGCATGGTCAATGGCGGCCCATGCGTGCTCGAGGACCGTGCGAACCTGGATCTCCGCGAATAGGCCAGCAAATCGCTTCCATTCCGCAAGCGTATTGCGCGTGGGACTCAGTTGCCCCACAAAGTGTCGAGAACGGTAGCCGAACTCTGCCGGGGCCAGTAATTTCGCTTTGTCAACCGTGTGTTGCGGGGCGAGCGTGAACTCCCGTTCGATAAGAGCACATACGCGCTTGACGTCGGATAGGGTATAGGTGATTACGCGAAGGCCGCACAAATCTGTGATGTCGGCGAGGCCATTGGTGTATCCTTTTTGATGGCCGAACCAGCTTCTCGGTCACGCTGCTGACCGTTTTGGCCCTGCGCTCAATTGCGTGGAACGGTACCTCGTCCTGTTTCAGCAACTCGTCTAAAAGATCCCTGAGCTTGTCCGCAAATTCAACGTACAGAGGCATCCGTGCGCTGTAGGCGGCGGATGCTTCTTCCACGAGACGCCTGCTCTTATTCTTTTTCATAAATGCTGGGCCCGGAGTAAACTGCGTTCCTCTACTTCAGCATCGGCGCGGTTCAAAGAATGCTGGGGGCCTTGCTTGGGGGATGCCAGACGTTACTCCTGGACGCCGTGGGGAGTCAAGCCAACTTTCCCTTCGCCTTTGACAAGCATCATCAGCCCTGGAGTACCCTACAGAGTCATTCCGGGGGGGCCAGTCTTTGCGACGCTCACCGTTCCTGATTGTCCTGGTTGCTCTGTTGTTGCGCTTGCTGGTTATTGGCGTTGGCCACACGTACCGAATTACGCCGCGCGGCGACCACTTTCAATTTGGATGGGAAGTGGGACGGATCGCCCGCTCCGTCGCGAGCGGGCAAGGATTCAGTTCGCCCACTGACCTTCCCACCGGCCCCACCGCCTGGATGGCGCCCTTTTACACCTACATTTTGGCCGCTGTCTTCAGGCTCTTCGGCGTTTACAGCGCGGCTTCAGCGTGGGCCATCCTCGCCTTCAATAGCGCTTGTGCCGCGCTTACTTGCCTTACGATTTACCGCATCGGAGAGCGAATCTACGGGGTCGCCGTCGCTCGCGGCGCAGCCTGGACCTGGGCCGTGTTTCCATACTTGATTTACTGGCCGGTGCGCGTGGTTTATGACACCAGCCTCAGCGCATTCCTGCTGAGCATGGCCTTGCTGCTCACGCTTCGCATGGCAGACTCGCCGCCACCTGCGCGCGCGTGGGCCGGGTTCGGGTTGCTCTGGGGAGTCATGATCCTGACCAATCCGGCGCTCATCACGCTGTTGCCCTGCTGCTTGCTTTGGTTGTGGTGGCGGAGCGCGCAACCTCGCCGCCAGATCTTAGGCGCAGTGTTGTGCATTGTTGTGGCTGTGCTCGTGGTCTCGCCGTGGATGGTGCGCAACTACGGCGTGTTTGGCAAGTTCGTTTTCGTGCGCGACAACCTCCCCATGGAGCTTTCTATGGGGAACAACAACGAGTCGGAGGGATTCTGGACACGCGAAGAGCATCCCGCCAACGATCGCCGCACCATGCAGAAATTCCAGCAACTCGGCGAAGTCCGCTACATGGGAGAAAGAGGCCAGGAATTCCGGGAGTTTGTAGGTGAGCATCCCGGCAAGTTCTTGTATTTCTCGTTGAAGCGGGCCATGTATTTTTGGATCTCCCCGCCGCAGGCGGCGATCGTCGCCGGATACGACTTGCAGGTTTCCCGCCACGTCAATTTCCTGCTCGAAGCTGCGTTCGCCTTTGCGGGACTGTGGTTGACCCTGCGTCGGCGCAAGCCGGAGGGATATTTGCTGGCGTGTTTTCTCCTGGTGTATCCGCTGCCTTACTACCTGGTCAGTCCATATCCGCGCTACAAGCACGTGATTGAGCCGGAGATGCTGCTGCTGATTGTCTATGTTTTGTGGGAGTCGCGCGGGATTCAGGTGCGGTGGCCGTGGAAAACCCCCACCCTAACGTCACAAAGAACGCTCCGTTAGGATGGGGCACCAACGTTGAAGTCTGACTTCAGACTAATCCAGCACGAAGATGTTCTTCTTCGCGCACATCTCCTTCAGGATTTTCGGCCACACCGTGACGCTGACTTCGCCGAGGTGTGCTTTCCTCAAGAGCTGCATCAACGTCCGCGATTGCCCGATTCCGCCACCAATCGAGAGTGGAATCTCGTTATTCAAGATCGCCTGGTGATAGGGCAGTTTGAGGAAGTCGAGTTGCTTAGACATCTCGAGCTGCTTTTTCAGGGTTTGCGCGGTAACGCGAATTCCCATCGAGGTCAGCTCATGGCGGCGCTTGGTCACGTGGTTCCAGACCAGGATGTCGCCATTCAATCCATGGGTCTCTTTGCCCGTCTGATCGTGTGTATCGGTGACCCAGTCGTCATAATCGGCGGCGCGCATCTCGTGCGGATAGCCGTCCTTCAATGGCCAGCCGATGCCGATGATGAAGACCGCAGGATAGCGCTGCAGGACCTCGGTCTCGCGCTGCTTGCGCGGCAGATCGGGGAACATGTCCAGAATCTCTTCCGCGTGGAGAAAAGTGAGCTCCTCGGGCAGATTAGGGTAGCGATAGTCGTTTAGCTGGGGAAAGAGCGACTGGGCGTACTTCTCGGCGCCGACGATCACTTTCCAGATCTTGCTGACGATGGTCTTCAGAAAACCCAGGTTGCGCTGCTCGGCGGTGATCACGCGCTCCCAGTCCCATTGGTCCACATATGCCGAGTGGTCATGGTCGAGGAAATAATCTTTGCGCACAGCCCGCATGTCGGTGCAAATGCCTTCGCCCACGCGGCAGTCGAACTGCTTGAGCGCGACCCGTTTCCACTTGGTGGCTGCCTGCACCACCTGCGCGTCGATGGGGTGCAGATTTCGGTCGTTCGAGATGTGGAACTGAATTGGCGTGCGGGAGCCGTCGCGATCCAGCATGTCATTGACGCCGCTTTCCACATCCACGATGAGCGGCACCTCGACCATCATCAGCCCAAGCTCGCGGCAGAGGTTGTCTTCGATGTAACGTTTCACGTGGAAAATGGCCTGCTGCGTTTCGCGCGGCGTCATCAGTGAGTGGTAGTCGCGGGGCAGGATTTTCTCCAGCTCCTTGTAATCGCCGATGCCCGGCCCGGCGAGGTCGGCTTTCTTATCCAGTACAAGAGTGCTCATGAAAATACTCTCCTTGGCAGACGGAGTCCTCCGTCGGCATACGATTGCCCAACTGCTTATTGGAATTCAGGGACGGGCAGGGGTCTGTGCGGTGGGTCACAGGGCAGGGTGAGGGGTGAAACTGAAAGTGGTCGCCAGAGATCGTGCAGACACAACGCCTTATAACGGCTTGCCCCCTCCCTGATCCACCACATAGACGCGGCCCGGAGCAGGCGTTTGAACCTGGTTCTTCTCAAAAGTCTCTTTGATGCGGCGCCGCAGTTCGCGGCTGACATCGTATTGTTTGTTGGGTCCAGTTTTCACGAGCATGAGGTATTCAGCTTCGCCATTGCCGACGCGATCGATGCCGGGCACCTGGATATCGGCGACAAGGTCGTTGGCAAATGCCGGGTCATGGCGGATATCGTCTCCCACCTGCTGCAGCAGTTTGATGATGCGGTCGCTGTTCTCGCTGTACGCCACAACGACGCGCAGCGTTAGCTGCGACCAGTCTCGCGTGGTGTTCGAGACAATGGTCACCTGACTGTTAGGCACAACGTGCACCGTGCCGTCGTCATTGCGCAACACGGTGTGACGCAGAATCATCTCCTCGACTGTGCCTTTGACCCCGGCAATGCGAACGCTGTCTCCGATGTCGTACTGGTTCTCGAGCAGAATGAAGAAGCCGTTGATGAAATCATGCACCAGGGTTTGCGCACCGAAGCCGATGGCCAGGCCGGCCACGCCCGCACTGGCCAGCAGCGGCCCGAGATTTAACCCCAGAAGTTGCAGTGTCTCCAGCACCGCAACGAAAATGATGATGAAGACGCCGACGCTGGTGATGACGCTGGCCAGCGTTCGCACCTGCTGGGCGCGCATCCCGGTGGGCATTCTGCGGGTTTGCAGCGCTGTCACCTGCCGGGTGATCAGGCGCAGCAGACGGATCAGCACGAACGAAACCACCACGATCAGGATGAGTTTGGGAGCGTCGTGGCGGAGGAAGACCATGGCGTCTTCTCGCCAGCCTCGCAGCAGTTCCGGAAGGTTGTGGGCTTCGGGCACCACAATTTGTTGGAGGAGACGATTCATGCTTCCCGGCGGATTATAGCAAGCGGCGCAGACGCTTGGAGTCCGGTGAGCGCCGTATAATTTCCGTTTGGAGGCGACTATGCGTTTCAAATCTCTGGCGGAACGGTTGCTGCTGTTCACTGCGCTGCTGATGGCGTTCACCTTCACTGCGGGCGCGCAAGACCGGCCCATGCCTCCCCCGCCTGCCGGGCTGCAATCTCCGGTTCCGGGCCAAAATCAGACTCACATCCCCCCGCAGCCGCCGCCGATACCGGATGAGATTAGGAAAGACATGGCCAAGCGAGCGAACGAAGAACGACAGGCGCAGCTCCGGCGTGATACCGAACATCTCTTCAAACTGGCCAGCGAACTGAAACAGTACGTTGACAAGACCAACGAAAACACGCTTTCGGTCGACGTGCTCAAGAAGGCCGACGAGATTGAAAAGCTCGCCCGCAGCGTAAAAGAGAAGATGAAAGGGAACTAAGCCAAGAGTCAAAACGACAAAAAGTCAAAAGGCCAGTCAGGGAGGTTCAAAGATTCACCCGCCGCGTGGCTTCGATCTGTTCGGGTATAATTGCAACCGGATTTCAATAAATCATGCCTCTTCCGCAGACCGAAGCTCCCGGACGATTGCAGGCTGAACTGATGTCGCGCGGTCTGCGCATGACCCGCCAGCGCCGCACCATCCTGAGCGTGGTCGAGACTGCCAAGCAGCATCTCGACGCCAGCCAGATTCTGCGGCGCGCTCGCAAGTCGGACCCGCATGTAGACCGCGTCACGGTGTACCGCACGCTCGGTCTCCTGAAACGCCAGGGCCTGATCGATGAACTCGACCTGATGCACATGCAGGGAGAAAAGCATTACTACGAACGGCGGCCACAACGCGACCACATCCACATGGCCTGCCTGCGTTGCGGCAAGATCGTGGAATTCGAAAGCGACCTGTTCGACCGGCTAAAAGGCCAGATCCAGCGTGACTGCCGCTTCCACATCGTGGTCAGCCGCCTGGAAGTTGGCGGCTACTGCGCCCAGTGCCGCAGGGCGTAACCAGCGTTCTCTTTGTTGCAACTGGTTGCAACCATCCTGAAACAGAAAATGACCTCGATAGCTTGACGCCCCGCTGCCTCGCTCTTACCATTGTCGAATCTCTTCATAGATGCAACTAAGTTGCAAGTATATGATATGAAAATATGGCCACTTGTACTCATATTGATTTTGGCGACAGTGGCATGTCGTGCGCAAGAGAGTCCCTACATCGTGACTTACGACCATTACCTGGAAGAGCCCGGCAATCTTGAGGTCGAATACTTTTCAACTTTTGGGACGCAGCGCGGCGGCAACGGCTTCCATGCTTTTTGGGGAGAGTTCGAATATGGCGCCAAGGCCTGGTGGACAACGGAGTTCTATGTAGACGGCCAGACCACCTTTGATGACAGCACCATCTTTACCGGGTTTCGCTGGGAAAACCGCTTTCGCCCGCTTCAACTGGAGCATTTCATCAATCCCGTGATCTACATCGAGTACGAGCAGATCAGCGAGGCCGACAAGATTATCAAGGAGGTCGAGGGCCACGACTTAGAATCCGATTTTCTGACGCCCAACGCTGTAGCCCGGCAGGGGCACAATCACGAACTTGAGTTCAAGTTGTTGCTCTCGAAGACGTTCAAAGGCTGGAATGTTGCGCTGAACCCGCTCGCGGCCAAGAACCTGTCGCTGTCCAATCCGTGGGAGTTTGGCTATGCCATTGGAGCCAGCCGTCCGCTGGCGCTCAAAGCGTCTTCGAACAACTGCAACCTCTGCCGGGAGAATTTCATCGCGGGAGTCGAAATGTACGGCGGGCTGGGCGACACCCGCAGTTTTGGGCTGGACAACACGTCGCACTACCTTGCGCCTGCAGTGGCTTGGAACCTGCCCTCCGGCTGGACCGTTCGTTTCTCGCCTGGATTCGGTTTGAACGACGACAGCCATCGCTTGCTCTTGCGTTGGGGCCTCTCCCGGGAGTTTCCCGGCTTTGGAGAAATGGTCGGCAGATTGTTCGGAGGGCACCAATGAGAGGAAAGTCTTGCCTCTCGACCGCGGCAGCCTGGGCTCTGCTAGGCCTGCTCGCGTTTAGCATGCCTTGCGCCAATGCGCAGATGGAACACTCAACGGACGAGCACGACCACCTCCATCACCACCACTACGCCCAGTTCGCGAAAGCGCCGCAGGACGCACGCACCAAGAGCAACCCACTTGCGCAAGATCCCGATGCTTCCATAGCCGGCAGGAAGCTGTTCGAACAGCATTGTGCGGAGTGCCACGGAGACCAGGCTGAGGGACGAAGAAAAGCGCCCAGTCTGCGAGCGCAAGAAGTGCAGGAAGCGACGCCGGGCACGCTCTTCTGGATATTGACGAACGGCGTCGTCCGCCGCGGCATGCCCGATTGGTCCAAGCTTCCGGAACCGGAGCGCTGGCAAATTGTCACGTTTCTAAAGACCCTAAAAACGAACTAACCGTGATGGCAGCGAAAGCACTGTTCAAGAATCCAGCTTGATGGGAAAAATGTGAAACACGTGAAGCATTTCCCAGGCCAGGAACACGAGCGACACAATCACCACGGCGACGGCAAGCATCTCGCCGTAATTCAGGCCGCGTCGTGGAGATTCGAAGCGCTTGGTGGCAAGGTTGAGAACGTTGATGGTGGAAAAGCCAAAAACCAGCGCGGCGAAGATGTCGTAAAAATTGTTCTCGTCCTTCAAATACTTGGCCGGACCTTGAAGTACGAACAGCGCCAGCGATTGCAGCCACAAGTGCGTCCCGGCGCGTGCGAGGGCGATGCTCAGGGGGAGGAGCATGGGAATTGCCGGTTGCTAAGCCATCGTAGCGAAGTTCGGGAGGGTTTTGAAGGGGCACGCCTTTCGGGCGCATTCGAGTTTGGCTCGGTGCGGCAGCGGCGACGGCTGAAAGCCGCGCCCTTTCAAATCAGTCAAGAAATGGCTGAGTTCCTGCCTGACGGCTCCGTTGCTCTCTCGCCAGCAGATCTAATCTGCCGCGGCGCGGGCGGCTTTTTCGGTTTCCGTACCGATCCTCATGCTGTAGAAGGAACGGTAAACGAAGACGTAGGAGATCACGAAAAATACCAATGCCAAGACATGGGTCAGCCCGGCGCCAGTTTGCGTCAGCTTCACCGCCAGTTCCACCGCCAGCAGTCCAAACAGGGTGGTGAACTTGATGACCGGGTTCAGAGCGACCGATGAAGTGTCTTTGAACGGATCACCGACGGTGTCGCCCACCACCGTCGCGGCGTGCAACTCGGTGCCCTTCTGGTTCAACTCCACTTCCACAATCTTTTTGGCATTGTCCCAGGCGCCACCGGCGTCAGCCATGAAAATGGCCTGATAAAGTCCAAAGGTGGCGATAGAAATGAGGTAGCCGATGAAGAAAAACGGCTCGATGAAAGCGAATGCCAAAGTAGCGAAGAACACCCCGATGAAGATATTCAGCATGCCTTTCTGGGCATATTTCGTGCAGATCTCGACCACCTTCTTGCTGTCGGTGACCGAGGCCTTCTCCACGCCTTCGAGCCGGATGTTGGCTTTGATGAATTCAACCGCGCGGTAAGCTCCTGTGCTCACCGCTTGCGTCGAAGCGCCAGTAAACCAGTAGATGATCGCGCCGCCGGTGATCAGGCCAAGCACGAACGGAGCATGCAGCAGTGAGAGCTTGTCCACGTTGGTCGTAAGGCCTTGCGTCAATGCCATGATGATGGAAAAAGTCATAGTGGTTGCGCCGACCACCGCCGTTCCGATCAGCACCGGCTTGGCGGTTGCTTTGAAGGTATTGCCAGCGCCATCGTTCGCTTCCAGCAGATACTTGGCCTGCTCGAAGTTCACATCGATGTTGAAATCTTTCTTGAGCTCGCCCTGAATTCCGGGCACTTGCTCAATCAGCGACAGCTCGTACACCGACTGCGCGTTGTCCGTCACCGGACCGTAGGAGTCCACTGCGATGGTCACCGGGCCCATGCCAAGGAAGCCGAAGGCCACCAGCCCAAAGGCAAACACCGGCGCCGCGATCATCAGATTGCCCAGGCCCAGATTGCTGACCTGGTACCCAATCGCCATCAAAAGCACCATCGTCAATCCCAGATAATAGGCAGAGAAATTGCCGGCGACGAATCCGGAAAGAATATCGAGCGATGCGCCGCCCTCTTGCGCCGATTTCACCACCTCTTTCACGTGCCGCGACTCGGTGGAGGTAAACACCTTGACCAACTCAGGAATCAGCGCGCCGGCCAGCGTGCCGCAGGAGATGATCGTGGCCAGCTTCCACCACTGTGAAGAATCTCCGCCCAGTTCCGGAATGATCGAATAGGAGATGATGTAGGTGAGAATGATCGACACCACCGACGTGATCCATACCAGCGAGGTCAGCGGTGATTCGAAGTTCATGACTTTCGCGTTGCTGTACTTTGCCTTGGCAATGGCGCCGTTGATGAAGTAAGCGGCCGCACTGGCCACCAGCATGGCGATGCGCATCACAAAGATCCAAACCAGCAACTGCACCTGCACCCGCGGATCTTTGACGCCGAGCAGGATGAACGTGATCAGCGCCACACCGGTCACACCGTAGGTTTCGAAGCCGTCGGCACTCGGCCCGACGGAGTCGCCGGCGTTGTCGCCAGTGCAATCCGCAATCACGCCGGGGTTGCGCGCGTCGTCTTCCTTGATTTTGAAGACGATCTTCATCAGGTCGGAGCCGATGTCGGCAATCTTGGTAAAGATGCCGCCGGCAATACGAAGGGCCGCGGCCCCCAGCGACTCTCCAATGGCAAAGCCAATAAAGCAGGGGCCGGCGTAATCGCCGGGCACAAACAGCAGAATGATCAGCATCATCAAGAGTTCGACGCTGATCAGCATCATGCCAATGCTCATTCCCGCTTCGAGCGGAATGTGAGAGATGGGATACGGCTTGCCCCGCAATCCGGCGAACGCCGTCCGCGAATTGGCAAAAGTGTTAACGCGGATGCCGAACCAGGCGACACCATAGCTTCCCGCCATGCCGATAATGCTGAACAGCACGATGATCGGCAGCGTGATGCCAACCGGGGCCACTGGCGCGAGCCATCCGAAGTAGAGAACAATCGCGGCTGCGACGAAGACCCATAGCAGCAGCAGGAACTTTCCCTGGGTGATCAGGTAGGTCTTGCAGGTCTCATAGATCAGCTCGGAAATCTCGAGCATGGAACGATGCACCGGCAGGTTCTTGAGCCGGACATAAATCGTCATGCCGAAGCCCAGGCCAAAGATGCAGAACAAGATTCCGATCATGAGCAGGCTGTGACCGTTCATGCCGAGGAAACTCACCTGCGAAAGATCAGGAAGCTTCAAGGCTGCTTCGCCGCCGCCTTCGCTCGAGGGCTGGGCCCAGGCGGTGGATCCGCCGAGCAGGAGAACGGTGACAGCGATTAACTTCAACCAACGGCACCCTTGGGATAAGGCTCGCGCGGATGAGATGCGCATGGGAAATCCTCCAATGATTGACGATTAGGATGACTTACGGGTTCAGATACCTCCTCCGGCGGACGCCCACCGCGCGCTCATTGGCGAGCGACGGGAGCATTGCCCGGAGTTCCGAACACGCTTCCACCGCAAGACTGGAACAGGGATGCTGAGTTTGGCCGCGTCGGATATTCACCGTGCTGTACTACCATGCACCAGCACGCGTGTCTGTGACAAGCAACCCGCCGGCAGAGGGCACGGCCTCGCCGGGCAAGGTCAGGCACAAGACCAATTTTTATAGCATTTTAGCGGGAGGGGGTCAACCCGGGGCGAAGCAAGAGTCGATAGTCTGTGCCATCGGGATTTCTGGCTATGGCTTCGGTTTCTCCTGCGGCTTCGCTTCCGGTCGCTGTTGTTCCTCGGTCCAGGGCGGAACCACGCCGTTGATGCGGGCGTAGGCAATGGACTGGCCCAGGTGTTCGGCGCCGTGGCGGATGATGAACAGCATGACTCCGCGATAAGTATTCTTCGCGCCGAACCAGTCGAGCTGTTTTTCGACGTCGGCATCCGGCATGTTCAGCACCGCGTTGCGCATGTGGCCGAAAGAGTTTTTCAGAGTTTCCATGACCTTTGCCTTCTCGGCCGTGGACTTGTCAAAGCCTTGTACCTTGAATCCGGGCGGTGGGGGCGTCCCGAAGACTTTTGGCAGGTTGTAGTTCGCCGCCGCCACGTGCATAAAGACCTCACTCACCGAACGCACACCCTCGGCGGGACGCCAGTTGAACTTCTCGGCCGGGATGGCCTGGGCCAACTGCAGGAATTTGTCTTCCTGGATTTTGAGTTCGTTCAGAAACTCCGCCCGCACACCGGAGGTTGGGGCAGCGGGAGCAACGTTCGCCGCAGACTTTCCCGCAGTCGCGCCTTGGGCCGACGCGAAAAGAGGCAAAAGTGCAGGCAACAGGAAAATGCTCAACCACACACCACAAGTTTTGTTTTCCATGCAACGCTCCTGATTCTTGACTACATGCCTGGCAGTTTCATCCCCGCCAGTTTGCGGGCGAAGCTGGCTTTGCCCATTTGCTTGAACATTTTGCGCATCTGGGCATATTGGCGCAGCAGGTTATTCACTTCCTGCACGGTGGTGCCGGAGCCGCGCGCGATGCGTTTGCGCCTGCTGCCGTTGATGACCTCGTGGTGGTCGCGCTCATGCGATGTCATCGAGTTGATGATCGCCTCCACGCGGTTGATCTGCTTCTCGTCGACTTTATCCGCGTGCTTCTGCAGGCCGGCGAACGGGCCGATGCTCGGCAACATGCCCATGATGCTCTGGATCGATCCCATTTTCTTGACCTGGCGCAACTGATCGCGGAAGTCCTCGAGCGAGAAGCCGTCACCCACCAGCGCCTTGGTGGCTATTTCCTGGGCGCGCTTCTTGTCCACATGCTGCTCGGCTTTTTCGATGAGCGAAAGAATATCGCCCATGCCCAGAATGCGCGACACGATGCGATCGGGATGGAACGGTTCGAGCGCGTCGTATTTTTCGCCGATTCCGATGAACTTGATGGGCTGGCCGGTCACCTGGCGGATGGAAAGTGCCGCGCCGCCGCGCGCGTCGCCGTCCATTTTGGTCAGAACGACTCCGGTGAGGGTGAGCTTTTTGTGGAACTCGTCGGCGGAGTTGACGGCGTCCTGGCCGGTCATGGCGTCGGCCACGAACAGAATTTCCTGCGGGTTGAGCAGCCGCTTCAGCGACTGCATCTCGTCCATCAATTGATCGTCGATGTGCAGGCGGCCGGCGGTGTCCACGATCAGAACGTCGCTGCCGGTGTTTATCGCCTCGCGGCGCGCTTCTTTGGCGAGGCGTTCGACGGAGGCCGTGTTGGCTTCAGCAACTCCGCCTTCGTAGAGGTTGGCCTTTACCGCCTGCGCCACGATCTTGAGCTGCTCACGCGCTGCCGGGCGGTACACGTCCACCGAAACCAGCAGCGGACGGTGGCCGCCGTTCTTGAGCCAGTGCGCCAGCTTGCCGGAAGTGGTGGTTTTGCCGGAACCCTGAAGCCCAGCCATCAGGACCACCGTCGGCGGCTGCGAGGCGAATTTCAGGCGGGCAGTGTCGCGGCCGAGGGTCTCGACCAGTTCATCGCGAAGAATCTTGATGACCTGCTCGCCCGGCGAAAGTGCCGTCATCACTTCCTGGCCGACTGCTTTGGCCTGGATGTGATCGATGAGCTGTTTGACGACCCTAAAGTTGACATCAGCTTCGAGCAGCGCGAGGCGGATTTCACGCAGTGCCTCCCCGATGTTTTCTTCATTCAGGACGGCCTGGCCGCGCAGGGTTTTGAAGGCGCGCTGGAGCTTTTCCTGGAGATTCTCGAACATGGCGAAGGTTTATTCTAACAGTCAGGAGCGACGCCATCTGGTACGGGGTTCGCGTCGCCCCTAGCCTCTCCCCCCGAAAATGTCATGTTGAGCGAAGTGATGACTTCCGCTTGCGGAAGTCATCGCGCAGAAGCCCGTAAGGTAGCAGCGGTGTATCCAGGAGTTTTCTACTGATTGCCAAAACCGGGGAATCGCTGTGCGCCCCGGAGAGAACGCCTCGCAAGTTCTCCAGTCAGCGCCGGCAAACGCGGGGTCCTTCGACTTCATGGGTGCTTCGCGTCGCGAAGCATCCACTGCGCTCAGGATGACATAGCTCTTCCAGCGAAGATTTCCTTTGCCGCAATCACCGTGTTGCAATGAATCGTTACTGTGTCCTCTACTTGCTGAGCATAGCCTCCGGCGTAGGTCACCATCACTGGGATATCACGCGCTCGCGCTACGCGGAATACGAGTTCGTCGCGGCGCTTCAACCCGTCAATGGTCAAAGCCAATCCTCCCAGTTGGTCTTCCTTGTAGGGGTCGGCGCCGGCGATGTAGCAGATCAACTCCGGCTCGAACTGGCGCAGTCCTGAGCTGAGCGCGTTATCCAGCCAGGCGAGATAATCGTCGTCCCCGATTTCGTCCGGCAGGTCCACATCGATCGACGACGGCGGCTTCCACGGCGGATAGTTGTTTTCCTGATGCAATGAGATGGTGAACACTTCGCCCGCATGGGCATTGCGCATCCTGGCCTGCGCGCCGGCAGTGGGAGCAGATCGCGACGGAAGCGGGCCGGCCGGAATTCTCGTCCCGGCAAAAATGGCTGCAGTCCCATTTCCGTGGTGGACGTCGCAATCCACGGTCATGGCGCGGGTAATCTTGTCGTCACGCTGCAGGCGGCGAATGGCCACCGCCACATCATGAATCATGCAAAAGCCCTCGCCGTGGTCGGGAAAGGCGTGATGGAATCCGCCGCCAATGTTAAACGCCACACGATCTTTCAAAGCATGCTCGGCAGCGAGGATCGAGCCGCCAGCCGCCAGCCAGAAAGCGCGCACCAGTTCCGGCGAGTAGGGAATCTCCATGGCGAGCTCTTCGTGTGCGGTGAGCGTGCCGGTCTTCAGTTTGTGCACATATTGAGGCGTGTGTACCAGGAGGATGTCCCGGTCGGAGGCTGGCTGCGGCGTGATGAAGTCGTGCGATTCGGCTACGCCGGTTTCCAGCAGCCGTTTGTGGATGCGCTGATACTTTTCCGCCGGAAAGACGTGCGCTCCGATCGGCAGGTAGTAGTCATCGCTGTAAACGAGCTTGAACGGCAGCATGGGGGGTGAATTTCCATGATACTCGTTTGATGGTGAAGACAGAGAGCGCTGATCCGACGGTATTGGGTCACCTAGATGGGAAGCGAGCCAAACGTGCGCCTATACGAACGAAGCAGATTCCTCACCGCTCAAGCGGATTCGGAATGACAAGTGGGTAAGGTTGGCAGTCGTTCGGGATGACAATTAAGCTTATGTCATAACGGCGGGAGCGCGGTCTTGTGTTGGATGCCCTCACCTTCGACGACGGTGTAAATGAAATCCGCGGGAACATCGTGCAGGGTTTCAACTTTGCCACTCGGCCACTTGATTTCCACTTCGTTCATCATCTTTTCTGCGCCCAAGCCAAAATGAAGGCGCGGGTCGTTTTGTGAAAGGTAGCTTCCGCCGCCGCGAATTTCGCTGAGTTGCGTCAATTTTCCGGCCTTGACGGTGAGCCGCGCGCCGATGGCCATCTTGTTGCTTTTCGTGCCGACCAGCTTGAACAGGACGCGATGATTCTGATTCTTGGTCTGGTTCAACAGCAGAGTCGGGGGGCCATCGACGTTGATCACCACAATGTCGATATTGCCATCGTTGTTGAGATCGCCGAACGCAGCCCCTCGTCGGGATTCAGCGGGAATGTCAGCCAGAACACTGGAAACATCTTCGAATGTTCCGTCGCGACGGTTACGGAATAACTGCATCGGTTGCCGATAGGGAGGCGCGCCCTTCACGGTATCCATTTGCGGATAAACGTGGCCGTTGGCGACAAACAGATCGAGCCAGCCATCGTTGTCCACGTCGATGAAACCTGTGCCCCAGCCAACCCACTCATAGGTTGGCCGGGCGAGTTTGGCTGCATAGCTGACATCGGAGAAGCCCTGGGCTCCAAGGTTGCGATATAGGGCGTCGGGCTGCTCGGTGAAGTTAGTCACGAACATTGACAGACGGCCTTCGTGCAGATAGTCGCCCCAATCCACGCCCATTGACCCCTGTTCCGAGCCGTCGGCACTCACGGCAATGCCAGACAACATGCCGACTTCCTCGAAGGTCCCGTCGTGCTTGTTGTGGTACAGATAATTCGGCCCGGAATCGTTTGCCACGTAGAGATCAGGCCAGCCGTCGTTGTCGTAGTCGCCCCAGATTGCGCCCAGGCCGTAATACTTGTCGGGATCATCGACCACGGCCTTCTTTGAGACTTCTTCGAAGGTGCCGTCACCGCGATTGTGGAAGAGAAGGTCAGTCTCGCCCAGCATTCCCCAAGGCCCGCACTGCACCGCAATTCCCTTGAAGCTGCAATTCTTCACGTTCTTGCCGAAGTCCGGCAGGTGTTCGATGTCGAAGTGCACATAGCGCGACACGAACAGATCGACGTGGCCGTCGCGGTCGTAATCGCCCCAGGCCGCACCAGTGCTGAAGCCACCGGCGGCTACTCCGGCTTTATCGGTGACATCCTCAAATTTGCAATTGCCGAGATTGTGATAAAGCGCGTTGCCTCCGTAGCCGGTGACGTAAATGTCGGGGAGGCCGTCGTTGTCATAATCGGCGACGGCGACGCCCATGCCCCAGCCCTTGCGGGTGAGGCCGGCGGACCTGGTGATGTCGGTGAACTTGAAGCCATCGTCCTGGTGATAGAGCGTAATCATGGGATCGCCGCCCTGTTTGTAGCGCTCGACCGTCGAACCGTTCACGGTGATGATGTCGAGCCGTCCGTCATCATCGCAGTCGATCAGGCCAGCGCCACCGCTCATGGATTCGACGATGTAATGTTTTTCCGGCGATGAAATATGCGAAATGTTGAGGCCGACTCGTTGAGCGACGTCAACGAATCTTGGCAGCGGAGAGTTCGAAAGCGTAGTTTGGCTCAGAGCGAAGAGGACCAGGATGAAGCCCACAGCCAAAGGGAGAAGCGTGCGCATGAGGACTTAGAGATTATAGCTGCGCGATCAATGTTCCGAGGCCGGTGGAGCGCCCGGCTTGGCGTCGGTGTTGTCGGCGAAGCACCAGTGGACAAAATCCTCGCCGTAACCGTGCACGATGGCGGCAGGGATGTCTTTCTCGTCGATTTGCTTGTACTCGAATTGGATCGTGCCCGGATCCTGCCCGGCAGAATTCACCGTCCCCAACAGATAACCGTATACGTTGGTCTTGGCGACCTTGGCCGCGTTTGGCTCGGGCAGCACATACCGGTGCGCACCCGCGGTCCCGACAATCCAGCCGGGCAGAACGCCACCGTTGCTCCTCCAGTATTGCGTGTTGAAGATGTCTTCCATGTAGTAGTGCGAATGGCTGGAGAGCACATAAACCTTTTTGTGAGCTGTATTCTGCAGCTTCATCAAGTTCAGGTAAACCTGGCGGCCGCTCTGTTCTCCGGCCGGCGATTCATTCATGCTATGCCCCTGGGAAATGCTATAGGGCAGTGCCTTGTGCATGCCGAGGACAACGGTGTGCACAGGCGAATCCGGTTTCCCATCAAGGGCCATCTGCTCCTCAAACCACTTCATCTGGTCCGGGTCTAACTGTTCAGCAGTTGCGTTATCCAGGTAGATGAAATCCACCCCGTCCATGATCCAGTGGAAATAGGTTTTGGGTGGCGCGACTGGCTGATGAGTCTCCGCAGCATCTTTTTCTCGCTGCGCCTTTAGTTCCTTGCCGTCCAGGAAGTCGGCAAACTCTTTGGCGAATCCTTCGCGGGTCTTGAGGTCGGTTACGGTCTCGTGATTGCCGATGCCGAGAAAAAAGGGAATGCTTCCAAAGGGAACGGTCTGGTTCTTCCGGAAATCAGCCCAGGCTGTTTTTTCGTAGGTGCTAATGGTGGGCCGCGGTTGCCCTTTCATTTTCGCATCCTGCAGGATGTCTTCGTCGAAGTCGTAAATGGCGCGCAAGTCCCCGAGATGCCAATAGAACTTGGCCTCATTGCGCGCCGCCCCCTGCGCGATCGCCGGCATGACAACATCTCCGCAATTCCGTGAATCACCGGACACGGCGAAATGCCACGGCTTGCCGGGCACGATATCCGCCGGCTTTCCGGGAACGGCCAGGGCCGCAGGGGCCGCAAAGGGTTTCGCGCTACACAGGCAATCACAGCCCAAGGTTGCGCCGAGAGCACAAAAGACCAGCAGGCCACCGATCAGGCCGACGCGATCTTTCTGCATATTTTCCTCCTGGATCGATATTTCCCAAGGGTCAGAAACGGGCCGAAAAAAACAGGGTCGAATTCCCGAAATCAGGGAGGCTGAAAACTATTGCCGATGACTTGGGATTCTCCCGCCGTTGGTGGGAAGAGTCAAGGGGAATTGACACCGGGAGTGGTTTCCCGCAAGGAAGCGAGCCAAAACATGCGACTATTCTGTCACAGAGCGCGACAGTCCGCGCGGCTCGCCCAGATCCTGCGCTGCGCAAAGGCGCTTGCTCAGGATGACAATAGGATTGAGGTCAGTCGCTGCTGGCTTCGGAGGGCGCTTCTGCCAGCCGTCCGACTTTGACTCCGCGGGCCTCGCGCCAACCTTCGATGATCAGATACAGAACTGGAATGAAGAAAAGATTTAGCAAGGTTGACATGATCATTCCGCCGAAGACCGTGGTTCCGACGGAATGACGGCCCTCCTGACCGGCGCCACTGGCGACCATAAGCGGCACCACGCCGAGAATGAACGCGAATGAGGTCATCAGAATGGGGCGCAGACGAATTCTCGCGGCCTCCACCGTGGCCTCGATCAGTGGCATACCACGTTCGCGCAACTGTTCCGCGAATTCCACGATTAGGATGGCGTTCTTACTGGCCAAGCCGACCAACATGACCAGACCGATCTGGCAATAGACGTCGTTCTCCAGGCCGCGCAACGACACCGCCAGCAGCGCTCCCAGAATGGCCATGGGCACGGCCAACAAAACGATGAACGGAAGCACGAAGCTTTCGTATTGCGCCGAGAGCGTCAGATAAACCACCAGCACGCCTAGTCCAAAAAGCATGATGGTGATGCGGCCGGAGGCCAACTCTTCCAGCGAAATCCCGCTCCATTCGTAGTTGAAACCCTGCGGCAGAATTTTCCGGCTGAGGTCCTCCATGGCGGTGATGGCTTGACCGGAGCTGAAACCCGGAGCGGCCGAACCATCAATTTCGGCGGAGCGGAACAGGTTGTAATGATTGATGACTTGCGGCGAGGTGGTCTGCGAGATCATGACCAGATTGTCCAAAGGAATCATGGCGCCGTTGTCGGAGCGCACGTAATACTGCTGCATGTCTCGCGGCTGGGAACGGAACTGCTTGTCGGCCTGGACGTAAACCCGGTAGGAGCGGTTGTTGAAGTCAAAGTCGTTCACGTAGGCCGAACCCATGTAAACGCCCAGCGTGTCGGTGATTTGCTGCAGGGGCACATGCAAGCTTTTGGCCTTCTCGCGGTCGATGGTGACCAGAAACTGAGGATCACTGGCGGTGTAGCTGCTGAACAAGCCGGCCAGATCGTTGCGAGAGCCGCCCTGGCGCACCACTTGCTGGGTGACGTCGGCGAGTTCCTGCAGAGTGTGCGCGCCCTGGTCCTGCACTTCGAACTGGAAGCCTCCCACCGAACCGAGCCCCGAAACGGCGGGCGGCAGGAAGGGAAGCACAATCGCGCCGGAAATGCCGAACACCTGCCCACGCAGCCGGTTTACCACCGCATCCGCGGAGTGCTCAGGGCCTTTGCGCTTCGAGTAATCCTGTAGTTTGGCGTAAACCACTCCCTGGTTCGGGGCGGCGCCAGCAATGCCTTCGCCGACGACAACAAAAAGGTTCTCGTTGTCCGGGTCTTTGCGCATCACGGCCGCTACCTGCTCCTCGATGTTGCGCGTGTATTGCGAAGAAGCGCCGGGCGGCGCTAGCACGGCAACCATGTACCAACCCTGATCTTCTTCGGGCACGAAGCCTTTGGGCACGCGCTGGAAGATCACATAGGTGAGGCCGAGGCCGGCCAGAAAGAGCACGACGGCAGGCAGGCGAAAGCGCAGAAACCCGCGCAGAGAACGCTGATATCCGTGAGTAATCGCCGCGACGACTTTATCCACTTCGCGGAAAAGCCAGATCTTTCCGCCGTGGGCGCGTCCCAGCAAAAGCGCGGACAGCGCCGGAGTGAGAGTCAACGCAGTAAAGGCGGAAATCGAAATGGAGAATGCGATGGTCAAAGCGAACTGGCGGAAGAGAATGCCAGTGGTGCCAGGAAAAAACGCGACCGGAACGAAGACGGCGACCAGCACCAGCGAAGTGGCGATGACCGCGCCGGTCACTTCTTTCATGGCGTCTGACGCTGCTTTCGCCGGGCGGCCCTCGCCCTCCTGAATGTGACGCTCAATGTTTTCAATCACCACGATTGCGTCGTCTACGACGAGACCGGTGGCCAGCGTGATACCGAAGAGCGTGAGCGTATTGACCGAGAAGTTCAGCAGCTTGACGAACGCAAAGGTTCCGATGAGTGAAACGGGAATGGTGACAGAAGGAATGATGGTGCTGCGCCAATCTTCGAGAAAAAGAAAAATGACGAAAATAACGAGAATGATCGCCTCAACCAGCGTGATCAAAACATCGTTGATCGATTCACTGACCGCTTCGGTGGTATCGAAGGCGTTCTCGTACACCATGCCAGGCGGGAAACGTTTGGAGAGGCGATCCAGTTCCGCGAGCACCTTGCGGTCCACCTCGATGGCATTGGCGGTGGAGAGTTGAGTAATGCCAACGCCGACCGATTCGTGTCTGTTGTAAATCAGGTCCGAGCCGTAATCTTCCGCTCCGAGTTCGGCATGGCCGACGTCTTTCAGCCTTACCAGAGTACCGTCGGCGTTGGTCTTCAGAATGATGTTGTCAAACTGCGTTGGCTCGCTCAGCCGGCCGATGGCGCGGACGCTGATCTGAAACTGCTGTCCCGGCTTGATAGGAGGCTGCCCCACCTGCCCGGCCGCAACCTCGACGTTCTGTTCCTGCAAAGCGTTTACGACGTCGGTGGCGGTCAAACCGCGGCTGGCCATGCGCACCGGGTCGAGCCACAATCGCATGGAGTATTTGCGCTCGCCGAAAATAACGCAATCCGCAACTCCTGGCACGCGCTTCAATGCGTCCTTCACATAAACGTCAAGGTAGTTGCTCATGAAGAGCGGAGTGTAGCGGCCATCGGGGGAGTAAACGGCTGCGCCGAGGACGAAGTTTTCCGAAAACTTGGCAACGGTGACGCCCGTCGCTTTGACTGCGGCAGGCAACCGTCCCTGGGCCGTGTTTACCCGATTTTGAATGTCCACGGCAGCAAGATCGGGGTCGCGGTCGAGATCGAAGGTTGCGGTGATCGAACTCAGCCCGTCATTCGTGCTGGTGGAAGTGAGGTACTTCATCCCCTGCGCCCCATTGATCTGCTGTTCCAGGGGGATGGTGACGGCAGACTCGACGGTTTGGGCGCTGGCGCCGATGTAAGCGCTGGTCACCGCCACCTGCGGCGGAGCCAGGTTGGGAAACTGCGCTACCGGCAGAGTGGGAATCACCACCGCGCCCGCGAGGATGATCAGCAGCGCGCAAACCGTGGCAAAAACCGGCCGATGGATGAAAAAGTTAACGAACATAAAAAGCAGTTTCGAGCTTCTGGTTTCTAGTTCCAGTTTCCGTTGTCATCCCGAGCGAGATGAGATCTTTCGCTGGCGAAAGATCTCATAAGTCGAGGGACCTGCTTTTACTAGAAGCCACAAACCAGAAACTATCCCTGCGGTGCTACCGGCGCACCGTCCACCAGAAATTGTGTCCCCGAAACGATCACCTTGTCGCCGGGCTTGATGCCATCGAGAACTACGTAGTCGTTGCCGGACAACTGGCCGATGCGCAGCGGCTTCTGATGCGCGACCAGTTTGCCTTTGTCGTCTTCTGCCACAAACGCAAAATACTGTCCACCGATGCGCGAAACCGCTACCAGCGGGACCACCGGCTGCTGGCGCGTTCCCCAAATGACGCGTGCGCGGATGAACTGCAGATTGCGCAACTTGTCTTCGTTATTGGCAATCCGGGCTTTGATCAGCACGGTCTGCGTGGTGTTGTCTACCTGCGGCGAAATGAAACTGACCCGGCTTTCGGCCAACGGATTACCGCCGTCATCGACAATCTGTACCGGCAGGTCCATTTTGAGCTGGCCGGAACGCTCCAGCGGAATGAAAACGTAAGCTTCCAAGCTGCCAGGCTTGTCCACCGTTGTGAGCATGGTGGTGGTGGTTACGCGATCGCCGACGCGTACTGGAATATCGCCCACAATGCCCTGGTAGGGAGCCGTTACCCGGTAATAGTGGAGCTGCACCTGCTGTTCCTGAAGCTGCGCGTCCAAGGCCCGCAACTGGGCCTGGGCGGTATCCAAGGTCGACTTGGCCTGGTCAAGATCCTGGCGCGAGACCACGCCGGCCGCGAAGAGTCCACTGACGCGGTCGTATTGCTGCTGGGCCCATTTGACGTTGGCCTCCTGAGCAGCGCGGTTATGCTCCTGGCTGTTGACTGTCGCCTGCTGCTTTGCGGGATCGATCTGCATCAGCACCGTTCCAGCGGAGACGTGGTCGCCGGAACGCACTCGGATGTCAGTGATCTGTCCCTCAACCTGCGGCATAATCACGGCCGAGTCGCGCGACTTCAAGGTCGCGACGTATTCCGTGGTGTCGTGGATCGGCACCAGTTGTGCCACCGCAATCTTGACCGGAATGGCAGGCATTCCCTCCGGCGATTCGCCCTGGACCTTTCCACTGCAGCCGGTCGCGATGAGCAGCGCAAGCGTCGCGGCGAACAGTACACACTGGCGGGAAATATCCGCCGAGGAACACGGTGAGACACGTTGGAGAATTCTTCTCGCCATTTGTGACTAACCTATCACGCAGGGTCACAGCGGCCAAGCGGCCGTCAACCTTCGTGATTAGACTTCGGACAAGTCACTTTAGACTCGAAAAGAAAGAGAAAGTTATCAAGCCGAAATTCGCATCTGTGCGCGGCTCTGCTACATTGGTCATAGCATGAAACCGGCTCGCAGCTTTGCCAGCGACAATAATGCCGGCATCCATCCCAAGGTCTTGCAGGCCGTGGCTGCGGCCAACCGCGGGCACGTGGTCGGGTACGGCGATGATCCCTACACCGAAGCTGCCGTGGGCCAGTTCCGGCAACACTTCGGCTCGGATGTTGAAGTCTTCATCGTCTTTAACGGCACGGCAGCCAACTGCCTGAGTCTAAAAGCGCTTACTGAGACCTATCAGGCGGTGATCTGCGCCGAAGGCGCCCATATTTACACTGACGAATGCGGAGCGCCGGAAAAGTTCACAGGCTGCAAACTGATTCCGATTCCCGCGGCCGACGGCAAGCTGACCGTGGAATTCGTCAGCCATGCTTATCACGGCATCGGCGACCAGCATCACGTTCAGCCACGCGTCATTTCGGTCACGCAAGCCACCGAACTGGGAACCATCTACAAGCCAAGGGAAGTCCGCGATTTGGCGCGTTTTGCCCATCAACGCAAGATGTTTCTCCACATGGATGGCGCCCGCATCGCCAACGCAGCAGTCAGTCTCGGTCTGACGCTACGCGAGGCCACACGCGACCTGGGAGTGGATGTGCTGTCGTTCGGAGGCACGAAAAACGGGGCGATAGGCGCCGAAGCCGTGATCTTTTTTGATAAGCAACTGGCCCGCGATTTTCTCTTTCTTCGCAAGCAAGGCATGCAACTGGCCTCGAAGATGCGCTTCATCTCGGCGCAGTTTGAGGCGCTATTTGCGGACGATCTCTGGCGAAAAAACGCGGAGCACGCGAATGCGATGGCCGCTTTGCTGGAGAGCGAAGTTTGCAAAATTCCCCGAGTCAGGATCGTTTATCCGGTCGAGGCGAACGGAGTGTTCGCCCAGATTCCGCGACAGGCGATTGCCAGGCTGCAGAAGCGGTATTTTTTTTACGTCTGGAGCGAAGAGCATTCGCTGGTGCGCTGGATGTGCTCGTTCGATACTACCGAGGAGGATGTGAAGCGGTTTGCCAGGTTCGTGGCCGAAACCGTTGCCGGATAAGGTGGAAGCTTTCGGCCAGTGTACGCAAGGCTATTGATTTTTTCGGCGATTTGCTACTAAATTGACTCACTCCCCTAAAACCAGGAAAGCCCAGCCCTGGCAGGAGAAACCATGAATCGGAAGTGGCTTGCGTTGATTGCGATTGCGGCAGCCGCGCTGCCAATACCTGGTTGCGGAAGCAGCCAGCAACTTCTCACCATCACGGTGTCGCCGACAACTGCAATCTTCGGCTCGGCAGTGCCTGCTGGCGTTGGCCAGAACGGTATCCAACTCACCGCGCTTGGCACCTACGTTCATCCTCCAGCGACGAAGGATCTCACCGACCAGGTCACGTGGAAATCCAGCATTCCGGCGGTAGCGAATGTGAGTGCAACCGGCTTGCTGACCGCCGGGCCAAACTGCGGAGTGGCGGGCATCAGCGCAAGCTTGCTGACCAATCAGCCGACCGGGAATGTGGTTGTTGGCACGATGACGGCGACCGTGAACGGGCCCGCCGCCGAGGGTTGTCCGTCGACCCCGATCTAGGGCCTGCGATCTGTACTCCGAGGCAGAAGTAAGTACTTTTAAAATTAAATATTTGAGGCGAAGCTAAGCGGTCTGGCGACCGATCTGCGGCTTAATTGCCGATCATCATTCTTCCAGGAATGAGTTCTTTGTGCGCTCCAGCTTGACTTCCGGTGTATACTCGGAAACCGCGCGGGTCGGCCCTTCCCAACGGACTGCGGTTGCCAGAAGTGGCAAGCCAAAGCTCCCCCGGTTTGGCCCGCGCCTTTTCTCTTTCTATTCGGGTTCTCCCAGGAATTTCTCCAAAGTCGGCTTGTATTTCTCTGGCTTTTTTTTGCGGTTGGGCACGACCTTTGAGGTAGGCGGAGACCCAATCCGCTCTCGTGCCAGCGCCTTTACGGCTTCGACCGCGTGAAACTTTTTTCGACGCTTCTTGTGGGGCACGTTTCAATCTTGCCATAGCTGGCCGGTGTCGGACATGCAATAATCGAAAGTGGGCGGGTTCGACAGAGGCTTTAGCCGAACCGCCGACTGAGCACCATCACTCATGGACGAGCGCGAATTTTTCGACGAACGGCAAGAGAAGAAAGTCGCCAACCTGAATTGTCCGCATTGCCAGCAGAGCGGCGAGTACGAAATCACCTGGCTGGTCCGCACCAAAAAGAAGCAACTCGCAGGCCGGGCGGACGAACGTGACCGGGCCCGCTTTGCCAAAGCCAGATCTTACATGCTGCGCAAAGATGATTTGATGGCCTGCAAGAACCTGCGCTGCCGCAAGCGCTTCGAAATCTCCGGCGTGCAATCGGTGGTATTTACGGAGTAGCAATCGGCGCTTGGCAGTCAGTCCGTTCGCCTTCCGAGATTAAGCCTGCTCTTGACCGACCACTGGACTGTAACTGCCAAGTGCTAATTGCTGACTGCTCATTTATACTTACGCGTTTGCCCGCATCTCGCTGAGAACCGTTGGGCACGAAGGAGCTTTGCTTGAAGATTCTGGTTTGTATGAAGCAGGTGCCTCAGAAAGATGCGCCGCTCAAGCTGAATGAATCGGGCACCTGGATCCGCGAAGACGTTTCCTATGAAGTCAACGAGCCCGACGCGTACGCATTGGAAGAAGCTCTGCGCCAGAAGGAAAAGCACAGCGGAGAAGTCGTGGTGATCACGTCCGGTCCAGCCCGTGCGCAGCAGGTTCTGCGAGAGGCGCTTGCCAAAGGCGCGGATCGTGCGCTCCATCTCGAGGACAATGCTTTTGTCGGACTGGATGCGTTGAACACTGCCCGCGCGTTCGCAGCAGCCATCAAAGACGAGAAGTTCGATCTCATTTTCACCGGTCTGCAGTCCGACGACTACGGCTACGCGCAGACGGGCGTAGTTCTCGCCGAGTTGCTGGGATGGCCGCACGCTACGATCATCATGCAGATCGAAAAAAGTGACAACGGAATCCGCGTGAAGCGTGAGCTTGAGGCTGGGTACTTTCAGTTTGTGGACATGCCGCTGCCTGCCGTGCTGACCATTCAGTCGGGGATCAACAAGCTGCGCTATGCCACCTTGATCGGCATCAAGCAGGCCAAGAACAAGCCTGTGCGCAAAGTTGCGCTGGCCGACGTGCAATCAGCCTTGAGCGGAAACTTGCAGAAAATCGAACGGCTCTATGTGCCGCAGAAGACCAAGAACACCGAGTTCCTCGAAGGTCCCGCGGCTGAAGTCGCTAGGAAGCTGGTGGACAAACTGCGCAACGAAGTGCGGGTGCTGTAGCTGATAACTGAGATCTGAGAACTGAAAGTTTCGAAATCAAGAGGATAAGAGCAGAATTCATGCCCGATACGATTCTTGTCGTCGTTGAACAACGCGAAGGCAAACTTAACCGCGTCTCCTGGGAGACGTTGACTGCCGGGCAATCGATCGCCGCCGAAACCGGATGGACGCTCGAAGCAGCGGTTGTGGGCAACAGCGTGTCCAGCTTCGCGGGAGAAATCGCTGCCAAGAAAGTCACCAAAGTTTACGCCGTTGAGTCGCCGAAACTTGAGCCTTACACCCCGGATGGTTTTGCAGCCGCACTCAAGCAGTTCCTCGAGTCCAGACAGCCGAAACTGGTTCTGATGCCGCACACCTATCAGGTGCGCGATTTTGTGCCCAAGGTTGCAACTGCCATGGGACGGACCGCCGTCAGCGACTGCGTTGGTTACAAGAAAGATGGCAGCAAGCTGCTGTTCACCCGCCAGATGTTTCAGGGCAAACTTGCCGCTGACGTCAGCTTTGCCTGCGATGCGCCCTGGTTTGTGACTCTTCAGAACGGGGCATTCCGGGGAGATAAAGTCGAGGCCGGCGCCAGTGCCGCTCCGGTTGAAACAGTCAAGGTTGAAATTGCTGACGGAGTGATTCGCAACAAGCCACAGGAAGTCTTCAAGGAAGCCAAACAGGCGGTGGACCTCACCCAGGCCGAGATCATTGTTTCCGTTGGGCGCGGAATCAAGGAGCAAAAGAACATCGAATTGGCCAAGGAGCTCGCCGAAGCACTGGGTGGCGAGCTTGCGGCGTCGCGTCCGATCTGTGACTCCGGCTGGCTTCCCATGGACCGGCAGATCGGATCTTCGGGCCAGACCGTCGCGCCCAAACTCTATCTGGCGCTGGGCATCAGCGGGGCAATCCAACACATCGTGGGCATGAAAGGTTCGCGCACAATTATCGCAATCAACAAAGATTCCGAGGCGCCGATCTTTGAGATTGCGGACTACGCCGTGGTGGGCAATCTGTTTGATATCGTTCCGCCACTGATCGAAGAAGTGAAGAAAGCGAAGGCAGGAAGTTAGTTTCAGCCACGGATCACCACGGATTGACACGGATTTTCTAATAGGGTAATCCGTGAATATCCGTGTGATCCGTGGCTAGGTTTGTTCTTATGCTGATTTTTCGCAAGCCTCTCGAGAACATCGACCGTCCCCAGATGCCCGCAGACGTCGTCATCGTCGGCGGTGGGCCTGCAGGAATGGCCTGCGCGCTGCGACTTTCCCAGCTGATTGACCAGCACAACTCGCAACACCCCGATGCGCAGCTCAGCAAAGAAAACATCTACGTGCTCGAAAAAGCCCGCGAGATTGGCCAGCACTGCCTCTCCGGCGCGCTGCTCGATCCCCGCTCCATGCGCGAACTGCTTCCCGGCTTCGAAAAAGAAGCGCCGCTCGATGCCGAGGTCAGCAAAGAATCGGTTTACTTTCTAACGCGTAAAGGCAAGTTCAAGTTTCCCATCACTCCGCCGCCATTGCGCGACCACGGCAATTATGTCATCTCGCTTAACCGCTTCGTGAAATGGCTGGGGAGCAAGGTGGAAGCCGCCGGAATCACCGTGTTCACTGGGTTCGCCGGATCAGAGCTTCTGTTCGATGGCGATCGCGTCACCGGTGTTCGCACCGATGACAAAGGTGTGGACAAGCAGAACCAGCCGAAGTCCAATTTCGAACCCGGTTACGATCTGCACGCCAAGGTGGTCATCCTGGCAGAAGGCACGCGCGGCTCGCTCACGAAACGATTAATTACAAAGTTTGACCTGGCGAAAGACCGCAATCCGCAGACTTACGGCCAAGGGATCAAGGAACTGTGGGAGGTGCCTGCAGGCCGCATCGCTGCGGGCGAAGTCATCTACACCATGGGATGGCCGCTGACAACCAAAGAATACGGTGGCGCGTGGATTTACGGCGGCAAAGACAACATTGTGTCGCTCGGTTTTGTGGTTGGACTCGATTATCCTGACCCGCGTCTCGATCCGCAGCACGTGCTACAGGATTTTAAGCAACATCCGTTGGTGGCCAAGCTGCTTGAAGGCGGAAAGATGATTCGCTACGGCGCGAAGTCGCTGCCGTATGGCGGCTGGTGGGCAATTCCGCCGGTGGCCGGCAATGGCTGGATGGTCCTGGGCGACTCGGCGGGATTCCTGAATTCCCAGCGCCTGAAAGGAATTCACTTGGCTATAAAGAGCGGCATGTTAGCTGCGGAGGCCGCGTTTGATGCGCTGAAGAACGATGATTCGTCAGCCAGGGCGTTGAGCGGTTTTCAGAAAAGGGTCGAGTCAAGCTGGATTAAAGACGAACTCTGGAAAGTCCGCAATTTTCATCAGGGATTCGAGCACGGCCTTTGGACGGGGATGTTCCACGCGGGCATCCAGCAGTTCACCGGGGGGCGCGGTCTGCGCAATCGCTACCCCGGCACTGCCGGCCACCAGCACATGCAGAAGCTTGCAGAATTGCCTGCAGATGGCGGTGCTGAAGCGCATTTGCTCGGGCCGGCGAAAGGTGACGGGAAGCTGACCTTTGACAAGCTCACCGACCTGTATCACTCGGGCACGAAGCACGAAGAAGACCAGCCGGCGCACCTTATTATTCACGACACGAACATTTGCAACACGCGCTGCGTCAAAGAATTCGGCAGCCCTTGCCAGAATTTTTGCCCGGCCAATGTCTACGAAATGGTGGACGACGCCGAGCAGCCCAACGGCAAGCGCATCAGTTTGAATTCGTCGAACTGCGTGCACTGCAAGACTTGCGACATCGCCGACCCATACCAGATCATCTCCTGGGTTCCACCCGAGGGCGGCGGTGGGCCGAATTACGATGGGATGTGACCTCGTTTACGCGGAACAAAGCCTTCGCCACGGATTTTCGCGGATAGCTACCCCCGACTATAATGGACATGAGTTTCCGACCGCCGTGGCCTTCGGGAATACCCTGGCTACGGCGGCGAGGGATGGTTTTCTTTGCGTACTCGGCGTGAACTCCGCGTGCTCTGCGTCAAAAGCTCTTGAACGCAGAGAGCGCAGAGGTTTCGCGGAGGTCGCTGAGAAAAACCGCTCCGAGGGTGCGGATGGAAACGCCCGCGCCTCCCGGCTTCCGTGAGAAGCCATTGGAAAGGAAATGCCGGCGGGTTCGCTCCGCTCTGCCTGTTTCCTTTCCAGCGTAACGAGAATCTAAACAGTAGCTTCGAGAAATAGGCACTCAGCAGTCAGCACTTGGCATTCAGCCGACAGGTGGATTTGCCGAGGCTCAGGGTTTTCGCTGATTGCTGAACGCTGACTGCTGAATGCTTCTTACTGACAAATTCGGCCGCCCAATCACAGATCTGCGGATCTCTGTCACTGATCGTTGCAACTACAAGTGTGTCTATTGCCGCACGGGAAACGAGGGCGCGTTGTACGGCGATCTTCCGTTTGCCGACTACCTGCGAATGGCTCGAATCTTGGCCGGCCTGGGCATAAAGAAAATCCGCATCACTGGCGGAGAGCCGCTGCTGCGCGGGGGGGTGGTTGAATTTGTCCGCGAGTTGTCGTGCCTGCGCGCTTCTGACGGCGAGCCTCTCGACCTGGCCATCACGACCAACGGACATCTGCTGGCGGACATGGCGCAACCTCTCAAGGATGCCGGTCTTGGCCGCGTTACGGTCAGCATGGATGCGGTCGATCCCGACCGCTTTGCGCGCATCACGCGTGTGCCGAATGGGTTCGACAATGTTCTCACGGGCATCCGTGCCGCGCGCCGCGCAGGTCTCTGGCCGGTCAAAGTGAACTGCGTGCTTATGCGCGGCTTCAACGAAGATCAGATCATTCCCTTCGGCATGTTCGCGCGCGAAGAAGGGGTGATCGTTCGCTTCATCGAATTCATGCCGCTCGGGGAGGACCGCGTCTGGTCGCCGGAGACTGTGGTCACACTGGATGAAATCGTTCATCGCATGGCTGAGTATCGGCCGCTGGTTGAGATTCCTCACGCTCGCAGTGAAACGGCGCGGCGCTACCATTTCGACGACGGCATCGGTGAAATCGGGATTATCGCTCCCGTCTCGCACCCGTTTTGCGGACACTGCAGCCGCATTCGCATTACCTCAGACGGGAAAATTCGCACCTGCCTGTTTTCTGTTTGGGACCACGATCTGCACGAACTGATGCGGCGCGGCACTTCGGACGACGAGTTGGTGGAATTCATTCGCAGCGTGGTGCAAAAGAAAGAAGAGCGGCACCACATCGGCGAGCCGGATTTTGTGCCGGCATCGAGGACGATGGTGCACATCGGGGGCTAGTTTCAAAATCTTGAACCGCAGAGGGCGCAGAGGACGCCGAGCAAAGCACTGAGCTAACATCACAAGTGTGCGCCGATATCCGTTACTCACGATCCTGGCACTGGTAACGATCTTTCCTCAGATTGCGAATTCCCAAGCCCATCCATTCGTGGCTGCCAGTTTTCTCGGCTTCGATCGCAACGAGTATCCCGGTGATCAGAACCTGCCGGCGCTGCGGCAGACGTTTGCTTTCGCTGGCCATTGGCTCAACCATCCTCCCGGCGAAAGAACGAACAGCTGGATCGGAAAGCGACCAGCGATCGAAGCTGCGGGATTTGGATTCCTCGTACTCTTCAATGGCAGGCTCTATGCGGATCTCAAGAACGTTGCCCACGCGACTGCACTCGGAAGGTCAGATGCCCGGGCTGCAATCACCGCGGCGAAACGGGAAGGTTTTCCATCCGAAACTGTCATCTTTCTTGACCAGGAACAAGGCGGCCGCATGTTGCCCGAGCAGAAAGCCTACATCTATGCCTGGGTCGATGCTGTAACAGCAGGCGGCTTTGGCGCTGGAGTTTACTGCTCCGGCATTCCCGCCAAAGAGGACGATGGAACGACGATTGTCACCGCCGATGACATCCGTCAGAACGCCGGCGACCGGAAGATCGTTTACTTCGTTACCAACGATGCCTGCCCGCCTTCGCCGGGCTGCACCTTTCCGAACAAGGCCCCGCACGCCGCCGAGAGCGGAATCGATTTTGCCGACGTCTGGCAGTTCGCGCAGTCACCCAGACGAAAAGATGTCGCCGCCGGATGCCCGGCAAACTACATCCCGGATGGGAACTGCTATCCGCCGGGAATCGATCTCTCCCAGCATCTGCACATCGACGTTGAAGTTGCGACCACGGCCGATCCTTCGCAGGGGCGGAGTCGTTGAATGGCCCCCTCCCCTACTTGTCATTCCGAGGAGCGGAAGCGACGAGGAATCTGCAGTTTCTCGTTTAGAACAACTTCAGATCCCTCGCGTTGCTCGGGATGACAACAAGTCAGATCCCGCTGGGACCTCCCTCGCTCATTTGCCTTTCGCACCCCAAGCAGTGCACAATAGTCGCAGGTTACTCAGTCACTTGCGGGTGTGATGTGGATCGCACAAAAAAGGCGACACCTTCCGCCGCCGCTGAGCATCCTACTATTAGTGAAGAATTGCTAACGGCTTCAACATCCCCGCCGGTTGGGCGTCATACGACGCAGTGAATCGGCTGGAGCCGCTGACGGCTTTCAACATCCCCGTTCCAGTTCGAGCGGATCGCGTGCCCGGCACGCTGGCTCGTCCGTGGAGCTGAAGGCGAGACAAATGATGGCAACGGCAGCACCGGTTTGCAGTCTGGAAAATTACCTTGTTCTGCCCGATCACACCATGGACGAGCGCATTGCCGCTGTCCGCAAGGCTTTGGGCCGCGAGTGTGTGATTCTGGGGCACCACTATCAACGCGATGAAGTGATTCGTTTTGCCGATTACCGCGGCGACTCCTACAAACTTTCACAGCAGGCCGCACAGGCGGCCAGCAAGTACATCGTTTTCTGCGGAGTGCGCTTCATGGCGGAGAGCGCCGACATCCTCAGCCGCCCCGGCCAGATGACGGTCCTGCCCGACCTCAATGCCGGTTGCTCCATGGCCGACATGGCGGAGATCACGCAAGTGGAAGATTGCTGGGAGCATCTGGTGGCCGCTGGCCTGACCAGCGATTCCGGCGAAGGCATTACGCCGATCACCTACATGAATTCCAGCGCTGCGATCAAAGCATTTTGCGGCGAGAGGGGCGGCGTGGTTTGCACCTCGTCGAATGCGGCGGGCGCGTTCCGGTGGGGTTTTGAAAAAAATTCAAAACTTCTTTTCCTTCCGGATCAGCATCTCGGGCGCAACACCGGTTATCGCATGGGCATTCCACTGAACGAGATGGTCGTGTGGGACCCCTACATGATCAATGGCGGGCTGACCCCTGAACGTCTGGCCGCCGCGAAGGTCATTCTGTGGAAGGGCCACTGCTCGGTCCATCAGCGATTCCTGCCCGAGCACGTAGATAACGTTCGCGCAAAATATCCCGGCATTCGCGTGATCGCTCATCCCGAGTGCCGCTGGGAAGTGTGCCAGAAAGCTGACGGGATCGGTTCAACCGAAGGCCTGCTGAAGATCATTCGCAACGCGCCTTCGGGCACGATGTTTGCCGTGGGCACGGAAATTCATCTGGTCAATCGCATGGGCCGGGAGTTCGCGGCCGAAGGCAAGAAGGTCATCACGCTGGATGATTCGGGCTGCCTGTGTACCACCATGTTCCGCATCTCGCCGCAACATTTGTGCTGGGCGCTGGAAAATCTGGCCGACGGCAACGTCGTGAACCAGATCAAAGTGAAGGATGATGTGAAGCACTGGGCGCGTGTCGCGCTGGACAGAATGCTGGAGATTGCTTAGGCCGTCGTTGGTTCTAGTCCTTCGTCGTTCGCGACTCCGTTCGTCTGGGCGGTCGGGGCGTGCGCCGCTACGTGGTTTTGCGAACGACCAACGACATACGACGAACGACGGCGCTTCCCCGCATGCGTTAAAATAGTTCCATACTCCTATGGCTGACCGTAGTTTTACTCTAAGCGAAGCTCAAACTCTGCTGCCCATCCTGGAATCCCTGCTGCGCACTGCCATCGATGGCAAAAAGCTGATCGAATCCGTGGACACCGAGCTCCAGGAGCTGGCCCACCGCGTTTTTCTTCACGGCGGCATCCTGGTGAACGTGGTCCACATGGCGCGGCGCAAGGCAGAACGCGAGAAGGCCATTCAGCGCGTCAAAGATGCCATCGCAGAGATCGATGCCACTGGCGTTCAGGTCAAAGACCTCGACATCGGCTTGCTCGACTTTCCCTGCGAAATGGACGGCCACATCGTGCTGCTCTGCTGGAAGCTGGGCGAGAAGGGCATCACCCATTGGCACGGAGTGAGCGAAGGCTTCGCCGGACGAAAGCCCATCGACGAACGGATTGCGAAGGCGAAGCGGACGAATTAGCCAACGCCCAGTCACCGTTCTTCGGAAGTCCACACTTCGCCGGTTGGAGAGGACTTTCGTGTCAGCTTCCTGGACGGCGGTGAGTCAGGTTGGCAAGGGAAGCGAGCCAAACGCGTGATTATTCTGTCGCTAAACGCGACAGTTCGCGCGGCTCGCCCAGATCCCTCGCTGCGCAAAGGCAGCTTGCTCGGGATGACAATCAAAATCCCTTGTCTCCGCCGTCGGCCTAAGCGTAATGTGGTGTGTCTCATCGCCCCACCGGGGTTTACGGAGGAATGCCATGCACCTCGCCCGGAAAGCCGCGTGCCTCGTCTGCTCCGCGTCGCTTCTGGTGACGCCGCTCGCTGCAGACCAAAAAGACTCCCAGGCCTCGGTAACTTTCACCTCGCGTAGCGAGTTAGTTTCAGTCCCGGTGGTTGTCGTCGATAAATCCGGCAACCATGTCTCAGGGCTGACGAAAGACGACTTCGAGGTGAAGCAGGACGGGAAGACCAAGACCATCGCTTCCTTTGAAGAAATCAAGAGCACAACCAATCGGCCCAGTCATGTCCCTTCGACCCCAGGTGTCTTCACCAATGAACTAAGCAGCGATGCCAGCCCCAAGCGGCTGACCATTTTTGCGCTGGATCTGGTCAATACGCCTTTCATGGATCAGGCTTATGCCCGCCAGCAATTGCTGACGTTTCTGGCCAATCGTGTCAGCAGCCAGGAGCCGATCGCCCTGATCGCAATCGCGAGCAATGGCATCAGGATTCTGCACGATTTCACGTCTGATCCGGCGGTGCTGGTGACAGCTCTCAAGCAGGTCTCTGGGGAAATTCCAGCGGTCCACGATGTGGGCGGTGCGGGCTTCGCCGAAACCGAGGGTCTGTCCGGATTTGCCAACGGCACCGGAGAGTACGTTGCCCTGATTGAAAGCCAGGCGATTCTGGTTACGCTGGAATGTTTCCAGCACGTGGCCGAAGCCTTTGCCGGCGTTCCTGGGCGCAAGTCGCTGATCTGGGCCACGGCTGCTTTTCCGTTTTCGCTCGATCCCGCCCGCGGAAGGGTCCTCTCAGCTCACGCAGTGGACGTAAATCTCAACCAGAGGCCGGGCAGCGCCCCAGGGCCCAATGGCAGCCTGCCCAGATTGCCCTCAAGCACAGAAATTCATGGCGGCGCAGATTTGAGTGCGCTCGAACCGGTTTACCGGCGCACACTGCAGATGTTGAGCGACGCAAGCATCTCCGTCTACCCGGTTGACGCGCGAGGTTTGATCGTCTTTTTTCCCGGAGCTAAATCCGCCCTGAGTGGAGCAGCAGAGGGCAGAGCGCTGGCGGAATACAAGCAGGCGATGTTCGAAAGCACCCGCTCGACCATGATCGATTTTGCGGACATGACCGGCGGCAGAGCCTTTTACAATCGCAACGACCTCGATGTGGCCTTCCAGAAGTCGGCTGACGACTCGGCCAGCTACTACATGTTGACCTATTACCTCGACAAAGACACCAAGCCGGGATGGCACAAGTTACAAGTCACGACCAAGCGCGGCGGCGTAGAGGTACAAGCGCGGGACGGCTTCTTCGTCACACCAGACGCAGACAAAGCAGCGAGTGAAAGAATGGACTTGAAGATGGCGCTGGCTTCCCCTCTTGACTATACCGGCGTGCCTCTCAGTGTTCGCTGGGGGAATGTCGTAGCTGGGGCAACAAAGGATGCGAAGAAGAACGTTCACTTCGAAATCACGCTTCCGCCCAACTCCAACATTGTGGACACAGCAAACAACAATCTGGTGGATCTGGAGGTCCTTGCCCTGGCTCTGACTCCCACTGGCAGCCCGGCGGACCAGTTCGCGCAGCGCGTGACCACCAACGTCAAGCCCGAAAACATGGCGCTCTTGCAAAAGGCCGGTCTGAATTATGGCAATGATCTGCAAGTCCCGCCGGGGAATTATTCCGTGCGCTTTGTGGTGCGCAATAATCTGGATGGACGTCTGGGCAGTGTGACCGCCCCGCTGAAGGTGACACCGTAGAATTTCGTTGGTGTCTCACTTTGCCTGAGAATAACTCAGCGCTTAGCCCCTCTGCGGCGTGCCCTGCGGTTTCCGACCACAATGAACGCTACGGCTGCTCCAATCACGACGATGTAAACAGCGTAGCCATCAATCACCTTTTGCCACGATGGTTCCTGTATGTCTGGCCAAAGCATCCGAAGATAGGCCGCCAGGCACGCAACTAGACCGAAGAACATGATTAGCACGCCAATCCACTGGGCAACGCTGAGCGACTCTTTACTGGCCCATAGGTTTCGCCAGAATCGTCCTTCGTTTTGGAGAGTATCCGGGAACACTACATTCCGCTGTCGTGAGTCGATGTCACGCAACCAGTCGTCCTTGCCGTGCTAATTCATTTGAGGAAGGATAGCCTAGAGAACCTCTGGCTTGCCAGAAGAACAATTTCCTCAAGCGACCAAACTGCACCACTACCCGATTTCCTATCGAAGAAATTTGACCTGCAAATGCGGGCCGCGTCGCCGTTCCTAGCTTGAGGCGCGGTAGCTCAGCAGGCTCCGCCGGTACTTTCGTGCCTTCGCTGGCCGGATTCCGCTCTGCTACAATCTAATTGCGCCGTTGGCGGACAGATATCCCCCAAGGGCTTCCTAACATGTTGAGCCGTAAGAAGAAATTTCAAGTCGCCGGTGCGTTTGCTACGCTCCTGCTGTTCGCCACGGCTGTGGGTTGCAGCGGCTTCTTTGTCAACTCGACTTTGACCTCGATCGCCGTCGGCCCAACCGCCACCATCAATCAAGGCGGTACGGTTCAGATGAGCGCAGTGGGCACCTACAACGACGGAACCACTCAGTCACTCAACAATGTCTTCTGGAGCAGTAGCCCGACGAGCGTGGCCACCGTCAGCACTGCCGGGTTGGTCACCGGCGTTTCCACTGGAACCGCCACGGTAACCGGAGCCTCCGGCACGGTGAGTGGTACGGCTACCATCACGGTCGCACTTAACAATGTCACCGGCATCACAATTAGCCCGACCACGAACCACGCGCAACACAATGGCGGGACGGCCCAATACACCGCCAAGGCGACAATCTCGGGCGGCGCGCCCGTCGATATCACGGCGACCGCAACCTGGACGGTCCTCAGCACGACCGGGGGTGGTACCGGCATCGCCGACTTCTCGGTGGAGCAGGGAGTGGATCCTGAGGTTGTGACGGTTCAATCGACCGCGGTGGCCGGCGAGATAGCGACAATCCAGGCGAGCTACGTGGGAGGCAGCGGGTTAACTTACACCGCGACGGCAACACTCACCGTGCAGTAAAGCAGCGCCACTTATGTCTGACATTCGCTGTATCGGCATCTGCACCGGAGGCGGCGACGCTCCCGGGCTGAATGCTGTCATCCGCGCCGCCGTCAAGTCCGCCATCCTCAAATACAAGTGGAAGGTCATCGGAATTCCCGATGGCTTTGACGGCGTGATCTGGCCGGAGAAGTCGCGCGAGCTCACGCTCAAAGATGTCAGCGGCATTCTGCCTCGGGGCGGCACCATTCTCGGCACCACTAATCGCGGCAATCCCTTTCATTACCGCACCTGCGAGAACGGTGTCGAAGTCATCCGCGATATTTCCGACGAGGTGATTGCCAATTCGCGCAAGCTCGGAATCGACGCGGTGATCAGCATCGGCGGCGACGGCTCGCAGAAGATCGCCCAGGAACTTTTCGTCAAAGGCATGAACATCGTGGGCGTGCCCAAGACCATCGACAATGATCTTTCCGCCACCGAAATCACTTTTGGTTTCGACACTGCTCTGCACACCGCAACAGATGCGATCGACAAGCTGCACACCACCGCCGAATCGCACCACCGCGTGATGGTGGTCGAAGTCATGGGCCGCGACGCGGGCTGGATTGCGCTCGAAGCCGGCATCGCCGGCGGCGCGCACGTCATTCTGATTCCTGAAATCCCCTTCAATTTGCAGCGCATCTGCGAATACGTGAAGGAACGAGAGGGATACGGTAAGCATTTCACGATTGTGGTGGTCGCTGAAGGCGTCAGGCTGCCACCTGAGCTCAAGCAGCTCTCGCGTAGCGGACCGGTCGGCAATCTGATTGGAGACGGCATTGCGCTGACAGCGCGGCGTGAAGTGCGAGTCAGCGTGCTGGGGCACATCCAGCGTGGCGGGTCGCCCTCGCCCTTCGATCGCATCCTGGGCACACGCTTTGGCGTGGCCGCGGTGGAACTGGTCGCGCTGCGAGGGTTCGGCAAAATGGTTTGCCTGCGCAACGCCACCATCGAGTCAGTGAACATTGCCGATGCCATCGGAAAAATGAAGATGGTCGATCCTCAGGGCGAGATGGTGCGCACCGCGCGGGCGATTGGCATCTGCTTCGGCGACTAGCAGTGTAGCGCCGGCATCCTGCCGGCTGTCCCAAGAGCGTCTTCGCCCTCGGCGGCGGCGCTACTGCTGGCAAGCCTGCGTTATATTGGCTGTTGACCCCGTGAAACTTCTTCCACATTATTGGCGGCAGGCTGTCCTTCTAGCGGTGCTTTTCCTCTGCGGCTGCACACGCCGCAACCGGGTGCTAGAGATCGATTACGTTTCCGCTCCTCAGGCCACGTTGCGCGACCGGGTCGCCGCCGTCTACACCAAAACTGGGACGGTCAAGAACGGTGACCGGGTGCAAGTTCTGGAGCGCGAACGCCGCTTTGTCCGGGTGCGCACCGATAGCGGCGCCGAGGGATGGGTCGAGCAACGCTACCTCGTGAGCCAGCAGGTTTACGACGGTTTCCAGAAACTTGCCCAGCAGGAGCAGGCCGACCCTGTGCAAGCCATGGGCACGACCCGCAACGATAGCAACCTGCACCTCGAACCGGGGCGCGAAACCGAGCATCTCTATCAGCTCAATCAGGGAGCCAAGGTCTCCCTCCTGAAGCGTGCCCTCGCCGAAAAACCTCTTCTGGGGGCCGTGGTCAGCCGGGCTGGCACCGGCAAGAACGAGGAATCCAAGCCGGCGGCCATTCTGGAAGATTGGTGGTTGATCCGCGATCCGGAGAACCATCTGGGCTGGGTGCTGGGGCGGATGGTGGACGTCGATGCGCCGCTCGAAATTGCGCAATACGCCGAAGGACAGCGAATTGTCGGCTATTTTGCGCTCGATCAAGTCACCGATGGTGACAAAAAAGTTCTGGAGTATCTGGTGCTGCTCACCGAGCCGAAGGACGGCATGAGCTTCGACTATAACCAGGTGCGCGTCTTCACTTGGAACGTAAAGCGTCACCGCTACGAAACCGCCTATCGCGAGCACAAACTTGATGGCGTGCTGCCGGTTACGGTTTTGCAACAGAATTTTGATAAAGAAGGAATGCTTCCGGTCTTTGTGTTGCGGGTGAAAGACGACAGCGGCAACGTCAGCGAGCGGAAGTACAAGCTGAATACGCCGATCGTGCGACGCGTGCTGCCGCCGGGCGAGGAGCCACCCAAGCCAACGCGGAAGAAGAGCCGTTAGTCGCTAACCATCCTTCTCCGGCGGCTCGATCCGAGGCAACGCCGGCGGTGCTGTATCTCGCTCCAAAGCTTCCCGCCATGCAGCCAGAGTTTCCAGCAGAGGCTGCACGCGAATGCCATCAAAAGTCTCTCTGGCTTCGGCCAGGTTTCTCATCGCTCGCTCCATCACTGATTTCATTCCAACCCGATTGCCAGTCGAATAATGATGGAGGGCCACGGCGACCTGCACCAGCCCCTGAAAAAACTTCTTCTGCGCGGCGGGCGCGCTGTGCCAGACATCTTCGAGCGCCTCATGCGCCTCAAAAAACTTGGCCTGGTTGAACAACTCAATGCCGCGCGCGAGTTCTTTAAGATCCACGGTTCTTTCGGTCACAGAATTATCCGCTCAAAAAAAAGCCTCGCGCCGTAGCGCGAGGCCTGTCAATCAGCCAAAGCTCACTTTCCGAAAAGCACGTAGTGATAGCTGGAAGCCATAAAGAAAAGCATCGGCACCGACAAGAAGGCATTGGTCCGCGAGGCCAGAAAAGCCTGGCGCGCCAATGTGGCGGCGTTCGCCGGGGGCGAACCAGCCAGTGTCCCGTTGATGATCTTCTTTTGGTTGGGCCAGATAATTCCCCAGACGTTGAACAGCATCACAATGCCGAATCCGCCGCCCACTCCGATCGCCAGCACGTGGTTGTCGTCCTGGCCCACCGGAGTGAAGTTCACGAACAGATATCCGGCGATGATGACGACCACCGTGACGATCGCTCCCAAAACGTATCCGCTGGGCGTTTTGGAAGTTACGAAGAAGAGAATTCCCCAGGCCACAATCCAGACGAGCAGAAAGAATCCGATCGTGCTCAAGGGGCTGACACCCATGCGTTCGGCGTCTGCGGCAACGTAGATTTCCGACCAGTACCAAAACCCGAAAAACACCGTGAACAGCGCGCTCCAGCGGAACAGCTGCAGGGCGGGCAGCGTCATGTATTGAAACACTTTCGGTTTCATGGCCGCGTCCACTTGCTTCATAAAGGGGACGTTGACCAGATTGAAGAAGTAAAGCAATCCGATCCAGGTGATACCCATGATGAAGTGAAACCAGCGCAAAATGAAGGCCAGAGCCTCCTTGCCGGTATGTGTGGGCATGACCCACAAGGCTGCAAATGCAATCAGATGGTGCATCGATTTCCCTCCAACTGCAAAGTATGAGGCCGCCACACTCTAGACTGATGAAGGAGACGCAGGGCCAGCTACCAATAACGCCGTCATGTTTTTTCGGTTCTGCTGGCGCAGGAATATTTGCACTTTAGCTGGTTTCTGTCAACCGCTGACAGTCTTCATTTAAGACACCTGTTGAAAAGTGCCGCCCAACGCCGTATCGTTACGGATATTGCTTCGCCTGGGTGGGCTCGGGTAACGGCCTGCGCGGCGAATTTCCCCCCTGTTCCTTACGGCCTGTTCAGCAGCGGACGTGAGGAATTGATGACGTGTTGGCTCACAGAAAGCTCTCGCGGTCAGAGAGCTAAGGAGATCGGCATGGACAACAAGCCGGCGCAGAACATTCAGGATTCGTTTCTCAACACGGCTCGCAAGGAACGAATGAGTATCACGATTTATCTGTTAAGCGGCGTCAAGTTGACCGGACGCATTCGCTCCTTCGACAAGTATTCCGTGGTTCTGGAAACCAATAACCAGGAGCAACTGATCTTCAAACACGCGATTTCCACCGTGGCCATGGGAAGAGTGGCGCACGGCCACAGCGACAAGCCGACTGTGGTGCCGGCGCCAATTGCTGAGCCGGGTCCACCTCCCAGCGCCTCCGGTACGGAGGGCTAAGGCGTTTTTCCTTGCCCAGTTCAAGAAGCAAAGTTTCCCTGAGGGCCTCCGGTACGCGGCGCGCGGCCAAGGAAACCGCCGCGCGCGATGCAGTGGAGCGGGCGTTTCTGGTGGGACTCGATTATCGGGCGCGTCCTCGGCCAGGCGGGAAAGCGGGCGGCTCGCTGACTCGCGGCACTCAGGCGGCGCGCGAGAGTGCCAGCCTGCCCGGGCCTTCGCAAGCGTCCAACGTCCCCGAGTTCAGCGCGGAAGAATCTCTGGCGGAGCTGCGCGCGCTTGCGATCAGCGCCGGCGCGCAGGTTGCGGGCGAATTTCTGCAGCGCCGAGACCGGCCCGATCCGGCCACTCTCATCGGCAAAGGAAAGCTGGAAGAACTTGCCGGCGCGGCAGCCTCGGCATCCGCCGATCTTATTCTCTTCGATCACGATCTCACCGCCTCGCAGCAGCGCAATATCGAAAAAGTCATCGATACCAGGGTCATCGACCGCACCCAGCTCATCCTCGATATTTTTGCCCGGCACGCGCGCACCCGGGAGGGCCAGTTGCAGGTTGAGCTGGCGCAACTCGAGTACATGCTGCCGCGGCTGGCTGGGCGCGGCATTGAAATGTCGCAACTGGGCGGCGGCATCGGCACCCGCGGCCCGGGTGAAACGCAGTTGGAGACCGACCGCCGGAGAATCTACCGGCGCATTCGGCACGTCAAGGAACAGATCGAGAACGTCCGGCGCATCCGAGCGCAACAGCGGCAACGGCGCGAGTCGGTCCCCGTAGCCACGGTCGCTCTGGTCGGCTACACCAATGCCGGCAAATCGACGCTGTTCAATGCGCTCACCCAGGCGGCCGTATTGGCATCGCCCAAGATGTTTGCCACATTGGATCCGACAATACGGGCGGTCACCCTTCCTTCGCGCCGCAAGGCGCTGTTGTCGGATACCGTAGGATTCATTCGCAACCTGCCGCACACGCTGGTTTCATCATTTCGCGCAACGCTCGAAGAAGTGCAACGGGCGTCGCTAATTCTGCATGTCTCAGATGCCAGCAGTCCGCTCTCGGCGGAGCAGGACGCGCAAGTCGACCGCGTGCTGAAAGAACTGGAAGTGGAAGGGAAGCCGCGTCTGCGAGTGATGAACAAGATGGACCTGCTGCCTCCGAAGCAGCGTGATAGTTTGCGGGACGACGCGACGACGGTTCACGTTTCTGCGGCAAAGGGCGTTGGCATGACCACGCTGCTCGATCGGATCGACCAGATGCTTTCCGAAGACGCGATCAGCCGAATTCGCCTCCGCGTGCCGCAGAAGGAAGGGAAGACGCTGGCGATGCTCGAAGCACGGGCGCGGATTTACTCACGCGCCTATAAAGATGGCTTGGTCGAACTGGAGGCGGAAGCGCCGGAATCGGTGGTGCGAAGGGTGAGGGAGTGGGTGGTGCCTTCGGGCAAATCGTAATCTGGTGCCACGAAGGCACACGTAGGGGTGGGTGTCCTCACCCGCCCGGCGGAGCGAAGCTCCGCCCAAACCTCTAACCCTCTGTCGAGTTCTGGAGTAAACTCCTGCCGATGAGTTCTCCAGCCCCTGAGCCACCCGACCCGAGGCTCGCCAAACTGCAGGCGGGCGAGCCATTGGTGTTCCCCGCGCCACCCGTGGGCAGAGAGGAAACGCCGGGGGAGGCGGCTGCCCGCACGATCCCTGCCAAGTGGCTGGAGGACCTCGCCGCCAGGCCCGCTCGAGTTGTCGGCGTGCCCGTGGTGATCGTCAACGCTATCGTCGACGGCCGCCTCGACCTTCAATACGCCAGCTTTGAATATGGACTGTCGATAACAGGTACCACGTTCAAAGATAGCGTGGACTTTTTGTTTGCAGTTTCCGGCGCGCTGCCAGATTCGATAATTCAAGGTTTATGAAGCCCGCGAACTTCCGGGCGGCGCACGCGGAGGCTGACTTTCTTATTCGGCGGTCTACCTTTGCTGACGAAACCAGCTTCCACGATCTCCACGTGGACGAGCTACTCCATGCCGCGGGAGCTCAGTTTGGATCGGTTGCTTTCGAAAGGATCGACGTCAAGAAGAGCGTTTTTTTCGCAGCGACGATCAGGGGCAGCGCGTTACTTTTGGTGGCGTCTCTCGCTTCCTCGACGCCCGAATACAGGGCACGGCCGAGTTTGACGGCGCAGAATTCAAGGCGGAAGCGGCCTTCGATCGTATTCAGGTGGGCGGCGACACTTTCTTTCGCAGCGACCGGCGTGGCCAACGCGTTACTTTCGCAGGGAAGGCGCGCTTCCACAGCGCCCACATCCAAGGGAACGCTGAGTTCGATGGTGCGGACTTCGCTGCGGGAGCCCTCTTGCTTGGTATTCACGTCGATGGCAACGCTTTCTTTCGTAGCGATGGCAAGGGGCAACGTGTCAGGTTTGCGGGCGAGGTACGCATCCTCGGCGCACACATCGGAGGCAATGCAGACTTCAGCGGCGCGGAGTTCGAGGCGGAGGCGGTCTTCGATGGAATCCAGATCGACGGCGATGGTACCTTCGCCACTGATCGCAACGATCAGCGAGTGGCATTCGGAGGGGAGGCAAGCTTCACCAACGCCGTCATCCAGCACGATGCGAGTTTCGATGCAGACTTCGGGGCAGCAGCCACCTTTGACGGCATCCGGATTGGGGGGATGCCTTCTTTCGCAGCGACGATAAAGGTCGGCGGGTAACATTCGGGCGTGAGGCTCGATTTCTTGGTGCTCACATTTGCGGCAACGCGGAGTTCGAGGGCGCGGAGTTTAAGGCAGAAGCGGCCTTTGATGGCATGCATGTTGATGGCGACGCAAATTTTAGGAGCGATGACGCGGGGCAGCAGGTTACGTTCGGAGGTGAAGCGCGTTTCTTGGGGGCTCAAGTCCGGGGCGACGCCGACTTTACCGGCGCGCATTTCAAGGGCGAAGCAGCTTTCCAACATATTCGCGTTGAGGGCAACTCCTTCTTTGGAAGAGACAAGAAGCTACAGTCCACGACCTTCGAGGGCGCCGCCGGTTTTCAGGGGGCAATATTCGAGGCCTATGCGCGGTTCAAGAGAACAAAATTTATCTCGCACGCCCGCTTTGAGAATTCGCATTTCCACGGGGCTGCCTCCTTTAAATTCGCGGAGTTTGCCGCGGAAGGGGAAACAACCTTCGTGGGAGCAGGGTTCGAGCGGGGCGCGTACTTCGACTCCGCGAAGTTCGCCGGCGACACCGATTTTACCTCCGCTGTGAGCGCCCGGGATGCCAATTTCTTGGACACGGAATTCTCCGGACCGGTCAGCTTTCGAGAGGCTTCGTTTGGGGTAGTGCACTTCGGACAAGGAGCAGAAGAGAAGCCCGGGATCCGGTTGACGAAGCGCGTCTCTGAAATGCTGCACTGCACCCGATTCGAACTGGAGAAGTCAGTTGACCTCAGAGGGTTCACGTACGACCGCGTCTACGTCGATCTTGAAGATCTGTTCTCGAGAATTGCAACCGGCGACCGCCAGCCCTACACGCAGTTGGAGCAGGCCTTACGTAGGATCGGCGACGATACGAGCGCCAACGCGGTCTATCTTGAAAGACGGCGGGTGGAACGCCAGCGGATGTTCTCTGAAGGGCGTTATCTAAGATGGGCTACCGATTGCTTCTGCAGGGCTCTTGCAAACTACGGGATTCGTCCCTACCGGCTGGCAGGATACACACTGCTACTCCTCGTTCTTGGGGCCTTGTTCTTTTCGCCGCCGGGGGCTGTGAAACCAAAGGACGACAAAAGGGCGACTGCCACCGTGAGCGATGCCGCCAGTTACAACATCGGTAGGGCTATTGGGGTGAGCGTGCACCAGTTTCTGCCGATTGACGTTCCCGTCGGCTCGGACTGGGTTCCTGCGTCAGGAAGAGTGTACATTCTCGCCCGTATCAGCAAGCGGTGTGTTTGCGTTCCCGTTTGGCCGTCTGTCTACGGGACGTTCCTACGCATTTCCGGGGCAATTCTTGTGGGTATTGGCCTCGGCTCCATCACCGGGTTGCTGCGGCGCGTCAGCCCGTAAATCGACGAGGGCCTGTGGAGAACTAGAATTAAAATGGGCCGACTGCCAAGAAGCGGTGACATTCCTTGGCTACCGGCCCACTCGATCCTGAATTGGATCGGAGGTGATACCTTCATGCTAGACCCCTCCGCCCAGAAGTCAAGAACTCTTTACAGCGAAAAACGGAGGGCTTGACAATCGTCCGAAAGTACATTCCCAAAATGCGAAAGCGGACGCCGATTTCGCGAGGCCCGCGTTGACACTAATCCCTGCTAGATGTTACGTTTAACAGTTTATTAAAGCCCTCTTTTCGCTCAGGATTCTATCAAGCAAAACCTATGGATGTGTTGCTTCAACAATTAGGGGAACTACTGCTCGGCTCCGTGCCCACCATCATCTTCCTGGTGCTGTTGTACCTGTCCTACAACGCGCTGGTGCACAAACTCCTGGTGAAGGTCTTGGCCGAGCGTCGCGCGAAGACGGAAGGAGCGGTCGAAAAAGCACGCGCCGATATCGCAGCCGCGGAAGCGCGAACCGCGGAGTACGAGCAGCGTCTGCGCGAAGCGCGTTTGGCGGTTTTCAAAGCCCAGGAGGCGCGCCGGCAGCAGGCCATGCAGGCCAGGGCCGCAGCCTTGGCGGAGGCCCGCAGCAAAGCTCAGGTCCAGGTCGAGCAGGCACGCACAGCCATTGAGAAAGATAAAGTCGCGGCGCAGGAAAGTTTGCAGGCGGAAAGTGGCAGGCTGGCGGCCGAAGTGATCCGAATTGTTTTGCAGCCGCGAACTTCGCCATCGCAAGCGGGAGGCGGGTTATGAGAGCGCGAGCCTGCCGTCACTTCAAGTTTTTCTTCGCCGCGGTCTTGCTGGTCGCCAGCTTTGCCCTTCCCGTGCGGGTTCACGCCCTGCAGTCTACCAGTCAGGAATTGGCCAAGGAAACCCGTGAGGCCGCCGGCGAGGACGACACTGGTCAATTCAAGCACTCAACGTCGGTCCAGTGGATCTCCAGGATCACCGGTCTGGACGTTGAACACTCGTACTGGCTCGCGCTGGGGCTGAATTTTGCCTTCATTGCTGGAGTGATCGTCTGGGTGTCCAGGAAGTATTTGCCGAGCCTGTTTCGCAACCGGACGGCCTTCATCCAGAAAGCGATGGAGGAAGCGCGGAAAGCTAGCGAGGACGCGAACCGCCGGCTGGGCGAGATTGAATCGCGGCTGACGCGGCTGGGCACGGAAATCGCCGAGATGCGTGCCGTGGCAGACAAAGAAGCTGCGACCGAAGAGCAGAGGATCAAGGCCGCTGCGGAAGAAGATGGGCGCAAGATCATCGCCGCGGCTGAGCAGGAAATTGCGGCCGCAGCCAAGACTGCGCGGCGCGAGTTGACTGCGTATGCGGCCGATCTCGCAGTATCGCTGGCGAGGAAACAGATTCACGTGGATGCAGCCACGGACCAGGCATTGGTCCGGGATCTCGGCCGGCAACTTTCCGCCACAGGCCCTGCAAAGGACGGGGACTAAGCAATGGCCTCGGTCACCAAAATTTACGCCCGCGCTTTTGCCGATGCGATTTTCGACGGCAAGCTCGATCCGGCCCAAGCCTTGAAGGAAGCACAGTCCATGGCGGAATTGGTGGCCGGCAGTCGAGAGCTGCGTGAGGTTTGGGGAACGCCGTCCATTTCGGCTGATCAGAAGCGCAGGGTGCTGGATGCGATCGTGGCTCGTCAGGGCGTCTCGCGCACCGTGCGGAACTTTCTGGCTGTCCTCATTGATCACCGCCGGACCAACTTTCTCGGGCCCATCGTGAAGGAGTTTGAGCAGGAGTTGGACCAGCGCATGGGATTTGCCGAGGCGGAGATCAGCAGCGCGCGCGAGCTCACCGATCCGGAGAAGCATGTGCTGGAAGGTCAGGTGCAACAGCTGATTGGTAAGAAAGTACGCGCCCGCTACCTGCGCGACGCATCGCTGCTGGGTGGCGCGACGGTAAGAGTCGGCAGCACGATTTATGACGGTTCGGTGAACGGACAGCTGGAGAGAATAAGGCAAGCGCTAAGTAGTTAGCTATCAGCCTTCAGCTATCAGCTTTCGACAAAACTGAAAGCTAATGGCTGAGAGCTAAGAGCTGATTCTATGGCCCAAATCAGAGCAGATGAAATCACGCAGTTAATCCGGCAGCAGATCGAGAACTACGAATCCAAGATCGCCGTGGACGAAGTGGGCACGGTTGTCACTTTGGGTGACGGCATTGCCCGCGTCCACGGTATCGACAAGGTGATGGCGGGCGAACTGCTTTCCTTTCCCCACGGCATCGCCGGCATCGCCATGAACCTGGAGGAAGATCAGGTCGGTGTCGTGATTCTCGGTGAATACACCGAAATCAAGGAAGGCGACGAGGTCAAGCGCACCGGCCGCATCATGAGCGTGCCGGTCGGTGAGGCCATGGTCGGCCGCGTGGTGAATTCTCTGGGTCAGCCGATCGACGACAAGGGGCCGGTCACCACTGATAAGTTCATCCCCCTGGAACGGCTGGCGCCGGGCGTGATCGACCGCCAGCCGGTGCGTGAGCCCATGGCCACCGGGCTGAAGGCGATCGACAGCATGATTCCGATTGGCCGCGGACAGCGCGAACTGATCATCGGCGACCGCCAGACGGGAAAGACCGCTGTCGCCATCGATACCATCATCAATAACAAGGGCAACAACCTGATTTGCATCTACTGTGCGATCGGCCAGAAGCGGTCGTCGATTGCCCAGGTAGTGAAGCTGCTTACAGACTACGGCGCGATGGATTACACCATCGTGGTGGCGGCGTCGGCCTCCGAGCCCGCGCCGATGCAGTACATCGCTCCCTATGCGGCTTGTGCGATGGGCGAGTTTTTCCGGGACAACGGGCAACATGCGCTGGTGATTTACGACGATCTTTCCAAACATGCGGCTTCGTATCGCGAAATTTCTTTGCTCTTGCGCCGTCCGCCCGGACGCGAGGCCTATCCTGGTGACGTTTTTTATCTCCACTCCCGATTGCTCGAACGCGCGTCCAAAATGAGCGACAAGAACGGTGGCGGTTCGCTCACGGCGCTGCCGATCATCGAGACCCAGGCCAGCGACGTTTCGGCCTACATTCCCACGAACGTCATCTCGATCACGGACGGTCAGATTTACCTGGAAACCGATTTGTTCAACCAGGGCGTGCGTCCCGCGGTCAACGTGGGCCTGTCGGTGAGCCGCGTCGGCGGCAGCGCGCAGATCAAAGCCATGCGCCAGGTGGCCGGCAGCCTGAAGCTAGATCTCGCACAGTATCGTGAACTGGCGGCGTTCGCGCAGTTCGGCAGCGATCTCGATAAATCCACGCAGGCACAGCTCAATCGTGGGCAACGCCTGGTCGAGGTGCTCAAACAGAAGCAGTTCACGCCGCTGCCGTTCTCAAAACAGATTTTGATGATTTATGCCGGCACGAACGGTTTCCTCGACGATCTCGCTGTAGATCAGGTACAGGACTTCGAAGCGGAACTTTACAAGTTTGTAGACACCACGAACCCTGGCCTTCTGCGTTCGATCATGGAGAAGAAGATTCTCGACGACAGCATGAAGGCCGAGATGACCAAGGTGATCAAGGAGTGCAAGGAAGCTTTCGTCGCCCAGCGACAGAAGTAGTACCGAGTACTTAGTACCGAGCAGCAAGTGGAACGAACCGAGGTCAGTCTTAGCTAGAAGCCAGCAGCTAGCAGCGAACGACCAACGACTGAAAGATGGCCAACATTCTCGATATCCGGCGCCGGATCCGCAGCGTGACCAACACCCGGCAGATCACCAAGGCCATGAAGATGGTCTCGGCGGCCAAGCTGCGCCGGGCCCAGGAACGGGCTCTGGCGGCGCGTCCATACGCGCAGATGTTGACCAATGTGCTGAAGTCGCTGGTATCGCGGGCCGAGATCTACGATCCCGAGACCGGTGAACCGAAGCATCCTTTGCTGGCGCAGCGCCCCGAGAAAAACATCCAGCTGATTGTGGTGACGGGAGACAAGGGCCTCGCCGGCGCGTTCAACACCAATATTCTGAAAGCAGCGATGCGGTTCCTCGAGACCGAGGCGGGAAAGAACATCGAGATCGAGGCGGTCGGGCGCAAGGGTCGAGATTTTTTGCGCCGCCGATTTCCGGTCGCAGCGCCACGCACAGCGGAATCTGACGGAACTGCGCGAATCACGCTCGTGGGCGAGCATATCGGCGTGTTGGGCAAAGTTGAGTTTTCCCTGGCCTCCAACATGGCGGAGCGGGTGATCGAGCGTTACTGCAAGGGCGAAATTGATTCAGTGTACGTGCTGTTCAACGAGTTCAAGTCAGTGATTTCGCAGCGGCTGATCGTTGAGCGCGTGTTGCCCATTGAGCAAGTCGGTCAGATTACTGTGGCGCAAGCCGAAGGCATGGGAGAAGAAGAACGCAAGCGTACCCTGGAGGCTGCCAAGGGCGCCGGAGTGGGCATTCGTCCCCCGGATACGCGCGAAGTGGACGCTGCGGCTGCCAGGTTCGGAGCCGCGCCGGTCGATTACATCTACGAACAGCCAGCCGGTGAATTGTTTGCCTCTCTGTTGCCGAAGTACGTCGGAATCCAGGTGTTTCGGGCGCTGCTCGAATCTGTGGCGGCGGAGCACGCAGCGCGCATGACCGCAATGGACGCGGCGACCAGCAACGCCACCGACATGATCGACTCGCTGACACTGGCCATGAACCGCGCCCGCCAGGCGAAGATCACGAAAGAAATTATTGAGATTGTGAGTGGAGCAGCAGCACTGTGAAGCAGCACTTGGCAATTAGCGCTTGGCCAGCATGGGTTCGTGCAGAGTTCTGCAAGAGCGTCGAAGGCCAGATGCTAAATGCTAGGTGCCAAGTGCTGAAAGCTGAGAGCTGACAGCCGAAAGCGAAATTTATGCCTGAAAACATCGGAAACGTCATCCAAATCGCCGGTCCCGCCGTGGACGTGCAGTTCGTCGAAGCCAAAATGCCGCCAATTTACCAGGCGCTGCGGGTAGTGAGCGACGGCTTCAACGTCCCGACCGAGATCAATGTCATTCTAGAAGTGCAGCAGCACCTGGGCGAAGGCCGCGTGCGCTGCGTTGCCATGGAACCCACCGATGGCATGGTGCGCGGTATGAAAGCCATCGACCAGGGCGGACCGATCTCTGTGCCCGTGGGCCCGGGAACTTTGGGACGCGTCATGAACGTGATCGGGCAGCCCGTGGACCGGCTTGGCCCCATTGCTCACACTCAGACCATGCCAATTCACCGTCCCGCGCCGCTTTTCGATGAGCAAGCGACCACGGCCGAGATGTTCGAAACCGGCGTGAAGGTCATTGACCTCATCCAGCCCTTTTTGAAAGGCGGAAAGATCGGCTTGTTCGGTGGCGCCGGGGTGGGCAAGACCGTCGTCATCATGGAGCTGATCAACAACGTCGCCAAGCAGCACGGCGGATTTTCCGTGTTCGCGGGCGTAGGCGAGCGCACGCGCGAAGGCAACGACCTGTGGCTGGAGATGACCGAATCGGGCGTGATCACGCCGGGTGTTCCGGAGAAATCCAAAGCGGCCCTGATTTATGGCCAGATGACCGAGCCGCCAGGAGCGCGTTTGCGAGTGGCCCTCACCGGGTTGACCGTGGCGGAGTATTTCCGCGATGTGGAAGGCGCCGACACGCTGCTCTTTATCGACAACATCTTCCGTTTCACCCAGGCGGGATCAGAAGTGTCCGCCTTGCTGGGCCGCATGCCCAGCGCCGTGGGCTACCAGCCCAATCTGGCGACCGAAATGGGTGAGTTGCAGGAGCGGATCACTTCCACCAAGAAAGGTTCGGTGACGTCGGTACAGGCGATTTACGTGCCCGCCGACGACTTGACCGATCCCGCGCCGGCAACCACGTTTGCTCACTTGGATGCGACAACCGTGCTTTCCCGCGCGCTCACCGAGATCGGAATTTATCCTGCGGTCGATCCTCTGGCTTCAACTTCGCGCATTCTCGATCCGCGCATCGTGGGGCAGGAGCATTACGATGTGGCGCAGGCAGTGAAGAAAACGCTGCAGGGCTATAAAGACCTGCAGGACATCATCGCCATTCTCGGCATCGACGAGTTGAGCGAGGATCAGAAGCTGACGGTGGCCCGCGCCCGCAAGATTCAGCGTTTCCTCTCGCAGCCGTTCCACGTGGCCGAGCAGTTTACCGGCGCCTCGGGGCGCTATGTAAAGATTGGTGACACCGTGAAAAGCTTCAAGGAAATTGTGGAAGGCAAGCACGACGAAATCCCCGAGCAGGCGTTCTATATGAAAGGTACGATCGACGAAGTGCTCGAAGCCGCCGAGAAGCTGAAGGCGGCAGCGTAGGAGCTGTCGGCTCTCAGCTTTCGGCCTTCAGCCCATGACTGAGAGCTGATAGCTGATAGCTGAAAGCGGTTCTAATGCCCGATTCCTTCCAACTCGAAATCGTCACGCCGGAGAAGATGGTGGTCCGTGACGTGGCCGAGGAGATGCAGATTCCCGGCAAGACCGGGTATCTGGGCATCCTGCCGGGCCACGCGCCGCTGATCACCGAACTGGCGGTTGGCGAAATCACCTATCGCAGCGGGCAGCAGACTCGTCGTTTGGCCGTGGCCTGGGGCTTTGCCGAAGTGTTGCCGGACAAAGTCACCATTTTGGCGGAAACCGCGGAGCGGGCCGAGGACGTCGATGTGCAACGCGCGCAGGCGGCGAAAGAGCGAGCTGAAAAGAGTCTGGCGAGTGGTCAGACGGAAGCCGATTTCACCAAAGCTGCCGGCGATTTGAAACGCGCCGAGACGCGCCTGGAAGTGGCGGAGAAGTAGCGGCTGACGTGTGCCGCAATCCCCTCCGGCCAAATGCGGGGATCCCACCTCGGTTTCCAGCAGGAGCGTGCGGGCTCACGATTTCGTAGTTCCGGTTCTGAAAAAGCGGAACCCCTGATCGCTGGATTCCGGTGTCGTCCCAAATTAGGACATCGCCTGGATTCCATAACACTGGAATCTACGGCAATTAGGTGTACAATTTCCTGACTCTGGAAACCCAACCATCCTATTCACAAGACACAAGCGAGAACCCGAGTTCATGGCATCGCTCGTGACGGCCTATGCGGTGAAGCACGCTTAGGACTTCAGAAGGAGCAGCCATGAAAATTCTGCTCTATAACCCAGACAACGGTGTAACCCGCAATTTCATGCCGCACCTCTGGATGTTCCTGCTCCAGGCGCTGACTCCTCCCGGCCATGAAGTGCTCCTGATTGACGGTAACGCCCAGCCCATGGACGAGGATCAGATCGTGCAATTCGTGCGCACACAGAACATTGGACTGGTCGGCATAGGCGCCATGACACGAATGATTGCCAAGGCGTATCGCATCGCCGATGCCGTTCGTACCACGGGAGTGCCGGTCGTCATGGGCGGACCTCACGTAACGGAACTTGCCGACGAAGCCCTGGGTCGCGATGGCGGCCCGCGCCACGCCGACGCCGTGGCCCTCGGCGAAGCCGATGAAACCTGGCCGCGGATTGTGAACGACGCTGTCCGGGGCGAGCTCAAAGAACGTTACGCGCCGGTCGATGACGACGGCAGGGAGCGCAAGCCTTCGTTGAAGGAGTACCCGGTGATTCCGTGGCAGTCGATTGATCTCCACCAGTTCAATCTCGTGCCCAAGGCCGCGTATCCGCTCCTCAAACAAGTCGGCGAAGGCTGGGGCACATTTCGCATCATCCCCGTCGAATCCGGCAGAGGATGCCCGTACGGCTGCGAGTTCTGCACCGTAACTGGATTTTTTGGCGATTCCATTCGCTTCCGCACCAACGAGAGTGTGGTGAACGAACTGCTTTTGTTGAAGGCGCGCGCGCGCAAGGAGAAAGGCCAGATGGCGGTCTTTTTCATCGACGATAATTTCGCCATCAACATAAAACGCACGAAATCACTACTGAAAGACATCATTGCCGCGGGCGCACAGGTCCATTGGGTCGCCCAGATCAGCGCTAATCTGTTGCGCGACGAGGAACTGGTTGACCTGATCGCAGCTTCGGGAGGCAAATGGATCTTTATCGGAATGGAATCTATCGACCCGGCCAATCTCAAAGACGTGAACAAGGGATTCAACAAACCCGGTGAGTATGCTGCCGTGCTCGAGCGGCTGGCGAAACGTAACGTGTACGCAATCACGTCGTTTATTTTTGGCATGGACAACGACACCACGGGCGTGGCCGAGCGCACGCTCGCCCAAGTTCGAACCTGGCCGCCAGGTCTGCCCATCTTTGGCCTGCTCACGCCCTTGCCGGCAACTCCGCTCTACCAGCGATTGGAGACCGCCGGCCGTCTAACACGCCCCAAACACTGGCAGCAGTTCATCCCGTTTACAATGGCCCACGTTCCGCTAAAGATGACTATCGATGAAGCTCATGCCGAGGTGAAATACGGGTGGGCCCATGCGTACAGTCCGGAAGCACTGGCACTGGCGGTCGACTCGCTGGATGACCAGCCTCTGGGTCACCGCATCAACATTCTCCTCGCACGCCTGTGTTTCCGCGGCATCTATTTCCCCATGATGGGGCGACTGGCGTGGCTCAAAGTCGTTGTGCAAAACCGTCAAACCATTTTCAAGCTGCTGAAGGAAGCCTCCTTCGGGCGCAGAACGTGGCCCGGAAGTCCCAAGGTCCAAGAGTCGTATGAAGATGTCGCTGCGCCGGATGTCAGTGGCGAAGTGAGCGCCTAACCCGGTTGGCCAGATGGCGTGCATGGCGCCGCTTCCGGTTTGAAACTAGATTCGCGTGACGCGATGCTCTACTTGATGGCTGGACGGGATGCCCCGGGGTGGCGGGCCAGCTGGCCGATAAACCGTCGATTCGCTGGATGGTAGCTCAATCCGGACGATAACACTCAGGACCCGGGCTCGTCCCCCGCCTCCGCATAACAATTCCCGATACCTCCCATAAATACTTTCAATTTCCGCGAAGCGCCAGCGGCGGGTAAAGTGATCCCTTCGAGTGCGACTGCGCTCAGGGAGCCGACTGGGATTTCATGGGTAAGACTTACGTTCTCTGGCTAATTATCCTCCTCCCTTTTTTGACCTTCACACCCCGCATGCTGGCGCAAACTGCGTCTGCCGCCGATCAAAATGCACGTCTCGCCAAGCTTGAGCAGCAAGTCGCCAGTGCGCAAAGCTCCGGCGACAATGCCTGGATGCTTACCAGTTCCGCCCTCGTCCTGATGATGACCGGGCCTGGCCTGGCGCTGTTTTATGGAGGACTGGTACGCAAAAAGAACGTGCTGGGCACCATGATGCAGAGCTTCGCGCTGATGGCGATCATCACCGTGCTGTGGGCCATCGTCGGCTACAGCCTGTGCTTTGGCTCAGGAAATAATTTTCTTGGCGGGCTGCATCATTTGTTTATGCGCGGCGTTGGAGCGCAGCCTGACCCTGACTACGCCGGCACTATTCCGCAGCAGACGTTCATGATCTACCAACTCATGTTCGCCGTGATCACGCCCGCGCTAATCACCGGCGCCTTCGCGGAGCGTATGAAGTTCAGCGCCATGGCAGTGTTCATGGTCCTGTGGTCGTTTCTGGTCTACGATCCGATGGCGCACATGGTTTGGGGCAAGGGCGGCTTTCTGAATGCCGCTCTGGGCGGGCGTTTCCCTACGCTCGATTTTGCCGGCGGCACGGTTGTCCACGTCACCTCGGGAGTCTCAGCGCTGGTGTGTGCGCTGTATCTCGGACAGCGTGTGGGGTATCCGAAGCAACCGATGCCACCGCATAGCGTTGTACTCAGTTTCATTGGAGCGTGTCTGTTGTGGGTAGGCTGGTTTGGGTTTAATGCTGGCAGCGCGTTGGCCGCGGGAACGCTGGCCACGAGTGCATTCGTGGCCACGCACTTCGCTGCCGCTGCGGCCGTGGTGGGATGGGCCGGCGCGGAATGGTTGCGCAACGGAAAGCCGAGCGCCTTGGGCGCGATTTCCGGATCGGTTGCAGGCTTGGTTGCCATCACGCCGGCGGCAGGTTTCGTGGGACCTATGCAGGCTTTGGCGATCGGCCTCATCGCCGGAGTCTTCTGCTACTGGATGGTGGTAAAAGTGAAGGCCCGATTCGGATACGACGATTCGCTGGACGCATTCGGCGTTCACGGCGCCGGCGGAACGCTCGGCGCTCTGCTGACAGGAGTGTTCGCCTCGAGCGCGGTGAATCCAATGTTCAAGGACGCTCAGGGCAACACGCTGGCTTCCGGCGTGCTCGAGGGCAATGGTCATCAGTTGCTCAACCAGTGTGTGGGTGTGGCTGTGGCCTGGGGACTGGCGATTGTGGGAACTCTTGTCATCCTGAAGATCGTAGACGTGACCATCGGCCTGCGGGTCAGCGCAGAACACGAAGTCCAGGGATTGGATCTTTCACAACATGGAGAAGAGGGTTACTACTGGGAAGTTTCGGCGTGAGCGGTCGGGCCTAGAGATACAGGGAGTGAATTGAGACAAACAAAAATGACCAAGGTTGAAGCCATCATTCAAAATTCCAAGCTGGAGCCGGTGAAGAACGCCCTGCACGAGATCGGCGTGGAGGGCATGACCGTGCTGGAAGTGCGCGGCCACGGCCGGCAGAAAGGCCACACCGAGTTTTATCGCGGACGCGAATACACGGTCGATCTCATTCCCAAGATCAAGCTGGAGCTGGTGCTGGCCGACAACCTGGTTGAGAAAGTTGTGCAGGCCATCACCAGTGCGGCGCGCACCGGCAAAATCGGTGACGGAAAGATTTTTCTCTCCCGGGTGGATGACGCCATTCGCATCCGCAACGACGAACGCGGCGAAGGCGCGCTGTGAAACACCGCAGCTCCTGCCCATGAGCACATCTTCTGTGATCAGCGAACTGCGAAATGCGTACGCTGAACAGTCGGCGCGCATCCGGCAGGCGTTCGAAGCCAGCGGCGACGGCCGTGCAGCCGTAGCCCAGCGGACAGTTCTCCTGGAAGAGATCGTTCGCGGGCTTTGGCGGGATAATATCTCGCAGCAACTCGACGGCCCCGCCAACTTTGCTTTGGTGGCGCTTGGTGGCTTCGGGCGCGGCTGGCTGTTTCCTTACTCCGATATCGATCTGCTATTTCTCCACGAAGATCAGGCGACCGAGGAAGCGTTTAGAGATGCCATCCGACGTTTCTCCCAGGAGCTTTGGGACCTGCGATTGAAGCTGAGTCCCGCTACGCGCACGCTTGCCGAATGCGATCGCTTCGACGCCAACAATCTCGAGTTCACCGTTTCCCTACTTGACTGCCGTTATCTGGCAGGTGACGCGGAAGTGTTTGCCCGGCTGCATGACAAGCTCATTCCCCGGCTCATCATGCGGGAATCGCAATCCCTGGTGCAGTGTTTGGCAGACCTCACGCGCGAGCGTCACGCCAAGTATGGGGAAACCGTTTTTCATCTTGAGCCCAACGTCAAAGATGCTCCCGGCGGTCTGCGCGACTACAACATGGCTTGCTGGCTGGCGCTGATTTCGGCCATGGACAAGCTGGGCGGCTGGCCGGACTCGAAGTCGCTGCTCCCACCTTCCGCACGGCGGCAACTGGAACCCGCGCTGGATTTCCTGATGTCGGTCCGTGGTTTTCTGCACTTCCGCCACGGACGCGACGACAATGCGCTGACCTGGGCGGACCAGGATGAAGCGGCGGCGAGGAAGATCGGTGTGCCGGAAACAGTAACCGCCGCGCAGTGGATGAAAGTTTATTTTGGCCATGCGCGCGCCATCCACCGCGTTTCGACGCAACTGCTGGAAGAGATTCCTGCGGCCTGGTCTTCTTTGTACCGCCATTTTCAGCACTGGCGCTCGCGTATCTCGAACGCAGATTTTTCTGTCGTGGATGGGCTGGTGTTTCTGCAGCAGCCCGCGGCGGTGCATGATCCGCAAGTGTTGCTGCGCATGTTTGACTTCATGGCCCACCACGGTCTGAAGCTGAGCACAACCACCGAATATCGCATCGAACAGGTGCTGCCTTCGCTTGCCTCCACTCCGCCCAAGGGCGCTGAACTCTGGCAGTATCTGCAGGTGATCCTGCTGGAACCGTACGCCGCCGACGCTCTGCGGGCTATGCAGTCACTGCGGCTTCTTACGCTACTTTTGCCGGAACTGAAGACGATCGATTCGCTCGTGGTGAGGGACTTCTATCATCGCTATACGGTGGATGAACACTCTTTCCGCGCCATTGAGAGCTTGCATCAGCTGAAGCAGTCGCAGTCGGAGTGGGACCATCGATACGGCGAAATCTTCGGCGAATTGGAAAGGCCGGAGCTGCTTTTTCTCTCGCTGTTGTTGCATGACACCGGCAAGGGCGCGGCAGTCGATGACCACGTCCGCTGCAGCCTGGAGATTGCCAGCCACTGCCTCGATCGGTTGGACCTGGAACCGTCTGACCGCGAGACTGTTCTCTTCTTGATCGAGAACCATCTGGAATTGTCTGCTGTGTTGCGCCGGGACATTTTTGATGCGCAAACGGTTTCCACTTTTGCCGAAAAGATGGGAACGCCCGAGCGGCTCAAGATGCTTTGCCTCATGACCTATGCGGACATCAAGTCGGTCAACCCCGAGGCGTTGACGCCGTGGAAGGCGGAGAACATCTGGCAGGTTTACATCACCACCGCAAATTATCTGAACCGTCACGCTGACCAGCGGCTGCACGCCAATACGGGCAACGAAAATATGTTGCGCTTGCAGGCTTTGGCGCCGGGTGCGGGAAAGAAAATCAGAAGTTTTGTGGAGGGACTGCCGGCTCGCTACCTGCGAGCCTGCACCTCGGAAGAAGTGCTGCGGCATTTTGCGATGGCGCAACGGTTGGACAGCGATCCGGTGCAATTACATTTGCAACGCGGTCGTCACTGGTACGAATTGACCGTGGTCACCGGCGACCGTCATGCGCTTTTCGCCACCATGGCTGGAGCCCTGGCCGCGTGGGGCATGAACATCGTCAAAGCCAACGCGTTCTCCAACCAGTCCGGAGTGGTGGTCGATACGTTCCATTTCACCGATCGGTTTCGCACTTTGGAACTGAACCTGCCGGAATGGGAGCGCTTTCAACGTAGCATCACCAGTGTGCTAGCGGGCGAAGCCGACTTAGAGCGAATGTTGCGCGAGCGCTTGCGCTCGGAGGGAAGCGCCGCTGCTAAAGTGAGAATTCAGACGCGGATTGAGTTCGATGATCGCTGCTCGTCGCACAGCACGCTGTTGCAGGTGATCGCTCAAGACCGTCCCGGGCTGCTGCACCGCATCAGTTCGCGTTTTGCTCACCACAAGTGCAACATCGACATTGCGCTGATCGACACGGAAGGCCAGATGGCAATCGATGTTTTCTATCTGACATCGAATGGGGCCAAGCTCACGGCGGACGACCAGAGAAAGCTTAGAGCAGCATTACTGCAGGAGCTGAACGGCGATTGAACCGTGCAGTTTCGCGGCCGCAATCACTGCTTGTCCCAAGCTCAGCCCGCCATCTCCAGCCGGCACCTCGCGGTGGGTAAACACTTCGAAACCGGCTGCCAGCAGGCGCGTTTCGAGTCCTTGCGCCAGGTAAAGATTCTGGAACGTCCCGCCACTCAAGCAAACCCGGTTCAGACCAGTCCGCTCTCGCAGCAGTCCGGCTAACTCCGTGAATGCCTCGATGAGCCCGTTGTGAAAGCGTCGGCTGATTACGCCTGCGGGCACTTTGCGCTCGAGGTCGGCGAGCACGGCTTCAAACAACGGTCGAGTGCTGATCTTCCAGCTATCGCCGGGAATAAGTTCCACGGGATATCCACTCTGGTCGTCGGAAGGGGAAATCGCCATCTCCAGCTCGATTGCGGCTTGCGCCTCGTAGTTAACTTGCTTCCGGATGCCGATCAGCGCAGCCACCGCATCAAAGAGACGTCCACAACTGGAAGTCAGCGGCGAATTCACTCTTTGCGCCGTCATTCGTAGCAGCGGTTCGGTTTTCGGCAAGTCAAGCTGCCGCACAAACGGAATCGGTGAATTCAGAAACTCGCGACCGAAGTGGTGCGACAGATAACTGACCGCCATCCTCCACGGCTCGTGGATGGCTGCCGCGCCTCCCGGCAAAGGCACATACTCGAAATGCGCGACCCGTTCGAAGCTTTCGTAATCGGCAAGCAGCACCTCTCCGCCCCAGATGTGTCCGTCGCTTCCGTATCCGGTGCCATCAAGCGCAAATCCGATCACCCGGCCTTCGAGGTGATTTTCTGCCATACAACTCGCGACGTGCGCGTGGTGGTGTTGTACACCAACCACAAGCGTTTCCCGCTGCTGCCGCGCCCATTTGGTGGAGAAGTAGTCGGGATGCAGGTCGCAGGCGATGACCTCCGGGCGGATTTCGAGGACGCGCTGGAGGTGTTCAACGGCTTCGCCGAAAAATCGATAAGCTTCGACATTTTCCAAATCTCCGATGTGCTGACTTAGGAAGGCGTGTTTGCCTTTCGTCAGGCAAATTGTGTTCTTCAGTTCGCCTCCAACGGCGAGCACGGACGGCTGTTCATCTTTCAGGAACACAGGAACCGGGACAAATCCCCGGGAACGGCGCAACTGGCGCGTGATTCCGTTGCTGACCCGCACGACAGAATCATCGCAGCGCAACAGAATGTCACGATTGTGAACCAGGAAATAATCAGCCAGGCCGCGCAGGCGAGTAGTTGCCTCACGATTGTCAATGGCGATGGGCTCCTCGCTCAAGTTTCCACTCGTCATCACCAGCGCCCGAAACTGCCCTTCCCGCAACAACAAATAATGAAGCGGTGTGTAGGGCAAGAAAACTCCCACGTAGCGATTGAAGGGAGCCACCTCGACGGAAATCGGGCTGGGATTCTTCCTGGCTAGCAAAACAACTGGCCGCTCTACCGATTCCAGCACCGAAGCAGCCTTCTCATCCACTTCGCAGATTTCTTGTGCCGCTTCAATATCAGGCACCATCACGGCGAACGGTTTTTCCACTCGCCGCTTGCGCTGGCGCAGGAGCGCAACGGCCGCGGCATTGGTCGCATCCACCGCCAGATGAAATCCACCGAGGCCCTTTACGGCCACGACCAGTCCCGCGTGAAGTCCGGAAGCCGCTTCGGCGATGGGATCGCGGCCTACGATGCCCCGTCCCGCCTGATCCAGCAGTTGCACCTGGGGCCCACATTCCCAGCAAGCGTTAGGTTGGGCATGAAAGCGGCGGTCCAGCGGATCCTCATACTCCGCCTGGCAAGCCGGACACATGGGAAAGACTGCCATCGACGTGCTCGGTCGGTCATAAGGAATATCGCGCACGATGGTGAAGCGCGGCCCACAATTGGTGCAGTTGATGAAAGGATAGTGATAGCGTCGGTCAGCAGGATCAAACAACTCGCGCAGGCAATCGGCGCAGATGGCGACATCGGGAGAGATGAGCGTGCGAACTTCCTCTCCCGAACGGCTATGAACAATTCGAAAGTTGCTCTCGCCGTTGCAGGGTACTTCCTGAACAGCTACGCCGGTGATCCGCGCCAGACGCGGGGATTCGGCGGGCAGGCGCTGCACAAAATCCTGCACCGTCTCAACCGGCCCCTCGACTTCAATGGTGACGCCGGTGGGCGTGTTGCGGATAATTCCCGCCAGGTGTTGCCCGGTGGCGAGCCGATACACATAAGGCCGGAACCCGACTCCTTGAACGATTCCCGAGACCTCGATGCGTCGGCGCACTTCCATGGCGAATCAACCCACGGGTTGCTGGACCAGTTGTTTTTGCGCTCGGCGACGCTGTTCCAGCCACATCATCCATTCATGCAAACCGGCCCCGGTCAGGCACGATACCTTCACGATTTCGATTCCGGGATGGATTCGCCGCGCGTTGTCTGCCGCCGCATTGATGTCGAACGGCACGTAAGGAAGAAGATCAATTTTGTTGAGAACCAGCAGGTCCGACTTGAAGAAGATGGATGGATACTTCAGCGGCTTGTCCTCGCCTTCGGTGACGCTCAGCACCACAATCTTCGCCGCTTCGCCCAAGTCGTAGCTGGATGGGCAGACCAGGTTGCCCACATTTTCGATGAGCAGCAGATCCAGGTCTTCCAGCGGCCAGTCCGCCAAGTGACGCTCGATCATCCGCGCATCGAGATGACAGGTCCCGCCGGTAGTGATCTGCTTGACCGGAAAATGAAATCGCTTGAGCCGGATGGCGTCATTCTCAGTCTGAATGTCTCCCGTCAGCACCGCGACTCGGTCATGTCGCGGAAACGCCCCCAGTGTGCACTCCAGAAGGCTGGTCTTTCCTGAGCCAGGCGAACTGATCAGGTTCAGGCAGAAGACGCCATGTTCCTGAAACCGCGCGCGCAGGTCCGCTGCGATCCGGTCGTTCTCACTAAGAACTTTTTTCTCCAGCGGGACACGCTCCATACTCTTCCACCTCCAGATAGGCTAGTTCCAATTCATCTCCACTGATGCATTCGGTTGCCAGGCTTGCGCACTGTGGGCATCGAAAATCGTAATCGTGGACTACGAATTCTCGCCGGCAGGCCGAGCACCGGTGCCGGCGAGGGCACACTTCGACATCCAACTGCAGAGATTCCAAATCTGTCTCACGCGCGATCGCTTCAAAACAAAAGCGCAGCGCGTCCTGATCGATCGCTGCCAGTTCGCCGATGCGTACGCCCACTTTGCAGGGCTGCGTTCCGGGATGGCGCGCTGCTTCCTTCCGGACGGCCTCAATCACCGAATTCGCGATTCCCATCTCGTGCATGTGTGCCTCAGCAGATGCGAGGCAATTGATCGCCGGCCAGCATATCCACGATGCGCGTAGTCCCGAGCGTGGTTCGCATGGTGACCAGCCCCGCATCCTCTCGCTTCACCGTGCCGATGATTCGTGCGCCAGCGCCCAGCGGATTCTGTCTCATCGCCTGCAGCAATGCCTCAGCAGCTTCCGGTGCCACGATGGCGATCAACTTGCCTTCGTTTGCCACATATAAAGGATCCAGGCCAAGCAGTTCACACGCTCCGCGGACTTCCTCGCGCACCGGAATCGTCTCCTCTTGAAGTTCGATCCCGACGTGTGACTGCTCGGCGATTTCGTTCAATGTGCTCGAAACGCCGCCACGCGTGGGATCACGCATGCAGCGAATCTCGCGGCTCACACGCAGCATGTCGGCGACCAGCGTGTGCAATGCGGCGCTGTCACTCTCGATTTCACTTTCAAATTCCAGGCCTTCGCGCTGCGCCAGAATGGCGATACCATGCTCCCCGATCGAACCGCTCAGCAGAACTTTGTCGCCCGGCCGCGCACGATTCGCAGAAAGCTCCAGGCCATCCGGCACAACTCCAAGCCCAGTTGTGTTGATAAAAAGGCCGTCGCCCTTGCCTTTTTCCACGACCTTGGTGTCGCCAGTGACGACCTGCACTCCCGCCGCTGCTGCTGCCCGGTGCATCGAATTGACCACCCGGCGGAGTTGCTCGATGGCGAAACCCTCCTCGATGATGAAAGCCACACTCAGGAACAACGGCGTTGCGCCGCCCATCGCCAGATCGTTCACCGTACCGTGGACTGCGAGCGAACCGATGTCACCTCCAGGGAAAAATAGCGGCTTCACAACAAACGAATCCGTGGTGATGGCCAGCCGCTGCCCGTTGATATTCACGATCGCCTGATCATCGAGACGCGCCAACACCGGATTCTCCAGCGCCGGCAGAAAGACGTCGCGGATCAGTTCGGCGCTCAACTTTCCACCGCTGCCGTGTCCCAGCAGCACGGTGTCCCGTGCCGGCAGCGGCGTCGGGCAACTCAGTTCCGCGATGGTGTTAGTTGACACGCTGTCTCTCCTAACTCGCAACCGCATGACGCCGGTAGTGGTAGTAGGCCGCGCAGGCGCCTTCGGCAGAGACCATGGGCGCACCCAGCGGATTTTCCGGCGTGCAGCGCATGCCGAATGCCGGGCAATCCGTCGGCTTCTTCAATCCCTGCAAAACCTGCGCGCTGATGCACTCGGCCGGCTCTTCCACCGAGATCACGGCGAGATCGAACACTCGGTTGGCATCATAGGCTGCGTATTCGTCACGCAAACGCAAACCGCTCTCTGGAATCGAGCCAATGCCACGCCACTTCTGGTCGGCGACTTCAAAAACTTCCGCCATGATCTGCTGCGCCGGCACATTTCCCGCGTAACTCACCGAGCGCACGTACTGGTTTTCAAGCTTCGCTTCTCCCGCTTCCAGTTGCCGTACCAGCATCAACACAGCCTCGAGCAAATCCACCGGCTCGAATCCGCCGACAACAATTGGCACCCGGAAGTCGCGCACCAAAGATTCGTATTCGGCGCATCCCATGACCGTACACACATGGCCAGGCGCGATGAACGCCTGCACACGATTCTCCCGCGAGACCATCAGGGCACGAATTGCGGGCGGGACCAGCACATGCGAAACCAGCATAGAAAAGTTCGTCAGAACGTCGCGTTTGGCTTGCCAGGCTGCCATAGCGTTGGCCGGGGCGGTGGTTTCGAAGCCGATGGCGAGGAACACGACTTTGCGGTCGGGATTCGCCCGCGCCAGTCTCACTGCTTCCATCGAAGAGTAGGCGATGCGCACGTCCGCACCCTGCGCCTTGGCGCGAAACAGATCGGAGCGCGATCCCGGAACTCGCAGCATGTCTCCGTAGGAAACCAGCATCACATCCGGGCGCAGTGCCAGCTCGATGGCCTTGTCAATGGTTTCGAGCGGCGTGACGCAGACGGGACAACCCGGCCCGTGCACCAGTTCAAGGCTGCGGGGCAGCAGTTCATCAATGCCATACCGCATGATGGTGTGGGTCTGGCCGCCGCAGATTTCCATCAGCACCCAGGGGCGGGTTACGCGTTGGCCGATCTCCACGGCCAGTGCCCGAGCAATGCGATGGTCGCGATATTCGTCCAGATATTTCACGTGCGAAGACCCACTTGCCACTCTAGCACTGGTGAACCAGAGATCGGTGACGAGCGTCACATTCGGGTGTGATTCGGAAGGGCAGGGAGGGACAAGTTACGAACAATTACTGATCGGCCGGCGCCAGTTCTGCCTCCAACGCTCCCATTTCCTGCAGAAGCTTGTAGGTGCGCTCGGCCTCAACCGCGTCCACACGGCTGATGGCAAACCCGACGTGGACCATTACATAGTCGCCCAAACCGGCCTCAGGCACGAAGTTCAGGCAAACCTGGCGCACGATGCCGCCGAACTGCACGCGGGCATTCCGCAGCGGTTCTTCTCCCTGAATTTCCAGAATCTTACCCGGAATGGCGAGGCACACGGCCGATTTTCCTCAAAGCCAGTTGAACATTGCTTGTTACGGCGGTCTGTGACGTAGGACACACTGCGAGGTGAGCTTGCCTGAGGCCCCACTAGCCAATGGGAGGCAGCAAAGCCGACGAACCCCACAAGAAGATCGAGCCCACCACCAGGCTGTACACTGCCGTGACCGCGGTGACCGCGTATTGAATTCTGGGAGCGCGCATGCTGAATCCAAACAGCCCGGCCGCCGAGGCCGTCATGATGGTGTTCATCACCAGCAGGCCGATCAAGAACATGCCCAGTCCCAGGAAGCCCTTGCCTACGCCGCCCAGGTTCGCTGCCAGCAGAAAGATCAGCAACTGCGTAGGAGTTTCCGCTCCCAGCCCGTGAATAATTCCAATGCCGAACACCGACTTCGCATCGTAGTTCCAGATGGAATTCTTTGGCTTGGGGACCTCGTGATTGTGCCAGTGCACCTTGGCTTTCCAGTGCAGCCACTTCAGCGAGTTGGCCAGGAGGACGAAGCGGCTCCGCGGCACGTAGTCGCCACGGAACAGAGATCCCAGAACATAGATGCCCAGGAAAACCAGGGTCAATCCCACCAGCCGCTCCGCGATGCGATCGATGCCATGTGGCAGCGAAAGCTGAAAGAAAATCACAATGCTGCCGAGCACGGCAACCGTCGCAGCGTGCCCCAGGGCGTACAACAACCCCAGCCGCATGGCCCGCCGGCCGGAGCTCTGCACGCTGGTGATATCAGAGATGGCGGCAATGTGGTCGTAATCGAAGCCGTGCCGAAAGCCAAGCACGGCAGCGGAGAACAGCGCGAGTTGGAGGCCGGCAGGCGCCATCGCGGTGGGCAACGAACCAACATTCTTCCATACCGATGCGCATAAAGGGAAGTGATGGGGATCACAAAGCGCGAATTTATAGCAACAGATGCACGCCTACCACGCTCTGTGTTTTTCCATTTGCTTAAGACCGTGAAGGCTCTGGTTGTGTTCCCGGCGGCTCTGCTCCAGCGAAGACTGAATCGCGGCCTGCAGTCGCGACCGATCATCATGATGAAGCGTCACGAAGCGAAAGGGTTGCTGGATCCAGGTCACCGGACTCAACATTTCCGCCTCACCCAGCACCGACCCGCTGCGGGTCAGGAACATCAACTTGACTACCGAACCTCGGTTCAAAGGCCGTGACAGGCCGAGCAATCCGCCCGTGGTCGAGACAAGCTGCAGCTCTCCAGGGACACGGCGACCGTCGGAAAATCGCAACACGGCAGGAGTGAGGCCTTCGAGGTGTACACGCGGTGGGCGCGGTTTCATGCGCCTTGGGGGAAGGGAATTCATGGGCTTAGACCCTAGTATGTAACGAGTTGGTTACGAGTGAAAGATGACGGAAGGCCTTGTCCGGCACAGGTTACCGCCTACGACGGAGTGCTAAAGCTAAAATAACAATGCTGTTCAGAACCTCGCGTTGACTTGCCCTGCCAGCCCTCATAACATTGCACGCTGAGACGTGCGCACCCGTGATCGGCCAAACCATTTCCCATTACCGCATTGTTGAGAAACTCGGTGGCGGCGGCATGGGCGTCGTCTACAAGGCTGAGGATGTGAAGCTCGGCCGCTTCGTCGCCCTCAAATTCTTGCCCGACGAGGTGGGGCACGACCCGCAGGTTCTCAGCCGTTTCCAGCGCGAGGCCAAAGCTGCTTCTGCTCTCAATCATTCGAACATCTGCACCATCTACGAAATCGACGATCAGCACGCGCAGGCGTTCATTGCCATGGAGTTTCTGGATGGTGTGACGTTGAAACATCAGATCGCCGGGCGTCCGGTGGAGACAGAACTCCTTCTTCCGCTTGCCATCGAAATCGCCGATGCGCTGGATGCAGCCCATTCCGCGGGCATCGTCCACCGCGACATCAAGCCCGCGAATATCTTTGTCACCAAGCGTGGACACGCCAAAATTCTTGATTTCGGGCTGGCGAAGGTGACAGCGTACGGCACCCCCAGTGCGTCGGCAGCTACCCAGTCGATGACGGTTGACGAGCAGCACCTCACCAGCCCCGGTACGACGATGGGCACGGTCGCCTACATGTCTCCGGAGCAAGTCCGTGCCAAAGAACTGGACGCACGCTCGGATTTGTTCTCCTTCGGCGCCGTGATTTACGAAATGGCGACCGGCACGTTGCCGTTTCGTGGGGAAAGTTCGGGTGTAATCTTCAAAGCCATTTTGGATGGAACACCGACTTCGCCAGTACGGCTGAATCCCGATATCCCGGCCGAACTGGAAAAGATTATTAACAAGAGCCTGGAGAAAGACCGAAACCTTCGATATCAGCACGCCTCGGAGATTCGCGCCGATCTGCAACGATTGAAACGGGACACAGATACGCAGAAATCGTCGGCGGTGATCGAACCGCCTCGTCCTTCGTGGAACAGACGATCGCTACGGGTCGCGGCTGGCGTCGTAGTCGCGGCAATCGTGATGGGGCTTTTCTTTTGGCGCGCGAAGCACGCCACTATGCCCACGGTCGAGTCCAGCGCGAGGGCGATTGCGGTGCTGCCCCTGCAAAATGTGGGTTCGGACAAAAGCATCGACTTTCTTCGGCTCGCGCTGGCCGACGAAATCGCGACTACGTTGAGCGACGTGCAGTCCTTCTCGATTCGCCCTTTTGCCACTACCAGCAAGTACGACGGTCCTAGCGTTGACCTGCAGCAGGCCGGACGCGACATGGGGGTCACCTCTATTGTTACCGGTCACTTCCTCACGGAAGGCGACCAGTTCGAGGTCACGCTCGAGGCGATCGACGTTGCGACCAATCGCAGCGTTTGGCGAGATACCGTCAACGTGGCGAGGTCCGACAAGATTGCCATGCGGAACGAAGTCACAGCGCGAGTTCGCCGGAGCCTGGTTCCACTGCTTGGCGGAGCGTCAGCTTCAACCGGAACTGAGACCCGCCCCAACAACCAGGAGGCGTACGACTTGTACCTGCACAGCATCGCCGTTGGGCACGATGTTGCGCCGAACAAAGAGGCGATCTCGATGCTTGAGAAGGCTGTGGCTATCGATCCCAGCTACGCACCTGCGTGGGAGGCTTTGGGGGTGCGCTATTACTACGATGCTGAATACGCTAATGGTGGAGAGCCGGTACTCCAGCGCGGTGACTCCGCGCTGAGGCGAGCTCTGGTGCTTGATCCCAACTTAATCGTCGCTGCGACCCAGTTGATCAATATGCGGACTGAGCGGGGCCAGATGGCCGACGCCTATGGTGAGGCATCGGCATTCGTTAAGCGACAGCCGGAAAGTGCTCTGGCCCATTTTGCCCTCGGTTATGTGCTCCGCTATGCCGGCTTGCTCACTGAGGCGGGACGCGAGTGTGAAATTGCGCGGAGCCTGGACCGGGGCGACTACCAATTCCGTTCCTGCGCCGTCGTCTTCATGGAACTGAACCAGCCCCAAAAGGCGATGGAGTTTGTTAGCCTCGACGCGGGCTCAGAGTGGGCGGCGAGATCAACCACTTTCATTCTTCTAGGGCAGGGTAAGATAGCCGAGGCACGCGAAAGCATCCAGAAGATCTCTTCCAATTTTATGCCGCACGAGGTGTTTCAAGCCTGCCTTGACCCCGCACAGAGTTCCGGGTTTGAGAGAATCGCACAGAAGGCTGAAGCTGCCGCTCTGACCTGGCCTGACCCAGAGCCTCGCTACCTGGCCGGCAGTTTCCTGGCGTATTGCGGTCAGAAAGATGCGGCTCTGCGATTGCTGAAAAGCGCCGTCACGCAAAACTATTGCGCCTATACCGCTTTGCAGACTGACCCGTTGCCCGCGAAGTTGCGTGGAAGTCCGGGGTTCACCGAATTGTTGTCCGCTGCCAAAGATTGCCAAAACCGTTTTCTGGCGCAGCGCGGCGGCTCGCACTGAAAGCGCGGTCCGATATCTGGATCCGGACGCATGCAAAGAGCAATAGGCCCAAATGCAACACGAAGTCGCTGGTGTTTCAGCAATCCTAGATTTCAGAGGAGGTTCTGATGAATGAAAACAAGATCATCGCAGCCCTGCTCGCAATGGCAGTCAACGCCAGAAGGGAACGCAGCACGTCCAAGCAAGTTGGCCGTGAGGACTGGAGACTCGTTCTCGATGACTACAACACCTTTTTGCGGGCCCTGAGCGAGTCGCCGGAATAGACTGCGCTCAGGACCCTCAGTGGTTCATCGACGTCGCTCGCCTACTTTCGGCCCGGCGGGCGGGGTTGCTGTCTTTCCTGCAGATGCTGGATCTGCTGCTGGTGCTTTTGCTCCAGCTGCTGCGTCTGTTGCTGGTGCTTTTGTTCTACCTGCTGCTTTTCCGCTTCACTGGCGTTACGCTGCTGCAACCGCTGGTGCTCCTGGTCCTGCTTCTGCTGGAGCTTTTGGTGCTCCTGGTCCATCTTGGTGTAGAGCTTGTTCTGTTGCTGCTGATACTTCTGGTCCACCTTGGGGTTGCCGGTGTTCGGAGCAGGCGGGCGTTCATGTGACTGAAGCTCGCTGGCGTGATTGGCAGGAGGGCGAGGAACATTGTTGCCCCCCCGTTCTGCCGGAGCCGCCGCCTTTCCCTGTGGCCGGGGAGTGTATGGTGCTCCGGCCGACTTCGCCTTCACCGCCCCGCGGTCGTTGAATGCTCCCGGCCTTGGGGTAGCGGCAACCGCGGGCGCGCCGTGGTTCACCGAAGCCCGTAACTGTGGATTGGAGCGGGCAGCCTGGATATGTTCAGTCTGGGCTGCCACCGGAGCGACATGTCGTTCTCGAGCTGCCGATTCTTCTTCGGGCGTAGGACGAGCAGTTATCCCGCCTTCGCCGCCGTTGTAGCTGACGCGGTTTACCGTGACGTTGTTGTTGATTACCGTCGTGTTGTAGACGTTGTGAATGTTCGTGACGTTAATGTTGGTCACCGAACGGTTATAGAAAAACTGTCCGTTATCCCAGCGCCCACCCTCGTAGCCCCTGCCGAAATAACCGAATCCGTAGGGGATCCCTCCATAAAAGCCGACATGCGGGCCCCAGTAACCTGCATGAAAGAGAAATACGCCGCCCTCCCAACCCCACCACGGTGGGGTCCACAAAAAGCCGATCTCGGGGGCCAGCACCCAGGTGCCGGGCACCCAGTAGTAATCGTTAATATCGGGGTCCCAGGCCCAGTAGCCAGGCGTCCAGAGATAACCCGATTCAGGGCAAATGGGTTGCTCATAGACAGGCAGCGCCGGCGGCCCGAAGCTAACCGATATGCCGATTTGTGCGAACGCGGCCGACGACAGGGACAACAACACCAGTGCGAACAAAAGCAACCGAACAGACCTACTGATGATGCGCATAGTGGCTCTCCTTGCCCGATCAATCTTACGCTCGCCGATGTCGTCCTCGGGCTGCGACTTGCGAGAATGTGGATCTCCCAAATTAATTCGCTATGGGAGTCCGTTATTGGTCTTAGGGTTGTATCCGCATTTTAGCAGCAGGGGAAGCTGTGTAAAGGATTGGCGCTTCCGGCGCGCCAGCCTGCAAGTGTTCATTCACCCACAGAGATGACCGGCTCCGGACAAGACCCGCTAACCGTGATGGTCGCCCAAGTGCCATATTTTCCGGAGGATAATGGAATTGATCGCCAAATCCCGGTCGGCGCGTCAAATGTATGAATGACATGCGGTGTCGTGTCTCTAGAGGAGATTCCATGCAGACGCGGTTTCAGGACGTATGGTTTAGCATTCGCACCTTGCGCAAGTCACCGGGATTTGCCCTCACCGCCATCCTGACCCTGGGTCTGGGAATCGGGTCCGTCACATCAGTTTTCAGCGTGGTCAAATCTGTTTTGCTGAAGCCTTTCGCTTTTCGCGAACCTGAACGTTTGGTCGTCCTGCGAGAAATGATCCGGGGAAGGAACGAACCGCCCATTCCTGATAATTACCAGCATTACGCCTATTGGCACGCCAACTCGAAGTCTCTGAGCGATGCGGGCATCTTTCGGAACAAGGGTTACAGCGTCTCCGCGGGCCGTGATCATCCCGACATCGCCGATGGCCTGGAGATTTCCCCCAATTTTTTCTCGGTCCTCGGCGTTCAGCCGGTTCTAGGACGGAGCTTTCTGCCGGCAGAGACGGTTCAAGGCCACGATGAAGAGGTCATTCTTTCTTGGAGCGCGTGGCAGAAATATTTTCACGGCGATCCTGGCGTGGTCGGCCGTACGCTGCGCGTCGGTGGCATTCCGCAGACGGTGGTTGGAATTCTTCCACAGACCTTCAGTTTTCCGCACATGAGCGAAATGTCGACTGCGGTCTCGCAGCGAGCGGTCAAGCCCTATGAAATCTTCAAGCCGCTTTTGCCCGACCCGACGGATAACGGCAACTTCAACTACTTGGTGATCGGTCGCCTCCGGACTGGACTTACGCTGGCGCAGGCGCAAACGGAACTCACTGGTTTGCAACAAGCCTATACGCGAACCATGAGTCATACGACTGAGGAAGCGTTGGTTCTTGTGGAGCCGCTGGCCCAGGAGGTCGCCGGCCGAGTGAGCACAGCGCTGTGGCTGCTGCTGGCTGCGGTGGGAGCCGTGCTGCTGATCGGCTGCGTGAATCTTGCAAACCTGCAACTGGCGCGGGCGGTGAGCCGCGAGCGCGAGATTGCGGTGCGGGCCGCGCTGGGTGCGGGTCGGGGCCAGTTAATATGGCACACCCTCACGGACAGCCTGGTGCTCGCCGTGGCTGGAGGCACGCTGGGCATTCTGTTGTCATTTGCCGGAGTGCGGCTGTTTGTGGCCTCCGCTCCCTCGAACTTGCCGCGTCTGAACGAAGTGCACGTAAGCTGGTTGGCACTCATGGCTGCTGCCGGCCTGTCGATTATGACCGCGCTGCTTTTCGGCTCGTTGCCGGCGTTGCGGTCGATCCACGTCGATCCGCAGATGGCTATGCAATCGAATCCCACGCGCGTGGCCAACACCCGCGAAGGACATCGCACCCGTCATTTACTGGTTGCCGGAGAAGTCGCCTGCACCGTGACTTTGCTCATCGTGACCGGATTGCTGGTGCGCAGCTTCTCGCAGCTCCTGACGCAGCAGCGCGACTTCGATGCCGGCCATATCACCCTGGCTGGCGTGAGCCTGGCGACTCCGCAATATGGTAATTCGCCGGAGGAGGCGGCCGGAGTTCGCGCCAGTTTTATTGATCGTGCGATCACCGACCTGGGCCGGCTTCCCGGAGTGCAGTCCGTGGCGATGACCAGCGAAATGCCGATGGCGGGCGAGACCTGGGTCAGCAGCATTCGCCGCGCGGAACGTCCCGTACCAGAGGCACAGGAGCCTCACGCTAATATGCGCTGGGTGAGTCCTTCCTATATCAGCACGCTGAAGATTCCGCTCGCCGCCGGCCGGGATCTTCAGCCGAGCGACCAGAACCACCCAACCAATGTTCTCATCTCCCAGCAGACTGCGCGAACAGCGTGGCCGGGCGAAGACCCGGTGGGGAAGACGTTCAAGCTGGGCGGAGATACGCAGTACACCGTCGTCGGCGTGGTGGCGGACGCGCGCATCAACGACTTGAAGAGCACGGCCAGCATGGTCTATGTGCCGTATTGGGACAATCCATGGTGGAGGGCTTACTTTCTCATCCGCAGCCCGCAATCCACGGCGGGCTTGGCGGATTCCATTCGCCAGGCTATCTGGAACATTGATCCTCAGGTTGCCATTCCGACTCTGAAGTCACTGGACGATCAAGTGAATGACTCAGTTGTCACCGAACGTTTCCAGGCAATGCTGCTGTCCAGTTTCGGTATCGCCGCATTGCTGCTGGCGCTGCTGGGTGTCTATGGGGTGCTGGCGTATTCCGTATCGCTGCGTGAGCACGAGTTTGGCATCCGGGTCGCGCTCGGTTCGGACAAAACCGCATTGATGCGGTTGGTCATGGGTCAGGCGGCGCTTCCGATTGGTGGAGGCATTCTCGCGGGCCTGGCGCTGGCATTTGCAGCCACCCGTTGGATTGGCAGCCTGCTCTACGAAACCAAGGCGGCCGATCCTGGCGTGATCTTCGCGAGCATCACTGTACTCTTGCTGGCGGCGTTTCTTGCGGCCCTGTTGCCGGCTCGGCGGGCAGCCTCGGTTGACCCGATGCTGGCTTTGAGGGCGGAATAATCGTCTGCATGGGCGAGAATTCACATCATCCGAAACGTTGATGCTCCTCCCAGAACTCCGGCCATGGTAGGCGCGGCCCGCCGCACACAAAAATATCAGGATGGTACTTGCTCTCTTCATTCACCACGCCGTAAGGATTGCCGTTGTGTCCGGCGAGCCGGCACGAGGTGAACGCGTCTTCCACCTGCTCACTCGACCACCCAACTACAACCAGCGTTGACGGCAGCGGCGTGGGATATCCGCGCAACCATGCCGAGTTGGTCAGGCTGATCGGCGGGGGCAGATGGTAAGCAGGTCCCAGCATCTCGATTGCGCCCTGCTCGCCGTAGTTGCCCACCAGTACGCCCACATGTTCGCGCTGCTCCGGGGGGAGGGAATCGAGAACGCCGGCGACTGCCGTGACCAGATCGTTCCAGCCAATTTCTTCACGCAGATCTTCGTTATGTTTCAGCGCGAACTCTCGCAGCGGGCCGCTCGACGCCAGCGGCAAGATCAAAGCAGCAATGTACAACCCACAAAACCCGAGCCCGGCGAAAAACACAGCTTCTACTGTCCGCTCCCAGAGCCGCGGCAACGATCCGACCCAGCGCTCGCCTGTGCTCGCGCCCATCGCTAGCAACATCGCGTAGGCCGATCCCAGATAGTAGCCTCGTCCCTTTAAAACCACGAAGAGCACAAGCGGGATCAGGTACATCCATGCCAGCAGACGGAAACGCCGGTCGCGCAGGAAACACAACAGT
>Ga0209415_10000081_pt1 | contig 132798 bp, 121 predicted proteins | sample PeaSoiSIISIP2007_FD_187696 | JGI IMG/M metagenome (GOLD analysis project Ga0209415, IMG submission 187696) | Peat soil microbial communities from Weissenstadt, Germany - SII-SIP-2007 (SPAdes) (version 2) | ecosystem: Environmental > Terrestrial > Soil > Wetlands > Peat | place: Germany... | reverse complement strand
TTCATGGTTTCCTGGATTCTGGTGTTGGGCTTGTGAAACTTACGGGTAGCCTTGGACGCAAGCTGACAAAGCATATATCGGTTGCGCAGCGTGTGTAAAGCATCAAAAACGCGATCAGAGCGCTTCATTCGAATTCTCCTATTAGTCGAGAAAGCTGGTCGCATCTCCATCTTTGCCCGCAGAGCAGCACTCTGGGGTATTCCATAAGTGACTGGATTCAGATGGGTTGTGCGGGAAAGCTCCAGCTAAATCTATAGATGCCCCGCAAGAGCCAAAAGTTTCTTCGCTTTCTGGAATTTGGCTTGGTGCCTACGGAGGTTCTGCCTGGACAGCCGGTGCAGCTCAGTATGTCCCGTGAAGCTGCTAATTTAGCTGGGAAAGGGCGCGGAGGTCAAGGATTCTTTTTGCAGGAAAGGGGGCGGGTTGGCCCCCCGGTATCGAATAGGTAAATAGGCGAATTTGGCACTGGGGCCCGGGTGACGGGCCGTTTTCTGGGGCCACCGGAGCCTAAGGCTCGTGCGCTCCGCCGACTTGCACCTAATCGCTTGCCGTCGGCCAATGAACCTTATCCGAGCGGGATACTCTAGGCCGACTTAATGAATCTCAGTGATGCGGAATTCATGCAATAGCGAAGATGCGTCGGCTCAGGACCGTCGTCAAACACATGGCCCAAGTGTGCATCGCACTGGGTGCATGAAACCGCGGTTCGCAACATGCCGTAGCCCATGTCCCTCGTGGTTTGAATGTTCTGCGCAGCGATCGGCTGCCAGAAGCTCGGCCAGCCCGTTCCTGAATCGAACTTGGTCTGCGAGCTGAACAGCGCATTGTCGCAGCAGATGCAGCGGTAAAGACCCTTATCGTGCAGGTTCCAATACTTTCCGGTAAAAGCCATTTCGGTGTCGGCGCGGCGAGTGATATCGAAAGCATTTTCCGATAGCTGCTTCCGCCACTCGGCGTCGGTCTTGACGACTTTGGGCACGCTGACGACCGCCAGACGTCTTCCGTCGTCGGAGAATTGCACAATCTCGACCTTAGGCGGCGCGGTCGCGGCGGTTGCTTCAGCCACCAGATGCGGCTTGCGCAACCACCAAACCGCCAGGCCAGCGACCGCCGAAGCCGATGTTGCCAGAAACGCCCGCCGCTTTACCTTTCTCGATGGCCCACTGCGATCAAACGCCGAGTTAAACATACACACTCCTGGCGCAAATTACTTGCTCACATAGAGGTCGGGAAGCTGCTGCCGTAGATGAGCCACTTTCGGAGCATCGTTGTAATAAATGTACGGGTCATCCGGATGGAGCGCGGCGTAGTTTTGATGGTATCCCTCGGCAGGATAGAAAGCCTTCAACGGCGCCACCTGCGTCACAATAGGTCGCGTGAACACTTTGGCTTGGTTGAGTTGCGCGATGTAGGCCTCGGCAATGCGCTTCTGCTCGTCGCCGCTGTAGAAGATGACGGAACGGTATTGGCTGCCGGTATCCGGGCCTTGCCGGTTTAACTGGGTGGGATCGTGCGCCACGGAGAAAAACACCTTCAAGAGCTCGCCATAACTGATTTGCGAGGGATCAAAGATAATCTCCACCGATTCCGCATGGCCGGTCAGGCCGGTGCTCACAACCTCATATTCAGCCGTCGCTTTGGAACCTCCCGAGTATCCAGAAGTTGCGCTGGTTACGCCCTTTACGTGTTGGAAGACGGCTTGAATACCCCAGAAACAGCCGCCCGAAACCACAGCGGTCTGTTGACCGCGGCGGGCCGCAAGGGGAGCATCCGCGGCGGGGCTGGGGAAGGCCAGGCTACCGGCGAAGCAAGCGACCGCTCCGCAAAGGAGACCCCAGAGCACGAATCTGCGAATCAGAGACAAGGCAACCTCCGCAGGAGATCTTTATTTCCTGCCCAATGGTATTGGAGTCTTGGGGCAGAGAAAAGTTTCGAGCCGGCTCGGGGAGGAAGCGATGCGCACCCTTGTGGGATAATTCCTCTGGGATCTTTTGCGAGCAAAGAGAAGAAATGGCAAACCGTCACGCAATCACGCTCAGCATCGGCGGGAACTTGTTGGTCATGGTCGCCTCATGGGTGCTTTACGGCTGGAATGACGTCGGCGTGCACGTGGCAGCGCGGAATACCGCGCGGTTTTCGGCGCTGTGGTTCATCGTAGGATTTTCGGCGCCAGGATTGGCGCGCTGGGTTCGCACGCTGCCTAGCGGGACAACCCTGATCCGCGCCTTTGTCGCTGCCCATATGGTGCATTACATGTCGGTGATTGCGGTGCTGCATTTCAGTCCAGGACACTTTTCGCACCATCCGGTGAAGGCGGGATTGATCATCGTAAACGGCTTCTTGATCGTGTTGATTACCGGTCTGACGGCCAGCCCGCAGGTTTCGCCGGTAGTCGCTGGAATCCACACTTTCCTTTTGTACCTGATTTTCTTCATTTTCTCTGCCGCGCTGCTGCGCGACCGATTCAAGCCGTTTCGTGCAGCTGCCGTTTTGCTCGTGCTGGCACTAATCTTGCGCTTGATCGTCATGATGAAGTCCTATCGCTCCGCAGCGAAGATCGTGAGCAAAGTCGTTACCGCGTGACAGGAGAAGAACAAATCCCTTCGAGGTGACTATGAAATACATCGGTCTGGTGTTCACGTTACTTTCCTTATCCGTGTTTTCACCGAGGGCTTCAGCGCAGGATTGGGCGCGCGCGAATCTGGAGAAATCCCCGCGGCATCGCGAGTGGGTTACCGTGAAATACAACGGACGCTCGGTCGAAACGTTCGTTGCATACCCGGAGACGAAAGAAAAAACGCCGGTAGTATTGATTATTCATGAGATCTTCGGACTGACCGACTGGGCCCAGGAACTGGCGGACGAAGTTGCAGCCGAGGGGTACATTGCCGTCGCGCCAGATTTGCTTTCCGGAATGGCTCCCAACGGTGGGCGCACGTCTGACTTCGCCGAAGGCAAGGCGATGGAGGGCGTGAGCCATTTAAATCCGGATCAAGTGACCGCCGATTTGAACGCGGTCGCCGACTATGCGCTGAGGATTCCGGCGGCAAACGGTAGGCTGTTTGTCGCCGGATTCTGCTGGGGTGGCGGGCAGAGCTTCCGCTTCGCCACTAATCGCGGCGATCTGGCGGCGGCGTTTGTCTTCTACGGTCCTCCACCCGACAAGGACGCGATGCCCCGCATAAAAGCTCCGGTTTATGGGTTCTATGGAGGCAACGACGCGCGCATCGGCGCGACCCTTCCGGACGCCATCAGCCAGATGAAGGCAGCCGGTAAGGCTTTCGAGCCGGTGACTTATGACGGCGCGGGACATGGATTCATGCGAGCCGGAGAGGCTCCCGATGCGAGCGACGCGAACCGCAAAGCGCGCGCCGACGCGTGGGCGCGGTGGAAGAGCCTGCTTGAGAAATGAAGGATGAATCGCTATGACGACGTCTTCTCATGGTATCCCGCGCAGGAGAGCACTGGCAGGCGAGGGTATTTCGCGAAGAGTTTGTCGCTGAGGGAAAGCTGGCAGAAGAAGAAGACCGAGCCATGATCGGATTCGATGCGACGAGCGTGGGTACAGTTGAGACAAAGGCCGCTGTCATCGCGGTGCTGATTTTCGCGGGACGGGTACACTCTGCAAAGAATACCAAGAACGACACCGGTCCCTGTGGAAACACAATCGGTCTCGTGCGGACAAAACCACGATAGTGATGAAGTCGGGGCGCGGCAGGCTACTTGCGGCATTTCCCGTTTTGGAATCTGGAGCACCGCAAAAATGCTGCCGACCGCTCCTCGCAAGCTATACTTCTCTCGTGCACATCTTGAGCGAAACTTGAGGTCACAAATTGTGATCTCAAGTTTGAGAACAACATGAAACGAACAATTGTCCTCGCCAGGCGAGTGGAATCGAGAATCATGGTTCTTCGTGGCCATAGGGTCATACTCGACGCGGACTTGGCCGAACTCTATGGCGTAGAAGCAAGACATCTGAATCAGCAAGTCAAGCGCAACGCCAAGCGCTTTCCGGTCGAGTTCCGGTTCCGAATCTCCCAGCGAGAATTCGGCATCTTGAGATCACAAAATGTGATCTCAAGTGGCAGCCATGGCGGCAAGCGTTATCTGCCGTATGCCTTCACGGAATATGGCGCTGTTATGGCAGCCACGGTGCTGAACTCCGCTCGGGCTATCGAGATGAGCATTTTCGTAGTCCGAGCGTTCGTACGCATGCGCAAAGCCATGACCGCGAGTCGACAGATAGTGGCCAAACTATCTGAACTGGAGCAGAGGCTCGATGTCCACGACAGCGATATTCGGGAATTGGTTGAGATGATTCGCGAGTTGATGGCTCCGCCTCCCGCCTCCGGCCATTGGCCGGCGTATTGGATTTGATCTTCCATCAGGTGCCGCCAAGAGCCGCAGCAAGGCGGGCTGAAGACATCGGAGATCGGTTTCGGTTTGGTCTTCCACTCGAATTAGCTCTCTTTGCGATATCGCGCAAGGCGGGCCAATCTGCCCGCGCCACACTGTTTCGGTTCACCCAGTTGCATTCCATCAACCTGGCCTGGATGAGGCTCTAGCGGCTTCACGCCGTGTGGCGCAGGGGAAGCCTCTGCAGGCTGAGTATGCGGAACCTACGCCCAAAACGTCCGATCCAGCGTGCGGTACTGAATTGCTTCGGCAATGTGTTTTGGCTCCAGTGCCGGGGCCGCTTCAAGGTCGGCAATGGTACGGGCGACTTTTAAGATGCGGTCGTGCGCGCGCGCGGTCAGTCCCTGCTGAGTCATAGCCCGCTCAAGCAAGCGCTCGCAGTCGGCGGAGAGTTCGCAGAATCCGCGAATGTGGCGCGGCGGCATTTGTGCGTTGCAGTAAAGTTTTTCGCGCTTGCTGGCCGCAAATCGCTTTAACTGGATTTCTCGCGCGCGCAAAACACGTTCGCGCAGCGTCGCCGAATTCTCCGGCTCGTTACTGGAGCGCATTTCTTTGTAGTTCACCGCAGGAACGTCAATGTGGATATCGATCCGATCCAGCAACGGGCCGGAAATCTTTGACATGTAGCGTTGAATCATCGGCGACGTGCAATGGCATTCGCGGCTGCGGTCGTTGAAATAGCCGCAGGGGCAGGGGTTCATGGCGGCGGCCAGCATGAAGCGCGCGGGGAAAGTCAGCGACATGGAAGCGCGGGCAATACAAACTGTTCCGTCCTCCAGCGGCTGGCGCATGACCTCCAGAACATTGCGAGGAAACTCCGGGAGTTCGTCCAGGAAAAGCACGCCGTTGTGGGCGAGCGAAACCTCTCCGGGGCGAGGGACCGCGCCGCCGCCGATTAATCCAGCGTCGGAAATGGTGTGATGGGGAGCGCGGAACGGACGGACGCCGACCAAGCCGACGCCGGCGTCAAGCACGCCAGCCACGCTGTGGATCTTAGTGGTCTCGAGCGCCTCCTCAAAGGTAAAAGGAGGCAGGATGGTGGGCATGCGCTTAGCCAACATGGTTTTGCCGGAGCCGGGAGGACCGATCATCAGAATGTTATGGCCGCCCGCGCAGGCCACTTCAAGCGCGCGCTTGGCTGTTTGTTGACCTCGAACATCCTTGAAATCTACGACATAGCTCTGCGCGTCTCTCAGAAGGTGGTCGCCGTCCACCTTGAGCGGCTGAATTCCGTTGCCGCTATTCACAAACTGAATGACATCAATCAGGGAGCGAACTGGGAAGACTTCCACGCCGCCGACCATAGCGGCTTCTCGGGCATTCAATTCAGGGACGACCAGGCGGGAGATTTTTCGACCGCGCGCTTCAATGGCGATAGGCAAGGCGCCTCGCACTCCTCGCACTCCTCCATCAAGTGACAATTCGCCGACAAACAGACAATCCGGTACATCCTTCTTATTGAGCCCTCCGTAGGCGCCCACGATGGCCAGGGCCATGGGCAGGTCAAAGCCGGAACCCTCTTTGCGGATGTCAGCAGGCGCGAGATTGATCGTGATATTGGTGGGCGGGATGTCGTAGCCGCAGTTTTTTAACGCGGCGCGCACCCGGTCGCGGCTCTCGCGCACCGCGGCATCGGGCAGGCCGACGGTGTGGAAGTGATCCTCAGGCGTCTTGATGCCGGAAACATCCACTTCGACCTCGATGATGCTGGCATCGACGCCATACACAGCGGCACTCAGGGTCTTGTACAGCATAGGAATTGGAAGGCTGTCCTGCGCCACCCGTAAAGACTGCCGAACATCGCGGTCAGACTTCACGAGACCAGTGCGCGGGCTTGCGAGTCTCTAGCTTAACCGCGATGGCTGGGAGGCGGCGAGGATTGCCGTCACAACGGTCGTGTGACATGTGGACTTGCAACTTCCGTAACCTTCAGAACCAAGTTACCCAACATGGTTTCGGTTGTATGCATCCGACTGGTAAACTACGATTCGCTTTAGACCACCTGGGAGAAATCGCCAGTTCGCCTCGACAGGCGGCCGGACTGGAACTTCAAAGCATGCCGGACGAGGACAAGCAGCCCGCGCCGTCGGCCCGCAGCACTGGCCGCCTGGAAAAGGAAGAGTCCAGCCTCTGGCGGCTGGCATTGCTCTTTGTCGTGCTGTTGGCTACGGCATTGGCTGCGGTGACTTGGGATCGTCTGCAGAATCTGCCCTACCATTTGGGTTCCCTGCTGCCAATTGCGGTCCTGTGCGTGGCCATTGCCTTCTCCGCCTTCAGCTACGGACGCAGAAAGCAAGTGTCCGAGATGAAGGATCTCATCCAGAATTTGAAAGAGCGCGCGATCACGCCCAGCGAAGAACAGCTCGACCAACTGGGCCAGGTGATCATGCGTTCGCAACGCAGTTTCAAGGAACTTATTGACTCCTTCGACGACATTGCCTTTGCATGCTCGTTGGATGGAACGTTGCGAACCGTAAACCGCCGCGTGACTGATTTGCTGGCCATCCCCTACGGAGAAATCGTAGGCCACAAGATCGATGAATTTCTGGAAGAACCGGGGCGCGCCGCGGCCGAGTCGGGTCTGGCCCGCTTCATCGAGAAACGCCGCTGGTCGGGGACCGTCCGCGTGTGCATGAAGCAAAGCACGCGCGTGCAGTATTTTGAGTGCGTGCTGAACGCCATTGTGAAGGGTGAGGAGATCGCGGGATTAAGCGGCCTGGCCCGCGATGTCACTGAAGAACACGAAAAAGAGAAGCGTTTTACCGAATTGTTTGAAAGCCTGCAGGAAGGAGTCTACATCTCCTCGCCGGAGGGAACGTTGCTCGACGCCAACGCCTCCTTGGTGCGCATGTTGGGATATACGAACAAGGAGGAACTCCTTTCTCTCGATCCAGCCGCCTTGAACTCCGATCCCAGCCAAAGGCCCGTGTTGGGGCGGAGCGCGGACGATCACGGCGGCGTTCGGGCACGCGAGATCTCGCTGCGGCGCAAAGACGGCAGCAACGTGGCCCTGCTGGATACTTCCGGCGCGGTGTGGGACGCGGGCGGAAAAATCATTCGCTATCACGGCACACTCGTGGATGTCACCGAGCAGCGCGAGATGGAAAAGGCCTTGCGCCGCCAGGAGGAGTTCCAGCGCACCCTGTTGGAAAGTTTTCCCGACCTGATCCTGGTGATCGATCTGAACGAGCGGTATAGCTTTGTCAGTTCGCGCATTCGTGATCTGCTGGGCTGCCAACCGGAAAACCTCTTGGGAAAGAAGGTGGAAGAACTGCCCGACCACTCACCGGAATTCGTAGCCATGTACCGGGAGGTGAGCGCCGGACGCAAGAAGCTCGGCACCTGCGAGTATGGGGCGCGCCACTTCGATGGCAGTTGGCGCAGCATGCGCGCCGCCGCCAGTCCGCTATTCGATGCGGAAGAACGGGTGAGTGGCGTAATCGTCTCCGTGCGCGACGTTACCGTCGAAAAGAAAATGGAGCGGCAAATCATCCAGAGCGAGCGGCTGGCGGCCATGGGGCAAATGATTGGCGGCTTTGCGCACGAACTGAACAATCCGCTGACCAGCATTCTGGGCGTCGCCGAGTTGTTGCAGGAAGACGAGCCCAGAGAACCCGTCCGCAAGCAACTAGTCATGCTGCAGCAACAAGCTCGCCGCGCCGCCGACATTGTGCAGAACCTGATGTATTTTTCCCGGCCGCCTGCGACCGGAAGAAGCCGTATCAACCTTAGCGAACTGATGCAGCGCACTCTGGCTCTACATTCCTATTCCCTGCGCAAGAACAACATCACGGTGGATTTTCTGCCGGAAAGCTCGCTCCCCTGGGTAAGCGGCGACCCACACCAGCTCATGCAAGTGTTCTTGAATTTGATGCTGAACGCCGAACAGGCTATTCGCGAAGTGCGTGATCGCGGCACCTTGCGAGTTCGGCTGGCAAAAGATGGCGATTCGGTGGCCGCAACTTTTCAGGATGATGGACCGGGCATCCCGGCCGAGATTCTGCCCAATATTTTCGATCCTTTCTACACCACGCGAAGGCCCGGCCGTGGCACCGGGTTGGGCCTGAGCGTATGCCGCGCGATTCTTCGCGAGCATGGCGGCAACGTGGAGGCTTCCTCCGGGCCGGGCGGCGGCGCGGTGTTCACGGTCACGCTCCCAGTGGCCAACGCTTCCACCCCCGACAGCGGAGCCGGAACGTCGGCGCCCAGCGGAGCGTAACCATCGCACACATGATCGGCCCAGAATTCCAATCACCGTTCGACGCCCATAGCTACTGCATTGCCTCCGCCGAGGCACAGCGCGGCAATCCCGCGATGCGCGTCGCGGCGAATCATCTCGTAGATAAGCGTCACCAGGATGCGCGCGCCGCTGGCCCCGATGGGATGGCCAATGGCGACCGCGCCGCCGTTCACGTTGACTTTGGCGGGATCAAGTCCAAGTTCGCGCATCACGCCAAGGGCTTGCACGGAAAAAGCTTCGTTGAGCTCAAATAGATCGACATCTTTATTCTTCCAGCCGGTTTTCTCCCAGATCTTGCGAACCGCGCTCACCGGCGCCATCATCACCCATGCGGGATCGATTCCGCTGGTCGCCTGCGCCACAATGCGCACCATAGGTTGTATGCCAAGTTGTTCGGCGTGCTTCGCGCTGGTGACGACAACCGCGGCAGCGCCGTCATTGACTCCCGGCGCATTGCCGGCTGTCACCGTACCGTCCTTCTGGAAAGCCGGCTTCAGCGAACGCAGAATTTCGATGGTCGTATCTTCGCGCGGCGATTCGTCTTTGTCGAAGATGACGGTCGCCTCGCCCTTTTTCTTCGCCGGCAGCTCCACGGGAACAATCTGCGCCTTAAAGCGGCGCTCTTTAGTTGCAGCGATCGCTTTGCGATGGGAATCCAGCGCGAATTGGTCTTGCTCCTCGCGCGTGATGCCATATTTCTGCGCCACGTTCTCGCCGGTCATGCCCATGTGATAGTTGTTGTAAACATCCCAAAGGCCATCGTGCACCATGGAGTCGACGATCTGCGCGTTGCCCAACCGATACCCTTTGCGCGCTTGCGGTAGAAGATAGGGTGCGTTGGTCATGGATTCCATGCCGCCCGCAACCACGATAGAGCTGTTCCCGGTCTGGATCGCCTGCGCCGCCAGCGCGACCGCCTTGAGTCCCGAGCCACAAACTTTGTTGACAGTCATGGCACCCACCTCCGGCGCTAAACCGCCGAAGATTGCCGCTTGCCGCGCCGGATTCTGGCCTAACCCGGCGGAAACCACGTTGCCCATGATGCATTCGTCCACTTGTTTGGGATCGATGCCGGCGCGCCGCACGGCCTCGCGAACCACTACCGCGCCCAATTGCGTGGCGCTCAAATCGGAAAGGCTGCCCTGGAACTTTCCCACGGGCGTGCGGCAACCAGAGATGATGACAACCTCGTCCAAACCAGCCATTCATACGCTCCCGTGAAGATTTCGTCGTTCCTGGAATTATAGTTCCGCCAATTGTGCGAGCGCGCAAATTCTCCACCGCGCATCGAAAAGCGCGGCAGACGCCGCGTAATTTCCCGCCGCGGCGAGACCCGGCAGATGGAGAACAAATTTGGTTTCTTGATAGAAAAAACGACGGCGGTGAGCGCGTGTGGGCGAAGATTTTCTTCGACCACTCTCTCTGGTGACTTTGGTGTATGGGCCGCACGCGCCTGATCGCATCATTTTTTTCTTGACATCACTTTTTATTGACTCTATACATTCAAACAGTCGCAACAAACGACCGTTGCATAGTTAGTCCATGAAAAATGGAAAGGGAGAATAGATCTATGGCAGCTAAGAAAAAGGCGAAGAAGAAAAAGAAGCACTAATTCTTCGCAAAAAGAAAAACCAGGGGGACGCCAAAAGCGTCCCCTAAGTTTTTGCGCGGAAGTCTTGCGCTGGAAAAATCGCATCTAGCAGGGTTTGCGCGATCGCTTCGTGCTTCCGCTGCTCACCGGTTTGGCGGGGAACAAATACAATCTCTTCTCCGTCGCGGGACACAGATTGCGATACGGGCAGAAGTTGCAGTGGAAGCCGGGTTTCGCTGCAAACTCTCCTGCCGCAATCTGCTCCGCTACCTGCGTGACTTTCTCTTTTGCGATTTCCATCTGGAAGTTGTCGCGGTGAGTGACCACGGGCGAGTTCTCCCGCAGATTGTAGAGAACAAGCGAATCCACGTCGTATCCCCACTTCTCTCGCGCCGCCAGCGCATAGATCGAGAGTTGCAGGCTCAGGTCGGCGTCTTCCTGCGATTTGGGCTTACCGGTTTTGTAATCCGTGATCACAACTCGTCCGCCGCCGGTTTGGTCCATGCGGTCGATTCTTCCCGAAACCGTCGCGCCGCCAATCGCCATCTCGAACCATTCTTCCGTGCGCAGAACCTCTGGAATGGGCGCACTCCGCGCCGCCGCCATAAAATCGCGCAACTGAGCGATTCCCTGCTGCTCGTACAGCTCAAATTGGTAGAGATCCTGAATGCCGGCCTGCGCAAGGTCGGCGCGCAGCAACGCAATCAGCGCATCGTCCTCCATGGGCCGCCGCAAACGGACGGCTTCGTAATACGTTCGCAGCACACGATGGATTGCCGCCCCGTATTGCAACGCGGCCGGAGCTTCCCGTGGAATTCTCCATTCCCTTTCCAGCTTGAATTGCAGTGGACACGCCTCATAAGTTTCCAGTGCGCTGGCGCTGAGCCGTCGACTGAGATCGGATGCCGGCGCCAGTTCGAGCCACTGGCTGGTGCGCGACGCCGAGGCGGGCGCAGAGGCGGCTTGCGCAAACAGCTCCCCTGCAAACGCCCGCGCCTCCCGCTTGCAGAACCACGGCCGGATGCTGGCATCGTCCAACAACTCCCGAAGATAGCCCGGCGGCGTCGGATCCCTCTTGCCCTTGCCTTGCCGTGCGTGAATGGCGAGCGAATCTCGGGCCCGTGTCATGGCGACGTAAAACAAACGGCGCTCTTCCTGATCGTGCAGGGCCTTGCCTTCGTTCACGAACACCGATTCCTCCTCGCGCAATGCCGCGGGGAACTCCACCAATGGTTGCCGGTAAGAACAGGGGAAAGAACCGGAATTGGCCCTCAGAATGAAAACGTGATCCCACTCCAGCCCTTTTGCCGTATGTGCGGTCATCAGGGAAACCGCATCCTCGTCGTGCGAGATCATCGGAATCGCACCGCCGGCTTCACGAAAATATTCCATGTAGTCGAGGAATTCAGCCAGCTCCCCGCCCCTGGCAATCGGCTTCTCCTCCCAGGCGCCAATGAAGTCGAGAACCGCCGCTAACGGGCGCGAAGCCGGCAATTCGAACCGGCGGATCGCCATCTCGGCGGCCCTCCGGCTTTTTGCGCCAACCCCGGCTATCTCCTCCCGCGCTTGCTCAAGTTCGCTCAGGACTGCCGCGCCGTTTTCCATCTGCGCCAGCACGTCCGCGATGCCGGTATTCTGCGGAGCATTTCTGGGCAGGGACTTCAGAGCCGCGCGCAACTTTTCCGCATCGATGGCGAACTGCGGCAGGGCCGCGACACGGAAAAGGCTGGCCCCGTCGCGCACCGAGACTACGGCGCCTAGACAGGCAAACAGGTCTCGCGCTTCCGGCGTGTCCATCACGTCCATGTTTTCGATGGAGAACGGAATTCCCTGCTCTGCCAGCTCGGCGGCCACCTGATCGCGATTCGAGTGTGCCCGGTAAAGCACCGCGAACTGGCTCCATTTGCAGCGCAACGCTTTGCGCCGCTCGCGGATCGTGGCAACAACATCCGTGGACTCGGCGTCCCTCCCGATCGAGATCACCGCCTCCACCGGAAGGTTTTGCGGTTGCCTCGCCTCTCGCAATGCATCCTCGTCGCGCGCGGATAGGAGACGCGAGCGGCGGTACGAAGCTACGGATTCCTGCATGCCGGGGAAAACGTCGGCATTCTTCGCGATGAGCGCAAACGCCGAATTCAGAATGGACGTGGTGGAACGGCGATTCTTCTCCAGCGCCACCAGCTTCGAATCCGGAAAGTAATGACGGAAGAGCGCGAAGGCTGCGCTTGATGCGCCGCGAAACTGGTAGATGGCTTGGTCGGGATCGCCGACCGCAAAAACGTTGCGCTCCTGGCCCGCCAGCAGGTGAAGAATCTTCACCTGGGCGTAGTTCGCATCCTGGAATTCGTCGACCAGGATGAAGCGCGTTCTGGCGCGTTCCTTGGCCAGCAACTCCGAGTCTTGATTGAGCACTTCCCAGGCGCGGGTGATCATGTGGCCGAACGTGCCCAAGTTGTCCTCGCGCAGCATCTTTTCCACCGTCGAAAAGACGTTGGCGATTTCGCGGCAACGAGCGAAGATCTCCTCGTCGGTCAGCCCCGCCGCTTCTTTGGACTTGGCCGTCCGGGGAACCGGCAGTTCCCCGCGCTCCAATCGCTGAACATATTCGGCATATTTTTCCGGCTCGACCAGTTCATCCTGACAGCGGCTGATAAAGTCCAGCAGGTCGTGCAGAAACTTTCCCACATCCGCGGCGCGAACGAAATGGTTCAGGTGAAGTTCACGGATGCGCCTGCGCAGATAGATCCACAAATCCTTGTCATCCAGCAGGCCGAACTGTTTGCCGCAGTCGGACAGAATGCCATTGCAGTATTCATGAAAGGTGCCAATGTGCAGATCGGTGAGATCGGTCCCGCGCAGCTCGGCCTCGACGCGGCCGCGCATCTCCTGCGCACTATTCTTGGTGTAAGTAACAGCCAGAATTTCGCCGGGGCGAGCGTGACCTTCTCGCACTAACCGCGCAATACGCTTCACAAGAACCGTGGTCTTGCCCGTTCCAGCGCCGGCCACCACCAACATGGGGCCATGAACATGTTCGATGGCTTCGCGCTGGCGTTCGTCGGCTACGAACGTTCGGGATGGCGGTGTGGAAACAGAAACTGCCATTGGGCAGGAGCATAACAGAGACGGTTGAGGAAATGATTGCTGCCCTTACTGAAGCTCCGCCATGACCACGGCCAGTGCCGCAATGGCCGCAGTCTCGGCGCGCAGAACGGTTCCACCGAGCGAGGCCAACGTCCAATTCGCTTCGCGAAAAGATCCCAATTCTTCGTCGGTCCAACCACCCTCCGGGCCTACGGCAAGCACGACATCTGTTTCGGAGGACTGTGGCACGAAAACATCCCCTAACATCTGGCCATGCTCGCATTCCGCGAGCACGATTCGTGTGCCCGGCAGTGCAATTGCTTCCTTCGATTGCACTGGCGGGAAAACGTCAGGCGGCGCCGCGCGGCGGGATTGCTCGGCAGCTTGCCGCACAATCCGCTGCCAACGATCCATTCGTTTGCTGGCGGCGGCGGCAAGATGACCTTCGGTGCGCCGCGCGATTACTGGAACGATTCCCGCGACCCCCAGCTCGGTACACTTCTCGATCGCCCATTCCATGCGGTCGAATTTAAAAATGGAAAGAGCAATGGTCACGCGGGGCAAAGTCGCGGCTGGAACTTCGCCGCCTAGCTTGAATTCCACGCGCTCATTATCGGCATCAATGCTGCTGATCTGTCCGCGGCGAACACCCCCAGCCGTGGCAATGTCGAATTTCTGGCCGATGCGCGCGCGTAGCACACGCACCAGATGCGCGGCGTGGGATCCGGTCAACGCGGCATGGGTTCCCGAAACTTCGTCGGCGATCCAGCGGCGGCGGGTCATGATTTATTAGACCACTGGGACGGTTCCCGGTATAGTTCAAACGCCACCGATCCTTGAAAGGGTCCTCGTTGTTTGTGATAATCGCGACTCGATTGACCTGCGGAGTTACATTCGCGGCTGTGCTGAGCCAGATAAGAACAGTGCGTTCCACGGAATCGAGCTAACCAATGCCCAAAGGCGCAATCGACTTCGACACCGTACGGAATATCGGACTGGCGTTGCCCGGTGTGGAGGAGAGCACTGCGTACGGGCAGCCGGCCCTTAAGATCCGCGGGAAACTCCTGGCATGTATACCCGCGAATCGCTCGGCCGAACCTGGTTCACTTGTCGTTCGCGTGGATTTCGATGATCGCGCCGAGTTGCTCGCTGCCGCCCCCGACGTTTACTACGTGACGGACCACTATGTGGACCATAACACCGTTCTGGTTCGGCTGCGTCACGTTACTCCCGATGTGTTGCGCGACCTGCTAGGCATGGCCTACAAGTTTGTGACGAGCAACGTGGCGCCCCGTTCCCCTTCACGGACGCGAAGCGCGCGTCGGCCAAGAAAGTGAATGGCACTCTCTTCCGATTGGTTTACCGGATATCCTGAAGCAATCTAAGTGTTCTGAGTCTCAGCGCTTGGGACGGCGCTTACCCGAACATGTCCTTGACTTTGCCCAGCAAGGTGCGGCGCTGCGGCTTGTTTTCCACCTGGATGATGCCTTCGAGTTCCTGCAGCAGCTCGCGCTGGCGCTTGCTGAGTTTGCTGGGAGTCTGCAGGCGAATCTCGACGAACAAATCGCCCCTGCCGCGGCCGTTCAACACCGGCACGCCTTTTCCCCGAATACGAAATGCCGCGCCCGACTGCGTGCCTTCCGGCACCTTCAGGTTGTGTTCGCCCTCCAACGTGGGGACCGTGAGTTCCGTGCCCAATGCGGCCTGGGTGAATGAGACTGGAATCACGCAATGCAGGTCGTTGCCTTCCCGCTCAAAGAACGGGTGCTCCTTAACATGCAATACCACGTAAAGATCTCCGGACGGGCCGCCGTAGAGACCGCTCTCTCCCAGCCCGCTGAAGCGGATGCGGGTGCCGTCCTCAACTCCTGCGGGAATTTTGGCGTCCACGGTTCGCTGGCGCAGCGTGCGCGCATGTCCTTTGCACTTGGGACAAGGCTCGGTAATGACGCTGCCCATGCCCTGGCAAGCCGGGCAGGTGCGTGCAATGCTGAAAAAGCCCTGCTGATAACGAACTTGTCCGCGCCCGCCGCAGGAGCGGCAAGTCACGGGCGCTTTGCCGGCTGCGGCTCCCGAGCCGTGGCAATCTTCGCAGGTCTCATGGCGCCGCACCGTAACCTTGGTTTCGGTTCCGAAAACAGATTCTTCGAACTCTAGCGTGACGTCCTCACGCAGATCGGCCCCGCGCTGGGCACGGCTGTTGCGGCGGGAGCCCTGCCCGAAAAGGTCGCCGAATCCGAAGAAGTCGCCGAAGATGTCGCTGAAGTCCTGGAAGGTGCTGGGATCAAATCCTCCGCTCGCGCCGCCATTCACTCCGGCGTGTCCGAAACGATCATAGAGAGCGCGCTTTTCCCCGTCCGCGAGCACCGCGTAGGCCTCGCTGGCCTCTTTGAATTTTTCTTCCGCATCCGGATTATTGGGATTGCGGTCAGGATGAAATTGCAGAGCCAGCTTACGGTAGGCGCTCTTGACCTCCTGCTCGCTGGCGCCGCGCTCCACGCCGAGCACTTCATAGTAATCGCGTTTTACGTTGCTGGTCAGAATCGTCCTTCCCGATTGCCGTCGATATCCGCGTTCACTGTGTCGAGTTGCGCGCCACCTTGACCATTGCCGGACGGAGCAGCCGGTCTTTCAGCTTATAGCCACTTTGCAGTTCTTCCAGCACCTCATGATCCTTCGCATCGGTGCTGTCCACCATTTCGATGGCTTCGTGAAGATGCGGATCAAACATTTCCCCCTTGGCTGCGATGGGGCGCAATCCCAGTTTTTGCAAAGTGTCTTGCAATTGCCGATAGATGTGCTCGATGCCGCTGCGAAACTCAGATTTCCCCGGCGGCGCCAGTTGCAGCGCCCGCTCAAAACTATCGAGCACCGGGAGCAGGGCCTTTAGCGCATCAGCCAATGCGAATTCGCGGAATTCCTGCTGCTCGCGGACCGCGCGCTTGCGCGCGTTCTCAAACTCCGCTTGCAGGCGGGCTAGCCGGTCGAGCAGCGCATCCCGCTCCGCTTTCAGCTTTTGCAGCTCTGCGGCACGCGAGTCCGGGGACGACGCATCGGCCGATGCGCCAGGCTGCGTTTCGTCGTTAGCCACATCGCCGCCCGAGCCCTCGCCCAGCTCGTGATCCAGGTCGAGTTCCCGCGCGGCCATCTCCGATTTTCCGTTGGTTCTCGCCATAAAGCTCGCTCACACAATCATTCGGATTCGTTCAATATCTTGTCAAACAGGCGGGCAATGTAGGAAACCGCCGTCATGGTGTTTTGGTAGTCAATGCGCGTCGGACCGATGACCGCGAGTGAGCCCATGACTTCCCCATTCACCCGCGCCGGCGCGCCAATCAAAACCAGATTGCGCATCGAGGGCAGGGCCTCGTCCAGGCCAATCACTACCCGCACCGCTTCTTGCTTGGCGTCGAGATAGGCGCCCAACAATTCCACGATCTTCTGCTTTTCCTCCAGCGTCTTCAGCAGCTCCTGCAGGCGCTGACGATCCTGTTCGCCAGTCACCAGATTGGCCGCACCCTCGACAAAAACGACTTGCGCGGCATCGTCGGCCGCCAGCGCACCCTGCCGGTATAGCTGCTCGACCGACGCCATCATTCGGTCGTATTCGCTGCGCTCCTGCTCCAGCCGCCGCGCCAGCTCGGCGCGCATGGCATCCATGGTCCAGCCACGGAAATTCTCGTTGATGAAACGCGCCGCCTCGTCCAGATCGGTCTGCGGGATATCCAAGCGCAACACCCGGTCCCGCACCAAACCTGATTTCGTCACCACCACCGCCAACACCTTCTGATCGCTGAGCCGCGAGAAGTACACATGCTCCAAAGCATTCTTCGGCCCGCCGACGGCGATGGCCACGCCCACATTGTGTGAGATGAGCGAAAGCACGTGCGAGGTTCGTTCCATGAATTCCTGCACGTCAGCAATGCCATGCAGGGAATCGTGGATAATATCTTCGTCCTCATGCGACAGCCGCGCTTGGCCAGTCAGCTGTTCCACGTAATAGCGGTAAGCTTCTGAGCTCGGAACCCGGCCGGCGGAAGTGTGCGGCTGTTCCAGAAACCCCGCGTCCACCAAATCCGCCATCACGTTACGAATCGTCGCCGGACTTAGACCCTCGCGATTGGAACGCGCCAGCGTGCGCGACCCCACCGGCTCGCCCGTAGCAATAAAGGTCTCTACGATGGCCGTAAGTATTTCGCGTTCCCGTTCGCCGATGGGTGGCCCTAACTGCATATTGCTTTCCTTGTACCACTATAGCTCAGCCCGGCGGGCTGCCTTTCTTGGCCCACCAGGCTAAGTACCTTTAAATCCAAATGTTTAGGATTGGGTCTTGGGGAAGGCGCCCATTACGATTCTAGGAAGACAGCCCGCCCCTGTCAAGCGTTAGCACTCTTGGCTCGCGAATGCCAATTCGTCAAATCGACGAGTGCCGTCTTGGAACAGCTCCCTATTGGATTTGAATCACGCTATCCGGCGCGGCGGATTTGATCTCTTCGACGCGCGCCATCACTTTGCGCGCAAAGTCATACAGCGACTTGGCGTGCGGGGAATTCTCCCCCTCGAGGACCGTGGGCATTCCCGCATCTCCCGCTTTGCGAAGCTCGGGGTCGAGTTGGATGTTTCCCAGAAAGGCCACGCCGAAGCGCTGCGCGGTTTTTTCCGCCCCGCCGCGGGAAAAAATATCGATCTCGTGCTGGCAGTGGGGGCAAACGAAATAGCTCATGTTTTCGACCATGCCGACCAAATCCACTTTCATCTGGCGGAACATCTCGATGGCCTTGCGCGCGTCTTGCAGGGAAACATCGGACGGCGTTGAAACCACGATTGCACCGGTCAGGGGAACGGTCTGAATCAAGGAAAGCACGACGTCGCCGGTGCCGGGAGGCAAATCCACTACCAGATGGTCGAGCTGTCCCCAATGCACCGAGCCGAGGAACTGCCGAATGATCGAATGCAGCATGGGACCGCGCCAGATGAGCGGTTTGTCGCCAGGATTCAGAAAGCCGACCGAAACCACTTTGAGCCCATGAACTTCGAGCGGATCGATTTTGCCGTCGGCGTTCACCTGCGGCTGCGCGCTGGCACCGAGCATCAGGGGCACATTTGGGCCGTAAACGTCGGCGTCGAGCAGGCCCACTTTGCGTCCGAGTTTGGCAAGGGCGATGGCCAGGCTGACCGCGAGGGTGGTCTTGCCGACGCCGCCTTTGCCGGAGCCGACGGCGATAATGGAATCCACTCCGGGCAAAGGCTGCGGGCCTTGCGGGGGTGGGCCGGAATGAGGATGTGCGTGGGAAGCCAATGAAATTACCTTTCGCGAATGGGGATGCGTGGCGATTGAACTTAACTGATTATACAGGCGAGCTCCGACCGCCGCGGAGACGCAGCTAGCTACGTCTCTACCAATTGGGAACCGGTGAGTTGCCGACTTCTCGTGGCAATGGGACAATAGCCGTATGCTAAAGAATCTAACCGTGGCAATTCTATTGGCGGCTGGGACTGTGTGGGCGCAAACTCCTTCTACTCCAGCGGCAAAACCTCAATCGGCCGCTCCTGCCAAGAAAGCTGCCACAACCACGACCCACGCGGCGCCCAAAGCTGCGGCCAAACCCGCCGCGCCGCTAACGACTCTAAAAGACAAATTCAGTTACGCCCTGGGAATGAACCTGGGAAGCAGCCTGCGAAGCAACCTGCGTCAGGGAGAAGTCGAGGTTGACCAAGACATCCTGCTGCGCGGCCTGAAGACTGCCCTCGCCGGCGGCAAGACGGAATTGACCGAACAGGAAGCCATGGCCGCCCTTCAGGAAGTGTCGGCCGACGTACGCAAGAAGATGCAGGAAAAGATGGAGCAAGAGGCGGTGGCAAGCAAGAAAGCGGGAGAAGCATTCCTGGCTGCCAACAAAACGAAAGATGGAGTGGTCACGCTTCCGGATGGCCTGCAATACAAGATTCTGACGGCAGGCACGGGCGCCAAGCCGACGGCGGACGACACGGTGACTTGCAACTACCGCGGCACCCTCATCGACGGCACCGAGTTTGACAGCTCCTACAAACGCAGCAAGCCGGAGACCTTCCCCCTCAAAGGCGTGATCAAAGGCTGGACGGAATCTCTCCAACTGATGCCGGTGGGCTCCAAATGGCAGCTTTTCATCCCCGCCGATCTGGCGTACGGCGAACATCCCCGGAACCCGGATGTGATTCCCCCGAATTCGACGCTGATTTTCGAGGTGGAACTGCTTTCGATTGCACCCAAAGCCGCGGAGCAGAACCCGCAGACGCCTCCGCCGCCCGCGCCCGCGAAAGCTCCGGATCAAGCGCAGGCTCCGAGCCAGGCACCGGCGTCATCTCCAGCCCCTGCCGGGGACAAGAAGTAGTCGTTGGTTTGTGGGTGTGGCGCGGGCGCCCCCGCCCGCGTCTTTTCTTGCGCTCTTTCTGGTGCACAGCGGATATCCCCACTTCTCGCACAAAGAGCGTGCGAGAAATGCGGCACCCGGCCTTCATGATCCCCTTTTGCGCTCCTGTTCCTCCCGGCGACGCTCTTCTTCTCGGCTTAGCGGCACGACCAAAGGTCGTGCCCTTCCCAAAATCACACCAACCGCTTCTAGCTGGGGCAGGCACGCATAAACTCTACATACTTTTTCTTGAGTACGTCCAGCGGGTCGCGCTGTTTGGATTCGTAGAGGTTGACGATTAGTTCCAGGTCGTAATCATCGACGATGAGGATGCAGCGGCGCTGGCCGGACCAGAGGTCAACCGTGTTTCTGAAAACGGCGGGGACGGGCATTCTTCTGGTAAGGATGATGCCGAGGCGGCCGAACTCGGCGGTCAGGTAACGGTTGAGTTGGTTGATGTGGCTGCTCTGGAGTTCGGCGGCGTTCTTCATCTCCATGACGATTTGGCGGGAATCGTACTTTTGGAACAGCTCTTCTAGGAACGGGTGGGAGCGGTTGTTGTAGAAGATCAGGTCGCGGATTAGGGCTCCGGATTCGGTGCGGGATTGGGCTTTGGCGAAATCGAGTTGGGGGTAGAAGGCCGAGGCCAGCAGGCGGGAGAGCTCGCGTTCGTATTTCTTGTCGTTTTCTTCCTTCATGCCGGTGGGGAGGGCCTTGATTACTTGCAGGCTGGTTTTTGCGGAGGCGATGGGAATCTGGCTGAAAAGCGGGTCGTTCTTGCAATCGGCGGCGGTGCGTTCTTTGGCGACTACGTATTCCTGAACTGCGCCGTAGTTTTGGCGGTTGTAGGTTAGGACGGCTACGCGGGAGGGGCTCTCAGGTTGCGATTTTTCCTTGGGGAAGTATTCGGCTGCGTACTCGTTGAAATCGAGCCAGGGGCGGAATCTGAGCCAACGTTTGGGGACGAGGATGATGGGCTTTTTGGTTTCTGGATTGACGGGCAGGGCTACGCCGGCTTCATCAGCTAGCTTGTTTTCTTTGTAGTTATAGATCGACGGGACTTTGGTGGGCTCGGTGGGGATTGCGTGGATTTGGCATTGCTGGGTGGTGTAGTCGATGAGGAACGACTTCAGTAGATTGCAGGCAATGTCGCTGATGCGGTCGGCGGAGATGTGGTCGACGAAGAATTGGATTTCCTCGAAATGGATGAATCCGCGCTTGTCGTAGTCGGGGATGGTTTTGAACAGGTCAAGGATTTGATCGGCGGTGGGCTTGCCGATGCGGCGGCCTTCGCGGGTGTGGGAGTGGCCGAAGCCGACTTCATCGCATTCGCTGAGGGTGGTGAGGATTTGGACGGCCTGGGAGTGGCGGCCTTGTTTTTCGAGATATCCGAGATGGTTGAAGGAGTTGACGACGGCGGTGTGCAGGGCGTTGTCCTGCTGGCTGGGGGAACGCCAGAGGAGGAAAGGGTCGAGGTAGAGGGGGATGTCTTCATCGAGAAAGGGGATGGCGAAATCGGCTTGCGCCTGGGTGATGAGGACGCCGTAGTGGTCGGTGAGTCGGGGGCGGACCAGGGGCATGGGAGCATTGTAGGGTTTCTGGGCCCCTCAGCGGCTAAAGCCGTGTGCTTAGCTGACCCTGAGCGGCACGACTGAAGTCGTGCCCTTCCCGAGAAGATTTGTGAGATATCTAATACCCCCCGCCCTCGAGCCTTACCTTGCCGCGGAACATGCGGTAGATGAAGACGAAGTATCCGAGGGCGATGACCGCCCCGAGCACCCACCAGGTGACGCCCACGGCCAGGCCGTGGTGTCCGGCGGCGGTGTTGTAGATGGTGAGGTTGTAGGCGGGATCGGTGGCCGGCAGGACCATGGGATAGAGCGCGAAGACCGCACCCACCAGCATGGCGGCGATGTACAGGCTCGATCCCACGAAGGCCAGTTTTTCGGCGGCGAGATCGCTGCCCTTGCGTGCTCCCCAGATGATCAGAATCAGGCTGCCCACGACGACCACCGGCACCAGCAAGCCAATGGGATGGTCGCGGTAGTTGTCCATCACTTGCGGCCTGATGTAGTAGGTGGCCGCGAGGCTCACGCAGGTCAGAAGAAGTTGGACGGGCCACAGCCCAACTGCCAACTTGCGGGCCCGCCCGGCCAGTTCGTCTTCGGTTTTGACCGCAATGTAAAGCGCGCCGTGCGTGGTCAAGGTGACCAGCGCGACCACGCCGGCCATCACGGTGTACCAATCGAGAATTCCAGGGTGCGCGCCAGCGCGGAAATTAGTCCAGAGCGGTTCGAAGAAGTATCCATCCGCGCCGAGAGGCACGCCGCGAATCACGTTGCCCAGCGCGGCTCCAAAGAAGACAGGCAGAAGCGTGCTTGATGCGCAAAATACCACGTCGAAAAATTCCCGCCACACGGGATTGTCAACGTGAACTCGCAGTTCGATGCCCATGCCGCGCAGCATGAGCAGCCATAAGACCATCATCAGCGGAAGATAAAAGCCGCTGAAGCTGGAGGCGTAGAGCACCGGGAACGCAAAATAAAGCGTGCCGCCGGCGGCCAGCAGCCAGACTTCGTTGCCGTCCCAAACGGGGCCGATGGCGCGGAGCACCATGCGGCGCTCGTCGCTGGTTTTGGCGATGAGCAGGTAGATGACGCCCGCGCCCAGGTCGAAACCGTCGAGGACGACGTAGGCGGCCAGCATGACGGCTACGATGATGAACCAAAGTGTTTCCATAATTCCTCGAACCGCCTCACGTTTGGCAAGATGCCGGCGCTACGATCCTAGTGACCGGCTGCGGAATCTGCTGCCGGGCCGATCTCGATCTCGCGGCGAATCAGAAACAGAAATAAAACTCCCATCACCAGGTACATGCCCATGAACCCAAGCAGAGTGAACATGCCATTGCCGGCGGAAACCAGCTTGGAATAGCCGTCGGCGGTGCGCATCAGGCCATAGACCAGCCAGGGCTGGCGGCCGAGTTCCGCCGTCATCCAGCCGGCGGTGTTGGCGATGTAGGGGAACGGCAGGCTAAGCAGCAGGATCCAAAGCATCCAGCGCGCGCGGAAGAGCGAGCCGCGCCACAGCAGGAAAGCCGATACGACCATGATGGCGATGAAGCACGTCCCTAGCCCCACCATGATGTGGTAGCTGTAGTAAAGCAGTGGAATGTTATCCGGCCACAATGCCGGAGGGAAGGCGTCGAGTCCCTGCACTTGGGCTTTCCAGCGGCGGTAGGTCAGCTCGCTGAGCATTGAGGGAACGACCAAAGGGTTGTCGATCTTTTTTTGATCCACATCGGGCTGGCCAATGATGACCAGGGGCGCGTTCGGCTGCGTGGCGAACAGCGCTTCCATGGCGGCCAGGGTGACAGGTTGGTTGTGGGCGATCATTTTGCCTTGGCCGTCTCCGGTGGGAAATAACTGCACAAAGCTGAAGACGCAGCCAGCAACCACCCCGACTCGCACAAAGATCTTCCCGTGTTCGGTGTATTTGCCCCATAGCAGGTAGAAAGCTCCTACGGACGCCATGACGAACGCGCCGGTGATGGCGGCACCGCTCATGTTATGAGCGTACTGCCACCACGCCCAGGGATTGAGCACCAACTGCCAGAAACTGGTGAGTTGCACGGAACCGTCGGGGGCGAAGGCGTAGCCCACGGGATGCTGCATCCAGGCGTCGGTGGCGATGATGAAAAAACCCGAGAGCCACGATCCGAGAAAAACCGCGACCGCCGACCACCAGTGGGCGCGCGGGCTGAGCCGCTTTTCGCCGTAGAGAAACAATCCGAGAAAAGAAGATTCCAGAAAGAAGGCGAACATGCCTTCCATGGCCAGGGTCTGGCCGATCACGCCTCCGGCAAAGCGCGAGAAGTGCGACCAGTTGGTGCCAAACTGGAATTCCATGGGAATTCCGGTCACTACGCCCAGCACAAAATTGATGCCGAAAATGCGCGCCCAAAAGCGGGCGGACTGGTTGTAAATCTCGTGCTTATGCTGGTCTTTGCTGCGCAAGGCCAAGGTCTTGAGTATCACGATGAGCGGCGCCAGCCCCATGGTGAGCTGCGGAAAGAGATAGTGGAAAGTTACGGTGAAGGCGAAGTGCAGGCGATGAACCAGAAGTGCGCTATCCATGAATGGCGTCCAGTAGCGGAAGCGGGATTATCTCGAATCCGGAGCCCGGGGGACTGTGATCTTCGTCACAATCCGCAAACAATTCTAACGGGATTTCACCCGCCGTTCTAAATGCGCGCGGCGGATTTCGCGGCGGCGGCCGGCATCATCGTAGCGGCGCCTTTCTTCATCTGTCTCGGGAATCACGGCGGGAACCGGCAAGTGGTGCCCTTTCCCATCCACCGCGACAAACGTCAGATAGGCGGAACTCACGTGTTTGCGATCGTCCAACATGTAGTTCTCCACCCAGACCTTGACGCCGACCTCCATCGAGGTGTGGTAGACGCGGTTCACGGAGGAACGTAGGATCACCAGGTCGCCGACGTGCACTGGAACCAGGAAATCCATGTGGTCGATCGACGCAGTTACGACGTAGTTGCGGCTGTGACGATGCGCGGCCAGGGCGCCGGCCATGTCGATCCAATGCATGAGACGCCCGCCGAGCAATGCGGTCAGTGGATTGGCATCGTTGGGCAGGACAAATTCGTTCATCTCCGATTGGGAGTCGTGGACGGGGCGCGCGATCAATAGGTCGTGATTCTCATTCATGAGTTCAAACTCGGTAGGGAGTCCGGCGGAGGGGGCGGATTTCGGCGCAGCAAATAAGACTCCAGGTAACACTCGGCCATCTTCTGAATCCGGGGATCGTGATGCGAGGAAGTCCACTGGCCGAGAGACGCGTTGTACTCCAACTCGCCGTGTTCCGCGGGACGATGCTCGCTTTCACAGACGAAACATAGCAGAAGATGCGCGCCGCGGTTCTGGGCGATGGAGAAGCGTACCGCATCGCAGCTTCGTTGGGCGGGCAGACGCGAGCAAGCCGCGGCATAGCCCAAGTTGCAAAGCTCCCTCAACTCGTCGTCGCTGGGTTCGGCGCCTTCATGGCCGGGGGCGCAACAATGGCCGCTCCAACCTGCGCCTAAAGGCAGGCGCGCAGGATGGAGAAAGGCGTTGCCTTGCAGTTTCTGCGTCGGCATGAAAAAAGGGCAGGCCAAGGGAAGCTCCTGTTTGTGAAGGGCCATTGTACTTGGCGGGGGACTAAGCTTCCAAATCCCCAACCTTAGCTGGGAGAAGCGTCAGCTGCGCGCGCAAACTTCGCGCGCGCCGGACGGGCGAGGGAGCCCGTCCCCCCACACGATCTCCGCATTCGGCTAGAATCCTGCCGGCGGTATTTGATTCGAATGCTTATCCGAAAAATCCCCACTCTAGCGCAAAAAACGCGCTAGGATGGGGCACCCTCCGGGGCTATTTCCATGAACCGTGCCGCAATGTTGACCGAAATTTTGTCGCAGAATCCCAACGATGCCTTCGCGCGCTATGGCCTTGCGATGGAATATTCGAATGCCGGGCGAGTCGAACAAGCATTGGCGGAGTTTGGGAAGTTGTTGGCTGCGCATCCCGATTACACCGCCGGATACTTCATGGCGGCGCAGACTTTGGCGAAGGCGGAGCGGACCGAGGAGGCGCGGAAGATGCTTGCCGATGGCATCGCCTCGGCGCAGCGCACCGGGAACATGCATGCTCGTTCTGAGATGGAAGCGATGCTGGCGGAGTTGGGATGATCGGGGTTCCCCGAGCTGCGCGCGCAAACTTCGCGCGCGCCGGACGGGCGAGGGCGCCCGTCCCCACACGATCTCCGTCTGCACGCGATCTCCGTCTCCCACACGATCCCTACCGCGTTTATTTTGTGGGATGGGCCATGCGGCTCATCTGCCACTCGACCAATCCCGGGAGAAATTGGTAGAGCTTGACCACTGGATGCATGGTCCAGGGCACGATCACTTCGCGCTTCTTCTTTCGATAGCCAGCCAGCACGGCTTGGGCAACACGTTCCGCAGTAATACCGCGGACCGACTCGGGACGCACTCGGTTCGACTGCTTTCCTTTGACTGCATTCGCGCCAAAATCGGTGCGCACGAAGCCGGGACAAACCGTCATCACGTGAATGCCATCGCTTTTCAGTTCCATGCGGGCCGCTTTGCCAATGGCGTTCAAGGCAAATTTGGTGGCGCTGTAGATTCCGCCAAAGGGCAACGGGATGTGTCCTGCGACGCTGGAGATATTGATAATCGCCCCGGAAGCTTGCTGCTTCATCACCGGAATAACCGCCTGCATGGCCATCAACGCTCCGAAAAAATTGGTTTGAAAAATATCGTGACTGGCGGCCATATCCAATTGGGCCACGGAATCGAGCACGCCGTAGCCCGCGTTGTTCACCCAGACATCCACACGACTGAAACGGCTAAGAGTGAGGGCGAGGGCGCGGTCAATTTCGTCGCGCTGGCGAACGTCGCAGGCCAGTGCCAGGGTGCGCTCGGCGTGGTCGACGCGGGCGCGGGCGGCCTCGCTGCGGCCGGCGTCGCGGGAGAGAAACACAACGCTGGCGCCGTGCTCGGCAAAGAGCTTGGCAATTGCCTCGCCGATGCCCATGGAGGCGCCGGTTACCACCACGACTTTCCCCGAAAGGTCCATGTCGAGCTTCTATCGTCATTGGATGGCCAAGTCAAGCGCAGCGTACAATCGAGAAAACCCGCGAGTCCCTCTCGCGAAGAATCACGGAGGCTTTGGTTGAGTACGCTCCTGCCGCTGTTTCCATTAGATGTGGTTCTGCTCCCCGGCACATCGCTGCCGCTGCATATCTTTGAACCGCGCTACAAGGAGATGGCGTCGGAGTGCCTGGCGCAGAAGAAGCCGTTCGGCGTGGTGCGAGCCAAAGAGGAAGGCGTGGCCGAGATCGGCTGCACGGCGGAGATTGTCACCGTGGCCAAGCAATATCCCGATGGCCGAATGGATATCGTCACGCGGGGCGCGCGCCGCTTCGAGGTCATGGAGGTCAACCAGGAGCGTTCGTTTCTACAGGCCGAGGTCCTTTACCTAGAGGACGAGCCAGGCAACGCCAGCGCCGGCGAAATTGCGGAGGCGATAAAGCTGCACGGCGAGATTAGGGCGCTGGCTGGAACAAAGGCGGAGAATTCGCCTGCGACCGAGCCGCGACAACTCTCCTTCCAACTGGTGGGATCGCTGCCGCTCGATCTCGACTTCAAGCAAACGCTGCTAGGCATGAAGTCGGAGGTCGAACGCATTCAGGCCGTGGTTTCTTACTTAAAAACGATTCTCCCGGGCTTGCGTAGAACCGTGCACATTCGGCAGAAGGCCGGCGGCAACGGGCATGCGAAGTGAGAGCCTCTTGTTCATCCGCGGCACCGCCCCAGAGTCATTGTCATTTCGAGCGTGGCGAAAATCTGATTTTTCTTGTAGGCGGGCAAGCAGCGGATTTCTCGTGGCTGCGCCCTCGGAATGACAACTCTAAACTTTTGCCGACGACCTAAGACGTAGCAAGCTACGTCTCTACGGAGCGGCGGCACCGTGACGCGCAAGGTATAATCGAACCCAGCGGCGGTATTTTGGGGGTTTTTGTCATGAGTTTCCCGCGCACGCTTGGCGAACTGCGTCAAAGTCCTTTCTCCGAATCACGTTTGCGCACCCGGCACGTAAAGGATGAGCTGCGCGAGAATCTGGTGGCCAGACTGCGCCAGGATTGCCCTATCTTTCCCGGAATCGTGGGCTATGACGACACCGTGGTGCCGCAAATCATCAACGCCATTCTGTCTCGGCACAATTTCATTCTGCTGGGACTGCGCGGGCAGGCAAAGAGCCGCATTCTGCGGGCATTGACGACGCTGCTTGATCCGCAGATGCCGTATATCGCCGGCTGCGAAATCCACGACAATCCTTACGCGCCCATTTGCCGGCGCTGCCATGAGCTGATCGCAGAGCAGGGCGATGAAATTGCCATTGCTTATCGCGCTCCGGATGAACGCTACGTGGAGAAGCTGGCCACGCCGGATGTGACTATCGCGGATTTGATCGGCGACATTGATCCCATCAAAGCGGCGCGGGGCGGGCATCACCTGAGCAGCGAAATGACGGTGCACTATGGCCTGCTGCCGCGCGCCAATCGCGGCATTTTCGCCATCAACGAACTGCCCGACCTGGCGGGAAAGATTCAAGTTGGGTTGTTCAACATCATGCAGGAAGGTGATGTGCAGATTAAGGGATACCCCATCCGCCTGCCGCTGGACGTGGCGCTGGTGTTCAGCGCCAACCCGGAAGACTACACGGCGCGCGGAAAAATTATCACGCCGTTGAAAGACCGCATCGGCTCGGAGATTCGCACGCACTATCCGGCCACGGTCGAGGAAGGCATTGCCATTACCGCGCAGGAAGCCTGGACGGCGCGCGATGGCTACAAGCTCCACCTTCCGAAATATGTGAAGGAAGTGATCGAGCGCATAGCGTTCGCCGCGCGCGAGGACAAGAAGATCGACAAACGCTCGGGGGTGAGCCAGCGCCTGCCCATTTCCTGCATGGAGAACGTGATTTCGAACGCCGAGCGACGCGCCATCCGGCACGAAGAGAAGCTGGTGGTCCCGCGCATTGGCGACGTGTACGCGGCGCTCCCCGCCATCACCGGCAAGCTCGAACTGGAATACGAAGGCGAAATGAAAGGCGCCGACTTCGTGGGCCGCGAACTGATTCGCGGCGCCATCGCCAAAACTTACGACGATTATTTCAAGGGCGCGGACATGCAACAGGTGGTGCAATGGTTCGACCTGGGCGGCGAAATTCAATTAGCGGATACGGCCAGCGCCGAGGACGCATTGCAGTCCCTGCGCGGCATTCAAGGCTTGATGGAAAAGATCGTGAAGGTGGGCGTGGGGCCGAAAGACACTCCGGAAACGCAAGTCTCCGCCGCCGAATTCGTCCTGGAAGGCCTGCACGCACACAAGCGCATTGGACGCAATGAGGAACGCGTGTTCACCGCCGGCGAGAAAGCGCCCAAGCGCTCGGAGAAGCCGTTCGAGCAGGAGGAAACGCCCCATCGGCCGAGAAGGTCATTTAATTAGTCGTCAGTCTTCAGTCGTCGGTCGTGAGGACGACTGAAGACCGGCGACTGCGACTGCCTCTATGCGACGCACCCGTTATAGCAAATACGTTCCCGATCCGGCCGGCGAAATGAGCATGGAGGATTTGCTCAGCGCGCTGGCGGATTATCTGCTGCAAAGCGGGTTCGACAACTACATGTACGACTCCTTTCCAGAGGGCGAGCAGACGCTGGACGATTTGCGCCAAGCCATCGAAGAAGCGCTGCGCCGGGGAGATTTGCTGAGCGACGAGATGCGCGAGCGCCTGCAGCAGATGCGGGCGGATGGGATGCTCGACGAGCTGATTGAGCAGCTGATCCAGCGCATGGAGCAGGAGAACTACATCACCATCGTCAAGCCGCACGATCCTTCGCGGCAGTCCGGCGTGGGCGGGCAGGTGGGTGAGGCGCAGCCTCAGGCCAAGTTTGAGATCACCGATAAGAGCCTGGATTTCTTGGGCTACAAGACGCTGCGCGATCTGATGGGGTCGCTCGGCAAGTCGAGCTTTGGGCGCCACGACACACGCGATTTGGCCACCGGCATTGAAACCAGCGGGTCGTCGCGTACCTATGAATTCGGCGATGCGCTTAATCTCGACATCACGGCGACTTTATCCAGCGCGATTCAACGCGAAGGCGTGACCTTGCCGCTGAATATCGAGTATTCCGATTTGCAAGTGCATCAGTGCGAGTATCAATCGTCATGCGCGACGGTGCTGATGCTGGATTGCTCCCACTCCATGATCCTGTATGGTGAAGACCGCTTCACTCCGGCAAAAAAGGTTGCCATGGCGCTGTCGCAACTGATTCGCACGCAGTATCCCGGAGACTCGCTTTCGCTGATTCTGTTTCATGATTCGGCCGAGGAAGTTCCGCTTTCGCAACTCGCTCGCGTGAAGGTTGGACCCTATTACACCAATACCCGCGAGGGCCTGCGGCTGGCGCAACGGATTCTGCAGCGCCAGCGCAAAGACATGAAACAGATCGTCATGATCACCGACGGGAAGCCTTCCGCGCTGACCTTGGAGGACGGCCGCATTTATAAGAACGCCTTCGGGCTCGACCCGCTGGTGGTGAGCCAGACGCTGGAAGAGGTTTCCAAGTGCAAGCGGGCGGGAGTGATGATCAACACTTTTATGCTGGCGTCGGATTATGGATTGGTGCAGTTCGTGCAGAAGGTGACGGAGATGTGCCGCGGGAAAGCCTACTTCACCACGCCGTACACGCTGGGGCAGTATTTGCTGATGGATTACATGTCGCGGAAGACCAAGACCATTCACTGAAGATTCAAGCCATCCGAAGGGGAGCCTATTCAGCCGTCAGAGCAAGAACTGCAACCTAACTCGTTCTCAGCCGTTGCAGCACGCGCCGCCGATGGAAGAATCGGATGGACAGGTCCTGTGCTATTGCTGCTCACGCGCACGATACTCGCTCTACTCATTCAATCCGGGCTTGCGATCGCATTCCGGATGAAGGGAAGCCCGGCTCCAATGCGAGAGGCGGGTGGGTGGTGGATGGTCTACGGCACACTGATCGACTTCGCCTGCCTTGGTGGATTGCGGTACTTTACGCATCGGGAGGGAATCCGCTTGCGCGACCTTGCCGGACCCATTCGGCTGCGCTGGGGGCACGATCTTTGGATCGGGCTCGGCTACTACCTTGTGATCTTTCCGATCTTTTTCGGAAGCGCCATGGGAGCGCGTTATCTGCTCTCCGGGCCTGGAGACAACTCACTCAACCAGTATTTGCTGCGGATGCATCCGCTGCCGTTGGCGGCAACCGTCTACACACTCTCCATCTGGTGGCTGATTTGGTCGCCAACCGAGGAGGCCACGTACCAGGCGTACGCGCTGCCGCGGCTGCGCGCGCTCACGGGCCGCCCGTGGCTGGCGTTCTTGATTGTGGCTTTCTTCTTTGCGGGACAGCACTGCATGATGCCTTTTGTGGCGGACTGGCACTATCTCCTCTTTCGGTTTCTTGCCTTCCTGCCCGGATGCATGCTGCTGATGGCCGCCTATCTGCGAACGCGGAGGCTGGCGCCTCTTGTTTTCGCGCACTGGCCTATGGACATCGCGGGTGCAATCATCACAGCCGTCTACTCGCGTTGACCAGGGTCCCCACCGCCGATCAATGGCGCAATCAGCCACCCGCTTCGTCGGCCTTCTTGACCGCGGATTCTGCTCCCAGAAATCCGATGCGGCTGTGGCTGCCGTCGCAGAACGGCTTGTTAACCGAGCCTCCGCAGCGGCAGAGGGAAAAAGCCGGTTTGCCAGTCAGGTCGTATTTATTGCCTTCGGCATCGACCAGCTCGATGGAGCCTTCGGGCGCTTCCACGCGATAGGGGCCGTTTTTTCTAACGGTGATCTTTACTGCGGCCATGGAGCCTCCTTCAACCAGGAAGTGATTGTGATTCCAAGATACCACCGAAGAATAGCGCGGGGGCCGGGAGCAGGGAGGGTCGTCCTGTGCGCCGAATTGAGGTCTTCAAGATGTTGAGGAATGCGAACAGGTATTGTTCAGCTTCCTAGGCGGCGGCGGACTGTTCGCCAATCAGGCTCTGATAGAGGCGCATGTACTCGTCCAGCATGCGTTTCGCGGTGAAACGCTCGCGGGCGCGCAAGTAGGCGCGGTTCGCGTAGGCGTGGCGCAAAGCCCGATCTTCGCTGAGGAGCTGAATCACTTCCGCGAGGTTTTCCGCGTCGTTGGCGCGGAAATAGAGAGCGTCATCGCCCCAAATCTCCCGGAACGGTGGGATATCGTTGGCCACGATGGCGCAGCGGGAGAAAGCGGCTTCCAGAGCATTGCCGTCAGAGGGCTGATAACGCGCCGTCGCGGCATAGATTCCGGCCCGGCTGTACAGAATGCGCATCTGCGCTTCGTTCTGTGGGCCCTTGATGGCCACTGAACGATCATCCACGGCAAGTTTTACGTCGGCGCGAATGGGAACCTTCAAGGCCGGCACCGCAGAGTCGGAACCGACAATGCAGACCGGCAGCGAGTGGGCGCACTGGGTCAGCAGCGAAACCTGTTTCCCGGCGTCCAAAAGGCGCCCTACGGCGAGAACCGAATCTTCTTTGCTCACATAAGGATTGAAGAAGAGTGGGTTCCGGCCGTTGTAGATGACCGATTCGTGCCGTGAGCGAAAGTAGCAGGAGTGAATCGTGTCCAGCATCCACGCGGTGGGAGCAACCACTGCCGTCGCGCCGGCCAAGCCAAGAATCATCGTCTCGCGATACCAGCTCAGCCAGCGGCTCCGCGCCGGCTCTTGCCCGTGGACTGCATTCCACCAGCTGACCAAATCTCCGTGAGCCACGACGACCCGCGGCACATCAACCGGCAAGTTGCCATAGCACACGTGATTCAGGTGCAGGAGATCGGGACGCACCTCGTGCGCCAGGGCGGTGAAGTAGGCGAAAGATTCCTCAAGGTCTTGCTCGCCGTCTTCCATCCAGTTCAGGCGAAAAGCGGTAGGGTGGTACTCGACCCCGTTGAGACTGTCGATCCAGGAAGTCTGCTCGGGCAGAGGAATCTCACCGACGCTGACCAGCGTGACGCGAGCGCCGCGGCCGACCAGCCCGGTGACCAGTTCGCGGGTATAGGTCCACACCCCGCTTATCGTGTCTGACGTAACCAGAACGTGCACGAGAATCCCAAGGAGGAATCGCGCGGAAGCCTTGATGGGAGCCGGACTCCGCCGATGTCCTATTGTAGCCTGAGAATAGATTGCAGTTGTATGAATCCGGCGGCCATGGGCGGCCAAACGACAAAGAATTGCACAACTTATGCAGCAGCAGTGTTCGAAAGGCGTCCGAGAAGGCGCCTCAGTCGCTGGAAGCCATTCCGATCTTGTTACACATGCTTTGTGCCAGCTCGTAGACGGTGCGAATCTTCGTGCGTGCAGAGTCCGGAAGTTCGGACAGTTGCAAAGCCATTTCGCAGGAGAGCAGCATCGCGGTCACGGAGCCTTTGAGTTCGTTGCGCAGATCCTGCGCGGCAACTCGACGGGCCACCAGGTCTTCGCTTTGGCGGCGGCGGAGGGCAACCAGTAATTCGCGCACGACCCGGGCGACGCCGCTAATGGCGAAGTTTACGTACACCGGGACCGCAGTTCCGATGTGCTGTAGGATCACGTCGCTCTCGTCAGGTTCGGCTTCCAGGAGAGACTCGTCGACCACTACCGCGGAATATTCTTGGGCGCGCAGTTGGGCGGCGGCATCGCGCAATGTGGGCGCCACTTGCATGGTTTCCGAAGTAGCGTCGTGCAGGGCGTGGGCGCAATCCTTGGCGCGTGCCGACGGCGTAATCAGCAAAATCATGCAAGTGGAACTGCACGTCTTCGACCACAAACGATGCAATGAAAACAAGCCACTTACGCCCGGCCTTCGGCCCACATTTTCCCGCCACGGGAAGCCCTTGCCCACCTCAGACTATTCTTGGGCGGTGTACTCCTTTAGCTTGCGGTAGAGGGTTGTCTTTCCAATGCCCAGCAGCCGGGCCGCCATGAGCTTGTCGCCGTTCAAGTGCGTAATGGTGCTCAGGATCGTTTGCTTCTCCAATTCGGCCATGGGCATGATTTTGGAGGAGCTGTCGCCATTCTCCGGCACGCCGTGGTTTCCGCGCAGGGCGGTCGGCAAATCCGCCATACCGATCACTGGACCGGTGGTTAGAGCGCAAGCCCGTTCCAGGCAGTTTTCCAGCTCCCGAACGTTGCCCGGCCAGTCGTACGCCAGCATGGCCTTTAGGGCTTCGTCACCAACAGTTCTGTCCTTGCCCGAGGCCCGCGACAGCCGATCCAGAAAATAGCCCACCAGCAAAGGGACGTCCTGGCGCCGTTCACGCAAGGGCGGGATCCGCAGGCTCAGCACATTCAGCCGGAAGTAGAGATCGCGCCGGAAGGTTCCCTGCGCCACTGCCTGCTCCAAATCTCGGTTCGTCGCAGCCAGAATGCGGACGTTAATGGGAATACGTTTGGTGCTGCCGACCGGGCGAATTTCCTTTTCCTGGATGGCGCGCAACAGCTTCGCCTGCAGATCGACGGGCAATTCTCCCACTTCGTCGAGGAAAACCGTTCCTCCCTCGGCGATCGCCAACAGGCCTTCCTTGGCTTGCATGGCCCCGGTGAAAGCCCCCTTCACGTAGCCAAAAAGTTCGCTTTCGATCAGGGTCGGAACCAGCGAGCCACAGTCGACGGGAATAAACGGCTTATCCCGAAAAGGCCCGGAGAAATGAATCGACCGAGCCACCATTTCCTTGCCGGTTCCGCTCTCGCCCAAGATCAGCACCGGGTGGTTGCTCTGGGCAGCTTTGGCGATGATGCGGTAGAGCCGATCCATCTCCGGCGCGCGGCCGACAATCCCGCCGAAGCCCTGTTTCGATTTGATCTTCTCGCGCAGAATGCGGTTCTCGGTCTTTAGCTTCAGGTGGCTGGAGACCCGCTCCAGCAGCAGCTTGAGTTCTTCCATGCTGAACGGCTTGGTCATGTAGTCGTAGGCACCGTTTTTCATGGCCTGCACTGCCGAGTGCACGGTGCCGTAGCCGGTGACCACGATGACCACGGCGTCCGGGCGCCGCTCCCGGATTTGCCGCAGGGCCTCGAGGCCCCCGGCGCCCGGCAGCTTTAGGTCGAGGAGCACCACGTCGATGCCCTGGGCATCCAGTTGGCGGTAGGCGTGTTCGGCGGAATCGGCAACAAACGGGTTGAATCCTAGCGACTGAGCCGCCTCCCGGCAAACTTCGCGGATGGCGCGCTCGTCGTCAACGATCATCAGGTTAAGAAAATTGGCCCCTTCGATCTGGGGCGGGTTGAAGGCAGTGGCTACGCTGGTCATGGCTGGTTTCCTTTTCTCAGTTCAAATCTCGTTTCCCGGTACCGGCGAAGCCGCATCGGGTTGACCCGGATGGCGCTCCGCCGCACTTTGGCTCGCGCCCGGCAAACTGACGGTCACGCGGGTGCCTCGCCCCGGCGCGCTCTCAACTTCAATCGTGCCGTTGCCTTTCTTCACGATGCGGCCCACGGTGGAGAGTCCCAGGCCGTTGCCCTGTCCCGGCGGCTTGGTAGTGAAGAAGCTCTCGAACAGCCGCGCCCGGGTCTCTGGCGTCATTCCGCACCCAGTGTCGGTGACCGTCAGTTCGACCCGGCCGGCCGCAGCTTGACCCGCCGTCAAAATGATGCGCCCGCCTTCCGGCATGGCATCGCGGGCATTCAGCAGCAAGTTGAAAAGAATTTGCCGCATCTCGGCGTGGCCCATCCTCACCTTCCCCGCGTCGGTCGCCAGTAGCGTGACCAATTCAATGTTTTCGCCGAGCAAGCGGGCGAGCAGATTTCGCGTGCCCGCAATCACTTCGTCCCAGGAGCTAATTTCCGGATCATCGGCCTGCGGACGGGCCACGCCCAACAACTGCTGAATCAACGCGGAGCTGTGCCCGCCCGCGCGGCGGATTTCCTCCGCGTACCCTCGCAGCGCGCGATTGCCGCCCAATCCGGCGACCAGCAGATCGGAGTACAGCAGAATGCCGGTGAGGAGATTGTTGAAATCGTGGGCCACGCCGCCCACCAGCCGGCCCATGGCTTCCAGTCTTTGCGACTCCTGCAGTTGTCGATCATCCGGCTTGCGCTCGCAGGCGCCACGAGCGCTCAGCACCCACAGCTCACTCCGGGCAACGCGAAGCCTGGAGCAGGCAACTTCGATGCGTATCGGCGCGCCGTCTTTCCGTGTACCGCTGCACTCGCGGGCAGCCCCATCCTCGCTGTTGCCGGCCGCGGGTTGCCATTCGTCTATTTCCCGGTTATCGGAAAACACGGATTCGCTTTCCCGAATAAGCTCAGAGAGGCTCCTGCCTTGCACGTCCGAACCGCCCGGATATCCGAAGATATCGGCGAACGCGCGGTTGGCAAGAAGCACCATGCCGTTCTCCACAAACGCCAAGCTCTCCGGCCAGGCTTCCATCAGGGCCGCAAGCAGCGTCGCGTATACGCTGTCTTCGTCCTTGTCCTTCGCCGGCAATTGCAAGATTGCGTTCATAACCTGTTCCGAAAATGCCCGGGCCGTTTCGTAGGACCCGCCAATCCTCCCGGCAGGCTACACGCGACCCGAAACTGCCCCTGGCAAACCAGATCTCCCGGGAAAGAGCCAGCCTCGACCGGCTCTAATCTGTGCTCCCCATTTGGGAAGTGTAGGCGGATCTTCCGCATCTGCTAAGGCTGTTCGTCACAGGAATTTGTGACGGATGAACCGAATTGGGAAGTGCAAAAAGAGGACACTAAAACGGGACAGAACTGCGGTTCGCCGATTGCTATGGGACGCTATTCCGACAGCGTCAAGTGCTCGGTTAAGCGAAATGCGACCCGCCACTGCGCCGGGAAGCTCACATCTCGTCTGTCGCCAGTGTGCCCGGTTGCGGTATCGACGAGTTCGGTACCCGGCCCGTCTCGCAAGCTACCCTTGGCAAATACGCTGGAAGTCTGCAGCGTGAGCGATTTGCCGCCGATGGAAATATCGGTGAGCATCAGCCGCAAGTAGCCGGCATCTTGCGGTCCGGTGGACGCCTTGGCGGCTACCACCTTTCCGGCGGTTCTGGTTCCACGCGGCACCACACTCTGGCCTTCGACTATCACCGGCTCATCCACTACCGCATCGAAGGAGTCTCCGGCATGGGAGGTCGCGCTGGAAAGTGCCGACTGCAGCCGCACGCTCAGGGACGTGCCGGGTGGCAGGCTGAGCACCGCAAGCGACGCGGTCGGCGAGACGCCGCCTTTGGCGGGCGAAGCTTCAAAAGACAGTTGCTGGCTGTCGGCAGGGCTTTGATTCGCCGTCAACACGTTCGGCCGCCGCGAACAAGCTACAGTCAAGCTCAAAATCAGCGGCGGAAGAAAGGCCGCCCTTTGCCACTTCATGAGTCGATCCTCGCCGCGACTGGCTAGGTTGGCAAGTCGCAAGGCGGATGCCATCGCGGATTCATTGATGAATCAGCAGTTACCAGAAGGCAGAGATTCAGGATCGGGCAGTTTTTGCCGGGTTGGAGGGCAGCAAGTTGGCGGTTGGCACTGATTCGGGGGGACGAATCTTCTCTGCCGCAACGGTAAAAAATGTCCCAGGACACCTTGCAAAGGATGTCGTGGGACCGAACACAAAACCGGGATTGAGCGGGTCATCGCCTCGCGAAAACCCGCGAGATTTGGGGCACCGGCTAGGACCAGCCAAACTCTCAGTTCGCGGTTCCCAACCCCGCCGCCGTGCTCTGCGCTTCGTTCTCCGGCTGGACAATTACGCCGTCGAAGGGAGTCGCCGCGATGAACCGTCCGTGAACCACGCCAATGTGGCGAAGCGCATATCCCGCGTCCGGACCGCGATGCCAACTGCGGCCGCCGTCTTCGCTTTCGAACACCACCCCCGTGGCCGTGCTGGTCGCGAGCAAAAGCTTTCTGCTTTCGTCGTAGCTGATGGAACTGATGTTTTTGTCGGGCAGGCCATTCAGCGCATGTTCCCACGTGGCGCCGGAATCGGCACTGCGGTACGCGCCTTCCCGCGCCGCCACCAGGACCGTTCCATCCGGCGTCAGCGTTACCCCGCGGATGGTCAGGTACGACGGCAGGGTGGCTTGCGTCCAAGACGCGCCGCCGTCGCGGGACAACAGTACCGCAATGCGGGTCGCGGCTACCAGCAAGTCTCCACTGGCCTGTACCGACACGAGATCCTGCTTGCCCAGCACCGGTCCGCCACTCCAGCTCTTGCCGTCGTTGGTGCTGATAAACAATCCGCCCGAACTGGCGGCCAGCCAACGTCCCGGTACCACCTCGATGTCATCCACGCGGGCCGAGAGCACCGCGCGGGTTACCGATTTCCGGGCCACCGATACTCGCTTGTTTCCTTTTCGCATGGTGTGGAACGTGGCGGTTTCATTGACCACGTTATTGCTCGGGCGCCAGACGCTTGCATTCGAGTCGAGCAGGAAAATCCCCCGGTTCGTCCCGGCAATCAGCGCGCCGTCGCTCGCCTGCTGCAGCGTGAAAACGTCGCGTCCATCCAGACCCTGGCTCTTCTGCAGCCAATGCTGCCCGGCGTCGTGAGAAACGAACACTCCGCCCCACTCCCGGTCATTCAGCACGCCCACAAAGAAAGTGTTGGGATCGCTCTTGTCGGCGAGGATGGAAGTCACATAGCGATGGCTGTAGCCGTGATTGGACGCCACAAAGCTTTCGGCGCCATTGTCGCTGGCCAAAACACCTCCGCGGTCGGTCGCCAGCAAAACGCGCTGGGAATTGCGCGGATCGATCAGCACATCATTCACGACGATTTCAGAACCGGTCACATGCTTCCAGGTTTTTCCGGAATCGGTGGTCTTCCACAAGCCTTCCGTGGTTCCCGCATAAACTGTGTTGGGATTACTGGGGTCCTGCTTCAGCACGCGGGTGCGCCGCGCGGAGAACGGAATGCCCTGAATCTTGCTGAACATTTCGCCGGCATTCCCGCTCCGGTAAATGCCGGAGCAGGCGCTGGCAAAGACCACGGAGGGATTCGACGAATCCACGATGATGGAAAACACGTCGGAGTCGGTAATCATGCCTTTGTCGATTTGCCGCCAAGTGGCGCCGTCGTCGGTTTTCCACGCCAGGTGCCAGGTCCCGGCGTAGATAATATTTGGGTTCTTGGGATCGACCGCAATCGATTCGATATTCTTGATCTCGCTTTGTTGCGAGGCCGAAATCCGCTGCCAGCTGTCGCCGGAATCGAGGCTGCGATAGACGCCATCCAGCGCGCCCGCCACTAGAACATGAGAATCGGAAGCCGCCGCAGCCAGCGCGCGGATCGACTTTCCGTGCATGCCGGGAAGCGCTTCCCAGGTCTTGCCGCCATCGTGGGTGCGAAACAGATCGCCGGCTTGCTGATTGTCCACGCTCCAAGCCGCGACAAACATGGTCTTTGGATCTTGCGGATCAAGCGCAATGTGGTCGAGCACGTAGTCGTCGCCCACGCCCAGGTGGGCAAACCGTGCCCAGCTGCGGCCGCCGTCCTTGGAGGAAAACAGTTCGCCCGTGCTGGTGCCCAGGAACAAATGATCGGGATTCTGTGGATCGTAGCTGAGACTGCGAGCGTCTCCGCCGTCAGGTCCCAGAACCGCCCACTGCCCGGCCCACGATGCAGTGGCAAAGGATACGACCGCAATCAACGTGATCAACCACTTAGCTGAATTCAAACCCAAACGCATGGCACTCCCCCAGGAGCCCCGCAAGGCCCAGCAGCCAGCGTGACAGGGTAACCTATGCCGATCAAGTTACCTAAGGGAAGGGAAAAAAGGGCCGGTCGATTTCTATTTCGACCGGCCCAATTCCTTTCAATTGTTTCAGTTAGCCTTTGCCTTCGGCATCTTCTTTTTGGCCGCAGCGTGCGGATGGTCCGGCACCGGCATCACCTTGGACTCATCCACGGTCTGGGTGCCTTCGCCGGGGAAAGTCGCGCCGGCAGGGACCACCCAGAATTCCGCGGTCATGGTGCCCGCGCTTCCAGTACGCGTCTCGATGCGAGTCGCATCAATGGCCTGTTTGGCCTCGCCGCCCGAGAGATACGCCTTGGCATTGACGGCTCGCTCCGCCGCCAGGTTTTTGCGCTTCTCGGTCGGTTCGGCGTTGCCCACGATCACCAATTTATTGTCAGCGTTTTGCTGCAAGTTCTTGGCGACGTCGTCGAGGATGGCTTTGCACTCGTTGTCCACGCGCCAGGGTTTCCCGATCTTGTCCATCTTCGAGAAATCGCACTCACTTAGCTTGCTGGCCATGGGAGGCGGCGGGGGTGGAGCTTCGATGGTCGCCTGGGTTGAGGCCGAGGTGCTCAAACCGCGCGGATCCGAGCAAGTCGCAGTCACCGTAATCGGGCCTGGTGAAGCGCCCGCCGTATTCAGCGTCGCCGAGCTGCCGCTGCCAGAAATGCTACCGCCGGTCGCCGTCCAACCACTCACGGTGACGGGCTGGCTGTCAGGACTGGTGCAGGTGCAAGACACGGCGACCGTCCCTCCGGCCTGCAAGCTGGTGGGATTGGCCGAGCAGGACATGGTGGGCGGATTCTTCGGCAGTTCCTTCACTGTAAAGTTAGCCGAACAACTCATCTGTCCGCCATTCTTCATCTTGGCATCGGCCACATGGGCAGTCACAGTGTAGCTGCCGCCCGCCATGCCGTTGGTGTCGATGCTGGCGGTCGAGTCTTTGGCGGTGATTTTTCCACCGCTGCTGGCCCAGCTGTAAGTGAGCGTGTGCTTGGGATTGGCGTTGCTTACCGACGCGGTCGCGGTAATCGGCTCACCCACCATCACATCGGAGGGCTGCACCGAGCAACTGACCGTTGGCGTCACCACTGGCGCGCCGCCAAAATTGAACAAGACTCCGCCCCGTATGCGAACTCCTTCTAACGAAACCCGGCGCAAGTCGGGAAAAGTTTGGTCGACCACGTCGGCGTAATTGTGTTTGCCCCATACGTAGTCCGCTTCAAACAAGCGGATGCTTACTCGCGGCCACGCCGGCACATCGATGCCTCCACCGATCACCGCACCCAGTCCGTCGTCGGCTCTCAGAAGCGCCTCGTTAAAGCGGTTTAGACCCAGCAGCGTGTGCAAGAAAAAATTCATCCCTTCAGTATGGAACATCAATCGCGGGCCCGCGGAAAGCGTGGTCTCATATCCGAAGCTATTCCAGTTGTGCCCGAGATCGGCTTCCAGTGCCCAATGCGGATTGAAGTTGTAGGCGATCGCCGTGCCGAAGCCTTTTCCCATCCCCGGCGGAGTGATCCCAACCGCGCTGGTGGAAGGCAGAAAAGGCGCCGGCACTTGCCCTCCGGGATTCAGCCACTGGTAGCCGGCAAATACGTCATACTTAGGCGGCGTGGTTTGGCTTTGCGCGACCAGAGGACTGGACGCCGCCACAATCATCGCCAACAAGAAAACAAAAGTGACGGGCAGGCTATTTCGTGAACTACAACGAGGTGACATGTCGTTCCTCCAAAATCGTGCATTTCCCCAAGCTCATCGACTTGGAATTCTTGGAGTCGGCCACTAATAACTTATAACTCCTCAAATTAAGGCTTCGATTCTACCGCACCCTAGGCCCAATTTGAGATGTTGTGTCCGGTTTTGGATGTATATCCTCTTGGTTGATCTCATATTGATACAATAGGGCAGCGTAGCATTCCGGTCGAATCCGTGGAATCGTTCGGTTCGTGAATCATTGCGTCAATAAATCAATCAACCACTCCATGAGCCAGGAAAAAGTACTTATCGTCGAAGACGAAGTCAACGAACGTACCGGTTTGGCCGAGTTGCTGTCCTCTTGGGGCTATCGGGTCGAGACGGCCTGCGATGGCGTGGAGGGACTGGACAAGGTCTCCGGTTGGTCGCCATCGATTGTGGTGACCGACATGAAAATGCCGCGCATGGGCGGGCTGGAACTGTTGGAGCGGCTGGCCAGCGACGCCCAGACCATCGCGGTCATCGTAGTCACGGCGCAGGGCACGATCGACAACGCGGTGCAAGCCATGCGCATGGGAGCTTACGACTACATCACCAAACCGATCGATACCAACCGCTTGCGGACTATCCTGCAAAATGCCGCCGCGCTTCTGGGCACACGAGTCGAACTTGAAGTCACGCGCCGCAAGCTGCGCGACGCCGGATCGCTAGGCACCTTGATCGGCCCCTCCAAGAAGATGCAGGAGATTTTCCGCCTGATTGAAATGGTGGCGCCCAGCACGGCATCCGTGCTGATCACCGGGGCCAGCGGCACGGGGAAAGAGCTCGTCGCGCGAACGGTTCACGAACTCAGTCCGCGCCGCAATAAGCCGTTTGTCCCCATTAACTGCGCCGCGATCCCGGAGACGCTGATTGAAAGCGAAATCTTCGGCCACGAAAAAGGAGCGTTCACGGGCGCGCTCGAGCGCCGCACCGGCTGCTTTGAATTGGCGGAAGGCGGAACGTTGCTGCTGGATGAGATTGGAGAAATGCCGATCGCCACGCAAGCGAAACTTCTCCGCGTGCTCGAAGATCACAAGTTGCGCCGCTTGGGTAGCAAGGTGGAAACCACGGTGGACGTGCGTGTGCTCGCCGCAACCAACAAAGTTCCCGAGGAGGCGGTTGCGCGCGGCGAACTGCGCAATGACCTTTACTACCGGCTGAATGTTTTCAACATCCACATGCCGCCGTTGCGCGAGCACAAGGACGATGTGCCGGAGCTGGTGCAATCGCTGCTGGCGGAGATGAGCGCCAAGCATGGGCGAAAAATTGCCACCATCAGCGAAGCCGTGCTCAACCAGTTCCACAATTACTCCTGGCCGGGGAACGTTCGCGAGCTGCGCAACACGCTGGAACGCGCGGTGATCGTCTGCGACGGTTCGGTGATCGAGACCCGCCACTTGCCACCGGGCTTCGGCCAAACCACGCTGCGCACTTCGGTCGACGATCCGGATGGGGTACGCCTGGGAGTAGGGACCACGGTGGAGGAAGCGGAAAAGCTTCTGATCCTGAAGACGCTCGAAGCCACCAGCAATAATAAAACTAAGGCGGCGGAGATTCTCGCCATCAGCTTGAAGACTCTGCACAACAAGCTGAAAGAGTACGGCAACGTGCCGGTCGAACTGGCTTCCGGGAAAGAGGAGGCGTAGGCACCGCCCCGCCCGGTAGCGTTTCGCGGGTCTTGCTTCGTGCAATTCAGTCTGTGACCCTCATGTTGTGTCCGCGGTGGTTGAGGATGACCCCCAGGGGCGCTGCGGATCACAGGGCAAACCGAGTCGCCGTCTTTGCTGTAGCAAGGCGCCGATCAAGAGCACATGCGCCGACGAACCCAACTCGTGTTGGCCATTACCTTCATGGTAGCGGCGCTGGTCACGGCGTTCTCCTACATCTATATTTCCCAGCTGCTCCGCCAGCGCATTACCACCGCGCGCGAAACCGCGGCCCAGCTCACCTCGCAACTGGAATACCTGGCCACCACCGCCGCTCCGGACCTGAGCAGCACCAAGGTGGACACCAACGACCAAGAGGCCATCCGCCGCGCCGTCGCCTACTACCTGAGCACGGATCGCGATCTCAACACGCTCCTTGAATCCGTGGTCGGCAACTGGCCTATCGTTCTCGATGCGGCCATCGTTGACTCCGACGGCAAAGCCATCCTGCATACCAATCCTGATCTGATCGGAAAGGCCGTTCCCGACCGCCCCGATTTTCAAATGGTGCAGAGCGCCACGTTCCGGCAGCAGTTGCACATGGTGTACAACCCGCCCACGGTTTACGACGTGCGAATGCCGCTGCAGTTGAACGGCACTCCGTTTGGCAGCATCCGAGTGGGTATTTCGACGGTGCTGCTAAAGAGTGAGGTCACGCCAAGCCTGCGGCACGCCGTCATCTTTTCCATCACCGCGATTCTGCTCTCCCTGTTACTGGCGGCGGGGCTTTCGCGTCTTGCGCTGGGTCCATTGGAGCAAATCAATCGAAGCCTGGATAACGTCACCGCCGGAGAGGCCGAGGTGGTCGCCGAGGACGCCGGGCGCGACGAGTACGGCTTGGTCACCCTCAAGATCGCTCATCTCGGCCGCCAGATGCGCGATACGAAGGAAATTTTCTCCGCCTTGAAAGACAACGTCGACCAGATCATGGCCAACCTGCAGGATGGCCTGATGCTGTTTACGCGCGACTCGCGGGTGGTGCTGGTGAGCGCATCGGTGGAACGTTTTCTGGAGCGCCCGCGACATGAGTTGCTGGGCCGCGGCGTGACCGAGATTTTCTCCGATTCCACACCGGTGGGCGCGCTGGTGCGGGAGGCATTTCAGGCGCGGCGGCCGATTGCGCAGTCTGAGATCGAGTCCGGTCACGGGAAACGGGTCCAGCTTTCGCTCGATTTCATTCAGGAAGGAGGCACGCAGATTGGCGCGTTGCTCACCTTGCGCGATACCGAGTCGGTGCGCCGCATTGAAAACGAAATTGAGACTTCGCGCCGCCTCTCGGCAAGCGGCCGCCTCACCCGCGGCGTGGCTCATGAAGTGAAGAATCCCATCAACGCCATCGTCTTGCATTTGCAACTGCTGCAAAACAAGCTGCTGCAAATCGATCCCGACACCCGCCGCCATATCGACATTATCGGCAGCGAAATTCATCGCCTCGATCGCGTGGTGCAGATTCTGGTGGATTTCATGCGCTCCCGCGAACTGCATTTGGAAGAAGTGGACTTGCGCCGCATGCTGGAGGACGTCGCGGCACTGGCCATGCCTGACGCTGCCCAGCACAGCGTCACTATCACTCGCGAACTCCCGCCGACGCCCCTGATGGTCAACGTGGATACCGACTTCATGAAGCAGGCCATTCTCAACGTGGTTCTCAATGGCGTCCAGGCAATGCCGCAGGGCGGAACTCTCACCATCTCGGCACGCCGCGAGCAGGGTCAGATCGTCACCAGGATTCAAGATGAGGGCGGCGGCATCTCGGCGGAGATTCAGGAGAAGATTTTCGAGCTGTATTTCACCACCAAGGCCGGCGGCAGCGGTATCGGATTGGCGCAGACCAACCAGATTCTGCAGTGGCATTATGGCTCCGTCGATTTTGAATCCACGGAAGGCCATGGCACTACATTCCGCCTCTGCCTGCCCTTTGCCGAATCTCGGGCGGACAGTTTGAAGGAAGCCGTCACTGGAGCTTAAATACACGCCTGATGTACAGCAGCGAGCCGGCAGCAGCCCTGCCCGCGCGGTAGAATTTGAAGCAAGGAAGTTGCCCGAGCCTCCGGGCGAATAAAACTTATGCCTCTGGCCACCATACTTGGAGTGTGCGCGCTGCTGGCTTCGCCGATGCCCGGCGCCAGCCCCATCGCGAGACTCGCTGATTTCACCGGCGTTCCGTCTCAGCAGGATTCCCCAGCGGCAGGTCCAGCCCAGGAACCTGCCGCGCCGCAACCCGACAGCAAGCCCGCGCCAACTCCCGAGCCGGCGCAACAGAATCCGCCGCCAGCCCAGGGAAGCGCCCAGCCCAACCCACAATCCGCGCCTTCGCCGAGCCAAAGCGCCGGAGAGAATCCCGCGCCGAAGAGTGCGCCGCCGGCCAACCAAACCAAACCGGCGGAGGTTCAGAAACCCTCTCCCCCTGCCAAGCCCGCCACTTCTCATCGGCCCAAGACGAGGACGGCGCACACCGTTTCCAAAACCAAGACCGCGGGTAAGACCGCGAGCAAGACGTCGAAACTCGCCCACAAACCGGCCGCGAAACCTGGCGCGCAAGCAGGGACGACGGCCACGCAACAGGCAATCCCTAAGAAAGTAGTACGGAACGGCAGCACTGGGGACCCGGCCGTGCAGCTTTCCCCCGGCCTGAGCCAGCAGCAATCGTCTGCTCAGCGCCGCAACGTCAGCCAGTTGCTCTCAACCGCCGACGCAAATTTGAAAAAACTTTCCGGCCGCCAGATGAGCTCCAGCCAGAAAGACACGGTGGCGCAGATTCAGCAGTACGTGCAGCAGGCGAAGGCGGCAAGCGACGCGGGCGACATGGAACGAGCCCACAACTTAGCGGTGAAGGCACGCGTGCTGTCGGAAGAATTATTGAAGCACTGAGTTCGCGGGGCGCGTGATCGCTCTATTTCCCGCTCGTCCGCGCCGCGTTCACTTTGGTGAGCAGATCCTGGATCATCGGCTGCACCGGCCCGGGAATCTTTACCGCCTCCGTGAGAACCGCGCGCGCTTCGGTCAGCTGCTTAAGCTTGGCATAGGCAAAACCAAGATAGTAGGCGGCGGCGGCATAGGATTGGTCATCTTGCCCTTTGAGCAACGCGATCGCAGCCTTCAGTTCCGGAATGGCGGCTAGGGTCTTGTCCTGGTTCAAGTAGGCACGGCCCAAGGTGGAATGCGCCGCTCCGGCGGAAAGCTTGCGCGCGTGGTCCGCGTCTGGGGCATCGGCCTTGGCTACTGCGATCGCCTTTTGCGCGTAACTGATCGCTTTGGCCGTGCTCGCGGGCTTTGGATCGTTCACGTAGACGTTCGCTAGCAGCAGGAGGGCAGTCAAGTTGTCCGGGCTCGCCGCCAGAGTTTTTTCCGCGTAGGCAATCAGCCGGGGGGTGTCGTTGAGCCGCGAAAGTGAATCCATCGCAAATGCGCTCACCGACTCCGCATAACGGGAGTTGGGAAACGCCGGCGTAAAGCTCTCAATCGATGCCATGCGCGTCTTGGGATCAGTTTCGTCGACAATGGCGTTGTACGCGGCGGCCTCCAGAAACTCGTAGGAACTCTGCTCCGCCGCTTTTTCTTCCTTATTCCGCTCCGCGAAATCCTGGTCACTCACCCCTTCCGGCTTGCTCTGCGTGCCGATGGCGTTGTAAATCTTGCCCCCGCGCGCGGCGTAGTCGATCACCTTGGCGTCGTCTTTTACTTGCTGCGCATTGCCCGCCTGCATCACCAGAATGTCCAGGTTGTCGGGGGCGCCAGCCAGCGCTTTGTCGCCATATTCGAGTGCCTTCTGCGCGTCGCCGGCTGTTTGGTAGTACTCGGCGATCTGCCAGTTGCCGTATGCCACGGCGACTGGGTTCGAGGAGAATTTCTGCACGAAGTCCTGATACATGGCCAGCCTCTTCTGCGGGTCTTGCTCATTGGTGATGGCCTGGAGCTGCTGGTCCTCGGGTGTGCCGGCGGGGATAATAAGTTTCCCGCTTTGTGCGGACAGAAGAACAGTTTGCAGGAAAATGGCGGTTGCCAAAAAAACCAGTCTGTATTTCACAATACGACCTCCGACATGGCGGGGTAATGAGAACTACATCAGTTTCATCAGCGCGAATGCTAGCTCCGAACCTCGCCGGCTGCAAGGAGAAAGAAGAAATGGGACCGACCGGGAATCCCATATAACTGCTGTGGGTCGGCGTGGCCCGCGCGGCTTGCCCGGCTTTTGAAATGTCGGCTATGATGAATTGTCTGCGCGCTGAGGCTGGCGTCAGTCCGCAGTCTGGGCCGCCATGACTGTGGCGGCTGTTTCAATTTTGCAAGACAGAAGATGTCGAATCCCTCTCAAGTTGCCGTCGAACAGGTGCGGACTTATTGGGACCAGCGGCCGTGCAACATCCGGCACTCGCCCCGTCCCGTCGGCACGCGCGAATATTTTGACGAAGTCGAGGCGCGCAAGTACCTGGTCGAGCCCCACATTCCGCAGTTTGCCGACTTCGCCCGCTGGCGCGGAAAAAAAGTATTGGAGATCGGCTGCGGCATCGGCACAGACACCGTAAACTTCGCCCGCCATGGCGCCACCGTGACCGCTGTGGATTTGTCGCCGCAATCCCTGAAAATCGCAGCCCAACGCGTCGAGGTCTTCGGCCTAACTGACCGGGTGAAGTTTTATTCCGGCAGCGCGGAGGAGCTAACCTCTTTCTTGCCCGTGGATAAAGACCAATACGACCTGATTTATTCCTTCGGCGTGATTCACCACACTCCGCATCCAGAGCGTGTGCTGGAGCAAATCCGGAGTTACGTAAAGCCGGGTACGACGGTTAAGGTGATGGTCTATCATCGCCGCTCCTGGAAGGTGTTATGGATACTGATGGGCTACGGCAAAGGGCAATTCTGGCGGCTTGATGATCTGATCGCCGAAAATTCCGAAGCCCAAACCGGATGCCCCGTCACCTACACCTACACGCGAGAACAAGGCCGCAAGCTGCTGGAGTCTTCCGACCTTCGCGTCACCGATATTTCCGTGGAACACATTTTTCCCTACCGCATTTCCGACTACGTGCAATACCGCTACGTGAAAAGCTGGCCGTGGAGCTGGACGCCAGCCCCTATGTTCCGCTGGACGGAACACCACTTCGGCTGGCACCTATGCCTGACGGCGGAGGCTCTCGCCTAGCATGACCATGAAAGCCACCGTCATCGGCCTGGGAAAGCTGGGCGCTCCGCTGGCCGCCTGCCTTGCGGCCAAAGGACTCACCGTAATTGGCGTGGACCAGGACCCCCGCAAAGTGGAAGCGATTAATGTTGGCCAGGCCCCGGTGCACGAGCCCGGCTTGACCGAAATGTTGGCGCAAGGCCGTGGCCGTCTTACCGCCGTGCAAGAAATTGAATCGGCCATTTGCCAGACTCAGATTTCTTTTATCGTGGTCTCCACCCCCAGCCAGCCCGACGGGGGATTTTCTCTGCGTTACGTCGAACCGGTTTGCCAGGCCATCGGCCGCGCATTAGCCAAAAAGGACGAATATCACGTAGTCTGCCTGACCAGCACAGTCATGCCCGGCACCACCGGCGGTCCGGTGCGCGAAATCCTCGAGAAATCCAGCGGCAAGCGCGCCGGCCAGGACTTCGGCCTTTGCTACAGCCCAGAATTCATCGCCCTGGGCAGCGTGATTCGCGATTTCCTGAATCCCGACATGCTGCTCATCGGCGAATCCGACACCCGCGCGGGCGATGTCTTGCAAGCCTTGTACAAACAAGTCTGCGAAAACCGTCCCGCAGTCGCGCGCATGTCCTTCGTCAACGCGGAAATTACCAAGCTGTCGGTCAACTCCTACGTCACCACCAAAATCAGCTTCGCTAACATGCTGGCGCGCATCAGCGAGAAACTCCTCGGCGCGAATGTGGATGTCGTCACCGCCGCGCTCGGTCTCGACAGCCGCATCGGCGCAAAATATCTGAAAGGCGCGGTCAGCTACGGCGGCCCATGTTTTCCGCGCGATAACCTGGCCTTGGCCGCGCTGGCGCGCAAGCTCGGCGTTCCTCCCGACATGGCGCAAACCGTGGACAGCTTCAACCGCTCGCAAACGCATTGGCTGGCGGCATTGGTGAAACATCAAGCCAAGGGCCGCGTCGGAATCCTTGGCCTGACTTACAAGCCGGGAACGGACGTGATCGAAGAAGCCGTGGGCTTCCTGTTGGCCAGGGAACTCGTCGAACAAGGCGTGGATATTCTCGCTTACGATCCGGCATTGACCCTCCACCGCACCAACGCGACGGATGCGATCCCTTTCGCCGACAGCGCTACGCAGTGCATCGCGGAAGCCGACCTGGTCGTACTGGCCACGCCCTGGCCGGAATTTACCGCGATTTCCACGGGACAGTGGTCGCGAGCCTCGTCGCCCCGCACGGTCGTAGATTGCTGGCGCGCGCTGCCGCATCTGCGCCAACAGCCCGGCATTAACTATCTGGGACTCGGACTCGGGGAAGCCTTGACATGAGCGCTTTGCCGTCCGCGGATGAAAACTCATCGCCAGCCGCGTCCACACCCTTAACCATCTTCGCCATCCCCAAAGCTTTTCGTGGCCACATCGAAGTCATTCAACGCAACGCCATTCAAAGCTGGACCCGCCTGCGCCCCAGGCCCGAAATCATTTTGCTGGCCGATGATCCCGGAACCGCCGAACTGGCTGCCGAACTCGGCATCCAGCACATCGCCGATATCCAACGCAATGCGCAAGGCACGCCGCTGTTGAACGATCTTTTCGCCAAAGCGCAAGTCCGTGCCAGTTCGAACGTCCTCTGCTACGTGAACTCCGACATCATTTTGTTCGATGACTTCATGCAAGCCGTATCGCGAGTTGCCTCCTCCAGCCAGCGGTTCTTGATGATCGGCCGGAGAACGGACCTCGACATCACCGATCCCATCCCGTTTCAGCAAGAGAACTGGGCAGCTGAGGTCCGCAAGCGCGCCTCGGGGGAAGGCGAGTTGCAAATAGCCCGCAGCATCGACTACTTTGCTTTTTCCAAGGGCCTCTACCCGGCCATGCCGCCTCTGGCTATCGGCCGTTACTGGTGGGATAACTGGCTGGTCTGGAAAGCCCGTTCCCTGGGCGCAACGGTAACAGACGCCACGCAATCGGTTCTGGTAGTCCATCAAAACCACGACTATTCCCATACTCGCTACGGAAGCGGCAAACTCGAGTTGATGGCGAGTGAAGAATCGGTTCAGAATTCGCGGCTGGTGTGTGAAGAGAATCCGTCGGACTTCGACCAAGGCCTAGGTTGGCTGTACCTCTACACCATTGACGACGCCACTCATGACCTCACCGCCGCTGGCCTGCAGCGCAGCCATCGCCATGGCTGGAAGATGTTTAAGCGCATCTCTTCCAGGCCGCTGAGCTGGGTCAGATTGACGAAACGCGCTCTGTCACGCCCTACGCTTCGCGGTGATTAGTTTTTCCGTCTTATCGCGAAACCAACCCGCCCCCATTCCCCAACCCCCAATTTTTCCGCTAAAGTAGCTCATGCGTGCCATTTTGCAGAAGCGGGCGCTGCGTTACGTTTTCAGCGCCAATCTGATCTCCATGCTGGGCAGCGGCATGAATACCGCCGCGGTCGCCTGGTACATTCTGCAGGCTACGCACTCCGAAGTGGCGCTGGGGACCTTCGCGGTCCTGCAAACCATCCCCGCCATGCTGATGCTGCCCTTCACCGGCGTCATCATCGACCGTGAGGATCGCCGCCGTCTGGTCATGACGCTCGACGCCGCCCGCGCCATCGTTATTGTCGTGGTCGCCATTCTGGCCTTTGCCGGCAGAGTAAGGGTCTGGGAACTCTACCTGATGAACACCTTGGTCGCCGCCGGCTTCTGGATGTTTTGGCCGACCATCACCGCACTCATCCAGGAGCTGACACCCGGGGAAGAATTCGTGCACGCCAACACCTTTCTCCTCGCCGGCATCCAGGGAGGCTGGTTGATCGCAGGCTCGGTTGTCGGATTCGTCTACAACCACATTGGCCTGGGCGGTGTGCTGCTCATTGACTTCTCGACTTATGTGGTGTCTTTCCTCTGCTATCTCGCGGTGCGCAGCGGCCGCGTCTTGCCTCGCCCGGCGGAACTGCGTGCCGACATTGTCGCCGCGGAAAGCGCGTTGGAGCGCTTCATCCGCGAGATGCGCGAAGGTTTCCAGTTTCTCCGCCCGCGCCGCAGCCTGGTTCTGCTAGGAACAAGTTGGGCGCTATTTCTCGGCGCGATGATGACCGGCATTGTGGTCACCGCGCCGCTCAGCGACAACGTGTTTCACGCCGGTGCTGTCGGCTACGGCTGGTTGAACGCGGGATGGGGTTGCGGCGCCTTCTTCAGTGCGCTCTACGCGCCCTGGTTCATGGCAGGGATCGGATCGCGCCGCTCCATTGCCGTGGCCATGGGCCTGCTGGCCATCTGCATGACCCTGGCGCCGCTCGCACCTTGGCTTGCTCTCGCGGTCCTGGCCTACGCCATCATGGGCTCCGCCCGCGGCATCAGCAGCGTCGCCATGAACACCAGCATCATGGAACAAGTGCCGCAGCAGCTGATGGGCCGGGTGCAAAATACTTTTTATTTTGCCGGGACCGCATTGCAGATCGTTCTCGGACTCCTGGTCGGCGCGGTTGCGCAATTCAACTTGGTCGCGGGCTTTTCCATCATCGGCTTGGTCTATGCCGTCGCCTTCGTAAGCGCCAGTTGGCCCGTGGAAGCGGCCACGCCCATACCGGAAGCCGATCCGGCGGAGTGAATCGTGTCCTCCACTTCGCGGAATATGTGGCGGCAAGCGGAGAAAAACATCTCGGCAAAGTCTTAGGCCTCGCTGCCATAGACGGGGATTGCCGCGCCGTTAACGTCCGTGCCAGCATCGCCAGCCAGCCAAACCGTCAGTCCCGCGACCGTCGCCGGCCGCACCCACTTGGAGAAGTCTGCGTTGGGCATTGCCTTTCGGTTGCCGGGAGTGTCCATGGTGCCGGGCAAAATTACATTGGCGGTCAATCCCGCATCTTTGTTTTCGAGCGCCGCGGTGCGGATCAAAGACACCATCGCCGCCTTCGAAGCGCTATATGCGCCCACGCCCGCTCCAGGCTCGAGAGCTGAACGGCTCCCAATCGCGATAATGCGACCGGACCCAGCTTGCCGCAGAACGGGAATCGCCGCCCGCAGGATGTAAAAAACGCAATTCAGATTGAGATCGATCATGCTCAGAAAAACCGCATCGTCGGTTTCTGCCACCGGCTGGCCGCCGGCGAAACCGCCGACCGTATGCGCCAGCACATCAAGCTTTCCACAGCGGGCCACGGACAGGTCCACTAAGGCCTGGGCCCCTTGACCCGTCGAAATCTCCGCCCGTATCGCAACGAAGTTGGGGTGATTGAAATCAGTCTGCTGGATCTTCCGCGACGCGCCAATCACGGTGGCGCCCCGATCCAGAAACGCCTGCGTCACATAAGTTCCCAGGCCGCCGTTGGCCCCGGTTACGAGCACGACCTTGCCTTGCATTGAACACCTCCATCTCACCGACGACTATTCTAAGACCCGGCGGTCTGTGGCAAAGCCCTGCCTTGGCTGTTATCCTTTCCCTTCAAATTTCCCAGGAGCAATGAATGTCCTCCAGCCTCGAAGGTAAAGTTGCGGTCGTCTTCGGCGTCGCCAACAAACGTTCCATTGCGTGGTCCATCGCGCAGGGATTGCACAACGCCGGCGCCAAACTGGCCATCACTTACCAAAATGAGAGACTCGAGCAAGAAGCCAGAGACCTGATTCTTTCCCTCCCCGGCGCGGAAGGCTTCATGTGCGATGTCTCCGACGACGCTGCCATCGCCAGCGTGTTCGCCCAATTCAAAGAACGCTACGGCAAGTTGCACACTCTCATTCACAGCGTGGCCTTCGCACCCGCCGAGGAGCTAAAAGGCGAATTTCTCAATACCACCCGCGAAGGGTTCCGCATCGCGCACGACGTCAGCGTGTATTCCTTGATCGCGCTAGCCCGCGCCGCCGCGCCGCTGATGGAAGACGGCGGCTCAATCATCACCATGACCTACTATGGCGCCGAGAAGGTGGTTCCGCACTACAACGTCATGGCCGTGGCCAAAGCCGCTCTGGAATGTACCGTGCGTTATCTCGCCTACGATCTGGGCAAGCGCAAGATCCGCGTCAACGCCATCTCCGCCGGACCGATCAAGACCCTGGCTGCCCGCGGCATCTCCGGCTTTGGCGACATGCAGAAATCCCACGCCGAGCGCGCCCCGCTGCAACGCAACGTGGAGGTGGCGGAAGTCGGCTCGACCGGCGTATTCCTCGCCTCCGATGCCAGCTCCGGCATCACCGGCGAAGTCATCTACGTCGACTGCGGCTACAACATCATGGGTTTCTAAGGAGTGGGGCTTGCAGCATTCGCCGGCGGCTTGCTTTCCTTTTGGCGCTTGTGCATCCTGGCGTTGATATCCGGCCAGAATTCGCTGATCAGTCCGCCCAGACTTCCATAAGCGAGTCCGAAGGCCGTGCCTCGCGCCGTGAGACCCACTCCGCGGTCGGCTTGCGGATGGTAAGTATTGGAGAGCGCCCCGCTGGAAATCGCACCCAAAACATTCTGGAAGTTAAATGTGCGGTGCCCTTTGTCGGTGTGGCACATGAACTCCTGTTCCAGGGAGTACAAGAAACGGTGCCTAAAGGTGCCTACTCCAAGCCGAAAATATCTGGGATCCTCCTTCAGCAGCACCGAATAGAAATAGTTGCTGAAGAAATTGGACGAGACCGTGTCCCCGAAGTCCGCCGCGTAGCGCTTGCCAAGTCCCTTTGCGCCCTCCCCATAAGCCGGGAATTCGTCTTCCGCCTGGTCGCTGCCCGCCTGAATGCCCGCCAGGATAAACTCGAATGGATCGAACGCCGTCTTGTAAAACAGGTGAAACTTCCCGCCCGGGGTAAGCGGTGGCGCATTCTGGCGGCTGGTCACCGCGAACTGCGGATAGATGCCGAGCGCTCGTTGCGATTGTTCTTTCTTCTCGATTTCCTTTTCTTTTTCATCCGCTGGCGGCGTCTGCCCGGTTTGCGTGGCGGTTGCGGGAGCCGCTGGCGCCTGCGAACCCGCGGGAGCGGTCGCCGGCGGCGCGCCACTGGCCGGCGCTTGCGCCGGCGTTGCCGGGGTTGCGTCGCCCTGGCCGGCACTCTGCTGCCCGTGGGCGGATCCGCCGCACATCGCTATGGCCAGCCACAGGCAAACTATTCTTAAGCCGAGAATCCTCAAATCCATTCTCCAAATTGCAGGGATTGAAACGTGCCCCAACTAGGCTTTGCAGGTAGTCACTTGGATGCGGCGTTCATCCTCTCCGATTCGCTCCAGCGCAATCTCCACGTCCCGCTCGCGTTCCAGCCGTGGAAACTTATCTCCCCACTCCACCAGCAACAGAGCATTATCCGCAGCTAGATCGTCCAAACCCAGGCTTTCCAGCTCGCGCGCGGTGTCAACACGATAGAGATCGACATGATAGAGGTTTACAGCAGGGCCGCGGTATTCATGAACCAGCGTGAAAGTGGGGCTGGTGACGTCTTCTTCCGAGGCCGCATGGAAAGCTTCCGCGATGCCCTTGACGAGTGTAGTCTTGCCCGCCCCCAAATCCCCTCGCAGCAGGACCAGCTTGGGAGGCTGCAGTGCGGCCATCAGGCTGCGCCCAACGTCAATGGTTTCCCGCGCCGAGCGGGTAGTGAATTCCTGGGTGTGCATGCAAGTGGCTGGAATTTCTAGAATAACGATACAGGAATGGGCGCGTCCGCGCAGGGCTTTTACAAAGTTTTACGCGTAGGAGGGAATAGCTGTATACGGTCCGCCTCGGCGTCTGCCGCCACGCGCAGCGCGCGGTGATCGTCATCTCCCATGGCGACAAAGCGAAATGCCTGCCGGACTCCCTCGCTCGCCGCCGCGCCCGCTCCGCGCGTCGGAGTCAGCATCTCGGCCAGCCCCTGGACCACGCCCGATTGCATTTGAAAGCGAACCTCCACGAAGTCGCCCTGACTCAGCGCATGACTGAGTTGCAGAAGCCCGCCAGTCACCGAAATCGCGGAGAGCTTACCTTTGGCGCGCTGCCCGTTTTGCTTTTGAACTACCGCCGGAGTCGAGTCCCCAAGCTGGATGCGCGGAGCACGCCGCTGGGGATGCGGAAGGGGGAAGGGCATGCCGGAAACCAATATCCCACGTTCGTGCCATACGCGCGAGATTACCGAAGCACTGGGCCGGCCACGCGTTCAGCAGACACGAGATTGGCCATAATCCAATATCAAACTGCCTAATTGGTCCATGTCCCAAGGGGCGTAGCACAAGCCAAGATCCATCCCTCAAATCCAAACCGCCGCTTTCCGCGCCCCCGCCCTGGCCTGGCGGAAGGCTTCCGGCAAGGCTTTCAGCAGATCGGTCGCGGTCATGCATTGCTCACCCATGCTCTCTCGCGCCACATCGCCGGCCAGACCGTGCAAATGCACCGCGCAAATCACGGCCTCTGCGATTCGGTTCGGATTCTGCGCGATCAACCCAGCGGCCATACCGGTCAGGATGTCGCCGGTTCCTCCGGTCGCCATCCCCGGATTTCCCGTGGTGTTGACCCAAACCGTTCCGTCCGGGCGCGCAATCAAGGTGTGATCCCCTTTGAGCACGACGATCAAGTCATGCTCGCGCGCAAACGCCCGCGCAACATTCAGGCGATCTTTTTGCACGTCAGCGATGCTGCAACCCGCCAGCCGCGCCATTTCGCCCGGATGCGGCGTGATTACCAGCGATCGATCCTTGCCGTTCAATTCTGCCGCGCGTCCTTCGAAGGCATTCAGGCCATCCGCGTCGAGGACCATCGGCGTGTCATATTTTTTCACCACAGTGCGCACAAAATCCGCGGTCTCGGCGTGCCGTGAAATTCCAGGCCCCACGGCCAGCACAGTCTTGCCTTTGGCCAACGCATCCATATGCCCATAGCCCAGCGCGCGCTTGGAAATCGTCCCCGCTTCGGTTTCCTCGATCGGCTCGGTCATCAACTCAGGATGAAAACCGGCCACCGTCGGCAGCACGGATTTAGGCGTCCCCACCGTAGACAACCCCGCTCCCGCGCGCAGAGCAGCCATGCCCGCCATAGCCACCGATCCTGCCTTCCCAGTCGAACCTCCGACCACCAGCACATGGCCAAAATTTCCCTTGTTTGACGCCGGTGGGCGCGGTCCAATCCACGGCGCGACATCGCGCGAAGCGATCAGGTTCAATCCCAACGTCGAGACAATGGCTTCATCCGGCGACCCAATCGGCGCAACCAAAGTCGGCCCTGCCGTCAGCCGCCCAAAAACATGCGCCGGCCGGGGCGCGGTAAAAGTCACAACCGCATCCGCCCGTGCAATCGCACCGGCTTGCTCGCCCATGGCATCGGCATCCGCGCCCGAGGGAATATCGATAGCGGCAACGGGAACCGTGCTGGCATTCAGCCGCAGGATCGCTTCCGCATAAACCCCGCTGACCGGCGGGCGAAATCCGGTTCCCAGAATCGCATCGATCAGCAATTCGGACTCAAACACCGCCCGCGGCGCTGGCTGCAAGAGTTCTTCCCAGGTGCGCGCAATGGCGGGCGATGCCGGCAGCCGGCTCAGCATCTCGGCCGCATCGCCGCGCAACTCCGACGGCTCCGCCAGCAGCACAACCCGCACTTCCCTTCCCGCGTCGTGCAATTTGCGCGCCGCCACAAAACCGTCGCCGCCATTGTTACCCTTGCCGCAGACCACCCCGATGCGCTTCGCCGAAGGATATTGCGACATCACAAACTCCGCGACCGCCGACCCGGCATTTTCCATCAGAGTCAGCGAGGCCACGCCGTAGCGCTCGCTGGTGGCACGGTCAATCGCACGCATTTCCGCCGTGGAGACAATTTTCATGCGAGGTCCGCGATAAGAATTCGTCTTTGGGTGGCGCAGCGGTTCACTATGTGCGAGAGGACTGGCTTGCCAGTTGCTCTGGGGGGACGAGAAGCACGAACTAAGCCCCGGAGGGGCGCCGCGACAATAGCCCAGCGCTTCAGCGCTGGGAAAACCGCAAAAAAGAAGCAAGTCCCGGAGGGACGACCGTAGTTCTCACACAGAACAGATTGTGTGGCCCATGAGGCGCCGCGCATTGGGTTTTGGGAAATCATTTGTACGTTCCCCCAGGCTATCCCTGCGATGAAGCCGCCCACTGCTCCAACTGCCGCAACTGCGCCGGCTCTCCCATGGCAATCAGATAATCCCCGGCTTCAATGCGGTCTTCTGGCGATGGGTTGAACCGCATGACCTGTTGTTCGCGTTTGATCGCCAGAACAATTACGCCGCGTTCCTGCCGGATGCGCGAGGTCTCAATCGTCTTGCCCGCAAACGCCGAGTTCTCCCCTACCCGCACCTCGCCAATCTCCAGGTCAATTCCCAGATGGGTGGTCGCCGTCTCCAGAAAACTCACCACGTGCGGCCGCAAAAACGCCTGTGCGATACGCTGCCCGGCAAAAGAATAAGGCGAGACGACAGAATCGGCCCCGGCTTTCAGCAGATGCTTCTCGGCATCTTCTTCGCTGGCGCGTGCGATAATCTGCAGCTTGGGATTCAGGTTACGCGCGGTGAGCACAATGTAGAGATTGGTCGCGTCGGTGGTCGTGGCGGCGACCAGTCCACGCGCCCGCTCGATGTGAGCCGCGCGCAGCGTGGCCTCTTGCGTGGCATCGCCGATCAACGTCAGCCATTCGCAGGTGTAGCGCGCCGCTTTCGTCTCATTCTGCTCAATGACCACGAACGGCGCCGGCCGCCGCGCCAACTCCCGCGCCGCGCTGCGTCCCACCCGCCCCGCCCCGCAAATAATGTAGTGGTCGGAAAGCCGGCCGATCTCGCGCTCCATTTTCCGCCTTCCGAAAAAACTAGCCAGTTCGAATTCTAACAAAGCCTGCGTGAGCGACCCGATGCCGAGAAATACCAGGGAGACGCCGGCGAGTATGAGGCCGACATTGAACACCCGCCCGGCGTGCGACAGAGGATGAACTTCCTGATAACCGATGGTGGTGAACGTCGTCACCACCATGTAGAAGCCGTCAAACCATGGCCAGCCTTCGATGAAGTGAAAGCCCGCCATGCCGACCAGCGTCAGGCAGGCCAGCGCGATGCCGATTAAGCGCAAATTGCGCAGTGCTTTCATGGGGGGCAGTCGTTGGCCGTTGGTCGTTGGCCGTTGGTCCTTGGCCCCGGAGGGGCCGCCGATAATAGCCCAGCGCTTCAGCGCTGGGAACGCGGAGCGCCGGCGAGTCCCGGAGGGACGACTGAAGCTCTCACGCGCAAACCCGCTTTAGCTAAATGCTAAAGGTCAAGTGCTAACGGCCAACAGCCAACGACGACCGACCAACGACCGATCCTTCTCAATCCGCCATCGATACCTTCGACCCCGGTGCAGCCCCGTTCAGCGCCTGCACCTTGCTGTGCTTGTGCCCGTAGCCGAAATAGATGACCAGTCCAATGATGAGCCAAACGATCAGCCGGAGTTGCGTCCAAATCGACAGCGAGACGATGAGGAAACCGGAAAACAGAATCGAGAGAATCGGCACCAGCGGCACAAGCGGCGTTTTGAAAGAACGCGGAATGTCGGGATGGGTTCGCCGCATCACCCAAACCCCCGCGCTCACCAGGACGAAGGCCAGCAACGTCCCCACGCTGGTCATTTCATCGAGCACGTTCAACGGAATCAGCGTCGCCAGAATCGCCACGAACACGCCGACTACAATCGAACTCAAATAGGGAGTGCGAAAACGCGGATGGATTTTCCCCGCCCACGGCCACAGCAAGCCATCTCGTGACATCGAATAAAAGACGCGCGACTGCCCGAGCAGCATGACCAGCATCACCGTCGCCAAGCCCCCGAGCGCGCCCAACTCGACCAGAAAGGTCGCCCAAGGCTGGCCGGTAGTGCGAATGCCGATCACGACTGGATCCGGAACGTTGAGCTCCGTGTACGGCACCAGACGAGTCAGCAAACCGGAAACCAGAATGTAGAGCACGGTGCAGATCACCAGCGAGCCCAGAATACCCAGGGGCATATCTTTCTTGGGGTTCCTGGCTTCTTGCGCCGCCGTCGAGACCGCGTCGAATCCGATGTAGGCGAAGAACACAACTCCCGCGCCGCGAAAAATTCCCGACCATCCGAATTCGCCCCGTGTGCCCGTATTGGCCGGGATGAACGGATGCCAGTGATTGGGCTGCCACGCGTGTGAGTACAAAAACGCCGAGGCCAGCGCGATGAACATGCACACCACCGCGACCTTCAAAATCACAATCGCGGTGGTGAAATTCGCCGACTCCTTGATGCCGATGACCAGAATGGTTGTGATCACCACAATAATCAGAAAGCCGATGTAGTCATATTTCAAATGCACGGGCAGTCCGAATAGCACAAAGCTCGAGGTCGGCATCACGGGAAGGTTCAGGCCGAGGTCGTGAAGAAATGCGCGCAGGTGGCCGCTCCATCCCACTGCCACGGTGGCCGCGCCGAAAGCGTATTCCAAGATCAGGTCCCAGCCGATAATCCAGGCCACCAACTCGCCCAGAGTGGCGTACGAGTAGGTATACGCGCTGCCCGCGATCGGGATCATGGAGGCGAACTCGGCGTAGCAGAGCCCCGCGAATCCGCAAGCCACGCCGGCCAGCACGAACGAGATCACAATCGCCGGCCCGGCGAACTGTGCCGCCGCCTGCCCAGTGATCACAAATATGCCTGCCCCGATGATCGCTCCGATTCCCAACGTGAGCAGGTTGACCGGCCCCAGAGCGCGCCGCAGCGTGTGTTCGCCGGGGATGTCCTCGGCTTCGCGCATCAGGGTCGGCAAATCTTTTTTTGCGAAAAGTCTAAGACTCATTCGTCACCTTGTGAGCGGGAGTGCCCTGCCACCCGAAGTACACCGGAATCCCCAGCAGCACGATGATCAGTCCCGGCCAGGTGTACTGCGGTTTGTAGCGCAATAGTACGACATCAATGAAGATTGCCATCACAATATAAATGGCCGGCAGCAGCGGATAACCGATGGCGCGATAAGGCCGGGGAGCATCGGGATGGGTACGCCGCAGCACGAACAGCGCCGCTATCGTCAGGATGTAGAAGACCAGCACGGCAAAAACAATGTAGTCGAGCAGTTGCCCATAGCTGCCCGAGACGCACAAGATGCACGTCCAGACCATCTGCACCATCAGCGAAACCACCGGCGTCTTGTGCGTGGGGTTCAGCTTGGCCACCCCGCGGAAAAACAGCCCATCCTTCGCCATGGCGTAGTAAACCCGCGCCCCGGCCAGGATCATCCCGTTCACGCAGCCAAAAGCCGAAATCATGATGGCCACGGCCATCAATCCGCCGCCGATGCCGCCGAACATCTGCGTTAACACCGCCGTGGCTACGCGGTCTTCGGTCGCGTACTGGATGCCACGCTGCAGAATGGTTGCGCCATGCATCGCGCCCTCGAGCGGCAGCACGCTCAAATAAACCAGGTTGCAGCCAACATACAGCGCAATCACCACGCCCGTTCCCAGCGCCAAGGAAAGCGGCAGGTTCCTGCTGGGATTCTTCACTTCCCCCGCGGTGAAGGTCACATTGTTCCACGCGTCCGCCGAGAATAGGGACCCAACTTGCGCCACCGCCAGAATGGTCAGCGCTCCCACCCAAACTACGGGACCGCCGACGCCCACCTGCACCGCGTGCCGCGCGCCCAGCGCAGCGTTACGCCAAAAATTTGCGCCGAAATTTGCCGCAATCGCTTGCGCATTCCGCCCGAGAAACAATCCAAATCCCACCAGCCCCAGCAGCGCCGCAACTTTGGCGGAGGTAAACACGTTCTGAATCAGCGCCCCCGTTTTCACCCCGAATATATTGATGACCGACAATGTGATGACCAGCAGAATCGCCGCCAAATTCTGCGTGTTCAACCCCACGTCCATGTTTCCCAGCACCATGGAGCCAAGATGAATCGCCGGAACTTTCCAGAAATGCAGAATCCAATGGGAAGAAGAAATGGAAGGAAAGAAGACACCCAGGAACTTGCCGAAAGCCACGCCCACGGCGGCAATCGTCCCGGTCTGGATCACCAGAAACAAAGTCCAGCCGTAGAGAAATCCCCACAACGGCCCCAGCGCCTCGCGCAGATAAACATACTGGCCGCCGGCCCGCGGCATCATTGCGGCCAGTTCGCCATAGCTCAGCGCCGCAATCACCGTCATGAAGCCGGTCACCAGCCAGGCCGCGATCAGCAGAGCGGGTGAATCCACCTCGCGGGCAATCTCCGCCGACACAATAAAGATGCCCGACCCAATCATCGAGCCCATCACCAGCATGGTCGCGCTGGTGAGCCCCAGCCCCTGCACCAGTTCTTTGTCTTGCCGAGAATGTAAATCCCAGTCGCTGTCAGCCATGATGGTGCGGACCAAAATCACGTGGGGACAGCCGCCTCGGCTGTCCACCGAGCAAAGCGAGGTAGTAGCCGTAACTTTACCTCAATATCCGCAAAAACTCCTCTGCTGATTTGCGCGGCTCCTGCAGCAAGTCGGAAATCACCGCCACCGCATCCGCCCCGGCGTCAATCACCGACCGGCAGTTCCCCCGCGTAATCCCGCCAATCGCAACTAGCCTCTTGCGCGTCAACGCCCGCGCCTGCCGCACCCCGTCAAGCCCAACCACCGGATCAGGATCGCTCTTGCTCGCGGTAGCAAACACCGGCCCAATGGCAACATAATCCGCCGAAGTCTTGCAGGCTTCTATCACCTGCTCCGAAGTATGCGTGGAGACTCCCAGCATGAGATTCGGGCCTACAATCCTGCGCGCGCTCTCCGGCGACAAATCCTCCTGCCCCACGTGCACGCCATCGAACCCCGCCGCCAAGCATAGGTCCGCGCGGTCGTTCATGATGAGTTGGACCGAGTCACCGAGCTGAGTCCTCAGCTCGCGCGCCTGCTCCAGCATCCCCCGCGCATTGCCGGATTTGTTCCGATACTGCAGCAAAGTGACTCCGCCCGCAGCCAGTTCCCGCGCCGCGGCCAGCAGGGCTTCGCCATCGGGAAAGAGATCGACATTCAATATCGCGTACAAGCGCTTCATGCCAGCATGCCCGGATCTTCTCGCAGCATATTGTTTGATTTCCTCAATAACGCCACCAGCCCGCCAGCCAGACCCGCGCCTTCAAGTTTCTTGGCGCGCCCTTGGATCTTTGGACCAAAAGTATAAGCTGGGCGCCTACCCCGAGCCTACGCCCACAAGGCGGCAGCCGAGCCATCGTAAATATGAAGGTTGGAGACGCGATTCTATGCGAAGACGTTCAGGCCGCTTTTGCTCTCGTACACGTCTTGCAAGAGAGAATTCGTGGTATCCGTGAGGCTGGAAGAAGCGGTACTCGGATTGATCGAGCTAAGCAGCTCTTCCACTAACGCCACCGATTGGGACGCGGCGTTGGCCTCGGTTGTCTGCGCCGTCGAAGCCGAGGCTTTCAAATCGGTCTGTACGGTCGCAAACGCCGACTGCGCGGTGGACAGATCACCGGAACTCAGCGCACTGCCGAGCGCCGCTAGATCCGTCGAGGTTTGAGAAGTGCTCGACTGACTGGCTCCACTGGCCGTCAGCGAGTTCTGGTAGAGCGTATTCAGCGTCTGAAACGCCGATTGCGCGCCCGTCAGGTCACCCGCGCCGAGACTGTTCTGCAGAGTCTGCAGCGCCTGGCTGAGCTGGGTCGAGGTGTTGGTCGAGAGAACGTACTGGCTAAGACTCGCAGCCGAAATCGAATCGACAGTCATGCTGCCCCCTCCGCCCGCGAGCCGTAATCCACCCCCGAGTGTCCTTATCATCGGTAAGAGCGGAACAAAACTTTAGCGGGGTTGAAGGCTCGGGAACGGACGGATTCGCTCCGCGACGGATCGCACCAGAGTAACGTGAACTGCCCTGAGAGCATCGGCTAACATTGCAGCGGTTGATTATGAGCCGGTAAAACCGCAGCCCACCAATGTCGCCGATTATCGCAATCGCAGTTTTCGTGATGGCCGCCGCTTTGATCCTGTGGAACGCGGCCGCCATGCGCCGGCTCAAGACCGACTACGGCTATGACGGTAAGTTTCAAGGCAAGCGCTATGAGTGCGTTTTGCGGTTTGCAAATTTAGAGTCTGGGATTTGGTGCTTCCTTGGCGCCGATGCCTCCGCGTTCTACCTATTGACCACTCCGGCGCGCCGCTGGTCGTGGTGGGACGATCGCGGCGTCGCTAACCAGATTTTCAAGATGGACCTACGCATTCCATGGAGTGACCTGGATTGGCGGGAAAAAAGAATACTCTTCAAGGATTGCATCTGGTTCGACATTCCCGCAAAGAATATTCACTTCTACCTCGCCAAAGATGTAGGCGACAAACTACTTGCCGACGCGGAGCGCAAGGTTCCAGTCGCAATTTGAGGATTAGAAGCTTTCCCTCAATATCCAAGACTGAGTGCTTTGCATTCACCGCTAGCAATGCTATCATTGCTGGTATGGCAACCCTAACCATTCGGCAACTCGACGATAAGGTCAAGACCCGGCTCAGGGTTCGTGCGGCCCATCACGGACGTTCGATGGAGGAGGAAGCACGGGAGATTCTGCGCTCCGCCCTAACCACTTCATCGCCCGCTAAGGGGAACCTTGCAGAGACCATTCACCGGCGATTCGCCGCGCTTGGCGGGATCGAACTTGAGCTGCCGCGGCGCGATGCCCTGCGCCGGGCTCCGAAATTCGGGGCGAGGTTCTAAGCCTGACCATCCTCGATACTAATGTGCTTTCCGAACTCATGCGGCCCAAGCCCTCCCCTCGGGTGCTGGCGTGGATCGCCCGCCAGCCGGGGACGGAGTTGTTTACGACGGCGATCACCGAGGCGGAAATCTTTTACGGAATTGAGTTGCTTGCGAAAGGCAAGCGACGCGAGGGCCTGCTGGAAGCGGCGGAAGCGATGTTTGCCGAAGATTTAGCGGGCCGCATCTTAGGCTTCGAGACCGACGCGGCGCGGGTCTTCTCTAAAATTGCCGCCCACCGACGCCGGCTCGGCAAACCCATCAGCCACGCGGATGCTCAGATCGCGGCCATCGCCCAAATTCATGGTGCCACGCTCGCGACGCGCAACGCAGCGGACTTCGAGGAATGCGGTGTCGATGTGTTTGACCCGTGGAACTACGCTTGAAGCGGGGTGCGGACCGTCCCTTCTCCAGTACCCCAGGGGCCGTCTTCCTTGCCAAGAACAAGCTCCGAAGGAGCGAAATAGGATAGCCCCGGACGTAAGTCCGGGGCAGCGTAGAAACCCGACCGCGCGCCCAAAGGGCGCAACAACCCTAGCGCCGGACCCCGCTGCACGCTGTCATCCGGAGGAAGCGGAGTTCTGTGCGAACCAGCGCAGCACTCCCGACGAAGGACCCATGCATTCCGTCCGCCTCTCGCTGTCATCCCGCGAACGTGGGGCACCCGGCTCCGAAAAATCCCCGCCTGAATTGTCTGCGGGTTAGCCCGCGCCACCCGCCCTGTGCCATGAATAAATCTCTTCGACCGGGCGCGTGATATCATCCGTCCTCTTCTCCATCGCGACCTCAGAAAAAACATGACGACAACTCCGCAGACTTTTCCGGCCCCACCCAGACAACTGCCCGGACGGCGCTACGATCGCTATTTCTTCGCTGGGATGGTGGCTGCACTGCTTATCACCGCCTTTGTCGGTTTCGCCCGGACCTATTACCTTGCGGGCCTGTACCGGGCCAAGCTCCCCGCGCCCATCGTGCATGTGCATGCGGTTCTTCAATCTGCCTGGATGCTTCTGCTCCTGGTGCAGATGCTGCTCGTTTCCGCCAATCGTGTTCCTCTTCATCGCAAACTTGGCATCGCCGGATTCCTGCTCGCCGCCGCCATGGTGCCGGTCGCCGTAATGGTCGGAGCCGAGGAACTCCGCCGCTTCGCGAGTTCCGGCGATGGCGTCCTCAGCTTCTCCATCCTTCCGCAGTGGGAAGTTTTTAACTTCGCGGTTCTGGCGGCATCGGCATTTGCACTCCGAAGGCATCCCGCCGCCCACAAAAGACTGATCATTCTCGCAACCATCGCCATGATGCCGGCAGCTATCACGCGCATTCGTGTGCACCTCATCCAACAGCGGCTCCCGTGGGAGGTCATTGCCTTTCTGGCGATCATCGCCGCCTATGACCTCTGGTCGACGCGTCGCATTCATCCCGCCACGCTCATCGGATCGGCGCTCATTTGCGCATTCCTGTTTGGATGGATGCCTCTCGGACACACGGCAGCCTGGCATGTGGTTGCGCGCTGGATGCAGTCTTGGAACTTGTAGGATAAGGTTCCAGTCGGTGGCCCACTCCAGCCATGTTTCGGCTAGTGTGCGGCTGTCCCCTTGTCATCAGAGGAAGCGGAGTCCTGCGCGAACAAGCGCAGCACTCCCGACGAAGGACCCATGCATTGCCGGAAAGCATCACGAACGCAAACGCATGCCCCATCCTAAATCGCGCTGTTTGCGATTGAGGGTCGGGATTTTTTGATACAAGAAATCTCCGCCCACGCAGAGGTTGGCACCGGGCAGTCTCAAGAGTTGTCCACGGGGTAACGCGGGCCGCCCGCCAAGAACCAGCTCCGAAGGAGCGCAATAGGATAGCCCCGGACGTAAGTCCGGGGTAGCGTAGAAACCCGACCCCGCGCCCAAAGGGCGCAACAACCATAGCGCCCAACCCCGCCGCACGCTGTCATCCCGAGGAAGCGGAGTGCTGCGCGAACGAGCGCAGCACTCCCAACGAAGGACCAATGCATTGCTGGGATCGTCGGAGACGCGTGCGGGTGCCCCAGGTTCGCGCCCGCTCTTTGGGCGCTAACCTGGGTTCACTGCACTTGGAATAAGGCGACGGGTTCCCCCGTGACCGGCTGCGAGAAGAACGTCGCGAACCACTCGCGAGAAATAGGAATCGTCAAGATCGAATCGAGGTTGATCACGCCAGATCGGGCGAGTCTTCCCCCGCCCAGGTTAGCGTCCAAAGAACGGACGCGAACCTGCGGCACCAGGCACGCTCCAGAGTCCATCCGCGGGTTAGTCCGGGCCACCCTCAGCGAAGGGGACGATTCCGATTGGCGGATTAGCAACCAGCCTAAATGGTTGCACCAGTTCCCGGAGTTTGCGCGAAATCGAGGGGAACGAATAAGCTCCACGGTCCTTCCACGAACTAGTCTCTCCCATCTTCGTGGTCTCCAGCACCGTTCTGAGTAATTCATCGTGCGCGTAGAAGAACCACTCTCCGCCATAAGGGAAACAGATATACAGATCCCTGTCGCGATACTTCTTATCGAACGTCAGGCGACCTTTCAGTTGAACCTTCAGAAACGTTAAACCGTCAATGTGCTGTGCGATGAAATCTGCACCCTGCCAATCGCTGCTGAGACGGATGGTCGTGAATCCATAGTCAGCGAGAACCGCCGAGACTTTCTGGAAATTGTAGGCTTCCTGTTGGCGGGAATTGAGAGTGGGATAGTCAATGAGGTCGAACATGGTGAGTCACTCTCCGGAACGGCGCTTTTTCTTGGCGGCCGTTCGACGTCGCGGTTTCGCGATGCACATGGCTCTCTTCCCAGAGATATTCCTGCGTCGCTTCTCTGGGACCTCTGTGGGCCCCGCCATCAATAGCGGTGAGACGGGTTCGCGGCCCCATTCTTCAACGTATTCCAACGCCTTGCGCGTGCGACGAGGCTTCAGGTTTCCAGCAATCCATTGATACCAAAGCCACCAACGATGATTGGTCGCCAACTGATGGCGAACCCGCCTGGCGTGTATCCCGTTCAGCATCGTGATCTCTGCGTGATGCTCGCGGCAGAGGATCTTTACGACCCTTTCGGGGAAGTAGACGATATGGTGTCGGTGATCACCGCGTCGAGTACAGCCGGGGAACACGCATCTTCTCGGTAAAACGATCACGAAAGCCACTCCCGCTTCGAAATTTATCCGACGACCTAACAGCGCGCACAGAGTACTGAGGTAATGCGCGCCAGCGCCAGGATCTGAGCCAGGGGACCGCCATTATCATTGCCAACACGTGGTCACGGCGCTATCATTTCACTTCTTCCCCAGCTTGACACTACATCACGCAGATCTGTTTTTCACCGGCGCAGTGCAGCGAACGGTTAGTAGGTTACCACTCCCAAGAAATGGTCACATTCTCGAGTATCGTTAGTGCCGTAAAACCAAGCGAGCGCAGCGACCAATACCTTATCCTTGGCGCGATGTTTTGTCTGAACGCGCACGTGGAGCCAGTGACAGCTAAACAGATCAATGAGCTTTTAAGGCTTCACCTTGGAAACAAAGCGCCCACAAACGTAAACGCCAGTCTGAGGGCCTACGAGGCATACGTCGAGCCCGCCGAAAAGGGACCGCCCCTACGTTGGCGTCTAACCACCGAAGGCCTGCAAGCTCTGCGGCAGACGAGCGGACTCGAATTTGCAAAGAACACTAACGGGAACAACTTTGAAACTGATGTGGGCATAGTTTGCGCGCTAGAGCAACCCGAGTTTGAGGCCATCATGAATGCTATGGGTGGACCCGAGAAATGGAGAGTGGTCGGAAGCCCTCGCTTTCCGCACGTTTATCGACAGACGATACTCACAACAGCGGATAGAAAGGAGCTCCGAGTCGTCGGCACCACATCCACTTCCATGGGTTTGACTGCGGCGGCAATTGTCACCACCCAGCTGATTTTGCAGTTTAGGCCCCGACTCGTCGTGATGGTCGGGATCGCGGCGGGTACGCGTGCAGGAGACCGCCGGTTCGGCGACGTTCTCGTGGCGGACCCCAGCGTCGACTACAATTCCGGGAAGGTTTCATTTGCGGATGGAATCAGGGAGTTCCTACCCGACCCGTACCCGATCGGCTTGAATCCGCGCCTAAGAAGCCTTCTTCACAAGTACCGAGGCGACCACCCGATCTTCAAGGGCATTAGGAGCAGGTGGGCTGGCTTGCTGCCCGAGGGGCCCAATCGAGTTCACCTCGGGCCGTTGGGAGCTGCGGACCAAGTAATCGACGACGAGTCACGCATTGTCGAGATACAGCGAAACTGGCGCAAGCTCATCGGAGTTGAAATGGAGACCTACGGGGTTTATCGTGCCTGCTACGAATCGCCTGACCCCAAGCCGCGCTTTGTTTCCTTTAAGTCAGTCTGCGACTTTGCTGCGGTGAAGTCGGACTCTTGGCAGCAGTATGCTGCCTTTGTCGCCGCGGAGTTCACGGCCGAGTTTCTAAGAGGTGAATGGGCCGCACTGTGGCCCAGCATTCCAGGTTAAGGAGCCGATTATGGACGGGAGTAAACAGACAGGCCCGAATCAAGAGATAGCTGCAATCAGCGCGGTCTATGAAGCGCTAAAGGGCGTCGACGCACAGGCACAGGGGCGGGTTCTCCAGTACGTGGCAAAGATGTTGGGTATTGATAACGCGGCGAGCGCCCGAGAGCCATTGAAAAAGACGCGCGAGGACGAGCAACCACAGTCCCCGTCGCTGCCACCCCCTACCGCCGGTCCGGAAGAGGAAACTGAATCGGAGGGAATCAGTCCCGTGGCCCTCAAGTGGATGAGGAGGAGCGGCCTAACTTCAACGGGGCTGTCCCTGCTTTTTAGTCTCGGCGTAGACGAGATCGACTTAGTCGCGAAAAAAGTGCCCGGCGAGAGCAAGAAGGATCGGATGCACAGCGTCCTCCTTCTGAAAGGTATCGCTGCCTATCTCGGCTCCGGCGTGGCCCGCGTTACGCACGACCAGTTGAAGGAAGCCTGCGTTCACTACGACGCATACGACGCCGCAAACTTCGCAACGCACCTGAAGAGGTTCGCCGCCGAGGCGTCGGGTACTAAGAGCGCCGGTTACACCCTGACAGCAAGAGGGATAACCAATGCGACGGAGATGATCAAATCTCTTGTTACGGCAGCCTGACCAGTCGACTCGTCCACTCAACTCTCGCTTCGGCGTGAGCGGGTCATTCCGACCGTCGGGCATCGTCCCCCCAACTCGCTTGATAGCACTGGAAAGGAACCCTGTCTAGGAGAGACCCCGGTTCGACTCCCATTTGCACCATCCCCAGTGCAAACCTCCAAATCTTGTCAAGCCCCCAAAGCACCCCAAAATCACCTAACTCCCTCATTCCACTCCGACAATAAAGTTCCAAACCATGTCCCATTTACCCCCTCGAATATGTCAGACTAGTAAGTAGAGAGTAGAAAAACACAGGCGCGGCCAAAAGCCGCGCCTTTTTTATTGGCCGCCGCTTCGGAACCTGCAACACCCGCTGCGCGGAGCATTTCTCAAAAAACAATATTCAAAATAAGGAGTTGACCCGCGGGCTGCGGGTCTTATTCGACTATGGGAAACCACTTTCGGGCGCAAGATTTAGGCAAAACCGTCGGCAAGGGCGAGGCGGTCACCTGCCGCGAGGCCAGCCGCTGGGGAGAACTGGGCGAACTCGCCTTCGTTCTAAAGGCCGCGTCGGTCGGAATTTCCGCTTCCAAGCCCTTCAGCGACCACCGGCCTTACGATTTTCTGGTCGAGCACGGCCAGCGCTTGTTGCGGGTTCAGGTGAAATCCGTCTTTACCAGCCGGGACGGCCCCTACCGCTTCGGATTCTCCGTCGCGGTCTCAAAACACCCCCGCAACGGCAAGCGTGTTACCTACACCGCCGATCAAATTGACTTCCCCGTCGCCTTCGTGGCTCCCCACGACGCCTGGTATGTGATTCCCGTGGATGCAATTAAGGGCCGAACATTCGTCCGTTTTTACCCCGGCGGCGCCACCCGCAGCGATGCCGGACGCTTCGAGCCCTACCGTGAAGCCTGGCATTTGTTGAAGGATGAAGGTCCCGGCGCTGGGAAGGCCGCGGAAAAATGAACCAGGTTAGCGACATCGGGAAGGGCACGAGTTCCAGACGCTGCGGAAAAACTCCGAGTGTGGACTGGTTTGGGGTGGCGCAGCGGTTCACCGCTGCGATAAGTCCCCTGTTTTCCGGCATCGACGGCCATATAAGTGCTAGTCTCAATGCCAGTAACTCGGCAGTATGAGTAAACCGCTAGCTATCATCGGCGTGGTCATCTTGGTCGTGGTGGTGCTGGTCGGATGGCAGATTGGGGCCTGCGAGGTGGCCAACGCCGAACTGCAGGACGATTTGATCTACTTGGCGGCACAACCCGGCGCCCAGGTTGGGCTGAACTCACCGAGCCGGGACGAAGAGATCATCGCGAAAATTGTGCAGAAAGCCTCAGACCACGGCATACAACTCACGCCCCAGCAAATTACGCTACGCCACAGTGCTGATATGCGCAGTCTCTCTCTCGCAGCCGAGTACGATGCGCACATCGGCTTTGGCGGATTGTCCTTTCCTATTCATTTCGCACCGTCGAGCGAGAACCGCCCGCGGTAGGTGAGTTCGCCGAGCAGAGAAGTAGAAACCTACACCGCCGGCTTCCCAATCCCATTCTTCGCCAGAAAGCGCTCGATGAATGTCGTGTCAATCTTCCCCGCGCGGAAATCTGGGTCGGCGAGGATTTTTCGGTGCAGCGGAATCGTCGTGTAGATGCCTTCCACCATGAACATTTCCAGGGCGCGGGCCATGCGGGAGATGGCCTCGCTGCGATCTTTGCCGCGGACGATTAGTTTGGCGATCAGGGAATCGTAGTACGGCGGGATGGTGCCTTCGGCGTAGGCGGCGGTATCCACGCGGACGCCGGTGCCTCCGGGCGGATGAAACGCGGTGATCTTTCCCGCCGAGGGCGTGAACTTTTCCGGATGCTCGGCGTTGATGCGGCATTCGATGGCATGGCCGCGATGCACGATGGGGCCTTGCAGTACGTCCGGCAAGCGTTCGCCCATAGCCAACCGAATCTGGCTCTTCACCAGGTCGACGTCGGTCACCATCTCCGTGACCGGATGCTCCACCTGAATGCGCGTATTCATCTCGATGAAGTAGAGTTTGCGGTCTTCGTCCATCAGAAATTCGATGGTTCCGGCGTTGACGTAGCCGATTTCAGAGAGCGTTTTGCTCAGCATGGCGCCAATTTCGGCGCGCAGCTCCGGGGTTACTTGCGTGGACGGCGACTCTTCCAGCAGCTTTTGGTGGCGGCGCTGGATGGAGCACTCGCGCTCGCCCAGGCTGACCACGTTGCCGTACTGGTCGGCGAGAATCTGGAATTCGATATGGCGCGGGCGCTCGATGAATTTCTCCATGTACATGTCGCCGTTGCCGAAGGCGGCCGAGGCTTCCGCCTGCGCCGCCTTGAACAGGCCGGGAAGATCTTCCTCGTTGCGCACGATGCGCATGCCGCGTCCGCCGCCTCCGGCGGAGGCTTTGATGATCACGGGAAAGCCGACCAGGCGCGCCCATTCGATGGCCTCGCCGTCGGTGGCTACGATGCCTTCCGAGCCGGGGAGAATGGGAACTCCGGCTTTCTTCATGGCCGCGCGGGCTTTTTCTTTTTCGCCCATCAAACGCGTAATCTCTGGCGGCGGACCGATGAATTTGATGTTGCACATCTCGGTGACTTCGGCGAAGTTGGCGTTTTCAGCCAGCAGGCCGTAACCGGGATGGATCGCGTCCACGTTAGCGATTTCGGCGGCGCTGATGACGGCGGGAATGTTGAGATAGCTTTGCGCCAGCACTGGAGGTCCGATACAGATGGCTTCGTCGGCGAAGCGGACGTGCAGGGAGTGGCGATCGGCTTCGCTGTAGATGGCGACCGTGCGGATGCCCAGCTCCTTGCAGGCGCAGATGACTCGCAGGGCGATTTCTCCACGGTTCGCGATGAGGATTTTCTTGAACATTTACGTGTGGCGCGGGCGCCTCGCCCGCGTTTCGCTAGCTTCAGCGCCGCAAGGCGCGATTGATCGTTGCGGGGTTACGGCACGGCTGAAGCCGTGCCCTTTGCAAAACTCACTGTTTCACCCTTATGGCAAACAGTTCCTGGCCGTACTCGATCGGCTGGCCGTTCGTGACCAAAATCTTCACCAGCTCGCCGGTAGCGTCGGATTCGATTTCGTTCATCAGCTTCATGGCCTCGACGATGCACAGGATCTGGCCAACCTCAACTGTGTCGCCCGGCTTACAGAAAGGCGGAGATCCGGGCGATGGCGACTCGTAGTATGTCCCGACAATGGGCGAGCGTACGATGTGCAGGCCTTCCTCAACCTTGGGCGGTACTGGTTTCGGCGCCTCGGGAGCAACCGCCGGGGTAGAACCCAGCTCGCGCGCGGGCGGTGGGGCGGCCGGGACCGGAAAATGTCCGTGGCCCGGCCCCGAAACGGACACCGCAGGCTCGGCCCCGCGCTTGATGCGCACCTTGACGTCGCCGCGTTCCAGTTCGAACTCGGTGATGTCCTTTTCGATTAAAAAATCAATAAGTTCTTTTAGTTCTTTTTGATTCATCGTGAGCGGTAGGACCGGTTCTGCTTAGCTGTCGGCCGTCAGCGATCAACTATCACGCGTCAGCCAAACTCTTTACTGAGAGCTGCAATCTGATGGCTGAGACCTATCGGCATCCTTTGCCGTATAAGGTCCTTTCTTTTCTTTCTAATCAGAGCGCCATCAGTTCTTTGTTGCCGGGCGCTAGGACCTCGCACCCTCGTTCCGTGACTAGCACCATGTCTTCGATGCGGATTCCCCATTGGCCAGGGAGATAAACCCCCGGTTCGACCGTGATGACCATCCCCGGTCTAAGAATCTCGCTTTGGCCGGCGGCGACGCGGGGAGCTTCGTGAATCTCCAGGCCCACGCCGTGGCCGGTCGAGTGCGTAAAGTACTTTGCCAACCCCTGCTTCTGCAATACTTTGCGGGCTGCGCGGTCCACTTGGCCGACACTGGTTCCCGGCCGGACGGCGTCGAGCGCTGCCTGCTGTGCGGCCTGCACCGCTTCATAAACGCGTCGGGCTTGCTGACTGGGCCGCCCGACATGGACGGTGCGGGTCCGGTCCGAACAATAGCCAGTGAGTATAACACCGAAGTCGCAGACCACGAACCCACGGGCTGGGATAGCGGCCGCGGAAGCCTGGCCGTGGGGCAGCGCTGAGCGCTTGCCGGAAGCGATGATTGTGGGGAAAGACATGCCGTCGGCGCCGGCCTTGCGCGCCGCGTATTCCATTTCCGCGGCGACCTCAGCTTCTTTGATGCCCGGGCGGATTGCGTCCAGCGCGGTGTCGAATAGGGTGGCTCCGAGAGTGGCTGCGGCACGAATGCGATCAACCTCGTCGGAGTCTTTCACCATCCGCGCTTGCTCAACCAAAGCCGGGGCGGAACCCAGGCGGAAATCAGACTCCACCAGCTTCGCGAAACGGCGGTAAGCCGCGACGGTCAAGTGCTCGGCTTCGACGCCCAACCTGCGCTGGCGGTTGCGGCTCAGTCTGGGGCGCTTCGAAGCCAGCCATCCTCCGGCGGAGGTCAGAGGCGCCTTTCCGGCGATCACGATCCGTGCGCCGCGAACTTCGGCTTTGGCCTGCGCGGTGTAACGGCCGTCGCTGAAGAAAACACTCTCTTTCTCCGTCAGCAACAGAGCCGCCGCGCTTCCGGTGAAACCGCAAAGATAGAGGACGTTGGGGAGATGAGTGATCAGCAACGCGTCGAGACGATTCTCGCCGAGGGCGCTGCGCAATTTGAGTTGGCGGGCTGGATGGTCCATTGCTTAGCAGTTTAACAATTGGTGGGAACATTCGCGGAGGGATGGCATTAGGACTGCTGGGGCCGGTCCGGGTCAACGAGTGAATGGCGATTTATCGCCAACTGAGAACGATGTATCATCGTGTGCCATGGCAGCGCACAGGGATTGGGCGGTGTTTCTCATAGCAGTCGGGATTGCGGTATTCGCTTTTGCACGCCAAATTTCCACCTTGAAATCTTCGGCGTGGGCACGTTTCTATCGGCGGTATCCGAGGGCCGCCAAAAAGAATCCGTTATCGGCGCATGCTGGAACGGAGTGCAGTATTCGCTTAGGCGCGGTGATGTGGCGGGTCGTAGGGGCAGCTATCGCTCTCAATGGAGTGATTCGCCTCTAAGGATGAACCTTGTGAATGAGCAGCTTGCCGTTTGCGGAATAATCCATTTGGTTTGTCACGGTTCTCTGTAGCAGCCAAGTATCCTTTGATTTAATCCAGGTGTCAGTTGAGACAGCAACCAGTTCAACGTCCCGTTTATTCCCATCCGGCCCTGCTTTCGTTGTCTTCATGTCGTAGCGCTGATCCACGGTGGCGCTCTCTGCGTTGACCTTGATAGCCAAAATCGTAGTATTGCTTACTTTCAGGGGGTCCTTGGGTAGGGCGAGCACTTCCTGAATCATCGTATCCGCATTTTCCCTCTGCCCTGAAGCATCCTCACTAATAAAATCGGGGGCAAGTATTTCAGAAATAGCCTTGCCGTCATGAGCTGCCATGGCCAATTTCATGGCCGCATAACGACCCTCAGAAACCGGACGCAAGGGATCATCACTATTTGCTTGACCCTTGTCCTGCGCCGTTGCTCCGAACGCGAAACAGAAAATCGTAACAATCATCAATGCGCGCATTTCACTTGCCTCTCAGAATTCAACGATTATCCATTGATGGGAAGATTAGCTAGCTTACAGCACGAAGGAACAATTCCAAACCCCAGAAGGGTTCAGATTGATGTAAACAGGCGATTACACTCAGAACCCCTTCAATGAGTGAAATGGCGATGTTTCGACAACTGAGAACCGCGACGGCTCTTTTCCCTCGGATATACTCCGGTGGATGGAACCGGGCGAGAAGTTCATTAGGCGTCTTTTGAAGTTTGGTCTGATGATTTTCGCCCTCGTCGTCTCCATCGTCTTCGGCGAGTATTACCGAGGTTTGGGCTGGCTAGGAGCGTTGATTTTCGTGGTTGGGGCCGGTATGGGCGCGCTCGCCATCCATCTATTCAAAAAGTTGAAAGATTAATCAGCCCGAACGTTGAAACGAGTGTAATCGGGATTTATCGCCATCGCCAAAAGATTACAAAAATGACAGCTACAAAGATCGCCCCCCAGAGAACAGCCATCACCGTAAGCTCAAGCCTCTCCAATTTTCGTGGACGGCGCGTCGTCAAGACGACATTGCTCCTGTCCCACCACATAAAAGGCCCAAGTTCTCGACCGTGGGCGAGAACAACAAGCATCGCAGGAACAAAGCTGATGATTGCAAGCAATAGGCTCAGGCGCGAGAAGAACCACGAAGCGGCAAGCAAATGATAAGCGCCAACCCAAATCGCCCCCATAATAATCGAGGCGAACATTACCTTGTATTGATGCCTGACCATAAACGCCCGAAATCCAAGGCGGTGGGCTCGATGGCAACGTTCTGTCATAGATCGCGTCCACGAAAGACTGCGCGGACTGCGCAGCCGCTTGAGTAATCATGACAGCATCGGCCATGACTGTCGATAACAGGCGATTACACTCGCGACAGGGTCGCCGATTGAAATGGCCCGTTGGCCTGCCCGTTGCGTCTTTTGGCTTGATCCCTGACCCGATACGCCGCAGAAAACCAAGCCCCAGGCACGGATGTTCAGATGAACGTGCTGAACTTCTCCAGCAACCCCAGCCAGCGGTCGAGCGACTGCCCTCCCTGCGAGAAGACGGGGTCGAAGAAAACTTCGTGGGCACCGATTTCGCGGCAGGCGGCGACGTCTTCCTTGATTTGGTCGAAGCTGCCGGAAAAAATCATGCGCTCTTTGTCTTTGCCTAGCGGCTTGTCGGAGAATTCGAGGTTGGCGCGGACTACCATTGTCAAGGTGGAAGGATCGCGGCCTGCTTCCTTGGCCATTTGCTTAATGCCGGCAAACATCTGCGCCATGCCTGCTGCGGGGATTGCTACCGGGTTCCATCCATCCGCCATGGTCGCCAGCCGCTTCAGCGCCGGCGGCGCGAAGGCCGCGAGATAAATTGGCGGGTGCGGCTTCTGCACTGGCTTGGGATAGATGTGGGACTTGGGCAACGAGTAGAACTTGCCTTTGAATCCCGACGGGTCGGTGGTCCAGATGGCCTTCAGCACTTGCAGAAACTCGTCCGCCATGGCGCCGCGCGTGGTCATATCGGCGCCGGCCGCTTCCATTTCGTCTTTGGACCAGCCCAGGCCGAAGCCTACGCGCAAGCGGCCGTTGGATAGGAAATCGATGGTGGTCAGTCGGCGGGCCAGCGTGACCGGATTGTAGTAAGGGATGTCGAGCACGCTGGTGCCGAGGGTGATCTTCTTCGTCTGCGCCGCGGCGAACAGCAGAGTCGCCAGCGGATCGAGCACATGTTTATAGGGCGCGGGCAGAGAACCATCCGGCGTGCCGGGGTAAGGGTTCTGCGGCTTGACCGGATAGAGCAGCCGCTCCACCGTCCACAAGCTGTGATAGCCAAGAGCTTCGGCGCGCTGCGCAACTTTGGTGACGGCTTCGGCAGTCCCGATGGGACCGATGTTGGGAAGAGCAAAACCAATTTTCATTGCGGGTCACCTGGTTGAAGAGTGACCGCTATTCTAGCCGCAGGCCCGCTACCGTGGCCATACCGCAAAAAGCTGAACCGCCGGTCCTGGCTGTTTCTCCAGGGACCCGGCGGCGCTTTTGCTTCTACCTCGAAGTGCGCGCGATTCGGACGGGTTAGGTCTGAATGATGCGCGGCGTCAGGAAGAAGATCAGTTCCTGACTTTGCGTGGTAACGGTACGATGCTTGAAGAGGTTGCCCATGAAGGGAATGTTGCCCAACAACGGCGTCTGCGTGATGTTGATGGAGTTCTGTGTCTGAATCACGCCGCCAATCACCACCGTGCCACCGTTGGTGACGAGCACCTGGGTGGTGGCCTGTTGCGTAATCAGCGTTGGGTTGCCCTGGACTTCTTGTCCAAAGTCCGGGGTGGTGTTCTCCACGTCCACGTTCAGGAAGATGGTGTTTTCCGAAGTGATCTGCGGCACCACGGTCAGCCGCAGGAAAGCGTCAACGTAAGTCACCGTCGGCGGTCCGCCCAACTGCGCCTGGGTCACGATGGGCACGCGCACGCCCTGCTTGACCAAAGCTTGAATGTTGTTCTGGGTTACGACCCGCGGACGCGACAGGATTTTGAGCAGCCCGCGCGATTCCGCCATGGTCAAGATGGCGTCAATCTGAAAATTCTTGCTCGCATTCAGGAAGGTAAGGCCGCTGGTCGGGCTGGTTACGCCCTGATTGGAGAACAGCGGGATTTGCGCCAAACTACTTGCGGTGGGGGCGGCAGTGCCAACCACCGGGTACAAGGGGTTCAGACCGAAGGTGCCGACTGGCGAGGTTCCCACGGCGCTCGCGCCGCCGATGGCCGAGACTCCATTGCCCCAACCAATGCCCAACTGGGTCCCGATGTCGCGTGCGAAGCTACGAGTCGCGGCGACCACGCGGGCTTCGATTTCCACTTCCTGCGTCTTGCGGTCAAGCTGCGTGATCAGGCGATCCACGGCGGGAATCACCGCCGGAATATCCTGAATGATCAGTGCGTTGGTGCGATCATCAGCGATCACATCGCCGCGCTGGCTCAAAAATTTCTTCACCGTGACCGCGATATCCTTGGACCGCGCGTAACTCAGGAAGCGCGTGACCGTCACCTTATCCACCGCCAGCGCTTCGGCTTCCTGCTGAGCGCGCCGTCCTTCTGCTTCTTTGCGGAGGGTATCGACGGTGGCGATGCGCAGGACGTTGCCGTCCAGCTGCCGCGCCAGGTCATTGTTCTTCAGAACGATGTCGAGCGCCTGATCCCACGGCACGTCGTCGAGCACGATGGTGAGCGTGCCCTTCACGTTGGGATCGAGCACTACGTTCAGGCCGCTGATCTCATGGATCAAGCGGAAGAAGTCTTTCAAGTCGACGTCCTTCAAGTTCACCGAGATCGGTTCGCCGGTGTATTTGGGACCGGCCACGGTCGCGGGCCGAGCCATCTGAGCCTTCTGCTCGGCGGCTAGGTTTTCCGCGGGCGCGGCGCCGCTGCTGCTGGGTTCAGCTTGCGGCTGCATGGCGGCGCTGGGCGCCGGCAACAGATCGGTGTCAGGCTTGTCGGCAAACTTGGCGGCGGCATTCGCAGCGCGCAGCGGAGGATCGACCGCGGCGGGCTGCTTCTCTTCCGCAGCCGAAGGGTTCGCGTTCTTGTCGCTGTCGCTGTCCTTCTCCTTAGGCTTGTAAGAAGGCTCGACGAAAACGAAATTGTTGGCGGCGGTGGCGGAGGACGATGCCGCCGGCGGCTTGAGCGCGGCCAGATTGGCAACCGCCGGCTTGGTCGCTGCGGCTCTTTCCGCGGCTTCCGGCCGAGTCGCGCGCGCTGGCGCCGGAGATGAAACCGGAACCGTCATCGCCGGAGCGGGACGCACAGCGCCAGCCTTCTCGGCTGTCCCAGTGTGCAGTCTGAGAATGAACTTGCCGTCGCTTTGCGGCACCAAGTCATAGCGGCAGGCTTGGTCGAGGTCGACCACCACTCGTGTGGTGGGAGGATTCTGCCCATCCATCCCAACCCGGACCCGCTTCACGCCGTCGTTATCCACCACGATGTTGCGGGCGCTGGCCGCCACGGTCGCAGGCAAGTCGAGCACGACCCGCGCGGGCGATCCCAAGGTACTCAGCTTGGGAGTCGTTTGCCCGCGGGTGGTCAGCTCCAGGCTAACCCCGTCTTCGCCGGGCACGACGTTAACATGCAGCAGCGCCGCTGGCTTGGGCGCCACGGCCGTGTCCGTGCTTTGCGCACCGGCTACCGCCACCAGAACCAGCAGCGGCAGAAAAACATTCAGCAATTGCTTTCGCATTTCGCCTCTCCCCACGGTGCGCCCCACCGGGCCGCGCCGCGATCTTTCTTCCCCTAGGATTTCGTTACCCTGGCTTAAACCGCCGGGGTTGTGATCTTCTTCGTCACTTCCCGTGTGAACGGGTGCCCTATTTTGTCTTGCAACGTTTCCTTAAACACAATCGAATCCCCGGTGATCCTCACCACGTATCCATCGAACACTGGGTCGTTTTCGTGGAGGAAATAGGCTTTATCGAGGGCGTTCACCACCACTGCAATCATTCCCCCGTCCGACTTCACCACGCCCTTCAGCGCAATCTGGTCGATCGCCAGGCAACGCTTGCCGGTGCTGCAACCGGAACCGGACGCCGCCTGGTTCACCACCGGGCTAACGAAAGGATCGCGCCGTCCCGTCAAGTTCACCGGCTTGTTTTTTTCCCCGGCCGCGGGCGCCGCGGCTCCGTTTTCCACCGCTACGGATTGCGGTTGGCTTTGCGCTGGCTTGTGCGCAGCCGCGACTTTCGCGCGGGACTTGCCCGCCGGCTTCTGGTTCACCACCTGCACAGTCGGCGCTGCCGCCTTCTTGGGAGCGAACGGACCCTTCGCGCTGGTGGCGGCCGCGGCATGAGTCTGGATGGGCTGGGCGGGCGCGGCTTGCGGCGCCGCGCCTGAAGCTGCCAGCGCGGCGTTGGAGTCCATCTGCTTCTTCAGCTGGACGTTTTTCATGGTGTCGCGCGCGTTCTGGATGGCGTCCGGGTTTTGTCCCCAGGCCGCTGCCCCTGCCATCCCCGTGATCAGAATTCCAGTCGCTATTGCTGACGTCAGCTTCATAGACCTGCTTACCTCCGGGCCGCGGCCGGCGCGGCCGGTGCCATGTCATGACTGAAGAATGTGCTCGCGATGCATGTGGCTACGACGCTCTCGTTGGGCGCATACGTGTAGTTATGCTTGGCCTTGGCGTCGCTCGGCTTCTTGGTACTCGCCACCAGCAGCCCCGAGATGTTCACGATGCGCTCCAGCTTGCCCACTTGGTTGAAAAAGCTCAGCACCGAATAGTAGGGGCCGTCGATTTCCAGCTCGAAGGGGACTTCCGTGTAGAACTCCTTGTCGATGACCGGGTCCGCGGTGTAGCGGCGAATTTCGATGCCCGCTTTCAGGGCTTCCGCGTCCAGCATCTTGATGAAGCCGTCCACTTCCTTTTGATCGGGCACAATGTGCTGCTCGATCTCCAGTTGCTGTTTCAGGCTAGCCACTTGCCGGTCCATGTCGGCCAATTTCGGCCGATAGGATTCCAGCTCCGCGTTCTCGCGCAGCTTGGCATCCAGCGTCGACTGCGCGGCGGCATTGGCGTCTTCCTGGCTCTTGTACACGGTGAAATAGAGCGCGCCGCTCAGAACGGCGGCTCCGGCCAGGAGCATCCCCCATTGTTTAATCCCCGATAATTCGCTGAAGCTTTCCATAAGGTTTCCCGGTTCCCCCGCGTCCTAGGACTTGCTGGTCTTCTCGCTCGCCTTCTCGACCGTCTTTTGGCACGTCAGCGTGAACTGAAAAGCCTGCATATCCTTGAAGGTGTCGTCTTGAAAGGTTTCCTTGATCTCGACGTTCTTGAAGTAGCCCGTCTTCTGCAGATTGGCGATCAGGGTGGCGACGGCGTCGGTGCTCAGCGCCATCCCCTGGATGTCGATGCTGGCGCCTTGGTCAGTCATCGAGTTCAGCCACACCGCCTCGGTGCCGTTCACCGTGTCGCCAATGGTGCTGAGCAGGCTGACGGGGCCGGTCTGGCTGGCGCGCAACTGATCAATCACATCGACGCGGCGCTTGTAGTTTTCGGCCTCCTGCTGCCGTTCCATGTAGCGGGCCTTCACGTCCGCCAGTTCGCGGTTCTTTTGATCGGCAACGGCCTGCTTGGCGGCGATGCTTTGCTGCTGCCGGTCCAGCTTGTACCAGAAGCCGAGATTGAGCACCGCGGCCACCACCAGCACCAGCAGGATCTTCATTTTCGGCGAGCCAGAGTCACCCACTTCGATGGCGGCTGTGGCTGCGGCGGCGGCGCCGTGCTTGCTCTTATTCTTCGCACTCCCCAGCAAATTGATTCGGATCATAGGTCTTCAAAACTCCTTAGGGCCAGACCCACCGCAACCGCCAACTGGCCGGCGTTCTGCTCGATCAACTCCGCTCCCGCTCCCACCGGCGGCGCGATCTTCTGAAACGGATTGAAGACCTCGACCGGCAGCGAGAATTCCTGGCGCAGCGCCTCCACCAACCCCGGAACCTTGGACGATCCGCCCGCCAGGTAGATCTTCTCGATGTGTTCTCCCGCCGAACTGGCGCGGAAAAAGTCGAAGGTCTTCTGAATTTCTAGCACGATGATTTCCGTGACCTGTTGCAGGATGGGCGTCTTGGCGTCTTCGCTCACCGTGCCCACCTTGTGGCCCAGCTTCAGCGACTCGGCGTCGTCAAAGCTCAGATCGAGCTCTTTTTGCAGGGAGTCGGTGTACTGGTGTCCGCCGACGCTGACGTCGCGCGGGAACAAGGGCGTGGTGCCCTTTACGATATTGATGTTCATGACGCTGGCGCCGAGGTTCAACAGGGCCACCACCTGGTTGGGCGCGGGCTCGTAGTTGTACTCGTAGCAGTTCTGCAAGGCCAGAGCATCGATGTCCACGATAGACGGAGTTTTGCCGGCCATCGAGAGTACGTTGGTGTAATTCAGGATCTTGTCCTTCTTGACGGCGACCAGCAGAACATCCATCTGCGGGCTGCCCGCTTCTTCGGAAAGGATCTGGTAATCAAGGTTTACGTCGGCCAGGTCGAAGGGAATGTGTTGCGCGGCTTCCTTCTGGATGGTTTCGGCCAGTTCCTGATCGCTCATGGACGGCATCGGGATGCGCTTCACGATGACCGAGTGCCCGCTGACCGCGGTCGCAACCCTGGTGCTCTTGATCTGATTGTCGGTGAACAGCTTGGCGATCGCGCTCGAGACCTGGCCTGAGTCCACGATCATGGAATCGACGACAATATCCGGCGCCAGCGGTTCCAGACCCAGATGGATGACTTCAATTCCATCCCGTCCCTTCTTCAGCTCCACCGCTTTAATGCTCGAGGAGCCCACGTCCAGACCAACAATCGTTTTGGAGCCGAATCCAAACATGTGTCCGCCTTTGCTAGCGCCGGCGTCTCGCCGGCGGTTTTTGTCCTACAGTTGTCCGGCCGCGGTACCCGCCGCCTTCGCCTTCTTCTTGCTCTTCCCTTCCATCTGGTTCGACTTCTCTTCCATCCACTGGTCGAGTTTCGATTTCTTAAATCGCCAGCGGTTGCCCAGCTTGAAAGCCGGAATGCGCTGCTCTCCGACGTACTTGTAGAGCGTGTCCGGACTCACTCCCAGGTATTGCGACGCCTGGCGAATGTTCATCACTTCTCGCGAGTCGGCCATAATTTCGAAACCCCTTCCACAGAAGCAATCCCTGGCTGCGGCCCTGCTTAGCGGGCCCCCAGGGGAGATTTGGGAGAAAATCCCCCCGAACCAGAAACGTTGCAGAATCAGGTTCGAGTGAATTTAGGTGTGCTGAGCATATATCAACCCCGAAAGACGGGCGGTCAAGGCGTATTTCCGGGTTTCTTCGGCTTTTATGCCTGTTTTCTGGAAATTACTTTCGGAACAGTTGCACAGCAATGCTATATGTTGCGGTTTGGGGTCATAGTGGTACTACCAGGAGGGCTAGTTATACACCGGGTTCCGGATTTGTGACCCTGACATAACCAAAGTACCAAGGACGGTACTGAAGTCGTACGCCGATGGTTCGCCGTTCGGTCGGCTTTTGACGCCATGATCTTGGCGAGAACTATGGCCGATGATCCAGTAACCAGTTACTCGAACCCGAGATTTCTGGATATCAGCCGGCTTTGTTCCGAACCCGCCGAGTTTTCTTCCATTCCTGGCCGCCTGGACACAGGAAATGATCATGGAATCCATAAACAATTTCGATTGGACATGCGATTGTCTTCCGCCTAGATTCAGTGCGTCACCGTAAATGGGGAGCGCTGCCTGTGCATGCGTCTGATTTTGGGTGGCGCAGCGCTTGCAGCGCTGCAGTAAAGATCCCGAAATGAACCAGCGCTTTAACCAACAGAGCAGGCGTATGAATTTCCCCGGCGGTCTGTAAGAGCCTGCCCGGAAAGCACTTGCAGATGAGCCGCAACAGGGCGTGATGCCTTCCCGGTGCGGATTCTGGGAATCAAATGAACGCAATGAGCGTGCCAACATTTTCGCGAGCCCCGTTCCTCAACTATGAGTTTGACCGGGCCTACGACGAAATGTTCGAGAGCCCGGGAGTGCCTCGTCCGCATTACCAGGCGCTTTACCGCACCTTATTAGAGTCACCTCCGCAGGAATTGCGCAAAAGCCAGCAGGCGGCGGATTTGTCTTTTCTGCACCAGGGCATCACCTTCACGGTCTACGGTAATAAAGAAGGAACGGAGCGCATTTTCCCCAACGACCTGCTGCCCCGCATCATTCCCGGCGGGGAGTGGCGCAAAGTCGAGGCTGGACTTACCCAGCGCATTACCGCCCTGAATCTCTTTCTCAACGACATCTACCATGAGGGCCGAATCCTCGCGGACAAGGTCGTTCCGCGGGAGCTGGTGTACAGTTGCCGCCACTTCCGCCGCGAGATGCGGGGGCTGAACGTTCCACGCAGCATTTATGTCAGCATCTGCGGCACCGACCTCATCCGCTTGCCGGATGGCAGTTTTGCCGTGCTGGAAGACAATTTGCGTGTGCCCAGCGGCGTTTCTTACATGCTGGCCAATCGCAAAGTGTTGAAGCGCGTCTTTCCAACTCTTTTCCGCGATTACGGCGTATGGCCGATCGATCACTACGCGCAGGCTTTGCTGGCCACGCTCCGCAGCTTGGCCCCGGCGAATTCCATCGGCCGCCACGAGCCCTGCACGGTCCTGCTGACGCCCGGAGTCTTCAACTCCGCGTATTTCGAACACACTTTCCTGGCCCAGCAGATGGGGATCGAATTGGTCGAAGGCCGCGATCTGCTGGTCCACGACAATGTGGTTTACATGCGGACCACCGCCGGCCTGCGGCGCGTGGACGTTCTGTACCGGCGCGTGGATGACGATTTCCTTGATCCGCTCACTTTCCGTCCCGATTCCAATCTGGGCGTGCCCGGCTTATTCAACGCTTACCGCGCCGGCAACGTGAACATGGCCAACGCCATCGGCACCGGCGTCGCCGACGACAAGGCCATGTACGCCTACGTGCCCGCGATCATTCGCTACTACCTCGATCAGGATGCCATTCTGCCCAATGTGCAGACGTATCTTCTAACCGACGACTCGCAGCGCGCCTACGTGCTGGAACATTTGCACGAACTGGTGGTGAAGGCGGTCGGAGAATCCGGCGGCTACGGCATGTTGATCGGCCCGCACAGCACCGCGGAGCAGCGGGAAGAATTTCGCCAGCGAATTCTGGCGCAACCGCGCGACTACATTGCTCAGCCGACGCTGGCCTTGTCGCGAGCCGCCTGTTTTCTGGACGGCGAAGTCGAGTCGCGGCACATCGATCTGCGGCCCTACATCCTTTACAACGGCAGCGTCACGCTGGTTCCCGGCGGCCTCACCCGCGTGGCCCTGCGGCGCGGATCGCTGGTGGTCAATTCCTCCCAGGGCGGAGGCAGCAAGGATACTTGGGTCTTGCGCGATGAGAAACCCGGCAAGGGCGCGGCATGAAATATTTATTACGATTGTCATTCCGAAGCGCAGGGTTATCGCGCGAGGAATCTGCTGTTTCGCATGCGGTTGTCATTCCGAGCCGGCCTTATCGGCGAGGAATCTACTTTCTCACATAGTAAGCTGCGTCTGAAACTCGTCCGCCAAAATGATGACCACCATGCTTTCACGCGTTGCCGACACGCTGTACTGGATGAGCCGCTACCTGGAGCGCGCCGAGCACACCACGCGCCTCATGGACGTGGATCTTCAGCTCGGCCTTGACCAGTCCCCGGAATCCACCACCGGAAGATGGCTGCGCCTGATCGAAGCCCTGCGGGTTCCCGCCTCGCTGACCGGCAACACCGATGGAGCCAGCCTGGCGCACACTTTGACCTTCAGCCGCATGAACCCTTCGTCCATTGTTTCGTGCGTCGCATCGGCGCGCGAGAACCTGCGCCATGTTCGCGAGCAATGCAGTTCGGAAATGTGGGAGCAGCTTAACCGGCTCTACCTGCAAATGCTGGGCACTTCCCCAGATGAGGCCTGGATTCTCGGCTCCCACACTTTCTACCGTTCGGTGCAAGAGGGTGCCAACCTTTTTCAGGGCATCACCGATTCCACCATGTCTCACGGGGAAGGCTGGCATTTTATCCAGCTGGGACGCTACGTCGAGCGAACCGACAACCTGGCGGCTTTAATTGGCACTTACTTCTCGCGGTTGGCCCAGCCTCCGGACCAAGCGGTGGAGGGCGCGGAATACCTAGAATGGGTCGGCCTGCTCAAGTGCTGCGCCGCTTTCGAAGCTTACTGCAAGGCGTATTCCGCCGAGCTTCGCCCTTTGCGAGTGGCGGAATTTCTGCTGCTGAATTCCGAATTTCCCCACTCCTTGCGCTTTTCGGTGGAAAGCGTGCATGCCGCGCTGCGCTTGGTGGGGGAGCTGACCGACCGCAAAATGTCGGAGCCAGTGCGGCTGGCAGGCCGGCTGCGGGCCACGCTCAGCTTCAGCCAGATCGAAGAAATCATGGCGGACGGCGCCTATCTTTATCTTGAAAACGTCCGCCGCGAGTGCACCCAGATTCACGCCGCCATTCAGCAGATTTATTTCACCTATTCGGCCGAGTCTGCGTTGGTGGCGTAGGACGCCATGTTCAACAAGTAGCGCGCCAGGTACAGCAACTCGTGCGCTACCTACAACAATTTGTCATTCCGAGCGCAGCGAGGAATCTGCTGTCTTGCCCGGGACGAGGAAAAGCAGATTCCACGCGCCAAAAACCGGCGCTCGGAATGACAACGGCTTTAGCAATTTGCACCCATTAGGGGAAACTACAAACTTATGATCTATTCCATCCGCCACGTCACCACCTTCGCCTACGAACCCGCCATCCGCGAAAGCGTGACCGAAGTGCGGGTCCAGCCCCGCAGCGAAGCCCTGCAGCGCTGCCTGACTTTTTCCCTCGACTCCAATCCTGTCGCGAACATCATGGTCTATCGCGATTTCCTCGGCAACACGGTGCACCACTTCGATATTCCCGGCGAGCATACTCAACTCAGGATCACCGCTCAGGCTTTGGTGGAAGTGTCTTCCCAGTTGCCCCCGCAATCCACGGAGGTGGGCAGTTGGCAAGATCTCGACGCGCGCGTCGCCGAAGGCGACTTCCTGGATACGCTGCTGCCCAGCCAGTTCGCCCGGCCGACCGACCTCTTGCAAGAGCTGGCCACCGAACTTGGCTTAGAGCGCCGCGGCAATCCCCTGGACCTTTTGCTGGAACTTAACCAAGCCGTTTATCAAACTTTTCGCTATGTTCCCAACAGCACCCAGGTCGATTCCCCCATCGACGACACTCTGCGTACCCGCCAGGGTGTGTGCCAGGATCTCTCCCACATCATGATTTCGCTGGTGCGGCAACTGCGCATCCCTTGCCGTTACGTAAGCGGTTATCTATTTCACGCCAAGAAAGACCGCGACCGTTCTCCGGAAGGCGCAACCCACGCCTGGCTGGAAGCTTTTCTCCCCGGTCCGGGATGGGTCGCATTCGATCCCACCAATAACCTCATGGGCAACGACCGCCATATTCGCGTAGCCGTCGGCCGCGACTACGCCGACGTGCCGCCGACGCGCGGAGTGTACAAAGGCGACGCCGAAAGCGAGCTAAGCGTCACCGTGGTGGTTTCGCCCGCCGAAGCCCCGCTGCCCGAGGAGATGCCCCCAGCTACTGTGACCCGCTCCCGGCCGCTGATCTCTCTAGGCAGCTTTCAATACGAACAGCAACAGCAATAACAATCCTGTAGAGACGTAGCTGTGCTACGTCTTGCCAGTTGCACCCTCACCGCCTTCCAGGGCATGGCCGCCTGAGCGACAAGACGTAGCAACGCGACGTCTCTACGGCGGCTTTGACCTGCGCCGAAATCGCCGCTCCCAAAATGGAACCGAACCGCTGGAATTCATCGGTGCACACCCAAACTCGATTGTTACCAGGGCATAATGGCTTGCGGGCGTTCAGCCATGACGCTTCACGAAAACAAATACCGCATCGAAAGCACCCGCCTTCCGGGCTGGGACTATCGCACCCCCGGTTGGTACTTCGTAACCATCTGCGTGCGCGAGCACGCGGAACTCCTCGGGAAAGTAACAGAGGGTACCATCCACTTATCCGCCGCGGGCGAGATTGCCAGTTCCGATCTACGCAGTCTTCCGGAACACTATAACGAGATCTCGGTCGACTGTTTGATCGTGATGCCAAACCATGTGCATGCAATCTTCGAAATCGATGGCGCACATAGGTTTTCTCCGAATCCAGGGGGGACGGACCGGTTTGGTTGGCGAAGAGCGACTGTTAGTTCCACCCAGAGCTGGATCGCTCTCCGCGGTAGTCCGCTCGTACAAAGCAGGAGTAACGCGACGCTGTCATGAATTGGGACTGTTTAGTTTTGCGTGGCAAACCAGGTTCTACGAGCGCATCGTAAGGACCAATGAATCCCTGAACGCCATCCGCAACTACATCGAAAACAACCCCGCCAACTGGCCGCACGACGAAGAAAACCGAAATCGACCGTAGAGACGTAGCTCCGCTACATCTTGCCAGTCGCACCCTACCGCCTTGCCAAGGTATCCCAGGCACGGACAAGACGTAGCCAAGCTACGTCTCTACGGGATTACCGGCCCGCCAGCGCCCTCTGGATGGCCGCCTCGGCCAAGGGCGCCATGATGGCGAACCCCGCCGCGTTCGGATGCAGCCCGTCTTGCGTCAAATTGCCCCGCAGAAATCCCTTGTCGTCCACCATCGCGCTGAAGTAATCCAGATACACGTACCCATTCTTGGCGCAGTAATCTTTCGCCCAGCGGTTCAGTTGCAGAATCTTTTCCGGCGAACGCTGCAGAAAGAACGACTCTGCCGCGGGCGTGTAGTCGTTGACGGGCAGCAGCGACGACAAGACCACGCGAATGTGGTGGAACCGCGCCAACTCCGCCATGGAAGCCAGATTGTTTTCCGTGTCCTCGAGCCTCATGGGTCCGGTATTGCCGGCAATGTCATTGGTGCCGGCGAGAATGACCACAACCTTCGCTTGCAGATCGATCACCTCGGGACGGAAGCGAATCAGCATCTGTGGCGTGGTCTGTCCGCCGATGCCACGGTTGATATATGGCTTGCCCGGAAAAGAATCGGCGATATGCCAAATGTCGGTGATGGAATCGCCCATGAACACCACGCGATTCTCGCCTGGCGCGGGAGGCTTCACACCCGCGTTGGCGTCGCGGTAGCGGGCCAGTTCGCCAAAATCGCTCATCCAGATCGGCATCTTCGATGTGCGGTAGTCCTCCAGCTTCTGCTTGGCCAGTTCTAGGGGCGTGGGCGGCGCCGGTTGCTGCGCGAAAGCGCAAGGAAATAAGACCAGGAATAAAATCGCTGCCACCAGCCGGACAGCGGCGGAAAACTTTCTTGGAAACATGCCATCTCCTCGCATTTGGGTTAGTTTGAAATCCATCCAGCTTTGACGAGCATTTCTTGTGCTACATCGGTCGACGAACGATTCTCGTTAGTGACGGTAAAGTCCTCTAATCGCGCTCGGTCAAGAATAACGTTCAATTTCGCCATGCGAGCCACATATTCCCGTTGCAATACACCTGATTCACGCATCTGCACGCGCTGCCGCATGGCTTCGAGGCTAGCGGTGAGACGGCAGACAACCGTATCTGTGGCCGAAATAACCTGGCGGCAGCGTTCCAGTTGAACGCGATCCTCCATCGCGCGCGCCACTAAGAATCGCCGCACCCCGAGGGCATGATAGTTCTGGCAGACAGATCGAAGATTTCCGTACATCACGTCATCGTTGCTGGCTGCGGACGGAAGATGGGCGAGGCCAAGCGCATCCAAGTCGATCGCCGCATGGGTAATTTGCCGTAGGGCAAGGAGGTCTGAGGCTTCACCCAGAACGGTTGTCTTGCCTACCCCCATCGTACCCGTAATGATAAGCAGCGATTGCGTAACCCCTCCTTGAGTTTCATTCATTTATGGTTTCGGAACTGCTGCGATGGGTAACAGACCCCTGCCAGCAAAACGTGTGCCGTCTCTGTCGTTGCCTGCCACCTTAGTCCTCGATCCTGCTAATCTCTGAAAGATAGTCCAACTCAATCGGAGAACCAACCCTTGCGCTATCTCGAGCGTCTACAACCACTGGCGCTGCTCGCTCTGCGAGTGGTGCTCGGCGTCATTATGATCGGCCACGGTTACCCCAGGTTATTCGCTCTATCCCACCAGGTTCAGGGAATTCGAGGCCTTGGCTTGCCGGGATGGCTCGCCTATTTTTCCGTTGCGGCTGAATTTCTGGGCGGGATCGCCCTGATTCTTGGCCTCTTCACCCGCATCGCCGCGCTGGGAATCGTGATCGATATGGCCGTCGCCATCGAAAAAGTTCATTGGAAGAACGGCCTGCTTGGCAAAGGCGGGTACGAATTTCCCCTCAGCCTTGTCGCCATCGCTTTCGCCCTTATTTTCCTTGGCGCCGGTCCCATCGCGCTGGACTCCGTCCGCCGCGGCGGGGTTTCCAAGAAGGCGCAAGTCCTTCGCATCCGGAGCGTGCTGTGCTACCCTGCTCACGCTGAAAAACGAGCTGGATGGCCGCGTCGGCCTGAGTCCCAGTCCAGCTTCATTCCTGACACAGGAGATCAACCATGGGCATCGGTAAACGCGCCACTGCGGAATTTTTCGGAACTTTCTGGCTAGTGTTCGGCGGCTGCGGCAGCGCCGTGCTGGCGGCGGCCTTCCCTGGCTTGGGCATCGGCTTCGCCGGCGTTGCCCTGGCTTTTGGCCTGACCGTTCTCACCATGGCTTTCGCTATTGGACACATTTCCGGCTGTCATCTCAACCCCGCCGTCAGTTTCGGCTTGCTCGCCGGCAAACGCTTCCCCGGCGCCGATCTGGTCCCTTACATCATCTCGCAAGTCGTGGGAGGGGCAGCCGCCGCGGCCGTTCTCTACGTGATCGCCAGCGGAAAGGCCGGTTTCGATGTGAGCGCGGGCTTCGCCTCCAACGGCTACGCCGCGCATTCTCCCGGCGGATATTCGTTGTTGGCCTGTTTTGTCGCGGAAGTCGTCCTCACCATGTTCTTCTTGCTCGTCATCATGGGCGCCACCGACAAGCGGGCGCCGCAAGGCTTCGCTCCCATTGCCATTGGCCTTTGCCTGACTTTGATCCATCTGGTCGGCATTCCCGTGACCAATCTTTCCGTGAACCCGGCGCGCAGCACCGGGCCGGCTCTGTTCGTCGGCGGATGGGCGCTGCATCAGCTCTGGCTGTTCTGGGTTGCCCCAATCATCGGCGGAATTCTCGGCGGCGGAATTTATCGCGCGCTTTTTGAAGCAGCGTAGCCCGCTTCGAATCCTGCTCGCCTCCGTAGAGACGTAGCTAGCTACGTCTTTGCCTGTATTTCGGCCGGTGATGTTCTGGCCGAGCACCCGCCACTCAAAGCCCGGCGGCAGACCAAAGAGTTTGGGGAAAAACTCTGAAATGGCCGCACAACCGTGGAAGCGTGGGGCTCTGGGCCCACTTAAGACCTCCCGAATCTGTCGGGCTTTGGCCGCGGCGCAATCTGTCCCCGCACTACCTTTTCCCGCAGTCGCTTAAGACGTTCCTAACCCAATATCTCCCTCCAATGGCGAACCGCTTGCACCCAGCCAGCTCACCACACCAGACCGCATGGCGTTTGCGGGTGCTGTGAGAAAGACAAACCATCAAGGAGAAGTTCATGTGGAACCACAAGGAGGATGCGATGGGCGAGCCGCCCACCTTAACAAACATGGCAACCTATAGAGAAGCGGTCGACGAATTCGCCAGAAATGCGACGGAGCTCATCGGGCACATTCCGCTTCTCACCAAAGCGCGGGAGGCCTATGACCAAGCCATGCGCGCCAGCGAAGACCTGCGCGAAGTGCTAGACACCGGCGACCAGACTCTGCGCATTCTCATGGCCGAATTGGAGCAAGCCGTCAATCTGCACTTGCCCCTGCCCGAGAAGCGGAAAGCGGAACCCATCCGCATCGAAGCCATCAACTCCGACGGCCGCAGCGTCCTCGCCGCCGGGTGAGAAATCACGAAAGAGATGCCGCCGGGGGTTACACAGAAATGGGTTACGGGAAGGACACGACCTTGGGTCGTTCCGCTAAATCGATGAAAATGCATTCGCGCTTCAGCGCCTGAGTTCTGCGGCACGACTCGAAGGTCGTGCCCTTCCCAAGATTCATCCCCAAGCGGGAAACATTTCCGCTTCAGAACTCGAAGTACCCACCTCCCGACGCGACTCTGCGAATCTCTTCGCTCTCTCCCGGCGGCAGCAAACCTACAACTCCGCGCAGCGATTCCCACGCCGCCTCATTCAGCGCCGGGTCCGCTCCCACCAGCTCGCGAATCATTTTCCACGCTGCAATATTCAGCGCACCCTCCGGCGGCGGACCCATGGCCAAAGACACGGAACACTGGGGACAGAAACAAATCCGTTGCGCCGCCGACTTTTGCCGCGGCCTTATGCCCACCGTCTGCGCGAACATGTAGACGGCAACCGACTTATGTCCAGCTTCCAGTTCCCGATTACACCGAAGGCAATATAGGTTTTCCAAAATATCCCATCCCCGCGGCCCGTGGCGGCCAAAACAAAATACTGTCGCCCAGCCTCGATAAGCGCAAGTACGTAGGGTGATTCCCATCGCCCATATGCGTCCTTATCAGAAGCCCTTTGGAACCAGCCAAAGCGGCGTATCAGGCCCGGCCCGCGCGGACTTCCGCAGCCCATGCCCATGATAAAATCTCGCCCTGAGGTTGGTGGTAATGCGACTGCTCCGCGGCGGTTTCGGTTGGCTGGTTTTTGCGCCGCTCGCGGTCCTTTCCCTGCATTCTCAGGCCACGCCGCCCGATTCCAGTGGCTCCCTGCCGACCTTCAAGGCCAAGGTGCAAATTGTGCAGGTGGACGTAGTGGTAGTTAACGGCAAGGATGAGCCTGTCTCCGGCCTGCACAAAGAGGATTTCAAGGTTTGGGAAAACGGCCACCCCCAGACCATCTTGTCGTTCGAGGAGCACAAAGGCGCGTCCCCTACGCAGATCAAGTTGCCGCCCATGCCGCCGAACGTGTTCACCAACTATCCAACCGTCAAGGCGGCGGACTCGGTGAATGTGTTGCTGCTGGATTGGCTCAACACCCAGCCGCAGGACCAGCCCTTCGTGCGTAAGCAAATCATCAAGTATCTGCAGAATGTGCAGCCTGGCACCCGCCTCGCCATCTTCTCGCTGGGTTCGCGCCTGCGCATGGTGCAGGGACTGACCTCCGATCCCGCGGAACTGATGGCGGCGCTTGCGGACAAGAAATCCGGCGCGGCCACGCAAGCTTCCAGGTTGCTTCCCACGGCTACACAAGAGGCCATGGACAGCGGCCTGATTGACATCATGATCATGAATCAGGCAGCGCCTGCGGCGGTCGAGGCGGTAAGGCAAGAATTGGCGGAAACCTCCGCCCTGCAAACCGATGAGCGCATCCACATAACTTTGCAGGCTCTGGAGCAGCTATCGCGCTATCTGTCCAGCATTCCCGGCCACAAGAATGTGATCTGGTTCTCCAGCTCTTTCCCCATCACTGTTTTTCCCGAGTCCGGAGTACCCCGCCAGTATCAAAGCGCCCTGAAGCAGACCGCCGACGTGCTCACTCCGGATCAAGTTGCCATTTACCCGGTCTCCGCGGCCGGCCTGGCTGGGGACGCCACTTGGGACGCCATGTACCAGGGTGGAGGCCCGTCCATCCGGCAAGAAAACGGCAGGCGCGCTTCTAGCCAAATGGCTATGGAGGAATTGGCGAAAGATACCGGCGGCCAGGCTTTCTACAACACCAATGGCCTCGGCGACGCCATTGCCCACGTGGTCAACGACGGTACCCGGTATTACACGTTGACTTACACGCCCACCGATAAGAAAACGGACGGCGCCTACCGCGGCATCCGGGTGAAGCTGGTTGGCGCCGACTATAAACTCTCTTATCGCCGCGGCTACTATGGCGAGAACGCAAAAATAAAAACAAGATTTGCGCAATCCCCTTCGCAAAACTCGCCCGACCCGCTGCTGCCTCTGATGGGCCGGAGCCTGCCCGACATCGCGCAGGTGCTCTACAAAGTGCGCGTGCTTCGGTCGAGCCCCCAACCCGCGCCGGACGCGGCCCTGGCAGGCGCCAATACCGAGCTGAAGAAACCGCTCACCCGGTACACCGTGGATTTCGCCATCGCAGTGGATGATCTCAAACTCGACTTGGCTCCCGACGGCGCGCGCCAGGACGATATCGAGGTCATGGTCATCGCCTACAATCGTGACGGCAAACCGCTGAACTGGGTGGTCCAAAAAACCGGAGTGTCCATGAAACCGGCGATGTACGCCGCAGCCAAGCGATTTGGGCTTCAGTTCCACCAGGACCTTGATATCCCCGGCGGCGATGTTTACCTGTGCACAGGCGTCTATGACGCCGCGTCCGGCAAGGCGGGAACCCTCGAAATCCCACTGGACACCACCACCGCGGCGGCGAAATAGGCGCAAGCCCGAACCAAGCTGGGCTCTAGTCAGAAGCCGCTCGCATCATGCACTCTGCTGTGATGAGCGCTGGTGTCAGGGACAATGGAAATGCGGCTTCGCCCGCCGCTTGGTCACGCACCCTTCAGCCATCCCCAAAATTCTTTCGCCTAGCCCATCTGCGCAAGCTGCGCCGCTGCGAGAAGGTAGCCGCGGTTTGTTACCGTGCGGCCGGCCGCGACATCGAATTTCTGCTGGTGCAGACCCGCAACCGCCGGCGCTGGACTTTCCCCAAAGGCAGCGCCGAGCCCGGGCTCACTCACGCCCAGGCCGCGGCCCTGGAGGCTTTTGAAGAAGCGGGAGTGCACGGGCGTATGGAAGAAGCTTGCTTCACCCGATACTTCGGCCACAAACGCGGTAACTCACGGAATTCCTCGGCGCGCCCGGCGAAGGAGGTTGCCGTCAACGCGCATCTCTGCGAGGTCTCCCGGCTTGGCCCACCGCAGGAACTCGATCGCCATCCTACCTGGTTTTCCGCCGAGCAGGCCAAACGGCGCTTGCGGCAGAATCGCTCCGCGGATAGTGGAGACGAACTCACCCGCGTGGTCGACCGCGCCGTAACCCGCATCCGGCGCCTGCGCGAAGCAACCCGCCCAGTCATCGAGGGGCAGATCTCCAAGCCCGCACTTCATGGATTTGGTGGGGATGCCCGCAGACTCAATCCACCCAGAAAAGACGCGCTGCAAAAAGTGCGGTTCATCGACGAGGCCCGGAGAATCGCCAACAAATCTGCAGGAAACGGAAAAGATAGAGTCGCATCCCGAACTCGACCGTAGCGCAGAAGCCTCCGACGGCCGCCCAGGCCACGCTACAAAAAAGCTTCCCAATTCGCTACTATCTCCTCCCATGACGAAATCGGCGTTTTCATTCCTCCTATGCCTCGCTTGCCTGTCGCTGATCTCCGCCCGCGCCCAGCAAATTCCTTCCGCCATAATTTCCGATCCAGCGCCCGACCCAGCCAACCCCGCCGTCATGGAGGCCCCCGACGTACCCAGCCACGGCGCAAATATGCACGCTGTCTTTTACATCGCGTCTGGCGCGGGCCCGCATCCCACGGTGCTACTGATGCACGGGTTCCCCGGCAACGAGCAGAATATGGATCTCGCCTACTCCATTCGCCGCGCAGGTTGGAATGTTCTGGTGCCGCACTACCGCGGATCCTGGGGCAGCGAAGGCACATTCTCATTCACCCACGCACTTGAAGACACGCAGGCCGCGGTCGATTTCCTGCGCGATCCCGCTAATGTCAAGAAATACCGCATCGATCCCAAAGAAATCGTAATAATCGGACACAGCCTGGGTGGCTTCGTGACCACCTATACGGTTTCTCACAATCCGGATATCGCTGCAGCCGCGGTCATCGCCGCCTGGAACCTCGGCGAGTCGGTGTCGCACCCGTGGCCCGACGGCTACAAATCTTTTCACACCGCTTCGCCACGCCTGGTGGGCACCACGCCCGACGGTCTCATCAATGAAACCAAAGCCCACACCACCGATTGGAATTACTTGAACTGGGTGCCCGGCCTCAAAGACCGGCCGATCCTGGTGATTGAAGCCAGCGACGGCAATATCGGCAACAACCAAGCCCTCGCGGAGGCTTTAAGAAAAGCCGGCGACCAGCGGGTGACGGAGGTGCACATCCCGACCGACCACACTTTCTCCGATCATCGGATTGCGCTGCAGGTGGCTGTGCTGGACTGGCTTGAGCAGATCAAAGCGCAGAGGCCGAAGTAATCGGAAACGCCCTTACGACCGTGGAAGCGTGGGCCTTTCAGTGTGTGCGTGGGAACCCGGTCTAAGTCGTCCAGGTGGACCATACAAGGCACAAATTAGCCCCAGAGGGGCGACCGATAATAGCCCAGCGCTTCAGCGCTGGGAAAAGTGGAACGAGCGAGCCAGTCCCGGAGGGACGACTGAGGTTCTCACGCAAACTCTTCAGCCGCTGTCAGCACCCGAAAAGGACTTCTTTCGCAGCCTCCTAATTACGGGCCGTTCCATTCCGGATCATTACCCAAACTCCTGACGAGAATCCGCCACCATTCGGCTCATGCGCTGGCCCGCGTCTGCCGATCTCCCCCTCAGGTTAGAGGTGAGGAGGCTTTTATATGACTATTTCTATCTCCAGTTCGCTTCCGGCTGAATCCGCTGCCGCGGACTCACCCAGCGCGGCGCCCGCTCCCAAGGCCCAGCCCATCGCAAACAACACGGCTGACGTGGTCAAACTGTCCGCGTCCCAGCAGATCCACCAACTCTATAGCCAGGGCCAGCGGATCTCCCAAATCGCGTTCAGCCTGAACTTGCCGATCGAGACCGTGAACAGTTACCTGGGCATCACCAACACGACAAGTTGAGCTGGTGGGCTGATCGCCCGAAACCCGCGTCATCGGTAGAGACGTAGCTCCGCTACGTCTTGTCCGATTCATCTTGGCTCTTGTCTATGGCATTCCAGCGATTGGCAAGACGAAGCAGAGCTACGTCTCTACGGCGGCGAAGTCATCCGGAGGACAGCGAGCGACGTCGGATCCGGTTCGGCGGGAAGCTAGTACTCCGCCACTTCCTTCATCACGCGGAACAGGTCTTCCACCTGCGGCAGGATGGTGTTTTCGAGAATTGGCTGATAGGCGACAAAAGTGTCTTTGGCGGCGACGCGCCGCACCGGCGCATCCAGATACTGGAACAATTCGTCGGCGATGCGGGCAGCAATCTCGGCGCCGTATCCCCAGCTCAGCGTGTCCTCATAGGCCACGATGGCGCGGCTGGTTTTCTTTACCGACGCCGCAATCGTCTGCCAATCGAATGGACTCAGCGTGCGCAAGTCGATCAACTCGATCTTGATGCCATGCTCGCGCTCCAGTCGCTGCGCCGCCTGCAGCGCCCGCGGCACCACCGCCCCGTAGGTAATGACCGAAACATTCGTCCCAGGATGCACGATCCTCGCTTTGCCAAACGGCACCATGTAATCCGGCCCGGGATAGGGCGCGCGCCCATAGGGCTCGCGGTAAAGCCGCTTGTGTTCAAGAAACAGCACCGGATCGTCACAGCGAATCGCGGTGCGCAGCAAGCCCGCGGCGTCGAGCGCATTCGACGGGAACACCACCCGCAGCCCGGGAATATGCGTGAACACGCTCTCCCCGCACTGCGAATGATAAATGGCGCCGCCGGTCAGATATCCGCCAATCGGCACGCGCATGACGCAGGGCGCCGAAAATCCGTTGTTCGAGCGCCAGCGAATCAGCGGCAACTCGTTGCGCAGCTGCATCATGGCCGGCCAGATGTAGTCGAAGAACTGAATCTCGACTACCGGCTTCAGCCCGCGCGTAGCCATGCCGGTAGCGCGGCCGACGATATTGGCTTCCGCAATGGCGGAGTTGAATACCCGGTCGGAACCAAACTCGACTTGCAAGCCGGCCGTCAGCTTGAAGACGCCGCCTTTTCCCTTGACCAATTTTTGCTTGAGATATTCCTCGCGGCTGCAATCGGCCACATCTTCGCCGAACATCACGATGCGCTCATCGCGCCGCATTTCGTCGCGCAGGGTGGCGTTGATCAGGTCCGCCATGGTCTTGTTATGGTTGGCCGTTTTCTTGCCGTCGGGAGCTGCTGTCTCGACTTGGGCCGCGGGTTGGGTCTCAAATGCCGGCGACGTCGGATCCAAGTCAGCCGAATAGATATAGCGCATGACCGTTTCGGCCCGGGGAGGCCCGGCCTGCAAAGCGTGATCGACCGCGTCCTGCAAGTCGTCATCGACTTGCTTCTCCAGCCGGTTCAGGTTTTTTTCGTCGAGAATGCCTTCGCGGATAAGAAACAGCTGCATGCGCGTCACCGGATCGCGCGCCGCATCGTGCTGGCGCTCGACATCGGGGCGGTACAGCCGCTCGTCGTCAGAAAGCGAATGCGAATAGGGCCGGATGACGTGCGCGTGAATGAATCCCGGCCCGTGGCCGGCGCGGCAATGCGCCACGGCTCGCGCGAAGGCGGCATAACTGGCCGTCAAATCGGTGCCATCGATTTCCTCGAAATGAAAGTTGGGGAACCCGCTTACCAGGCGCGAAATATTTCCCCCCGGCATCTGTACTTCCACCGGAACCGAGATGGCATACTCGTTGTCTTCGACCAGAAAAATCAGCGGCAACCGGCGGTTCGACGCCGTATTCAGCGCCTCCCAAAACTCACCCTCGCTGCTGGCGCCTTCGCCCAGCGAAACCAGAGTCACTTCATCGCCGTGCGAGACCACTTCCTTGAACTGGCGATAGTCGCCCGGCACTTTTTGCGCGGCCGCGGGATGCGCCTCGACGTAACGCCCGGTTTCGGCGCAGCCCACCGACTGCAAAATCTGCGAGCCGGTCGGCGACGATCCGGTCACAATGTTCAGCCGCGGATAACTCCAGTGCGAAGGCATCTGCCGCCCGCCGGAACTGGGATCGTCCGCCGCGCCCACGCCCTGCAACAACATTTCGTAGGGAGTCGCGCCTAAAGCCAGGCACAGCGCCCGGTCGCGATAGTAGGGATAGAACCAGTCGTACCCGGCCTTGAGGGCAAAGGCCGCAGCCACGTTCACCGCTTCATGCCCGGCGCCGGAGATCTGGAAGAAGATTTTCTGCTGGCGTTTGAGCTTGATTTCGCGGTCGTCGAGCCGCCGCGAGGTGTACATAAGCCGATAAGCATCAATGAGTTGTTGGCGAGTCAAGCCGTCGTAGCTTTTGCCCGGATCGGGCGATATTTCGTTCGCTACTCCGGCCAGTTTGGGATCCGCTTTCGTAGTTGCCATCCGGTACCCTCAAGGAGGAGGCAAACCGCAAGAAGCATTGTAAATGGAGCCGTGGGGAAGGCAATAGGAATCGATTCAGTCGTCGGTCGTCGGTCCCGTAGAGACGTAGCTCCGCTACGTCTTGCCAGTTGCACCGTCGCCGGCCTTCCAAAAGTATTCCAGCTACCGGCAAGACGTAGCCAAGCTACGTCTCTACGAGCGCAATCATTTATGCTGGATAGACACAATGATTCGCTTCCATCGGCAATTCGACCCGCACCCTATCCAACTGCTCATTTTCGACCTCGACGGCACACTCATCGATTCTCGTCTTGACTTGGTGCACTCGGTCAACGCTTCGCTGCGGCATCTGGGACGTCCCGAACTGCCGGACGACCTGATTGCCAGCTACGTCGGCGACGGCGCCCCTACGCTGATCCGCCGCACTCTCGCCGCGGATGCCGACGATGAAGCGCTGGTCCGACGTGGGCTCGAATATTTTCTCAGCTACTACCGCGAGCACAAACTCGATCACACCAAGGTCTATCCTGGAGTGAAGCAGGCGCTCACCGCGATTCGCAACTCCGGCAACGGCCAGCCGCGCAAGATGGCCGTGCTCTCCAATAAACCGGTGGTTCCGTCGCGCGCGATTGTGCAAGAACTCGGTCTCGGGGAATTCTTCACCAAGGTCTACGGCGGCAACAGCTTCGCCACCAAAAAGCCCGATCCCGAGGGAGCGCGAACCATCCTGCGCGAAATGGGCGCGCGCCCCGAGGAAACATTGTTCGTCGGAGATTCCGGCGTCGATGTCGCCACCGGCCGCAACGCCGGCCTGTGGACCTGCGGCGTAACCTACGGCTTCGCCCCGCATACCATGGAGGGAAATCTTCCCGACGTGATGGTCGACGCTCCGGCGGACCTGGCAGCGCTGTTTGAGCGCAGGTAGAGACGTAGCTTAGCTACGTCCCTACGGCAGTCGAGCGAGCTATATCTAAAAGCTAATTTACATCGATTTTGGCTGAAATGACGAGGTCGAAAAGCGCCGCCAAATTGCCCTCATCGCAATGCAGCTCAGCCACTTACACCGTGCAAAAACCCTCGTTTTCGCGGAGAAGCGAACTTGCGTCTGGAGGCCCGTAGGGCGCGATCCAGCCCTTGGACAGGGTGGAAGTCATCCGACCATGCAATTGTCGATCCTGGGGCATTGTGGCGCGATCCAGGGCCATTCCAGGAAGCGGGCTGAACCCCATTTTGGCGTGCCCGCAGCGGCAAGTCCTTGAAAACGCATTAGCCAGCAGCTATGTTGTTGATTCTTCGTGAACCGGGTTTCCTTTCGGCTGCCTTCCGCACGCGCACATACGGTACACTGCCCAGCGAGCCCTCATGAACTCTAACCACCTCGGCTTCACCCCAAAAGAGTTGCGCAAACTGCGCAGCCTCAAAGATCCCTACGGCATTCAACGATATCTCGACGACATGCCCTATCATCTTGAAGACACGGCCTGGTCGCCTCGGCTGGTCTTGCGCGAGGAAACTTCACACTGCCTGGAAGGAGCCATTTTTGGCGCGGCGGCTTTACGGGCCAACGGCTTCCCCCCGCTCATCATGGACCTTGAGGCTGAACACGATACCGATCATGTGGTCGCGATTTATCAGGTGGACCGACATTGGGGCGCGATTGCCAAGTCCAATTACACCGGCTGCCGCTATCGTGAACCGGTCTATCGTTCCCTGCGCGAGTTGGCCATGAGCTATTTCAATATTTACTTCAATATGCGCCGGGAACGCACGCTGCGCACGTTTTCCCGCCCCATTAATCTCGCCCGCTTCGACGCTCAGCAATGGATGACGACCGAAAAGCCTATCTGGTTCATCGTCAACTACTTGTTCGAGATCCCTCACACCAAACTGCTAAGTCCGCGGATGGCGAAGCGCCTGCGTCGGGTGGATGAACGACTGTTCCAGTCGGAAACATTGGGCAAGGCGCACAAGTGAGCTTTCCATCCCTTCCAGCCTTGGCCTTCTGCGATTAAACTTGGGTTCATGAGAATTCATAGGCTAGCGGGACTTGTTTTCTTCGCGTTTGTGTTCGCGCCGTTGGCCCTGCCACAAACGGCCAGCGACATCACCGACGAACCGCATCATCAACTTCTGCTTGAAAACGACCAGGTGCGGGTTTTCGCGCTCACGCTGAAGCTGAGCGAAAAGGCCTACGTCAAGCAGGGCCACAACTCGTTGATGGTGAGTCTCAATGACTGCGAGATGGTGATGTGGGATGAGGGGCAATCAGAGATTATGACCTCCATCATCAAACAAGGCGACATACGCACCTTCTCTGCCGGTCCGCCGCATGGATTCCGCAACGATGGAAATCGAGAGTGCCACAACGTAGTCATCGAGTTCCTCGATCCCGCGGTCTCCACCTTTGGCTACGACGCGGTTACCGGCACCTGGGACTATGCCATCAAGGGGGTCATGACTCCGGTCGACTCCAAGACAAAATTCCTGGGCGGGTTCCCACTCAGCACTGGCGCGGTGGGGGTTGCGCAACTTCTACCCGGTGATTCGTTCCCTCCGCCCGAACAAAACATGGCGGAGTTGCTGATCCCGGTGACGGATGTGGACCTCAAAACCAAGGGCGGACCGCATATTCGCAAGGCTTCCGGGGAAGCCGCGTGGATGGGGACAGGGCGCCAGTCTGACCTCACCAACAAAGGCGACGGCGTGGCGCGCTTTGTGATGGTTCAGTTGCAGGCGCCCGCGAGCAAATAGCCCGGCCCGATAACCAGAGAGGAGCGCAGGATTACGCAGGGAACCCTAGCTTTACAGAGATGAACGCCAGAAACATTCTCATTGCACCGCTTATTCTTTTGGCCGCATGCGGCCTGGGGCTGGGACAGCAGCCGGATTCCCGTCCTGCGGTCCCCCCAGCCCCGGCCCCGGCGTCCAGCGCCGAAACGACGCTTTCCGAAGACCAGATTCACGATCTCATCCGGCGGGCGGCTGAGCGCGACTTGGAGAACGATAAACAGCAAGCGAACTACACGTATGTGGAGCGCGAGGAGGAAAAGAAGCTGGACGGCAACGCGCAGGTGAAGTCCACCGAGTCAAGAACCCATGAAGTGATGGAGTTGTATGGAGAACAAGTGGAGCGGCTGGTCGCGAAAGACGACAAGCCGCTTTCCGACAAAGAGGCCGCGAAAGAAGACGAGAGAATTCAGAAGCTGATGGACAAACGCAAGAACGAATCCGATGACGAGCGCAGGAAGCGTCTGGGAAAAGAAGAGAAAGAACGCGAGCAAGGCCGGGAGTTCGTGAAGGAAATCAACGACGCCTATAACTTCCACCTTGCCGGCACGGAGAGCTTGGAGGGGCGCGAGGCCTACGTCATTGACGCTGAGCCGCGGCCTGGCTATGAGCCGCACAGCAAGGAAGCTAAGTTTCTGCCAAAGTTTCGCTTCCGGGTGTGGATCGACAAAGCCGACGAAGAATGGGTGAAGCTGGACGCAACCTGCATTGACACGGTTGCGATCGGCTGGTTCATCGCGCGTGTGCATGCGGGTTCGCGCATCCTGGTTGAACAGACGCGGGTGAACGACGAAGTCTGGCTGCCGAAGTCAGTCGCGTTGAAGCTCGATGCGCGGGTCTTGTTCAAGGGAGTGGATATCGAAGAAGAGGTTGGCTACCGCGATTACAAGAAATTCCGCGCGGCGACGAAGATTGTGCCGGCGGGAGATCCCGGGGAGCCACACTGATTTCCGCGTTTCGTCTCAGGGGCTTGACGAGACGAACGGGGCAGAAACTTAGCTGCAAAGGGAAGAACCGAGGGCCAGACGCCGGCGCTACGGTGCGCGGCTATTTCTTTTCGCAGACCTGCAGGCGAGTCTCAGCGCGCTGCAATGCATCCACGGCGCGAGGAAAATCGGTCTCGGGGCTGATGTCTTTGAGGCGTTGTTCGGCGCGCTGCTTCGCTTTCCGCGCCCGCGCGGCATCAATCTCGTCGGGGCGTTCGCAAGTCTCGGCGAGAATGGTGACTTTGTCGGGCAGCACTTCGGCGAATCCCCAAGCCACTGCCAGGCAATGCGTGCCATCGCCGCCGCGGTAAGTAATCTCGCCGACCGCAAGTTCGGTGATGAGCGGAGCGTGGCCGGGAAGGATGCCAAGGTATCCGTTCCTGCCGGGGATCTGCATCTCCTCGGCGGCGGCGCGCACCACCATCTTTTCCGGGGTGACGATTTCGAGTTGGAACGTGTCGGGCATCGGTCTTCAGTCGAGTCCGTAGAGACATAGCTTGCTACGTCTTGCCGGCTGCCGATATCCTGGCGTGGCCGGCTAGACGTTGCAAGCAACGTCTCTACGCTGCGGCTTTCATTTTCTCCGCCGCTTCCAGCACTTCCTCGATGGGGCCTTTCATATAGAAGGCTTGCTCGGGGATGTCATCGTATTTTCCAGAAACGATTTCCTTGAAACCCTTGACCGTGTCGGCAATTTTCACGTAGCGGCCGGCCGCGCCGGTGAACTGTTCGGCCACGTGGAAGGGTTGCGATAGGAACCTTTGAATCTTGCGGGCGCGAGCAACCGTTAGTTTTTGATCTTCGCTCAACTCGTCGATACCCAGAATCGCGATGATGTCCTGCAGGTCTTTGTAGGTCTGCAGCGTTTTCTTCACCGACTGGGCGACGTCGTAGTGATCCTGGCCGACGATGCGCGGGTCGAGAATGCGGGACGTCGAGGCCAGCGGATCGACGGCGGGATAGATTCCGATTTCCGTCAGCGCGCGCGAGAGCACCGTGGTCGCATCCAAGTGCGCAAAAGCCGTGGCCGGCGCGGGATCGGTGAGATCGTCGGCGGGGACGTAGATCGCCTGCACCGAAGTGACAGATCCCTTTTTCGTCGAGGTGATGCGCTCCTGCAGTTCGCCCATTTCGGTTGCGAGATTGGGTTGATAACCGACTGCGCTGGGCATGCGGCCGAGCAGCGCAGAAACTTCTGAGCCAGCTTGCGTGAAGCGGAAAATGTTGTCGATGAAGAGCAGGGTGTCGGCGCCCTCGACGTCGCGGAAATATTCGGCGACGGTGAGCGCGGAGAGCGCGACACGCAGGCGGGCGCCGGGCGGCTCGGTCATCTGACCATAGATGAGCGCGGCCTTCGAGTTCGCCGGATCGCCTGGCTTGATCACGCCAGACTCGGACATTTCCAGCCACAGGTCGTTGCCTTCGCGAGTGCGCTCGCCGACGCCGGCAAAAACCGAGAAGCCGCCGTGTTGTTTGGCGACGTTGTTGATGAGCTCCATGATGACGACGGTTTTGCCCACGCCGGCGCCGCCGAACAGGCCGATCTTGCCGCCTTTGAGGAACGGCTGGATGAGATCGATGACCTTGATGCCGGTTTCAAACATTTCCGCCGTGGTGGATTGCTCATCGAAGAGCGGAGCCGGGCGATGGATGGGCATTCTCTCGGTGTGCTGAATGGGGCCGAGCAGATCGACTGGCTCGCCAATGACGTTCATGACGCGGCCAAGCGTGCCGCGGCCTACGGGAACGGAGATAGGGCCGCCCTGGTCGATGGCCTTCATGCCGCGCACCATGCCGTCGGTGGCTTCCATGGCGACGCAGCGCACACGGCCTTCGCCCAAGTGCTGCTGCACTTCCAGAATGACGTTGATGGGCGATGGAACTTTGAAGCCGTCGCTGACGACTTTCAAGGCCTGGTAGATGGGAGGCATGGAGGCTTCGACGAATTGCACGTCGACGGCCGGGCCGGCGATTTGAATAACGTGTCCGATGTTTTCTGGCATAAGTCCTTAGCTTCCAGCTTCTAGCTAAAAGCTAGGAGCTGCTTTTCTACGATGCGGCCGCGCCGCTTACGATTTCGATAATCTCCTTGGTGATCTTCGCCTGGCGGGCGCGGTTCATCGCCAAGGTTAGCGAATCGATCATGTCGGTGGCATTGCTGGTGGCCGCGTCCATGGCGGTCATGCGGGCGGCGTGTTCGGCGGCCACCGACTCCAGCAGCGCATGGAAAATTTGAATGCCCACATACTTCGGGAGCAGCGCGCTGAATAGCTGGTCGGGCGGCTGCTCGTAGATGTAGTCGACCTGGGCGGCAGCAAATTTCCTGGCGGCTGCGTCGATTTCCGTGGTGTCGGCGGGGCGCAGGCCAACACCGGCGCCTTTGGCGGCCTCGAGAGCGCGCTCTTTCTGCTCCAGGGTCATCTCTTCGGCTTGCGCGACCCCGACCTCGCCAATTTCCTCAATAGGCAAGACCTGCTCGACTACCAAGCGCTGCGCGACGACCGACTTGAACTCGTTGTACACGAGATAGACGGAATCAATCTCGGCGATGGTGTAGCGTTCGATGACGCGGTCAGCCAACTCGGACGCCGTCGAGTATTGGACTTTGTTGAGCACGCCAATGTGTTCGCCAACCAAGGTGGTTCGTGGCGGCGCGGTGGAATCGGCAGCGCGGGGTTCGGCTGCGGCAAAACGGCGGCGCAGGAAATCGCGGCCCTTGCGTCCGATGGCTTCGATCTCGATGTTCTTGCCGGATTTCGCTTCCAGAAAACGCGAGGCGGCTTTTAGGATATTTGTATTGAAAGCGCCGGCCAAGCCTTTGTCGCCGGTCACGACGAGCAGAAGGACGCGGTCCTCCGGGCGCTGAGCGAGAAGGGGATGTTTGGGTTCGCCGGTTTCTGGGTCGTAGATTTCGGTGCGCGAAACGATCGATTTGAGGACATTCGTCAACATCTGCGCATAAGGGCGCGCGGCCAGCGCGCGCTCTTGCGCGCGGCGCAGCTTGGCCGCGGAGACCATTTTCATGGCCTTGGTGATCTGCCGCGTGTTGATCACGCTGCGGATGCGGCGGCGGATGTCGAGAATGTTGGCCATGGGCGATCGCCAGTCGTAGAGACGTAGCTTGCTACGTCTTCCAGGTGTCGCGACGAAGACGTAGCAAGCTACGTCTCTACACAATCTACTTCGCTACTGCTTGTCTTTCCGCTACGAATTGCTCTTTGCATTCTTTGATCACTTTGGTCATTTCGGTTTTCAGGGCGTCGTCCAAAATCTTTTTCTCCATGATGGTGCGCAGCAACGCCGGATTGGTCGCGTCCACGAACTTGTAGAGTTCGGCTTCGAAATCGCGGACCTGATCAATGGGCAAATCGTCGAAGAATCCGCTGGTGCCAGCGAAGATAATGAGGATCTGTTTGGAAAATGGCAGTGGCGAAAACTGCTTTTGCTTGAGGACTTCGACTAGGCGCTGGCCGCGATTCAGCTGGGCCTGCGTGGCTTTGTCGAGATCGCTGCCGAACTGCGCGAAAGCGGCCAGTTCGCGATACTGCGCCAGTTCGAGCTTCAAGCTGCCCGCGACTTGCCGCATGGCTTTGATTTGCGCGCTGCCTCCGACGCGGCTTACCGACAACCCCACGTTTACAGCAGGCCGCACGCCTTGATTGAACAAGTCGGTTTCGAGATAGATTTGGCCGTCGGTGATGGAGATGACGTTGGTCGGGATGTATGCCGACACGTCGCTGGCCTGGGTCTCGATCACGGGCAGCGCGGTGAGCGAACCTCCGCCGTTTTTGTCGCTCATCTTGGAGGCGCGTTCCAGCAAGCGGGAGTGAAGATAGAAAACGTCGCCGGGATAAGCTTCGCGGCCCGGCGGCCGGCGCAGCAGCAAGGAAATCTCGCGATAAGAAGCGGCATGCTTGGAAAGATCGTCGTAGATGACCAGCGCGTGGCGCTTGGAGTCACGGAAAAATTCGCCCATGGCGCACGCTGAGTACGGCGCGATGTATTGCATGGGCGCCGGCTCGGACGCGGAGGCCGCAACGACAATCGTGTATTCCATGGCGCCGGCGTCTTCGAGAATCTTAACGACCTGTGCGATGGACGAACGCTTCTGGCCGATGGCGTTGTAGATGCAGATAAGGTCATTTCCCTTGTTGTTGATGATCGTGTCGAGGGCGACGGCGGTTTTGCCGGTTTGGCGGTCGCCGATGATGAGTTCGCGCTGGCCGCGTCCAATGGGAATCATGCTGTCGATGGCCTTCAGTCCGGTGGCCATGGGCTCGCGCACGGGCTGGCGGTCGATGACGCCGGGTGCGATGCGTTCGACGGCGATGAACTCACTGCTGGCGATGGGACCCTTGTCGTCGATGGGCTGGCCGAGCGCGTTGACCACGCGCCCGATCATGGCATCGCCGACCGGGACGCTCATAATGCGGCCGGTGCGCTTGACCTCGTCGCCCTCGCTGATCTCGGTGTATTCGCCGAGCAGCACCACGCCGACCTGGTCTTCTTCCAGGTTCATGGCAATGCCGGCGACATCGTGCGGAAAGGAAAGAAGCTCGCCCGCCATGACTTTATCCAGGCCGTGAACGCGGGCAATGCCGTCACCCAGAGTTAAGACCGTTCCGACTTCGTCGACGGCAATCTTGGATTCGTAGTTCTCGATTTGTTGGCGGATCAGCTGCGTGATCTCGTCTGCTTTGATTTGTGCCATAGGTCAGCTTATAGCTGCGCGCTCAAACTCAAAAAACGTTTGTTATTCCGAGCAGAGCGAGGAATCTGCTAGGCGCGGGAAAGCAGATTCCTCGCTGCGCTCGGAATGACAACTCTTGCGCCTAATTGCTAATCGCTTCTCTTATCCTCTCCAACTTCCCTTTTACCGAACCGTCGTAGATCGTACTGCCTACCCGCACAATGGCTCCGCCGAGGAGGGTTGCGTCGCTGATGTATCGCGCCAAAACCTTCCTGCCGGTTAACTTTGCGACTTCCGTTTCTAACGCTTGGCGCTCGGGCTGGCTCAGCTCGCGGGCGCTTGAGATTTCGGCTTCCGTGAACCCCAGGCGCTGGTTGAGTTCCTGTTCAAACTGTTTGACGATGGGTTCCAGGAAGTCTACGCGACGGTGGTCAATGAGCACCGCCATGAAATTGCGTACCGGGCGGGAGATTTGTTCGCGGGCGGCAATAGCGTCGAGCACGGCTCGTTTCTGCTCGGCGGGGATCGACGGCGCCTGCCATACTTCCTTCAGGTCGCGGCTCGAAGCCACCAGCGCAGCCAGGGACTTGGCCTCCTGTAAGGTCTTGGCGGAATCGAGGTGGCCGTCGAAAACCACGTCAGCGAAGGCGCGGGCGTAGGTATTGGTGACGGTAGCCATGGACTATTGGCCGCCTTTCCGCGAGCCGCCATCGCGAGCCAGCTGGGCCGCAAAATCGCGGACCAAGCCCTCATCGGTGCCGCGATCGATTTGAATTTGCTTGGCCGCCAGCGAAACCGCCAGGGACGCGGCAAAAGCCGTCAACTCGCGGCGGGCGGATTTGGCGGCGGCGGCGATTTCCTGTTCCGCCGACTGCACGATCTTGCGCGCATCTTCTTGCGCGGCGGCCTGGATGCGAGCTTCCTCGTTGGTCCACTCTTTTTCGGTGGCCGTGCGCAACGACGTAATCTCCGAATCCAAATGGGAGAGCCGGGATTCGATCTCGGCCAAGCGGCGGTTGGCTTCCTGACTGGCCGCGCGAGCTTCTTCCATCGCTTTCTGAATTTGGGAGGTGCGGCCACGGAATACGGCAGGCAGATACTTCGCCGACGCCCAAAGAATCACGCCGGCAACCACCGCGAAGTTCAATATCACGCTAAGCCAGTAAGCATGCAGCAAGCTCAGGCCGGTTTTTCTGGCGATGTATTGCACCGAGGGAGACTGCTTGAACTTGGCGGTTTCGTCTTCGCCGGCCGCTTCGCGCGATTCCTGAGCGAGCTGGCGGCCGGCGTGCAATCCGTCCTGATTCTGTTGCTGCGGACTGATGGAGGAAGCTGTGTCGGGCGAGCGGCTATCTTGCGCCGCGTGGGCCACGCCGCACAAGAAGAAAGCGCAGACAAAGAAGCAAAAGAGGACAACGGGCGTGCGCAAGCGTCGATCGGGATTCAGCGGCGGCGTCATCCTCTTCCCCCCGCCGCAGGCCGAAGGACGGTGCGAATGATTTCCGCCGCGAGAACTCCGCCTTGCGATTCCAGGCCAGTCTGCGCGGCCAGCTTGTCTTTCTCAATGCCAGCGCGAGCCTGCTCGATCTGCACCTGGGCCTTTGTTCTTGTTTCGGCCACAGCAGCGGCGCGGGCCTGCAGAGCCTGCTGGCGGCGGGCCTCTTGCGCTTTGAAAACCGTCATGCGCGCCTCGCGCAGGCGCTGCTCGTATTCCGCGGTACGGGCTTCGGCGGCGCTGACGTCGGCGCGCGCTTTCTCCATGGCGCCCTCGGTGCGGCTGCGGCGCTCGGCCAGGATCCGCAGCAGCGGTTTATGCAAGAGAAGCGTGTAGGTCCAGTACAGCAGCACCATGAAAATAATGGTGGGCACTGATCCGAGCAGTAATCGGCCTAGTTGTTGCAACGTCTCGTGCATGTTGTGCGGATAGAATCCTAATGAAAAGAGGGCTTAAAAAACCATTAAAATTAGCATCTTGCGGAGCAGGTGTCAACGGGCCGGGCGGCGCGGTAGTGGGCTACTTTGAAGTCCCGGATAAATCCACGCATACCAGGAACGCCATAACCGCAGTCGCGGATACCGCAACGAGAAATCCGAAAGTCCCTAGAGCCATGAGAATCCAGTAGCGGATCGGTTCCTTGTCCCGGCGATAGGTGTGGCGGCTTTTGATTAGAGTAAGGACACCACTGCGAAAGGATTTGTAATAACCGTTCCCAAGGAGGAAAGCGATCGTCGCACAAAAAAAGAGTATGAAGAGATCACGCGCCACTTAAACCACGATTCTAGCGTTCACGCCGCTCTTTCCGCCCTCCGCTCGTAAGACTCCCAGAGGGCCACAAGGTCTTTCACGTCCCACAGGCGATCTGTAACGCCAGCGGCCATCGCCGGACTCATGCGAAGTGTACGATGGATTTTTATAAAGTTGTAGGCGAAATAATTCAGCGCGGTCGCAGCGGCGTGATTTTCCAGCTTGCGGCTAAAACCGTTCGACAGACGGGTGTAGCGCCGCATCGTGGTGCGAACAGTCCAGTTCTGCCTCTCTACGAAGCTCGTGCTCACATGCTTGTAATCAGGGTTACCGCTCACCGCCTTCATATCACAGCCGATGCACTTTGCCGGGGAGTAGCGCGTTTCGTTCTCCAGCGGAGCGCGATACACCTTGTGCAGTTGAGCGTAATCGACTTCCGATCCGAAGGCATCCTCGATCACGTTTACATAGGTGCGGAGCGCATCTGTAGTGATCTGGACGCGCCCCTTAACGCGCTTCGCCAGATCATTCACAAAATCTGTTGCAGTCGCTAAATCGCGCTATCGAGCTTGGCGGCTGGCAGGAATTGTTGACCGTGGCTAGCGGCGAACGGTTTCTGCGACGAACCTCGCGAACTGCTTTATGTCCTCCTCGGTCGTGTCAAAGGAGCACATCCAGCGCACCACGGATTCCGCCTCGTCCCAGGTATAGAAGAAGTACCGTTTCTTCAGCTTGGCAATCGCCGGGCGCGGAATTCGCGCGAATATTCCGTTGGCCTCGACTGGGGGAATAATCTTCACTTGCGGGATGCCGCGGAGTTCCTGCTCCAGCAGTTTCGCCATGCGATTGGCGTGTTGCGCACTCTTCAGCCAGAGATCGCCGGTTAGCAGCGCATCGAACTGGGCAGAGATAAAGCGCATCTTAGAGGCGAGCTGCATTGCTTGTTTGCGGAGATAAAGAAAATCCTGGCTGAGCTTCTTATCAAAAAAAATGACAGCTTCGGCGCCCATCGCGCCGTTCTTGGTGCCGCCAAAGGAGAGGGCGTCGACGCCCAGGTCGCGGGTCGATTGCCGCAGATTGAAGCCCAAAGCAGCGGCGGCATTCGCAATGCGAGCCCCGTCCATGTGCAGGAACATGCCGCGATCATGGGCGAAACGAGCGAGGGCCTTGATCTCAGCGGGCTTATAGACTGTCCCCACTTCCGTGGACTGAGTGATCGAGATTACGCGCGGCTGAACGTGGTGGGGGTCGCCAATCCCGTGGTAGGCGCGGCGCACGGCTTCGAGAGTGAGCTTGCCCTCGGTCGTGGGAACTGGGATCAGCTTGCAGCCGGTGAATTTTTCCGGCGCGCCGCATTCATCGACATAGAGATGAGCGCCCTCGCCGCAAATCACGGCATGGAATGGTTTTGTAATGGCGGCCAGACTGAGAACGTTGGCGGCAGTGCCGTTGAAGACCGGAAACACCGCGACGCCAGGTCCGAAGTGCCGCTCGAACTTGCGCAGCGTGGACCGGGTAAAGGAATCATCGCCGTAGCCGACAACGTGGCCCCGGTTCGCCGCGGCAATTGCCTGCAAAACCTCCGCATGAATGCCGGCGTTGTTGTCGCTGGCGAAGCTGCGCACCGGTTTCATGCTTGAACAATGTAGCAGATGGCCGCGAGACGCGATTTATTTCGAGTCTTCCTGGGCTCTTCCGCTATCTAAGTGGAAATGATCTCGTCCATATGGACTGACGTTCCAGCCTGCAGACAGCGGGACTTGGCCGGTCAACAAGCAGCATGTTAGGGTAACTGAGCGATGAGCTTGAAGGCTTTCAAACCGGAATTGTACGCGAGTTTCCCGGGGAGTTTGCGATCCCGCTGCGCATTACTGTCGCTCTTGGCACTTGCCGCTTCCGGGCTGGCGTGCGCGGGAGGAGCCAAAGCCGCGCAGCCGAGCGGGCCGCCGGGGATTCCGGTCAAAATCGAAGTGGCGCGTTCCATGCCCATCAGCGACACAACCGAGTATGTGGCCACGCTCAAGTCGCGCGACTCGGCGGTCATTATGCCGGAGGTGGAAGGCCGCATCACCCAGATTTACGTGCATTCCGGAGAACACGTCGCGGCGGGCGCCGCGTTGATGCAGATTGACCCCGCCAAGCAGGAAGCGACCGTCAACAGCCAGGAACATTCCAAGGCCGCGCAGTTGGCAAACCTGCAGTGGCTGCAGGAACAGTACGAGCGAACCAACGCGCTGCACGCCGCCGGAGTGGTCAGCCAGCAGGATCTCGACCAGGCGAAGTCCGCGCTCGACAACGCGCAGGCGCAGTTGCATGCGCTGGACGCGCAAGTGGAAGAGCAGCAAGTGCAACTCCACTACTACCGCGTGGCCGCGCCCGCTGACGGCGTGGTTGGGGATATTCCCGTGCGCGTGGGGGACCACGTGACAAGCTCCACGGTTTTGACCACCGTCGACAAACCGGGAAGCTTGGAAGCGTATGTCTATGTGCCGGTCGAGCGGTCATCCCAGCTCAAGATCGGGCTGCCGGTGCAGATCGTGGATAGCGAAGGCGAGGCTCTAGCCGAAAGTCGCGTCACCTTTATTTCGCCGGAGGTGGATAACACCACGCAGACCGTGCTGGTCAAAGCCACTATCGCGAATAATCAAGACAAGCTGCGGACGCAGCAATTTATCCGCGCGCGGGTGGTGTGGGGCACCCGCCAGGGGCCGGTTGTGCCGGTGTTGGCGGTCTCGCGCATCGGCGGGCAGTACTTTGCGTTCCTGGCGCAGGATGAGGGCGGCAAGCTGGTAGCGCACCAGAAACCCCTGCAATTGGGTGACATGGTGGGCAACGATTATGTCGTACTGGATGGCATTCGCCCGGGCGACAAGATCGTGGTCTCTGGAACGCAGTTTCTGGTCGACGGAATGCCGGTCATTCCGCAAGGCTGAGGCGTTCGCCCAGGCGAGATCTTAAGAACAATTTTGCTTCTGCAGACCTGGGCGATCGGGCCTGCTCCACGACGCGCCGCAACTTGGCGAGCTGAGACGTAGCGGTTTAGCACACTCACTCCATGTTCGTTGACTTTTTCATACGCCGGCCCGTTTTCGCCACGGTTTGCGCCTTGCTGATTATTCTGGCAGGCGCAGTCGTGATCCCCAGCTTGCCGATCGCGCAGTTTCCCACGCTGGCCCCGCCCCAAGTCTCGGTGACCAGCGTATACGTGGGCGCGAGTGCGCAGACGGTCGAAACCGCGGTCACCATTCCTCTGGAAGAAGAAATCAACGGTGCGCAGGGAATGAAATACATCAGCTCTAGCAGCGGGAATGACGGCGTCAGTTCGATCACGGTGACCTTCGACCTTGACCGCGATCCCGACCTGGCCGCCGTCGATGTGGAGAACCGGGTGAACACCGCGCTGGGACGTTTGCCCGCGGCGGTGAAAACGACCGGCGTCACGGTGGCGAAAGCCTCGACCAATTTCGTGTTCGGCGCGGCGGTTTTCTCCGAGGACGGGCGCTATGACCCGTTGTTCATGAGCAACTACCTGGATGTTTATGTTAGAGACGCGCTCAAGCGCGTGCCGGGCGTTGCGGACGTGCTCATCTTCGGCGAGCGCAAATACTCCATGCGGCTGTGGCTCGACCCGGAGCGCATGGCCAGCCGGGGACTGACCGCGACCGACGCGGTCAGTGCGCTGCAAGAGCAGAACGTCGAGGTTGCCGCCGGGCAGGTCGGTCAGCCTCCGATTCAGGTGGGGCAGCAGTTCCAGATCAGCGTCCGCGCCGTGGGGCGACTGACCGATCCGGCGCAGTTCGAAAGCATTATCCTCAAAACCAATGCGGACGGCACGCTGGTGCACTTGCGAGACGTGGGGCGCGCCGAGCTGGGCGCGGAGGACTACAGCTCCGAGCTCAAGTTTGACGGACGCGACGCCGTGGGCGTTGGGTTGCTGCAGCTTTCCGACGCCAACGCCATTGACGTGGACCGGCGCGCCATCGCCGAACTGGACCGGCTTTCCAAACGCTTTCCGCCGGGCATGAAATATCACCTGGCCTTCGATACTACCGATGCCGTCAGCGAGTCCATCAATGACGTGCTGAGTACGCTGATCGAAGCCATCGTCCTGGTGATTCTTGTGATTTTTGTTTTTCTGGAAGACTGGCGCACAACCATCATTCCTTCGGTCACCATTCCGGTCTCGTTGATCGGGACCTTTGCATTCATTAAGCTGCTGGGATTTTCCATCAACACGCTCACCTTGTTCGGCATCACTCTGGCCACCGGATTGGTGGTGGATGACGCCATCGTAGTTATTGAGAACATCGAGCGCCACATTCAGGAGGGCGAAGCCGACACGCACAAAGCGGCGTCGGTGGCGATGAAGGAAGTGACCGGCGCCGTCATCGCGACCTCGCTTGTCTTGGTCGCGGTGTTCGTGCCGGTGGCGTTCTTTCCGGGCACCACCGGTATTCTGTTCCGCCAATTCGCGCTGACGATTGCGTTTTCGATTTCCATTTCGGCTTTCAACGCGCTAACGCTGACGCCAGCTCTTTCCGCTCTGCTGCTGGGCAGGGAGCATGGCAAAAAGGGTTGGTTCTTCCAGCGCGTGGACCGAGTGATCGCGGCGGTCAACAACGGCTATACCAGGGCGTTGCGTGCCTTTCTGCGTTTGCGCCTGGCCGCGGTGGTGTTGTTTTTCGCCGGTTTGGGTTTGACTTATTTCGTTTTCCAGCGAGTGCCGACTGGGTTCGTGCCGGATGAAGACCTGGGATACTTTCTGGTGATCGTGCAGGGGCCGTCGGGGGCTTCTCTGGAATACAGCACGCAAATCGGCGAGCAGATCAACGCCGTCCTGCGCCAGCAGCCGGAAGTGGAGAGCGTGTTCGCCATCTCCGGCTTCAGTTTCAGCGGAAGCGCGGCCAATAAGGCAATCGTCTTCGCGACTCTGCAGCCATATTCCAAGCGCCGGGGCGACGAACATACGGCCGCCGCAATCGTGAATCGTATTCGTGGGCCGCTGTTCGGCATCTCCGGCGCGATCGTGCTGCCGTTTTTGCCACCTGCGGTGCAGGGCTTGGGCGAATTTGGCGGCTTCCAGTATGAACTGCAAGACCAGGGCGGGCACACGCTGCAAGAACTCGCCAATGTCACGCAGGATCTGGCGCGCCAGGGCAATACCACGCGCAAAGATCTCGCTGGGCTGTTCAGCAGCTATACCGCGAACGATCCGCAGTTCCTAGTCACCATTGACCGCGAGAAAGCCAAGAGCCTGCACGTCCCGCTGGGGCAGATCACCGACACTTTGGGCGTGTACATGGGGTCGGAGTACATCAACGATTTCGATTTCAACAACCGTTCGTACCGGGTTTATGTGCAAGCGGACAAACGCTTCCGCGCCCAGGCCAGCGACATCAAGCAGTATTACGTGCGCTCGGACAGCGGGGCCATGATTCCGCTCGACAATCTGATCACTATCACGCAGACCACCACTCCCCAGGTCATCAACCACTACAACCTATTCCGTTCGGCGGAAGTGGATGGATCCGCTGCCCCGGGATTCAGTTCCGGCGAGGCCATTCTCGCGATGGACGAACTTAGCCAGAAGGTCTTGCCGCAAGGCTTCTCCTATGAGTGGACTGGATTGTCACTGGAAGAGTTGGCATCCGGGCGAACCACGCTGATTCTGTTCGGGCTGGGCGCGCTCGTCGTTTATTTGACGCTCTCCGCGCAGTACGAAAGCTTCGTGCTGCCCTTCATCGTGCTGCTGGCCGTGCCCATGGCGATCTTAGGGGCGCTTTCCGCTCAATGGATTCGCGGCCAGGAGAACGACGTTTACTGCCAGATTGGCTTGGTCATGCTGGTGGGACTGGCCAGCAAGAACGCCATCTTGATCGTGGAATTTGCCGAGCAGCTTCGGCGGCGCGGCATGCCGCTGATCGAAGCCACGGTGGAAGCGGCCCGCATCCGCTTGCGCCCGATTCTGATGACTTCGTTCGCGTTCATCCTGGGCGTGGTGCCGCTGATTGTTGCGAAAGGCGCGGGCGAACAAGGCCGCCATTCGGTGGGCACGACGGTGTTCGGTGGCATGATCATGTCCACGGTGCTGAATCTATTTTTTATTCCCGTGCTGTATTTGATTATCGAGGGATGGCGCGAAGGCGGGAAAGCAAAAGAGTAGCTTGGCGAGCCTTACCCTCAGCCTGTCGGTCCAGCGACTAAGAACCCGATCGCTTATAAACCCGCACATAATCCACCAGCATCTTCTGAGGAAGCACGGTGGTTTTGTCGGGATTGCCGGGCCAGTCACCGCCGATTGCCAGATTCAAAATGACAAAGAAGGAATGGTCGTAGACCCACGCCGTTCCCGGTGGGAGATCGGCGGGCGAGCGGGTGGCGTAAAGGTTGTTGTCCACATAAAAGCGGATCGCATTGGGCTCCCATTCCACGGCGAAGACGTGAAAATCATCGGAGAAATTTCCGCTGGGCAGGGAGTAAGGAGATCCTATCCCTTGTGATCCGGAATAGCCTGGGCCGTGAATGGTGCCATGCACCGTGGCCGGCTCCTTTCCAATGTTCTCCATGATGTCCACTTCTCCGCAGGCGGGCCATGGAGCCAGAGCGATATTGCTGCCGAGCATCCAGAACGCCGGCCACACGCCCTGGCCTGAGGGAATCTTGATGCGCGCTTCAAAACGCCCGTAGGCCTGGTCGAATTTTCCTTGCGTCTTCAGACGGGCGGAGGTGTAGTTGCGGGTGACGCCGTCAGGCCCGGTGTAGGATTCCCGAACCGCAGTGATGACAAGATTGCCGTTCTGAATCTGTGCGTTCTGCGGATGGTTCGTATAGTACTCAAGCTCGTTGTTGCCCCAACCGCTGCCGCCGGTGTCGAAAACCCATTTTGCAGGGTCGGGAGTGAAACCGTTGGCCGCATCGAACTCGTCGCTCCAGACCAGCGTCCATCGCGCCCCCGGCGAAGGCGTGGATGAAGATTCGGCAGCGGCGCCGTGATCGGTTAGCGACAGGGCGAGCGTGACAACAATCACTCCGGAAAGTACGACCGCAAATCTCCACGGCTGATTCACACGCAAATCCTAAGCCTATTTCATCGGCGGCGTCACTCCAAAAACCTAGTGCAGATCTCGCATCTTCAAGAACGTAAGCACCGAACCCAAGAAAACAACCAGCATTCCGCCAAGAGCACCTATAGATTGCAGAAACGAATAGCGCAGACTCTGGCCACGCGGCGGAGGCGCGGGATGTTTGTCTCCCTCCGGTCCATCAACCGCCTCCGGCACCTGGGCGGTTGCGGCATCCACTCCCTTGCCGCCTCCCGGACATGAATCCCACCGCGCGGGTCCTGGAAGATAGCCGCAAACGTGTCCTTTTGCCTCGTTAATCAGATTCGATTCGAACGCCCAACGCGAGGGGGCCGCGTAGCTGATCCACTGCGCAGGCGCCGGCATTTTGTAAGTTGCGCGAATGCCGCCGCCTAGCACGATTACCGGCAACAACACGACCGGCAGCAGAGCGATGGCGCTTTCCGTGGTCGAACTGCGCGCCGAAATGGCGAGGCCCAACGCCGCTCCCACCAATGACGATAAGACTAAAGTGAGCGCCGTCTGCAGGAAGTCTCCTTTCAAACCGCACCAGAAGTAGACGATGGTCAGCAGCGCGAGGCATTGAAAGACGCATAATCCCGACAACACGAAGAACTTGGAGAAGATGTATGAGGGCAGTTTGAGATTGACCATGCGCTCGCGTTGAAAGATCGTCCACTCGCCAACAATATCCCGCGCCGCATTGTTGCAGCCGAACCAGATGGCGGCAACCACCATCAAGAACTCGATGCCGACGATGTTTCCTCCCAATTCCGCGAACGACTGCGCGGCCTCCTGGGGATTGAGGTGAGGCGTATTGAGGGGCGGCGGTTCCTTGAGAACGCTGAACACCAACCCGATGAGGAGGGCGACCAAGGGCGCTTGCAGTAGAAGAATGACGAATTGCGCCCGGTCACGGACTTTCAGGATTAGGTTCCGTCGCACCAGCATGAGGCCTTGCGCCAGGCCGATTCCACGCCCAGCTTTTTCCATCTGCTTGCCTTCGGTGGGGATGTTGCCCGCGCGGTCGTCGACGAACTGCTTGCGGTAAGTGGAGCCGGCAAAACGGGCGTTCCAATCGGCGGTGCGGGCGCTGGCGAGTCCTGTCAGCAACATTTCCGGAGCGAGTTCCTGGCGATCGTCGGTTCGCGTGCGGCCGGCGGCAACGGGGCTCTGCCCCTGAAAGAACTGGATCGAATCCGGATAGGCCGGGCCGAAGTAAGCCAGCGCGCCGCAGCCTCCGGGATCGCGCGAGATCATGATCAGGTTGTCGAACTTCTTGAAAACATCGATGCTTGGCTGATGGATCGTGGTGATAATCGTTTTGCCCTCGCGGGAGAGCCGCTTCAGCAAGTCCACCACGCCCTCCGCATCGTACGACGAAAGTCCCGAGGTCGGTTCATCCAGAAAAAGCACCGGCGTGTCGCTGATCAGTTCCATGGCGATGTTCACGCGCTTGCGCTGGCCGCCGCTCAGCACCTTGCGCTCGGGCGAGCCGATCAGGGAGTTCTTCTTGTCGAGAATCCCGAGGTTGTCGAGAATCTTGTCGATGCGTTCCTCGATCTCCTTGTCCGAGAGGTCGGTACGCAGCTTGGTGGAAAAATAAAGCGCCTCGCGCACGGTCAGCTGCGAATGCACGATGTCGTCTTGCGGCACATAGCCCATTTGCTGCCGGAACAAGTCGTAGTACTGGTACAGATCCGCGCCGTTGAACAGCACCTGGCCCTGCGCGGGGCGCGTGTAACCGTTCAACGTTTTCAGGAAAGTGGTCTTACCCGCGCCGGCCGGACCCATGAGGGCAACCAACTCCGAGGGATAGACGGTGAGGGAAACCGGATCGAGAAGCCGCGTGCCGTTGGGCGCGTTCACCACCACATCCGCGGCTTGAATCGAAACGTTGCCGTGGTACTCACGACGCTGCAGCGCGCCGTCTTCCAGCAGTTGAAAACGAACGCTGCCCAGCGCCACTTCCTGCCCGGGAGAAATCTTCACCCGGCCGCTAATGCGGGTTCCGGCAACGAATGTCCCATTCAGCGAGCCCATATCCTCGACGAAAATTCCTTCCGAAGTGCGCGCCAGGCGGGCGTGATGCCAGGAAATCATGGCGTTGTCAATGGGCTGCTCGCAATCCGGATCGCGGCCGATGATGATCGAATCGTGAGTGAATGCTACGGGTTGATAGTTGGCTTCTCCCACGGCGGTACGGCGGTCGATCAGCAGCCTTGAGGCTGGAATCTTGAACGAGCCTAGATAGACGTCGTCAGTCGGCTGCAGCGCCGCCTCCGTGACTCGATTCTGGAGTTCGTTGATGGCGATTCCGTTGCGCGAATTGAGGTCCTGCAGAATGTGCTGGCCGTTGCGCTCGACAATGCGCGCATGCTCCCAGGAGATGACCGGGTAGTCGAGCACGATGTCGGAGTCCGGGGAGCGGCCAATAAGGATAACGCGCGAATCTCGCGCCCGCGTGGCCGTAGTGGGGTTGACGCCAGATAAGCCCTGATCCGGCCATGGCAGTGCCACGACCCGTCCCAGCATGATTTGCTGTGCGCGGCTTACGATGACGGGGAGGCGTGGCGTGAGTCGAATTCCGTCCACGAACGTGCCGTTGGTGGATCCCATATCCTCCAAGGTGAATTGGCGCTCGTATTGGGTCAGGCGGCAATGATGGCCGGAGACGGTGGGGTGGTTGACGACAATATCGCTGGAGGCGTCGCTGCCGACCAGCCAGGATGCGAGAATCTGCGTGTTCGCTGGCATGCCATCCTCCAAGGTACGGCCATCGTACAAGACGCGCCCGATCGGCGACAAACCTCGCAACTTAAACCGATCCGGCGGCTTTCACGCGGCTGAAACAATGCTTTTCTCGCGTGACGTCATCGCTTGACCGGCCATCGCCCAGAGGGCATAATTTCCGCACTCTAGAACCGCTTCACGCCCGCCAGGAGTATGAAAATGACCGAAGAAACCAACAAGCACATTGGCGACTATGAGATCCTCAACGAGCTAGGCAGCGGCGGAATGGGCCGCGTCTATCGGGTTCGCAACGTGATCTCGGACCGCATCGAGGCCATGAAGATCCTGCTGCCTGATTTAGCCGGACGGCAGGAGTTGGCTGACCGTTTCTTGCGCGAGATCAAGGTCCTGGCCAGCCTGAATCATCCCAATATCGCGAGCCTGCGCACCGCGCTCACCATCGACAACCAGTTAGTCATGATTATGGAGTATGTCGAGGGCACCAGCCTGGCGGAGCGCGTGGAGCGCGGCCCTATTCCCGTGCCCGACGCGCTGAATTACATCGATCAGGTGCTGAACGCGTTGAGCTATGCGCACCAGCACGGCGTGATCCATCGCGACATCAAGCCGGCCAACATGATGCTGACTCCGCAAGGCGTGGTGAAGCTCATGGATTTCGGCATTGCGCGCACCGGCGAGGACCGCGGCCTCACCATGACCGGCACAACCCTGGGATCGGTCAACTACATGTCACCCGAGCAAGTGAAGGGTGAAACGGCGGACGCGCGGTCCGACTTGTATTCGGTGGGCGTGTCGCTGTACGAAATGGTCGCCGGGCAACGGCCGTTCCAGGCGGATAGCGATTTCTCCATCATGACGGCGCATGTCAAAGAAGCGCCGAAGCCTCCGCTGGAATTGCAGCCGGGAATTCCTGCGGCACTGAATGAGATTATTCTGATGGCTATTGCCAAGGATCCGGCGCGGCGCTTCCAATCCGCCGAGGCGTTTCGGAATGCTTTGAGCAGCGTGCGGCCGCCATCTCCGGCGGCGCAGCCGGTTACGCAGAGTGCGCGCGGCGCGACCATGGTCGATACCGCCGTCTCGGCGGCATTTCTCCAAACTCCTCCTACGCCGCCTCCGTCGTCGCGGAACCAGATCTCGACGCCGGTGCGCACGTTGGTGGACGCCAAGGTCACTCCGATTCCAAACACACCGCCCCCATCGGCCGCGCGGCCAACGCCACCTCCTTTGCCGCCACCGCGCAGCCATCGTGGCTTGTACATGACTTTGGGGGCGCTGATCGTGCTCGCGGTTTTGGTCGCGGCTGGGATCTACTGGCCGGGCCGAGGGAAGGCGGATTTGGATTCAGCCAAAACCACGGCACCAACAACCAAGACAGCGCCGAAACCGGTTACCGAGACCAAACCGGCCGCTGCGGTCCTACCGTCGCCGGCCGGAATGCCAACGACAGCGCCCGCGCCAACGCCGGCCCCGGCTGCCGCGCCGGTACAAATGGCGAGCCTCCATTCCCCGGCGCCTGCCATTGGCGCTCCAAAGCCCACGCCAGCCCCGCAAGCCGCGGATGAAAGCGCCGCCAAACCCGACGCCAAGGAACTGGACGAAGTGGAGCATAACGTCGACCAGCTTACCGGCCGCGCCAGCGCGGTGAACCGCGGGCTCGACAGCCTGCAGCAACAGCAAGCCGCGGCGGGCTATGGTCTGCGTGGCGACATGGCTGCCCGGCAGGAGAGCATGAAACTCAATCTCTCCAAGGCACAGGCCGCAGTCGAGCATGGCGACACTGCCAGAGCCAGGAAATATGCCGATCTGGCTGAGGCCGATATTGAAGTGCTGGAGCACTTCCTCGGGCGCTGAAACCCGAGGAATTCTCGTACCCAGGTCTCAAAGGCGAGACCTGGGGTGTGCCCCCCGCCATCTATGGAAATCTTGCAGTTTCGGTGTAGAGTTTTGAGCGTCGCTCCCCTAAACCAAGCCGTGAGGATTGACCCATGAAAAAGTTCTTATTCGCAATCTGCGTTTTGCTACTGACCGCCTTCGCGGTCGCGCAGGACCAAACCACTCCGGTCGAGCCGATGGACCAAACTCCGGTGTTCCGCGTCAAAGTGATTTCGCGCACCACCAAGGCGGTGAATTATCGCCATCGCGGCGGGTCGACCATCGTGGACATGAAGGGAACCAGCCTTATGCCCGGGGTGACGGGCAAGGCGAAGGTGGACGGCAAGGCCGGGCGCCTGCAAGTCAATGCGGACTTTTCCCACCTGCAGCCGGCCAGCGATTTCGGGGGCCAATACCTGACCTACGTGCTATGGGCAATTACCCCCGAAGGACGGGCGGTGAATCTGGGGGAGATTGTTCCGAACACAGAGGGGAGGTTCAGCCTTGAGGTCACAACCGACTTGCAGGCCTTCGGTCTGATTGTCACCGCTGAGCCCTATTTTGCCGTGACCCGTCCCAGCGACCAGGTGGTGGTGGAGAACATCATTCGCCAGGAGACCAAGGGATTCGAGGTGCCGATCGACGCGAAATTCGACATGGTGGAGGGTGGGGAATACACGATTGATGTGTCAGCCCCACAGCTGCCTTCGGCGACGGGCAATCCCAACACGCCACTCGATCTGATGGAAGCGCGCAACGCGGTTGCCATCGCGAAGGCCGCCGGGGCTGAGCAGTACGCCGCTGACAGCCTGGCTAAGGCTCAGGATTTTCTGACTCGCGCGGAAGACTATCTGCACCGCAAGCAGGGCCGAACCCCCATTGGGACGGCGGCTCGCGGAGCCACCCAAGCCGCCGAAGATGCCCGCATTCTGACTCTGCAGCGGAAAGAAAAGGAGCGAATCGCCGCAGAAAAGCTAGCCATGCAGCAAGCGCAGGAAAAAGCTGAGGCCGACGCCAAAGCCGCTGCGGACGCGCAAGCCAAGGCCGAAGCGGACGCAAAAGCCTCTGCCGCCCAGGCGGCGGAAGACGCGAGCAAGCGAGCCCAGGCGGAAGCGGATCGCGCGGCCGCGGAAAAAGCTAAGGCGGAGGCTGAGCGCACGCAAGCCGCAGCCGAGGCGGCGCAGGCGGCCGCTCTCGCCGCGCAACAACAAGCGCAGGCTGAGGCCGAGAAGCAGCGCTTGGCCGCGGAAGAAGCCATCCGCCAGAAGGAAGAAATGCGCGCCCGCCTGCTCAAGCAACTGAACAGCGTGCTCGAAACCAAAGACACCGACCGCGGCCTGGTCGTCAACATGCCGGATGTGCTGTTTGATTTCGGACAGTTCACGCTAAAACCCGCAGCCCGTGAACGCCTGGCGCGAATTTCAGGGATTGTCATGGCATATCCCGAACTGAAGTTCGAGATCGAAGGCTACACCGACAGCATCGGCAGCGACGCCTTCAATCAGGCTCTTTCGCAAAAGCGCGCCGACGGCGTAAGGGACTATCTGGTGACCAACGGAGTGTCGAATGACAGCGTCATCTCGCGCGGCATGGGCAAGTCGGATCCCATCGCGCCCAACACCACCGCAGCCGGCCGGAAGCTGAATCGCCGGGTGGAGATGATCGTTTCCGGCGATGTGATTGGGACACAGATTGGAACGCCGGCGGGCGGAACAACTTCGGCACCCGACGCGACGCAACCCGCGTCGCATCCCTAGCCGGGGGCGAGCGTAGTGGCGATTTCTCGATAGGGATGCGGGTCACAATGCGATTCACTACACTACCAAGCCCGCTGGAGCCGGGGCCGGGTGCGCGACTCATAGAGAAGATCGGCCAGGCTGATTTCGTCTGGGGTAGCCTTACGGTCGGTGGAGCATAAGATGAACCACGGACAGAATGGGCTGCAGCGATTGCACTCGACAGGATGGGCGAGATCGGGAACCATTTGGCAACGCATGATGGTCACCTCTCAGACTCTGATCTGACAGGTTTGCACACTGCGGTCAAGAATATTCAGCGGACTGCCACGGAATTTTCCTGCTGGCTGTGTCGTTTTGGGAAGTCTCCCGTTTCGGGTAGCGGGGGAGTGCGGATTCCTTCCCGGGACGGCGCTCGGTCATGGTTGCCGTGGGCAGTCAGATTGCGGCACCGAAACGCCAGGTGACCCCGCTAAGTCACTGATAACTGCTGAAAGCGAGTGGTGCGGATGCCCTAGGCGGCTAGTTTCTGCCCCCTACCGCAGGGTGAACACCGCATGCCCCACCATGATTCCAGCGATGCTGATGTCCACACGGTAAATGCCACGTCCTAAGCCAGAAGCCGACAGATCGGAAACGTACTGGCAAGAAGCCTGAGCCACCGTGTCCCCAGCGGAGTCAACTGGAACGAACCCGCTAAGCGTCGCTCTGCTTACCGCGATGGTGGCGGGCGGTAACGCGCAGGTACGCAGGTTGTTCCGGAGTAGCTTGAACCTAACCGTGCCGCCCGCAATAGGAGGCGATATTAGGGCCTTGTAGATCGGTGTCAGCAAGACGGCATGTTGCTGACCGCCGCAAGTGCCGTTGGCGGAGATCTCGCCATCATCGTTCATGCCGACCGCGCCGGTGAGTTCGCACTCCGAATCAGATGCGATCAAATCGTTGAGGTCGCGCATGACCGTGCCGCTGTACAAGAAAGCGTGCTGAGCGTTGTCGCCGTTCGTAGAGGCGAATCCGACGACCTGGCCGTAATCGTCGAGACCCGCAGCCTGGCTCAGCGAACCGCCCAGGATTCCAAGGTCATCCGTGGCGGGATTGATGACGCTGTTGGCCGCCGTGCGGAAGGCATGGGTGTAGCCGCCACTATTGGTGGACCAGCCGGCCACTTGGCCGAAATCGTTAATCGCAGCGGCTGAGCTGTCCGTTCCTCCCAGCGTGCCAAGATCATCGGTGGCTGGGTTGATGGGCCGGTTGGGCGCCGCACGAAAGGCGTGATAGTGTGCGCCGCTGCTGTTTATGGAGTAGCCCACCACCTGGCCAAAGAAATTGATGCCGGTGGCGTGGCTGTCCGGATTGCCGAGCGTGCCGAGGTCGTCGGTGGCCGGATTGATGGCACGGTTATGCGCGGTGCGGAAGGCGTGAATGTAGGCGATGCCTCCGAGAGCAGAGGTGCCGACTGCCTGGCCAAAAATGTTGATGCCCGCAGCCAATGCGAAGTTGCTGCCGAGTGTGCCGAGATCGTCGGTCGCCGGGTTGATGGGACGGTTGGGCGCGGTGCGGAAAGCGCGGGGAGCGTGCGGGTCTGCCAGGCTGTAAGACGAGCCGACCACCTGGCCCCAGGCGTTAATGGCCGTGGCAGCGCTGTTGGTGCCAATGAGTGTGCCGAGATCGTCGGTGAGGGGATTGATGGGACGGTTGCGAGCCGTACGAAAGGCGTGTCCGGCGGTATCGCCGCTGATCCCCGAGGAGCCGGCCACTTGGCCCCAAGCGTTGATAGCAGCGGCTTGGCTCCACGACCCGCCCAGCGTGCCGAGATCGGTGAGGGTGTACATCTGCGCGAAGCCGGTGCTTGCGGCAAACACCAGCCCTAAGGACCAAGCAAGTCGATTGAGTTTCATGTTCGTGAACTCCCGTTCTGGTGAGTCCGGTCAAGGAATAAACGTTGATCGGCCAACCTGGGTCGCAGCACGTTTAGGGGGAGTTCTCTCGTGACTGCCGCGCGTGGGGGGAAAGCGCGGAACACATGATAGTACGACGCTTGAATTTGGGCCAGCACATCGTGAGGGTGTGCAAACAATTGCAGTCTTGAGGTCATCAACTAATTGAGCCAAACTGGCGGAAGCGAGTGGGGGTCGAACCCACCGTCGCCGCCTAACGACAACGACCGCCGGTTTTGAAGACCGGGAGGACCACCGGGCCCTTTGCGCTTCCGAATTTGGGGCGTTTATTTCTTGGTGTAGACCACCCGCCAAATTGAGTTCGAGCCATCGTCGGTCACGAGCAGCGAACCATCCTGAGCGACGGTGACGCCCACCGGCCGGCCCCAGACATGGCCGTTATCGACCACGAAGCCGGTGATGAAGTCTTCATACTCGCCGCTGGCGTGGCCGGTTTGGTGCAGCGGGACGCGGATGACCTCATAGCCCACACGCACCGACTTATTCCACGACCCGTGCTCGGAGGCGAAAATGTCGCCTTGATACTCGGCGGGAAACTGTTTGCCTTCGTAGAAAGTGAATCCGAGCGATGCGTTGTGCGGCTGCAGCAGCACATCCGGAACGATCGCCTTGTTTTTCAGTTCGGGACGCTTGCCTTCATGCCGCGGGTCTTGATGGCCGCCGATGTACCACCACGGCCAGCCGTAGAAACCGCCGTCCTCGACATGGGTAATGTAGTCGGGGACCAGGTTGTCGCCCAAGGCGTCGCGTTCGTTGACCGAGCACCACAACTCGCCAGTCTTAGGATTGATCCCAAGTCCGCCGCCGGGGTTACGAATTCCGTAGGCGTAAATCCTCATGCCCGAACCGTCCGGGTTGAACTCCAGGATGTCGGCGCGATTTTTCTCCTGGGGATGATCGTCCGGGTCATCGACATTGGAAGCCGAGCCCACCCCAACAAACATCTTCTTGCCATCCGGAGAGAAGCGGATGTCGCGCGTCCAGTGGCCGCCGCCGTAGGGCAGGTTTGCGATGTGCTCCGCTGGGCCCCGCGCCTTCAGATCGCCGTTCTGATAAGGAAAGCGCACCACCGCGTCCGTATTGCCGATGTAGACCCACTGCGGATTCGGTCCGGGCGGATAGAAAGCGATGCCATACGGCTGATTCAGGCCGCTGACGAAGACCTGTGTCTGCTCGGGATGGCCTTCTTGGGAGATTCCACGGAACACGCGAATATCGCCTGGGTCGCTCTCCGCCACGAAAAAATCGCCGTTGGGCGCGGTGCGGATGAGGCGGGGATTGTTCAGGCCGGTCGTGTACTGCTCCACTTTGAAGCCAGCGGGAGCTTGCGGCCAGGCGTCTGCCGGGCGCGCGACCACTTGCGGCGCGTTGGGAGAAGAGGGCGTCGCAAAGGGTGCGGGCAAGTCCTGAACCGTGATCTTGCGAACCTTCCCCGGTCTCTCGAAGCGGTAGTCGGTGAAAGGAACCGGGGGCAGCGGCGCGTCTAGGGTCGCGGCCGGCATGGCTGGAGCGCTGGCCGCGGGCACGCCGCGGACGCTGCGCAGCGACTTCACATAAGTGACAATCTGCCAGCGTTTCTCTTCCGGCATCTTGTCCCACGCGGGCATGCCGTTGCTGATGTCGCCTTTAGAGATGAACCAAAAAAGCTCTCCGTCGGTGGCGGACTGCGCTGATTTCTTCGTAAGTGCCGGAATGTTGCCCGTCCCCATGCCATTCTTACCGTGGCACGCCCCACAATTCTGGGCGTACGCGCTTTGTCCAGCCTCGGCCGCGGCCCTCTGTCCCGCGAATGGATTCTTCAATTCCTTAGCAGAGGCTGGGGCGTCGTGGAAATCCGGGTTTTGTGCCCGCAGCGGAGACAACATCAAGAACGCAAACATCGCCACCCCACCCGTCCAAGCCCCAACCTTTGCTTTCAAGTTCTTCCTCCCGAACCATTGGTTTCGCCATGCAGCTTGCATAAATCTCACGCGGTCGCCTTGCAGGTCGACGGATTGTGCAACTCAACGCTGATGTGCCGTCAACTTGGATGAGTCAGCCGCGGCTGGCGGTCCATCTTCTTAGGCGCCGCACAGAACACGGAGCAAGATTGAGATGCTCAGTGGCGCAAATGCTCACAATAATATCAGCGATACAATAGACCGATTATGGTAGCAGAACAACGGCGGCTTTCATTCTTGCAGTTCGACGTCTTTTCGTCCCAACGCTTCGCGGGCAATCCTCTGGCCGTTTTCCTGGACGGCCGCGGCCTGGCGGACGAGGAAATGCAGGCCATCGCCCGGGAGATGAACCTCTCGGAAACCACCTTCGTCCTGCCTCGCGAGAAGGCAGTCGAACGCGAGCGCGGAGTGCGGGTGCGCATTTTCACGGTGCAAGAGGAATTGCCTTTCGCCGGGCATCCTACGCTGGGGACGGCGTTCGCTCTGCGTGGCTCTTCTGAAGTACCAGAGATCGCGCTCGAGCTAAATGTCGGCAAAGTGCCGATTCGCTTTGAGGACGCGCCGGGACAGCCGGCGTTCGGTGAGATGACGCAGCCGGACCCCAAGTTCGGTCCGCGGCATGATCGCGAAGCGGTGGTGCGCGCCGCGGGGCTGCGGGACGGCGACGTCGATCCCTCCCTTCCCATCGAGACAATTTCTACCGGCATGCCCTTCACTATCGTTCCGGTGCGCGGGTTGGATGTCATGCGCCGCTTGCAGGTGAACCTCGCCAGCTCCGCCGAATACCTGGGACGGTCCGGGGGCAAGTTTTTCTACTTCGTGACGCGCGAAACGACCGATCCGGCCGCGCGCCTGCACGCGCGCATGATGTTCTACAACGCAGAGGATCCAGCCACCGGCTCCGCCGCCGGATGCGCCGCGGCCTGGATGGTGGCGCATGGCGTGGTTGCGGCCGAAGAGCGCGTGTTGATTGAGCAAGGAGTCGAGATGGGGCGCACCAGCCACATTTTTGTGCGGGCTTCCAAGCGCGATGACCGAGTAGTAAACGTTCGCGTGGGTGGAAACGCCGTCGAGGTCTTGCGCGGTGAAGTTTTCCTGTGAGGCCGCACTTGCGGGAGGAAACAGAAAAGATGCTGGCAAGCACAAGCACCGAATTTTTTCAATAGCGCCAATTCCCCATTGGCGTCCGCGGTACTTTACATTCTCCACTCGCGCCGTTAGGATGCAGTTCGCTCTCAACTCTCCGTTCTTGAGAACGTTTTCGGATTCCCCCAGACGGCGGTGCGGTTGGCTGTCCGCTTTTTCGGAAACAGAATGAAACCCAAACGAACCATTCTTTGCGTCGACGAAAACGAACAAACTCTCTCCATCCGCAAAATCATGCTTGAGACCCGTGGCTATCGCGTGGTCGCATGCTCCAGCGGCCAGCAAGCCCTCGATCACTTCATGAAGGGCGGAGTCGATCTTGTCCTCACCGATCTCGTCATGCCCGGCCTCGATGGAGCCACGCTGATCGACAGGGTCAAAGAGATCTCTCCGCAAACTCCCACCATTCTATTGTCGGGCAAGGTGAAGATTTACGACGGCAATACGCGGGCCGACGTTTTTCTTTCCAAGGGCACGTATGCACCCGCCGAATTGCTGGAGCGTGTCCGTCTCTTGCTGGTGCGCAAGCGCGGCCCCAAACGACCCCAGCCGCAAGTCGATACACTCCCCGCGGCGCGTGCGGGAGCGGCCTGATTCTTTTGGGAAGTGGGCGACAGTAGCGCCCGCCGCATCCGGTTTCGTTCACATGCCATCGTAGTTCGGGCCGCCCCCGCCTTCGGGCGGAACCCAGGTGATGATCTGATATGGGTCGGCGATGTCGCAGGCCTTGCAGTGGACGCAGTTCGAAGGGTTCAGGCTGATGCGCTTGCCCTCGGGCTGGGTAATATCGTCCACCAGTTCGTAAACGTTAGCCGGGCAGAAATTTTGGCAAGGGCTGCCGAATTCCTGGATGCAACGTTCGTTGCAAACGTCGGTGTTCTGGAGAATGAGATGCGCGGGCTGATCTTCTTCGTGCCTGGTGCCGGAGTGGTAGAGGTCGGTGAGTTTGTCGAAGGTCAGCTTGCCGTCGCCTTTGGCGGGACCGAGCAAATGCGCTTCGGCACCCCCGCTGGCGGGCAGTTCGGCGAGCTTCTTCATGCGCTGATAGCCCAGAGTTGAGGGATAGCGATTGCGCACCCCGTAGCCGCCTGTAATCTGTTGCAGGGCGGTATGGAACATACCCGGCCAGAATCCGTGCTCGAAGCCCTGATGGAAGTTGCGAACTTTCCAGAGTTCATCTTTGATCCAGCTCGATTCGACTTTTTTCTGAAATTGGCCAAGCATCGCGGCGGATGAGTCATTTTTCTTCAGAGCTTCGAAGGCGGTTTCAGCGGCGAGCATCCCGCTCTTGATGGCGAGATGAATTCCCTTGAGCCGTTGCGAGTTCAGCAAGCCGGCAGAGTCGCCGATGATCATCCAGCCGTCGCCGGCCAGCGGCGGAACTGCCCACCAGCCGCCGTAAGGCATGGATTTGGCGCCGTAGCGAATCATCTTGCCGCCGGCCAAGAGCTGCGTCACAAACGAATGTTTCTTGAATTCCTGCAGCACGTGCTGCGGGTCGAGGCGCGGGTCGCGATAGTCGAGGCCGGTCACAAAGCCCAGCGAGACCACATTATTCTTGCCGCCATAAATCCAAGCGCCGCCGTATTCTCTTGCGGTGAGCGGCCAGCCCATGGTGTAAATCACTTCTCCGGCGGCGATACGGCCCGCGGGCACCTCCCATAGTTCCTTGATGCCCTGGCCGTAGGTTTGCGCATTCAGGTTCCAGTCGAGTTGGAAGCGTTGAATGAGCTGCTTGGTGAGCGAGCCGCGCGAACCCTCGGCGAGGATTACGACCTTGGCTTTGAGGTCGTAGCCGGGCTCGAAGTTGGATTTCTTTTCGTTCTCTTTGTTCACTCCTTTGTCGTCGGTGCGGACTCCGGTGACGCGGCTGCCCTCAAAGAGCAATTCCGAGCCAGCGAATCCGGTGAAAATTGTGACGCCTTTTTCCTCCGCCTTTCCGCCCAGCCATTTCACAAAGCGGTTCAACGAGATGACGTAGTTGCCGTGATCGCGCAGCGGCGGCGGCGTGATGGGCAGCTTGAACTTGCTTTTTTCGGTCAGGAAATACACGGCCTCTTTGTCGACGGTGGCCTCGATGGGAGCCTCTTTCTCGAAACCGGGGAGAAGTTCGCGCATGGAACGCGGGTCGAGCAGCGCGCCGGAAAGGCAGTGCTGGCCGACCTCGCGGGCTTTTTCGAGCACGTAGATGTTTTCTTTGCTGAGCTGCGCGTCGGGATCTGCGGTGTTATGTGCGTCAATGAGTTGCGAGAGGCGCAGAGCGCAAGCCATGCCAGCAGGTCCGCCGCCGACAATGACGACATCGGCCGGCATCTGCGGCCGGTCAATGCCAGAGAGCGGTCTGCGGAAAACCAAGCTCATAAAAACTCTAGCGATTCGCCAGGCTGGATATTTCGCCGAGGCCCAGTAATCGTTGATCCGCAGTTACGAGAGTCAACTTCAGCACTTTCGCGGTCGCAGCCAGGAAGCGGTCGGCTGGATCGGAGTGCGACAACGGCAGGGCCAAGCCCGTGCTCACAATTTCGCGAGTCAAAGGGGCTTCTCGCATCTGTTCGGCGGCGCGGTCGATCCATGCAAAAGGATTCTGTACGCGAATTCGGCCCTTCTGCATAAGCACCAACGCTTCCCAGACGCTGACTGGCGACAGCCAAAGTTCGTTGTTCACGTCCGACAACGCAGCCGCGACCCTCCGGCCCAGGCGCCGAGGCTCCAACTTGCTCCACAGCCAGATATGCGTGTCCAGAAGGAGCCTCAATCGCGATAGGCCTCAATGTCTTCCAACTCGATCACCGGCGAGAGGATATCGCCGACGATCTTGCCGGTTCCCACCATGTCGCCCACGAACTTGCGGGTGCGGTCGGGGCCGGCGGGAATCACTTCTGCGACCGGACGCCCGTGACGCGTGATGCGCAATGGCTGCCGCGTTTTGTGGACCTGCGCGATCAGCCCCAGGCACTTGGCTTTGAACTCGGAAATAGAGACATCAATCATGACTACTATTTTATCTATGGTCATTATATTGGTCAATATCTCTATCCGCCTGCTTTCGCCTTCTTCACTTCCTCGATTAGCGGCGGAACGATATCGAACAAGTTCCCCACCACGGCGTAGTCGACGATTTCAAAGATCGGCGCTTCGGAGTCCTTGTTCACCGCGATGATGGTGCGCGCGCCCTTCATTCCTACAATGTGCTGAATGGCGCCGCTGATGCCGAGCGCGAGGTAAAGCTTCGGCGCCACGGTTTGCCCGGAGGAACCGATCTGGCGGTCCATGGGGAGCCAGCCCGAGTCGCAGATGGGGCGCGACGCGGCGATCTCGCCGCCCAGAGCGTCGGCCAACTGCTGGGCCAATTCAATGTTCTTTTGCTCTTTGATTCCGCGGCCGACGGCGACGATGATCTCGGCCTGTGTAAGATCGACGGCCTGCTTGGCCTCTTTGAAAACTTCCTGCGGCTGGTTGCGAATGACTCCGTCAGCAATTTCGACGTTCACGGTTTCGACCGGAGCGGCGCTGGCGCCGGCTTCGGCTCTGTCGCCGCGGAACGCGCCGTTCTGGAATGTCACAAACCAAGGCGGATCGCCGGTGAAGCTGACGTCCGCGGCCAGCTTGCCCTGGAACATCTGGCGGGTGAACAACAGCTTTTCGCCTTCCTTCTTGTAGGCAACACAATCGCTGATCACCGTGCTCTTCATGGCCGTGGCCAGCTTGGGAACGAAGTCGCGCACCTGGTATGTATGCGGCAGCAGCACAAGCTTGGGCTGCCTGGCGGCGATGAACTGTTTGAGCGCCACGGCAAAAGCGTCGGGCGTGTAAGGCTCAAGCTTGGGCGATTGCAACGCGTATGCTTTGGAAAGTTTCTTGGCGGCGATCTCGCTGGCCAGATCGGCCACGGCATCGCCGAGCACAGCGGCTTCCAGGGGCCAGCCAGTTTCCGCGGCTAGAGCTTGGCCGGCGGCGAGCGTCTCCCAGGAAACTCGGCTCAGTTTTCCTTCGCGTTGTTCGGCGATGACTAGAATGGTGTCGGGCATGATTCAGCTTCTAGCTTTACAGCACCCGCACTTCGTTGCGCAGTCTTTCCACGAGCTTCTTTGCTACTTCGACTGGTGAGCCTTCTAAGAACTCCGTGTTTTTCGTTTTCTGCGGCACGTAGAGGCGTTCGATTTTTTGCAGGTTGGCGCCGATGACGGATTGCACCTCGCCCAACGCGACCTTGCGCAGCGGCTTGTTCTTGGCTTGCTTGATGCCAATCAGCGTCGCGTAGCGCAACTTATTAATGCCGGACTGAATGGTCAGCACCGCGGGTAGCGGCATATCCACGAACTGGAAGTAGCCGGCTTCGAGTTCGCGTTTCACCTTGATCCCGGCATCCGTTTTCTCAATCTGCATGATGATGGTCGCGTGCGGCCACCCCAGCAGTTCGGCGAGAATCACGCCGGTTTGCGCGTAACCGTAATCGTCCGATTGCAGGCCGGTGAAGATGAGGTCAAATTTTTCATCTTTGATAGACGCGGCTAGAGCATGGGCGAGGTTCAAGGCATCGAGCGCAGCGAAGGCGCTGTCTTCGAGATGAATGGCGCGATCGGCTCCCTTGGCCAGGGCCTCGCGCAGCACCTGCTGCGACCGGGCGGGTCCGGCCGTGATGACCACCACTTCCCCGCCGTGTTTCTCTTTCTGCCGCAGTGCCTCTTCCAGTGCGTACGCGTCCGGCTCATTCACTTCGTAGGAAACGTCTTCACGAATCCAGGTGCCGCTGTCGTTGAGCTTGAGGGGAGCATCCTTCTGCGGCACCTGCTTGATGCAGACGAGAATTTTCAAAACCAGGCTCCTGCGGAGAGTATAGCAAGTCAGAATGCGGTAGTTGGCACCTGGCAGTGGGCACCGGGCGGCCTAGAGCAACTCCAATCAAGTGTCCAATGAAACCGCAAACCACAGAGGACACAGGGAAGCACAGGGACACAGATCCTTTAATCGGAGCTAGCGATTCCCGGCTCGACTCTTGAGCGCCAAGCGCTTACAGCTATTCCGTGAACACCACGGACTGCACCCCGGAGACATCGAAGCGTTTGCGGCAGCGGAGGTTCTTGCACATCATCAGGTCGTCCTTGCGCAGCATGTAGGAACGGGCTTTAGCGAAGCGGGCGCGGTCGCGCTCGTCGGCACGGCCCGGCAACTGGCGCTTCTTGGTGCGCACGATCCAGGTAACTTCATATTCCGCGGATTGATGGCAATGCGGGCAGTTCAGCGTGGCTGGTTTTTTCTCGGGCCGCTCGTCAAAAAAATCGCGCTCTTCCATAAGGACAATCGCCGGCCATTCCCGTAAGCCGACCGCTGACGATTATTGCAGGTTCTGCGCTTGCAAGCTATGGCAAGATGGATGCGATGGCCAGGAGCGGGAAGAAAAAGGTGAAGCGATTCCGCGCCGTGCAAGCGGTGAAGGAACTGGCGCGCGAGCGCATTGGCGCGCCGCCCTCGTCAAAAGTAGTGCCGGATCGGAAGAAAAAGACCACGCCGAAACACAAACCGACGCTGGGAGAATTGTTGGACGAGACTTAGCGCAACTCCGATCAAGTGTCCCATGAAACCGCAAACCACAGGGGACACAGGGAAGCACAGGGAGCGCCGACCCTTAATCAGAGTTTCCCTAGCGAAAGGAAATTGGAGGCGCGGGTGAGAATCGAACTCACGTATAAAGGTTTTGCAGACCTCTCCCTTACCACTTGGGTACCGCGCCC